>Ga0307377_10000002_pt1 | contig 635205 bp, 512 predicted proteins | sample TR3MG_FD_202535 | JGI IMG/M metagenome (GOLD analysis project Ga0307377, IMG submission 202535) | Soil microbial communities from Risofladan, Vaasa, Finland - TR-3 | ecosystem: Environmental > Terrestrial > Soil > Coastal area > Acid sulfate soil | place: Finland: Risofladan, Vaasa... | reverse complement strand
GGTCAGACCCTGTATACCGGCACTTGCCGCATCGAGGTTGCCGCCAAAGCTCAGATTCCCTCCGCCCCCACTCGTATCGATCGTTATCGTGTTTGAAAGCGTAACCGGGCTCGTCACATTATGGAATGAAATATTTCCGCCTGCTCCAGTTGAACTCAGGTTCCCGTTCAAGGTCGTCTTTCCATACCAATCTTGGGCACCCACGCTCTTCACGGAAGAGCTTGCAAGGATTGCATTCGCTGCCAGATTCGTGCTCGTCACCGAAAGGTACGCGAGTGCTTGCCCACCCCCCACTGCGCCCGTGAAAGTCACGGTTCCCGCTCCCGCTGTCAGGGTCAGGCCTTGGCTACCCGGGCTCGCCGCGTCTATCGTCGAACTGAAGGTCAGGTTTGCACCTGTCGCACCGCCGCTCACCGTGATCGGGCTCGTAAGAACTACCGCCTTGTCGAAGGTCACTGCCGCATTCATTGTAGCAATGTCCGAACCCAGGCTGCTCGTTCCGCCGCCGTTTTGATGCACGATCCCCGTCGAGGTCAGCGGCGCCGCGTTCAATGTCGCCGTCGTGAACAAGCCCGAGTTCGTAACTGTCGTTGTTCCAACCACACTCCCCACACTCCAGGGATTGTTCACCGTCAAGTTCGTGCCAGTGAAGGCGAAGGCTCCGCTGTAGCTTTGGTTCCCAATGAAGGTCGTCGTCCCGCTGCCCGCCGTCTGCGTGAAGCTCGTCGCGCTTACCGTTCCCGCAAGAGTTGCGTTGGCCGCGCTCGTGATCGACAAGGCCCCGAGCTGTGTCGTGCCGATTGAACCCGTCACCGCGATGTTCCCAGCGCCGGCGACAAGGGTCAGACCCTGCATACCGGCACTTGCCGCATCGAGGTTGCCGCCAAGGCTCAGATTCCCTCCGCCCCCACTCGTATCGATCGTTATCGTGTTTGAAAGCGTAACCGGGCTCGTCACATTATGGAATGAAATATTCCCGCCTGCTCCAGTTGAACTCAGGTTCCCGTTCAAGGTCGTCTTTCCATACCAATCTTGGGCACCCACGGTCTTCACGGAAGAGCTTGTAAGGATTGCATTCGCTGCCAGATTCGTGCTCGTCACCGAAAGGTACGCGAGTGCTTGCCCACCCCCCACTGAGCCCGTGAAAGTCACGGTTCCCGCTCCCGCTGTCAGGGTCAGGCCTTGGCTACCCGGGCTCGCCGCGTCGATAGTCGAACTGAAGGTAAGGTTTGCACCTGTCGCACCGCCGCTCACCGTGATCGAGCTCGTAAGAACTACCGCCTTGTCGAAGGTCACCGCCGCATTCGTTGTAGTTATGTCGGAACCGAGGCTGCTCGTTCCGCCGCCGTTCTGATGCACGATCCCCGTCGAGGTCAGCGGCGCCGCGTTCGCTGTCGCCGTCGTGAACAAGCCCGAGTTCGTCACTGTCGTCGTTCCGCCCACGCTCCAGGGCTTGTTCACCGTCAGGTTGGTGCCCGTGAATGCGAAGGCTCCGCTGTAGCTTTGGTTCCCGTTGAAGGTCGTCGTCCCGCTGCCCGCCGTCTGCGTGAAGCTCGTTGCGCTTACCGTTGCCGCAAAAGTCGCGTCCGCCGCGCTTGAGATCGTCAAGGCTGCCAGCGACTTCGTCGCTCCGACGGGGCCAGTGAACGAGACAATCCCGCTTCCGGCGCTGACGGTGAGCGAGTCAGTTCCAGCAGCGCCTCCCGAATAATCGTCGAGGGTGTCAGCAAAGGAGACGTTGCCTCCCGATGAAGTCAAAGTGATGGTGGTTCCGGACGAAGGCTTGAGCTGCACAGGTGAGCCATAGGTCAGGGATGCCCCGCCGGTATTCACATCCTTGGTCAGGTAGATTATGCCACCAGAATAGACGTCGGCAGTAATAGGCCCGGCCACGTTGACGGTTCCCATCGATAGGTAACCGCCGATGCCCTCGATCCAGGCGCCAGAAGGTGCAGTCGTACCTGGCGCCGGGTACTTCTGAAGATTGACAATAGTTGTGGCATAATATTGGATTTGGAGCGGATCGACCGAGGGAATGCCGACGTAAGCGGCTTTGCCGTCGAGGTTTACGGCGCCAGTCGTGTCGATTTCCGGATAGGGGTTTTGACTTTGAGCGGCACGTATACTATGTCCGGCAGTCAAGGTGATCGCCCCGCTGCCCGTTTTGAGCCCGTAGGGAGAGATCGCGTTGTTGGCGTCATCAAGGAAGATGTCGCCCGATGCGGCGCCATCGGTAAAGGCGAGTATATTGACATTGGCAGAGGAGAAATTGGCGTTCTGAAAGGTGATATTTCCCGTCTGGGTCCCCTGCGAACCAAACAGTACTTGGGACGCGGATAGGCTTGCTACATTGAGCGAACCCATTTCGCTTTGATCGAGATGCCATTCGTTTGCCGTGTCGCCTGAACCGGTCGCTATGCCGACCATCATCGCGGTGGATGGCAACTGTGTGTGCGTGTAAAATGCTATTTCGTTGCCGGCTAGATCCCACGAACCGTAGGTCGCGCCAACAGGGTTAAGACCTATGTCGTTGCTTTCAAGGGTCATGACGGTGCCCGAACCCGCAGCAGTGAAATTCCCGTAGAGGTTCAGCTTGCCTGTAGTCAGCCAAGTCGTGGAAGCAGCCGATGTCTGTAGGATTTGCGCCGTCGGTGTCGCAAGGGAACCACCTGCGTACCAGGTCTGAGTATTCCCCGTGCTGTAATACATCCCTGTCCAGGAAATCGCGCCTGTCGTGCTCACCGAAAGCGCTCCTGACACTCCGATTTGGGGAATAGCAGAGGATCCGACATTGGCCATCGAGACGCTCGACGCGTTACTGATCGTGAGGGAGGCCAGATTTCCCCCGGGAATTGCACCGATGGCAGCGCCGAACGAGATCGAAGCCTGGCTTGTCGATCCGCCGTCTATCGTAAAGGAGTGTGTAGCCGTATTCCCATCATCGAGGGTAGCCGCGGCCCCGAAGGCGATGGTCTTCGACGCAGCGCCCGCTCCTTCGCTGATGTAGGTATTCGCATTTAATAGCATCGGTGAGGCGAAGCTCATGCTGGACCCCGTCGACAGGATCGAAGGCGTAGCTGCCGTTCCGGAGAAGCCCATTGCGATGTTGCGCGCAGGGGAGAGGCTGAGGTTGCCCGATCCCAAATTGATCTGCTGATTGAAAATTAGATCGCTCGTTGCCCCGCTCGTGTCGACATCGAAAATCCTGTTGCCGGTGACGGAGGCGGAGCCTCCATCGATGGTCAAGGGGCCCAGACCTCGTAGGGCCACCGTCCCGCCCGAACCATTGGCGTTCTGGATGCGGACAGGTTGGGAGGCACTCGAGAAAACAATCCTTGTCCCGTTGGCCGCCGTTCCGAGGTTGGTGGCGCCGGTCGCTGAGTTCGTTGCAAGCAGGGTTGAAGATCCGGCACCAATATTGGCGATCGATGCGTTTGTTCCCGCATTGGTCGCCACGATGCCGCCTGTGCCGGCATTCAAGGTTAGAACCGTAGTAGTGTTTCCATTGATATCGAGGGCCGTGGTAGCAGGATCGTTGAGATTGATCGCTCCCGCACCTGAATTGGAATTGAGTGTGATGGCTCCTAGACCGGTCACGCCGGAGAAGAACAGGGCACCCGTTGAAGTGATGGCCGCGGACTGCACCCCGCTTTCACCGATTGTGACCGCCTTTGCAGCTTGAATGGACTGAAGATCCGGATTGGACAGGGTCATGGTTCCTGTCGCCGTACCCAGTCCGATAGTTTCCGCACCGGTCCTCGTATAAATGAATAGTCGGCCTGTCCCTGATAGCTGCACTGCCCCCAGGAAATCGAGGTCCGTGGAATGAAGGGTCAGGTCGCCGACAATGGTAACGGCGTTGAAGGTCGCGAGGCCAGATTGGGTAACGTTGAGCCCACTGGGCGGAGTAGCGGCACCGATTGCGCCGGAGATGGTCAACGTGCCGGTGCCGGAATCGAAGATCGTTCCGAAAGCCCCGTCGATGGAACTACCGAATGAAATATTGCCCGCTCCTACCGAGGCCTGCGTCGAGAACTGCACGCCGGCAGTCAGCGTCACTCCCGTCGCGAAGCTCAGCGCCGTGTTCGTCGTCGTGATGTTCGATCCGATGCTGTTGAGGCCCGTCCCGTTCTGCACGAAGGCTCCCACGCTCGCCATCGCGTTCGTCGTGCTCTTCGTGAACAGACCGGAGTTCGTGATCGTCGTCGTCCCGCCCACCGTCATCGCGTCGTTCACGTTCAGGATAGCGCCGGTGAAGACGAAGTTGTTCGCGTAGGTCTGCCCCGCGGCGAAGGTCGTCGACACCTGCCCCGCGCTCAGGCTCTCCGTGAAGCTCTTCGCGTACACCTCTCCCGTGAAGCCAACCGTCGCTCCGCTCGTCACCGCCAGATCTCCGAGCAACTTCACAGCCGTACCCACGGGACCTGTCACGACGATGTTCCCCGTCCCCGCCACCAGCGTCAGACCTTCAACTTGCGTCGTCGTCGGACTCACCGTTCCCGACAGCGTGATCGTACCCGCTCCTACCGAGGCCTGCGTCGAGAACTGCACGCCGGCAGTCAGCGTCACTCCCGTCGCGAAGCTCAGCGCCGTGTTCGTCGTCGTGATGTTCGATCCGATGCTGTTGAGGCCCGTCCCGTTCTGCACGAAGGCTCCCACGCTCGCCATCGCGTTCGTCGTGCTCTTCGTGAACAGACCGGAGTTCGTGATCGTCGTCGTCCCGCCCACCGTCATCGCGTCGTTCACGTTCAGTGCCACACCAGTAAAGGCAAAGTTGTTCGCGTAGGTCTGCCCCGCAGCGAAGGTCGTCGACACCTGCCCCGCGCTCAGGCTCTCCGTGAAGCTCTTCGCATACACCGCTCCCGTGAAACCGACCGTCGCTCCGCTCGTCACCGCTAGGTCTCCAAGCAGCTTTACCGCCGTCCCCACGGGACCCGTCACGACGATATTCCCCGTCCCCGCCACCAGCGTCAGACCTTCAACCTGCGTCGTCGTCGGACTCACCGTTCCCGACAGCGTGATCGTACCCGCTCCTACCGAGGCCTGCGTCGAGAACTGCACGCCGGCAGTTAGCGTGATCCCCGTCGCGAAGCTCAGCGCCGTGTTCGTCGTCGTGATGTTCGATCCGATGCTGTTCAGGCCCGTCCCGTTCTGCACGAAGGCTCCCACGCTCGCCATCGCGTTCGTCGTGCTCTTCGTGAACAGCCCCGAGTTCGTGATCGTCGTCGTCCCGCCCACCGTCATCGCGTCGTTCACGTTCAGGATAGCGCCGGTGAAGGCGAAGTTGTTCGCGTAGGTCTGCCCCGCGGCGAAGGTCGTCGACACCTGCCCCGCGCTCAGGCTCTCCGTGAAGCTCTTCGCATACACCGCTCCCGTGAAGCCAACCGTCGCTCCGCTCGTCACCGCCAGATCTCCGAGCAACTTCACAGCCGTACCCACGGGACCTGTCACGACGATGTTCCCCGTCCCCGCCACCAGCGTCAGGCCTTCAACTTGCGTCGTCGTCGGACTCACCGTGCCCGACAGCGTGATCGTACCCGCGCCTACCGAGGCCTGCGTCGAGAACTGCACGCCGGCAGTCAGCGTCACTCCCGTCGCGAAGCTCAGCGCCGTGTTCGTCGTCGTGATGTTCGATCCGATGCTGTTGAGGCCCGTCCCGTTCTGCACGAAGGCTCCCACGCTCGCCATCGCGTTCGTCGTGCTCTTCGTGAACAGACCGGAGTTCGTGATCGTCGTCGTCCCGCCCACCGTCATCGCGTCGTTCACGTTCAGTGCCACACCAGTAAAGGCAAAGTTGTTCGCGTAGGTCTGCCCCGCAGCGAAGGTCGTCGACACCTGCCCCGCGCTCAGGCTCTCCGTGAAGCTCTTCGCATACACCGCTCCCGTGAAACCGACCGTCGCTCCGCTCGTCACCGCTAGGTCTCCAAGCAGCTTTACCGCCGTCCCCACGGGACCCGTCACGACGATATTCCCCGTCCCCGCCACCAGCGTCAGACCTTCAACCTGCGTCGTCGTCGGACTCACCGTTCCCGACAGCGTGATCGTACCCGCTCCTACCGAGGCCTGCGTCGAGAACTGCACGCCGGCAGTCAGCGTCACTCCGGTCCCGAAGCTCAGAGCCGTGTTCGTCGTCGTGATGTTCGATCCGATGCTGTTCAGTCCCGCCCCGGTCTGCGCAAAGCCTCCAGCCGCTGCAATCGGCGAGGCCGTTCCGACAGTGAGCAGCCCGCTGTTAGCGATGCCCACGGCGCCCGTGCTGGTCACGCCTCCCGCAACTTGGAAGGCGATACCTTTCAAAATCGCAGATCCCACCGCCACGGCCCCCGTGAACGTGCTCGTCCCCGTCGCCGCGTTCGTCTGCGTCAACGCGCCCGTAATGTCGATCGTGCTATCGAAGCTCAGGGCCGCGGAGTTCGTGATCGTCAGCGCCGTCAGCATCGTCGAGACTCCCGTCCCCACTGCCCCGACAAAGTGCACCGCTCCCGTACCCGCGTTCACCGTCAGGCCCTCGCTCGCACCACCGCTCGTCCCATCCACCGTCCCGGAGAAGGTCACGTTCCCGTTGTTCGTCGCTATCGTCGGCGACTGGGCTTCGGCGATTATCAGGTTCTTCCCGAAAGTGACGGCGCTGGCCGCTCCTGTCGTTCCGACGGAGGGGCTCGGCGCCGCGGTGGTGATTGTAATAGTTCCGAAGGGCTGGAAATTGAGATAACCGCCACTCGAGACGAGGCCGGTGGCTCCCGAGCCTAGGCTCAGGTTGCCGGCGGTAGTCGTCTGGGCGTCGAGATTGCCCGATAGGTTTCCATAGAGCAGATAGGAAGAAGTCGCGTTGAGTTTCACGTTGCCCGCACTGACCAAGTGTGCCTGGGTCAGGGTATTGGTCATAGCCGCTGTGGTGAAGTCGACATTGTGATTGTTCGCCGTGATGGAGAGCGATCCGCTCGCACCGATTTGGATCGGGAGTGTCGCACCCGTTTGATCGATGGCGTAGGTCGTCACGTTGCCCGCCATGGTCAAAGAGACCGCCCCAGAGTTGCTGCCCGTGAGGGTGAGGATGTGGAGATTCGAGGCAGTGGCGCTGTAGCCGATGGTGCTGCCCGAGCCGTTGGGCGCCAGGCCGGCGGCATTGAGGGCTTCGAGGTCGAGTGATGCTGCCGTATTGGCCATACTCGCCAGTGCGATGTTGGCAGCAGCGGCGCTTTCTGTCTTTGACGATAGGGTCGCTGTACCGACGTTGATGGCCTGGCTCTGGCTGATCGTTCCGAGGGAGATCAAGCTTAAATTCTGATTTGAGGTCGTGACGCCTAAGGTATTCACGGTCGAGATCGACATCGCCGAGGCATCGGTCACGCTGACCGCCTGACCGGAGGTGGAAGCGGCAAGATTCGCAAAGTTGTTCGTTGCGTCGGTGAGGAGGATCGGCGCGGTGAGGGCTCCAAGAAGCTCGATTCCCGAGGCCGTGATGGGTTGGCTTTGGGTAAGGCCGGCAGTAGTAAGGCTGAGGTTGTCGGATGCGGAGACGTTCGCGCCTGCCGTCGATATGGCTGAGGGAACAGCCGTGCTGACCGAACCGAGGGCCAAGACACCGGCATTTTTGAAGCCGAAGACTTGGCCCGAGGTAGCCATCGCAAGGGTGCCAATGTTGTTCGAGTTGGGGAAACTGAAGGCTGTCGTCGCCGCTCCCGATCGAACCTGGAGGGAGGAGGCCGAAAGAATGCCTGCGCCGGAATTCTGGGTAACTCCGCCTGTCGTAGTAACTAGAGTAATTGTCGCGCCGGGGGCTGAGATGCCGGCTGCCGCCGCAAAACTGATGCCTGTCGCATCCAGGGTGACATCGTTCGAAGCAGAACCTGTCGAAATGGTTCCGTTGACCGCGAGGGCGCCGCTGGTCGTTAGTGCGAACCAGGCAGCTGTCGCGTTGCTGGTCGCGAATCCCGCCGCCCCGATCGCGGTGATCGTATTCGCGTTCGAAAGATTGACGGTATTGCCCGTCGATCCAGCCAGAGTTGCGGCGCTGATTGTCTTTCCCGGAGCCTGGGTGACCGCGCCGATGACGTCGGCGGGCCCCGTACCTATATCGAGGGTTGCGCTCGCGGCCGTGATTGTGCCGAGGACAACCGTGGTCGCCGACTGGATGGTCACCGTCGCGCCTGTCGTCGTGAGGGTGGCCGCAGAAAGATCGACCGAAGCGGCAACCGATGATTTGCCGGTGATAGTGATTGTTCCCGCCCCTGCGCTGACGGTTCCTGCAGTGCTGGATATTCCGTTCGCCGTCAGTGAGACGTTGTTGGCTCCCGAAGTCGAAATATTTCCATTGATGGTTAAAGTACCCGCGCTATTGGTGATCGAGACCGCATTGCTGATAGTTCCCGCTGTAATCGGTCCAGTAACGGTGAGGCCGCCTCCCGTCGCCGCCGTGAGGGCGAGGGCAGCTCCCCTGTTCACTGCGCCTAAAGTAGAGATGGAGTTCGAGGAATTGTTCAGAGTGATGGCTCCGGTCGAGGTGAGAACGAGAGTCGAGGCAGAAATTGCTTGGCTCTGGGTCAGGGCCCCGCTGGAGATCGTAAGCGTGTTCGCTCCAATCGACACCCCGCTGGTCGTATTCACCGTAGCGATGGAAAGAGCGGCGCTATCGCTGTAGGTCAAATTGCCGGCAACGGCGGCGGCCAGGGTACCTACGGCATTGGTGGCTTGCGAGAGCGTGAAGGTGCCGGAGCCCGAAGGGAGCACAAGCCCGCCACCAGCCGTGATCGCTCCGCCGGACTGGGTGATTCCCGCTCCAGAGATCGATACATAGCCGGTCCCGGCGGCACTTAGGTTGTTCGCAAGGGTGACGAGGCCGGGGCTCGATAGCACGATGTTTGCGGCGCCGGCGCCCGTGGTGGAAATGGCTCCGGCAGTGCCGAGGGTCCCCGTATTGTTCGTAATTACGAATGTTCCCCCGGCGGCGGAATTGGAGCCTTGGACGGTGAGGCTCTGGTTATTGGTAAAGGCTATGTTGCCGGTGACTCCCGTGCCGCTATTGGTGAGGGCTGCGCTGTTGACGAGATTGTTGCCGCTCAAGGCGATGCCTGAGCCGGCCTTGACCGCAATGGTGGCAGCCGATCCCGACGATCCCACGCTTACTACTCCGGCGCCCGAAATGGCCGCAGGCGTTACGGGCGCGCCCTGGGTGGCGTCGAGGATCAGCGATGCAGTCGCGTTGTTAGCCGTGGAAAAGGCGGCATTGACAAGGATCGCTCCCCCCTTGGTGAAGAGATCGACTGCTCCGGTCGGGCCGCTGAGGGCGATGGCGCCGCCGATCGTGATGCTTCCCGTCTGGCTCGAACCGCCGATCGTGAGGAGACCCGAGGTTGAGATCGCATTCAAATCTGCAGCTAGGAGGCTGAGATCGCCCACTACTGTCGCCCCGAGGCTGATGGGCCGGGTGGAGGTGAATGGCAGGATGGTGACGTTTGCCGTGCCGGCGGTGAGGCCGCCGCTAAGGCTCATCGTGTCGCCGGAGAGGCTTACAGCATTTGCCGAACTGCCGTTGCTCACGGCCCCCGAGAAAGCGAGAAGGTTGCTGCCGGAAGAGAGGGTGATTGTGCCGCTGCTCGTGGCGGAGGCAACGGTTAGATTTGCCGCGGTCGCGGCGATGGAAAGATTGCCCGCCGCGGGCACGGTCACGGATCCTGTGAAGCCATTGCCTGAATTTGCGAGTGTCGCGGAAGCAGCACCTGTCGTCAGGCTTGTCGTTCCCCCAATGGTGAGGGTGGTAACGGCCTGCTGCGTCAGCGTTCCCGAATTGATGGTAAGGTTGCCCGAGAGAGAGATGGTCGGAAGGGCTAGGGCATTGGCCGTTGTCAAGTCGAGGTTGACCAGTTGTGCAGGCGAACCGATGGCGCCGCCAAGGCTCAACAGCCCCGCCCCAGAACCGGTTGTCGCGGTAAGGCTGAATGACCCTGTGACTGGACCGAGGCTAAGTGCGGCTCCGCTCGGACTGGCGTTCGCATCGGTCGTATCGAGGCTCGTCAGTCCTGTCAGCGTGGTGGTCGAAGTTCCGAAAGCGATGGGGCTGCCGGCAGTGAGGATGGTTCCTGACAAGGATTTTGAAGAAGGCGCGGTCGCGGTGACCCCGCCCGAGAAGGTGGTGGTAGTCGTCGAGATTGTCAAAGTGCCTGTATTATTGAAGGTCGTGGCGCCTGCGATGCTATTGGCCGCCCCTAGAAGAGAAACATTGTACGTATTGGGCGTTCCAGCGACCGTCATGCCCGCGGGGGCGGTCAAATTCCCCTGGAAATCCACCGTTCGTGCTGCCCGGGTATCGACGATCGCCACAGTCGCCGAGCCCACAGTGCCCGAGAAAGTCACTCCCGATGATTGCGTGACGGTGACCGAACCGATATTCGTCCCGACATTTCCAATCGTCACGGCGGGATTTGTGGCATTGCTGGCTACGTTGATTGCGAGGTTGGCGACAGGAATCACCCCAGGTCCAGTAATCGATCCAGCCGTGATCGGGCTCGCCGCGCCTCCTCCCAAAGTCAAGGTCGCCGAGTTTGCGAGGCTCGCCGGTCCGACCGTGATTTGGCCGGTGGAAGTGCCCCCTATCGTCGCGCTTGCCGTCACATTGACCCCAGCGGCGGCGAAATCGATGACTCCAGTCCCCGTCGCCGCCACATTTCCAGCCACATTTATCGCCGAAGGGGCGATTGCGGTCACTCCGCCCGTAAAGGTAGTGGTCGTTGTTGAGATCGTCAGTGTACCTGTATTGCCGAAGATAGTGGCACCCGCAATGCTATTGGTCGTCCCGAGGAGCGACACATTGTATGCATTCGTTCCTGCGACCGTCATGCCCGTCGTTAGGTTCAGATTTCCCGCCACCTGCACGGTTGCCGCGGCGGCCGTGTCCGAAATCGCCAGCGTGGCTGCGCCGACGGTCGAAGTGAAGGTGGTTCCACCTGACTGCGTCACCGTAACCGTACCGATCGAAGGCCCGATCGCCCCCAGACTTGCCGTGCCCGTCGTATCGATCGTGATGTTCGGCGCCCCGCTCGCTCCGTTGATCGTACCAGTCACTATGGGAGTCGCGGCTGTCCCATCTCCGAGCATAAGGGTGGTCCCATTCGCGAGGGTGGCCGCGCCCAGCGTGATCTGCCCCGTCGAGGCTCCCCCGATCGTCACGCTCCCCGTCACCGTTACCGGTATCGTCCCGAAATCGAGCACTCCCGTGCCCGCCGCGCTTACCGTTCCCGATACGCTCAGCGTTGCCGGGCAATTCGTTCCCGGCGTACCCGGCGCCGTCGCGCCGCCCGTGAAGGCCATCGTCCCGCCAAGCGTCAGGGCCCCCGTGTTGTTGAAGCTCACCGCGTTCGTGATCGCGCCGCCGGCCCCAAGCTGGATGCCATAGGCTCCAGGTCCGCCCACCGTCAGCGTCGCAGCGTTCAAGGCATCCGTGAAACTCACCGTCCCGCCTGCCCGATTCGCGATCGACACCGTCGCCCAGGTCTGGGCGTTCGACGTCACCGTCTGCGCTCCCGCTCCGTTCAGGCTCAAGGTCGAGCTTCCCGCCGTCAGCGTCGCTCCCGTCGCTCCAGGCTTCAGGTTCACCGTACCCGCCACCGCTAGCGTGTAAGTCCCCAGGCCAAGGGTACAGACTCCACCTAAGTTCGCAGCAACAAAGTTGCCACCTACCGTCACGTTGCTCGACAGGGTCCCGCCCTGGTCCAGCGTCAGATTGTTGAAGCTGTCAGCCGCCTTCGTCGTGATCGTCGGCGCGGCGGCTCCGAATACCACCGTCCCCGTCCCCGCAGAAAGCGTCACGTTGGCCGAACTCGAGTCCCAGTTCCCCGTCGTCAGCGTCAGGGTCGTCCCTCCCGCGGTCCACGTACCCTGCGTCAGGCTCAGGGTCCCCGCCACCGTCTCAGGTCCGCCCACGATCACCTGGTCCCCTGCCGCCGACTTGTTCATCGTCAGGTTCGTGAAGGTGTAGCCCGTCCCCAGGTTCGCGTTACCCGCCGTCCCCGCAGAGAGCAGCACCGTGTCGCCCGTGCCCCGCGTAAAGCTCGTCACCGTGAAGTCGGAACCAACACTGATCGTCTCCGTCGTCGAAGCGACCAGGCTTCCAGCTCCCGTCACCGAGCCTGAGACCGTCAGGTTGTTCCCGCTCGTCGCCAAGGACGATGCGATCGCCAGGCTCGTCATCTTCAAGGCCGTCGTCATCGTCTTCGTCGCCGTGCTCACCGTCACCGCGCCGAGGTCCTGGGTCCCTCCGTTCGAGTCCGTCAGGTTGCCCGCCACCCCGCCGGCCCCACCGAAAACCAGGCTCGGGTTGTTCGTCTTGTCGTAGGCTCCCGTCGCCTGGATCGTGAAGTTCCGCTCCACCGTTATCGTCGTCGCGGCCCCTGGCGTCAGCGTCACGCCCGCGGGTATCGTCAGGTCGTAGAAACTAAGCGTCCCCGACACCGAGGTCCCCAGGCTCACGTTCTTGTGATTGAAGGCCAGGGTCCCCGAGCTTTGGCTCAGGGCTCCCGCTATGCTCAGGGTCCCGCCCGCAGCCGTACTGTCCCAGGTCATACTACCCGTCGCCACGCTCAGCGCGGCCATGCTCTGCGCCCCGCCATTGACGCCCGTCTGCGTAAAGGTTCCGCCGCTCACCGTGAAGGCACCCGTCGCGAAGGCATTCGTCCCCACCGTCACCGCACCGGACGACAGACCAAAGGTGGCCCCGCCGCCCGCGTAGGGTCCCGTCAGCGCCAGGGCCCCCCCGTTCACCGTCGTCGAGCCGCTCACCGCCAGCGTGTCCAAGTTCGAAACTGCGAAGGTCCCCGTAGTTACCGTCAGGCTCGTCGCCGTCAGGCTCCCCGAACTCGTCACCGTCCCCGCGCTCTTCGCTATCGATAGCGGACCGTAGCTCGCAAGCCCTCCCGTCGTGAAGGTCTGGGCCGCCCCGCCCTGAAAGGCCACCACATCCCCGTTCGCCGTGAAGCTCGCTCCCGTCCAGGTCGCGTTCGCGAGGAAGATGATCGAGGGGTCCTGGCCCGCCGTCGCGTTCCCCGTCACCGTCCCGCCCAGAACCGCATTCCCCGTGAAGATCAGGTTCCCCGTGCTCTGCATCGTAAAGCTGCCAGTCGACGTCGTCGCTCCGTAGGTCGATCCGAAGGTCATTCCCCCAGATCCCACGTCGAAGGTCCCCGACCCGTCGGCCGCTCCCGTCAGCGTCACGAGCGCAGAACCGCCGATCAGCGTTCCCGTCACCGTGCTGCTGCCGCCAACCGTCAGCGCGTTGGCCCCCATCGAAAGCGTTCCCGCCGTGATCGCCAGCGTTCCCGTCAAGCTCTCCGATCCTCCAGTCGTTACCGTCCCCAGCGTGTTCACCGCCAGGTTCGCTCCGACTGTCAGGGGCCCGCTCGTCATCGTACCAATACTTATTGGCGTGGTGGCGCCTCCGCCGAGCGTCAGCGTCGCTCCGTCCGCGATCGTCGTCGCGCCCAGCGTGATCTGCCCCGTCGAGGCTCCCCCGATCGTCGCGCTCCCCGTCACCGTTACCGGTATCGTCCCGAAATTGAGCACTCCCGTGCCCGCAGCGCTTATCGTTCCCGATACGCTCAGCGTTGCCGGGCAATTCGTCCCCGGCGTACCCGGCGCCGTCGCGCCGCCCGTGAAGGCCATCGTCCCGCCAAGCGTCAGGGCCCCCGTGTTGTTGAAGCTCACCGCGTTCGTGATCGCGCCGCCGGCCCCAAGCTGGATGCCATAGGCTCCAGGTCCGCCCACCGTCAGCGTCGCAGCGTTCAAGGCATCCGTGAAACTCACCGTCCCGCCTGCCCGATTCGCGATCGACACCGTCGCCCAGGTCTGGGCGTTCGACGTCACCGTCTGCGCTCCCGCTCCGTTCAGGCTCAAGGTCGAGCTTCCCGCCGTCAGCGTCGCTCCCGTCGCTCCAGGCTTCAGGTTCACCGTACCCGCCACCGCTAGCGTGTAAGTCCCCAGGCCAAGGGTACAGACTCCACCTAAGTTCGCAGCAACAAAGTTGCCACCTACCGTCACGTTGCTCGACAGGGTCCCGCCCTGGTCCAGCGTCAGATTGTTGAAGCTGTCAGCCGCCTTCGTCGTGATCGTCGGCGCGGCGGCTCCGAATACCACCGTCCCCGTCCCCGCAGAAAGCGTCACGTTGGCCGAACTCGAGTCCCAGTTCCCCGTCGTCAGCGTCAGGGTCGTCCCTCCCGCGGTCCACGTACCCTGCGTCAGGCTCAGGGTCCCCGCCACCGTCTCAGGTCCGCCCACGATCACCTGGTCCCCTGCCGCCGACTTGTTCATCGTCAGGTTCGTGAAGGTGTAGCCCGTCCCCAGGTTCGCGTTACCCGCCGTCCCCGCAGAGAGCAGCACCGTGTCACCCGTGCCCCGCGTAAAGGTCGTCACCGTGAAGTTCGACCCAACACCGATCGTCTCCGTCGTCGACGCCACCAGGCTCCCCGCCCCCGTCAACGCTCCCGTCACCGTCAGGTTGTTGCCGCTCGTCGCCAGGGACGAAGCGATCGCCAGGCTCGTCATCTTCAGTGCCGTCGTCATCGTCTTCGTCGCCGTGCTCACCGTCACCGCGCCGAGGTCCTGGGTTCCTCCGTTCGAGTCCGTCAGGTTGCCCGCCACCCCGCCTGTCCCACCGAAGACCAGGCTTGGGTTGTTCGTCTTGTCGTAGACTCCCGTCAACTGGATCGTGAAACTCCGCTGCACCGTTATCGTCGAGCCAGCCGCCGGCTGCAGCGTCACGCCCGCGGGTATCGTCAGGTCGTAGAAGCTCAATGTCCCCGACACCGAGGTCCCCAGGCTCACGTTCTTGTGATTGAAGGCCAGGGTCCCCGAGCTTTGACTCAGGGCTCCCGCTATGCTCAGAGTTCCGCCCGCCGCCGTACTGTCCCAGGTCATACTACCCGTCGCCACGCTCAGCGCGGCCATGCTCTGCGCTCCGCCATTGACGCCAGTCTGAGTAAACGCGCCACCCGTCACCGTGAAGCTGCCCGCCGCAAAGGCGTTCGTCCCCACCGTCACCGTGCCCGCCGACAGGCCAAAGGTGGCCCCGCCGCCCGCGTAGGCCCCCGTCAGCGTCAGGGTCCCGCCGTTCACCGCCGTCGAGCCGCTCACCGTCAGCGTGTCCGCGATCGCCACAGCGAAGGTCCCCGTAGTTACCGTCAGGCTCGTCGCCGTCAGGCTCCCCGAACTCGTCACCGTTGTCCCGACCGTCTTTGCGACCGATATCGGGCCGTAGCTCGCAAGCCCACCCGTCGTGAAGGTCTGGGCCGCCCCGCCCTGGAAGGCCACCACGTCCGAGTTCGCCGTGAAGCTCGCCCCCGTCCAGGTCGCGTTCGCGAGGAATATGATCGAGGGATCCTGGCCCGCCGTCGCGTTCCCCGTCACCGCCCCGCTCAGAACCGCGTCACCCGTGAAGCTCAGGTTCCCCGTGCTCTGCATCGTAAAGCTGCCAGTCGACGTCGTCGCTCCGTAGGTCGATCCGAAGGTCATTCCCCCAGATCCCACGTCGAAGGTCCCCGACCCGTCGGCCGCTCCCGTCAGCGTCACGAGCGCAGAACCGCCGATCAGCGTTCCCGTCACCGTGCTGCTGCCGCCAACCGTCAGCGCGTTGGCCCCCATCGAAAGCGTTCCCGCCGTGATCGCCAGCGTTCCCGTCAAGCTCTCCGATCCTCCAGTCGTTACCGTCCCCAGCGTGTTCACCGCCAGGTTCGCTCCGACTGTCAGGGGCCCGCTCGTCATCGTACCAATACTTATTGGCGTGGTGGCGCCTCCGCCGAGCGTCAGCGTCGCTCCGTCCGCGATCGTCGTCGCGCCCAGCGTGATCTGCCCCGTCGAGGCTCCCCCGATCGTCGCGCTCCCCGTCACCGTTACCGGTATCGTCCCGAAATTGAGCACTCCCGTGCCCGCAGCGCTTATCGTTCCCGATACGCTCAGCGTTGCCGGGCAATTCGTCCCCGGCGTACCCGGCGCCGTCGCGCCGCCCGTGAAGGCCATCGTCCCGCCAAGCGTCAGGGCCCCCGTGTTGTTGAAGCTCACCGCGTTCGTGATCGCGCCGCCGGCCCCAAGCTGGATGCCATAGGCTCCAGGTCCGCCCACCGTCAGCGTCGCAGCGTTCAAGGCATCCGTGAAACTCACCGTCCCGCCTGCCCGATTCGCGATCGACACCGTCGCCCAGGTCTGGGCGTTCGACGTCACCGTCTGCGCTCCCGCTCCGTTCAGGCTCAAGGTCGAGCTTCCCGCCGTCAGCGTCGCTCCCGTCGCTCCAGGCTTCAGGTTCACCGTACCCGCCACCGCTAGCGTGTAAGTCCCCAGGCCAAGGGTACAGACTCCACCTAAGTTCGCAGCAACAAAGTTGCCACCTACCGTCACGTTGCTCGACAGGGTCCCGCCCTGGTCCAGCGTCAGATTGTTGAAGCTGTCAGCCGCCTTCGTCGTGATCGTCGGCGCGGCGGCTCCGAATACCACCGTCCCCGTCCCCGCAGAAAGCGTCACGTTGGCCGAACTCGAGTCCCAGTTCCCCGTCGTCAGCGTCAGGGTCGTCCCTCCCGCGGTCCACGTACCCTGCGTCAGGCTCAGGGTCCCCGCCACCGTCTCAGGTCCGCCCACGATCACCTGGTCCCCTGCCGCCGACTTGTTCATCGTCAGGTTCGTGAAGGTGTAGCCCGTCCCCAGGTTCGCGTTACCCGCCGTCCCCGCAGAGAGCAGCACCGTGTCGCCCGTGCCCCGCGTAAAGCTCGTCACCGTGAAGTCGGAACCAACACTGATCGTCTCCGTCGTCGAAGCGACCAGGCTTCCAGCTCCCGTCACCGAGCCTGAGACCGTCAGGTTGTTCCCGCTCGTCGCCAAGGACGATGCGATCGCCAGGCTCGTCATCTTCAAGGCCGTCGTCATCGTCTTCGTCGCCGTGCTCACCGTCACCGCGCCGAGGTCCTGGGTCCCTCCGTTCGAGTCCGTCAGGTTGCCCGCCACCCCGCCGGCCCCACCGAAAACCAGGCTCGGGTTGTTCGTCTTGTCGTAGGCTCCCGTCGCCTGGATCGTGAAGTTCCGCTCCACCGTTATCGTCGTCGCGGCCCCTGGCGTCAGCGTCACGCCCGCGGGTATCGTCAGGTCGTAGAAACTAAGCGTCCCCGACACCGAGGTCCCCAGGCTCACGTTCTTGTGATTGAAGGCCAGGGTCCCCGAGCTTTGGCTCAGGGCTCCCCCTATGCTCAGGGTCCCGCCCGCGGCCGTACTGTCCCAGCTCATACTACCCGTCGCCACGCTCAGCGCGGCCATGCTCTGCGCTCCGCCATTGACGCCAGTCTGAGTAAACGCGCCACCCGTCACCGTGAAGCTGCCCGCCGCAAAGGCGTTCGTCCCCACCGTCACCGTGCCCGCCGACAGGCCAAAGGTGGCCCCGCCGCCCGCGTAGGCCCCCGTCAGCGTCAGGGTCCCGCCGTTCACCGCCGTCGAGCCGCTCACCGTCAGCGTGTCCGCGATCGCCACAGCGAAGGTCCCCGTAGTTACCGTCAGGCTCGTCGCCGTAAGGTTCCCCGAACTCGTCACCGTTGTCCCGACCGTCTTTGCTATCGATAGCGGACCGTAGCTCGCAAGCCCTCCCGTCGTGAAGGTCTGGGCCGCCCCGCCCTGAAAGGCCACCACATCCCCGTTCGCCGTGAAGCTCGCCCCCGTCCAGGTCGCGTTTGCCAAAAAGATGATCGAGGGATTCTGGCCCACCGTCGCGTTGCCCGTCACCGTCCCGCTCAGAATCGCGTTACCCGTGAAGCTCAGGTTCCCCGTGCCCTGCATGTTGAAGCTGCCCGTCGACGTCGTCGCTCCGTAGGTCGTGCCGAAGGTCATGCCGCCAGCACCCACGTCGAAGGTCCCCGAGCCATTGACAGCTCCCGTCAGCGTCACGAGCGCAGAACCGCCAGTTAAAGTGCCTGTCACGGAACTCGGCCCAGATACGGTGAGGGCGTTGGCGCCCAAAACGAGATTGCCCGAGGTAACTGTCAGCGTCCCTGACAGCGAAATGGCCGAACCGGCGCTCACCGTCGGCGTCGACCAGGTATTGTTGATTGTCAGATTGGCGAGGGTCGCGCCGCTGAAGTCGATTGCCTGAGGAGCCGCCGTACCGTCTATCGTCACAGTGCCTGAGGAGTTCAAGCTGCCCGCCGTATAGACGATGTCGCCGCGGATGTTCAGGCTGTTCGCCACCATGTCGAGGGATCCGGAAGTCCTCGTCAGGGAACCGAGCAAGGTCCAGGCTCCCGCTCCGCCGCCGGAGGCGCTCACCGTCCCGTTTATAGTCACATTGTTGAAGGTATAGCCGTTTTGGCTCCCACCCGTGAACACCACCGTCCCGTTGTCGTGGTTGAAGGTCGTCACCGACAGGTTCCCGCTGATCGTGCTCGTTCCGCTGGTAGCGTTGAAGGTTCCCGCCCCGCCGACCGCCGCGAAGCTGTCCGTTCCGCTACCCCCGCTCATGGTCCCCGCGAGTGTCATAGCCCCGGCCACCGTCATTCCCAGGTTGCTCGTCGCGTCCGTCAGGCTCGTTCCGTTCTGCACGTCCAAGGTCCCGGCCAGGTTCAAGGCGCTCGTCGCCACCGTCACCACCGGTGCCGCTCCGCTCACCACGGTGAGATTTCCGATCTGCACCGCTGTATTGATCGTTCCCGTGCCCGACATATCGATCGTCGAATTCAGCGGCGTCGAGAAGGTGCCGCTTACGCTCAGGTTGCCCGACACCGTTATCGTGTTCGTAGCGGTATTGGCGATCGTGCCCGAACTGTGACTCAGGTTCCCCGTCGAAAAGGCCGTGGGCGTTCCCACGAAATCGAGGGTCCCGCCATTTACCGTAAGGTCGGCCGAGCTCATGGTCATCGCCGCCGGAATGGCCAAGGTTCCCGCGCTTATCGTCAGCGCCCCAGAGACCGCAACGGTACCCACGGCCGGGGTGAAGGTTCCGCTCGCGCCATTTATGGTGAGATTGGTGAAGGATGTCAGACCGGCCAGGCTCAGCCCGGCTGTAGTACCCTTATACACAACCGTTCCAGGCACCGTCGCGCCGAGACCCACGGGTGTCGATTCATTGCCCGTGAGGAGGAGGCTGCCGCTGTTGGCGAAGGTCCCATTAACCGTAAGCAGAAAGCCATTCAGGTCCAGGGTCGAGACAGCCGAGCCGAGAGTCAGGTTGTTGATCGTCGTCGCCGCCGCAAGAGTTGGATATCGGTTCGATCCCAGGCTCGTGTCGGGCACAGTTACGTTGTCCGTCGTATTGGGCACGTAGGCCGGCGACCAATTGGTGGAAGTATTCCAATCGGTCGAGGTCGTTCCGGTCCAGGTAAGGGTAGAGGCAGGGAAGGTCCAATTGGTATTTCCGCCGAGGTCCTTGCTCGAGGTGGCGCTGATCGCCGTCGTCGCGTTGCTGTCCTTCACCTCCGCGTAACTGACGGTGGCAGTCGTCGTCACATTGATGAACCATGCTGAGCCGGAGGATGAACTCTGAAGGGTAATGGGACTGAGGGGCCCCCCAGCAATGGTGAAGGTTGCCACGATCTGCGTAGTCCCCGCGGTGAAGCTCAGGAATTTGCCCGCGGTCGTACACTGGAGAGTGGCGAAGCTATTCGAACCCGAGATGACCGAGGTACTCGTGCCGTTGAAGGTGACCGTACCCGCGCTCGCGGTGAAGCTTCCTCCCGAACCGTTCCAATTGCCACCCAAAGTCAGGGCCTGGCCGGCCAGGTCGAGGGTTCCGCTGGAGAGTGTCAGATCCCCCGTGAGGGTGATTGCGCCGCCGGCTGTGACCGTGCCGGCCGTCGCGATCGTCAGCCCCGCTCCGAGGGTGTAGGCCCCGCTCGAGATCGCGCCGATGCTGACGGGCGTGGAGGCTCCCGCGCCAAGGCTCAGGGTCGCGCCGTCGGCGATGGAGATAGCCCCGAGGGTGATTTGCCCCGTCGAGGCGCCGCCGGCAGTCGCGCTTCCCGTCACCGACACCGGTATCGTCCCAAAATTTAGCACTCCTGCGCCCGCAGCCGACAGGAGGCCCGCCAGGTCGAAGGTGGCTGGGCAATTGGTGCCGGGTGTCCCTATGGCCGACACGCCGCCCGAAAATGCGAAACCCGCCGATATGGTCAAGGCTCCGGTATTGTCAAGTGTCACCGCATTCGCGACCGAGCCGCCGCCGGCAAGGCTCAAGGCGAAGGCCTTGCCCGCACCCGTGGCGAGGCTGGTCATCGTCGGAGAGGTCATCGTCAGGCTGCCACCCGTCTTATTAGCGACAACCGCATAATAGGTATAGCTTGCCGCGGTCTGCGCGGCCGTCCCCGTGAAGGTGACCGTGCCCGCCTGGGCGACGAAACTTCCGCCACCAGTGAGGTTGCCGCCCAGGCTTATGGCGAAGTTGCCCGCACTCACATCGAGGCTTCCGCCGCTCAGCGCGAGATCCCCGCTCGTGGCGAGTGTCCCGCCGAGGGTCCAGGCCCCGGATGTGAGGGTGATGCCGGTCGGCGCGGTCGAGGCGCCGATAGCCCCGCTGGTCGTAATGCTGCCCGCTCCCGTGGCGAAGGCGAGTGCCTGGGCCCCATTGATCGTCGATCCGAAGCTCAAGTTGGAGCCGGCGGTCGTGAAGGTGATGCCAGTGCCGAGGAGGACCGGGCCGGCAAGGCTGATCCCCGCTCCTACGGCGAGGCTGGTGTCGTAGGCGGCCCCATTCAAGGTCGTCGAGGCGGCCGTAGCGAAACCGAGGCTCTGGGCTCCGCTCGTGTAGACCGATTGCAGGGCGAGGCTTCCTCCTGCAGTCACGTCGGCCGTCACAGTCGTAAGTCGCGCTCCCGAGCTGCCGATGTCGCCAGAAACCGCCGTGGCTCCCGTGCCACCGTGAATGCTCAGACCATTGCCTGACCCGCCAATGGCCCCCAGCGTCACATAAGCCGCCCCGGCGTTGGCTTGCAGAATCGTGGATCCTGTCAGCGTAGATGCCGTCGTACCGAAAAGGAGGTTGCCCGCCGTCGCGATGATGGTCCCGGACAGACTCTTGGAGCTGGGAGCTGTCGCTGTTGCTCCGTTGGAGAAGGTCATCGCCCCGCCGATCGTGAGCGGCCCTGTGTTCGCGAAGGTGACGGCGTTTGTGATTGTGCCGCCGCCATTCAGCGCGATGGCCTGGGCGTTGGCTGTGATCGCGCTGATGCTCGTCGAATTCAGGGCGCCGGAGAAGCTCGTCGAACAGGTGGCGGCAGAGGTGAACTGGACATCGCTTACCGAGACGGCGGGACTCGCCGTCGCCGTCCCTACGCCGGTCTGCGCGAAGATCAGGGTGGCCGAAGCTATGCTCGCATTGGTGAAATCTAAAGCCTGGACGGTGCTACCGTTGAAGGTTATCGTACCAATGGAACTCAGGATACCCGTGCCGACGCTCATGTTGCCTGCGATATTGAGGGCCAGATTCGCCATCGAAAGGGTCCCTGAGGTGAGAGTGAGATTGCCCGCGAGCGTGAGTGCGGCCGAGGGAGAAACCTGTCCGCCTCCCGTTTTGGCGACGACCATATTGGTGAAGGTCGAGCCGGTAGTGTCGATGGCCGAGGTTCCTGTGCCTTCCAGGAAAAGATTCGCCGAACTCGATATGCCCGCCGAGTTCGACCTGGTGAGACTGCCGGTCATATGAAGGTCGTTGCTCCCCATCGCGAGGGTTGAAGCACCACTAATGGAAATATTGGCGATAGGTGTTATCGCCCCTATCGCGGCGGTGGCAGTAGCCGCGACGACCCTGCTCCCGGTGGCCGAGAGCAGGAGATCAAAGGCCCCGTTGACAGTGCCGTTGAAGAACAGGTTCAGCGTCCCGTTCGCCCCCTGGAGGAAGGTAGTGGCCGCGCCCAGGGTGACCGTACCCCCGAAGGTCAGTGTGGAAGAGGTGGTCGATCCATTGGTGATGTCGGCCGTGGCGTTCGTACTGGCCAAGCTGGCCGGGCCATTTACCGTAAGGTTGTTACCGTTGACATCGACTTCGGCGGTCGAGGAAAGAACTATTCCCGCGATAGTCTTTGCGGAAGCCATTGTAACCGTATAGGGGGTGTTGATAGTCACCGTATCGCTGACCACCGTTCCCGGTACCCCATTCGGCGACCAGTTGGTCGCGACGTCCCAGCTCCCATTTCCCGCGAGATTCCATGTATACGCCGTCTGTCCCCACACAGCACCCGCCGCCATCGCCATAAGGCTGAAAAGGAAACCCAATCTCTTCGCGGCTGGACTCTTCACCAATTCCTCCATGCTATTTTTAAGGGCGGCAGGCTTCGTGCGGCTTATTGATATCAATGTGCGTACTCTCGCTTTCATGCCCAGGGCGGAAAGGCCGAGGGACTCGGGGAGACAGAAAGACGGAAACAAAGGCCGTCGTCTGACATTATCCACCAATTATAGCTCCCCAGGGAAAGGGCACCAGTGCGACAGGCATGCCAACCTCTCAAGTTTCGGCAATTTTGGATTTTCCGCCAAGCTTTGAAGCATTCCCACCACCCGCAAGCGTCTTCTCCTCCGCACAGGAGGTGCCTATGCGCAAATTCAATGTCGAGATGGCGCCCTGCCCCCTCGTTTCGCCGCCCCGGCCGCCCAAGCCGCCGCTCCCGCCAGGCCTGCTTTCGCTAATGCTAGCCTCGGCCCCGCGTCGGCAAGGGGGATCGAGGGGGAGAGACCTGGGCAGGGGTTCCGGTAGGGGGCTGGCGATCCTTCCTTTCCTTCTCATGATGGGAATACTCTTCACCATGACTCCCGGTTGTCGAGCGCCGGAAACGCCCAATTCGGCTGAAGCCCTCGTCACCCTTTCCTTCGGCGCCCAGGCTCGCGCCTTCGCTCCTGTTTCGGCGGCGGTTGCAAGTTATTCCATCCTCGCTTCGGGGCCCGAGGGTCTGACCGTCGCGTCTTCGTCCAATCAGGCTAGCCAGACTCTACGCCTCGCGCCGGGAACCTGGTCCGTCGCCGTTGAGGGGCTCGCAGCCGACGGAAGGCGTCTCGTGGCGGGCTCCATCGTCTTGAACCTTGGCCCCGGCGACAAGCAGAGCGCGGCAATCGTACTCCTGCCCGAAGGAGGCACCGGAAGTCTCGCCCTCGCATGGTCGACGATCGGCGTTCCCAGCGGGAGCATCAGTTTATCGGGACAGCTTTCGGCCCTGGACAAGGCAAGCATTCCCCTTTTGGCGACAGGACTTAGCGGAAGCCTCGCCATTTCCGATCTCCCCTCCGGCTCATGGAATCTATCGCTCCTTCTTTCAAACGAAGGAGGAAAACTCGCCGGTCTGGCGGATTCGATCCTCATCGTCGCGGGCTGCGAGACGACGGTTTCCCTGGTCTTCGAACCGCCAAGCGGCAGCATTGCCCTTTCCCTGATAGGTCCAAGCTTTACCGCTGAAACGCTCGCCACCCGGCCACCCCTGCGCCGAATGGCCGCGGGAGCCGAAGCCCGCTTCGCCATTCCATCGACAGCGGGAACCGGCTCGTGGTACGGCAACGGAGAACTGATCCTCGCTTCCGGAGGCGAGGTCTCCCTCCGGGCCCGTGCCGAAGGGGAGGAGCGCATCGATTGGGTCTCCACCGAACCCTTTACGGCTCGCTCGGCTCAGGCAAAGCTCATAGCTTCTCCCCCTGTCGCTTTCGGTCCCCTATCCTGGAACGAAACACTCCTCCGGGCAGATTTTGGCGCAACGGATGCCGCCAGGGGTCTCGACGGCTGCCGCGATCTGGCTTTTTCGCCCGACAATGCATCCCTCTTCCTCGCCGGAAAGGACTCGGGAGCAGTAGGCGACTTTTCCCTCCATTCCGGCCTATCGCCCCTCCCCACAGCCTCTCTCCTTTCGAGCGCAGTTCCCGCGCTGGCCTCGGCCTCCCTTGTCGCTTCGACGGGAAGCGACAGTCTTCTTGCCCTCGGTACAAGCAACGGCAGCCTCATTTCATTGACCCGGTCGGCCGATGGCGTTCTTTGTCCCGGGCCCTCCCTGGTCAGGCCGGATTTTACGACGGCGACAGCCTTGAAAGTGAGTCCGGACGGGAAACGCGCATGGATCGCATCCGAGGGCGGCAATGCGATCTACGGGATCGACCTCGCCTCAGGTGCGCCTGTTTCCTCTACCATCCTCGTCGCGGGAGGGAGCCCGGGCTTCGAACTCTTGAGCAGGCCGACCGCACTCGCGATCTCGCCCGATGCCTCGACCCTTGTCCTGGGATCTTCGGGTGACGACAGCCTCTGGTTCTGTTCGATCGATCCGGCCAGCGGGGCCCTCGGTCTCCAGGCCTGCCTGACGAAGTTCGCACTTTCTAGCGTGGCCAGCCTTTCCGATCCGGTCGATCTCTCGTTCTCGCCGGACGGACGGAGCGTCTTTGCGCTTTCATATTATGGAAAATCCATCATCAGGATCGATCGGAACGCAGCTGGCAACTGGGAGGCGAGCACCGCGGCAAAAAGCGGCACGGCGCCGATCCTCGGATTCGACTACCCCAAACATTTGGCCCTTAGCCCGGACGGAACTCTACTCGTTGTGTCGGGCAGCGGGGCGAGTGACGGTCTCGCGGCATTTTCTGTGGGTAATCTCGGCCAACTCGATTGGCTCGCCTGCCTTCTTCCCGACGGAACCGAAGGCCACCCGGTCAAGCCGGGGGCTCTCGCCTTTTCCGCGGACGGCCTCAGTCTCGCCGCGGCCTGCCCTGACAGCGACAGCCTCTACATGTTCACGCGATCAGTACCCTGATTCCTGCATCTTTCAGCCTGCGGTGACGCATTGACCCTCGACAGCACCCGACTTCCGGGCTATTTTCGGCGAGCGTTTATTCATTTTTGATTACCGCGACGCAACCTCGGAGCGCTTGTGTCGGTCAAAGTCATGATATGTCGCGCGCCCACGGGCGGCCCGAGGAGTCACCGCATGATCAATATCGAAGCCTTTACCATCCCCGAAGTGATCGAAAAAAGCGGCCGCGAGTTCGCGGGACGCCCCTTCCTGGGAATGATCGGCGCAGAGCCGGTCGGCTATTCCGAGCTCGAGCCGAGGACGAAGAAACTCGCGGCTCTCCTCGGCCTCTACGGCATCGCGAAGGGCGATCGAGTCGCATTGGTCGGCGAATCCCGGCCGGAATGGGGCATATCCTATCTCGGCGCCTCGAGGGCGGGCGCCGTCCTCGTGCCCATTCTCAACGATTTCATGCCCGAGCAGATGAAGAACATCATCGAGCACGCGGGCGCCAAGCTCATCCTTACGAGCCGAAAGCTCCAGCCCAAGATCGCCGAGGCTTCCCAGGGACGGATCGTCCTGGCGATCGAGGATCTCGCCCTCATTTCCGGACCTGCCGATGCCATTGACGTCACCAGCTCCGGGGGAAAAGCGCGCCTCGAAGCGGCGCTGGCCTCGTGGAAACCGGTGCCCGTCTCGGCCGATGACCTCGCCGCCATCGTCTACACTTCGGGAACCACAGGTCTGTCCAAGGGCGTCATGCTCAGCCATCGCAACCTCGTCTGGGACGCATGGTCCTGCCGAGGCATCATCGTCATCAAACCGGAAGACCGCTTTCTCTCCGTCCTTCCCCTCGCCCACACCTACGAGTTCACCATCGGTTTCCTCATTCCGTTGATGCAGGGCTCCGTCGTCTGGTACCTGGACAAGCCGCCGACCGCGACGGCCCTCCTGCCCGCCTTCGCCAAAGTAAAGCCCACTTGCATGCTGACCGTGCCCCTCATCATCGAAAAGGTCTACCGCGCGAGCGTGGCTCCCACCCTGGCCGGGATGGGCCTCTATAAGGTGGCGGCTTTCAAGCCCCTCCTCGAAAGAGTTGCGGGCTTCAAGCTCATGAAGACCTTCGGCGGCAAAATGCGTTTCTATGGCATCGGCGGGGCTCCTCTCGCCGAGGACGTGGAATCCTTCCTCCGCCACGCGAAGTTCCCCTACGCGGTCGGATATGGCCTTACCGAAACCTCGCCCATGCTTGCCGGCTCCAACCCGCAAATTCAAGGCTTCCGCTATGCGGGCCCCGCCCTCAAGGGATGCGAGGTCCGCATCGCCGATCCCCGGCCCGACACAGGAGAGGGGGAAATCCAGGTGCGCGGCCCCAATGTGTTTTCCGGCTATTACAGGGACGAAGAGCGAACCCGCGAGGCCTTCAGCGACGACGGCTGGTTCCGCACGGGCGACCTCGGCTATGTCGACGCGAAGGAGCATATAGCCATACGCGGCCGGATCAAGACGATGATCCTCGGCGCCTCGGGTGAAAACATCTATCCCGAAGAAATCGAAGCGGTCATCAACGCCTCGCCCCATGTTGCCGAGTCCCTCGTCTACGGCGACGAAAAGGGCCTCACCGCCCTCATCCACCTCAAACCCGAAGTCCTTGAAGAGCTTGCGGCCAAGGTCAAATCGAGCCTGGCTGGAGCGGGTCACGCGGCAAGCGCCGCGGGGCATGCCGCGGGACAGAAGGCTGGCGAAGCCTTCCACTCGGTCGAACAGGCCGCGGCGCAGCTCCTCGAATCCATTAAAAAGGAAGCCAACTCGCGGCTTACCGCCTTCTCTCGCATCGGCCGCGTCGAAAGGCAGGAGGAGCCCTTCGAGAAGACGCCGAAGCAGAGCATCAAGCGCTTCCTCTATCCCAAGAAGAGGACGAGCTAGGCGGTCGGCTCCGATTCTGTGGCGGCGATACATTTCGCCGATCGATAACCGTCGCGGAGCAGACTCCGCGGCGGTTTTGATTTATGCGCTTCCCTAATTATTTATGCACTGGGCCTTTCCTTGACCTTTCGGCGAACCGGATGCTAGGCTTTCCGGGCCCGCCTCGCGCCCGACCGCAGCGCGCCGCGACATCCCGAACCAGGAGGCCATCATGCCCGTCAATCTCAGGGGACGCAGTTTCCTCACCCTCAAGGACTTCACGACCGAGGAGATCCGCTACCTCCTCGACCTTTCGCGCGACCTCAAGGCCAAGAAGCGCGCGGGCATCAAGGGCGAACTCCTCCATCGGAAGAACATAGTACTTATCTTCGACAAGGCGAGCACCCGCACCCGCTGCGCCTTCGAGACCTCGATCTGGGACGAGGGCGGCAACGTAACCTTCCTCACCAATTCCCAGATGGGCAAGAAGGAATCCGTCGAGGACACCGCGAAGGTCTTGGGACGCATGTACGACGGCATCCAGTACCGCGGCTTCTCGCAGAAGCTCGTCGAGGACCTCGCGAAATTCTCCGGCGTCCCCGTCTGGAACGGCCTCACCGACGACGATCATCCTACGCAGATCCTCGCCGATCTCCTCACCATCGAGGAGAACGTCCACAAGCCCCTCAACAAGGTCAAGCTCGTCTATTGCGGCGACGCCCGCAACAACATGGGCAACGCCCTCATGATCGGCTCGGCCAAGATGGGCCTCCACTTCGTCGCCCTCGCCCCCAAGGAGCTCTGGCCCAACGAGAAGCTGACCGCCGAGATGAAGGCCGTCGCCGCGACGACGGGCGGCAAGATCGAATTCTTCAGTATTGATAAGGTCGACGAGGCCCTAAAAGGAGCCGATGCCCTCTACACCGACGTCTGGGTATCCATGGGGGAGGAGGCCAAGTTCGAGGAGCGGATCGCCCAGCTCAAGGCCTACTCGGTCACGCCCGAGTTCATGAAGAAGACCGGCAACCCCGACGCCATCTTCCTCCACTGCCTTCCCGCCTTCCACGACACCGAGACGGACGTGGGAAAGGACATCAAGAAGAAGTACGGCCTCGACTCGATGGAAGTAGCCGACGCCGTCTTCCGCTCCCCCGCCTCGAAGGTCTTCGACGAGGCCGAAAATCGCCTCCACACGATCAAGGCCGTGATGGTCGCGACGATAGGGGATCTGTGAGGCCGGGATGGCCCTCGGAGAAAACCTATGGGAAAGTTCGTGGAATGGGAACAGAAATACGAGGTCGGCATCCCCAGCGTCGACTCGCAGCACCGGCGCCTGATTCAGCTGACCAACGCCCTCTTTGATGCCTGTATGAAGGACAAGGAGACCATGGACGTCGAGTTCAGGGAAGTGATGAAGGAGTCGGTCGATTATGTGCTCGTCCATTTCAAGGACGAAGAAAGGCTCATGCTGGATTCGAAATACGATCGCTTTCAGGAGCACAAGCAGAAGCACGAACTCTTCATCAAGACGATGCTCGAGTCGGTGCAGGAATACAAGACGGGCAAGAAATTCGTTCCCAACAACTTCGCCCGCTTCCTCCGCGACTGGCTCCTCGATCACATCGCGATAAGCGACAAGGAATTCGCCCGTTTCTATTTCGCCCGGGCGAAATGAGGCATCGATGGCGCTTCAGATCTTCGGCACTCCCCGCTGCCAGGACACGAAGAAGGCCCAGCGTTTCTTCAAGGAGCGAGGCATCGCCTTTCAGCTGATCGACCTTTCCGACAAGGGAATCAGCCAAGGCGAGCTTCGTTCAGTGGCTGCAGCCCTCGGCATCGAGGCCCTGCCCGACCGGACAGGGAAGCGGTGGAAGGATCGGGGCCTCGATCACATGGAGATCGATCTCGAAGAAACCCTCCTCGCCGACCCCCTCCTCCTCCGCACTCCAATCGTTCGCGACGGAAAGAAGGCGGCCGTCGGCTTCGATCTCGATGCCTGGAAGGGGTTCGCCGCACTGTAGGCGGCGCCGCAGGCCATTCGCGGCGTCTCGGGCTTCAGGCGTTCTCGCGTTGCTTCTGCTTTCTCTCAATGGCCGAAAGGACGCTTTTGCGCAGGCGAATCGACTTGGGCGTCACTTCTGCCATCTCGTCATCCTGGAGATAGAGGATGGCGCGCTCGAGCGAAAGAGGCTGGATCGGCGTCAGGGTCAACGCCTCGTCCTTGAGCACGGAGCGCATGTTCGAAAGCTTCTTTTCCTTGCTTGGATTGACCACGAGATCGGAATCGAGGTTGTGCTCGCCGATGATCATGCCCTCGTAGACCGGGTCGCCGGGCACGACGAAGAGATTGCCGCGGGGCTCGAGATGGTACAGGCCGTAGGTGACGCAGTTGCCCGATCGGTCCGAGACGAGGAAGCCCCTTCTCCGACCGTCGAATTCGCCGCGGAATTCCTCGTAGCCCGTCATGTAGGAGTTCATCATGCCCGTGCCCTTGGTGTCGGTGAGGAAGGTATCGCGGTAGCCGATGAGAGAGCGCGAGGGTACGGAGAATTCGAGGTGGACGCGGCCACCCTCGTGGCAGGTGTAGGCGAGCATCCTGCCCTTGCGACCGGTGAGCTTTTCCGTGACTATGCCCGAGTATTCCTCGGCGCAATCGACGTACAGATGCTCGATCGGCTCGAGCTTCGCGCCATCCTTGAACTTCCAGATAACCTCAGGCCGGCTCACGCAGATCTCGAAATTCTCGCGCCTCAGCATTTCGATGAGGATGACGAGCTGGAACTCGCCGCGGCCGCGGACGACATAGCCGCCGCCCCCCTTTATCTCCTCCACCTGGATGGACACGTTGCGGAGGGTCTCCTTGCGGAGTCGCTCGAGGAGCTTCATCGACTGGATGTTCTTGCCGTCCTGGCCGGACAGAGGCGAGCTGTTGACGAAGAAACGCATCGCCACCGTCGGCTCGTCGACCATGATCCGCGGCAGGGCCTTCGGCGACTCCCGCGTGCAGATCGTGTCACCTATGAATACATTTTCGATGCCCGAGAGGACGACGATGTCGCCCGGCTCGGCGCTTTCGGTCTCGACGAGCTTGACGCCCGCGTAGGTGTGGAGTTTCGAGACGTTCAAGTTGCGCTGCGCATCGCCGTCGCCTATGCAGACGAGGCTATCCTTGGAATGGGCGCGGCCGTTGACGACCTTGCCGATGGCCTGACGCCCGAAATAGTCCGAATAGGAAAGATCGGATACGAGCATCTGGAAGGGCTCGTCCCTGACGTAGGCTGGGGCGCCGATCTTCGAGACGATGGCGTCGAAAAGGGGTTTCAGGCTGTCGCCCTCCTCCTCGAGGCTGTTCTTCGCGATGCCTGCCTTGCCGATCGCGTAGAGGACGGGAAATTCGAGCTGTTCCTCGTTCGCGCCGAGGTCGATGAAAAGATCGTATATCGCCGAAAGGACCTCGGCTACCCGGGCGTCGGGCCTGTCTATCTTGTTGATGACGACGATGATCGAGAGGCGATTGGCAAGGGCCTTGCTCAGCACGAAGCGGGTCTGGGGCAGGGGGCCTTCGGAGGCGTCGACGAGAAGTATGGCGCCGTCGACCATCGAAATCGCGCGCTCGACCTCTCCGCCGAAATCGGCGTGGCCCGGCGTGTCGAGGATGTTGATCTTCACGCCCTCCCAGACGACCGAACAGTTCTTCGCCGCGATCGTGATCCCGCGCTCCCGCTCGAGGTCCATGCTGTCCATGAGGCGCTCGGGCACCTCCTGATCGGCCCTGAACAGCCCGGACTGGCCGAACATGGCGTCGACCAAGGTGGTCTTGCCATGGTCGACGTGGGCGATAATGGCGATGTTTCTAATGGCGGGATTCGTTATGTCCGGCTTGGGCATGCTGCTTCCTGGTGGGTGAAGAGACTGTCTCATGGAATCTTTGCGGGATCGCTTGAGATCGTGCGGGAGATTAAACCAATATAACGATTTGGGGAAAGCGTGCATAGACGAGAAGGGAAGGCGGGCCCTGCTCGACTCCGGCAAGGGACCATTGAGCCCAGTGTGACATTCGGGCATCAAGGAATCTGCAATATTAATATATTGATAATTAGTTCAACTACGGTTGCGTTCCAACCGAGGACGAATGATTTTATCACGACGGATATCTCCGCGAGCCCGAAGCGATAGTGCCATCCTTTACCGAAAAGATGCTTCGATTGCCACGATGTTTTGTGCTAGGTTCATATATATTTGGTTAAATTAGGGAATATCCAATACCGCGAGAGGCACCGATGCAGAGTTCGAGCAGGCAAAGGCAGCGAATGACCGCTGATCGGGAATCGATGTGCTTGGCAAGGCGTCCACCTGCCCACGACATCAAGGCCTTCGCCAGAAGGCTCCGACGAAAGAGCCTCCGCGCGGCTCGCGCTGCGCTCGACGAGAGCGAAGCGCGGTTCCGTCGAGCGATAGAAAATGCCGCCATGCCCATCATGATCCACGCGGACGATAGAAGTGTCGAACTCGTAAACCGGGCATGGACCGCATTGACGGGCTATGAGGCCGACGGCCTCCGAACGACGGAAGACTGGGCGCGCCTCGCCTATGGAGAGAAAGCGCCAAACTATCTGACCGAGGCTGAGGAGCTTTTCACGCTGGAAGGCAAGGATGAGCCGCGGGAGCGAGAGATAACGACGCGCGACGGAAGGACAATCACCTGGATCGTTCACTCGGCCCTGCTCGATCGCAAGAAGGATGGGAAGCGAGTAATAATCACTACTGCCGTGGACATCACCGAGCGCGTGGCCGCGGAGCGAGAGGCGCAACGGCAGCAGCGCCTCCTCATCCAGTCGGAAAAGATGGCATCCCTCGGCCTTCTCGTCGCCGGAATGGCCCACGAGGTCGGCAACCCGAACCACGCCATCCGTCTGAACGCCGGCTTCCTGACCAGGGTATGGGCTTCGCTGCGCCCCATCCTCGACAGAGCCCTCGCCGACGAGGAAGACAGCATTATTGGAGGCATCGAATACGCCGAGCTACGGGACAGACTGCCGTCCATGCTGCGCGCGATACTCGACGCCTCTGGGCATATCGAAAGCATCGTGCGAGGCCTCAGGGACTATTCGCGCAGCGAGGAATGCGATTCCCTTGAAGAGGTTGGACTCAATCACGTCGTCGAGGCCGCCGTTGGGCTTCTCAGGGACTCCATCGATCGGGCGACCTCACATTTCCATCTCGAGCTCGAGCCTTCCCTTCCTGCCGTCCTGGCGAGCTTCCACGGGCTTGAACAGGTACTCGTCAACCTGATTCAAAACGCCTGCCAATCCCTGGAAAACCGGTCGAAGGCGATCGGCGTAAGCAGTTCCTTCGACGGCGCCTCGAAGCTGGTAAGGATCGTCGTGCGCGATGAGGGACGAGGCATGGGCGCCCGGGAGCTCGAGCATATCCGCGATCCATTTTTCACCACGAAGCGAGGTGAGGGTGGCCTCGGGCTCGGCATTCCCATCTCGGTCACCATCCTGGAAAAACTGGGCGGGAGACTCGAGTTCCAATCCGTCCTTGGGATGGGAACGACGGCCATCCTGGAATTGCCCGCATTGATTCATGATGAAGGCCAGACCTCATGAGCGATCGTCTCTATCCCGACTTTCCGATAGCAATCGTCGACGATGAGGAATACGTGCTCGCGAGCGTCGAAAATATCCTGAAATCCGAGGGATTCGGCAATGTCGTCGCCGTAAGGGATGCAAAGGACTTCCTCGTCCTGGCGGAGGATCTGTCAATAGAAGCGGTTCTGCTCGATCTCATGATGCCGGGTACCGATGGCAGGGAGCTCCTTGCCAGACTCAGGCAGGAGCGGCCGCAGACTTCCGTGATCGTGATCACGGGGAACAAGGATATTGATAAGGCCGTCGAATGCATGAAGCTGGGCGCGGCGGACTATCTGACGAAGCCGGTCGAGGCTGCCCGCCTCGCAAGCAGCGTGCGGCGACTCATTCAAATGAAAGAACTCGAACGCGAAAACCTCGAGATCCGCGAAAAGCTCCTTTTCCCGGGGCGGAGACGCCACCCTGCCTTCGACACTATAGCCACGGCCGGAAAGTCGATGGGCCCCCTTTTCGCCTACACAGAGGCAATCGCGCCAAGTTCCCATCCCGTCCTGATCAGCGGCGAGACGGGAGTCGGCAAGGAACTTTTTGCCAGGGCGGTCCATGACCTCTCCGGACGCGAGGGCGCATTCGTGGCGGTCAACGTGGCGGGTCTCGACGACGGCTTTTTTTCGGACCTCCTCTTCGGACATCGAGCCGGAGCCTATACCGGCTCGCAGGGAAGTCTCGATGGCCTCATCGAGCGCGCCAAGAACGGCAGCCTTTTTCTCGACGAAATCGGAGATCTTTCCAGCGGCTCCCAGGTCAAGCTGCTTCGCGTCATCGAGTCGGGGGAATACTATCCCCTCGGTTCGGACCTTCTCAAAAGGAGCAAGGCCCGCATCATAGTCGCGACCAATCGCAACCTCGAAAAAGCGATCGAGACGGGGGAGTTCAGGAGGGATCTCTACTATCGGCTCCACAGCCACCGCCTTCACATCCCTCCGCTTCGAAATCGGAAGGAGGACCTACCCTTCCTCGTCGAGCGGTTTTTCGAACAAAGCGCGGCCGAGCTTTCGAAAAAAATCCCCAGTCCACCTCCAGAGCTCTTCGGGCTCCTTCGTTCCTACGACTTCCCCGGCAACGTCCGAGAACTCCGCGCAATGATTTTCGAAGCCATCACCCGCCACGAAGGTGGAGTCCTGTCCCTGTCCTGTTTCAAGGAGCTCATGGGCGAAAGACGACAGGGAGCAGCCCCTCCTTCGACGACAGCAGCCTTTCCAAGCCCCCTTCCTAGCCTCAAGGAACTCTCTGAACTCCTCTTCGACGAGGCGCTCCGGAGGGCTGAAGGAAGCCAGAGTCTGGCAGCCCAGCTTCTCGGGATAAGTCCCCAAGCCGTCAGCAAACGCCTCAAGGCGAGAAAAACCAAGGCCGACAACCAGGGTTGATACATCAACATCTGTCCTTCGTCGCAAGTGATTTTGTCTCCACCAATTGCACCATTACCTGAAGCTGGACTTCAACCTCGGTTGCAGGCCTTCTCTTCTAAAGCGAAGATACTTCCTCCGCTTTTGTCATATCCGGAATGACTTTTTCCGTCCAAGCCAACTATGGCATGGAGCCTGCTAACAGATCGGGGAGATTCTAGTCAGACTCGATCGAGCCCGTAGGGCCGTTGGATGGAGGAAGAGCATGAAGATCGGAATGAAATTGATCGCAGGGTTTCTCGGAGTAGCGGTGATCGCACTTGGCGTGGGAGGCTATGGGGTTCTTAATATCGGCCAGATCGCCGCGGAGGGCTTTCACTCCTACCAATACGACACCGTCCCCCTTGTAAATCTCTCAATGATGACCGATTCGATGTTGAACGCCTTCATGGCGATGAAGGATATGGCCCAATTCAAGGGTGACCAGGGAAGCGCGGCACGAGATAGCATCGCGGGGTATAGGGCGAGCTTCGAAAAAAGCGCCGCTGCCTATAAGGCAACCATCAATGACCCGGATGATCAAAAGAACTTCGATACCCTGAGCGCGCAATGGAAGACCTTCACCGATCTTGCCGACAGGATGATCGTCCTCGACTCGGCGGGCAAGGATGCCGAAGAGCAGACCGTGATCGCGGCCGAGGGACAGAAAGATGGAACGGATCTCCAAAAAACGATCACGACCATGATTGATGCCAATCTCGTATCGGCAAAATCGAGCGCAAAAGGGAATCTGGCCAAAGCCGGAACGGCGCAGTTCATCATGGTCCTCATACTCGGATTGTCGACTCTGGCTTCCATCCTCATCGGACTCCTCCTTTCCCGATCGATCACCAAACCCCTCGGCCAGGCTGTCGATCTGGCAGGCAGGATATCCAAGGGCGATCTTCGGACGAACATCGACGAACGTCACCAGACACGAAGAGATGAGGTCGGCACGCTCGCCGGAGCCCTCTCGGATATGATGGCGAGCCTCAGGGACATCGTCGTTTCCGTAACCACCTCTGCCGACAACGTGAGCGTGGGAAGTCAGGGCATCAGCTCGACGGCCCAGCAGCTTTCCCAGGGTGCGACCGAACAGGCTTCAGCGGCGGAGGAAGTCAGCTCTTCCGTGGAAGAAATGGCGGCGACGATCAAGCAGAACGCGGACAATTCGCAGGCGGCCGAAAGCATCGCCCGGAAAAGTTCGGGCGACGCCGAGAAGGGAGGCAATTCGGTAGACCAGACTGTCGGAGCGATGAAGGACATCGCGGGCCGGATCGGCATCATCGAGGAGATCGCGCGACAAACAAACCTTCTCGCCCTCAATGCGGCAATCGAGGCGGCGCGGGCGGGCGAGGCCGGCAAGGGTTTTGCGGTCGTCGCGAGCGAGGTGCGCAAACTGGCCGAGCGCTCGCAAAGCGCCGCCAAGGAGATTTCGGAACTCTCGGGTAAGAGTGTGGCGATCGCGGAGGAAGCGGGAGTCCTCATCCAATCGGTGGTGCCCGACATCCAGAAGACGGCCGAGGTCGTGCAGGAAATATCCTCGGCCAGCAAGGAACAGAGCACGGGGGTCGAACAGATAGGGAAGGCGGTATCCCAACTCGACTCCGTCATCCAGCAAAACGCGGCGGCATCAGAGGAGCTCGCCTCGATGGCCGAGGAGCTCACCAGCCAGGCTGAGCAACTGGCTCAAACTTTGGCCTACTTCAGTCTTCCCTCAGATATGAGCGCGCACGCTGCCACAGCATCATCGGTATCAGCCGCGGTTGGACACGAGGTCAGGGTCGCCCATGCCGCTCCGGGCAGTTCTCGCAATCCCGCGCCCGCCGCCATCTCTGGCCCCGGCAGGTCTAGGTCACCCATCAGCGAGAAACCGACGAGGTTCGGCGCCAGGGCCGCAATCGTCCCCGTTCGCGATCCCGCGGACGCCGACTTCGAATCCTATTGAAGGGGGACCTGATGCAGTACCTGACCTTTCGGCTGAACGGCGTCGAATACGCCGTCGACGTCACGATCGTCGATACGGTAGTCGAAGATGGGGAGACGACGGCAGTTCCGAGCCCCGTGGACTACATGAAGGGGGTCATGGATCTCCGCGGACAGGTGGTCCCCGTCATCGATCTCAGGAAAAAATTCGGCCTCCCTGAGGCTCAAGACAGGAGCCGGGCGAGCGTCATCGTATTCACGGTCGAGTCCGGCGACAATCGCTCCTTCACGGTGGGCGCCCTCGTTGACGAAGTCTCGGCGGTAGTGACGATCGAGGAGGCGAGTATCGAAAAGGCGAGATCGGAAGGAGTGGCGCTTTGGGAACGCTATGTGCGGGGCGTCGTCCGCTTCGAGGAGCGAATGGTCGTCATCGTCGAGGCCGAGGGGCTCTTTTCCATAAGGGAAATCGAGGCCCTGCGCCTCGCCGCATGAGCAAGGGAAATCCGGGGAAGGATCGGGGCGATTCCCGAGGCAGCGAAGGATCCTCGTCGTCGAAGACGAGGGCTCCGCGGCGATGGCCTTGATCCTCCACCTCGGAACCCTCGGCAATATCATGCTCGGGCCGGCTTCATCGGGAGAGGAAGCCTTGGCCATTGCGACGCGTCAAAGGCCCGAACTCGTCCTGATGGACGTAAATCTCGAGGGCCCCTTGGATGGTATCGAGACTGCCCGGGCGATCCGGAAGCTCTACAAGATCGATATCGTATTCATGTCCGCCTTCGAGGCGGAGATTATCGCGCGAAGGGCCGCGGGGCTCGAGCCCTTCGCCTGCATCGAAAAACCCTTCGAACTCGATGACATCGAAAAGTTGATCGACAAGCCTCCCTCTTAAGCGCGTCGGGAAACGAGGGTCGCAGGGCCCTTCTCGACGCTCTATACTCGCGCAACGGACAGACCCTCGGCGAACTCTGCGTCGTCCTCGACATGTCGCGTCAGGCTGTATCCAAGCATCTGGCGATACTCGAAGAGGCCGAGCTCGTCGTCACGCTCCGCGAGGGTCGCGAGAAATTCCACTACCTCAATCCCATACCACTACAGACCATTTCGGAACGCTGGATCAGGAAATTCGAAAAGAGGCGATTGACGGCGCTGTCCGCGCTCAAGACAATTCTCGAGGAAGGCAAGGAGTAGTGCATCATGGAAGGATTCGTCTATCAGGTTATCATCGCGGCTAGTGCGGAAAGAGTCTTCAAGGCGCTGACGACTGCGGAATTCACCAGACAGTATTGGTTCGGCAGGTCCATCGCCTCGGACTGGAAGGTCGGCTCGCCCGTGACCGTGACCACGCCCGAGGGAGCCGTCGAGGTCAGCGGCAAGGTCATCGCCTACGAGCCCAACAAGCGGCTTTCGTACACTTGGGGCACTTCCAATGCCGACACGAACGCGAGTACCGTCATCTTCGAAGTCATCGAGATGGGGCCGCTGGTCAAGCTCCTCATCAGCCACGACATCGACATGGCGACGCCGACCGCCCAGCAGGCGATCAACGGTTGGACCTTCATCTGCAACGGTCTCAAGACCCTGCTCGAAACCGGGAAGCCCATGCCGGCCATGCCGTGGAGGAAATGAGGGGTTGAAACCCTGGAACGCCATAGGCAAACAGGCGAGCGCAGCCACTGAAGCGAGGGAGCGATGGAGCGATGAATTTGCGCAAGATCGAAACGCCGGAAAATTTCGTCTATGTGAAAAGTGGCATCGCCGGCGGATGGGTCCTCGGCGACGAGGAATTCCGGATCGAGCTCGAAGCCATGGGCTTCGACATCTTCCGTTATCGGGTGAGCTCCCCGCGCTGGCCGCGCGGATCGCCGAGCCAGGCCGGCCTTTCGATTGAAGGCGTCCGTAGCGGTGCCGAGACCATTTCGCGGGCCGGCGCCGAGGCCGCCGGCGACGACTTCACGGTTATTTGCGCCGTCGATGCGGGAGGAGCGCCCAGGCTCGAGATCAATGGGGTCGAACTTCTCGCTCCCCTCGGAGGCAGGGGTTTCGGGGTGTGCGGCAGCAAATGGCTCCTCGCCTTTCGGCACGATGAGGACACGCTCTTCTTCGGGATGGGCGAAAAGAATCTCGGGGCCGAACTTTCTGCAAAGCGGACGCGATTCTGGAACACCGATCTCTTCGCCGACTTCCCCATGTGCGAGATCGTGCAGGCAAGGGCGGACCCCCTCTACATCTCGCTGCCCGTGCTGTACCTCAGCCGCGGCGGATTCTGGGCGGCCCTCGTCCTCGACGCCCCGGCGGCGCCCTTCATAAATACGGGTGCAATTGAAGGCATCTTCGACGCCGGGTCGACTCCCTTCGAGCGCTCCCTGTCGATGGGGGCCAAGGACGGGGCCCCCGATCTTTGGATCATCGCGGGTCGCGATCCGGCGGATATCGCGCGCAAGGTCCAATCCCTCCAAGGCCGGACGCCCCTGCCGCCTCTTTGGGCCCTCGGCCACCACCAATGCCGCTGGGGCTATCGCGGCATCGACGAGGTGAAGGCGATTGCGGAGGGCTACGACGATCGAGGTATCCCTAACGACGGCATTTGGCTCGACATCGACTCGATGGAGGGCTTTCGCGTATTCAGCGTCGGCGAGGGAGGATGGAAGGGGACGGAGGAAGCCGTCGCCTCCCTCGGCGAAAAGGGCTTTCGCGTCGTCCCCATCCTCGATCCGGGCATCAGGCGCGATCCCGAATTTCCCGTCTATGCCGAGGCAAAACGTCAGGACATCCTCTGCAAGACGCCCGAAGGCGAGGACTACATCGGCTTCGTCTGGCCCGGCTACGCGGTCTTCCCTGATTTCTCGATGTCCGAGGGCAGGGCCTTCTGGGCCCGGGAAGTCGAACGTTATGCGAAACAGGGATTCGCGGGCTTCTGGATCGACATGAACGATCCCGCCACGGGCTCGGCCCCGACCGAGGACATGCTTTTCGGCCGAGGGTCGACGCCCCACCTCGACTACCACAACCAGTATGCCCTCGGCATGGCCATGGCGACGCGCTCAGGTCTCGAAACGGCGCGGCCCGGCGAAAGACCCTTCGTCATCTCGCGATCGGCCTGGCTCGGTCAGGCCCCGCACTCCGCCGTGTGGACGGGCGACAACATCTCCAACGCGGCGCACCTCGCCGCCTGCATTCCGGTATCGCTCAACCTGTCCATTTCCGGCCTTCCCTTCAACGGCCCCGACGTGCCGGGCTTCGGCGGAAACGCGGATGCCGACCTCGCCCGAGCCTGGTACAAGGCCTGCTTCCTCTTCCCCTTTCTCAGGAATCACCGGATCAAGGGCGCGGTTGACCAGGAACCCTGGGCCTTCGGTCCGCAAACCGAGGGGGTCATCGTCGGGCTCATCCGCTCGCGGTACCGACTCCTTCCCTACCTTTACAATCTCTTCATCGAACAGGAAGAATCGGGAGACCCCATCATGAGGCCGCTCTGGTTTCTCGACATCGCGGCGGCCCGCGTCGCGGACGAGTTCCTCGTCGGGCCCTCCATTCTCCAGGCACCCATCCTCGATCCCGAGGCCGCGAGTCGCCCTCTCATGCTGCCGGCGAGGGAATGGTTCGAACTCGCCCGGGGAGCCTTGCGCGAAGGCGGCGGGACGATTTCAGTCAGGCAGGGCTACGCCGACACGCCGCTATTCCTCGCCTGCCCTTCCCTTATTCCCCTCCTCCACGAGGAGACGAGGCGCGCCGGCGCGGCCCGTCTCGACAGGATCGACATACTCGCAATTGTGAGCAATGGATCGAAGGTCGAGTATCGCTATCGCTTCGACGACGGTGCGACGGACGCTTGGAGGAAGGGAGAGCGAAGCGAGTATCTCATCACGGTCGCGGCATCCGAAAGCATTCTTCGCGTCTCCCTCCGGAAGCTGAAGGACGGGGCGGGCGCTTTACGCTGTCGAATCGCGGTTCCCGCATCCCTCGGCTTCGGGACCATCGAGGTAGAAGGAAGGTCCCTCCGGCTCGATCGGGAAAGCCTCGCCCTCGCAGGTTCGAAACTCAAGGTCCTCGTCAGCGAAGAACTCGTGGTATAGAGCAGTCGGGCACGAGGCGAATCCGGAACATCTTTGACTTTCGGCGCGCCTTACGGCATTTTTGCCGAATAAGGAAAGGAGAATGCGATGAAAGCGATCGTCGTCCATGAATTCGGCGGCCCCGAGGTGATGCGATTCGAGGAAGTGCCCGACCTCATTCCCGGACCGGGGCAGGTTCTGGTCCGCATAGGCGCTGCCGGCGTCAATCCGGCTGACACCTACACGCGCACGGGCAGCTATTCCGTCAAGCCGCCCCTCCCCTACACGCCGGGCACCGACGGAGCCGGATCGGTCGAAGCGGTCGGCCCCGGGGTCTCCCGGCTCAGGCCCGGCGATCGCGTCTATCTCGCCCGCTCGATTTCCGGAACCTACGCCGAATTCGCCCTCGCCACCGAGGCGCAGGCGCATAGCCTTCCCGACTCGATCGGCTTTCCCGAAGGCGCCGGCATCTACGTGCCCTACGGCACCGCCTATCACGGGCTTTTCCATCACGCCGATGCCCTTCCTGGCGAGTCCGTCCTCGTGCACGGCGCCTCGGGGGGGGTCGGCGTCGCGGCCCTCCAACTCGGCCGTCTACGGGGTCTCAAGATGTATGGAACGGCCGGAACGCCGAAGGGCCGCGAACTCGTCCTTCGCGAAGGGGCACTCGCCGCCTTCGATCATACGAGTACCGATTATCGCGAACAGATGCTCGCGGCGACGGAAGGCAGGGGCTTCGATGTCATCCTCGAGATGCTCGCCAACGTCAATCTCGGCCACGATCTCAAGCTCCTCGCGCCGCGGGGCCGGGTAATAATCATTGGCAGCAGGGGCGATGTCACGATCACACCGCGCGACCTTATGGGGAAACGCGGGTCGATCCACGCGATGACCCTCTGGGCGGCCACGGAATCCGAGGAGGCGGAGATCCACGCGGCCCTCGCCGCCGCGATGACGGCCGATGCGATCAGGCCCGTCGTGGGCAGGGAGTTCCCCCTCGCACAGGCTCCGGAATCGCATCGCGCGGTGATGGAAAAGGGCGCCTACGGAAAGATCGTCCTTCTGCCCCCCTCGGAATGAAGCGGATGGAAAAGAGCCAAAGCAAGACCGCGATCAAGCTGCCCGACATCGAACCGGCGCTGCGCGTCGTGCCGATGCCGGCGGACGCGAACGTCTACGGCGACGTCTTCGGGGGCTGGGTGATGGCCCAGGTCGACATAGCCGGCGGATTCAAGGCGCGTCGCGTCGCCGCGGGAAGGGTCGCCACCGTCGCGGTGACGAGCTTCACCTTCAAGGAGCCGATCTCCGTGGGCGACCTCGTCTCCTTCTACGCGAAGATCTTACGAATTGGCAAGACTTCGATAACCGTCGACGTCGAAGTTTTCGCGGAGCGGCACGACAGCGATCTCGAAAGCGTGGTCAAGGTGACCGAGGCCCAGCTCGTCTACGTCGCCGTCGACGCGGAGGGCAAGAAGCGCGATCTTCCCCGGCCGAAGGCCTGATCAGCCCAGCGTCGCGAGTAGGGACTGCGCGAGGCCGATGATCGCGCCGAGAATGCCGCCGAGGGCGGTGATCCAGAAGAGTTCGCGATCCACGATCGCGAGGATCATCCGCTCCATTTCGGCCATTTCGAGTTCGTCGATGCGTTCGACCACCATGGCCTTGACATCGATGCCCTCGAGAATTCGCGTGGCCTGGGCCGAAACGAGCTCGATGGCGCGGAGGGATAGCCAGGAGGCGAGCTCGGCTCGCCCACCCTCGTCGAGTCCGACGAGGGTGCCGAGGGTCGTTCCGCGAAGCCCTTCGGCGAGACTCGCCGAAAAGCGAGACGAGACCGCCGCCAGGTCGGGACCCTTGGCGGTCGAACCGGAGGTAGAGAGAAAGCCGGCCAGCGATCCCGCCGCCTCGCGGGCGAGAGCGGCCGAAGTAAGACCGAGGGCGGCCATGATTCCCCCGACCGTCGTTTCGCCTCGAGCGGCAACGAGGGTCGCCAACCTTCCCGCGAGTTCGGCGCCCCGATCGCGTAGGGCGGTGACGAAGGCGTCGACCGCCGCGACGGCGGCCTCGTGCGAAAGGACATCCGATAGGGCGCTGGACAGGGGCTTCGCCGCCATGGCCTCGAAGGCCCCGAATACGGCCTCCGAGGCGCGCCCGGGCATGACGGGGTCGCGGAGCAGGCGCGAAAAGGCCGCCACGAGATCATCCACCGTCTCGGGCATGGTTTCGGATAACCTGCGCTCATAGCCGGCGATGCCGACGAAGAGGCGCTGGACGAGGCCCAGCCTGTCGATCGCCTCGTGCACGATATGACGCGCCTCGTCCTCCAGTTCGTTCTTGAGGGCCGGTGCGCGGAGAAGTTCCACGATGCCTGGCACAGCCAGGCGAAAAAGTCCCTCGGCGATTGCCTTGACGAAGGGTTCGATGACTTCAGGCGGAAGGAACTCGACGAGCCTTCCTGCGCCGATCCGACGATCGCCCATCCCCCCTTCCCTTCCAACCTCGCGCTTTCCGAAAAGCGAATCGACAAGGCGCAGGAGCCCCGATCGGAGTCTTTCGGCATTTTCCGGCGCGAAGAGGCGCGATGCGAGATCGCGCGTCTTGTCGGGTGGAAGCACGACGGCGAGAGGCACGGAATCGAGGGAGGAAAAGGCCTCGGTGATGGCGGCCTCGAGGGCTCGTGCAAAGGCGGGAGTCGCCGCGAGGTTTCTCCATGCGCCGGCGACGAGGGCGCCGAGGGGACCCTCGCCCGCTCCCTTGGTGGCCGTGGCGAGGAGGGCGCCGGCATCGAGGGCGGCGGCTTCGGATAAGGCTTCGCCGATGCCCTTTTCGAGGGCAACCGAAACCTCCGGCGCGGCGAGTCGTGCCCTGAGCACATCGGGGGTGAAGAGTTCGGCCGCGACGGTGTCACCGATGCTCACGGCAAGCCTGGCCCTTCCTCGCGGAAGGATGCCCGGCGTGAAGGGCAATCGAACTCCGAAAAGTCGCTTTTCCGCATGCGGGCGAAAGAGCATCTTGATCGCAAGCCAATTGGTGAACCAGCCGATGATGCCGCCGACGAGGGGCGGCAGGATCCAGGCCCGGAAAAACTCCACATGCACCCCTTATGGCCACGGACTTCGCGCGCCCGTGGCAAGAACCGGTCGCTGTCGCTATGATGGCCTCCATCCGCGCAGGCGGCAAGGAGGATGCATGACCGGACGCGAACGCGTGCTCGCGGCCCTCGCCCACGAGGAGCCGGACAGGGTTCCCATCATAATCGGCGGCACGAACGCCACGGGCATCAAGATGAAATCATATCGCGCCTTGGCGGCCCGCCTCGGCGAGGAACCCGGCGAAGACTATATTTACGATTGGCCCGAACTCGGCACCGCCCTGCCGACCGAGGCCATACTCGAACGCCTCGGATCGGATACCCGCTCGGTCCTCGATCGATTCCCCGCCTTCGTCTACGAAAGAGCCCGCGCTCGGCCGCCGCACGCGGACTTCATCGACGACTGGGGCGGCGGGGCGAAGGAGATCGAGCCCGGTAACTGGTACCCGGGCATCCATCCCCTTGCCGAGGCGACCTCGATCGCCGAGATCGAAGCCTATCCCTGGCCCGACATGGACGATCCGACCAGGGTCGCCAACGTGAGGGCCGAGGCCCGGGCCCTGGCGGCCGACGGGCGCTACGCGAGCCTGGGCTGTCCCTGGCTCCTCTTTCCCTTCGAACGCGCCCAGGCCATGAGGGGCCTCGACAACTTCCTCGCCGATATGGTCGCCGAGCCGGATTTCGCCTCGGCCCTCCTCTGGAAGATAGAGGGCCTTTGCAAGACCCTGATGGGCCACTTTCTCGACGAGGCCGGCGACGATCTCGACATCATCAAGATCGGCGACGACCTCGGGATGCAAGAAAATCTCCTCATATCACCTACTACCTACCGGGATATCCTCAAGCCGGTCCACGCGGATTTCATGCAATTCATACGATCGAGGACGAAGGCGAAGATCTTCTTCCACACCGACGGCGACGTCTACGACCTCGTGCCCGACCTCATCGAGCTCGGCGTCGATATCCTCAACCCCATCCAGTCCGGCGCCGGCCGCATGTCGGATCTGCCGCGGCTCAAGAGGGAGTTCGGGAAGGACCTCGTCTTCTGCGGGGCGATCGACACCCAAAGGATACTGCCCTACGGAAGTCCGGCGGAGGTTCGCGCGGAGGTGAAGCGGGTCATCGAGGCGCTCGGGCCCGGCGGCGGCTACATGCTCGCCGCCGTCCACACGGTGATGAACGAGGTGCCCCCCGAAAACGTCCTCGCGATGGTGGAGGCCGCCAAGGAGTTCGGAACCTACCCTCTCGGGAAGTAGGGTGCCGAACTTCGATCTACGCCCCTAGATCGCCGCCTCCGGCCCGGGGGCGGCGTCGGCTCGTCCCTTGAGCTTGAGGCTGGGGATCATCAGCACGGCGAGGAAAAGGGCGACCATGAGGAATATTCCGTAGAACCAGACCCGCGCGACCCCGTCCGCGAAGGAGGCCTTCATTCCGGCCACGGTCTTGTCCGCGACCGTCACCTTCGCCGTCTCGAGCGCGTCATGGACGGCCTTCGAGGCCGCCGCGCTGGCCGCATCCTCGATGCCTGCCTTTTGCGACTCGATTTCCGCGCGAACCGCGGGGAGCCGGGCCTGGCGCAGGGCCGCGGGTGCAGAGGCCAAATCGAGAAGCATGGGCACCACGAAGGCAGGCATGTTCGCCCCTATTCCAGGTCGCCCATCGGCGTCGAGGGCCTTCGGGTCGAGGAGCCGCGCGAGCCCGGCCCTATCCCCCTTCTCGATCGCCGAGAACAGGGCGTCGAAGGACGCATCGATCCGCATGGAGGGGGTGCCGTCCTTCAATTTGGCCTTGTAGTCCGCCGGAAGAGCCGGATCGGCGAGAATGGCGTCGAGGGCAGCCTTCGCCTCATCGCCGCGGAGGGTGAAGAGTCGATCGAAGCGGAGGATCATCGAATCGAAGCCGGCGACGATGGCGGCACGGATGTCCTCCGGACCATCGCCGAGAGAGGAACTCTGGCCGCCCGGCGCCTGGGAGATATCGACGCCGTGCTTGGGCAGTGCGGTGACGAGGGTATTGTTGAAGACGACGCCGAGGACCGCCGCGAAAACCACGGAGCCTATCTGCCGGTTGAACTGGATGGCGCTCGTGGCCTGCCCGATCTTGCGCGGCTCGACGGCGTTCTGGCTCGCCAGCGCGAAGATCGATTGCGAAGGGCCGAAGCCGAGGCCGGCGATGAACATGAAGAGAACGACGAGCCAGAAGGGCGTCTGGACCGAAAGACCGCTCATCAGCACGAAAGCACCAATTGATACTATCGCGCCGAAAACCATGAAGCCCTTGTACTTGCCGACCTTCGTGATGAGGTTGCCTGTCGCGATCGAGCCGAGGACGGAACCCATCGAGAGGGGGATGATGCTCACGCCGGCCGACGTCGCGCTCACGCCCTGGGCGAAAACCATGTAGATCGGCAGGAAGATGATGATGGCCATGAAGCCGCCGCCGAAAAAGAAGGTCGCGACGCTGCTCCACGCGAAGACCTTGTTGGTGAAGAGCCGGAGATCGAGGATGGGGTGCCTTGCCTTGAGCGAATGCAGCACCCAGAGGGTCATGAGAAGGGCGGAGACACCGAGAAGGGAGAGCACGATGAGTCCGTCCCAAGGATATTGGGTCTTGTCGAGCTGGAGGGCGAAGATGAGCGGCGAAAAAGCACCGAGCATGAGTAGGGCTGAGAGAAAATCGAATTCGTGACTATCGTCTTTGGGATGGTAATGCGGCATCTTGGTGATGAGGAACCAAAGCGCCACCGCCCCGATGGGCACGTTGACGTAGAAGACCCATCGCCAGCCCGAGACGCCCGGCAGCCAGGATCCGGCGTTGTCCGTGAGAAAGCCGCCGACGAGGGGGCCGAGGATGCTCGCGAGACCGAAGACGGCGCCGAAGACGCCCGAGATCTTGCCGCGATCCCGGGGAGGATACAGGTCAGAGACGATGATGAAGGCGAGGGCGAAGAGTCCCGCGCTCCCGAGCCCCTGGATGCCCCTGAACAATATGAGTTGGTTCATTCCGTCGCCGATGAGGGGCAGGCTTCCCCATTCGCCCGCTATGCCGCAGAGGGCCGAGCCGAGGAGAAAAACGAGAACGCTCGCGATCTCGAGTATCCTCCGCGACACGATATCGGAGAGTTTGCCGTAGATGGGGACGAGGAGGGTGGATACGAGGAGGTAGGCCGTCGTGACCCAGGTGAAGCGTTCGAGCCCGTGGAGCTCGGCGACGACCTTCGGCATGGCGGTGGCCACGATGGTTTGGTCGAGGGCGCCCAGGAACATGGCGAGGGCGATGCCGATGACCGTGAAGCTTCGCGCTTTCGATTCAGTGCTTTCGTTCATAGGGAGCGAACTATACAGCGAGCGATACGGAAGCTTCAATCACGATGGAAGGGTCTGACATCGTTCCGGCCCCGCAGGTCGGCCGGGCCGGAACGGATCAAAGAGTGTCGATCTTCACTTTGCCTTGGGCTTCCGCTGGAACAAGGCATAAAGCCTGAGGAGCACCGGTATCTTGTTCAAGCCGGGAATGAAGGGGAAGGCCGCGAGGATGAGGATGAGGATGCCGAGGATGAGGGCGCCATCGCGGTCGCCGTTGTCATCCTGGGCAAGAACCGTCTTGTTGAGGAGGCCGATGGGTGCGAGCCACCAGGCTCCGGGTCTCCCTCCTTCCTCTTCGCGCAGCATGCCCCACTGCTCGGTGAGCATGTGGAGCTTGTCGGCCTTGTCCTCGAGTACGCCGAGGTCCGCGAGGAATCGGAGCTGGTAGGTGCTGTCACCCGGCTGCCCCATGCCCTTCAAAGCGCTGTCGTACCATCCCGAGGCGGCCACGTTCGTAAGTCGCTTCGCAATGTCGATGAGTTTGTTGTCCGATTCCTTGACGCCAGTCTTGTTGTCGCCGAAGAAATTGACGGCGCCATCGACCAGCTTCTTCTGATCGTCCGCAGGTAGCGCCTCGACTGCGGCCAGCTCCTCGGAGCCTTGACTCGTGGCAACGGCCTGCTTCCAGGGCTCGTCCACATAGATGGACCTCGTGTCGTAGGTGTAGGGCTGGATATTGTCGGAGTATCCGGTGGTGAGGTCTCGGCTGTCCGGATCCTTGCCTATCTGGTCCAACCTGCCGAATTCCCCGACGATGGTCTGGGCGACGAGATTGGGATCGCTTTTCGCCACCTCCGCGATGCTGACCGGTTTGATGTACGGCGAAGGCAGGAGGACGGCAAGCACCATGATGAGAAGGATGATCGCTCCGCCGCGAAGGAAAAGGATGACATGGTTGGCCTTCTCGATGCGGTATTCGATCTCCGGCCGGGCAGGCGTCGCGATGCCCAGGAAGCGAACGAGGGCGTAATGCAGCGAAAGAAGACCTATGATTATCAAGGGGACGATCGCGATATGGATCCCGAATACCTTGAGTTCGTTGAGGGGGTTGATCCACCAGCCCAGGCCGGAGCCGTTGAAGAAATCCGCGCCTTGCAGGGCCCTCCACTGGGTCGAAAAGTCGCCTCGAAGGGCGTAGCCGAGCTCGGTCTCGACGAGGGCGAAGAAGAACATCAGCACTCCCAAGACCCAGGTGAACCGCCGCGGGCCTCTATAGCCCATCGTGCAGAACACGACGACCAGATGGAGCAAAATGAATATTATGAATGCCTGCGTCGACCAAAGGTGCAGGCTCCTGAAAAATACGCCGGCGGGTTTTGTAAGCCACCAGGACGACCCGAAGAATACCTCGACGATTCCCGTGATAATCAGCATCACGAAGCTTGTCGCCGCCAGGAAACCGAGCGAATAGAAGAAACGATTGGCGTAATGCGGCGCTTCCTCGATCATGAGTCGGGCGAATTGCGGCCCGAGCGGCTTCTCGTCCGGATGCTTGCCATCTTGAATCATGAATGCCTCCGATTGCGATTCCCCCGCTTTCGGGGATGCTGTCCGGAGTATGTCACGCAATCGCGGTCGAGTGTATTATCAAGTATTAATTTCTCATGCTTAGTACTATTATTATCTAAATGAAACGAAACATATTTCGATATTGAAACAATTATTCGTATCGAAGCGTCGCCAGTATGCCGAGGGCGGGAGAACCCGACACGAGCGAGGGATAGGCCTGAAGGTTGAAAGAGGCCGCGGCGGGAGCCTCTGGCTCCATGCCGCTCGTAAGCCCGATCGCCACGGCCTGACCGCCAAGCGCTCCAGTCGCCATCATCGCCGACGCGACCCGTCCGTCCAGATTGGGATAGATGCCGCTCGCGATCATGTTGACGCCGGCGGCGAAGAGGAAACCCGCGATCCCGCCTACGGATACGAGGCCCGAGCGATAGGCGCTCCAACCCAATTTATCCCAACCCAAGGCTCCGAGGGCGAGGCCCGCGTCGGCCGCACCGACGATCGTAGTTGAGAATACCTTAGGGTCCTGCACTTCGAGGATGCCCCCCATGATGACGAAGGAGTAGAAGAGGGACCAGGCCGAGGCCTGCGAGGCGAAGGCCGCGCGGCCGAGGGAGGGATGTGCGTCGCGGAGGGCCGCCCAGGTGCCGGCGCGCCCGCCCAGGAGCGCTGCGGCGAGCCCGAGCATTTCGACGCGGTCTCGAATCGATAGCGCGGCGGCTGGGTCGTAGGGGGCTGTAGGATCGAAGGTCGAGGGTACCCATGCATCGTAGAGGAAGAACCATGTTCCCGCGGCTGACGCGGCGAGGCTTTCGATCCAGATCTCCTTGGCAAGAGAGAAATCTCCCTCGCGGGACATGAGCCAGGCCGTTCCCAAGCCGGCGGCCGCGCCGCCAAGATAAAGTACGCCGTTGACCGCCTGATCGGTTATCGGAACTCCGATGAGACTCGAGGGGATGATGGCTGAGAGTGCGGTTCCGGTACCGAGGTTGCCAATGTAAAAGGGGACTATGCCGGAGGTATCGCGACGAGGCCCATAGCGCGCGATCATGGTCACGGCCTTCACAGTGTAGGGAGAACCCGGCCATCGAACTTCGAGGGCCCGTCGGTCGGCTTCGGCCTTCGCGAAGTCTCCCGCCAGGAGACTTTCGAGGAGATGGGCATACAAGACAGCGTCGCCGCCAGAGGAAAGATTTACATCAGGGAGACTTTCCTTGGGCGATCCCTGCCCATTACCTGTCGTTTGGGCCGAAAGCAGACTCGTCGCGCCGAAGAGACAGAGCCCCAGAAAACAAGAACGAATGAACATCCTCATCCTCCCCGCGGCGGGCGAACTCTCTAAAATGGCGATTCGGCCCACGAATCAACGCATGTTATCAGTGTATCGCCCGCTGCCCTAAATAGCGAGACAGTAAAACGCAATGACAGCCAAGGGATTGACTCCTCGATCGCGGCAAACCAGCGGTTCGGGCCATTTCGCGCGTCGCTTAAAAACGGCGGCGCGCCGGATGGCGCGCCGCTTTCATCTTTCTCGTGAATACCTTGGCTTCCGCGGCGCTCAGCCCTTGAAGCAGAGCACCGGGCTTCTCGCCGCGTGTAAGCGGGTCGCAAGGCCTATCCTATGCTGCCTTGCGACCCGATAGTCGCCGCGGCGCTCAGCCCTTGAAGCAGAGCACCGGGCTTCTCGCCGCGGCGACTTCATCCAGCCGGCCGACGGGGGTGGTGGTGGGGGCGTTGTGGAGGAGGTCGGGGTTCGTGCGGGCTTCGTCGGCGATCTTCGCGAGGACTTCGGCGAAGGCGTCGAGGGTCTCCTTGTCCTCGGTTTCCGTCGGCTCGATCATGATGGCCTCGGGAACGATGAGGGGGAAGTAGATTGTCGGCGGATGGAAGCCGTAGTCGATGAGGCGCTTCGCGATGTCGAGGGTATGGATGCCGGGCGCGATGTCGCCCATGGCCACGAACTCGTGCATGCAGCGTCTCGGATACTTGACCTTGTAGCTCTTCTCGACCTTGACCTTGAGATAGTTGGCGTTGAGCACGGCGTTCTCCGCAAGCCTGCGAAGGCCCGTCGCGCCGAGCATGCGCACGTAGGCGAAGGCACGCACGAGGACGCCGAAGTTGCCGTAAAAGGACTTGACCCTGCCGATCGATTTGGACGGCATGGCCAGTGCGTAACCGGAACCCTTCTTGACCGCGATGGGTCCTGGGAGGAAATCGGCGAGATCCTTGCGCACACCGACGAAGCCGGCGCCGGGACCGCCGCCGCCGTGTGGCGTCGAGAAGGTCTTGTGCAGATTGAAATGCATGACGTCGATGCCCGAGTTGCCCGGCTTGAAGATGCCGGTCACTGCGTTCATGTTGGCGCCGTCGCCGTAGACGAGGCCGCCGGCCTCGTGGACGAGGCGCGCGATTTCCTCGATGTTCCGGTCGAAGAGGCCGAGGGTGTTGGGATTCGTGATCATGATTCCCGCGATCTCTTCGCGCTGGGCTCCGCCGAGGGCGGCCTTGAGGGCTGCCATGTCGACGCCGCCCTCGGCGTCCGATGGGACGGGCAGGGTCGTGTAGCCGGCCATCGTGCAGGTGGCGGGATTGGTGCCGTGGGCCGAATCGGGGATGAGCATCTTCGTGCGTTTGGCGTCGCCCCGCGAGACATGCCAGGCGCGAACCACGAAGACGCCCGACAGCTCGCCGTGGGCGCCGGCCGCGGGCTGGAGGCTGCTCGCGGCGAAGCCACCGATCGCGCAGAGGCTCTCCTGCAACCGGTAGATGAGCTCGAGGGCGCCCTGGCTGAATTCGTCGCCGATGAGTGGATGGGCGTCGCGCCAGCCGCGGAGGCCGGCCAGCTGCTCGTTGACCTTCGGGTTGTACTTCATCGTGCAGGAGCCGAGGGGATAGAAGTGGCTGTCGATGGAGAAGTTCTTCTGCGACAGGCGCGTGAAGTGCCGGATCACGGAGAGTTCGTCGACCTCCGGCAGCTTGAGGGAATCCCGGGAGAGATTCGCCGGAACGGGGGTCGCGGGGACGTCATTGTCCGGCAGCGAGGCGCCGATGCGTCCGGGAGCTGACAACTCGTAGATCAGTTTTTCGGGCATGAGGTTCATTTCGCGGCCTCCTTCAACGACGTCGCGAGGAGGTCGATCTGGGCCTTCGTGTTCATCTCCGTCACGCACACGAGGAGTTCGTGCGTCCGCTTCGGATCGTACTTCGACAAGGCGAGGCCGGGAACGACCGAGGCGCGAGAGAGCTTGTCGACGATGGCGGCGGCGGGAATCGGCGTAGTTACGACGAATTCCTTGAAGAAGGCGCCCGCGGCCGCCTTGTCGAGGACGGGGACCTTGAAGCCGGGGAGCTTCGCGATTTCCGAGGCGGCGTAGTGGGCCTTGTTCCAGCAGAGCTCGGCGACCTGACGCATGCCGTTCTTCCCCATGAGCGCCATGTAGACGCAGGCCTGGAGCATCACGAGGCCCTGGTTCGAGCAGATGTTCGAGACGGCCTTCTCGCGACGTATGTGCTGCTCGCGCGCCGTGAGGGTGAGGACGAAGCCGCGGCGGCCTTCATGATCCTGTGCCTGTCCGACGATGCGACCCGGCATCTTGCGCATGAGCTTGGCGGTGGCGCCCATCATGCCGAGCCAGGGACCGCCGAAGTTCATCGCGTTGCCGAGGGCCTGGCCCTCGGCCGTCACGATGTCGGCGCCGAGTTCGCCGGGGCTCTTGAGGATGGCGCACATGATCGGGTCGGCATGGACGATGAAAAGGGCTCCCGCCGCGTGGGCCTTTTCGGCGCCCGCCTTGAGGTCGCGGACGCGGCCCTCGAAATCGGGATAGGCGCAGACGACGCAGGAGGTCGTCTCGTCGACGGCCGCCGAGGAGGGTTCGCCGGCGTATTCGACGAATTGGACGTCGAAGGCGGCGAAGTAGGTGCGGATGACGTCCCGATATTCAGGATGGAGGGCCGTCGGAAGGAAAACCTTCTTCCGCGAGCCGCCGTGGTTCCAGGCCATGAGGACAGCCTCGGCCAAAGCCGTGGCGCCGTCATAGTGGGAGGCGTTGACCACCTCCATGCCCAGGAGCTCGGCGGCCATCGACTGGTACTCGAAGATGGCCTGGAGGGTGCCCTGCGAAACCTCGGGCTGGTAGGGCGTGTAGGCGGTGAGGAATTCGCCCCGCGAGGAGATGGCTCCCACCGCGGCCGGAATGAAATGGTTGTAGGCTCCCGCCCCGAGGAACCAGGCGCAGGAGGAGGCGTTGAGATTGTTCGCGGCCATGGCCTCGATCTCCCTCGTCACCTCGAGTTCGGAAATGCCCTCGGGCAAGGCGAGCTTCGGGAATCGCTTCGCGGAGGGTATGTCGGTAAAGAGTTCCTCGATCGAGGAGACGCCGACTGCGGCGAGCATCGCCTTTCGGTCGGCGTCGGAATTGGCAATAAAAGGCATACCCTACTCCTTATCCGCTTCCTTCTCGTAGGTGGCGGCGTCCATCAGCCCGTTGAACTCGGCGGCGGAGGCGGCCTCGATCTTGACCAGCCAGCCCTCACCGTAGCAGTCGCGGTTGACGAGGGCGGGGTCCCCGCCGAGGCCTTCGTTGACGGCGGCGACCTTGCCGCCCATGGGCATGTAGAGGTCGCTCGCGGCCTTCACCGACTCGATGACGCCGAAGGCGTCTCCCTGGGCGAAGGTCTTGCCCACTTCGGGCAGCTCGACATAGACGATGTCGCCGAGCGCGGCCTGGGCGTGGTCGGAAATTCCGACGACGTAGAGGTTGCCTTCCTTGCGGGCGAACTCGTGGGAACTGCGGTAGCGGGCGGCGGAATCGAGTTTCATGTGAGACTCCTCATAACTGATAGTATGTAGGGGCGCCTCCAGCGGGGCGCCGCGGGAAAAGGCCCGCCGGCTCGGGCGGGCTCGCGATCATCTCCTGTAAGCGGGCAGGTAGAGCGGACGCTTGACGACCAGGCCGGCCTTGGGCTTGCCGTGTGCCATCACGGCGACCTCGGTGCCGACCTTGGCGAACTCGGGCGTCACGAAGGCGTTGGCGGCGTACTTCTTCGTCGTGGGGCAGAACATTCCGGCGACGCAGACGCCGATCTTCGCGCCCGTGGGCGAGAGGACCTCGTAACCTTCGCGGGGAACGCCGCCCGTTATCTCAATGCCGACGAGCTTGCGCGGAAGGCCGGCCGCCGCGATGGCCTCGAGGGCCTTCTTGCCGATGAAATCGGGTTTGGAAAAGTCGCAGGCCCACTTGAATCCGGCCTCGAGGGCGTTGATCGCGGGGCTGATCTCGTGGCCGTGGAGGGGCATGCCGGCCTCGAAGCGAAGGGAGTCGCGGGCCGCGAGGCCGATCGCCTTCGTCTCGATGCCGTGCTTTTCGCCGGCCTTGATGAAGGCCTCCCATACGGCTACGGCCTTCTCCGCGGGGAAGAAGAGCTCGCCCCCGTCCTCGCCCGTGTAGCCCGTGCGGCCGAAGAGAACCTTCGTACCTTCTATGACGATCTCGCCTGAGGTGAATCGGGGGAAGGCGGACACCTCGCGGTCGGCCATGAGGTCGAGAAGCTCGATCGCACGGGGCCCCTGGACGGCGATCATGTAGGTCTCGGCGGAAACATCCTCGACCTTGACCTTGCCCTTCCATTCGCCCGCTCGGGCCTTGAACCAGGCGAAATCGGCCTCGAGATTGGAGGCGTTCACGACGATCCACCAGCGGCCCTCTCCGGCCGCGACGGAGGGGAGGCGATAGACGAAGAGGTCGTCGCGCACGAGACCCTGCTCGTCGAGAAGGAGGGAATAGCGCGCATCCCAATCCTTCATGTCGAGGACGGCGCCGCTGACGGTATGGGAGACGAAGGCGTCGGCATCGGGGCCGGACACGATGAGCTGCCCCATGTGGTCGATGTCGAAGAGGCCGACGGAACGCCTGCAGATGTTGTGTTCCTCCACCGCGCCGGTCGGATAGGAGATGGGCATGTCGTAACCCGCGAAGGGCGCCATTTTGGCCCCCGCGGCGATATGCCAATCGTGCAATATCGTGGATTTCAGGATGTGCCTCCATAGACGAAATGGCTGCGAATTATCCGAGACTCTATCAGAAAAAGCCAAATTCCGCAAGGAAGACTTGACCGGCGAAACAAGGTTTCGCCGGTCAAAATCGCAAGGTGAAGAATTCTCTCAGCGAAGGCCGGAGAGTCTGGCCAGGTCTCCGGCAAAGGTGTCGATATCGGCGTCTTCGTTGTCCCAGGAGCACATCCACCGGACGATATTGCGCGATTCGTCGAAGGGATAGAAGAACCACTTCTCGAGGAGGGCCTCGCGCAGCTTTCTCGGGATCGCGGCGAAAACGCCGTTCGCCTGCACCGGGAGGGCGGGGACGATGCCGAGGCCGCGGACTGCGGCTTCGAGCCGCTTCGCGAGTCGGTTCGACTTCGTGGCGTTCTCTTTCCAAAGGCCCTCGCCGAGATAGGCTTCGTACTGGGCCGAGATAAATCGCATCTTGCTCGCGAGTTGGAGAACGCTCTTGCGGAGATTGCCGGCCCCCTTCGAAAGCGAGGGGTTGAGGAAGACGAGCGCCTCGCCGCACATGAGGCCGTTCTTCGTGCCGCCGAAGGAAAGCAGGTCGGCGGGGCCGGCAGCTTCCTTTAAACTCGCACCGAGACTCACCGCGGCGTTGGAAAGCCGAGCGCCGTCGACGTGGAGAAGATAGCCCTTTTCGCGGCAGAGGGCCCCGAGGGCGGCCAGTTCGTCGAGCGAATAGACGGTGCCGAATTCGGTGGGCTGGGAGATCGAGACCATGCGCGGAAGGTTCGAATGGACCCAGCCCAGATCGGCCACCCTTTGGCTAATCGATTCGGGCGTGAGCTTGGCATCGTCGGCATGGACGGTGAAGAGCTTGACCCCCGCGATCCGTTCCGGCGCTCCCGCCTCGTCGCCCGATATGTGGGCGTGCTCGACGCAGACGATCCCCTCCCAGGGTCTGAGGGCCGCGGAAATCCCCATCACGTTCGCTCCCGTCCCGTTCCACACGAGATAGGTTTCGCTGTCGCGGCCGAAGGTCTCCTTGAAAAGGCCCATCGTCCTTTCGGTGATCGGGTCCTCGCCGTAGCCGATGGCGTGGCCGCGGTTTGCCCTCTCGATCGCCTTGAGAATTGCCGGATGGATGCTCGCGTTGTTGTCGCTGGCGAACCATCGCCCGGCGCCTTCGTTGCCCTTATTCATGCGTTTCACTCCGTTTCGATGCCGAGTTTTGCGAGGGTCTCCCCAGTGGGAAGTCCCCTCTCGTCGTAGCCCTTCCTGCGATAATATTCCTTAAGCATTGGTTCGAGATCGACCACGCTCCTCACCGGGTGCCTGGTCTCGGCCTCCTCGAGGAAGCGGGCGGGGAGAACGTCGTCGACACGGCTCACGCCCATCCTCGTGTTCATATAGCGCTCGAGCACATGGGCCCTCCGTCCCGCGACGAGGAAGTCGCGCTGGGAGAGCTTCCTTCCGGTGATCGCCGCGATCTGCTCCGAGACCGCTGACCAGTCGAGGAGGGCCTGGGCGATGCCGGGGAGCCAGGTCATCGTCAGCTTGAGAAGGGGCTTCGGCGTGCGTTTGGGCATGAAGGTCTCGAGGAGTGTGCCGTAGACGGTGAACATACAGGTGTGCGTGGAGTTGAAGGCGTCGAAGAGGTCCTCCATGAAGGCCACCCAGGCAGCCTTGGCCCTCTTCGAGTAGGGATTGAGGTAATTGTAAATGGCTTCGAGGCCGATCGGGTAGGCGTTGAGGTGGCAGCCCCCCCGATTCGCGACGGCGTAATTGAGCCCCTGGCCCCAACCTGCCCGAGGGTCGTAGCTCGCGAGTTCGAGCCCCTTCACCTGGATGGCGAAGCTCTTGCCGCCGTACTTTTCGGAAAGACGCCTCGTGCCCAAGGCGAGCTCGGCTCCCTCTCCCCGTCTGTAAGCGGTATCTAGTATGAGTTCGGCGATGTTGTCCGTCTTGCCGAAAGCGAGAGCGCTCCGCCGAAGCCCCTTTTCCGCGGCCTCCATCGCCCAGGAAAAGGTTACGCCCGCCGAAATAGTGTCCATGCCCAGGTCGTTCAGCTGCTGGTTCCATACGCCGACGAGATCGGGATCCCAATTGCCGATGTTGCCGCCCCAGCTGCCGATCGTCTCGTATTCGGGTATGTGGCGCGTGACACCGTCGGGATAGCTGCCCTTGTGGCCGCACAGCACCGTGCAAGGAGCGCAGGTCGAATGCCGCGTGGCATAACGCTCGGCCATCGCCTCCCCCGACAGGGCCTCGAAGCGAGGGTCCGTTCTTTCGCGAAAATTCATGACTGGAAGGAATCCGGCTTTTATCCCCAAGCGGACCGTGGAGGCCGTGCCATAGGCCCGATAGGTCTTCGAGAAATCGTTGCGAAGCACATGCCTCCGCATCCTCGCGCTCGCGGCCTTGAATCGCTCGGGCTCCGCGGGCTCGACTCGATAGGCCCCGCCCGTGGCCACGACAGCCTTGAGTTTCTTCGAGCCCATCACGGCTCCGAGTCCGGCGCGACCGAGGAAGCGATGACCGGATCGGATGTTCGCAAAGCTCACGAGATTCTCCCCGGCTTGTCCGATGAGGAGCTCGCCCTGCCGCGGGTTATCGACGATCCGACCGCGCGCGGCCTCGGTTCCGAGCCCCCAGAGTTCCGCGGCATCCTCGAAGCTCGCGCCATCCTCGTCGATGCGCAGCAGCGTCGGCGCCTCGGAGACTCCGCTCAGAATGAGCCCGTCCCAGCCCGCCGTGCGAAGGGCCATGCCGAAGGGGCCGCCGCAGGAGGAGCTCGCCATGATGCCGGTGAGAGGCGACTTGGTCACCGCCGCGAAGCGGGCCGAACAGGGAGCGCCCGTCGCGAGAAAGGGACCGGCCAGGAAAATGAGGAGATTCTCGGCGCCGAGGGGGTCTATACGCTCCAAGCGCCTTCCGAGCCTGTCGTAATAGATCTTGACTCCGAGGCCCTTGCCGCCTATGTAGTCGCGAAGATCCGCTTCTGAAGGCGTGAAGACGGACCAACTCTTCGCAGTGAGATCGACGTCGAGATAGCGCTTCGAGTCGCCGACGATGGTCTTCACGCTTTGCCTCCGGCGGATACGGCGGCGCCCGAGCGGGCCTTCGCCGAAGATCGCATGGTTACGCAGGAAACGGGACAGATCCGCAGACAGCGCTCACAGGAAACGCAATCGCTGGGCCTGACCAGGAGGGGCGTTTCGCCCAGGCCGCCGGGCGAACCTCCTTCCATTTCGAGGCACGAGACGGGGCAGCTCTCCACGCAGGAGGCGCAACCGATGCAGGCGGCCACATCGAATTCGGGCCGCGGCCAGTCCGAAATCTTCAGCCTTGGTACAATTGCGCTCCTGTCGTCGAGCACGGCCTCAGTCGGGCAGACGCGGCCGCAGGCTCCGCACTCGATGCAGCGCAACGGAGCAATTCGATGGACTTCGCCCTTGGCGCCAGTGATGGCTCCGACCGGACAAATCTTCGTGCAAGCCGTGCAACCCGTGCAATCGTCCGCAATCGTGTAGGCCATCTCGACTCCGCGGCCGCTGAAAGCCGGCCCCTAGAAGCTATTTCGCGACAAGGGTTTCCCGATATAGACGCCCTCGCCTCCGAGATAATCGTGGCGTTCCCCGTCGATGAGAATCTGTACGTCGTGCACGGAGGGAAAGGCGGTGGCCGTGTAGACGACCTGCTTGAGCTGCCCCGCGTAGCCTTCTATCCCGTAGTGGTTGTACATGAAGGGTTCGCTCAGGTTGACCACGGCCGTCGTCCCCTGGACCCGAACGCCGAGGAGCTTCGTGCCCGTCGGGATGAGGCTCACGAGGTGCTGCCTGAGATCCGATTCGTCGGGGCCGGCAAGGAGGGCCGAGAGGGCGTCGGTGAGGGGCGTATCGCTCGCCGTGATCATGCGTCGAACGTCCTGCCGCACGATCACTCCGTCGTCGTCGATGCGGACGAAAAAGAGGGTCGCGGGCCGGGCCTTCGGCGGCTGGGCTGCCGTCAGGGCCTTTTCCGCCGCGGCGGCGGGCGAAGAACCCTGCGGCTGGGTTCCTGAGTTCGCCCCGGAACCAAGAGGCCCCGGGGAAGCGCCCGGATTGCCTCCTGAAGGCGCCGCGCCGCCGCCCGGGCTCGGCGCCTGGATATCGGGCTTCGCCGAAGGCTGCGCCTGATTCGCTGCGGGCTCCGGGGTCGCGGGGGCGGCCGGGGAGGGGCTGGAAGGAGCCTCGGGACTCTGCTTGTCCGTCGCGCGCTGGTTGCGGACGATTTCATTGAAATTGGTACGATCGAGGGTTTCCTTTATCCTGCCCCAATTGAGGACGAATAAGAGGAAAATGAAGGAAAATACGATGAGCCAAAGGAGACAGCCGGCGCTGCCCCCGTCCCTGCCGCCGGAGGAACGCCTGCCCCTGCCGGTTCCGCCGCCTCGCGCAGCCATTTTTTAGCGCTCCCCCTCCGCCTGGGCGAGCCAGGAGGCGGCAGCCCGGTCGTCGGGTTCGATTTCCAGGGCGGTTTTGAAAAAACCGACCGCTTCGTCCCTTCGACCCGATCGGAAGGCGACGACGCCGAGGTTGGTGATGATCTTCACGTTTTCCGGCTCTCGTGAGAGGGCCTTCTCCAGGGCGCGCTTCGCCTCGTCGACGCGGTTGAGTTCGAGGAGGCAGATCGCGAGCTCGTTGTAGACATCCCCGGCGGGCATGGCCTCGTCGCTCTCCTGCCTGTCGGCGCCGAGTTCGAGGGCCTGCTCAAAGGCCGCCCTCGCCTCTTCCCAGCGAGTAAGGCGCCTGAGGGCCCAGCCCTTGAGAAACCAGGCGTTCCAGACATGGGGATTCTTTTGGATAAAGAGCTCGGCCTTCGCAAGGCCTTCGGCTTCCTTTCCCAGCCTGATGAAATCATAGGCTTCCTTAAATATCTCGTCGAGATAGCCGCGCTCGGTAAGGCTCTTGACGACGGCGGCCGCCTTGTCCCGCCTCTCGCCCTCGGGACCGATGCGCGTATACGTCTCGAGAAGGCTGGCCGCCCGCTCCCAATTTTTCCGGCGAAGAAAGAAAAATCCGGCGTTGAGAAAGGCTTCGGGGAAGGGTGGTTCCATACCGAGGAGGGTCTTGTAGCGCTCGAAGGCCATCTCATTGAGCCTTTCGGCCTCTTCTTCCTTGCCGGCGCCCAAAAGGGATTCGGCCTGGTCCTCGTAAAGGACTGCCAAGTCGATGAGGGGTTCGGGAGCCTCTGGGTAGAGGCCAGCCAGCGCGAGGAATATCTCCTCGGCGACATCCCAGGCGCGGCTCCGCGCCTTGAGCACGCCGGCCTCGGACAGGACGGCTAGGAGCTCGGGCTTCACCGCCCGGACGAAATCTCGATAGTAGGCGGCGTGTTCGTTCTCCGGGTCCCAGGCAAGCAGCCTGAGCATGCCGGCAACTATCGCCTCGCCGCTCAGCTCGCGGGGATCGAAGCCGGCGCCGGCGCCGGCGGTCTCAACGGGCAGGGGAATCGACGGATCGGGCTTGAAAGCGCCCATAACTTTGTCGAAGGCCTCCGGCAATGCGATATACACGAGGTTTTCGAGCGCCTCGGCGCCGCGCGGATCGACGATATGCATGACAACCTCCGGGATTCGTGGGAAAAATGCTCAGGCCGGCGATCAGGCGTCGGAAAGCGGACTTCCCTCGCCTTCCGTGCGATTCGGCCGCGCCTGGGCGAAATAGCCGTTGAGATGGATCTTATAGGAAAGGGGCATGGTAGCGTCATCGAAACGGATGGCCACGGCGGCAAGATCCTTGCGACCTTCCACGTCTTCGAAACGGACGATGGTGCCTTTGATGTCCAGGCTTTCCCGCGGATCGTCCATATCCAGCCTGAGTAAGCATTCCTTTCCGACGAGGAAACGGGCGAGGCCGACGATGATGATCTTGCTGCCCCCGAAAGAAAGATCCCGAATGATGCACTTGCGGGGCACGCCTTGGACGAAAATCACCGTATCCTTCGTCATGAGGCCTATCCGTCGCATGCTATCCTGGGAGACGAGGACGCGCTCCTCGCGACGACGCACCGCAGAGATGTTGGCTTCCATCACCGTTCCGAGGATATCGATGAGGTCATCGGGGGGGCGCTGCGTATATTCGACGGTCATGAACTGAAGATCCCCGCCGCCCTGGTTGTAGGGGGCGTAGCCCATGACGCGGGCCTGCACGAAAAAACTGAGGGGCTCGGTCTTCCCCTCGATCCGAAAACTGAAACGCACGGATACCAGATTGTTCGCTTTTTTGATCTTGTCGGTGAGAGCGGACTTCGAACTCGCGATCAATTTCGCCCCGGAGAACGAAGTCGAGTAGATGACGCAGGGCCATTGCTCCCCGACGCATTTGAGGTACACGTTGCGGGGATCGAGGCCCGTGGCCTTCATGATTTCCTTCGTGAGGGTGACATCTATAGTCTTGAAGACGTCATACCATCGGGAAATCTGCTGGCTAGTCGTTATGGCCATATATTCCGGTAGGATAGGCCGAAAATCCTCCCGAGGTCAACGAAGTTCCTTCAAAGGCTCGACCCTCGCTTTTGAATGCCCTCCTATCCCTCCCTGTCTCACCCCGCCCTAATTCCTGATGCACTCACTAAGAACCGGCTTTTGGAAATTGGGAACTTATTTGGCAGTAACTTATTATTTCTTGACAATTTTATCGACATGAGGCAAGTTGTGATGATTATGGGAGTTCCACCAGTGTCGAAGAACAAGGTCTCATTCGCCCCCTCGGTCCGTCGGCTGCCCCAGTATCTCCATATTATCCGTGGCGCGCAGAATGTCGGCGACACCTACATTTCCGGTACGGTGATCGCTCAGGAGCTCAATCTCGAGCCGATCCAGGTACGAAAAGACCTCGCGATTACCGGAATAATCGGAAAGCCGAAAAAGGGCTACCCGGTCGAGGCCTTGGTCCGGGCTATCGAGCACTATTTGGGCTGGGACATGGTTCGGAACGCCATTCTCGTCGGGGCCGGCAACCTCGGTTCGGCCCTCATCGGTTATCCCGATTTCGAGCGCCATGGCCTCAAATTCGTCGCCGCTTTCGATACCGATCCCCAGAAAATCGGTCAACGAATCCATGGTGTGCCGATCCATGGAATCGATAGCCTCAACCGGAGCATCACCGAACTTGAGATCCAGGTGGCCGTGCTGACCGTGCCGTCGCCGATGGCGCAGGGAACGGCGGAACTTCTCGCCAAAGCGGGAATCAAGGCGATCTGGAACTTCACCAACATCAAGCTCAAGCTCGACCCCGAAATCGTCGTGCAGCGAGAGGACCTATCCTCAGGCTATGCGCTTCTCTCCGTTATGATGAACAATCGGCGCCAGGCTTGAGGCGAGGCTCCGATAGCGGGGCGATGAGGAAGAGACGCCGCTCATGAGCGTCAAGGATGAGCGGCAGGCGGAGTATCTCCGCAATCGCCTGGTCAAGAACGAAAGGCAGCTCAGGAAATGGGCAAGACGCGAAGGCGTCAAGGCTCTTCGCGTCTATGACAAGGATATTCCCGAGATTCCCCTCGCGATCGAATGGTTTCGAGAGACCAAAGAGATCGCGGGCGGTGATGCGAAACCTGAGGATTGCCTCGTCCTGAGTCTTTATGAACGCCCCTACGACAAGGACCCTGAAGATGAAGCCTCTTGGCTTGAACTCATGGCCAAGAGTTCGGGGGAGGCTCTTTCCGTGCCTCCCGACAGGGTCTTTGTTCGGACTCGAAAGCGGCAAAAGGGGCTCGCGCAATACGAAAGGGGATCGGAAACCGGCTTCGAGCGTCGGGTTGAGGAGGGAGGACTCTCCTTCATAGTAAATTTCACCGACTATCTCGATACGGGACTCTTCCTCGATCACAGGCCCACGCGGGCCATGGTCCGCGCCGAGGCATTGAACAAGCGCTTCTTGAATCTCTTCGCCTACACGGGGAGCTTTTCGGTATACGCCGCGGCGGGTGGGGCTTCCGAGGTCACCTCGGTCGACCTTTCGAACACCTATCTTGCCTGGTTGGAGCGCAACCTCGCCCTCAACGGACTCGAGGGACCGTCCAGGTCGGTCGTCAAATCGGATGTGAGGCTCTTCCTCGAAAAGGCCCGCGCTCAGGGTCGCAAATGGGACCTCATCGTGTGCGATCCACCCACCTTTTCCAATTCCTCGGCCACGTCGACCGACTTTGACGCCAACAGGGATTGGCCTGCCCTCGTCGCGGCCTGCCTCAATACCCTCTCTCCGGGCGGCGCCCTCATCTTCTCCTCCAACTCGCGACGACTCAAATGGGACGATAACCTCGTCGAAGGCGTGGCGCTGGAAATCTCCGAGGAATGTCTGCCTCCCGACTTCCGCGATAGGCGGATAAGAAGGACCTGGCGAATCAGGACTTCCATCTAAACCCATGAAATCCTGTGCAAGGGTTGTATACTTGAAGACTACGACTTAGACTCGCAACCATAGGAGGTGGGGCCTCAATGAAGAAAATTTCCACCGTATTCGTTCTCGCGGCCATGTTGGGCGGTTCTCTCGTTTTTGCCCAGACCGACCAGGCGCCCAAGCCCTTCCAGGCAGGCATCAGCCTCGGCACCGATGTCTTCAATACAGGACCCGTAGATCCGACAACCGGGAGCCCTACCCCAGAAGCTTGGACCCAGCTCGGATTCCAGCCCGACGTGGCCTTCGGGAAATTCGGCGTCGGCCTGAACCTGACCTTCCATTTCCAGGTCTATCCCGTCAACTATCCGGACCAAGCCGTGCGGCTGTATGACGGCGACTGGGTGGCCGGCTCGGGAGCGAACGCCCTCGATTGGGCGAGCCTCTACCTCTCCAAGCTTCTCTATGTGCGCTACGGCCTCAAGGGCCAAGATCCCCTTTTCGTGAAGGTCGGCTCGATCTCCGACTTCACCCTCGGCAACGGCTTCATTATGGGAAGCTACTCCAACATGAGTTTCTTCCCGCAGACGAGGTTCACGGGAGTCGACTTCGGCATCGACGGTTCGATGTTCAACTTCCCCATGGTCGGCCTGGAATTGCTCACGAGCAATCTCGCCCGCTTCGACGTCGTCGGAGCCCATGTCGTCGTCAGGCCCCTCATCGGGACCGACCTGGGTCTCTTCAAGAACCTCCAGGCCGGGCTGACGGTCGCCGCCGACACCGATCCGGGCGTCTACTATTCGCTGACGAACCCCGGTTCCTTGTCCTCTGCCTACTCGGGCCCAGCAGTCGCGGTCTTCGGACTCGACGCGAGCCTTCCCCTCCTCAACTCGCCCATGGCCACGGCTACGGCCTTCACCGAAGCGGCCCTCGAGCCCAATGGCAGGGCCGGCTACATGCTGGGGGCCGGAGGCAAGCTCGTCAGCCTCTTCCTCTGGGGCGCCCAGCTCAGGCTTCTCGGTCCCGGTTTCATTCCGACCTATTTCGACGCCAATTATGATATCTACCGCAACGCCAAGGCTGTGCTGATGGAGAGCAGCCCCACCGGTTCCGCTTCCGTCGGCTGGTTCGCGACGATTGGCGCCAGCCTCCTCGGCGACAAGGTCAGCAGCTCCATCAGCCTCGACGGCCCCTTTGCCGCTGGCGTCGTGGGCGACACCTATTCCTGGCCCCATCTCCGCGCGGTCGCGCACCTGGGCGAGGGTTTGCTACCCGGAATCTATGCCGACGCGAGCTACGAAAAATACGCCTTGGGAAGCGTCTCAAATTTCTTCAGCGACATCGTCGATCCGACCGACGCCATCGTCGGACTTTCGATCAACTACCGCACCGGCTCCTCGGTCCTCAGCCTCCTCTACAACGCGAAGTGGATGGACCAGCAGTGGAAGGTGTCGTCGAGTCTTCAGGCTTCGGTCAAGTTCTAAGGGAAAGAGGAGGAAATCCCATGAAACGCATTTTCACTGCTTTGGCGATACTGCTCGTCCTCCCCTTCCTCGTCGTCGCTCAGGCGGCGACGGCCCAGGCAGGCGGACAGAAGTTCACCCTTGAGTTCGTCGACGGTTCCAATCTCAAGGTGCTCCAAGCCGATAAATCGGAACTCGTGTTCAACGTCGGCGTCTTCGAGGGCGACCAGATCGCTCCGGGAGCTACCATTATCACGGGCAGCGACACCTCGGCCGAGTTCAAACTCTCGCCGAACGGTTCGATCGTGAAAGTCGGCAAGAATTCGACCTTCATGGTGAAAGCCCTGGCCGTCAACAGCGGGGAAAAGAACGCCTTCCAGGTGGCCGCGGGCAAGATCAAGACGATCGCGGCCAAAGGCTCGAATATCAGCGTCAGCACGCCGACGGCGGTTTGCGGCGTCCGCGGCACGGATTTCGTGGTGGACGTCGAGGGCGGCAAGGAATTGCTCGCAGTCAAGCGCGGAGATGTCGTTTTCGACAAGCTCGACGCCAATGGCAATACCCTCCAATCGATCAACGTCCTCGGCGGACAGGCTGCCGACGCCCTCGCGGCCAGCTTCGCGGCCTTCGCCTTCACGGCGCAGCAATATGACCAGCAATTCTCCGACCTCACCTTCACCAAATTGTCGGAAACCGAAGTGCCGCAGGCACCGGAACAGCCTGCGACTTCTGCCCAGGCAACCGATCAGACGACGCAGACAACGCAGGTGACCGGCCAAGAAGCCGCCGGAACCCTCGCCGAAGGCGCCGGCAAAATGAGCAAGGAAGAGGTCCAGAGCGGCCTCGTCAAATGGCTCCAGGACATTCTCGGCTTCGAACTCGGTTCGGTTACGATCAACGGCACCACCTATTCGAAGGCGATCGTCCAGCCCAATTTCAACTTCGGCAAGCTCCGCTTCGGTCTCTATCTGCCTGTCATTTACAGCAACGATCTTTTCAACCCCAATGACTGGTACAAGCCGGCTGGCGACAACGAATGGTCCTTCGGCACTGACTATAGCTGGAGCAAAGATCCGATGGGCGCCGCCCTGGACGTGACGCGGGACGTCGCGCTCAAGATCAAATACTTCGAATACGGGAATCAGCTCGACGATCCATTCTTCATCAAGGTGGGCAACCTCAACGATCTCACGATCGGTCACGGCCTCATCATGAGGAACTACAACAACAGCACGGAGTTCCCGGCCATACGCAGGATCGGATTCAACGTCGGCATCGACGGCGGCGGCTTCGGGTTCGAAGCCCTTGTCAACGACCTCGCCGATCCCTGGCTCTACGGCGGTCGACTCTACTTCCGGCCCATCCCCGGATCGAAAATCGCCGTCGGGCTTGACGGCGCCGTCGACACGAATCCCGCCTCAGAGCTTGCCAAGGCAGGACTTTCCACCTACGGCGATCCGATGTTCATCTCGGGAGGAGCCGATCTCGACCTTCCCATCATCCCAAGCAACGGCTTCCTCTCTGTCCGGGCCTTCGCAGACGGTGCGGCAACCGTCCCCTATGTGCGCAACGACTATGTCGATGCGTCCACCGGCAAGACGGTTAGCTCCGGGCTCCAGTATCAGCTCCTGTATGATTCGAATTCCGCATCGCCGAGCCTTCAAAACTGGGGTGCCGATGCAGGCTTCATGGGGAACGTTCTCTTTGTCGACTGGCGCCTCGAATATCGCTACTACACCGGATTCTTCAAGCCCGCCTTCTACGATTCGAGCTACGATAAGATGCGCTCGACCTATGTCATACAGTATGCGGGCTATATCGCGGACCCGAACCTGTACGGTTCGGCTCCCACGGTGATGGGCATCTACGGAGAAGGCGGATTCTCCCTCATCAGGGACAAGCTCAGCCTGAAGCTCGGCTATGCCTGGCCTTGGGATCCCTCTGTGGGTTCCAATGCGATGGAACAACTCGTCCGTTCAAGCGATGAATTCCATGCGGCCCTCGTCGTCAAGAAGGGGCTCATCCCGATCTTCGATGTATCGGGTTCCATTACCTATGATCGCCGCGGACTCGCGCAAGCCATCTATAAGGGCGGCTTCCAGCTCATCGATGAGAACACCACATTCGCTGGTGAGCTCGTCGTGCCGGTTCCCAAGACACCGAACCTCGACGTCGCGGCGGTCTTCTCGTCGGTGCCCGTCCGAGATCCCTCGACCGGCAATATCCAGTATGTCGATGCGGCCCAGGGAATTCCGCAGCTCAGACCTTCGATTACTTTCGAGACTCGTTTCCACTTCTAATAGGCAGGTCTTCGCCGGGCGTCAATATCCGACGCCCTGCAAGGCCATGCAAACCGGCGCGACGCAAAATCGCGCCGGTTTTTTTTCGTCATGCGATCGGGGTGAAGGAAAGTCAGTCTGGCTGGACAGTGAGGCCTCTCCCCACTATTTTGTCACCATGCCCCGCATCCGGATCCTCCCGCCCGAGACAGCCCGCCTGATTGCGGCGGGCGAGGTCATAGACAGGCCGGCAGCCCTCCTGCGCGAGCTTCTCGACAACGCCATCGACGCGGGGGCTCATGAAATCCGCGTAGAGATAGAAGGGGGAGGCATCGCGTCGACCCTGGTCATGGACGATGGGGAGGGAATGAACGCCGAAGACCTCGCCCTCTCCATCCTTCCCCATGCCACTTCCAAGATCAGGAGCGCCGACGACCTCCTCACCGCGCGCAGCCTCGGCTTCCGCGGGGAAGCACTTGCCTCGATCGCCGCGGCCGCGATCCTCGAAATCACGTCGAAGACCGAGGAGATGCGCGAGGCGCGGCGGCTCTGTTCTCAGCCCGGCTCGGATCCGACCATCGAGGCGACTGCCGGCCAGAAGGGCACGCGCGTCATCGTGAAGGGACTTTTCGACAACTTTCCCGCCCGGCGACAATTCCTCAAAAGGGCTCAGGCCGAATCTTCCCTGTGCAAGCAGGTCTTTATCGACAAGGCGATGGCCCATCCCGCCGTCGCCTTCCGCCTCTCGAGCGAAGGACAGCTTCTCGTCCAAACGCCTGCCTGCGCCTCCTTCAAGGAACGGGTTCTCTCATTCCATGGCGATCTGAGTCCGGAGCTCGTGCATGAAGTCTCCTTCTCGGGCGAAGGATTCGAGGGCCGTGTAGTCCTCGCCGGCCCTTCATGGTACCGCACCGACCGTCGCGCGATGGGGACCTTCGTCAACCGCCGAAGGGTCCAGGACTGGAGCCTTCTCACCGGCCTCGATTGGTCCTATGAAGGCCTCCTTCCCGGGGGCGCACATCCCTTCGCCATGCTCTTCGTCGAGGTGGACCCCGCCCTGGCCGACTTCAACATCCATCCCGCCAAGCGCGAGGTGCGCTTCCGCGATCCCGGCGCCATCAGGCATGCGATGACCCGCGCCATTCGGGACTTTCTCGCGCGACTCGTTCGCGAGCGGCCAGAATCGGCGATGCCCGAGGCGGGGGAGGCTCTCTCAGGCAGCCTTTTCGAAGGCGAAGGGAGGGGTAGCGCCGCTACCGGGGGGTGGGGGCATGGAGTGTCCCCGCGCGGAGAGAGCATTGGCGAGGGATTCGATCCTCCCGCGCGGAGCGAGACCTATGACCAGGCGTCAACCTGGGAGGGCCTCCTCCGAGAAAAGCCCTTCGAACGGGCGCGATCGGGGACAGGCGCCGCCGCTCCTTCGAACCCTCGGGAAGAATGGCCTAATTATGAGCTTCGTTACCTCGGTCAGGCCTTCGGCCTCTTCCTTGTCGTCGAGCGCGGCGAGGAGCTCTTTCTCATCGACCAGCACGCGGCCCATGAAAGGCTTATTTATGACGAACTGTCGCTACGGGCTCCGACCGTCCAGGAGCTCCTCGTTCCGGTAAGGGTCAGGGTCGATTCCGAGGCCGAGGAAAGGCGTCTCGCGTCCCTGGCCCCCGCGATAACCCAGGCCGGGTTCTCCCTCGAGCTGGAGGATGGCGAGTGGCAGCTCACCGCCCTCCCCGCCGCGCTTCGCGAGGATCCCGAGGGCGCTCTCCGCGAACTTATCGAGGGCGGCAGCGAAGATCCCGCTCGCTCCGCCCGCGCGATGAGCGCCTGCAAGACCGCCATCAAGGACGGGGAAATACTCGACCCGATTTCGGCCCTCGAGCTCGCTCGGCGGGCGCTCGACCTGCCCGAGCCGCGTTGCCCCCACGGCCGGCCGGTCTGGGTAAGGCTGACCCGCGAAGACCTCTTTCGCCTCGTACGCAGGATAGTCTAGGCCCCGGCCCCTGGCGGAACCGGGAGGCGCCTTCGAAGCGATGCTAGAGCCCGGCGAGTATCTTCTTCGCGTCGGCCGCGCCGGAGTAATCGGGATTGCGCGCGAGGAGATCCTGAAGGGTCTTCTTCGCCGCGGCCGAGTCGCCTGTCGAGGCCTGGAGCTTGCCGAGCTCGTAAAGGGCATCCCACTGCTTCGGATCGAGCTTGATGAGGTCGGCGTAGGCGCTGACGGCGTTCGCGTTGTCGCCGGCTGATACATAGGCTCGGGCGAGGTTCAGACGGACGGTGGCCTCCCTCGGCGAGAGATTCAGGGCTTTCTGATAGTAAAGAATGCTCTTATCGTAGAGGCCCTTTTTGCCGTAGGCGTTGGCGAGGTTGTTGTTCGCCTCGAAAGATTTCGGGTCTATGGCAACGGCCTCCTCGAGGTAAGCGAGAGCCTTGTCGACGAAGCCGGCTTCGAGATAGAGGTTGCCGAGGTTGATCCTGGGTTCGAGGTAGCCCTTGTCCTGTTGCGCCGCCTTCGTATAAGCCTCGAGGGCCGCGTCGGTGCCGCCGCTCCTTTCGCTCGCGAGGCCCAGGGTGTACAGATATTCCGGGTTGTTGGGTTGCTGCGTCGCGGCCTTCTGTGCGTAGGGCAGGGCCTCCTTCGCCTTCTCGAGCTTGAGCTCGACGGTGGCCATGTTGTAGTTCGTGAGGGCGTCGTCGGAGACCGCGAGGGCCTTGCGGAACCAACCCTCGGCGTTCGCGTAGTCGCCGCCGGCCGCGTATTGCACCGCGAGTTCGCGCAGGGCGAGGGGATTGGTCGGATCGGATTGGGCAGCCTTCTGGAAGGCGGCGAGGGCGGCCTGTTGCTGGTTCTTCGCCGCGTAGATACGGCCGCTGGCCACGAGGGCGAGGGTGAAATCAGGCTTGATTTTGAGCGCTTTACTGTAGGAGTCGAGGGCCCGGGCCGGATCTTTCAGATACTGATTGCTGAGGCCGAGGTTGTACCAGGCATTCTCGAAATCCGGCTTGAGGGTGACGGTGGCGTCGAAGGACTGGCGGGCCTTCTCGTATTCCCGCGCCTTGAGATAGGCCTTCCCGAGTTCGTATGAATACAGATAGTTCTTGGGATCGAGGCTCGCGGCCTGCTTGAGCTCGGTGATGGCGTTGTCCACCTGGTTGAGATCCGAGTTGATCTTGCCCAGGGTGTAGAAGGGCATCGCGTTCGACGAATCCTTCTTCTTGGCGTCGCGGGCGTTCTGAATGGCGTCCTTGATGGCCTGGTCGGCTGCAGGCCCGGGATTGTTGCGGGCCGCGCTGTAGAGGCCGTCGGCGATGCCGGCGAGGGTCTGGGAGGCGAAGCGATCCTGGCCGTCAGGCAATTTGCCGAGGGCCTCCTGGAAGTTCTGGTTGGCGCCGGAGAAGTCGCCCTTCGTCGCCGCGGCCCTGCCCTTGTCCACCAGGTCGTTGATCTCGCGCATCTTCTTCTGGAGCTCGGCGTTCACCTTGGCGAGCTCCTCGTCGGCGGCCTTTTTCCGCGCGGCGGCAGCATCGGCCTCGGCCCTTCTCTGGGCATCCTCGTCGGCCTTCCTCTGTGCCTCGGCCTGCGCAGCCTCGGCCTTCTTCTTCGCCGCCGCGTCGGCGGCCGCCCCTGAGGCGCCCTGAGCCTGCCCCGGAGAGGCCAGGGCCTTGCCGACCTGCTCGAGTGACTTCGCGATCGCGCTGTCGCTGCTGCTCTTCGTGGCGTCGTTCTGATTCTTGCCGTCCACGGCCTTCTCTCGGAGCGCCTTCGCGTCGGTGTTGCCCGAGTCCGCGATGAGAATCCCGTCGAGGATGTTCAAGGCCCGGTCGTAATCGCCCCTGCCGATATAATCCTTCGCGAGGGCTAGGGCGTTGGAGGTCTCCCTCGCGGATCGTTGCCCGGTCCAGGCGAGTCCGCCGGCGACGACCAGGGCGAGGACGAGGACGCCGCCCGTCACCGCGAGAATCTGTGAGCGCTTCAGCATTCGTGGAATCCTTTCAAGGCCCGCCTCAATCAGAAGGCGGAAGTTCGTCGTTGTAGGACTGCACCTGCCCGGAACCCGCCGCGAGGTTGGTGGTGTCCTCGGCGGAGGCTTTGAGCGAGGCGCTGACCTCGTCGAGAAGGTTCTTGCGCGCGGTTTCGGCGGCTATCCGCGCCGCCTCGGCCTGGGCCTTCTTCTGCTCCGCGTCGGCGATCGACTTTCCCAAGAGGCCGAGCAGGGCTTGAATCGAGTCCTTCTGCGGGGAAGTGGGCTCGAGGACGAGGTAGCGCGAATAATCGTCGCTGGCCGAGGAATAGTCGTTGAGGAGCATGGCAGCGTTGGCTCGATTGAGGAAGGCTCCCGACATCGACGGATTGGCGGCGATCGCGGAATCGAACATATCCTTGGCGAAGGAGGCCTTGCCCTGCACGAGGTAGAGATTGCCGAGATCGAAATAAAAGAGATCCTTGTGAGCAAGGGATTTTGCGACTCCCTTCCGGAGCACGGCGATGGCGTCGTCCGGGCGGTTCACTTGCTGATAGCAGATCGCAAGCCAAATGAAGGCGTTTTCATCGACGCCGGGATCACGTATCGCCGTTTCGAGCTGGGGGATGGCGTCGGTGGGATCGTTGGCGCGAAAGAGTCTTTCCCCCTCGGCCAAGGCTGGCGATACGGGGCTGACGACGGCTGCGCCGGTCGGTGAAATGGCGACCTGGCCGCCCGTGCCCTCAGCGACGCTTTGCCCGCCCGAGCCGGCAGACGCGGTCTGGACAGACTGCGCGACCACTGGGACAAAGGTGGCAAAGATCGACAAGAAAAGGCTTAGCCCGAGCCTCGCCGCCATACTCAAGGGCTCGGAGGCACCACGACGAGCCCTGGAAAAGGCGCACAGCGTTCCGCGCCTGTTCCGCGCTCCTCTCATTCTTCTTCCTTTCATCGCAACTCTCTGTCGACGATGCGGGCGCGAAATGTCGAGGTGTCGCATATTCGCCCGTTTCACGTTACACTAGCAAGATATCACAGGTGGAGCCCTCGCGTGAGGCGAGGTGCACCGGAACGGGAAACGCGATGCTCGTGGTGATCGTCATCCTCATTCTCGGCGGCCTCGTCGGCTTCTTGAGCTGGTTCATCGTTCGCATGGTCGCCGCTCCACGGCAGACGAAGGCGATCGCCGACCTGATCAAGCAGGGGCGCTATCAGGTGGCCGTCCGAACGGCCAAGGCCGTGATAGCCAAGGACAGCCGCAACGCCGAGGCCCATTGGCTCCTCGGAAAAGCCTATATCGGCGATGGAAAGCCCGAGCTCGCCCTGATGGAATTCAAGCACGTCAACCAGTTGGGTTCCTTCGGGCCCGACCTTCCGGAGATCGCCTTCCGCAACGAGATGGCCGAGCTCTATGAACGCTTCAATCAACTCGAGGAAGCCCTCAAGGAGCGCATTCTCCTCACGAAGCTCGAACCCAAGGATGCCCGCAATTATTATGAGGCCGGAAGGCTTTTCGAGGGCAGGGGAAAGACCGAAATCGCGGTCAACCATCTGCGAAAGGCCATCGAGCTCGACGAACGCGTCCACGAGGCCCACCATGCCCTCGCCCTCATTCTCCATCGGACGAAGCACGACCTCGAGGCGCGCAAGGAATTCGAGGCGGCGATTAAATGGAATCCCGACAATTTCGAGGCCTTCTACTACATCGGCAAGATCCACAAGGAAGCCGGCGACCACACGGCAGCCCTCCTCGCCTTCGAAAAGGCCGCCCGAAGCGGTCCTTTCAAGATCAAGGCCCTCGTCGAGCGCGGAGGCTGCTACATGAGTCAGGGCAACCTCGAAAAGGCGATTCCGGAGTTGGAGCGGGCGGTCAAGATGGTCAAGGACGAGGGGACCACCGAGGCTCTCTACGGCCGGTATTTCCTCGCCATGTGCTACGAAAAGCAGCGCGAGCTCGATAAGGCGATCGAGCAATGGGAAAAGATCTATTCCAAGAAGCCGGGCTTCCGCGACGTGGCCGAGAAGCTCACCCAATACCAGGAATACCGCACCGACGACAGGATGAAGGACTTCCTCACCAGCGGCAGGGAAGAGTACATGCAGCTCTGCCAGGCCATCGTACAAGGCCCCATGGGCCTTTCCATCCGAGACGCCGCGGACATACAGGGCGGCGTCCAGGTAATTGCGGTCGAGAACGATTCGGAAAAATGGATGGGCCAGAAAAAGCAGCCGAGGCTCATCCGTTTCCTCCGCGTTTCCGAAAACCTCGGCGAGCCGGCGATTCGGGCCCTTTTGGAGCAGATGAAAAAGCTCGGCGTCATGCGAGGCAGCATCGTGACCAGCTCGAATTTTTCCCGACAAGCGGTCGAATTCGCCGAAAACCGTTCCGTGGAACTCTATCCCAAGGATCAGCTCCAGGCTCTTCTCTCTAAAACGGGAATCCTCGGCCGCCCAGCGCAATGAAAATTCTCTGCATCGCCGACGAGGTCGACCCTCTCGTCTATTCTCCCCGGATAAAAGAGCGTTTTGGCGATGTCGATCTCGTCCTCGGGGCCGGGGACCTCCCCTCCGAGTATCTCGACTTCATCTCATCGATGCTGAACTGCCCCCTTCTCTATGTCGAGGGCAATCACGACGCCCATGAAAGACCGAATCCCCTGTCATGGGCACGATTCGCCTTCCCCCCCGAGGAAGGCGCGCGGAACATCGGTTTTCGCATCATCAGAGAAGGAGGCCTCACGATCCTAGGCCTCCCGGGGTCTCTCCGCTACAACAGGGGACCCAACCAGTTCAGCGATTTCTCCATGGCGCTCAGGATCGTCGCCCTGGCCCCTCGCCTTCTTCTCGAAAGAATCTTCCGCGGCAGGGCCCTGGACATCGTCCTTACCCACGCCTCGCCCCAAGGGATACAGGACCGCGACGATCCCTGCCATCGGGGATTCAGGTCCTATACCCGTCTCATTCACTTTTGGAAACCCCGTTGGTTCGTGCATGGCCATGTGCATCTGTATGACCTGGCCGAAGAGCGAGCCAGCTCGGTCGAAGGAACCACGGTCGTCAATGCCTTTGGGCATTGGATCATCGAAACGGAAGAAAAAAAATGAGTCAGTGGTCCAAGGACCTGGCCGGAGAGGATTTCACCCGGGCCAGGACGAAAGCCCTTCTCTCGCGCATCGCCAATTTCCTCGGCCCCGCCCGCGATCGGCTCCTTCCCTTCGAGGAGGTACGCAAGCTCCTCAAGCCCATGCGCGAAACCTACGAGGGAGTCCAGGCGGTGGCCCTCGACCGCATCGTGGGGAGCGAGGGACGCTATCGGGATTTCAACCGCCACTTCCTGCCGAAACATGAGTGGCTCCGCGATCGGTGGGTTTCGATCGACCTCGCCCATTACAGCGAAATCGAGCTTCCCCCCGTCCGTCTCTACGAGCTGGGCGGTCTTTACTTCGTCCGCGACGGAAATCACCGCGTATCGGTGGCGGGCCTGCGCGGCCAAACCCATATCGACGCCGAGGTGACGAGCCTCAGCGCGGAAACGGCCCTCGAACCGGGTTTGACCATCGAGGGCCTCCGCGACAAGGTAATCGGCTGGGAAAAGCGGGATTTCTACGAAAACACCTCCTTCGGCAAGCTCACGGGCGACGACAATCTCGATTTCACGACTCCGGGCCGCTATGACGAAATAATCGAGCATATCAACGTCCATAAATATTACATCAATCAGCATAGCAGACAGGAAATACCCTTCTGGCAGGCCCTGGTGTCCTGGTACGGAAATGTCTATCAACCCATAGCCCAGGCCATCGAATCGGGCGGACTTCTGCGGCGCTTTCCCAACCGAACCGTTTCCGACCTCTATGTCTACGTGGTCAAGCATTGGGATGCCCTGAAAAAGAAGTATGGGCTTTCCTATTCCCTTTCCGCCGCCGCGGATGACTACGGAAAAACCTATGGTCCGCCAACCAGACAGGGACTCGCGGGTTTTGTCGACCGCCTCCGAGATGGATTCTGGCGTTTCGCGAAAAAAGAATAGACGAGGGCGTAACCATTCCGGAGGGGCCTGGTTTATTCCATGTAAGCGGCGCGCGACACACCGCTTCAGTGCGCGAACCCCCGGGTCCCTCCTCCTATCCCGGGGGTTCTTTTTTACCCTTCACACTACTGCAAGGCGTCTTCGCCGGCCCACGTCCTCGAAAGACCGCGCAAGCCTGAGTGACCCTCGCCAGCGCCACCCCAGGGGATCGCCGATTTCGCTTCGCGAAATCGGCCCGCCGGCGCCACGGCGCTGGCGAGGTTGACGAAATCCCTCCAAACTGCTATTTTTCGGAAGGAGAAGGAGTCCCCATGGCACAGCAATCCAAGAACTCTCGTACCGCCAGCGCCACACAGCGCTTTTTCTGCCCCTGCGGCGGCGAGATCAAGATGAAGACGATCCTCGAAAACGGGAAGGTCCGCAACCTCGCCGAGTGCGAGAAGTGCAAGCGAACCGAGCGCCGACCGAGCGAGTTCGTCTGATAACGGCCGCTCGAAGCGAACGAGCTTCGCGGCGCGAAATGGAACCAGTCCTACTTCAGTAAAGACCGAATCCCCCCTCATAGGGTCAGGAAGCGGTCTTTTTCATTCTTTCCACGGAAATATCATTCCCTTAAGCGTGCGTTTGCCTACGAGCTCGTCGTCTTCGGCGTTGAGCTCCTTCCAAGGCACTCTTCCTCTCCTGCCCCCTTGTTCCTTTTGACCCTCGAGCCAGTCGTACTTGCGCAGACGAAGCCTGAGGGCTTCGTTGTGGGCCAGGGCCACGCCAGCGCCCCCCGGAACGAGAAAGGCGAGAAAGGCCGAAAGGAGGAGGGTCCCGAGGCTCCAGACGAAAAGGAAAAGGGAAAATCCGGGGTTATCGAAAAAGAGGACAAAGGACTTCTTGAGATTCTTGATGAAACCTCCACCGAAGCGGGTCTTAAGCGGGATGAAATATTGAAGGGCAACGAGGAAGGCCAGCGCCGCCCACAGGATAATCCCGGCTGCCAGTCCGCCGAGGAGGCCCCGGCTCAAATAAAAAGGCAAGCCTACTATCGCAATTGCGATGATCCCGAGGATGGAAAAACCGAGCTGCAAGCCGGGCAATAGGGCCTGTCGCAGGGTCGGAAGGGTCTCGGCAAGGTGAAAATCGGAAAAATCGGCGAAGCGCCTCGTCACGAGGCTGGAAAAGGCATACCAGGTGACGGCGAGGAGGAGGCTGAAGGCGAGGAGTGCAAATGAGAGGATCGGCGCTAATCCGGGAATCCCCAGGAGGAGGAGGGGCAATAGACAGACCAAAAACCCCACATTGACGAGGGTAAGGCCGGCGAGATGATCCCAACCGTCGAAAAAACTCTTCTTGATAAAGAATACGAACATGAAAACGGTGTATACCCTTTCCTTGACAAGAACGCAAGTCGCCCTTATTTTCATGCCACTCCGACAGCCATCGCGGCGAGCCGCGGGCTGCCAAACACAGAGGGAGGTGTCCGATGGACAAGCCCTATAATTTTCCTCTCGAGAATTTCATGCCCCGCGAGCGCTTCGAGCGGATTCGGGAATTCACCAAGGACAAGGAAACCCCTTGTCTCGTGATAGACCTCGATGTCATCCGCGCCAACTACGAGGCCCTGAGAACCCATCTTCCCTTCGCGAAAGTCTATTATGCCGTAAAGGCCAACCCGAATGACGAGGTCGTCTCCCTCCTTGCCTCGCTGGGGGCGAGTTTCGACGTCGCGACCCGCTTCGAACTCGATCAGCTCCTCCGTCTCGGCGTTTCTCCGGATCGCATGAGTTTCGGCAACACGATCAAGAAGGAAAGGGACATCGCCTATTTTTACGAAAAAGGCGTTCGACTTTTCGTCACCGACTCGATCAGCGACATCGACAAGATTTCCCGGGCGGCCCCGGGTTCCAAGGTATTCTTTCGTCTCCTCACCGAGGGGCTGGGCGCCGACTGGCCCCTTTCGCGCAAATTCGGCTCCCATCCCGATCTCGCCCGCCAGCTCATCAAGACGGCCGTGCGCTTCGGTCTCCAGCCCTACGGAATCTCCTTCCACCCCGGCTCCCAGCAAAGGGACGTCGGCCAGTGGTCCACCTCCCTCACCCAGGTGGGTCAACTCTGGAACTGGGCGCGAAACGAAGCCAAGCTCGATCTCAAGATGATAAACATGGGGGGCGGCTTTCCCGCGAATTACATCGAGCCCACCGACTCCCTCGGCCAGTACGCGGAGGATATCCAGCGATTCCTCAAGAACACCTTCGGCGAGACCTGGCCCGAGGAGATCATCATCGAGCCGGGACGATCGATGGCGGGCGACTCGGGCGTCATCGTCGCCGAAATCGTCAATATCGCGAAGAAATCGGTGCACGAACGCAACACATGGGTTTTCCTCGACGTCGGCAAGTTCGGCGGCCTCATCGAGACCCTCGACGAGGCGATCAAGTATCCCTTCTATTTCACCGGCGAAGGCAAGGCCGTCCCCATCATCCTCGCCGGACCGACCTGCGACTCGATGGACATCCTCTACGAAAAGCGCATCTACCACATGCCCGACAAGACGCGCATCGGCGAGCGGGTGTACATACTTTCGACCGGAGCCTATACGCAAAGTTATTCGTCCATTTATTTCAACGGCTTTCCGCCGCTGCGGGCCTATATCCTCAAGTAGGGAGTCGTCGGGAAATCCACTGGTCCCCGAGGGTCCATTCAGTGGTTGCGGAGAGTGAATTTCAGTGATTCCGTAGCCTGCATTCACTATTTCCGGGCAAGGGATCCAGTGGTTCCGGCCACGGGAACCACTGTTCCCGCCCTCCGGAACCACTCATCCCGCCCTCCGGAATCAGTAGCCCCGCCCTCCAAAACCACAGATTCGGGCGAGAGAATCAAGGCGGAGTCAGGGGCCGTAGCTTACGAGGAGTCTTCTGTAACCGAGGGCGCCGAGCCTCGCGCTGAGGCTGTCGACCTCGTCCTCGGGAATGGAAGGTATGACGACCCGTTTGTAGGCGCCGGCGGTTTCGATGACTGCGGCGATGCCTGAAAGTCTCAAACGCTCGAGGGTCGCTTCGGCATTGCCCAGCTGCGCATAGCTGGCGACTTGGACGCGGCAGATCCTGCCGCCCGCGGGACCGGTCTGGGGGCTTGGGGCGCCTACGGGAGGCTGGCCGAAGGCTGCCGCATCTTCGGGCCGAAGCAGCTCGCAGCGCACCATGGCAGTCCCCACGGGAAGCAAACCGATGAGCCTGGCCGCCGCCTCGGAGAGATCTATAACCCGGTCGGCGACGAAGGGGCCGCGATCATTGACCCGGACGACGACGCTTGCCCCGGTGTCGAGATCGGTGACCCGAAGAAGGCTCCCCAGCGGCAGGCTGCGATGGGCGGCCGTGAGGCCCTCCGGATCGTAGAGTTCGCCGCTCGCCGTCTTCCTGCCCTTGAATTCGGCCCCGTACCAGCTGGCTTTCCCTTCGAAGACCGAGCCGTATCCGAGGGGGGCGACCGCATCGCCCGTCCCCGCTGTGGAGGGGGTAGCGGACGAAGGCAGGCCAATGGCGGGGGGGCTGCCGAGGGCAGGGCTGGTGAGGGAGGGATTCGCCGTGGGCAGGCCTTGGGCTGCCGCCAAGGCGGCGGCCAGGGCGACCGCGAGGGCGACCGGCCCCCGCATCAGCCCCCCTCGGCCTTCGTCGCGGCGAAGATGGCGGCGTAGAGATCGGGGATATCCTTCTCCTCGATGCAGGAAAAGGCGATCCGGAGATGTTTTTCGCCGAGGGCGATGACGCCGATGCCTTCGTCGAGTAGGCGCAGCCTGATCTTCTCGGCCGAGACGCCTTCGCACTCGATGCTCATGAAGTAACCGCTGTTGAAGGGAAGGGGTTTGAGCGAGGCTGGCAATGCGCTCGCGGCGAGTACGTCGCGGGCCTTTCGGTAGCGGGCGGCAAGAAGGGCTCGATAGCGTGCCTTCTGTTCCTCGTAGCCGGGCTCGGTGAGGGCCTTGAGAAAGATGTGCTGGGCGGGCGCCGGGGAATTGGATACGGCCGAGCGGACGACGCCCATCACCTTTTTCGAAAGGGCGTCGAGCTGAGCGGCGCTGAGGCCCTTGCCGGCGAAGGTGACGAAGCCCGTCCTGAAGCCCCACATGTAGTCTTCTTTCGTGGGACCGTCGGCCTTGGCCACGACGACGCGGGGATGGAAATCGGCCAACTTGCCGAAAAGGGACTCGGCGAGGACGTCAGCCTCGTAAGCGAGGCCGAAATAGGCGTCGTCGCAGATGATGAGGACGTCGGCTCCCTCGTCGGCCACCCTGCCGATGGCCGCGAGAATGGCCTCACCCTCGGCAAGGGTAGGCGAATAGCCCGTGGGGTTGTTGGGGAAATTGAGGACGGCGATGGCCTTGCCCTTGGCCGCCGCGGAGGCCCTAAGTTTTTCCTCGAAACCGCGAAGGTTGAATCCCTTGCCGTCGAAGAGGGGGAAGGTGAGGCCCTTGGCCATCTTCCTCTCCTCGATGATGAGGCGGTAGTTGGGCCAATGCAGGTCGGGGACCACCACGCCCTCGCCCGCATCGACGAAGAGATCGGCGATGAAGGAAACGGCGGCTGTCAGCCCGGGGACGACGACGGGGAGGGAGCACTCCTTCCCGCGAAAACTCGGGTTCTTGGCGGCGAGGGCCGATTTCCAGAGCTTGCGGAGTTCCGGAAGCCCCGCGGTTGGGGCATAGGCGACAGCCTCGTAGGGCGTGAGGCCGGGAAGGGCGGCGCGGACGGCGTCGAGGATCATCGGCTCGCCGTCGGCGTAGGCCATGCCGATCGTGGCGTTGAAGCGATGGGCCCGCTCGGTGGCTTCGGCGCTCTGGGTGAGGAGGCCCTTCGGCATGTACATCCTGCGGCCGAGCGGGGCGAGGAGCCTGAAGGCGGCCGTCCCATCGAGCGTCTGGTTGAGTTCTTCGGCAATGGTCATCTCGGATTCTCCTGAAAAAACGCTGCTCGACGGTATAGGCTGAATGCCCGCGCTGTCAATGTCGGCGCTCCGCCTACATACACCGGGAATATCCAGTTGAAGCTTGGGCTCAACTCCCGTTGTCGCTGCGCCGATAGATGAGGCAAGGAGCAGCGCATGAAACAATTCGCCATCAGGAGCGCCGGAACGGAACCCTCGGTCCTCGAGCTTATTTCCGAGACCGAGGGCGGGTTCTACGTGCGCATCGTCCACCGCCACGAGGAGTGGGAGGATGTCAGCGAGGAATTCCTCGCGAAGGATCTCTTCGACACCTGCATCAGGACAGGCTATATCATGGAGTTGTCCGCCTGAGGGGCGAGGGTCGGTCCAGCGAAAAAAGTCCGAACGGGGCGAAGGCGCGCAGCCTGCCCTTTCAACCCAAGGCCGCCCCCTGCGCGCATACGGGGGGCGGCTTCTTTTGTAACGTCCGCGCAGAAAAAAGCCGATGATCTTGTGACACGAGGTGCGCAATGAATCTAGCGACGGTAATCGGGCTCATCATGGGCATCGGGGCCATATTGACCGGATTTCTGCTCGAAGGCGGAAACCCTGCCAGACTCCTCCTTCCCTCCCCCATCATCATCATCTTCGGCGGCGTCGCCGGAGCCCTCTTCACCTCCTTTGACATGGGCGACATCATCGGCATGGGCAAGCTTACGTCGAAGGCCTTGAAATTGCCCCCGGTAAAGAGCAAGGAACTCGCGCTCAAATTCGTGGCCTTCGCCGAAAAATCGAGGCGCGACGGTCTTCTTTCACTTGAAGAGGACATGCAAAGCCTCTCCGACCAGGACGATCCCCTCTTGAAAAAGGGCCTTCGCTACGTCATCGACGGCACGGATTCGGAGGCTCTCACGGCACTTCTCGAGAACGATGTTTCCGTATGGGAAAAGCATCAAAAACACGGGGTGGAAATCTTCGAGGCGGCCGGCGGATTCGCTCCGACGATGGGCATCATCGGTACCGTCCTCGGCCTCATCATCGTTCTCGCCAATCTTTCAGAACCCGAAAAGTTGGGAGAGCATGTATCGACAGCCTTCATCGCCACCCTTCTCGGCATCGGCATCGCCAACCTCGTCTTCCTCCCCATCGCAAACAAGCTCAAGGTCGTCCTCGGGAAGGAAAAACTCGCCAAGGAAATGATCATCGTGGGTATTCTCTCGATACAGCAGGGCGAGAGCCCTAAGCTCGTCGGCGACAAGCTCGCCGCCTTCCTCGAAGAGCACGAGCGCCACGAACTCGAAAGCTTCAACGAGAGCTGAACATGGCCAGGAAAAAGAAACCCGAGGAGCCGGAAAAGCCGCAGAACGCCGAGCGTTGGCTCCTCACCTACTCCGACATGATCACGCTGTTGATGGTCCTCTTCGTCATCCTCTTCGCGATGTCGAAGGTCGACACAAAGAAATTCGAGGCCCTCGCTCAGTCTTTTTCCCTTGTCTTCCAAGGGCTGCCGGGAATACAGCTCCTGGAGGGAGCCGGAGGCCATGCCGTCATCGAAAACACGGGAGGTCCTCCCAGGCCGCCGCCCGGCACGGGGCTATCGCCACGCGTCTCGCCCATGCGGCAGATCTTTCTCGAAAAGGCCACCTCGACCCTGGAAACCGAAATCCGAACGGGCAAGATTCAGATGAATACCGAGGCCCGCGGCATCGTGCTGTCGCTTTCGGGCGATACCTTCTTTCGCGCGGGCCAGACGACCATCGCTGAAGGCGCGATGCCGACCCTGGTGAAAGTCGGGCAGCTCCTCAATTCGGTGCCGGAAAACATCGTCGTCGAGGGCCATACGGATGACACCCCGGTCGATCGTACCAGCCCCTACAAATCGAACCTGATGCTTTCGGCCATACGGGCGGTCAACGTCGTCGAGGCCCTCGACCTCATCGGCGTCGACAAGCAGCGGATGTCGGCGACGGGCTTCGGCGACACGAGACCCGAACGCCCCAACGATACTCCCGAGGGTCGGGCCTACAACCGGCGCGTGGACATCCTCATTCTTTTCCCGACGGAGTAGTCTGAGCCGGCTGCAGGGGGTCACCCGATTCCTCGGCACCCGCCCCACCCTCCATCTTTCCCGGAGCGCCCATGAAGCCCAGCATCGCATCGAGGGTCATCGCCCTTTGCCGACCGCCGTCAAGCTGCGCGACCCTGTCTCCCTGTTGGGTCCCATATTCACCGAATTGCGAATGATTTCCGCCTTGGATGACGACGCGCTTCGTGGAGGCCGGGAACCTTCTCCCCGCGGCGTCGATCTTTCCCTCGCCTACGAGGCCGTCTTCGGAGGCCGAGACGAGGAGAATCATTAAATTCGAGGCTGAGAGATCGACAGAATCGGGAGGCAGGGCCGCCAAGAGTATCAGCTCCGAAACTTCCTCTTGATGGGCAAGGGCGTAGGAGGCCGCGAGGGAGCCGCCGAGGGAATGACCGCCGAGGGCCCAGCGAAGGACCTCGGGATGGGCACGCCTGATCGCATCCGCCCGCCGCGGAGCCAAGCTGGCGAAATTGAAGGGAAAGCGCGCGATGTAGACGGGGTGACCCGCTGCGGCAAGTCCCGCGCCGAGCCAGGCGTAGGATTCCGGCTCCACACGCGCCTCGGGAAAAAAGATCAGCCCTTCCCCCGAAGGATTGCGCGGTTCGTAATAAATCCCGTAATCCTCGAAGCGAAGGCTGAAGCCTGTCGAAGATTCGAGCAGCTCTGGCGCCGACTCGATCGGAGCGGGATGGAAGAACCAAGCCGCACCGACGGCAAGGCAGGAAAGCACCGCGACGAGGATGATGGAAGACGCGTGCGATTTCGGCGCTGGATCGTTCATAGGGCGAAGATAGTCCGGACGCCGACACCTTGTCAAAATCGCGCCGCGCGGTAAGAGTATCGAAGCGCCACGATGGGGCGGAAGGAAGCAGGATGGCCGGCAAAGCCAGTCTCGAAGGCAAGCTCAAAAAGAATGCAAAGCTGTTCGTCGCCCTCTACGGCGACCAGGGCCTCGATGAGGCCCGCGCCCGCTGCACGACCCTGGCGGCGCCCCTTCTCGGTGAGGATGGCGGCCAAGATCTTCGCTTCTATTCCGCGCCGGGGCGCACCGAGATAGCCGGCAACCATACGGATCACAATCGCGGTCGTGTTCTCTGCGCGGCTCTCAGACTCGACGTCCTCGCCTGCGTCAGACCCCGATCCGACGGACTCGCCAAGATCGTTTCCAAGGGATTCGAGGGCGAGATCGTCGTCGATCTCGCCGTGCACGGACCCCTCCCCGCCGAGACGGGAACGACCGCGGCCCTGATCCGCGGAGTAGCGGCGATCCTCGCCGGAATGGGTTGCAGGTTTTCCGGCTTCGATGCCCGTCTCGATTCAAGGGTGGCGGTCGGAATGGGTCTATCGAGCTCGGCCGCCGTCGAGGTGCTCTTCGCGACCATCATGCTCGATCTCGCGGACAGGCAGCTCGACCCCCTGGAGATAGCCGCAGTCGCGCAGCGGGCGGAGAACACGTGGTTCGGCAAACCCTGCGGCCTAATGGATCAGGCAGCAAGCGCCTCGGGTGGCTTTGTCTCGATCGACTTCGAGGATATCGATAAGCCCAAGCTGAGGCGCGTCGAAATCGATGAGGCCGCTTCCGGATATCGGCTCTACGCCGTATCCCCCGGCGGCGATCATGCCGATCTCACTTCCGATTACGCCGCCATCCCCGCCGAAATGCGCTCTGTCGCCGCCTTTCTCGGCTCGAAGGAGCTTCGATCCATTGACCCGCGAAGCCTCGAAGACAGAGGTCCCGAAATCAGGGCGGCACTCGGCGATCGAGCCCTTCTCAGGGCCCTGCATTTCGTCGATGAGAACGAGCGGGTCCGCAGGATGGTCAAGGCCCTGGAGAGCGACAAATTCGGCAAATTTCTCGACCTTGTCGCAAAGTCCGGAGACTCGTCCTGGCGACTCCTCCAAAATGTCTCGACCGGACGCGAACCGGCTTCCCAGTCCCTCGCCCTCGCCATAGCGCTCTCGCAGCGCTGGCTCGGCAAGGATGGGGTGGCGCGTGTTCACGGGGGCGGCTTCGCGGGCACGATGCAGGCCTGGGTCAAGGGAAAGCGCGCCTCGGCCTTTCGCCGCTACATGGAAGGCTGGTTCGGCGAGGGTTCCGTGGTCGAACTCGAAATCAGAAGCCCCGGCGCCTGCCGGATTCTATAAGGGAGTGGCCTGATGAGCACGCTTTCCGACGCGATAGCCGGCATCATCGATTCCTGGTCGAGGGACGGGGGAGTCAATCACGCGGCCGGCCCCAATCTTCCGGCTCGCGAACCCGTCCTCCATGCGCTCGCCGACATCGAAACCCTCGTGTTCCCCGGCTTCAGGCGCGAGGACGGGATCGACGATCGAAATCTCGGACTGGTCGCAGGCGAGCTCGTGCATCGGGCGGCGAAGCTCCTGATACCCGAAGTCACGCGAGCCCTCGAATACAAGACCCGACAGGCAGGCGCCTCCGATTGCCCGGCGGCCTGCGAAATCGAGGCCCGAGAACTCGTCGAATCTTTCTTCGCCGAGCTTCCCTCGATCAGGGCCATCCTCATGCTCGACGTCGAAGCCGCCTTCCGAGGCGATCCGGCCGCCAAATCCCACGAGGAGGTCATCCTCGCCTACCCCGGCCTCGAGGCCATCGTCGTGCACAGAATTGCCCATTATTTCTGGAAAGCCGGACTTCCCCTACTGCCGCGAATGATGAGCGAAAACGTGCACGGCAAGACGGGCATCGACATCCATCCCGGCGCCGACATCGGCTCGGGCTTTTTCATCGACCACGGCACGGGCGTCGTCATCGGCGAGACCGCGATCATCGGCGACGGCGTCAAGCTCTACCAAAGCGTGACCCTCGGCGCCCTCTCGGTGCGCAAGGAGCTCGGCGAAACGAAGCGCCACCCCACGATCGAGGACGGCGTGACGATCTACTCGGGGGCTACCATACTCGGCGGCGAAACGGTCATCGGAGCGGGCTCCGTCATCGGAGGCAATGTCTGGCTTACCCACTCCGTGCCTCCGCGTTCGAAGGTCTACCTGCCCGAAGGCGAGGACGTGCGTATCGAGCCTCGCGGTGCGGGCTGAGGGATTCGGCGCACTTGCGCGTCGACGCGCCGCCGTTCATAATTGGTTAGGGGTCTTTCGCGATGTCGACCGCATTTCGAAAGCGCCGTTATAATTGGATGTGATCGGTCGAAGATGCGGCCGCGGGCGAGAGCGGCCAAGGAGGTACTCGTGAAATCGCAGGACAAACAAAAGGGTGAGGAAAAGAAAAAGGCCCAGAAATCCCTCAAGGAAAAGAGAGCCGAGAAGAAAGCCAAAAAGGATTCCAAGAGCACTTCGGCGGATTGATAGTCGATCCGGGTCCGCCTTAGCGGGAGCCTCGATTCGCATCCCGAACGCTGTGCCCGCTCATCGAGGCCGGGCCCGGATACCGCCTTCAAAAAAGCGTTATTTCCCCGGTCCCGCTGCCTTCTTCCACTTGGAAATTGCCGAGTTGCCCGGCTGCCCGCTTGTGCGTCAAGATGGTGAAGCGCTGGATCATCTCCTGGAGTCTTCCCGAGTGGATTTCGCGATCGATCGTGCCGCCGGAGGCCGAGACGGCGAGTCCCTCGAGGGACAGAAGCTCCGCCCTCGCTCCGCCGAGCCGCGCGGAAAGACCCTTGAGATCCGCGAGAGCCCGCCTCGCGTCGCCGATGTACGAAAGAAACTCCGGCGTGAAGAGGGCGAAGTGCACGATTGTTTCGCGAGTCGCCCTTCGCTCTTCTTCGAGAGCTGCGAGATCGGCCCTCACCCTGGCGAGTACGGTGGAAATTCCCGCCGCGTCGCGCCGCAAACCGGAAAGTCGGGAAGTCGAGCCGCCGCCGCTCAGCGTCCGGTGCAGGTCAGAGGAGCGTTCGCGCAACGCCTCGCTCGTGTCTTCCGCGTACTCGGCCATCGCCGCCTCAGCAACCTTGGTGAAGTTCTTGGTCGTTCCCATCGCCCCCGAGACGTCCGTTTCGATTTTGCCGGTGAGCTCGACCATCCCCGCCACCGTCGTCGAGACGCCGCCGAGGGAGCGATTCTTCGCGATCTCGATGCGAGAGGCTACTACGATGTTCTTGAACCGGGAGAGAAGCGTGGCGAGGCTCTTGAACGAGTCGTCGAGGCTCCGCACGTGTTCGGCAAGACGGCGCGCCGTCGTCGTCACGGATTTCTTGAATTCCAGGTATCTGACGGTTTCCGCGCCGGCATCTTGGGCAGACTCAGCCATGGCTCGAGAGGCGAAGGCCTGCCGACGCCCCTCGATGTCCCCCACCTTGGATTCCACTTCGTCGATGTTGCGACCGAAGGCCTCGGCGCTCGAGTCGATCTTGCCGACAATGTCCTCGAGAAGCTGGGCCGAGAGCCTCGCGATGGAAGCGATATAGGCGATCTCTTCCTCCTCGCTGGCCTCATCGTCCTTGCTGCGTCGCGCGGCCCCCTCGGCCTCCGAAAGGGATATCACGACATGGCCCAGCGATTGCCTGATGATGTCCTGATGCTGCACTTCCTGCATGATCGTCTGCACCGGCCTGCGCAGTTCGCGGGCCTCGGCGACGAGGGCCGAATAGAGTTCGCGCGCCTCGTCGAGTTCGCTCCGATTGCGCTCGAAGGACTCGTTCAGGCTCGTTTCCAGCCTCTCGAAGAATTCGTCCTGGAAGCGGTCGAGCCTTCCGACGGCGTCGCGAAGGGTGGAGAAGACACCGAGAAGATTCTGCCCTCGCGAGGTGATGGATTCCGTCAGGCCGATCGTCTGCGCCGACAGTCGCTTGAGCTCGTCCGTTATCACCGAGAAGGCCTTGCCGGCGAATCCCGACTTGAGGGCGACCGTCATCGCGTTGAGGGAGACGATTTCCATGTCCTCGGAATCGGCTCGAACGCCCTTGATCAGGCTGTCGAGGCTGGCGAGGCGTTCCATGCTTTCGTTGATGCGATTCAAGAAGCCCTCATCGCGATCGTGGAGGGCCCGGAACCAGGTTGCGGCATCGGAGACTAAGGCCTTCATGTCGTCGATGGATCTGCCGCCGGCATGTTTGGCGTCGAAGGATGCGAGGGATGCCTCCGCAAGTTCGACGCTTCGGCCGGTCTCGGCGATGATGGCGGGGAAGAGACTTCCGATCGCGAGGTAGAGGCCTTCGCTCTCGGTTCCGATCGCGTTTACGGCTGTTATCAGGGCGCCGACGCGATCTTCGAGGTCGTTAAGCATTGCGGCAACTATAAAGCAAGCGGGGAACGCTCGCAATGACCGTCCCCCGCCGCGAGCCGGTCGCCCCGAGGCTTCCGGCAGATTTCTCCGCGTTGTGCGAAAGCGCGCTTCAATCCTTTTCGGATAGCTTGACCGGAAGGATGGAGAGCTCGGTGTCGCGATCGAAATAGCGGGCCTTTTCCATGACGGGCGTGAAGTGGACCGTGTCGCCGATCTTGAAGAGATGGTGGGGCGGAATTTTGGCGACCATCGGCTGGGTCGGGGTCGAGGCGTAAAGGTGGATTTCCGCGCCGAGGGGCTCGACGACCGTCACCTTGCCGGTGATCGTGCCATGGCCCTGGGATACGGAACCGCCCTCGAGGCAGGGGAGGTCTTCGGGCCGGATGCCGAAGGAGATCTCCTTCCCGACATAGGGCTTGAGGAGGGTGACATGCTCCGCCGCGGGTTCGAGCTTGAATGATCCCTCGTCGATGAGCAGCTTACCGCCATCCTCGTAGACCTTGACCTTGAGGAAATTCATCGACGGGGAGCCGATGAAGCCGGCGACGAATTTGTTGATCGGGTGGTTGTAAAGGTAGAGGGGCGAGCCGATCTGCTGGACCTTCCCGTCGCGCATGACGACGATCTTGTCGCCCATGGTCATGGCTTCGACCTGGTCATGGGTGACGTAGATCATCGTTGCCTGGAGCCTGTCGTGAAGCTCGATGAGCTCGGCGCGCATCTGGACGCGGAGCTTGGCGTCGAGGTTCGATAGGGGCTCGTCAAAGAGGAATACCTTGGGATTGCGGACGATGGCGCGACCGACGGCGACACGCTGGCGCTGACCGCCCGAGAGCTGCTTGGGTTTGCGCTCGAGGAGCTTCTCGATGTCGAGGATGCGGGCCGCTTCGCCGACACGCTTTTCGATCTCGGCCTTGGGAACCTTACGGATCTTGAGTCCGAAGGCCATGTTGTCGTAGACGGTCATGTGGGGGTAAAGAGCGTAATTCTGGAACACCATCGCGATGTCCCTGTCCTTTGGTGGCACGTCGTTGACGAGCTTTCCGTCGATGAGGAGCTCGCCCTCCGTGATGTCCTCGAGTCCCGCGACCATGCGCAGGGTCGTCGACTTTCCGCAGCCCGAAGGGCCGACGAAAACGACGAATTCCTTGTCCTCGATGGTGATGTTGGCGTCGTCGACGGCACGCACGTTGCCCTCGTACACCTTCCCTATTTTCTTCAGTTCAACCTTGGCCATGGATCCTCCCTTGAAGGGCTATAGTATGACGAGAAGTGTACCCCCGCTTTTAGGCGCTGTCAAACGAGGCCCGTCTGTCAAGCGGGACCTGCGCGAATGTCTGGACCTATCCAATTTTAGAGGTCCCGAGGATTGCCGAATCGCTCGCGATTCGGCCCGCGAATGTCTGGACCTATCCGATTTTAGAGGTCCAGACATTCGCGAGGATGCCGAAGGCCACGCCGACATTGATCGAAGCCTTGGCGCCCCGCATGGGAATGCTGACCGCTCCGAGAGCGCAGAGTTCGATGGCGTTTCGACTCACACCGAGCTCTTCCGAACCGACCACAACGATGCCCGATTCGGGGAAGTCGAAGCTGCCGAGGGCTGCGCCGCCGAGTTCGAGGGCGAAGGCGGGGCCCGCATCGACAAGGGCTTCTAAGCCGGCGCGGCGCCAGGGGAGCAAGGAGGCGGCTCCCATCGCCGATCTTTGAGCCCGAGGGTGGATGGGATCTGCGCAGGATGGTGAGAGCAGGGCTTCCTCGAAACCGAAGGCCTCGGCCGTCCGAAGCATCGATCCCACATTGAAGGGCGAGCGGATGTCTTCAAAATAGACTCGAAGGCCGATGAGAGGCCGCCGTGCCTCGGCCGCGAGCCCCGTGTCAGGATCGATCAGGTCCCAGTCGGCTCTCGACTGACCGCCTTCCCTGAGGAGGGCATGGCGGAAAGCGTCCAGGGCGCGAAGGGCATCGCCATGGTCCTCGCTGGTCAAAGAGGGCGCGACGGAGGCTCTTTCGTTGGGGGAAAAGGATAGAAGCATATCCCCGGCTTCGACGACCTCCCGCGGCGTCTCGTGAAGAGCGTTGAGTATTTGCGCGATCCGAAAGGCTTGATTGAAGCTGGGAAGGGGCGACTGGTTCCTGCGGAGCGCTGCCAATCCCTCGCGCTCGAGGACTTCCAGGAGAAGGGCAGCCTTTCGGAGCCTATGGGCGGGAGCAAGTTTGGCGAGGCGTTCGGGGAGAAACACGGATCAGTAGGCTGTCTTCACGAAATCGAACACATCGTCCACGGATACGGCGCGAGGAAGCCAATTTATGAAGTCGAACTCACGGGCATCGCGGGCCGTCTCCACGAGGTCGTCAAGGGTCACGTCGAAGTCCTTGAGTCGGCTGGGGATCTTGAGGAGGCCGAGGCGGGTTCTGAGCCACTCGATGGCCTTGGCCGCTGCCTCCGCATGGGTGAGTTCGCCAAAGCCTTCCTTCGGTTCGTCGCCCAGGAGGGAGGCCACGCGGGCTATCTTTTCGATCCGACTCTTCGCCCCCATCTCCATGGAATAGGGAAGGAGAATCGCCGCAAGGCTCGCCTTCGGGACTCCGTGCTTGGCGTTGATGGCGAGGGCGACCGCCCTTCCGATGCCCGGGGCCGAGCTCCCCTGGCCGAGGCCGGCAAGGAAGGCGCCCTTCCAGGCTTCACCGCGAGCCGAGGGATCGTCGGGTCTCGCGATGATGATCGATAGTGACTTTGCGAGGAATTCGATGGCCTTTTCGAGAATGTGGTCGGAGAGGAAGGTGGAGCGCGCCGAAATATAGGATTCGATCGCCCCCATAAGGCTGTCGATGACGCAGGAGGCGCCAAGTTTGGCCGAAAGTCCGGTCGAGAGGTTGGGATCGATCAGAACCGCGGCCGGAGCCGAGCCGGGCGAACGGATGAGCCGCGCCCGGCGATCGCGGGCATCCGAGAGTACGATGGCGTCCTCGCACATGAAGGGATGACGGAGAGAAGTCGGAATCTCCACGAGAGGAAGGGGAAGGGTTCCGGCCGCAGCCCCATCGATAAAGGCGTCGATGTCGAGCCGATCCCGGCCGAGACAGGCTGCAGCCCTCGCTATCATCAGGGTCTTCTGCCCACCGAGCCCGATGACAAAGGCCGATTTCGAGCCGCGGGTCAGCCTGAGCGCGTCTTCGGCGGCCCTGGTCGAAGCTCGTTCGGGAATCTCGTCGAAAAGGAGCACTTTGACGCCCCTGTCTTCGAGAAGGGAGCTGACTCGCGTTATCATCCCGGATTCGTGCAAAAGAGGGTCGGCGACGAGGATGGCCCTGTTCTCGACGCCGAATTCCCCGGCGAAAAGAGGAAGGCGAAGAAGACTGTCCGATCCGATCCAGACGCGGGGGCGGATCGAGAACTGGAAATCGGCCATCAATCCCTCCTTTCGGACAAAAAAAAAGGCGGAAGACCGACTGACCTCGGGTCAGTGCGCTCCCGCTGTATTCGTTCCCGGTCCCGCAAGCCGCCGAAAATCGCGCCTCGGAGAGCCTATGCTCCCCGAGACCCCGCTCTCCGGATTCTCGGACCGGGCTCTGCGTTTCGACCTAGCTATTCCCCAGGAGCTGGTCGACGATCCTGTCCGCGGTCATGGAAAGGACGGAGGCGTCGATGTAGCCGGGGTTCTGCATGCGTGCCTTTACCTCGGCCACGCGATCCGCCCTGACCTCGGGCGCCGCCTTCGCGACTTCGAGGGCGTTATACAGCTCCGCCTTGGCCACAGCGTCCGAGGAAATCGCAATGGAATCGCCCTTCCCGGGCCGCTGGCCTTGGCCGGCGCCACTGGGTTTCTTGGGTTCCCGGATAGGATCCAGGGAATTAAGGCGATCAATCGTCATACGCGCCCCTGCCTTTCATAGGGATTATCGGCTTCAACTCAAGATTAGTTTACGTCATTTTCCGGAGTACAACAAGCGGCGTTTTCGCGCTCAAGCTTCATCGTCCGCCTCGACTTCAGCGCGAAGCCTCGCCCCGACGATGACGGCAAACTCACCCTTTGCCTCCCCCCCGAAGCGCTCGAGGAGGGATGAAGCCTTTCCCGTGACTATTTCCTCGTGGATCTTGGTCATTTCACGCCCGATGCACAGCTGCCTCTCCGCGTCGATCGCGGCGATGTCCGCGAGCAGCTTGCCGATTCGATACGGCGATTCGTAGACCATGAAACTCTCTGGCCTGGCCATAAGTTCCGCCAGTCGAGCCCGTCGCCGCCCGGGCTTGGGCGACAGAAAACCTTCGAAGAGTATTGATTTTCCCGCCAGACCCGATACCGAAACCAGGGCAGAAAATGCCGAGGGACCGGGAATGGGCACGACGGCATGGCCGGCAGCCCGGGCCGCGCGAACGGCCGCAGCCCCGGGGTCCGAGAGCCCCGGCGTGCCGGCGTCGCTAATGTAGGCCACATCCTTGCCCGCATCGAGGAGATCGACGATTCGCGATGCGCCGCGCTCCTCGTCGTTGGCATGGCAGGCGATGAGGGGTTTGCGTATCTCGAAATGGGTGAGGAGCTTGAGGCTATGTCTCGTATCCTCGCAGGCGACGGTATCCACCTTCCTCAGCACATCGAGGGCGCGATACGTCAAGTCTCCGAGGTTTCCGATCGGAGTCGCCACCACGTAGAGAGTTGCCATGCGAAGGTAGTAGAACGGGGGTCGACCCGAGGTCAAGCCAGGGATCGCTCCCCGCTTGTCATATTCCGATAGCGCTGTAGGCCGCGGTCGGCTATACTCCGCGGATGATACTGAGCGTGCTCGCTGGAGCCTTGGCACTGGCGATGATTCTGCTCGTGCTTTTGCGAGGACGCGCGGAATTCCCGGGCGGAAGCCGAAGCCTCGCGAGCGCAACTAAAGCGGCCTCGGCCGGTGGGGTTCCGAACAAGACCGGGCCGCGCCCCGGGGCATGCACCCTTTGCGGAAGCCTGCTTTCCCCCGGTGAATCCATGCGTTCAGACATCCTTCCTGGCCAAGGCGACAGGCTGATGCGGATCTACGGTTGCCCGCATTGCCTCGGGGAGGCATCCGAGAGGGCCGCCCGGCGCTGTCCGGTCTGCGCTTCCACACTCGAGGCGAACGACCATGCGATCGCCCGCTATTTCGAACGCCCGGGGCGCAAGCACGTCCACATCCTCGGCTGCACGATTTGCAGGAAAAGACAAGGCAGGTAAGTCAATGGAAGGCAAGGCCGTCCGTCGCTACATTTTTCTAGGATTGTTCATTCTTCTTTTCATTCTCGTCGCGAGGCTCTTCTCCCCCTTCCTGACCGTCATCATCTGGGCGGGGCTCCTCTACGCCTTCCTCAATCCCCTCTACAACAGGCTTTCGGGCAACTCGAGGGGGCGACCGCTCGGCGAGCCTTGGCGAAGCATGTTCGCGGCGGTCTTCGCGGTCGTCTCCGTGCTCATCATACTAGTACCGATAATACTTCTGGGAATCGCCCTCGTCGGTCAGTTGCGCGACGTCACGAAGATGATCCTGCGCGCCCTGGCGGCCAATCCCGCCATCCTCGACCTCTCGCCCGCCGGTCCTATCGGGAAATTCATCTACGACATCACGCAGGGCGGCATCGACCTCTCGAACGTCAATCTCAGGCAGGAATTCTCGCATCTCATCAACGGGAGCACGGCGCAGATCATCAATGTCTCCGGCGTCATCGTCCGCGACACCCTCGTAGTGATCGTCGGCCTCCTCTTCATAATGTTTACCTTCTTTTTCTTCCTCCTCGACGGCCCCGAGCTCCTCGGCACGATCATCGGCGCCCTGCCCATAGAAAGGGAGTACAGCATGCTCTTCCTCCGCACGCTGCGTTCCTCCTCGAGGGACCTCGTCGTCGGCTACATGCTCGTCTCCCTTTTTCAGGGCGTCGTCGCCTTCGCGCTCTTCTCCGTCTTCGGCATCAAGGGGGCTCTCGTCTTCGGAGCCCTCACGGTGGGAGCCTCTTTCATCCCCATGCTGGGAACGAGCCTCATCTGGGGACCGATCTCCATCGCCACGATTCTCGGAGGCGATCCGCGCACGGGTTTCCTCCTCCTCGTCCTTTCGGCCATCCTCATCGCGGGCCTCGACAATGTGCTCCGCGTGTATCTCCTCCGCGATCGTCTCAAGGTCCACCCCCTGCTGATCTTCTTCGCGATCGTCGGGGGACTCGAGACCTTCGGCTTCAACGGGCTCATCCTCGGGCCCCTGATCCTCATGGCCTTCTTCACGGGCGTGAAGCTCTACGACAAGGTCACGGACCGCGCCCTGGGCGATCACGGAAAGAGCGACATCGAGGACTGAAGGGAAGGCGCGCGCGTCAATCGCGGCGCAAAGCCTCGAGCCAGGCGTCCTCTATTGGAAGTCGCCCGGCGGTCCTACCGAGCTTTCGTTCCGGCCTCGACGCCCCGTGGAAGTCGCTACCCGCGGTGACGCGGAAGCCCCGCTCACGGCCCATCTTCTCGAGACGTTTGCATTCGCCTACGGTCGCGGTGGGATGCCAGGCTTCGATGCCGTCGATGCCCTGTTCCATCCATTCGTCCATGAGCGTCGCGAGGCGCCCCCAGGAGATGAAGAGCGAGCGGGGGTGGGCGACGATCGCGAGACCGCCGGCCTCGTGGACGAGGGCGACACCCTCGTCGAGGCCGATGACGGCCTTGGGCTCGTAAAAGGGCTTGCCCTTGCCGAGATAGCGGTCGAAGGCATCCTGCTTGCTCTTGGCGGCCTTCTTGGCGACGAGGAGGCGGGCGATGTGGGGCCGCCCTATCTGGCCCTCGGCCTCCCTGTCTTCTCGCGCGATGGCCTCGAGTTCACCCATCGTCGCCTCGATGCCGGCATCGTTCATCCTGCCGAGGATGCGGACGTTCCGCTCGGAACGGGCGCGGCTCAACTTGGCGAGGGCCTGGGCTATCGCGCCGTCGACGGCGCGGAGATCCAGCCCGAGTAGATGGAATTCCCCGGGCGAGAAGGCGACCTCGATCTCGACGCCCCGAATGAGCCTGATGCCGCGAAGGGCCGCCTCTCGCTCCGCCTCGGCGAGGCCCGCGATCGTGTCGTGGTCGGTGAGGGCGAGCGTGGAAATGCCCGACTCCCCCGCGAGGGCGACGAGTTCCGATGGCGTATAACTTCCGTCGCTCGCCGTGCTGTGACTGTGAAGATCGATCAGGGAAGTCCTCCGGGTACGTCAAGCTCGGCCTGCCTGCCGAAGACGCGAATCGGTATGGGATATCGCGGGGAGGGGCGCCCACCCTCGAGCGCGGCCGAGGCCAGCCGCGCGATGGACAGAAGGCTCGCGTCGTCGAGGGGAGAGGTCAGGCGATGGGGCGATGCCCGCGATTGCGTGTAGACCTGGAGCCCGTCGATCAGGGCACCGCCCTCGGCGAGCTCGACGAGGCGCCGGGCCCAGGCCTCTATTTCCGATGCGGGCGCGGGGACGGGTGCCTCGCCCGGGGAGCCCGAGGAAACGGCGCAGAACATCGATTGGATGACTACGGGCGAACGGCGCGAAAAGGAGAGCAGGGCGGCGAAGAGCCTCTCGAAATCCGGTCCGCGACGGTCGATCCGCCGGTACCAGCCTTCGGTTCCGGCGTCGAGCTTGGCCCAGATTTCGAGGCCGTGTCGAGCGACTGCCCCATGGAGGGTCCCGACCACCGACTCGTCGAGAAAGCCCGTCGAATTGGTAATTAGTACCATTTTCGCCGATCCGAAGACCGCAGGCCAGCGAACGCGGGCCGCGGCGACCGATTCGATGGCCGAGCCGAGAAGAGGCGAAAGGGTCGGCTCCCCGTCGCCTGCGAAGGCTAGGTCGAGGGGAATGCGCGAAGGCTCGGCGCCATCTTCGTGGTTTGGGACCCGGTCAGCCCCTTCGGAGAGGCCGGCCATCGCGCCTTCGGCCCATGAGGCGAGTTCGCTTTCGAGGGCGGCGATGGAAAAAGCGGGTCCCCCGGGTCCCGGCAGCACCTCGCAGTATGCGCAATCGAAGGAGCAGCGCTTTCCATCGGGGAAGAGATTGATGCCGAGGGAAAGGCCCCCCGCACGCCTCGACCGCGCGGAGTAGAGGACCATACCAGAACGCGGCTGCACGGACTCGGCGACCTCCCGCCCGTATCCAGCCTGCCCTTCGCCCCCAGCGAGAATTGCTCCGCCCATGCCCCATCCTAGCCGCGCGGCGGGTATCGCCACAAGGAGCGCCCCAAGGCATAATGATGCAGATACGTCACATCAATTATCAGGAGGTTCGCAATGTCATTCGAGGCCGTTACCACGAAAGAGGCGCCCGCGGCCATCGGGCCCTATTCCCAGGCGATCGACGCCGGGGACACGGTTTTCTGTTCGGGCCAGCTCGGCCTCGATCCGGCAACCGGCAATCTCAGGGAGGGCCTCGAGGCCCAGACGCGCCAATCCCTCGCCAACCTGGGCGCCGTGCTCAAGTCCGTCGGCCTCGGCACCGAGCGCATCGTCAAGACGACGATCTTCCTCGTCGATATGGCGGATTTCGCGAAGGTCAACGAAATCTACGGCTCCTTCCTCGGCAGCCATCGCCCCGCCCGCTCGACGGTCGCGGTCGCGGCCCTGCCCAAAGGCGGACTCGTCGAAATCGAGGCGATCGCGAGGCGCTAGCGAGGCTCGGGTCTCGCTAGCCTATTTTTCGACGACGCGCAATTCGGAGGAGCTCGAGGCGCGGGGATCGAGTTCGAAGGCCAGGACGTCGAAGGCGACAAGGGCCCGAGGCAGGGTCGATTCCCTCCATCGCCTCGCGAAGAGCAAAGACCTCTCGGCTGTCGGTGTCGGATCGAGGGGCAACACGATATCGAGGGGACTCGAGCCCGGGGCGAAGTCGGCCGCAATCGACAGGGAGCCGTTGGCGGTCGATGATGTGATGCCCGCTATACGATAGTGCTCGGGGCCGAATAGCGAGAGAGGGCCTCCGAGTTCGAGCCTCTCGACGAGAAGTCCCGCATTCGCCTCCTTGAGATCGAGGCGCTGGATGATCGGAACAGAGTCGCGCTCCTCGACGGCGAGCTCGCCTTGGAAGGCCGTTGGCGAGACGACAAAGGGAGTGAGGGTGGCGATCCGCTGAGCCTTGGTCAGGGGGAGCCAGCCATCGAGACTCGCGCCGACATAGGCGACCGCCGCGGCGAGGGCGACGAGGAAGGCGACGCCGAAGGTTCGCGGCAGGAGACCGCTCAGGATTCCGAGCGCGAAAGTGGACAGCCCCGAGTACAAAAAGAGGGGTTCGAACAGAGAAGACCTGTCGGAAAACACGAGGAGCCCGGCTGCGCAAAGCAGCGACGAAGAAACGAGGAGCATGCCGAAAATCGAAGGCCGCACCGGAGATCCGCGCCTTCGCGACAGCCTTCGACCGAGGGCCCTGGACAGGAACCCCAGACCCGTTCCGCCGAAATAGGCCGCCAGCAGCATCCAGGGCCAGGGATCGGCAAGGCCTTCAGCCATTTCCGCAGCTCCCTGGCCGGGGCCCTTCAGTACCCGTAGATCTGCGAATACTTGCCCTCGAGGTAGGCGACGAAATGAGAGGGATCGAGGGGCGATCCCGTGACCCTCTCGACGAGCTCCGAAGGCAGCCATGTGGCCCCCGGGACGTGCACCTTGTCGCGGAGCCAGCCGAGGATTGAGGCATTGTCGCCCTCGGCGACGCGATCGTCGAAATCGGGAAGATCCCTCCTCATCGCCCAGGCGAATTGGGCGGCGTAGAGATTGCCGAGGGCGTAGCTCGGGAAGTAGCCGAAGAGGCCGGCGGACCAGTGGACGTCCTGCAGGCAGCCATGCGCGTCATCGCGAACCTCGAGGCCGAGGAGCTCCTTCGTCTTCGCATTCCAGGCGGCGGGAAGATCGGCCACGGCAAGCCTGCCCGCGATCAGATCGGATTCGAGCTCGAAGCGCAGAATTATGTGGAGTCCGTAGGTAACCTCGTCGGCTTCCGTGCGGATGTAGGAAGGCTCGACTTTGTTGATGGCGCGCACGAAATCCTCCCTGCGGACCCCGTCGAGGGCCGGCGAGACGAGCTCGGCCAAGTGCCTGAAATTGCGTTTCCAGAATGCGTCGCCGCGTCCGACCACGTTTTCCCAAAACCGCGACTGCGACTCGTGGACGGCCATCGAGGCGGCCTCGGCGAGTTCGGTGCCGCGGAAATCCGGCCCCGGCGCGATACCGAGTTCGTATAACGCGTGACCGGTCTCGTGCATCGTCGAAAAGAGGCTCGAGGGGCAAAAATCCGGAATGTAGCGGGTGGTGATACGTATGTCATCGACGCCGAGGGTAGTGGTGAAAGGATGCGCCGACACATCGAGCCTTCCGCGCGAACGGTCGTAGCCGAGCAGATCAATCATCCAGTCGCTCGCCGCGCGCTGCCGAGCCTCGCCTACTGTCTCGTGGAGAATCGAGTCGTCGATCCCCGGGCGGGAGCGGGTTTTCGCGAGGACGCCGACGAGATCCTTCCTGAGCCGCGCGAAAATGGCGGAGATCGAAGCCTCTGTCGATCCCGGCTCATATAGATCGAGAAGGACATCGTAGGCCGGCTTCGAGGGATCGAGACAGGCAGCCTGCCTCCTCACCAAACCGAGGATTCTTTCAAGATGGGGAGCGAATGCCGGGAAATCGTTGTTCCCCTTCGCCTCAACCCAGGCCGCCTGCCCAAGGCTCACCGCCCGCGCCATCTCCGCGACGAGCTCGGCAGGCAGTTTGGTATCGCGATCCCAGGAGCGGCGGAGGACACGGAGATAGGCCCTTTCCGCAGGAGCGAGCGAGGGATCACCGGCAGGATTTTCGCTCGTGGAATCGAGCCTCGCGAGCAGCTCCCCGATTTCCGGCCGCACGGACTTTTCATGAACAAGCGATTCGATAAGGGCAAATTGCTCCGAGCGCTCCTCGACGGCTTTTTGGGGCATGCCTGTCTGCTGGTCCCAGTCGAGGAGGGCGCCGATATGCGCGACGAGCTTGCGCTCGCGGTCGAGTTCGATGAGGCGTGAGAGGTCGGGGTGCATCTTCGCGTGTCTCCTTGCGTGCATTTCGAGAGCCTGTCATGGTACACCCCGTCCGAAAAGGGGGCAAGGCGGAGGCTTCGCCGGAATATGCGCGACTAAAAGCGTTGGGAGAACGTAGCGGTGATGTAGCGCATAGCCGAGAATTGGCCCAGTGCGCTATCAGCGGTGCCGACGAAAAGCGGGAAGGCGAATTCAAGGTCCCTGTCGCCGCCGAAACCGATATGGAGCGACGGACGGACCGCGTAGCTCCAATCGGATAAGGAGGCAAGAAATCCTAATTCTAAACCGAAGCGTCCCATCTGATCCGAGGCCGAAATGCCGCCGCCAATCGCGTTGGAAAGCATTGGGGGCTTCGCCCCATTTGGCGAACCGAAATAGGCATTAGCCGTGCCCTCGGCGAAAAGGGCAAACGCCAGGCCAGGGATGTCCGGGTTCCAACTGGCGCCAAAAGTCAGGCCGAGGCGATCCACTGATATGATGGGAGCCATCTGCGTAAAAGCCAGAGTAGACCCAGGTAGATAGTACCAACCTGGATTGAGAAAGGGAGAGGCTACGCTGCCGGTGGCGAAGGAAGCGCCCCAGGTAAAAGACGATTCTCCCCAGAATCGGAACGCATCGGCCACAATCGTCGACGACGCCGCCATCTCGCGCACAACATGTCTCTCGGGAACCAGAGAAACGTCGAAGGAGTAACCCATCCCCGTGCCGATGATGACGTTTCCATACAAAGTCGCGTTCCGTTCCAGACCTTCGAAAAAATAGGCGTCGAAATCGATATTGCCCAAGCTTACACCGGCGGAAAGAGACCACGATGGATCAATAGCCCATTCGCCTGAGGAGGAGAGGGAGGCGTCATACTTCAATTGTCGCCGTTGATAGTTGTAGCCCAAGAGCTCGATACTCGATGGCACGAGCGTCGAGGGGAACCAGGGCGAGTCGAGACGCGGCAGGATGAGAGCTGGCATCCAAGGCGCGAAGTATGCGGATAGCCTCCACCAGTCGCCCGCGAACCTCGCTTCGAACATCGGTTCAGTCTCGCGCTTTGTCGCGCCGCCCCCTGTTTCGAAACGCGTAAGTGGGTCGGAAGGGCCATAGAAAACAGTCAGGGGGAAGAGTTCGGCCGCCCTCGCATCGTCCTTCACCCAGCCCGAGTCGATGATTAACCCATTGCCGAAGGACAGACGAAGCCGCGACTCGCCCGGCGATAGCATTACCTCCGCTGGAGCCGTTTTCGCGTCGACTAGCGGAGCGACCCGTAGTTCCCATGAGAAAGCATCCCCCAAATTGTCTCCGATGGATGCACGCGGTGAAAAGGAAAACCAGGCGATAGATGCCGTAGAAGCTAGTGGCTGGGCGATGGAGCTGTCGGCCATGCCGCCGAGGGAGATGTCTATAGCCCCAAGCGACGAGCACAGGCATAACAGAAGAAGACCTACAACGCTACGAATTGTGGGGCGGCGAGGATATTTCATAATAATACTTGCTTGGACTAAAGGAGGGGCCAGCGGCGGACATGCGCCGCCGCTGGCCCCTGGTCAGAAGGGCAAGCCTTTTCCTCTTACTGACCTAAAAGCCACTTAACCATCGTGACTTGATCGGAATACATGGGCATCGATCCGCTGAACAATGGTAGATATGCACCGCTCTGCACCATCGATTGATTTGCTATGTCGGGCCAGACATCCTTTAGGGCAGCGCTCGTGTTCATTTGGAGGGCGACGCCGTAGAAGGTAGTCCAGTCGCTTGTCGAGGTCGCCTGAGTGTAGGTCCCGGAGCCATCAGCAAGATAGACGACAGGACTGACGGGGCTGGTGCTGCTGTCGTAGGTCAGCAAGTTCGGCAGAGAGAAAACGGCGCTGTCGAAAATCTTCCCGATGTAGACATCCGTACTACCTGATCCCGTCGACACCGTGAAGGGGGTACCGCTGGTCGTCACCGAATCAAGGAAGCTTTGGGCCGTCGTGATATCGCTATCGACTTGTGCCGCAAGGCTAACTGCGTATTGTGAAGCTGTTTGCCCGCTGGGTATGGAGTTTTGAGGAATGTAATTGTCGTAGTTGCCGGCTTTCATGTCGGCTGATATTTGGGTTGCGGCAGCGATAAGGTCCGTGGCGGCAGCTTCTATCGAGGTTCGCGCGCTATTGCGCATCGCCTGGCTTCTATCGGCAAGAAGCTTGCTCGTGCCGGTCAGTTTGAATGGGCCGGGCGTCGACGCCATGAGATTCGTGGCCCATGAAGGTATTCCGCTCGTGGCAAAGAGAGTCGAGTCGCCGAAATCGATGTGGAAGGCGCTGAGCGGATAGGTGAAATCATAGGAATCAATGTACTGGATGAGCCCCCTGTCAAGCTCGAGTTCGGCGGCGAAGGCCATAAGCTCGGCACCCGTGACTTGCACGGGGAATGTTGGGACTTGCCCGCCCATAGCGGTGATGAGGCTCGGGGGAATTGTTATATAGTCGCTGGACGCGATCGATTTAAGGCTATTAAGGATAGTGCCGAAATCGTCGCCGAAGGGTCCTGTCGATCCGACGAGCGAATCGAGGACCGCATTGAGACCGCTTGGATTCCTGTCTATGACATTCGCCAAGACGACCAGGGCGTAATAGGCAACCGTGTTCTGCTCTCCAAGTTTCGGCGCCCAGGTCGGGGCTGTAATCGCGGGGAGAAGATAGGGCTTCGTGAGATCAGCTAGATTGTAATTTTCGGTATAGATAGTTGTACCGCCTGGTACAGTTAAGCCGTTGCCTGCATAGGTAAAGGTTGAGGTCGTAGAGGTGCGACTTATGTATGCATAGTCAACGCCTGTTGAACTAGGTGTGAAGGTTCCATATCCCCATATCATGGATCCTCCGGCATCTGTCTTATAGTTATAGCCTGCCGATCCACTGCTCGTACTTGCGCTGAAAGTACCCCTGACAAAACCATCGAATGCAGTGCTAGTGTCGGTCAGAGCCACGAACCCTGCCTTCGTCCCGTACCAGTTCTGGCTCATCCACGTATTGGTCATGAGAACACTAAGCGTATTCGGATAGCCCGAGAACCCGAAGCGATCGCGCATCACGGACACGAAATCGGGATTGACCGCGACGCCCATGAGGTCGACGAAGGTCTTCCAGAAAAGAGCGTCTTTATTGGTGGGATCAGCAGCGAGAGCGTTGACGAAGGCTGCTCGCGCCGCCTCGATATTCTGGGACCCGAGGTATTGCATACCCTGGTTCATGTAGTCCGTGGCCGTCGTCACGGAGATCGTCGAGACAATGGTGACGGTAGCGGTGGCGGTTTTCGAGCCCGAAGTATTCTTGACGGTCACCTGGTAAACAAAGGTGCCCGAGGTGGCAGGCGTGACGTTCCAAGCCCCCGTCGAATCCTGAACGGCCTGGGGTCCGGCGCTCAGCCGGGTCCAGCCGACAATCGAGACCCCTCCAGAATATGAAGTCGTGGCATCGACGAGCAAGGTCACCTTTTGCCCCGTGGCGGTAACGGTGACGCTGCTTGCAGCGGCAGCGATGCCGATTTGCGCGGTTGCCGAGGTGATGGTCGGCGCCGTCTCGCTAACAATAGTAGAAATGTTGCTTTGTACGGTCGTCGATACGACGAGGCTCGTGTTGGCGGTAACGGCAGCCTGGATAGCGTTCGCCACGCTCGTCGTCCCCGACGGATCGATATCACCGACCTCAGCTGCCACGGCGGTAACGAGATCGTCTTCGTTGGCGACGACGCTGCCTGCGGCCTTTGCGTCCGAGATGGCGGTAACCGCGGCAGTCGCCACATCGGCAGCCATCGTTGCTTTGGCCGTCGGATCGGTGACCTTGCTGAGATTCGCGGCCGATGTACTCGCCGCGGCCAATACGGCCTGGAAGGAAGCTGCGTCCGAGGTCTGGGTCGCGGCCACTTGTTGCACAATACTCGCAACGGCCTGGCTGGCCTGGGCTGCCGTCGTCACCGTGTCGGCGTTATCGAGGGCGGCGACTGCCTCGGTAACCATCGCCGCCTTGGTCGCCGCGCGTACCTGGGGGTCGACGATGGCCGAGTCGGTGACCTTGACCATGGCGGCGGTGACCTGGGCTATGGCGGTCTCCGTGCTGAGGCCCGTGCTGACATTGCTTTCCCTGCCCGTCTTGGCGATGGAGGTGACCGCGCTCTGGGCGGCAACGACGAGGGCGCTCGATAGGTCGATCGGCTGCGCGGAGGCGGCCGCCGACTGTACCTGGGTGGCGACACCCTGAACCATGGCGGCGACGATCTTGTCGACGGCGGTAGAATCATGCAAGCCTGCTGAATCGACAGCAGCCTGGGCGGCAGCAACAAGGGCATCTATCTGAGAAGCGGTAAGGGTCGTCGCAACGGACCTCGAAAGCGCCTTTGCCGTCGACGAACCTGTCAGACTGTCCTTATATTCGGTAACCACTTGCACCGAGAGGGCTGTGGCGTTTACGGCCGGCTTGCTGAATAGCGAAAACAGATTCGAACATCCTGTCAACGACAAGACGGCGACGCCGGCGGCCGCCACGAGTGAAAGCCTCTTTCTCATTGTTTCTCCCCCTTGCTGTCATGGAGCATATTAAAACTGTTATACCCATATTGCTTCATCCCGAAGGCGGCTGCAAGTAATTTTTTATTCTCTTGACAAAATTCTAAAGCGTGCCGGGGCTGAATAAGTGTTCGGGCAAGGAGGCGGGAGTGGAAAAGGACAGGAGGGAAATCGTGGTTGAGCCCCCATTCACGAGGTCTTCCATGCGAGCCTCGAGGGGTCGCATGGCTTTTCCGCTTCCGGTCGTCTTCGTAACCAGGTAGCGTCTAAGGATCTTGCCCGAAGCGTCCCTGTATTCCATGCGCGTGACAAGGCCGTTGTCATTTTCCACCCAAATGACTCTCAGGGCATAGGTCGCGGGCGAAAGGGGCTTCGCGACGATTGCGCGCTCGGAATTCGTATCAAGCGATTTATTGAAGGACAGATCGAAGCCCTTTCCGTCGATGCTGCCGAAATCCTCGACGGTGAAATGCGAGCCGAAGACTGACTCGTTCCTGTTGCCATCCCCTATCCGTCTCACGCCACGCGAGGTTTTTACCCAAATCGAATCGACCTTTTCATTCTCGCTCCGCTTCAGGAACTTCATGTCGGAAAGAAAAGCCGGGCGGGTAACCCGGGAGAGGCTGAAGCTTCGATCCCCCTGCTTTTCCACGGAGAGTTCCACCTCCCTCGTCTTTTGTCCCCCCGGCTCTTGTATGTTCATGCCGATTTTCACCACGAACACCGGCTCTGGCGTAAAGAGATACGCACTTGAAAGAAATATCGCGGGGTCTTCGGCCGCCGCCAGGAAAGGGAAGACGAGGGCGATGATAACGAGGGAGAGTCTTTTCATGTTCACTTCCGTCGAGAAGAATTCAGGGTCGCGAATGCGGGGAGAGCGAAGATCGTCGTCAAGGTCGAGGCGACGAGGCCGACCGCGCAGATGATCGCGGTCTGTACGATTAGAAAGAACGAGGAGAAAACGAGGACGAGTATCGCTCCGACGACGAGAATGGTGGTATCGACCGTGGCGTCCCGCGCCTCTCCCGACCAGCCTCGCTTTACCACGACGATGGCGCTGTCGACTCCAGTGCCCGCTATTACGGCAAGCGCTACCGCATTCTCCGCCGAGAGATTCCAGCCGAGGATGCCCATCAGCCCGAGGGCGGCGAGAAAGCCCATGAGGGGCACGATGGATATGGCGAGGGCCTTCCATAAGGATCTAAAAGCTATAGCGAGTCCGACCACGAGCATGCCGAAAAAGACGAAGGTGCCGCTGATTTGTCCATTGATGAAGGCGCCTTCCACGACGGCGCTGCGCACAATGTCGCCGGACCACGAGAGTTTGGCTCCGGGGATTGTCTGGGAAGCAAGTGCGGTGGTCTTGGCCATGAGAATTGGCATGTCGCGTATGGCATTGAAGTCCGGGCTGACCGTGACATGAACGAGGAGGTTCGACCAATCCTCTCCGACGAATCCCCGCGAAAAGATGCTCCCCGTCGAGCCGGACAGGAGTTCGAGGGATTCCCCGATGTCGGCCTCGCTCGTGACATCGAGGGATCCGGCTTTGCCGACGTAGCGAGCCAGCACTTCACCGACAAGATCGGGAGGCCCATAGACGAATCCCACACCGGGGATTCGGCGAAGGCCGCCTTCGAGTTCTTCAAGCCCTTTCCAGAACCTGAGATCGACGATGCCGTTTTCCCTTCCGGTTTGGATGACGAGGCCCGCCTCGTTGAGTCCGGAGAGATGGGTCTCGAACCAGGAAATATCTCGTCCGAATTTCGTCCAAGGAGGGAAAATGTCGCGGGCCTCGTATCCAATTCCAATTCGTAGGGAAGAGGCGGCGAGAACCAGAATGATCGCCGCCAAGCCAAGAAGCCGAGGCAACCCAGGGACGCTCTTCCGGCTTGGACCGGAAGGCTCGACGATCCTTTTGCTAAGGCGCGGAGGGCGTCGAGCCAGTCCGAGCGCCGCCGGCATGCCGATCATGATCACAATTAGGGATATGGCGACCCCTGCGATGGATATCCATCCAAGAAAAACCAAGTCCGCTATCGGGGAGAAGAGCATGCTCGCGAAGCCGAAAACGGTGGTACCTGCGTCGAAAAGGATAATCGACGTCCGATCGGCAAGGGCCTTTCCCGGATCGTGACCGCAAAGGACCCAGCTGCGAAAAAGATGGGTAATATAAGAAGTCGATAGCGCCAAGGTCATGACAGGAGCCAGCACGTAGGCTATCCGCATCGGCTTGCCGAGGGCGATCATGAGTCCGAGGAGGAGGATGGTAGGCACGAGAGAGAAGGCCCAGAGAAAGAGGGCAACAGGAACAGATCGATAAAGCGCGTATTGGATGACGAGGAGCACCAGGGCAGCGAGAGCAAGCAAAAGTCCGAACTCGCGATTGAAGGTATCGTAAGTTCTCGAAAGAACCCAAGGCGCGCCGGCGAATTTGAGCTCAGGGAAATCCGATCGGAGATCGATCAGGAAATTCGAAAGCCTGCCGTCAATCTTGTCGACTCCGAGGTACAGTATCCATGCATTGCCATCTTTCGTAAGAAAGAGCTTATGCAGAAGCGGTGATGCCTCGAGTCGCTCTTTCGCGGCATTCCCATCATGTGAACTCTCAACGATCGGAGAGGAAAGCAAATTGCCACCCTGCTTTTCAAGGGTTGAAACAGTCGTAGGGGAATAGAAATTCCATTTCTCGTTATTGGTGCTTATCCATCCTCGAATTCGAGAACTGACCTGCGTTAGGCGATTTATGGAATTCGGGGAAAATGGATTTGCGCAGGGAAGCGCGATGAGGGTGAGATGCTCGGGAGGAAAGATACTCTCCGCGGCATCGACTGCTGACAGAGCGGAGCGGTTTGAAAGATGAGACTCCAACGTTGAATCGAAGCGCAGTCGCGGCAACAAGGCAAGCGAGGCGAGGAGGAAGGCCAGGAGTATCAGTGAAACGCCAATATCCCAGGGAAAGCCAAGAAATTGTCTTGGTGCGCAGCTTTTGACTTCCTCGATCATCGTTTGAAATTGGCCGTTTCCTTCACCTTCCACGGAATTCCCTTTCGCAATCTGTTTTGGGAATCTATCTTACGCTTGCCCGAGCCAAAAGTCCAAGGCTTATGCTATCTTCCTCCCGTGTTCCTCCGCGAACTTCGCGACCCGGTGACCCGGCTCAAGGGGGCCGGCAAGGCCGTCGCAGCCCTTCTCGCACGCATGGGCATCTACACGATCGCCGACCTCCTCCTCCATTTCCCCCGCGACTGGGACGACCGGAATTCCTGGCTGAGTTTCGCCGAGTCGGCGAGGACCGGGGAGCGCGCCCATGCCAAGGCCACCATCTTCGCCCACGAATGGTTCGGCTACGGGCGGATGAAGACACTCAAGCTCCTCGTCGATGACGGTGAGGACGAGGCGAGTCTCGTCTGTTTCAACCGGGCCTTTCTCGAGCGAAGCCTACCTGTCGGAAGCCGCGTCGTCGTGACGGGCAAGTTCGGTCGACGCTACGGGGAACTCCAGTCCTCGGCCTTCGAAATCGAAAACTTCGATGGCGATGGTGAGGGCTCCGTCAAGTCGGGTCTCCTCGCCGTCTACCCACTCACCGAGGGTCTGGCACAGGCGAATGTCCGCAAGCTTGTCGCCCATGCCCTGACCGACTACGGGCGACACATCGAGGACGAGCTTCCTTCAGGGCTCCGCGAAAGGCGTTCCCTCCTGCCCAAGCGGGAAGCCATCCGCGCCATGCACGCGCCCGACGATGCCGCGCAGGCTGTGCGGGCGCGCGAGTGCCTCGCCTACGAGGAGCTCTTCTTTTTCCAGCTCGCCGTGGCCCAGCGAGCCCGAAGCAGGGGAGAGGTCGCCGTCACGCGAAGGCCGCCGAAGGGCCTCCTCCGCTCGCGCCTCGGCGCGCGCCTGCCCTTCAAGCTCACGGGCGACCAGGACAAGGCGATCGCCGAGATCGTCGCGGACCTGGGGGAATCCAGGCCGATGGCCCGACTGCTCCAAGGTGACGTCGGATCGGGCAAGACCCTCGTGGCGTTTTTCGCTGCCCTCGAGGTCATCGAGGCGGGCGGTCAGGTGGCCTTGATGGCGCCGACGGAGCTCCTCGCGCGCCAGCACGCCGAGACGGCGGCCTCCCTCCTCGAGCCCTTGGGAATTAGGCTGGCCTTCCTCTCCGGCAACGTCGACGACGCCGCCCGCCCTCCCCTCCTCGCGGCCGTCGCCAAGGGCGAGGTGGATCTCCTCCTCGGCACCCAGGCCCTCTTTTCGGAATCTGTCGGCTACAGAGATCTTCGCCTGGTCATCGTCGACGAACAGCATCGCTTCGGCGTCCTCCAGCGCCTCGCCCTTTCGCGCAAGGGAACCATGCCCGACCTCCTCATGATGACTGCCACGCCCATTCCGCGGACCCTCGCGCTCACGGTCTTCGGCGATCTCTCGGTGTCGACGATCCGCGAGATGCCGCCGGGAAGGAAGCCCATCGTCACCCACCTGGCGAAGGCGGGCAATGAGACGAAGGTCTACGAATTCGCGCGCCGCGTTCTCGACTCGGGTCAGAGAGCCTATTTCGTCTATCCCTTGATCGGCGAATCGACCAAGCTCGAACTCAAGAACGCCGAGGAGATGTACGCGAAGTTGCGCGACGAGATCTTTCCCGGAGTTCCGACGGGTCTCATCCATTCGCGGCTTCGCGAGGAGGAAAAGCGCGCGGCCATGGCCGCCTTCAAGAGCGGCGAGACGCGTATCCTCGTGGCTACCTCCGTCGTCGAGGTGGGAGTGGATGTGCCCGAGGCCAGCATCATGGTCATCGAGCACGCCGAGCGTTTCGGCCTCGCCGCCCTTCACCAGCTCCGAGGGCGCGTCGGCCGCGGCTCCGCCCAATCCTGGTGCTTCCTTGTGTATTCGGACAGGCTCACCGAGGAGGGCAAGGCGCGGCTCAAGGCCATGCTCGAGACTTCGGACGGCTTCAAACTGGCGGAGGAGGATCTCAAGATCAGGGGGCCGGGCGATCTCTCGGGGACGATGCAATCGGGCGCCCTGGGTTTCGCGGTGGCCGATCCCGTGCGCGACCTCGCCATCCTCGAAGAAGCGCGGGCCGACGCCTTCGCCCTCGTCGAAGAGGACCCTGCCTTACTTTCGGAAGCGAGTAACCCGTTGCGAGAAGTCTTGCGGCGGGCCCCGCCCTTCGGCGAAGGCGTCGCCGCTTCCTGACATGGCGGGGCTGAAAGCCGCCTCGTGCCTGCGGCTCGGGCAAATCTATACTAACTAAAAATAGAAACGTGCCGGCGGCCACGAGAGTCGAAACTCGGCCCCAATTCAGGCCTTCTTTCGGCTCGCCTTGGGATCGGTTCCGGACTTGCCGCCGGCCTTCGGAAACCTGTCGGCGAAGGAGGTCTTCTTTACGCGGGGAAGTTCTCGCATCGATTCGGTGAGGCCCAGGGCTACCTTGGCCCTTTCGCTCTTGAGCTTTTCGACCGCGCCCGAACCGCGGACCAGGACGGACTCGGCGAAGGTCAGATACTCCACGATTTTCTGCCTGCTCGCCTTGGCGCCGAGGAGATCAATCGCCTTCCTGAGCTTCCGTCGCATGTACTGGATCGAAGGAATGGAGGCGCCGAAGGCCTCGGCGATTTCCCAATCGTGGTGCTGATAGCGGCCGCTCTTGTCCCTGCCGTTGAGCTCGAGGAATCGCGACACCCGCTCGGCGTTCCACACGAGGCTGCCGCCGGCGGAATAATCGTGCTCGATGAGGCGCCTGCGCGTTCTCTCGATCGAGCCCTCCATCTTCTTTTGCTTCCAGTAGGGGTGGCGATTCCGCGCGTAGAGGATGTCCTCGCGGGTAAAGCCCGTCTTTTCCATCCACCGCCGCGCCAAACGAGCCTTGACGGCCGGGGCCAGCTTGGCCTTGACCGAGGCGTCGATATAGGCGGCGGGATCCTTCGCGGCCAGAACGGCCAGTTCATACTTTGTCATGATACCGAAATCATAGTCCCCTCCATACCAATTGGCAAATGGAAAAGACTTCAGGGAAAGGTCAGGCCGTGGCGCCCAGCCTTTCGCCCAATTTCTTGAGTTCGCCCCGAAGGCCCGCCGGCATGTGCTCGCCGAAGGAATCGTAGTACTCCCCTATCCCCGGCAGCTCCGCGAGCCAGGCCTCCCGGTCGACGTTGAGGAGTTCATCGAGGATACCCGGCTCGAGGTCGAGATTTGCGAGATCGAGGCTCTCCTTGGCGGGCAGGAAGCCGATGGGCGTTTCGACGGCACCTTCGGCGCCCTTCGCGTCGCAGCGTTCGAAGATCCATTTGAGTATTCGCGAATTCTCGCCATAACCCGGCCAGAGGAATTTGCCGTTCTTGCCCTTTCGGAACCAGTTGACGTAAAAGAATTTCGGCAGCGTCGCGCCGGGCGTGGCACCGACGTCGAGCCAATGGCCGAAGTAGTCCCCCATGTTGTAGCCGCAAAAGGGCAGCATCGCGAAGGGGTCGCGACGGAGCCTGCCGAGGGCGCCAGCCGCCGCGGCCGTCGTCTCGCTCGCGACGATCGAGCCCATGAAGACGCCATGGGCCCAGGAGAGGGCCTCGTGAACAAGAGGCACGACGCCGGCTCGGCGACCGCCGAAAAGGATGGCGGAAATGGGCACGCCTTCGGGATTCTCCCACTCCGGATCGATGCAGGGGCAGGCCTTCGCTGGGGCGGTGAAGCGGGCGTTCGGATGGGCCGCGGGCTTGCCCGAGGCGGGATCGTAGATCGCACCCTGCCAGTCGAGACTGCCCGGGGGAATCGGCGTGCCGATGCCCTCCCACCAGACGTCGCCGTCGGGAGTGAGGGCGCAATTGGTAAAGATCGAGTCGCGCGCGAGGCTCGCCATCGCGTTGGGGTTCGAGGAATCGCTCGTGCCCGGCGCCACACCGAAGAAACCGGCCTCGGGATTGATCGCGTAGAGCCGACCGTCCTTGCCGAAACGCATCCAGGCGATGTCGTCTCCCACGGTCTCGACCTTCCAGCCGGGGATCGTGGGAATGAGCATCGCCAGGTTGGTCTTGCCGCAGGCCGAGGGAAAGGCCGCCGCGACGTACTTCTTTCGGCCTTCGGGGTTGGTGATACCGAGTATGAGCATGTGCTCGGCGAGCCAGCCCTGGTCGCGAGCCATGGAGGTCGCGATCCGGAGGGCGAAGCATTTCTTGCCGAGGAGGGCGTTGCCGCCATAGCCCGAGCCGTAAGACCAGATGGCCCTGTCTTCGGGGAAATGGACGATGTATTTGCGCTCTGCGTCGCAGGGCCAGGGGATGTTGGGTTGGCCGGGGAGGACGGGCTTGCCGACGGAATGGAGGCAGGGGACGAATTCGCCCTTGTCGCCGAGGGCCTCGAGGACAGGCGTCCCCACCCGGGTCATGATGTGCATGTTCGCGACCACGTAGGCCGAATCGGTGATTTCGATGCCGATCTTCGAGAGAGTGCCGCCTACCGGCCCCATCGAATAAGGAACCACGTACATAGTACGGCCCTTCATGGCGCCGGCGAAAAGCCCGCGCAGTATCCGCTTCATTTCGTCAGGATCGGCCCAATTGTTCGTCGGACCGGCCTCATCGCGGGTCCGGCTGCATATGAAGGTGCGGTCCTCGACCCGGGCCACGTCGCCGGGGTCGGAGCAGGCGTAGAACGAATGGGGTTTCTTGTCACGCGAAAGGGGTCTGAAGGTTCCCGAAACGATGAGGCGCGAGCAGAGTTCATCATATTCTTCGGGACTCCCGTCACAGACGCGAATATCCGCCGGTCCGCAAAGGCCGGCCGTCTCCTCGATCCAGGAGCGAAGGGCGGCGTGCCTGAGTTCGCCGATTGTCATATAAATATCTCCTTGCCATAATACGAAATAGTGGAGTTCCCCGAAGCCGGCGAGCTCGGGCAAACAAGAAAAGTATTTTCTCTATTGAAACTGTGTTTCGTTTCTCAGAGGGACTATTTTGGTCTACACCGTAATTCCGGTATTGGCAAGATAGGGAGTTGTCCTACAAACGAAGGCGAGGCGTCGTTCTCGCTCTCAACCGCGACGCCAGGCTACGGCGACGCTGCCTTTTTTCCGCTTTTCTCCGAGAAGCCGGAAGCCTTCGGGGCGTCGCTTTTCCATGCGCACCGCTTCGGTGGGAGGGGCCGCGACGACGAAAAGCCCTCCCGGGGCGATGAGGGCCTTCGCCCTCCCCCAGACATCGGCGATCCAATCGTATTCCGGGACGGGGTCGACGAAGTCCACGAGGAGGTCCTGGCCCCCATCCGTCGCAGATTCAAGGGAAAGCAAATCACGGATGATGATCGAGGTTGGAAGTTCACGATCGCGAACCAATGAGGACAGGTTTTCGCGGGCCGCGACAAGGGAAAGAAGGTCGCGGGACGCCATGCCGAGGCTCTGAGGCCCGAGGGCGATGGCGAGCCACATCGCCACATGGCCGATGCCCGGGTTGAGGATCAAGGACTTGCCGATGGGTTTGACGGAGGCGAAGCGACTGAGAAGTTCCGCTGCTGCCATTTGGGGGAAGCCGATCGTGTCGAAATCGGGAAGGCCCCAGTAGCCCGAGGCCTGATAATCCTTGCCGACGAGTCGAAAATCCCCGCGACGCCGGAGATAGGCCCCTAGATCGAAGTAGCCTGGATCGAGGGCGGAGGCGGCTGATTCCTGTGAAAGGGGCGAAGTCACGGCTAGCGGTGATTTCTTCTCAGTGGGTTTTTCCGCCTCCGGTGTTTCCGCCCTCGGTTCGAGTACATAGGCGCGGTGCATCGCGCCTCGCTCCTGCGAAAGCTTTGCAAGACCCAGTGTCTCGAGGAGGGCCTCGACTTCGGCAATGAGGGGTTTGACCACGACTATGGCGATTCGGCCGCCGGGCGAAAGGGCCGCCTTCGCCTCTTCGAGGAAGGCCTTGATGACAGGGCCCCCGGCCTTCGCGGGAATGTTGGAAAGAATGTAATCCCAGGGCCCTCCGAGCCTGCCCGAGCCGATGAGCCCGGCCTCGACCCTGGCGTTCGCGATCTTGTTGCGCGCCCTGTTCCTCTCGGAAAAAGACACGGCGAGAAGGTCTCGATCGCGGAGGGTGGCCTCGCAGGAGGGAAAGGCGGCGGCGACGGAGAGGCCGATGACCCCGACGCCTGAGCCCGCGTCGAGGATGCGCCGGGAGGCGGCCAGAACCTCGTCGCGGCCGACGGCTTTGAAGAGAAGTCGTGTACCTACGTCGATGTCGAAGGAGGAGAAAAGGGCATGGGAGAGATCAAGCCTGAGATCGGCGCCTCTGAAACGAAAATCGACCGTCTTATTGACGAGGGGGGCGAGGTCTATCATTGAGGAATTTTGCGCTCTTGGAATTCAACGGCTGCGAGGAAACGGCTCAGACAGCCGCGCCCACCGCCTCTTCCTGGGGAGTCGACTGGGCAAGGAGGGTGACCTCCTCGGCGTTGAAAACCCTATCGATGTCGAGGAGGATGACGAAACTCTCTTCGCGCTTTCCCACTCCCTTGATGAATTCGGCGGCGAGCCGGGTGCCGAAGCGCGGGGCCGGCTCGATGGCGCCTTCGTCTATCTCGACGACCTCGTGCACCGCATCGGCAAGAGCCCCCACGACGACTTTGCCATCGCCCGAATCGACTTCCATGACGATGATACTCGTATCCTTGGTAATCGGCGTCTCGGCGAGGCCGAACTTCAGTCTGAGGTCGATGACCGGAACCCCGGCGCCACGAAGGTTGATGATGCCCTTCATGAAGACGGCAGTCCGCGGGAGTCGCGTTATTTTCGTATATTCCAGGACCTCGCGAACCTTGGCGACGCCGATGGCGTACTGTTCGCCGTCGAGGGTGAAGGTGAGGAACTGGTTGGCGTTCGAAGTCTCCATGCCTTTGCCTCCGTCTCCATTCTAGGGAAAGGAGGAGCCTGCGTCAAATGACCTGGCCATCGGTGCCTCTGGCGTCAGGTTGCGAGGCGGCGAACTCGAGTGCCAGTCGGGCATTCCTTCGAAGGGCCGAGGGGGAAATCCAACCCATGCCAAGGGCCGTGCCGCGGAGGAGGGCCTTGAGTTCCCCGTCCGTCGCGACGGCGATCTCCGAGGCGGGAAGGCCCTGGCCAAGAATGCCGCGCGTCGGGACGATGGCCGATCGCTCCGAGAACCGGGGACAAGAGACGGTGCAGAGGTCGCAGCCATAGAGCTGATCGCCCCAGGCCTTCCTCACGCGCTCGGGCAATTCTCCCTCGCGAGAACTCCAGTGCTGGATGCAGCTCTCCCTTTCATAGCTGCCGTCTAGACCGAGGGCTCGCGTCGGGCAGGCGTCGACGCAGGCCCGGCAACTTCCGCAGCTCGAACCCGGCGAGGGAAGGATTGCGCCCGAATCACTGATCTGAGCGTGGGACGGCGTATTGCTTTTCATTCCGGCTCCTTCCAGCCCCAGCGCCTCGAAGGGGACCAGGAGGAGACCAAGGACGACGCCTGGGCCCGCACCAGGCACGAGGAGGAGGCCTGATCGCCCAGGCGAGCCGAGGCCAGCGGCAACGGCGAGGGGCCTTTCGGGCAAGCCGGAATTCGCCAGACGATGCCAGTCCCCCGCCCTGCCCGCCTCGAGATGGACAGCGGTCAAGGCCGCGCGGGCGGCCCCCGCGCAGCGCTCCAGGCGGTCGAGGATTTCGGCATACCAATTGGCGCGGGCAAAGCGCCCTATCGTGGCGAGAACGGGAGGGGCGGCGGCCGAATCGGCATTACCCTCGGAGGTCGAACCAAGGCCATCACCAAAAGCCAGGGCAGCCGTCATTACCAGGCCCGCACGATCGAGGCCGTAGCGCCGCGAAGCCTCGGGATAGCGCTCGATGAAGGGGAGGAGGGCTCGTTCGTCCAAGAACGCCTGTGCCGTGATGCCGAGCCGCAGCGCCTCTCGCCCTAGGGCATCGCGGATAAGGGAAGATCTTTCGCTTGAATCGAAGCGAGGGCCGCCTGAGCCTGCCTCGCTCACCGGACTGCCTGGGAGTCCCTCCGCGCCCTTTCAATCTTTTGCATTTTCTTGAAGTATTCGCACTGCTTCTCGATCTCGGCGAGATCGAGAACGTTGAATTTGTTGTCGACGAGCCTGATCTTGTTGTTCTCGAGGAGCTTTTGGACGACCATGCCGCCTTCGGCCGGGGGAATGCCGATCATCCCGTAGAGTTCCTTGGGGCCGAAATCGAAAATGAAATTGGCGCCGGGACGGAGGGGAACGCGGTTTCTTTCGAGCGTCATCAGGAAGGCGTCATAGACCCGGCCGAGAGGATCGGAGATGAGGGTATTGGCCAGTTGCTTATAAATGAACCAGAGGCGCTCCGAGAGGAGGGTGGTGAGGCGGGTGACGATTTGAGGTTGGGTCTTCACCATCCGCTCGAAGTTGGCCTTGTTGACCGCGAGGAGATAGGCGTCTTCGAAGGCTACCGCGCTCGCCGAGCGGGGCTTGTTTTCGAGGATGGACATCTCGCCGAAAATGTCTCCCGGTTTGAGAACGGCGAGGAGTATTTCGCTGTCGCCGACGATTTTCGTGATTTTGACCTGGCCCTTTTGGATGATATAGAGCTCGGTGCCCGGCATCCCTTCGGGGAAGATCATCGTATCCTTAGGGTAGAAGCGATTGAACTCCTCGTTGGAGCCGTCGAGATAGACGGCCTTGGCGTAGGGCTGGATCTTGATCATGCGATCGCGGGCGGTCGCCACGTCGGGACCGGTGGGGCAATATTTGAGATATTGGTAGTAGGAAAAATAGGCCAGGTTGTATTGGCTTTGGCGCGCGTAGAATTCGCCCACCTTGAAAAGGTAGGAGGGATCGTTCTCCCCCGTCTTTTTGAGGGTGAGGCGCATCAAGGCCTCGTCGAGATACCGCATTTTCCGCGAGAAGACCATGATGATCTTCATGGCGATGGGCGTGTTCTTCTCGATGAGGAGGCCAAACTGATCGCGGTAGACCGAAATCAGGGTGACATCCTCGATCGCCTGGGCCGTTTCGATGTGGCTATGGTTCGACATCGTGGAAATGACGCCGAAAAACTCTCCCGGACCGAGGATATTGCCCGTATCTTCCTCGACGACCTCGGTCTCCTTGGAGATCCGCACCTTGCCCGACCGGATGATGAAGAAACGGTCGGCGTTCTGTTTGCCCTCGACGATGATATAGCTGTCTTTTTTGAAATTGACGAACGAGAGCTGGAGCGGATTGTCCATGCTTCTTCCTGACCGTACCCCTATGGAACTTTGGCCTCGGGGAGGCGCCGATCCTCCCCTCTAGCGGCTATTTTGGAGTGTAAGGTCGGCGCCCTAGCAGGTCAAGGCAGGTTGAACCTCGAGGTCAGCGCGAGGACTTCCTTCTTGACGCGATCGATGGTCGCGGCGTCGCCCTTGGACTTGAGAACATCCATGATATACGAAGCGACGAGGCCCATCTCCTTTTCGCCCATACCGCGGCTGGTAATGGCCGGGGTGCCGACGCGGATGCCCGAGGTGACGAAGGCGCCCTTCTGGTCGAAGGGGATGCCGTTTTTGTTGACGGTGATATGTGCCTCGTCCAGCCACTTTTCCGCCTCCTTGCCGGTGATCCCCAGGGGCGAGAGGTCGACGAGCATGAGGTGGTTGTCGGTGCCGCCCGAAACGATGCGGGCGCCGCCGGCCGAGAGGGCCGAGGCCAGGACCTTCGCGTTGGAAACGACGCGGCCGATGTAGTCCTTGAACGAGGGCTCGAGAGCTTCCTTAAAAGCCACGGCCTTGGCCGCGATGACGTGCATGAGGGGGCCGCCCTGGATGCCGGGCATGATGGTGCCATCGATGACCTCGGACCAGAGTTTGGCCTTGTCTCCCTTGGGATTCATGATGCCAAGGCTGTTTTCGCCGTCGCGGCCGACGAGGATCATGCCGCCCCGGGGACCGCGAAGGGTCTTGTGGGTGGTGGTCGTCGTGAAATCGGCCAGCTGTATGGGGCTCGGGTGATAGCCCGTGGCGACAAGTCCGGCGATATGGGCCATGTCGACCATGAGGAAGGCTCCCACCTCGTCGGCGATCGCCCTGAATTTCTGGAAATCGAGGACCCGCGCATAGGCGGAGGCGCCGGCTATGATGAGTTTGGGCTTCGATTCGCGGGCGATCCGGGCGAGTTCGTCGTAGTCGATGGTTTCCGTGTCGCGGTTCACGCCGTAGCTGACGATCTTGTACATCTTGCCCGAAAACGAAACGGGGGCGCCGTGGGTAAGGTGACCTCCATGGGCGAGATTCATGCCGAGGATGGTGTCGCCGGGTTTGAGGACGGAGAAAAGCACGCCCATGTTGGCCTGGCTGCCCGAATGGGGCTGGACGTTGGCGTGAGCTGCTCCGAAAAGCTCCTTTGCCCGGTCGCGGGCGAGGTTTTCCGCCATGTCTACGAACTCGCAGCCGCCGTAATAGCGCTTCGCGGGATAACCTTCGGCGTACTTGTTGGTGAGGATGGAACCAGCGGCCTCGAGAACCGCCTTAGAGGTATAATTTTCGCTCGCGATGAGCTCGAGATTGTCGTGCTGTCTCCCGGCCTCGAGCTGCATGGCCTTCCAGAGTTCGGGGTCGCTCTTCTCAATAAAAGACATGATTCCTCCTCAAGCTATCCGCTGCGCCTCCGCAGTCGGGGGCTCACTATAAACCGAATATCCGCAAAGGAAAAAGTGGCCGCAGAGTCGCCCGATTGGCGTAGGGATGAAGAAATTGAGCCGCAGGTTTCGCAGATTTGCGTAAGGATGAAGAATTGAGCCGCAGATTTCGCAGATTGACGCAGATTAAGAGAGAGACAGAGAGAAGAGGAGAATTCTTCCTTCGGCGAAAATCGGCGGCTAACGCGCCTTCGATGTGATGGAACTACTGCGGCGGGCGGCGGGCAAAGATTAGAGGGGTTCAGTACAGGCCGGTGACTTCGATGTCGGACCAGAAGGAGCTGTAGGCCTCGAGGGCGCCGGCGGCTTCCTCGAACCAGGTCTGGTAGGCGACGGGTCGGGAGGGAGAGGCGCGGCGGCCGTTGGCGGCCATGGGCTCGAGGTCGACGTAGCCGCGGGAGAAGGCGATGCGCCGATCGTCCAGATTGCCGAAATATCGGGTGACGTCGTCGAAGGCGGGCTCGAAGCCTCCGGGTCTGGCGCCCGATCCGAGAATCGGATCCATGGGAACCCAGCCGAACCCGGGCACGAGAAATTCGACCCAACTATGACGAACGCTCGCGCGCGAAGGGTCGACGAGCAGACCGGCCACGGGAAGGGCCGGGACGCCGGCGGCCCTGAGGAGGGCCGTGGCGATGATGCCGTAATTCCAGGATCCGGCCTCGCGGGCGGAGAGCGCGTCGAGAACGGTCCTGCGGTCGTCCCCCGAGTTCCATTTGAGCGAATGGACGAGCCAGTCGTAGATGGCCTTCGCCGCCCGGTAGGGGTTGGTCTCGCCCTTGACGATGGAAGCTGCGAGCTTCGTCACCGCAGGATCGGCCGAAGGCACGAGATTGTCCTGGACGAGATAGGCGAGTTGGTAGGCGTCCTTCGCCTCGGGCATCTTGATGCGGTCCGGATCGACTTTGGTCTCCACCGCGTAGGTTTGGACCAGCCAACCGAGCTTGACGGAGAGGCTCTGTCCGTTCTGAAGATCCCTGAAGCGGTACAGGGCGAATCCATGGTCGTTGTCGGTGAAGGGAGTCGGGTCCTGTTCGAGATTGCGCACGACGACCTGCGAGGTATCCGCGGCGGGCCGGGGCACCCGAAGCCAAAGCTCGTTTACGCCCGAAGCCTGAACCTTGGAGATGGTCACGCTATAGCTGATGGAATAGGAGCGGCGATCGTACAGGCGCTTGGAGCCGGGCTGGTCGGCGATCTCGAAGAATGCGCTGTTCGAGTCGCCTTGCGGCGTCCGGACGAAGACGGCTCCGGAAACCGCCCCGTCGGGAACGTGCACGCGTATTTCCCCGTCGGACCATGATTCGTAGGCGAACCAGGGATCGACCGGAGCGATCGTCTCAACCGAGGTCCTATCGCCGGAAGCGCCGGGGGGATCTTCGGGGTTCCAGGCGAAACGGACGGAGCTCCCGTCCATGCGGGCGCCGAAGCCCGAGCCGGTGATGGCGAGTAAGCTTCCTATGCCGCCCCGGTCCGCGGACAGTCCGCCGATCCATGGCCCGGTCCCGCCGGAAGCGACGGCCTGGGGCTCCACGGGAAGCCGCGACTTGTTCATGAAGAGCTTGGGATTGCTGCGCCCTCTCGAAGTGATCACATAGACGAGGCCCGAATCCACCGTTTCCGGAAAGCGCACCGAAATCCGGTTGGGGCTCCAGTCCATGTACGAGGCCTCGGTTGGCTGGACCCCATCGACCTCCACCTTGGAATCGCCGCGCGTCGCGCCGAAGTTCGAACCCTTGATCGACACCACGGCGCCGGGATCGGCGAAGGCCGGGTCGAGGCTGCTGATCGTCGGTCTTGTGAGAATGGCGTATGCGCCGAAGGACGCCATCACGATTGCGGCGATGGCAAAAGCCACGATGAAACGAGCGCGAGGCCCGCGCCCTCCCCGCCCCTTCGCGGGCGGTCGTGAGACGGGGCTCATCGAACAGGAGTCCCGGGAACCGACTGTTTCTGCGCGGGGGGATCGGGAATCGAGGGGGTATCGCCGAAATGATCCACGGCGATTTCCACCTTGAGGGCTGTCGTTCCGTCGGCGTTGATGCCGAGGGGAAAGAAATACACGGGCTCACCGAACCCGACATCGAGAGATTCGAAGGCGCTATGGTATGCAATCGCCCCGTCGGGCCCGCGCGACCATACCTGCCCCTGGGCCACAATTTGCAGTCCCAGCTTCCCGCGATCGTAGGGCGTAACCTGCACAACTATGACGATATTGGCGCCGGAGAGCCTGATGGCCACGGGGGCACCGGTCACCGTATAGCGGCGCGCCACGGTCGTCCATTGCGGGACCGTCAGTTCTGGGGAGGAAGGGCTTCGGCTCGCGACGGGCTTGCCGGGGACGGACTGGGGCGAGCCCTGCACGGGTCCGGGACTTTGACTCTGCACGGGTCCGGGACTTTGACTCTGCACGGGTCCGGGACTTTGACTCTGCGCGGTACCGGGACCGGCTTCAGGACCGCGGGAATCGAAGGAACTCGCGAGAAAGCGCACGACGAGGGCGTGGGCCCTGAGAAATTCAGGGGGAAGCTCCTCCTGGGCCGGGAGGTTCTGCGCGAAAGCGGCGGCAAAGCCTGCGACGGCTATGAGCCTCTGCAATCGGAGGAGCTGGCGCATCGATTCCCTTATTTTCCGGCGCCGGTCATGACGAAGCCGAGGCCCTGCGTGGAGAGTGGAAGGGATACGGCTTCGGCCGGAGGCGTCTTGACGATCATCGGAGCGCCGCCGCCCGCGAAGGAGCCGTTGGGAGGCAACTGGATGGTGATACTAATGGGGGCGTTCTGGGTTTCGAGGTAGCGCACGAGGGAATCCATGGTCGGGTTCCCCGACATCGTGTTTCCCGCGTTCAATGAGGCCGGGAGGGCTTGGGCCGAATTCGCCTCTGTAGCCGAGGCGAGAGGCGAAGCGCCCGAGCCGGACGAACCCGGAAGCGCGAGCATGCGGCCCGACAGGATGCCGACGGCGAGCAGGGCGGCCGCGGCGACCGCAGCGAAGGGAATCGGCAGGGCGAAATTTCCCTGTCGGCGAGTTATTTCGGCCCGAGGAAGCCGTGCGGCGGCGGTTTCGGTGGAAGCCGGACTTTCGCCGCTTTTGTCGATGCCAAGTCGCGAGGCCACCTTGGCCACGACGGCCGCTTCATCGAATTTGCCCGAGGCACGGAGCCGAAGGGAAAGGCGCTTGATGCCCGCGACCTTGTCCGCGCAACTCCTGCAGCCCTCAAGATGGGAGGAAATCCTTTCCTTCCAGGGGGAAGGGACCTCGTCGTCCGCCCAGGCGGAGAGGAGTTCCATGTCAGGACACATCTTTTTTGCCCTCCATCATCTCGAGCAGCGCTTCGCGGGCCCTGAAGGCTCTCACCTTCACGTTGCCCTCGCTGATCCCCAGCACCTTTCCGATCTCTCGGTAGCTCATCTCGCCATACTCCTTCAGCACGATGACCGACCTGAGTTTTTCCGGCAACCGCTCGAGAAATGCCCGCATTTCCCCCTCGGTCTCCGACCTAAGCAGGTCGCGGTCAGCCGGATCCGAGGCGACACGCTCGCCCTGCCACCATTTTTCGTAGGCACGGACCTCGCGTCCCTTGCGCTTCGCGTGGTTGAGGGCCCCGTTCTTCACGACACGGATGAGCCAGAATTTCGCATCGTCGAGGGAGGGGAAGGGGATTTTCTTTTCGATGAGTCGGATGAAGGCCTCATGGACGATGTCTTCCGCCGCTTCCTCTGTCCCCGCGATGCGCCACGCTATCCTGACGAGAAGGGATGCCGTCGCCTCGTAGAGTTCGCGGAGTTCCTTTTCGCCCGGAGGGCTTCCTGATGAAAACACGGGGACAGGCTCCTGGTTACGGCGTGACCGCGGTCGTCGCGACGGTAATCGCGGATTCGAGGCGCCACGTGGTGCCTGCCGGGCCATCTTCCAGAATGACGCCGCGGCTCTTGAGTTCGTTTCGGATGGCGTCGGCGCGGGTCCAATCCTTGGCCTTCTTCGCCGCGAGGCGATCCGCCAACAAAGCCTCTATCTCGGCCGCAAGGGCGGGATCGACCGGGGACTCCTTCGGCCTTTCCAGGGCGAGGAGGTCGAGACCCAGGACCTCATCCATGGCGAAGGCGGCCGCGAGGGCCTGATCGGGCGCGATGGCGGCATCGCGGAGAAGGCCCCAGAGTTCGGCGAGGGCGCGGGGCGTCGACAGGTCGTCGGCCATCGCCTCGGCAAAGGCTTCGAGGCGCGATTTCGCCGCCCCGCCGAGATCACCTGAGGCCGGAAGAGGGTGGCCGCCCGCCTTGTCGCGAAGGGCGAGCACGCGCTCATTGAGCGAGCGTCTTGCGGCCTTGGCCGAATCGAGGCCTTCGTAGGAGAATTGGAGCTGGGAACGATAATGACCGCCGAGGAGGAAGTAGCGGTAGTCGAGCGCCTCGTAACCCGCGTCCAGCAGGGTCTGGAGGGTGAGGAACCCGCCCTTCGATTTCGACATCTTGCCTGAGTTCATAACGAGAAACTCGTGGTGCATCCAGTAGTTGACCCACTTCTTACCGGTAGCTGCCTCGGACTGGGCGATTTCGTTGGTGTGATGCACGGGGATGTGGTCGATGCCGCCCTCGTGGATGTCGAACTGCTCGCCCAGGTACTTCATGCTCATAGCCGAGCACTCGATGTGCCAGCCGGGATAGCCGCGGCCCCAGGGGCTGTCCCAGACGAGGGCCTGGTTCTCGAATTTGGACTTTGTGAACCAGAGGACGAAATCGGCCGGATTGCGCTTGTTCTCGTCGACCTCGACCCTGGCCTGGAGTTCCTCGAGGCGGAGCTTCGCAAGTTCGCCGTAGGTCGGGAATTTCGTCACGTCGAAGTAGAGATTGCCGCCGGCGAAATACGTAAAACCATTCGCCTCGATGCGCTTGATGAGGGCGATCATCTCGTCGACGTGCTCGGTGGCCTTGCAGACGACGCTGGGCCTGCGAATGTTGAGCCGCTCGGTGTCGCGGAAAAAGGCCTCGGTGTAGAGGCGCGCAACCTCGAGGACGGACTTGCCTCGCTCCTGCGCCGAACGGAGCATCTTGTCCTCGCCCGTGTCGTCGTCGCCCGTGAGGTGGCCGACGTCGGTGATGTTCATCACGTGGGTGACCTCGTAGCCGAACCAGCGGAGGGTACGCGAAACGAGGTCGTCGACGACGTAGGCGCGCAGATTGCCGATATGGGCATAATTGTAAACGGTAGGTCCGCAGCCGTAGAAACCCACCTTGCCGGGCACGAGAGGCTTGAAGTCCTGCAGTTCGCGGCCGAGGGTGTTGTACAGGCGCAGGCTGCGCATCGATGCCTCCGGAAGCTGGCCCGGTCGAAGCCGGGAAGCGAAGAACGGGTAGTCGCCGGCGGGAGAGAACAGGCCCGCCCGGGCGCGATAGCCGCGAGGGCAGGCTCGCCAGCCTCACGGCAGGGCTCGCTTGCCGCGGTACGAATCGCGCGGCTATCATCGGCGCATGCCAACACTATCGGAATTCCTCCTGAAAATCAATATTCGCGCATCGATAGCCTTCGACGAGCCGATGGCAAGGCATACGAGCTTCAGAATCGGCGGTCCGGCCGACGCCCTGGTCGCTCCGGAAGCCGCCGCCGACCTCGCCCTCATCGTCGGGAAGGCCGGAGAGGAAGGCATTCCTGTCGCGATACTCGGGGGAGGGGCCAACCTCCTCGTGGGAGATCGCGGCATTCGGGGCATCGTGGTCGATACGAGGCGGATGGCGGGATTCGAAATCGAGGAGAGAGAAGGCGCCGGGCCGCGGCTCCGGGCCGCTGCGGGCGTTTCGGTTTCACGGCTTTGCGAATATGCACTGAGCCGGGGACTTGGCGGCCTGGAGAATTTTTACGCCATGCCGGGGAGCCTCGGGGGCTCGATTTTCATGAATGCCAGATGTTACGAGCTGGAGATGGCCGATCGGCTCGAGGCGGTGAGCGTCCTCGATGTCCGGGGAAGGTTCCGGGAAGTCCCCTTTGAGCGACGAGCCTGGTCCTACAAAAGCTCTCCCTTCCAGCCGGGACGGGAGGAAGCCGGAGCCGTCATCCTCGGCGCCGCCTTCAACCTCGAGCGAGGGGAAGCGGTGGCCATAAGGGCCACGATGCTCGCCCGTCGAGCCGACCGCGAGGCCAAGGGCCACTTTCGCCTGCCATCGGCCGGTTCGATGTTCAAGAACGATCGCAGTCTTGGAAGGCCTACGGGCGCCATTCTCGATGAACTCGGCTTCAAGGGGCGCCGAATCGGCGACGCGATGGTTTCGCCCTGGCACGCTAACATCTTCGTGAACGCCGGCAGGGCGACGGCCCGCGACATGCTCGCCCTCATCGACCTCGCGCGCGAAGAGACCTTCAAGCGCCTCGGGGTGGCCATCGAGCCCGAGGTCCTCTTCGTCGGCGAAGGCTGAAAAAAGGGCCGCCAGGAAAATATCCCGGCAGCCCTTGCATAGAATCGAAATAGGGATTCGAGACGGCGATTTCTCGAACCGCCCCGCCCTCCTCGGGCCTCAGCCGCCCGAAGGCGCGCTCGTATCGGCCGGCGCGTTCTTGATCAGGATGAATTCCACGCGCCGGTTTTTCCAACGGTTCGCCGCGTCGGTGAAGGGCACGACGGGGTCCGCGGAGCCCATGCCCTCGACGGAGAGACGCCGCTGATCGACGCCGTCCTTCACGAGGAGCTGCTTCACGAGCTCGGCTCGCGCCTGCGAGAGGGGGATCAGTTCCTTCGTCTCCTCGTCCGCGATCTTCGCCGCGGAGTAGCCGTAGATCTTCCCGATGCTGTTGGCGAAGCCCTCGATCGAAACCCTGTAGTCCTTGAATTTGTTGAGGCTGTCCGCGATGCGCTTGATCACCTTGGCGTTGTTGTCGAGGGTGGACTGGTCGAGGCCGTTGAAATCGGCGGCGTTCGCTCGGAACACGATCGAGGGCACCTTGATCTTGAGTTTGTCCCCCTCGCGGATGACGAGGATGTCGACCGTGATGCTCGCGTCGACCAGGGTGCTGTTGCCGAAGATGTCCGTGATCTTGAAGACCACGGGGTAGTCGGTGGCCGACTGCACGAGTTCGCCGTTGGACGATTTGCCGTCCCAGGTGATCGTATGCGCCGGCATGCCGGTACCCGACCAGCCGGTGAAGCTGCGCAACTTCGAGCCGGTGCCGCCCTCCTCGATCGACTGCTCGACGATGTCGAGGGACCAGGTGGCGATGTCCACCGCGTCCTTCACGTCGATGGTCATCGTGAGGGTGTCGTTGGTTCCGTAGCTGTCGGGGCTGAAGTATTCGGGCGTGATGGCGAAATTGACCACCGGCGGAGTCGAAGCGACGATGATGGTGCCGGTCTTGGCCCGGGCCACGTCGCCCTTTTCATAGGAAACCTCGAAGATACCGGAGTATTTGCCGTCCACGACCGTGCCGGACTTCGTCTTGCCGTCCCAGACGAGACGCGGCGGGAGATCGGTGCCGTCGCCTCCGAAGGAGGCCTGCTCCTGACCCGAGGCGTCCACGAGGGAGAACTTCCAGGCCGAGATGCCATCCTTGATGTTGACGATGAAGGAGAAGGTGATGTCGTCCATCACGCCGTCGCCGTTGGGCGACAGGCCGGGGGCGGAGGAGGTGACGAAGACCTGGGGAATTCGGGCGTCGACCCGGATGCCCTTGACCTCGGCCTGTCCGGCGTTGCCCGCCGCGTCGGCGGAAGAAACGGAATAATTGTAAAGCCCATCGGGAACCTTGTTGCCGGATTCATCGGTGCCGCCCCAGACGACGTCGCGGGCCTCGCCCTGCCAGGTCCAGGTTCGGACGACGTTGCCGTCCTGATCCTTGATGACGCCGGTCCAGTCGTCGCCCGGCACCGAGGTTTGATGGATAGTGGTGGAGGGCTTCGAACTCCGCCCGTTCGGGGCGAAGGTCATGGGCGCAGCGGAGAGGGTGATGGACGGTGCGATCGTGTCGATGGTGATGGGAAGGGTCTGGGTCGCGACATGATCGCCGTTGATCCAGTCCACGGTCATGACCGCCACGTAGCGGCCGTCGGGAGCCTTGGTCTTGTCGTCCTGGAGACCGTCCCAGACGAAGGAATCGGGGAGAGCCTTCTTGCCCGACCAGGAACGCAGTACCCCGCCCAGGGGAGTCGAGGACCCCTCGGCGGCGGCCTGCACCACGATGCTCCACGACTTCACGTTGTCGTTCGCGACGACGCTGTCGCTGAGCCTGACCGTATCCTTGACGCCGTCGCCGTTGGGGGAGAAGGCGCGGAGGTCGGCGGAGAGGCGGGCGTTCTTCTTGACCGTGTCGAGGGCGACGGGAACAGGGCTGGTCGCCGTCGAGTTGCCGGCGACATCGACGCCCCTGAGCTTGTAGGAATAGGCTCCGTCGGGCACGAGGGCTCCCTCGTTGTTGGTGCCGTCCCAGCTGAGGTTCGGATCAGGTCGGCCGCTCCATGTCCAGGTGCGGGCCACCTTGCCGTCGGCGCCGAAAATCTCGCCTGTCCAGCGGGCATCCTTGGTCGCGCTCTGGGCGAAGGTCACGTGGTCATGGCCGCCTACAGCCTCGGGATTGAAGGCGGGAACGTCGCCGACGACAGTCGCCTTCGGCGGAGTGAGATCGCACACGAAGGAGGGAGAGAGGCTGAAGGGGCTGTAACCGTTCACGTAGGCCACGGTGAGTTTTGCCTGGTAGCTGCCCTCGGCTATGTATTTTCCCGCCGCGGTCTTGCCGTCCCAAGGATAGCGCAGGGGGATCTCGTCGGCGGCACCGCCTCCCGTCGTCCATATCTCGGCGCGGTTTTTGTCGAGGACGGAGAGTTTCCAGGAAACGAGGCCCGTCCGAACGGGAACGCTCGGCAGGAATCCGATGCTGTCCTTCGAACCGTCGCCGTTGGGGCTGAAGGCCGCGCTGTCGATGGCGATGTTGATGGGGGGCTGTTGAGTATTGACGATGATGTTGTCGAGTCGGCCCGAGCCGGAATTACCGGCGCGATCCGTGGAAGAGAGCACGAGGGAGTACACTCCGTCGGGAACGATGGTTCCGGCGTCGTTCTTGCCGTCCCAGGTGAAGTCGGAGGGGGCGGCATCCTTGATCTCCACATGCCGTATCGTCGTGCCGGTGGCATCCTGGACACCGATGTCCCAGAGGTCCTCCTTCGATCCCGTAATTCCTATGGTAATTGTGTCTTTATTTCCATCGCCGTCGGGGCTGAATATGAGGGAATCGGGGGTCTTGAGGGTCACCGAGGGCGGGGTCGTATCCACCACCACCTGCCAGGGGCCGGCGGTCGCGACGTTGCCGTTGTCGTCGGCCGCGGAGAGCCTGACGTCATAGGTTCCGTCGGGAACCCGCTCGCCGGCGTCGCCGAAACCGTTCCAGGCGAGTTTGTCGGGTACGGGAATTCCATTTTCGACGTAGGTGAGACGTTGCCACAGGGTCGCGAGGGAGAAGGAGACGGGCTTGGTTTCCTTGTTGGCCATGGTTCGGATGGGGGTCGTCGATCCGGCCGGATCGATCGTGAGGTCATAGGATGCGACATAGCGGTTGTCGACGATCTTGATCGGCAAGCTCAGTTCGTCGAATTTCCCGTCTGCATTCGGAGAGATGTAGGCGGGGCCCCATTTCGAGGAGGGGAAGTTCACGGTGATCGAGGGCGGAGTCTTGTCGACGACGCCAAGGTTGACCGTCGCCCCGAGGCCCACTTGCCAAATGTTGCCGTAGAGGGGAAGGGCCGAAACGGCCGGCCGTATGTCGCCCGATTCCCAGCCGTTCTTCGAAATGAAGGAAGAATCCTTCTTGAACGACAGGGGAATGGTTCCGACAAGGCCGAAGGAGGGAAGCATGCTTTTCGAGCTGCCGCCGTGGAATAGGGAGGGGATTCCCCAGCCCGCGCGGAGGGTGAGGGCCTCTTTATAGGCAAGGCTGCCGGAAACATTGAATCCAAGGTCCTGGAAGGCCGGGACGGAGAGATCGAGTCCAAGCCCGAGGCTCAGATCGCCGGCCTTGAGTAGGATCGTCTTGGCTCCGCCGGAAAGCGTGAAGGCTGGCGGGTAGCCGGAAGAAGCGCCAGGGAGGGGAGTCGAATAGGCCTTCCCTATTCCGGAGAGGGCGAGTCCCCAGCGAAAATCCTTGAGGAAACCGAGGCTCGAAAGTCTTTGCAGCATTCCCAGATCGAGACCCAGGCCCCAGCCAAAACCGCCGTTGCTTCCAAGTGTCGCCGAAAGGTCGGCACCGACCTGCAGGCCCGCGTAGATTTCCTTGGCGATGCCGCCACGAAGGTTGACGAGGCTGCCGAGGGGAAGCTGGCTCATCGAGGAAGGGGTCGACACGAAATCGAGTCCTCCGCCCCAAACGCCATAGTTCTGAGGCAAGGAGGCTCCGAGGGAGACGGCCGTGCCGATGCCCTGCGAGGCGAAGTCGCTCAGGAGACCATAGCCGAGATCGAGTACCGGTCGCTGCTGGGCACCCGATGCCGCGGGATTGAGCCTGTCGGCCCAGGGGGCCTCGACAAAGGTCGAGGAAAGGCCCGAGCCCGAGGATGCGGGCGATCCGAGGAGGGGCAAAAGCAGCCCCCCGTCCGGAGGCGAATTGGCGAGGAGCGGATATATGAATCCGAGGGAAGCGAGGACGAGCGCTATGACGGGGCTGCGAAGCCGCATCGAATGACCTCCGGAGTTTGAGCGAGTTTTGACTTCGATAGTAGATAGGCCTTCAACTAAATGCAATCGGGAATGATTGGTTTCAATTTATGAAACGATTCGGCTACAAGAAGGGGGGAAGCGGGCTGGCAGAGCAGCCTCGTTTTATTGGTAAATGATCAACTCCGGTGGCGGCACGAGATCGAGGACCTGTTCGGGCGTCAGGAGAGGATCATCGAAACCCGCGCCCGGCACATCGCTCTTGAAGAAGAGCTTCAGGCCTTTCAAGGGCATGTTCTTCGCCTTCGCGTTCCACGCGTAGGCGTTCCGCTTGAGCGAAGGACTGCCGAAGCCGTCTGAGGTATGGATGAGGGTGACTCCCGGCCAATCGGCGCGAACCTTGCCGCGATCGACGATCATCTTGTCGGTGAACTGATGGACGACGAGGATCCTGTCGCCCTGCAGCCCCTGGGCGTGGAGATAGTCGGACATCATGGATTGCGCCTGATTGAGCTCGTCGGCGCTGATGGAGCCGATCTGTCGCATCGGATTCTCGGTCCGCCATTCGGGATCGAGGGCGAGTTGCACATTGGGATAGACGAGCCAAGGAAGGAGGCGCTTCATCGCCTCGTCGACGCCGAATCGTCCTATTTGATGATCGAGAAACACGAGGATCCCTTGGCTGGCTGCATAGTCGATCCACTCCCTGACCACCGAATCGCGAAGGTAGCCGATATCCCCGCCAGGCCAACAGGCTCCGTACACTATATAGAAGGCCGGAATGACTCCGGAGGCCGGGCCCGGCGGCGTAGTCGGCGCAGGGGCGGCATCCGGAGAGATTTCAGGCGCGGTCGAAGCGTCGGGCATGCTGGCGGCGACAGGCTGGGCGGAAGGATTCCCCTGATTTGCGGCCTGGGTGCCTGAGGCGATGGCAAGGGTGGGAGCCTGGGCATCCGCCTTGGCCACGAGGGCATCGGCATAAAGCTTCGCATAGCCGAGGAGTAGGTTTGCCACTTCCTCCTTGGGGTATTCGCCCAGAATTCCCATGCTCTTCGCGCCCGGCTTTCCATAGAATGCGAGAATGCGGTTGCCATCCAAGGGAAGGGCCCCCGACGGGAGCGCGGCCGAGGCGGATGGGTAGGCTGTCGGCGTCAGGACAGGGCTTGTCGCCGCCGCGATAGCAGCGGCCGGCGCGGCGACGGAAGAGGATGGCGCCGCAGCGGGGGTGGATGGCGCCGCGGCGGGGGCGGATACCAGCGCTCCATCGGGTCCGACGGCCGCATTCTCCGAAAATGGATCGAGGGCGGCGGCCGCCAGGCCGAACACGAGCACGAGCACGAAACGCCGCATCGAGACTCTCCGGATCAAAGGTTTTGCAACGCTTCGCGAAGAGGCTCTCTCCGAAGCGGTGTTACAATCATCGGCAGGGAGGCCGATACTCTCAATGTGATGCAGAACCGCTTTTCGCAGAAACCGGCAGCTGTCCTTGTCCTGGCCGCCACCTTACTTTTCATGGCCGCGGTGCCCGCCTTCGCCGCAAGCCCTGGCTCGCCTCTTCTCCCCGCCGATCGCTCGATCCTCGATTTCCCGGAAAATGCCGAATTTCGCGCAGCGGATTTCTCGGGGTTCATCACGGCGAGGACGGCCGATCTCGGCAAGTCACCTCCCCTCTATCGCAGCAACGGATGGTCGAAATGGAAGCGGGAGGTCATCCAGGCTGGAGACTGCCAGTACCTCGTGTATGCGGCGGAGCGAGGGGGATCATGGCCCCTTTATTCCCAAGGAACCTGGATAATCAAAAGAAGGCTCGGTAGCGGCGACTTCATCCAAGCCAAGATCTTCCTAAAGAGCGACCCCGGTACCTACATCCGCGTAAGGCCCGACGGAGATCGCAGCCGGCTCGACCTCGTCATACGAGGAGGGGTATTCACGGCCGACACCCCCCTTCCACTTCCCTTCGAAAGGGTTTTGGTTTCCAAGATGGCAGACCTGGTCGACGCAACGAGGGATGCGGTCGACTGGAGCCTTCTCGACCCCGACCCGGCCGACTATGGCGAGGTCGAAGCCTTGGCATCGGCCATCCGATCCCGCCTTCACGATCTTCGCTATGCGGATGACGGGGGGCTCGACGCGGCCGGCAAACTCGTCTTCATCGCCTCCGGCGCGAGCCAAGCGGCCAAGAACGCGGGTCTCAATTGTTCGGGCTTCGCCCAATGGGTCATCGATGGCATCCTCAAACCCGTTTCTGGGCAGTGGCTCGGGCGCTCGACCTTGTCGATAAAACACATCGACAGCCGTAAGTCCGCGGCGGAACCATCCTTCGAAGACAGCCTCGATCCCTACTTCGGACTCGATTGGACGCGAAACCTCGCCGTGGCCGCGGGCTCCGTGCTCGAAGGCCTTCCGGAGAACGACCCGAAGGCAGCCGACGTCACCCAGGCTCCCTTCGCCTTGATCGAAGCCTCCCAGACCGCGGCCGACGGAGATCCGTCCTACCGAGACTTCGCGCCCTATGAGGAGGATGCAGGCTTCGCCTCGGAAGGCATACCCGCCCTCCTCTGGTGGCTCGCGATAAAAGATCCCGGCTATTTCTACCTCGCCTCCCTCAGCGCCCAGGATGAGGCGGGTCTTCGACATCACTATCACGTCACGGTTCTCCTTCCATGGTTCGATGCCCGAGGCGAGTTCCACGTGGACGTCTTCGAGAGCGCGGCCGAGACCAGTCTCAAGGCCCTCATCGATAGGACGAAGGGTCAGATGATCCACCTCGTCCGCGTGAAGGCCGAGTCGACCTTCGACCCTCCCGTCCTCAACCCCGGCAGAATTCCCTGACAGGTCCATGACCCTCACCTTTCTGGGCACGGGCACGAGCCATGGAGTCCCCGTCATCGCCTGCCGCTGCCCTGTCTGCCTCTCCACAGACCCCCGCGACCGGCGCTACCGCACCTCGCTCTTGGTACGGGAAGGCGAGGATTCCGTCGTCGTCGACGCAGGTCCCGAATTCCGACTCCAGGCCATCCGCGCGGGCATCGAGAGGATCGACGCCCTCCTCCTCACCCACGCCCACGCCGACCATGTCCACGGGCTCGACGACATCAGACCCCTCTCGTGGTCGCGGCCCCTCCCCGTCTACTCGGACGCCGCATGCGCGGCGGAGCTCCGGGAGCGCTTCTCCTACGCCTTCCGCCAAGGCGGGCAGCTGGGCGGGGGAAGGCCGCGAATGGAGCTGCGCGAACCGGAAAAATCATTCGCAGTTGGTCGGATCACGATCGAGCCCCTCCCGATCCGCCATGGGGGCATGGCCATACTCGGCTGGAAATTCGGGGACTTCGCCTGGATGTCCGACTGCTCGGGCATACCCGCCGAAACGATGGCCCTGCTCAGGGGCGCGGGTGGCATCCCGACGAGGCGACTCGCCATCGGAGGCCTCAGGGCCAAGCCCCACCCCACCCACTTTTCGGTGGCAGAGGCCATAGCCGCGGCGCGCGACATCGGGGCGAAGGAAACCTGGATCATCCACCTCACTCACGACCATAATCATGAGGAACTTGAGGCGATGTGCCGCCGTCTCGGCGCCGATGTCGGGGCCAGGCCGGCCTGGGACGGGCTCGTCCTCGACGAGGAGCACGGCGACATTGCCTTCGGCGAGAATCATCGGTAGCTTTTCAGCCTGTCGTTTTCGGCCTCGCATCGTCAGGCCGGGCCCGTAGGGGCTCGCCAGGTCCGACATTCCCCAGGAGGGAACCATGGCTTCCATCATCGCCTACCTCACCTTCGACGGTACCTGCCGCGAAGCGATGAACTTCTACAAAGGCGCCTTCGGCGGCGAGTTGAGTATCATGACGGTCGGCGAATCGCCCGCCGCGGCCCAGATGCCGAAGGAGGCACACAATCAAGTGATGCACGCGGATCTGAAGTCGGGCACGATCAACCTGATGGCTTCGGACAATCTCGGAGGCGAGACGCCCGTCACGGTCGGAAGCGCCATCAACCTCATGCTGAACTGCGCCTCTGAGGAGGAGATCAGAGGGGTCTTCCCCAAGTTGGCTGTCGGCGGAAAGGTGAATTCGGAGCTCAAGGTGGAGTTTTGGGGATCGCTCTACGGAGACATAACGGACAAGTACGGCCTCCGCTGGATGCTCAACTTCGACATGCCCAAGGCCTGAAGTTGGAGACCCTCGCGGGATGCGGGGAGGGGCGGGAGCTCAAATCTCCGCCCGAAGCGGGATCGATGAACTCGCCCCCCTCCTCGAAACGCAAATAGAGGCGGCTCGAATACCCTCGTCGGCGGCGACCCTCGGCCCCTCGCCCCGCGCGAGGGCGGCGATGAAATAGCCCGTGAAGGTATCGCCGGCTGCCGTCGTATCGACGACCTCGACCCGTCTCGCGGGGGCCGAAAATGTCTGCCCGTCGGCGCCGTGGTAGCGCAGCCCCTGATCGCCGAGGGTGAGGACGATATCCGCGAGCGGATATCGCGAACAGAGGGCCGCAACGATCCTCTCGGGTTCGCTTTCGCCGCAAAGCGCCTCGCCTTCGACCTCGTTCAGAAGGAAACAACCCACGGCTTCCAAGGGGAGCTCTGAGAGATTTTTTTTGATGGGTGAGGGATTGAGGAAGACTCGAAGCCCGCGCCTGGCGCAGCCTTCGATGGCGGCGCCGAGGCTCGATATTTCGTTCTGGAGCAGGGCGGCGTCGCCGGGCCCCCAGCCTTCCAAGAATGAGGCTATATCCGTTTCGCCGATATCGTGGTTCGCGCCGCCGAAGAGAATGATGCAATTCTGACCATTGGAATCGACCTGGATGATGGCGTGGCCCGTCGGCAGCGCCGAGACGCCGAGTCTCGAGCAATCGGCGCCCGAGGATACGAGGAGATCGCGGAGGAAGAGGCCGTCGTCGCCTATCTTGCCCGCGTGGTGGACTTCGGCGCCAGCGCGCGCGAGGGCCAGCGTCTGATTCGCGCCCTTGCCGCCAGGGAATCGCTCGTAGCCCTCGCAGGCGATGGTCTCGCCCGGTCTGACGAAATGCTCGACCGAAAAGACATCGTCGATGTTGAGAGAACCGATGTTGAGCACGCGCACCGCGCCCTCCCCTTTTATGCTGCGCCCTTTCGCACGGCGCGACGCTCGGCCCGCCTCGAAAGCAATTGGTTGAAGACCAGCACGAGGATGAGGACCCCGCCCCAGATCACGTCCCGGTAAAAGTTCGAGATGTTGTTGAACATGTTCAGCCCCGACGAGAGGAACTGCAGGATGAGTATGGCGAGGGTGACGCCGGCGATCTTGCCGAAGCCTCCGTTCGGGTCGATGCCTCCGAGCACCGCGATGAGGACGCATTGGAGCGTGTAGGGAGCACCGTAGTCGGCCTTCGCGGAATTGGCCCGAGCCATCATGATGAGGCCGGCGACGGAGGAGAGGAGGCCGGAGAGCATGTAGGTGCGGAGGAGGATCGAGGCGTTGTTGAGCCCCGCGTAGCGCGAGGCCTTCGGGTTCGTGCCCAGCATGTACATGGAGGTGCCGAAGCGCGCGCGGGAGAGGAGGAGTCCGACGCTCACCGCTATGACCACGAAGATCACGAAGGATAGCGGAAAGAAGTCGAAGAATTCGGTGTTGCCGATCTTGGAGTACAGGAGGGGCAGCCTGCTCTGGGGCCTGCCGTTGGTGATGCCTATGGCGATGCCGGTGAAGAGCTGCTGGGTTCCGAGGGTCGCGAGAATCGCCGGGATGTTGAAACGCGAAATGAGGATGCCGGCGAAGGCGCCGCAAGCCAGGCCCGTCACCAGGGCGAATATGACGGCGACGGCGAGGTAGGGGAGGACGACAGCAGGCGGGGATCCTTGGGGGACGGCAGCGATGAGAAATTTCGCCGCCACGATGGCCGAGAGATTGGCCGTTCCCACGACGCCGAGGTCGATCCCTCCCGTGATCATGGTCAGGCTGATGCCGATGGCCATGATGCCGTACTCGGGGAACTGCCGCATCATCGAGTTGAAGTCCGCGATCGTCGCGAACTGGTTGGGCCGCAGGACCGTCATCAAGGCGAAGACGAAGAGGAGCATGACGAGGAGGCGTACGAGATTCTGGTCGCGGGGACCGCGGAGCTTCCGCGCGACAGGGCTCGATTCGGGTTTTCCCATTTCCGTCTCCACCTAGGCCCTCGTCTTGAGGGATTGGCCTCGTCGCCGCGTCGAGCCGATCTGCCGCGCTCCTATCTGCCGCGCGGTTACGCCCGTGCCGATGATGATGACCAGGCCCGTGAAGGCGCGGGACCAATAGGTCGGAACGCCGATGAGGATGAGGCTGTTCGCGAGGATGGTCATCAGCGCGACACCGAGGAGGGTTCCCGTGAGGGTTCCCAGGCCCCCCGTCACCCGGGTGCCTCCGAGGACCACGGCGGCGATGACCGTGAGCTCCATGCCCAACATCGTCGAGGGATCGGCGTAGGCCATCATCGAGATCCTCGCGACTCCCGTAATCCCCGCGAGGACGCCGACGAAGGAGTAGAGGAACATTTTGATGGCTCTCACGTTGAAGCCGGCCCGTTCCGCGGCCGCCTCGTCCCCGCCGATCGCGTAAATGCCGCGCCCGAGCATCGTGTAGCGCAGGAGAAAAAAGACGAGGATGAGGACGGCGACGAGGATGAGAACCTGCGAGGGCATGTTCGAGGTGAGGCCCGATTGCTGGTTGACGGCGGTGAAGAGGGTCTCCTTGCCGTGCTGCACGATGGAGGGCGGGACGTCGGAGGCGCTCGCCGAAAAGGCGCCGAACATGAGGCCCGTGTAGAGACTGGCCGTACCCAGGGTCACGACGAGGGTGGGAAGTCGCAAGATCGCTATCAGGAAACCGTTGAGCGCCCCCATGGCGAGCCCGAAGCCGGCGGACATGGCGTAGGCCAGGATCACGTTACCCGAATAATCGGATGAAAGAAGTATCCGGTCCGTCACGTACATCGCGAGGGAGGCGATGGCGGTGAAGGAGACGTCGATGCCTCCGGAGACGATGACCATCATGCAGCCGATGGAAAAGAGGGCCGGCACGACGAGGGCGCGGACGAGGTCCACGAGATTGTTGCCCGTGAAGAACTGTCCAGACCTGGCCTGGATCAAGAGGCTGAGGAGGATGATGGCCGCGAACACATAGGGTTCGGAGCTGCGCAGGATTCGTCGTGGACTCAACACTTTAGCTTCCTCCTAGGCCACGCCGGTCGAGAGCTCGCCGAGTACCGACTCGGTGGTGGTGGCCGGGTCGAGCTCGCGGACGAAGCTCCCTTCGCGCATGACGATGATCCGGCTCGCGCAGGCGAGGACTTCCGGCAAGTCGTCGGAGACGATGATGATCGCGAGACCGGCCGCCGCGAGTTTGCGCATGAGGGCGTGGATGTCGTATTTGGAACCGATGTCGACGCCCATCGTCGGGCCGTTGAGGATCAGGACCGAAAGCTCGTTGGCGAGCCAACGCGCGAGCACCACCTTTTGCTGATTGCCCCCCGAAAGGGTCCGCACCGGCAGGGAGGGATCCTTCGTCGCGATCGAGAGTTCGGCGATCCATTTGCGCGTCATCTCGGCGACAGCCCTGCGCCGGAGGAATCCGAGGGGGCCGCTCAAGCGGTCGAGGACGGAGACGATGGCGTTGCGCTCGATCGTCTGCGGGAGGAAGAGCCCCTCGGTGAGTCGGTCGGAAGGCACATAGCCGATGCCCTTGCGAATAGCCTGTTTCACGCTGCGAATGGCGATCCGCTTGCCGCCCATCTCGATCGTGCCCGAGTCGGGCTTGAGGATGCCGAAGAGGGTCTCGACGAGTTCCGTGCGCCCGGAGCCGAGGAGGCCCGTGATGCCGAGGATCTCTCCCGGGGCGATGTCGAAGGACACCTTCGAATAGCAGGCCGCGAGCGAAAGGTCCCTGACCGAGAGCACGGGCCTTCCCGGCTTTTCGGCGGGCCTATAGATCTCGTCGGCGAATTCCCGACCCGTCATGTGGAAGGCGAAGGTCCTGAGGTCGAGGTCCTTCGTTCCGCCCGAGGCGACCTTCTCGCCGTTCCTGAGGATCGTATAACGCTCCGAGATCTCGAAGACCTCGTCGAGCTTGTGCGACACGAAGAGGATGGAGAGGCCCCGGGACTGGAGGCTCTTGATCACGGCGAAGAGGGCCTTCACTTCCTTTTTCGTAAGGGCCGAGGTGGGCTCGTCCATGATGATGAGCTTCGAGTCCTGAAGGAGGGCCCGGCAGATCGCGATGAGCTGGCGGTCCGCCACGGAGAGTTTCTCGACGCGCTCGTCGAGGTCGATTTCGCAGCCGATGAGGGAGACGGCGTGGGCCGCGATGGAACGGGCCCTGCGGTAGTTCATCAGCTTTCGCTTGTCCATGAGTTCCATGTTGAGGGCGAGGTTCTCCATCACCGTGAGATTCGGGAAGACCGAGAAGTCCTGATAGATGACCTGGACGCCGAGGGCTATGGCCTCCATCGGGCTCAGCCGCGCGAAGCGCCGGCCGCCGAGTTCGATGTGGCCGGCCTCGGGTTCGTGCACGCCGGAAATCACCTTGATGAGGGTGGACTTGCCCGAGCCGTTTTCGCCCGCGAGGCAGTGGATTTCGCCCGGGCCGATCTCGAGGCTCACCCCCCTGAGGGCCTGCACACCCCCGAAGGACTTGACGATTCCCTCAACTTTGAGCACCGGTTCCGCCATCGAAGCCTCCAGGGACGAGGATACCAAAGGACGCGGGCGGGAGCATCGGCCCCGTCCGCGTCCTGTTCGGTGATGCGGGATCAGAATCCGAAGCTATCCACGTTCTCCTTGGTTATCGTGATCCAGCCCCTGCCCTGCAAGACCTTGTCCGAGCCGGGAGCGAATTGCATGCTCGTCCAGCCCGGAGCCTTGAGGTTGAGCCCGTTCTGGACCTTCTCGCCCTTGAGAACCGCGACGGCCATGGCCAATTGGGCATAGCCGGCGTCTCTCGGGTCCCAGAGAAGGACGGCGTCGACCGTTCCATCCTTGAGGTAGGGCTTGTTCTCGTTGGGCAGGCCGACGGAAGTCACGAAGGCCTTGCCGGCGAGGCCGAGTTCCTCGATGGCGCGGGCGGTGCCGGGCGTGGAGAGGGAAGAGGTTCCGAAGATGCCCCTGAGGTTCGGATATTTTTTGAAGAGCTCCTTGGCGCGCTGATAGGCGGTGTCGAGATTGTCCATGATCTCGACGCGGGGCTCGGCGGCGAGGAGGGTCATGTTCGGATAATGCGACTTCTGATAGGCGATGCCTGCGTCGGCCCACTCGTTGTGGGAGGCGTTGGTGACGTTGCCGACCATCGTGGTGTAGACGCCTCTCTCGCCCATCTCCTTCGCGAGTACCTGCATGATCGTCTGGCCGAGGCCTTCGTTCGAGAAGGCTTCGATGTCGTAAAGGCAGTTCTCCTGGGAGGCGCCTTCGTGGTCGATAACAACAATGCCTTTCGCCAGTGCCATGCCGAGAACGGGCTCAAGGGCCGCGGGATCGACGGGAACGACGCAAATGGCGTCGACACCCTGGGCGATGAGGTCCTCGATGACCTGGGCCTGCTTCGCGGCGTCGGTCTTGGGCGGTCCCTTTTGGAATGCGTTGATGCCGGTATCCTTGGCGAATTGCTTGACGCCGACCTCCATGCGAACGAACCAGGCGTTCGTGGCGTCCTTGGGCACGAGGGCGATCTTCCAGGCCGATTGGGGTTTCGACGACTTGAAGCTCATCGGATCGTAGGTTTGCCCGAAGAGGGGGACAGCCACGACGAAAACCAACACCAGCGACAGCAGCGTGAAAATCGTTCGTTTCAACTTTTTCCTCCTGCAGGTGAAAGTAAGATCACTTAAGTCTAGCCCCGGGCTTAAGCCTGTCAAGTCGGTTTTAGTGATGCAAAAGTGATGCCAAATGCCAAACAGCTCATCTCGGCAACGGCGAGTCTTTTTGGATATTTGCGGCATTATTGCGATAAGGTGAAGACAGAGCGCCTATTTATTGCAGATTCCATGCGCCGGGCAAACGAAGGGCGAGGGAGACCAGAGAATTTACTAAATATTCAGTTTTTCTTGACAGGACATGGCCGAGAACCTAGGCTTTTCTCTCGAGTGGAAGGAGGCAGGCGCACGAGATGGGAATTCGCGTCAAGGACATCGCCGAAAAGGTAGGCGTCTCTCCGACCACCGTTTCCTTGGTATTGAACAACAAGCCGGGGGCGGGAGAAGAGCTCCGCGGGCAGATCCTCAAGACGGCTCAGGAGATGGGATACACGGCCCCTCGAGGCGCGCGGAGCGGCTCGCTCTGCCTCCTCCACATCGCGCGGAACGGCCATACCGTGAATCGCGACCATGACGTCTTTATAGCCGACTACATCGAAGGTCTCAGCCAGGGGGCGAAGGGCTCCGGCAATTCCCTCGAGATTCTCATGTTCCAACCCTCGCCCATTGAACAGGTGCTGACGGCGGCCCAGGGCAATCCGGCCGACGGCTTTATCGTCCTCGGCACGGAGCTGAGCCGCGAAGACATCGAATCCTTTCAAATAGTACGAAAACCCCTCGTGTTCATAGACACCTATCACGACTTCCTGAATTTCGATTTCGTCGACATGAACAACGAGGACTCGATCTTCCTCCTCCTCTCCCATCTCCGCGCCATGGGTCATCGCAGGATCGGCCTCGTCAAAGGCTCCGTGGAAACCCGAAACTTCCGACTTCGAGAAGAGGGTTTCGTCGCGGGACTCCGCAAGCTGGATCTCGAGCTGGACAGGTCGTGCATCTACCCGGTCGACCAGACCTATCATGGGGCCTACGAGGACATGAGGGGTATTCTTTCCCACGGCCCCAAACTGCCCTCGGCCTTGCTCTGCGCAAACGACATCATCGCAAGCGGCTGTCTGAAGGCTTTTTCCGACGCGGGCATCAAGGTGCCCGAGGATCTTTCGGTCGTCGGCTTCGACGATCTCCCGCTCTCGGCGATCGTCGATCCGCCCTTGACCACGATCCAGGTATCGAAGGCGCAGATAGGCCGAATGGCCGTCCAACTCCTCGTCTCGCGCATACGGGGCGAGGCCGACATGCCGGCGGTCAAGGTCCTCATCGGCGGAAGACTCGTGGAAAGAAGGAGCGTGAGGCGAATCGACGAAACCGTCCAACAGGGCGGAAAGGGAGGGGCATCGTGAACAAGTACTCGATCATCCTGGGTAATCTCGGCAACACCTGCGATCGTTTCCTGTCCTCGGGATACAAGACCCAACCTTCGAAGGCGGAGATGCTACGCCAAGCGGCGGACATCCGGGGGCTGCGCGGGGTGGAACTCGTCGGCACCTGGGACGTCACGCGAGAAAACGTGGAAGAGATGGGCGAGCTTCTCTCCAAGCACGGACTCGTTTGCGTCTCGATCATACCCGATCACTTTTCCCAACAGCGCTGGGGCAAGGGAGCCTTCACGTCGAAGGACCCTGCCATCAGGGCCCAGGCCTACGAGGAGACCTGCGCCGCGGCCGAGATGGCGCGTTCGCTGAGATGCCCCCTCATCAACCTCTGGCCGGGGCAGGACGGTTACGACTACGTTTTTCAATCCGACTACCTCGTCGACCGCCGCCGCACGATCGAGGCAGTGGCGAAGGCCGCCAAGGCCTATCCCGACATCAAGTTCTCCCTCGAGTACAAACCGAAGGAACCGCGGACCCATTCGACCTGGGCGAGGGCCGCGGACAGCCTCCTCGTCGCCCGCGAGACGGGGCAGCCCAATGTCGGCGTCACCATCGACACGGGCCACTCCTTCGTCGCCGGCGAGAACGTCGCCGAGGCCGCGGTGATCCTCTCCGATTTCGGCCGCCGCCTCTTCCACATGCACTTCAACGACAACTACCGCGGCTGGGACGACGACATGATCGTCGGCTCGGTGCACTTCGTCGAATTCCTCGAGCTCCTCTTCTGGCTCCGAGAGGTCGGCTACGAGGGCTGGTACTCGATGGACCAGTATCCCTACCGCGAGGACGGGCAGGGCGCGCTCAGGAACAGCGTCGAATTCCTCCAGAGCCTCGAGGCGATGCTCGACGAAAAGGCGATGGAGGAGATCAGGGGCCTCATCGCCGAGGGGGACGCCGTAAAATCGACCGCCTGGTTCCGCGCGAGGATTTTCGGAAAGCGCTAGGAGAACAGAGTCGGATGCCTCGGCGGGGCGCCGCCCGACCCCGCCTCAGTGCCTGAGCAGGGCAGCGAGACGGACGCCCGCAATCACGAGGCCTATGCCCGCCGCGTTCTCGAGGCCGATCTGCGCGAGGGCCGAGGCGAAATGGCCCCTACGGCCGAATTCGAAAATACCGTACGCATAGGTAGAAAAGGTCGTCATGCCCCCGATGAAGCCCGCGACGAGAAGGGGACGGATCCGGGGAGGAAGAAGGCCGGCGTCGATGGCACCCACCACGAAGCCCACGGCGAGACAGCCGAGGAGATTGACCGCGAGGGTGGCCCAGGGGAATTCGGTGCCGGTCGCGATGAGCGAAAGACGCGCCACGGCCCAGCGAAACACCGAACCGAGGCCCCCGCCCAGAAAGACGAGAAGCATGTCGGCGGCGATGGCCGCGCCCGAGCTCATTGTCCGCCGCCTGGGGTCGAGGGGCCGGGCAGCTTCGACCAGTCGAGGCCCCGCCCCGTGCGATCGGGCTGGCACTTCGGGCAGAAGAAGGAATCGAAGCCGAGGACGCCCGCCTTGCGGATCGTCGTGCCGCAGCGGGGACAGGCCTCCCCTCCCCTGTTGCGCACCCTCATGTGGTCCCGCACCTTTTCCTCGACGGGGCGGTCGGCCTTCTCCACCTCGGCAGCGCCCCAGGCGATCACCGTGGTGATCGCCTCGTACAGCCTGCGCCTGTCGCTCGCGGTGAGGTAGCAGCAGGGAGTCTTGGGATGGATGCCGGCCTCGAACAGAATTTCGTCGGCATAGGCGTTGCCGATGGCGGACAGCATCGTCTGGTCCATGATGAAGGCCCGGGCCTGGTTGCGTTTCTTTTCGATGAGCTTCGAGAAGCGCTCCCAGGTGAAGGCCGGGGAGACAATGTCGACGCCCTGGCTCTTATAGCCGGGAATGGCCGAAAAATCGCCCTTCGGGCAGAGATAGACCTTGCCCATGTTCTTCTCGTCGCCGTAAGAAAGGCAGTCGCCGCCCCCGCCACCGGAATCATCGTTCACAATTGGCGCCAAGTCGATGGCGAAGGCCTCGTGGGCTATCTTTTTCTCAGCCCTCGGCGCGAGACGGAGGCGGCCGGCGAGCATGAGATGCATGACGAGCTCGTTTCGCTCGAGCTCGAAATGGAGGAAGGGCCCGTGCCGCCTGAGACCGAGAATCCTCTGGCCCGAGAGAATAGAAGCGAAATCTCCTTCGACGAGAATCCTGAGCACGATCGGCTCATGAACGCTGGCCCCGGCGATAAGCCTGCCTTCGAGGGAAGGACCGAGCCGATTGACGAGGACGACGAGATCGGGAAGTTCGGGCATGTTTCCCTCCATGATCGGCTCGCTTTTCGGCGAGCCCGCCAAATACAAAAGCCGCTCTTTCGAGCGGCTCTCCACAATGTCGGTACCTCGGCTCTGACGCGACGTCAGACGTACTTGACGACCTTCCCGGCCTTCAGGCAGCGGGTGCAGATCTTGACCGTTTTCACGGCCCCCGCTTCCTTGGTCCTCACTTCGAGGAGGTTGGGGAACCAGGTCCTGCGCGTTCGATTCTTCGCGTGAGAAACGTTATTGCCGAATGCGGTACCTTTACCGCAGATTTCACACTTACGGGCCATATGACTCTCCGTTAGCATTTGTTGGGCCCACTTTACCAGAAAGGGCCGGGAAATGTAAAGGGGGCGAGAGTCGTTCGTTGGCCGTCGCCGGCTCAAGCATTCGAGGGCCGTCCCGCGGCGCTCCGTGCCGACTCCCGCCTCATCACGAAAAAGAGCGGCAGGGCAAGAATTTCCGCGACGATGGCGAGGATGATCGGGCCGAGGTACCCCGTCTCGTAAAGAAAGCCCATCGCCGTGCTCGACACGAAAAAGGCAAGGCCGTAGACGGTATTGAAGACGCCATAGCCCGTTCCCCGTTTGTGCATGGGGGTGATGTCGGCTATCGCGCTCTTCATGATGGTTTCGTGGGTGCCGAGGATAAGGCCCCAGAAGACGGCGGCCACGAGGGCCATCCACTTCGCGCCGCCGAAACCGAGGATGGGAATGGTGAAGGAAAGGAGGGGAATCACGAGAAGGACGGCGAGGCCGCCTTCGTCATGGCCGCTCTTCTTTTTCGCGCGATCGTAGATAAAGCCGATGAGGACGGACATGAGGCCGTCGGCCGCCATCGCGACGGCATAGTAGAGGGCGATTTCGCCGTCGGAGAGAAGGTGGGTCGTGGCGTAGTGGAATGAGAGTATCGGCCAGCCGATAAAGCCGAGGGTCGTCACGAGGGTAAAGACCGAGTAGAGCCAAAAGGTCTTCGAGAGCTTTTCGCTTTCCCATTTTTTCGGAGGCGCCACTTCGAGCTTGGCGGGATCGGGCACGCGGATAAAGGCCACGACGAGCGAAAGGGCGAGGAGGGCAAAGGGTATCCAGAGCCAGGTATAGCCCTGGCGATAGGCGGCGAGCTCGCTCTCATGGCCCGATTCGATGGCGAAGATGAGGGTGAAGACGAGGGGGCCGATGAGGGCGCCGAGCTGGTCCATGGCTTGGTGGAGGCCGAAGCCCACCCCCGTGCCCACCTTTCGCGTGGCGGCCGAGAGGATGGTGTCTTTCGAAGGGGCGCGCACCGCCTTGCCGAAGCGCTCGAGCACGATGAAAAGGGCGGCGAGTTGCCAGCTCCCCGAGAGGGCGAGGAGGGGGACCGTGATCAGGACGGCGTAGCCGCCGAGGGTGAAGGCCCAGTAGGCCTTCGAGCGATCGGCGAACCAGCCCGAGGCGAGGCGCACGACATAGCCGAGGAATTCGCCGAGGCCGGCGACAAAACCGACGGTCGCGGCGTTGGCGCCGAGGAGGGCGAGGAAGGGTGCGTTGACGGATCGCGCCCCCTCGTACATCACGTCGCCGACGAGGCTCACGACTCCGAATATGAGGATGATTTCCCAGGCACGCCGCCTGGATTTGTCCTTGCCCGCCTTGGCCCCGAAGGCATCGATGCCCTGAACCGCTTCCTTCATCGCGGCAGCATAGGGCAGGAGACGCGGACGTAACAAGCGGCGGGCAGCTCCTCCTAGAACTTCTAGAACTTCTAGAACTCCTCGAAGTCATCGTCGCTGACTGGACTCCTCGGAACGATAGAGCGTTTGGGCGAGGACTGGGCCTTGACGCCGGGCTCGCTCTTCGCCTCTGAAGAGAGCCCGGGAGGGGGCAGGGAGGAGGCTGGGCGCGCGATGGAGCCTGACCTCTTCACTTCAGGTTTCGCTTCAGATTTTGAGGGCAGGATTCGCTCCGCTCGAGTAATTGGCCGCGGAATCGCCCTCTGAGCTGCGCCACCGCGGGGAGGGCCGTCCTCGGTCGAAACCTCGCCGGTAGCCGTCTTCAATTTGAAGAAGGCCACGGTGTCGCTCATCGACCGGGCCTGTCCCATGAGTTCCTCGGACATCGAGGCCAGTTCCTCCGATGCGGAGGCGTTCTGTTGTATGACCTCGTCGAGCTGGAGAAGGGCCTTGCTGATTTGGTCGACGCCCTGGGTTTGCTCGCGACTCGCGCTCGCGATCTCCTGGACGAGGCCGGCCGTCTTCTTGATGTCGGGAACGATGCTCGCTATAAGACTGCCGGCTCGGGCCGCTTTGTCGGTGCTGGTAGCGGCGAGATTTGTGATGTCTCCCGCGGCGACCTGCGAGCGCTCCGCGAGCTTGCGCACCTCCGAGGCGACCACGGCGAAACCCTTGCCTGCCTCCCCCGCCCTCGCCGCCTCGATGGCGGCATTGAGGGCGAGGAGGTTGGTCTGCCGCGCGATCTCTTCAATTATGCCTATTTTTTGCGCTATTTCGCGCATTGCGTCGACGGCCTCGTTCACGGCGGTGCCGCCCTGTTCGGCGTCGACCGAGGTCTTGAGGGAGAGCTTTTCGGTGGCCAGGGCGCTTTCGGCGCTCTGCCTGATGTTCGCGCCCATTTCCTCCATGGAGGCGGAGACTTGCTCCGCTGCGCTCGCCTGCCTCGTCGTGCCTTGGGAAAGGGCGACCGCGGTCGCCGACACCTGGCTGGCGCCGGTGACCACCTGGCTGGCCCCGGCCTGCACCGAGGCCACGACGCCTGAGACGGAGGAGATCATTCCTTCGATGGCCCTGGACGCGGCCCCGATCTCGTCCGTCCTCGCCGCGACCTTCTTAAGGAGGCCTGTATCCATCCCCTCGAGGGTAAAATCACCCCTCGCCATGTGCTCATTCGCCTCGGCGACTCGCTCGATCGGTTTCGCGATGGACCTGATGACGAAGAAAAGGGCCAAGGTGACGAGAATTCCGCTCCCGATGGCGACCAGAATGATAACCAGGGAGAGTCGCCACACCGTGCGTTCCAGGAGAGCCTCGGGCAGGACGACACCAAGGGACCAGGGAGTCTTCGCGTCGCCGATGGAGATCGGCGCGTAGGTTTGGTAAGTGATATCCGCCGTAACGGAACTCATTTTTGTGAGGCTATAGGGCTTGCCCTGGGCGATGGCGGCTCGCAGCCCGTCGCGCATTGCCGTATCCTTGATGTCGTCGCCAATAGGCTTGCCGACAAGATCCTTGAGGGGGTGGAAAAGGCGCGTTCCCAAGTTCGAGACGAGGATGCCGTAGGAACCTTCCATAGGCTTGATGGCCTTCGCGTAGTCGGCAAAGGAAGAAATCGCGAGATCGATGCCCACCACGCCTTTGAAGACCCCGCCGATCTTGACCGGCACGACGATGCTCGTGATGAAAAGCTCGTCGGCCTTGTTCCCGGTATACGAGTAGTAATAGGGTTCGAAAACCGTCTCGTCGCCCGTGCGCTTGGGGACGAGATAGTAATCGCCGACGCCGGGCTTTTCGTAATCGATGTTGGGATCGAGCTGGATTTTTCCCGTGCCGCGGCTGTAGACGGAAACGAAGCGGCCCGTGGCGTCATGCCCGGGAGCGTTGACCCACTTCGCGTCCTGGCCGTCGAAGGCTTCGGGTTCCCAGACCGTCCAGGACCCGAGGAGGTCGGGATTGTTTTCGAGGTTCTGGAGGAGCATCGCGAGGGCTGCCTTGCGATCCGGCCTGCCCGACGAGACCATCGCCTCGAAGGCTGCCGCCAGGGTTCGCGGCGTATCGGCAAGGCGTTCCAGGCGCGCGCGTACCTCATTGGCGTACATGGCGGCGCGCACGTCTCCTTCGGTATGAAGCTCGGTGAGGAAGGTACTGGAGGCGAGGTTGATCGTGACCGCTAATATCGCCGCGATGCCCAAGGCGAATACGACCAGGGCCGAGAGAATGATCTTGCCGCCGATCTTGAGACGCAGTTTCATGACGCGCTCCTCATGGCAGAACTTGCTTGGCCGAGTTCAACGCCCGGCGATCCTGTCCCCGCCTCGGATCAACTATAGTTCCTTCCGGCCGGAAAGCCAGAGAAAGACGATTTGTCGTAGCGGCTATCGAGGGAGATTGGATATATTTTCGATGGAATGGAATAAGGGGGAAAAGGATGAAGACGAAGATCGGCATAATTGGTGGCAGCGGGCTCGACGACCCCGCCATCCTCGAGGCGGCCCGCGACGTCGAGATCATCACGGCATGGGGCAAACCATCGGCAGCGCTGAAAGTAGGCAAGATCGCGTCGGTAGAGGTCGCCCTCCTCGCCCGCCATGGCAGGGAGCACACGATCCCGCCTTCGGAGGTCAACTACAGGGCGAACATCCGCGCCCTCGCCGATTTCGGCTGCACGCATGTCGTCGCGACGACGGCGGTCGGCTCTCTCCGCGAGGAGATCGGCCGAGGAGACCTCGTCATCCTCGACCAGTTCATCGACTTCACGAAGCGAAGGGCTTCGACCTACACCGAGGCATTCGAACCGCATACGCCGGTCCATCCGGCCATGGCCGATCCCTTCGACGAGGGTCTCAGAAGGATCCTCGCCCGGATCTGCTCGGAAAAAGGCTACGCCTTCCACCCGAAGGGAACCCTCGTCACGATCGAAGGCCCTCGCTTTTCCACCCGGGCCGAATCGAGGATGTTCCGCTCCTGGGGAGCCGATGTCATCAACATGTCGGTGGCCACAGAGGCGTCCCTCGCGAACGAGATCGGGCTAGCCTACGCCGCCATCGCCATGAGCACCGACTACGATTGCTGGAAGGTCGACGAGGAGCCCGTGTCCTGGGAGGCGGTGCTCGCCGTATTCAAGGCCAACGCGGAGAAGGTGACCGAACTTCTCGTCGAGGCCATCCCGCGCATCGCGGCAGAGGCGGAGTCGCGCTGATCGGGCGACGGCGGCTTCGAGCGGCTAACGCCTTCCGAAGCCGGGGGCGCCCTGGGCGCCTTGGGCGCCCTGGGCCATCATGCCCGCCATCGCCTTCTTGTTCTTCATCATCTTCTTCATCTGGAGGCGGGTCTTCTCGAATTTCTTGAGGAGGCGATTCACTTCGGCCACCGAGGTGCCCGAGCCCCTGGCGATGCGGGTGCGGCGGGTAGGACCAATTATAAGATGATTGACGCGCTCCTTCTTGGTCATCGAGCGGATGATGGCCTCCTCGACCTTCATGCCGGCCTTGTCGATCTGGTCCTCGTCGATCTGACCGGAGAGGCCGGGTATCATGTCGAGCATGTTCTTGATCGATCCCATCTTCTTGACCTGCTGGAGTTGCTCGAGCCAGTCGGCGAGGGTGAAGTCGGCGCTCGCCATCTTGCGCTCGAGCTCGGCAGCCTCCTTGGCGTCGTAGACCGACTGGGCCTTCTCCACGAGGCCGACGATGTCGCCCATGCCGAGGATGCGGCCGGCCACTCGTTCGGGGTGGAAGGGCTCGAGGCCGTCGGGCCGCTCGCTCGTGCCGATGAACTTGACCGGCTTGCCGGTCACCGTCTTGAGCGATAGCGCCGCTCCGCCGCGGGCGTCGGAGTCGAACTTGGAGAGGATGACTCCCGTGAGGCCCACCTTCTCGTCGAAGGTCTTGGCGATGTCGGCGGCGGACTGTCCCGTCATCGCGTCGGCCACGAGGAGGGACTCGTCGGGCTTGACGGCGTCGCGGACGCGGACGATCTCCTCCATCATCGCCTCGTCGACCTGGAGGCGGCCGGTCGTATCGACTATGAGGGTGTCGTATAACTCGCGTTTGGCCTTGGCGAGGGCCGCGCTCGCCACCTTGACGGGGTCCTTCGCCCCCTCCTCGAGGTAGACGTCGACGCCGACCTTCTCGCCGAGTATGCGGAGCTGCTCGACGGCGGCCGGCCTGACGAGGTCGCAGGCGGCGAGGAGGACGCGGCGGCCCTTGCCCTTGAGCATGAAGGCGAGTTTCGAGGCCGTGGTCGTCTTGCCCGAACCCTGGAGGCCGAGGAGGAGGATGACGCTCGTGACATCCGGACCGCGGAGCGCGAGCTCGGCCATGCCGTCGCCGAGGAGGGCGACGAGCTTGTCGTGGACGATCTTGATGAACTGCTGCCCCGGATCGACGGATCGGAGGACTTTTTCGCCGCGCGCCTCCTCGAGGGTCGAGTTGACGAAGCGGCGGACGACGCGGAGGTTGACGTCGGCCTCGAGGAGGGCGAGCTTGATCTGCTCGACGGCGTCCTCGACGTTCTTCTCGGTGATCGAGGCCTTGCCGCCGATCGTACGGACTATGTCGGTGAATTTCTCGGAGAGTTTCTCGAGCACGGGGTCCTCGCAGTCAGGAAGGTGCCGGCGGCGGCGTCGCGGAGCGGCCGGGCCGCGGGATCGAGGTCCCGCCTGGGGCTGGCGGATTATCGCCCGCGCCGCCCGCCTTCGTCAATTCGACGCCGCGGCCCTTCCGGGGAGGTTTTCAGGAGCGGTCCTCAGAGCGTCCCCTTCAATCCGATCTCGGCCGCCACGGGCTTCATCGCCTCGATGGTCTGCGCTATCAGCTCGTCGAGGGGAAGGCCGAGCATCGCGGCGCCCTTTTCGATGATGTCCCTGCGGACGCCGGCGGCGAAGGCGGCCGTGCCCCACTTCTTCTTCACCGAGCGGACCTCGATGTCGAGGACGCTCTTCGAGGGCCTGACCATGCAGCAGGCGAAGATGAAACCCGTGAGTTCATCGCAGGCGAAGAGGTATTTTTCCATGATATGGATCGGCTCGACCTCGGAGCAGATGCCCCAGCCGTGGCTGTCGACCGCGTGAATGAATTCCTCGGGATAGCCGGCCGCAGCCAGGATGGGCCGGGAGTGCTTGAGGTGTTCCTCAGGGTGTCTGCCATAGTCGATGTCATGGAGAAGGCCGACGATGCCCCACCAATCGGGGTCCTCGCCCTTGGCCAGGGCGAAGTGTCGCATCACCGCCTCCACCGTCAGGGCGTGGCGAAAGAGGCCCTCGTCATCGTTATTTGCCCTCCAGAGGGCGATCGCTTCGTCTCGATTGAGCATGTTCTTCCAACCTCCGAGGCGCGATTGTAGACGAGTCGCGCCGAAAAGGCCAATGCGCGCCACGCTTCGCGGGCCTTCCCCCCAAGGGCGAGCCCCCGTATCATGCCCCCATGTCCAACAGTATCCGTTCGATTTGCGTCTTTTGCGGCTCGAGCTTCGGGACCTCGCCGATGTACGCCGAGGCGACGGCCCTTTTCGCCCGGGAACTCGCGGCCAGGGGGCTCCGCCTCGTCTACGGAGGGGGAAACATCGGACTCATGGGCGTATTGGCCAAGGCGGCTCACGAGGCGGGCGCCGAGGTCATCGGCGTCATTCCGAAAAAACTCGCGGAGCTGGTCGACCAGCCGGAGCTCGCCGAGCTCTTCGTCACCGACGACATGCACGGCCGCAAGGCCAAGATGGCCGAACTCGCCGATGCCTTCGTCGCCCTGCCGGGCGGGACCGGCACCTTCGAGGAACTCTTCGAGGCCTGGACCTGGAGGCAGATCGGCTATCACGGGAAGCCTGTCGGTCTCTTGGACGTGGAGGGCTACTGGGATCCACTCCTCGCCCTCCTCCATCACACGGCCGAGAAGGGCTTCATGCGCAAGGAGCTTCTCACGGATCTCGTCGTGAAAGATGAAGCGGCCGCCCTCATCGATGCCCTGATCCTTCACCCTCCCCTGCCGGAGGGAAAGCTCCCCGAGCGCCATCGGCAGCGATGAGTCCATGATATTTTCTTAGCCCGGCCTCTTGCCGCAACCTGTCGCGATTCGGCATTTTCGAGCGAAACATAGCTAAGGAGCGCAGTATGCAGGACTTCCTCGACGCCGATTTCGCAGGTCGACCAGTCGCCCACTGGCTCGCGGCCATAGGTTGGGTCTTGGTCGGTTTTCTCGTCGGCCGGCTATTGTCATGGTTTTCGAAAACCGTGCTGAAGGGCATTGCCGCGAAAACCTCGACCCGGATCGACGACATCATCCTGGCCTTCGTTGAAAAGCCCCTCGTCTTCATCGTGACCCTGGCAGGCCTCAGGCTCGCGGCCGATACCCTCGGATTTCCCGGCAAGATCGGGGCAGCGGTGGACAAGGTCTACATGATCCTCGTGACCTTCGCCGTGGCCTGGGCCCTCGTCAAGGTCATCGACACGATCATCGAGGAATACCTCCTCCCCTTCGCGGAGAAGAGCGAAGGGACCCTCGACGACCAACTGGTGCCCATTGCCCGCAAGGTGGTCGGCGTCGTCATCTGGTCGGGCGCCTCCCTCATCGCTCTCACCAACGCGGGCTACGATGTCGGCGCCATTCTCGCCGGTCTCGGCATCGGCGGCGTGGCCGTGGCCCTCGCCGCGAAGGACACCCTGTCGAACTTCTTCGGATCGATCGCCATCTTCGTGGACAGGCCCTTTCGCATCAACGACCGGATCAAGGTCGCGGGCTTCGACGGCACGGTCACTGAAATAGGACTTCGCACCTCGCGGCTCCGCACCCTCGACGGCCGCATCGTCACCATGCCCAACGCGAACTTTTCTGCCAACGCGATCGAGAACGTCAGCTCCGAGCCCTCCAACAAGATATCGGCCTTCGTCGACCTCGCCCATGGCGCGGGATCGATGAGCGTCGACAAGGCCATAGCCTCGATCAAGGCGGCTCTTCGCGAGGTGCCGGGACTCACCGGGGAACCCGATGTCGGCGTCTCCGCCTTTTCCGATATCGGCATCAGGCTGAATTATATTTTTTACGTCGAGAAGAGCGCGCCTTGGCTCGCCACCGTGAGCGCGGGCCACCTCGCCGTCCTCCGCGCCGTCGAGAGCGAGGGGCTGAGCCTGGCGACGAGGGCAATTCCGCGGGAGGCCGGCCCGCGCGACGCAAAAAATTAGGTTAAGGGACTAGTCGGTAGGGCATAAAAAAAACGGTATGCCTGGACGTCAAGGTGCATACCGTTGGTGAGGTTACCCTCGGTTTAATTTTCGGGGTGTCTTCCGAAAAAATTGAGGGATTTCGACAAAAAGCGGTTGAGTGACGGCTCTTTTCAGGGAGAAATCATTCTTTTATCGCTAGAATCCCCTCCCTCAGGGCTCCGCTGCTCGCCTTCCAAAAGGGCGAGCTGCTCCGAAGTGGAAGAGAGGATGGCGGCATAGAGGCCTTCCGATTGGGCGAGACTTCCTTCGAGATCGGAGGGAGGCCTTCCGGCCAGATCGCGCAGGGACGGCAAAAGAAAGCCGGCAACGTCCCTGACTTCATTGAGGGAAAGCTCGGCATCGACCTCGGTGAGAATCGCCAGGGAAGCCTTGGGCGAGAGACCTCGCCCAAGGCCTTCGCGGCCGGCGCGGGCCGCCTCGACGCCCCTTCGCGCGGCGGCCTCGATTCGCCTAAGCCCGACGAGGAGCCCTTCCAGTGCTGTGGCGAGGCGCTCTCCTGTTTCGGCGGCCGGACGAATTGAGACTACTTGCGCAAGCCGCCTATCGATGTCAGTCCGCTTCAATGGAAGAGCGAGGACTTCCTCGATTGAGGCGAAGCCCATGCCCGGAATCGCGCGGCCTCCGGCGGAGAGGGTCTTCGTCGCCGCACCTTCGCGGCGGGCAAGTCGAGCCTCGAACCACCAGGCGTACAGGGCCATTCTCTGATCGCTGAAGACGAGGCCGCCGTCATTGGCCGGCACGAAGTCCCCGGGGGCGCCGAAGAGAGCGGCAGCCTGGGCCGTCGCTCCGGGCAGGAGGCGCGATCCCGAGGCGAGGGCCCTCTGCTCGAAGAGGCTGGCCTTCGCGTGGGTATGCCCCCCGGGATAGCCGAGATCGAGACCGGCCATGAAGATCGTCGAGGCGCCAAGGTGGCGCGCGAGGTCCCAGGCGCTCGTCGCTACCGAGCCGCCCGCGCCGAGGAGCCCACGGCCGGGCCCAGCCAGGATTCGGCCGAGGGGGAAGAGAGACTCTGCGAGGAAGATCGCCCTCTGCCTCCTCCGTAGGGCGGGGGGAAAGACGGCCGGTTCTGAGACCAGACAGGCCGAGGGGGCCTCGAGATCGGCGATATGGCGCCAGTTCCAGTACTGAGGGTCGACGACAACGAGGAAATCCGGTTCCTGCCCCGCGCGAAGCAAGCTCCGGAGGGCCGTATCGACGGCGACAATGAGGCAGCGTTGGCGGAGTTCACCGAGGAAGGGCAGAATCGCATCAAGGCTCGGTCCCGCGGCTACAACGAGGGCCGGAATTTCCGCGAAGGTTTGTGCCAGTCCTTCGATTCCGGGAAAGCCCGCGAAGGACCCCGAGTTGCGGGCGAGATTCCTGATCCAGAGCCGACCGAAACGGCCGAGGGTGTTGGCGTTGATTTCTTCCTTCGCCTTCCATCGAGAGAAGGCCTCGCGAAGCCCCCTATACCAATCCGCGTCGAAGGACTCCAGCGAGGCAAGCGACAGGAGGGAGGCGAGTTTGGCCCCGCATTCCGAAAGGGCGACGAGGAGGGCTCCCGGATCGCCGCCGACCATCCAGGTCAGGCGAGGATCGGCGAGAATGGGCCGAAGGTCGCGGGAGGAAAGCATCGCGGCCAGTTTCGCCGGATCGGCCTCGCAGACCACTACCCGCTCGATGCCCGGGCGAAGGAGGGAGGCTTCGATCGTCCACCCCAATCCGGCCCCGAGCACGATTGCCGTATCGCTGGCCGGATCGATGGAGGCGGTCGCGATTCTCGACGCCTCGGCCACGGGGTCGCGGGAGGAATGGAGCCAGCGCCCCTTTAGCCGCGCGGTCAGGTAACCGGACTTCGTATCGACGAGCTCAAGGGGTTCGACTGCGATCTCCTCGAGGTAGGCAGCCAGTTCAGGTTGGCACTCCGACAACAGGGCGAGGTTCAGGGCGAACCAGCCCGCCTCGGGCTCGGTCTTCACTTCAGGTCCAGCTCGATGCTCATGCCCGGCGCGACGGGGGAGCCGGCGGGAGGAGACTGCTTCGCCACCCAGCCGTCGCCGACGATCTTCACCTTGATATCGTCGCGCTCAAGGAGGGGGAGGAGAAGTCGCTTGGGAACTCCCGTCAGGTCGGGCATGGTTTCGCCGATGCTGACGGGGGAAAGGCGGGGAAGGCTCACCGTGCCGTCATGCCTGATGATCGGACTCCCGCCTCGCTCGATCGGCAGCTGCTCGAGGACGGCCTCGGCCGCGTCGCGAATCATGGGCGCGGCGATGCGGCCGCCGAGCATCTCGCCCACCGGCTTGATGATGACGCCGTAGAGCACAATCTGCGGATCGTTCGAGGGAAAGATGGCGAGGGTGCTCGCGATGTAATCGGTGTCGGAATAGCGATGGGTGGCGGGATCGATCATCTGGGCTGTGCCCGTCTTTACCGACATGGGAATGTCCCCGACCTTGGCCCGGTAGCCTGTCCCGCCGAGTCCAGCGCCCGCCTCCATCGAGGTCAGGATCGAGCGAGCCGTCGTCTCGGAAACCACCCGCCGAACATCGACGGGCTGCTCGTCGTAGATGGTCGTTCCGTCGGGCCGAACGAGACGCTTCACGAGGAGGGGCTTCCGGAGTATCCCCCCGTCGGCCACGGCAGTCGCCGCGGCGAGCATTTGGGAGGCGGTAACGAGGATTTCCTGACCGATGGCGATCGTCGGTTTGGAACGGAGGGACCAGGTTTCCGGAGAGCGAAGGGAGCCCGGACTCTCACCCGGAAGGGTAAGGCCCGTTCTGGTCCCGAATCCGAAGGAAGTCAACTTGTCGTAAAAATCGACGGTCGCCGCCCGGTCCGCGGCCTGGGCCGCCCCGGAATTGCAGGAATACTCGAGGATTTTCGTGACATCGACGATGCCGTGGTCGGCGAGATCCTTGATGACGATCACCTCGCCCGAGGGAGCTACCTTGCGGTAGGCGCCGCCGCAGACGAAGGTCGTGTGCATGTCGATCGCGCCGAGATCGAGGACGGAGGACATCGAGAAGATCTTGAACACCGAGCCCGGCTCGTAGGCATAGACCGAAGGCCAGTCGTACCAGGCCGAGGGCGGCGAAGACACGTAATCGTTGGGATCGAAATCGGGCATCGCGACATAGCTCAGGATCTCGCCCGTCCTGACGTCCCCCGCGAGGAGGATGATGGCCTGGGCCTTCGTTTCATCCATGGTGCGGCGAGCGATGGCCTCGAGCGAGAACTGGAGGTCCGCATCGATGGTGAGGACGACCCCATCGCCTATCGCGGGGGTTCCCGGGACGCCGGCATCGGGAGGAGGCTGGAGCTCTTCATCGTATTTATTTTCGATGCCCACGAGGCCGCGATTCTCATCACCCACGAAGCCTATAAGATGGGAGGCGAGTCGCTTTTCCGGATAGAGCCTTCCCGGCACTCTTTCGACGACGATGCCCGAAAAGGCGCCCTCGGTCTTGGCCTCCTGGATCGCTCGGGCTACCTGGGGCGCTACGCGCTTTTTTAAATAGAAGAAATTGCTCGAACCGTCCTTCCAGCGCGAGAGGATATCCCCGGAGTCCATTTCCAGGATCGAGGCCAACCTGTCTACTTCGGCGGGGAAGGCGTCCTTGTCGGTCTCCGGTCGCCAGACGGCGATGTTGTAGAGGGGCGAATCGACGGCCAAAAGGCGCCCCTCGCGATCCATGATAGGCCCGCGTTCGGAGCTGTCGAGGGGAGAGGCGCGGAACATGCCCTTTTCGCTCGCGAGCATCGCGTAACGCCCGATAACGACGAGGGCGAAAAGCGTGAGAAATCCGAGGACGACGGCGTAGCGCCGTCTGCGTGTTTCTGGCTTCATGGACGCGGACGCAAGCTTATCACCCTTCCCGCGACGTCCTCAACCGGAACCGTGCCGTAGCTTCGCGAATCGAGGGAATCCGAGCCGTTGTCGCCGAGTATCCAGAGCTCGAGCCCGCCATCCTCGCGGGAGCCCGGCCTTGTCCAGGCAACGCGCTTGATGACGGGCCGCTTCGACTCGGGATTTTCGGCAATGACGACCTCGCCGGGCGCGGGATTGCCCCAGCGAACAAGATAGCCGCCGAGGCCCTGGGGCAATCTGAGGCCGTAGGCGATGCGAAGGACAATGACCGGCTGCCCGGCCTCGAAGGTCGGCGACATCGAGGGACCGTCAACCAGAGCGAGGTCGATAATGAAGAATTTGACCAAGGCTGCGAAGATCACCGCGGTCACGATCGGCCACAGGGGACTCCGGGATGCTCGGGATTGCATTGCCGGGAGTGTAGTCGAAAACGCTTCGTTGCGAAACCGAAGATAGTCCCAGCTCGGGGTAATACATTGCCTTTCCGCTGTCGATATTTGGAGCACACCATGGACTCAATATTCATGTACGACAGCGTTTCGGGTCGGGCAGCCACCGACACTCGACACTCTCCGGGGAAAAAGGCGAAGAAGACCGGCGATAGGCGGCGGACGCCCCTGGCCTCAGAGTCGCTCCGGACGGCGGATTTCTTCCTTTTGGAAGGCGGTCGCGGTGGAGCCTATCGCAGGATACTACCCTCCCGAGAGGGGGAGAAGGTCGCTCCCCGCGCCAAGCCCTTCAGGCAAGCGAAGCCGGCTCCCGCCTCAACCCAAAGGCCCTCCGGCCCTCATCCTGTCGCCGGCGAGAAGCCGCGCATTCCTGGCTCAACGTGGCTTTTGAAATTTTCCACGGCAGCGATAGCCATACCCGCGGGAGCCATCCTTCGCCTGGGCCTTCTTGTCGGCCAGGTTCCGGGCAGACTGCCTTCCTTGCCGGCGGTTGCCAATAGAAAATTCCTTTTGATCGCGGGGTCGTCAATTCTAGCCGGAGCCTTCGCAGCGGCTACCATCGCCTTTTCGATACCGCGTTTTCCCCTCCCCGAAGGCGGCCTGGTGCGCGACATCCCCTCGGTGCAAAGCGATCTCCTCGATTTCCTGACCCCCGAACTCTCCAACCAGGTGACCGAGACCAGTCTCCCTCCCCTCCCCCTCAGCCTTGCCACCGACAGCTACACGGTCGCCAAGGGCGACACCCTGGGCTCGATAGCGGCGCAGAATCATGTCGATATCGACACCATCGTCAGCATGAACAACATCACGAGCGCCAAGGGCCTCGGCATCGGGCAGGTTCTCAAGATCCCGAACATGAAGGGCATTGTTCACGTCGTGACCAAGGGCGAGAGTCTCGGGAGCATCGCCAAGGCGAACAATGTCACGGTCACCGCCATCGCCGACGCGAACAACCTCGGCACGGGCACCATCATCCCGGGACAGGCTGTCTTCATTCCCGGCGCCCACCTGACGGCCGCCGCCCTGAGGCAGGTCTTCGGCGACATGGTCATCTGGCCGGTAAAAGGCATCATCAGCTCCTGGTTCGGCTATCGCCCCGACCCCTTCACCGGGGTCAGAGGCTTCCACGGAGGGATCGATCTCGCCGTGCCCCAGGGAACGCCGGTCAAGGCCGCGATGGACGGGAGGATTGCCGACGTCGGCTACAACCAGATGTTCGGCAACTATGTGATCATCAACCACGACAGGGGGCTCCAAACCCTCTATGGTCACCTGTCGCGCCAAGAAGTCCATGTTGGACAAGCAATAGCCCAGGGCCAAATTTTGGGTTTGTCCGGCAATACGGGCTATAGCACCGCTCCCCACCTCCACTTCGGCGTCTACCGAGGTGGCGTGTCGGTGAACCCCCTCAAGTATCTTCCGGGCAACCATCCATGAAGATCTTGGTCCTTGTCCTCGTCAGCCTCCTCGCCGCGGTGACCCTCTTTCGGGAGGTCGCTCCGGCGACAGGCCATGAGACCGATCAGGTAGCTGCTAGCATCATCCTTTTGCCATAATGGAATAGCCTTGCTGTCTTATTATTCAGACGAGGCAGACCCAGTTCTGTCTCTTTTTTAATACAGACGCAGGTCCGGTGGATTCTCCCCGAGGGGTACACGCTTGTGTATCTATTGCATTACAACAACATAGCTTCTGGCAAAAGTCGCCGAGGCGAATGGCACGGAACCTGCATATAGAGATGCAGGAGCCAGCATGAGCGAACATTCCAGCCACGATTCCTCCGACAGCATCCTCGATTCCTATTACGCAGGCATTAAGCGCATTCCCCTTCTCGACGCCCAAGGCGAGCGGGAGCTCTCTCGCCAAATCGCAACTGGTAGCGAAGAAGCCAGACGCAAGCTCATCGAGGCCAATCTTCGGCTCGTCATCAAGATCGCACGGGCCTATGTCACCCCCGATATGCCCCTTATCGACCTCATTCAGGAGGGAAACGTCGGACTCATCAAGGCGGCCGAAAAATTCGACGGTGCGAGGAATGTGCGCTTTTCGACTTACGCTTCCTGGTGGATCAAACAAACCATCACGAGGGCCCTCGTCAATTCGAGGCGCGCGATCCGCCTACCCCATCGCAAGGAAGAGCTGATCCGCCGCATCCAGCGGGCCTACAATATCCTCACCCAAAAACTACAGCGCGAACCCCTCGACGCCGAGGTCGCCGCGGAACTCGGCGTTTCAGCCGAGGCGGTAGCCGAGCTCAGGGCGATGGCTTCCTCCGTGGTCTCCCTCGAAAGCGAACTCGATACGGAATCGGGAGGCGTCATCGATATCTACGAAGACTGGAGTTACAGCCCCGATACAGCGATGATCGCGGAAAATTTGCGGGAGGAGACCGCCCGCATGCTGACCCTCCTCATGGAAAAAGAACGCCGCATCCTGATGTATCGTTTCGAGCTGGCAGGCGAGCGCCGTACCCTCAAGACGATCGGCGACGAACTCGGCATTTCCCCCGAAACCGTCAGGCAGATAGAAAAACGCGCCCTCAGAAAGCTCCGCGACCAGGCCGTGCGTGAGGATTTCGGTTTTGCGGCCGAAAGGGCGGTCTGAAGCCTAAGCCGGGGATAAAAGGACTCCTTGCCTCGGCAGCCCGATTCCACTACTGTGGGTAGATACCGCACCGCGCGCCGACAGTTCGGCCTTCGCCCGGGGCGGATGTTGACCGAAGCGGGGGCGAAGCGTGTTTCTGGATTTTGGGACTGAGCGGAATTCCATCCTCATCGCCTTCGAAGAGGGGAAAAAGAAGGCCGAAGGCGGCAGCCCGGCAGTTATGATAGGCACGGTATGGTCGGCCGATCTTGCCGAAACCCTCACCGAACTCTATCGCCCCCTCGCGGAAGAAGGCTTTTCGCTCTCTACCATCGCGCGCCTCATGATGGAAGAGGCCCATGCTCGTCCTCGGCATTGAGAGTTCCTGCGACGAATGCGCCGCCGCCGTCGTGCGGGACGGAAAAGAGATTCTTTCCAACATCGTCGCGACCCAGATCCCCCTTCATGAACGGTACCAAGGCGTCGTCCCGGAAATAGCGAGCCGCACCCACCTCGAGTGGATCACCGGCGTCGTGAGTCGCGCATTGGACGAGGCGAAGTTGAGCCCAGCCGAACTCGACGGGATAGCGGCAACCGCCCGGCCCGGCCTGGTCGGATCCCTCCTCGTCGGGCTTTCCTTCGCCAAGGGCATGGCCTGGTCCCTCGATAAGCCCTTCCTCGCCGTCAACCACATACTCGCCCATCTCTACGCCCCCCAGCTCGAGGAGGAAATCCCCTACCCCTTCCTCGGCCTCCTCGTTTCCGGAGGGCATTCGATCATCGCGAAGGTCGAGGATTTCGATCGCATCGAAGTGCTCGGCACCACCATAGACGACGCCGTGGGCGAGGCCTTCGACAAGGTCGCGAAGCATTACGGATTCGGTTATCCCGGCGGCCTCGCCATCGACCGCCTCGCCGAGAAGGGTGATCCCGAAGCCTTCCGCTTTCCGAAACCCCATCTCTACAAGGGTCCCCATCCCTACGACGTTTCCTATTCGGGACTCAAGACGGCGGTGATCCGCCAACTCGAGCAGTATCGGAGGCCGGGTGCGGAGACGAGCCCGGAAAACATCGCCGCGAGCTTTCGCAAGGCGGCGGTCGATTTACTCGTCGATCGGCTCCTCCGCGCCGCCGAAGACGCGGGGCTCAGGCGCATCGTCGCCGGCGGAGGCGTCGCGGCCAATTCCTATCTTCGCGCCCTCCTCTCTTCCCGAACCGACCTCGAGGTGCATTTCCCCTCCCTCGGGCTCTGCGGCGACAACGGGGCGATGATCGCCGGCCTGGCCGCCCGCCACTTTTTGCGGGGAGAGCGATCTGGACTCGACACGGGGGTCTCCGCCCGGGTGCCCCTCTACCGAAGGCTCAACCAGGCATCCTGAGCCCGGGGCGTAGGGAGGGCCTCGCCTCCCAACATTTCCCGATCGCCTACTGATCTGCGCAAACCAAATTGAAGCGCTGGCGCATGCCGGAGGCGTTGGTAGTGCGCGGCCCGACTATTCGCGTCCGCGATTCCCGACGATCCGGAGCTCCCATGCGTCCTCCTCGCCTTTCCATCCGGCTTTGGCCCTGTCTTGTCCTTGGCCTGTTTCCCCTCGCGGCCGCGCCTAGCCCCCCCGACAGCCTTTCCCCTGCCCTCGACCTTGGGCTCGGTCCCCTGCTCGGGCTCGAGGAGCCGCTCCGGGGCGTAAGGGCCTCGGTGAGCCTCTCCTTTCCGGGACTGCCCTTTGTTCCGTCCCTCCGATGTGACGTGGCGGGCGACGCGAAGCTCGCAACCTGGCTTTTCGAGCCATCCCTCGCCTTTGGATTAGGCGGGGACATCGCCCTCATCGTCGGCCTCGTCCAGCCCCTGGGAGAGGTAGACCTCTCGATAGAGTCGGGGAGGCGCCTTCGCCTCGTCCCGGGGCAACTGCCATCCCTAATTGGCGTGGAGGCGACCCTGGCTCGGCGTCGCCTTTCAAAAGCGGCTAGTCTCGCTTTGGTCGCCTCGCTGGATTGGAAGGCCTGGGAGATAGGGGCGGCCGAATCGGAGGACGGCGGTATCGGCTTCGCTTCCACCGACGCCCTCCAGGCCTTCGCCGCGGGCTTCAGCGCCGGGCTGCTCTTCTATCTCGAGCTCGGAAAGAGTTTGCAGGGCGCAGCCCTGGTATCCTCCGATTGAAGCTCGCGGCCTTCTTCAGCTACTATGCGGCAACCTTTTCACGAGGCGGAGCAGCATGAGCAGGCAGCAGAACGACGAAACGAAACAAGGCGCTGAAGCAGCGAAGAAGACCTCCGCGATGGAGAACGCCGCGGCGCCGGCTTCCGAAGCCGGCGAAGCCCAGGACCTTTCCGAGCAGCAGCGCATCCGCCGAGAAAAACTCCAAAAACTCCAGGCCGAGGGCCGAGACCCCTTCTCCGTCGTCAGCTATGAGCAAACCCACCATTCGCAGGAACTGAAGGTAGCCTTCGAGGCCCTGGAAAAGGGCGGTAGCCTTCCCGAGGGTCAGGCCGCGAAAATCGAAGCTGTCTCCGTCGCGGGCCGCATCATGTCCTTCCGCGACGGGGGCAAGGCCTCCTTCGTCGACCTCCAGGACCGCGACGGCCGCATCCAGCTCTACATCAACATCGACGATCTAGGCGCCGACGAGTATGGACGAGTGAAGACCTTCGACCGCGGCGATATCGTCGGCGTGAGGGGCTTCGTGTTCCGCACGAGACGGGGCGAGATCTCCGTGCACGTGAAGACCATCCAGCTCCTCGCCAAGGGCCTCGAGCCCCTGCCCGAGAAATACCATGGTCTCCAGGACACAGAGGTCCGCTACCGCCGCCGCTATCTCGACCTCGTGATGAACCCCGAGGTCATGGAGACTTTCAAGCGCCGCACGAAGATCGTCTCCGCGATCCGCGAGTACCTCGACTCGCGCGAGTTCATCGAGGTCGAGACCCCCATCCTCGCTACTATAGCTTCGGGCGCCGCCGCCCGCCCCTTCGTCACGAAGTCGAACGCCCTCAACCTCCAGCTCTACCTCCGCATCGCCACCGAGCTCTACCTCAAGCGCTGCATCGTCGGCGGCATGGAGCGCGTGTACGACATGGGCAAGAACTTCCGCAACGAGGGCATCGACATCCGTCACAATCCCGAGTTCACGATGATCGAGCTCTACCAGGCCTACACCGACTACAAGGGCATGATGGAGCTCTGCGAGGGCCTCATCTCCCACGCCGCACTGAAGGCTGCCGGCTCGACCAAGCTGAACTACCAGGGTACCGAGCTCGAGTTCGCCGCCCCCTGGCGCCGCATCACGATGATCGACGCGGTGAAGGAGTACGGCGGCCCCGACTTCAACCTCGTCAAGACCGACGAGGAGGCTCGCGCGATTGCGAAGGCCCAGGGTCTCGAAGAGGATCTCAAGAAGAAGCTCAAGGACTGCACGAAGGGCGACATCCTCAACGCGGCCTTCGAGAAGTTCGCCGAAAAGAACCTCATACAACCCACCTTCGTCATCGACTACCCGACGGACATCTCTCCCCTCACCAAGCAGAAGCCCGGCGATCCCACGATGACCGAGCGTTTCGAAGCCTTCGTCTATGGCCGCGAGATCGCCAACGCCTACTCCGAGCTGAACGACCCCATCGTCCAGCTCGAGCGCTTCCAGCAGCAGGCGAGGGAGAAGGAGCTCGGAGACGACGAGGCTTATGCCCTCGACGAGGACTTCGTGTCGAGCCTCGAGGTCGGCATGCCCCCCACCGGCGGCATGGGCATCGGCATCGACCGCATCGTCATGTTCCTCACCGACGCCTACTCCATCCGCGACGTCATCCTCTTCCCGACTATGAAACCCGACTTGGGCTAAGGCCCAAGTCGGGTTCTCGCAGCGAAGCTGCGCTAAATGGATGCAGAGTCGAGCCGAGATCGGGTTTCTCGCATCGCCCGCGGGCGATGCGAGGCCGCTTGGGAGCCCGGACTCCCGCTTTACAGCCCTCCGGCCCCGTGTTATAAACAGTTCATACCAGTCCCACCGAGGAGGCACAACATGGAAAGCACCTACACAAAGGCCATTGCCGGTTCGGAGAAGGTTTCGGGACTCTGATTTCACCTTCTTGATTCTTCCTTTTCGATCCTTCCTTGAGTCCCGTCCTTCTCCGACACCCCGATACAGCGACGATTGCGGCGCTACCGCGCCAAGCCTGGCCCTCGGTCATGGCGGTCGGAGCGCATCCGCGTCCGCGCGAGAACCCGGCGTTGTCGCGCCTCAGGAGAATGGATCGTGGAACTACGGAATACGGATGGAACGAACATAAAAATCGCCGACGACCAGCGCCTCGCCGAGGCCCTAGGATCGATCGGCTTCAACGACAGGTTGCGCGAAATAGTCAATTATCAGGAAAAGCGTCGTGGCGAATGCGTTCCGGCGCGAATCGCCGAGGTGCACCGCGACCGCTTCGCCGCCTTCGCGGCGGGTCCCGAAGGCAGGATAGCAGAAATGCATCTTCGGGCCCCGGGTTCGATGGTCGACGATGGAACCAGGCCCTTCGATCGGCCCGCGGTAGGCGATTGGGTTCTCGCGCGAAGCGTGGAAGGTCTCGACGGAAGGGAGGGGCCGGCGGGGATGATCGTCGAGATCCTGCCGCGAGAGGGCATTCTCGCGCGCAAGGAAGCCGGGCTCAGACAGGAGGCGCAGATTCTCGCCGCCAACGTCGACATCGCGCTGATCGTCGCCGCGGCAGGCCACGACTTCAACGCGCGGAGGCTGGAACGCTATCTCGCCCTCGCCTGGGAGGGCGGGACGAATCCCGTCATAGTACTCACGAAGATGGATCTCTCCGAAAATGGCGAGGACCTCGTCGCCGAGGCGGAGGCCGTCGCGGTGGGGAACCGGGTCGTCGCCACCTCGATCGTGGACGGAAGGGGCCTTGACGAACTCGCGGCCATCCTTTCCCCGGGGCGCACGGCCGTCCTCCTCGGCTCCTCCGGGGCAGGCAAGTCGAGCCTCCTGAACGCCCTCGCGGGGAGAGAGATCGCGGCCACGGGGGCCGTGCGCCTCGACGACGAACGGGGGAGGCACACGACGACACGCCGGGAGCTTTTCATCCTGCCCCAAGGAAGCCCCGCCGCAGGGGCGCTCATCATCGACACGCCGGGGCTCAGGGAAATCCAGCTCTGGGCGGAGGAAGAATCTATCGACCAGACCTTCTCCGACATTGAGGAGGTCGCGGCCCAATGCAGGTTCCACGATTGCAGCCACGAGACCGAGCCGGGCTGCGCCGTGCGGGAAGCCCTGGCCGACGGGCGCATCGAGGCCCAGAGGCTGGCCTCCTGGACCAAGCTTCGGCGTGAGATCGCCTGGCTCGCGCGAAAGGATGACGCTTCGCTGCGACGCGCGGAAAGGGAGAGGTGGCGGGCTATCAACAAATCGATGCGCGGCTACACGAAGGAAAGGCGTTCGAAACAGGGCTCGTCGCGCTGAGGCCCGCCCCCAAATGCGCCGGCACCCCCGAGGGAACGCCCTCGAGATGGCCTTTCCCGCGGGCTCGTCCCGCGGGAGGGCCTTGGCCGGGGTTTCGCGCTAATCCGTCACGCGCTCGAGATTCTCGGCGCTCGTTCTTTCGATTTCGCGAACGATGTCGGCGAGCTTGCCGTTGATCTCGTCGAGGATTTCGAAGAAGGCCGCGTTCTCGGTGGAAATGTCGAGGAGGCGATCGAGGGAAATGCGGATCTGCCCTGAGCCGCCGGCGAGTTCCTCGATGCCCGCCGCGAGTTCGCTCGAACTCTGGCCGACCTCGCGGAACTGTCCGATGAGGGATTGGAGGCTCTTCGCCGTATCCTTCGAGACCGAGCTCGTCTTCGCGATTTCCGTCGATACGGAGGTGAGATCGCGCGAAATGGCGGCCGCGTGCTCTCCCGTCTTCGACGCAAGTTTGCGGATCTCGTCGGCCACGACGGCGAAGCCGCGCCCGGCCTGACCGGCGTGGGCTGCCTCGATCGCGGCGTTCATGGCGAGGAGGTTGGTATTCTGGGCGAGGTCGTCTATGGCTTGATTGAAACCGGCCACCTTGCCCACTCCGACGACGACGCGGTCGATGCCGCCGAAGGCGCTCGTCACGAGCTCGGTGTCGCGGCCCGTCGACTCGACGAGGACGTCGAGCGATTCGCGCTGCTTGCCTGCGAGCTTGCCGATCGCGGCGAGGGTCTCGAGCATCTGCGCGACCGAGGCGGAGGACTCGGTGACGGCGCTCGACTGGTCATGGAGGCTCGACTTGGCGTTGCCGCAGCGGGAGACCATGTCCTCCAGGATGCGGCGGGATTCGTTGATCATGTCGTGCAATTTGACGGCGACCTCGTTGGCGCGAGTCCTCGCGCGGGCCATCGCTGTCGTCTTGTAATGATGGCAGTTCTCGACCTTGTTGAGACCGTTGAAAATCGCGGTCGCCATGCGCTCACAGGAGTTGTAGCCGCAGGAGGCGCAGTTGAGGATGTCGCGCTCGTCGTCCTTGAGCATCTTTTTGTAGAGCGCGTCGAGCTCGGCGTTGCTGGGCTTTCGGAGGGTTACTGAGCTCGAACGGTCGCGGTAGGTCCTCCCGTAGAGCCCCGGCCTCCACCAGGGGCCGAGGCGCTTGGCCATCATCCGCGCGGCCTTTTCGGGGCGGCCGAGGACGCCCGCCTTTTGCATGGCCTTTTTCGCGCGCATGGCCACGGCCCCTTCGAGGTCGTCGACGAGGGTGGCGCGCTGCTCGGTGCCCGTCCCCCCGTTGCAGCCCTTTTCGCAGGACAGGCAGTCGAGGATGCGCAGGTGCGAGGGAGGTTTTCCCCGCGCGGCGAGGGCGTCGAGATAGGGATAGATGGTCTCCGGTCCTTCGATCTTCCTGATGTTCTCCTCGAGCCCGGGAACGTCGCGCGCCACCGTGGCCTTGAGGCCTCCCGGAGTGGAGAAAAGCACCGCCCGCTCGGCGTCGGGAGAATCGAAGGGCCGCTCCGGAAAGTCGTTGAGTGTCTTTCCCTTCGATCGCAGCCAGGCGAGTATCGACTTAAAGGTGAGGTTGAGGGCGTGGGAGCCCGTGTCCGCGAATTCGCGACGCTTGGCGATGCAGGGAGAAACCACGACCATGCGAAGACGGGTGTATTCCTTTCGGAACTCGCGCACCATCTTGATCGCGTGCATCATCGGACTGTCGGCGGGCGCCAGCATGCGGAGAAGTTCGGGTCGCCAGATCTCGATGTAGGCGACAATGGCCGGGCAGGGTTGGGCGATGATGAGATCGGGTTGCTTCGCCCTGAAATGCTCGAGGTAGCTCTTGACGGTGAGCTCAGCGCCGAAGCTCACGTCGAAGGCAGCCTCGACGCCGAGGCTCGCCATGAGCCCGTTGAGGCGTTCGAGGGAGGGAAAACTCGCAGCGGCGGAGGGGGCGACGACGGCGACGAAACGTTCGCCCTTGGCCGAGGCGGCCAGGAACTCGTCCCAGTCGTCGACATAGCGCCGCGCATCGTGGGTGCAGGCGTCGATGCAGGTACCGCAGCCGATGCAGAGGTCATGGTTGATGACAACCGTATCGCCTGAAGCGTCCTGGCAATATTTGACCGGACAGACGGAAATGCAGCGATGACAGGCTACGCAGTTTTCCTTGATGACATCGACTACGGGTACGAGACTCATGTACTTTTCCCCCTCTGAAAAGGAAAACGGTCCGCGACAGGCCGTCCCTTTTCGGGCCCCAAAGACAGGCACGAAAAGGCATGGGCATTCCGGCTAGGCCCCGAATGTTACTGTGGAGAAGTATACGTTACGGATTTCTCGATTTCAAACGCCGAATGCCGTTTCGCAAACCTCTTTCAATCGAAGCCGGCGATCGCGTGAGGTGCGTAGGGAGCCTCGAGGCGGGCAATCTCCTCGGGGGCGAGTTTGACCTCGAGGGCGGCGACCGCATCGGCGAGATGACCGCTCTTGGTCGCGCCGACTATGGGGGCGGTCACGGTGGGCTTCGAGAGGAGCCAGGCGAGGGCGATGCGAGCCATCGGCAGGCCATGCTCGGCGGCGAGGGCGGCGAGGGCTTCGACGACGGCCCTGTCAGCGGCCTCGCTCGCGTCGTAAAGCGTCGCGCCGAATTTATCGCTTCGAGCCCGCTCCGTCTCCACGGCCTTCCATTGACGGGCCAGCCTGCCGCGAGCGAGGGGACTCCAGGGGATGACACCGATGCCTTCCTCAGCGCAGAGGCCGAGCATTTCGCGCTCTTCCTCGCGATAGAGGAGGTTGTAATGCGGCTGCATCGAGACGAAGGGCGTCCATCCGCGGAGCTCGGATAGCTTGAGGGCCTTCATGAACTGCCAGGCGAACATCGAGGAGGCGCCTATATAGCGTGCCTTTCCCGCCTTGACGACATCATGAAGGGCCTCGAGGGTCTCTTCGATCGGGGTCGAGTAATCCCAGCGGTGGATCTGGTAAAGATCGACGTAGTCCGTCCCGAGGCGCCTAAGGCTCCCGTCGATCTCGCGGAAGATCGACTTCCGCGAAAGTCCGGTTGAATTGGGATATTTCCTTCCGCTGGTATAGAAGACCTTCGTGGCTATGACGACTTCGTCCCGCCGCGCGAAGTCTCGGATGGCCCTGCCCAGGATTTCCTCGGCCGTGCCTCCCGAATAGGAATTGGCGGTATCGAAAAAGGTGATGCCGAGCTCGAGCGCCTCTTTGATGAAGGGTCGCGAAGCTTCCTCGCCGAGGGCCCAGGGATGGGTGCCCTTGGCAGGGTCGGCGTAGGTCATGCCGCCGAGGCAGATTCGCGACACCCTGAGGCCGGTCTTTCCGAGTCGTACGTAGTCCATGCTTCCCTCCGATCGTGAAGTTTCAGCCCAGCGAGGCGCCGAGGCCGTCGAGGTAGCCTTCGAGGAAGGCGCGCGGCTCGATCTCGCGGTTGAGGATGCGTCTGACCCCGCCCATGATGGGGAGATCGAGGCCCTTCTGGGCGGCGAGGATGGCGACTTCCTTGGCAGCTACGGCTCCCTCGGGCAGGTAGCCGAGTTCGCCTATGCGCGCGAGGAGGTCGTCATGGTCGCGGAAGGGGGCGAGGATGTTCTTGCCCACGATCTCACGGCCGAAGCGACGGTTGCGGCCGTGGACGGAGCGGCAGGTCACGTCGAGGTCGCCGACGCCCGCAAGGGAGCTGAAGGTTTCCGGATGGGTGGCGCCGAGGGCGATGCCCAGGCTCTGCATCTCGTTGAGACCGGCGGCGAGGAGGAGGGACTCGGTGTTGTCGCCGAATTCGTCCTGGCTCGAGTCCTCCTTGATGGCGTCGAGCATGCCGAAGGCAATGGCCACGACGTTCTTCGTCGCGCCGCAGACCTGGACGCCCGTGGTGTCGAGGGAGGGGAAGACGAGGATGCGGCTGCCCTTGAAGAGGCCGCGGACCCTGATGGCGTTGCGCGGATTCTCGCAGGCCGCTGCGAGGCCGGTGAGCCTGCCCCGAGCCACCTCCTCCGCGTGGCTGGGACCGGAAATATAGACAGTGTTGCCCCGATAGAAACCGGGGAGGTGGTCTTCCAGGGTGTCGAGGATGAGGCGGGGCGCGGTCGGCGAGGGGATGAAGCCCTTGGTGACCACCGTCACGAGACTTTCGCCCTCCATGATGTTGGGAGCGGCGAGGATGCGCCTGACGACGCGCATGAGGAAGGGGGAGGGAACGGCGAGGACGATGACGTCCTTTCCGGTGGCCACGGCGAGTGGATCCCCCTCGGCCCGGATCGACGCGGGGAGGAGGACCTCCGGGAGGAATCGGCCGTTCAAATGGGAAGAGTTGACCGACTCCACGACATCGGGTTCGTTGGCCCAGAGCGTGACGTCGTGGCCGCAGTCGGCCAGGACCTTAGCGATCGCCGTGCCCCAGGCTCCGGCGCCGATTACGCCAATACGCTCACCCATCGCCGCCTCCTCACATGGGACTAATAGACGATTCCGGCCTTACTGGCTTCTTCGGAATCGTCAAGCAAAGGCCGGCTTTGCCTCGGGAAAAGACGATTTCGGCCGGGCTGAAACCGTCTTCTCGAAGCGGGCCGACCTCGGCTCAGATCCAGCCCTCGTTGCCGTCTTTCCAGGAGATGATCTCCTCAGGCTTGAAGTAGAGGGCTATCTCGCGCTCCGCGCTCGCGACGGCGTCGGAGGCGTGGATGATGTTCATGCCGGTGTGCATGGCGAAGTCACCGCGGATGGTGCCGGGGAGGGCGTCCTCCACCTTGGTGGCGCCGCAGAGCCGGCGGACCGTAGCCACGGCGTTGTCGCCCTCGACGACCATCGCCAGGACGGGGCCGCTCGTGATGTAGCCGGTGAGCTCGCCGAAGAAGGATTTTTCCTTGTGCTCGGCGTAATGGGTCTCCGCGAGTTTGCGGTCGATTGTCATCAGTTTCATCGCGACGAGCTTGAGTCCCTTTTTCTCGATGCGCGAAAGGATCTCGCCCGCCACGCGGCGCTGCATGACGCCGGGCTTGAGCATGACATAGGTTCTTTCGATAGCCATGGTTCCTCCGAATGGATGGTGAAGTGGAGGGCCATGGTAGCCTTTCGCGGCGATTTGTTCCAGTCGGTACATGCGCGAAAGCCGACGCACTGGAAATCCCCGCCCCTTCCGTGGCACTATCTTCGGACTTCATGTAACACTCGCTGGAGGAAATCATGTTCAAGCCCGTCGATCCCAAGCGCAGCTTCCCCGATTCCGAAGAGGAGACGATCCGCTTCTGGGAATCGGAAGAGATTTTCAGGAAGTCCATCGCGCAACGCGAGGGCGGGAATGAATTCGTGTTCTACGACGGCCCCCCCTTCGCGACGGGACTCCCGCACTTCGGCCACTTCGTGCCCGGCACCATCAAGGACATCGTCCCCCGCTACAAGACGATGAAGGGCTTCATGGTCGATCGCCGTTTCGGCTGGGACTGCCACGGCCTCCCCGTCGAGAACCTCATCGAGAAAGAACTCGGCCTCGACTCGAAGACGGATATCGAACGCTACGGGGTGGCCAATTTCAACGAGGCCTGCCGTTCCTCCGTGCTCCGCTACACCAAGGAATGGCGGACGATCATGACCCGCGCCGGGCGCTGGGTCGACTTCGACCGCGACTACAAGACCATGGACCCCGACTACATGGAATCCATCTGGTGGGTCATGAAGACGCTCTGGGACAAGGGCCTCATCTACGAAGGCCACTACATCCTCCCCTACTGCCCCCGCTGCTCTACGGTGCTCTCGAATCACGAGCTCCAGCTCGGAGGCTACAAGGACGTCCACGATCCCGCAGTCACCCTGCGCTTCCGCATCAGGTCGACGCCGGCCGGCTTCCACGATCCCGGCCTCGCCGACCCCGCCTCCGCAGCCTATTTTCTCGCCTGGACGACGACGCCCTGGACCCTTCCCTCGAATCTCGCCCTCGCCCTCGGCGAGGACATCGATTACGTCTGCGTCGCCGACCTCGAGGGCAAGACGGGCGACCGCCCCGAACGCTACGTCCTCGCCGAGGCGCGCCTCGCCGATTACTGGAAGGACCCCGCGAAGGTGGAAGTCCTCTGGAAGAAGAAAGGCTCCGAACTCCTCGGCCTCGGCTACGAACCCCTCTTCCCCTATTTCGCCGGGCTCGAATCGACCGGGGCCTTCAAGACCTACCGCGGCGAGCACGTAACCACGGAGGACGGAACCGGCATCGTCCACACGGCCCCGGGCTTCGGCGAGGAGGACCAGCTCGTCCTCAAGGGTACGGGCGTGCCCACGATCTGCCCCATCGACGCCGAGTGCAAGTTCACCGAGGACGTTCCCGACTATAAAGGTATTTTCGTGAAGGACGCCGACAAGGCCATCATGGAGAGGCTCAAGGCCGAGGGCAAGCTCGTGAAGCGGGATCAGATCCTCCACGCCTATCCCCACTGCTGGCGCTGCGAGCATCCCCTGATCTATCGGGCGGTCTCGAGCTGGTTCGTGAAGATCGACCCGGTCAAGAAGTCCATGATCGAAAACAACCAGAAAGTCTATTGGATGCCCGAGCACATCAAGAACGGTCGGATGGGCAAGTGGCTGGAGGGAGCGCGCGACTGGGCCATCAGCCGCAGCCGCTATTGGGGCAACCCCTTGCCGATCTGGAAATGCCCGGACTGCGAAAAGACGATCTGCGTCGGTTCGCGCGATGAGCTCGAAAAGCTGTCGGGCGTGCGGGTTGCCGATTTCCACAAGCATTTCGTCGACGACATCACCATCCCCTGTTCCTGCGGATCGACGATGCGGCGCATCCCCGAGGTCCTCGACTGCTGGTTCGAGTCGGGTGCGATGCCCTACGCCCAGGTCCACTATCCCTTCGAGAACAAGAAGCACTTCGAGGAACATTTTCCCGCCGATTTCATCTGCGAAGGGCTCGATCAGACGCGGGGTTGGTTCTATAGCCTCACCGTTTTAGCCGCCGCCCTTTTCGGCGATCGGGCCTTCAAGTCCTGCGCCGTCAACGGCCTGGTGCTCGCCTCTGACGGCCGCAAGATGTCGAAATCCCTTCGCAACTACACCGATCCCACCGAGGTCATGAACCAGTTCGGCGCCGACGCCCTCAGGTTCTTCCTCATGAACTCGGCGGTGACCCGCGCCGACGATCTCCGCTACACCGACGATGGCGTGAAGGAGGTCCTGAAGGGGGTCCTCCTGCCTATCCGCAACGCCTACGGCTTCTTCGTCACCTACGCCAACATCGACGGCTGGCCGGAGAAATTCGGCGCCGAAGCCTCCGCCCTCGCCTATTCCGCTTACACCGGGAAAAGCGCGCCCGCCAATGGCGCGGTCCAGGGGATTGGCGCAGCCGGGGGTGTCGCTGATTCCGCCAAAGGCGGAATCAGCTCGGTCCAGGGGATTGGCGCAGCCAATCCCCTGGACCGATGGGTCCTATCCGTCTGCGAGAAGATGGTAAGGGATATCGGTGAGGGGCTCGAGGCCCTGGACATGCAGGGGAGCCTCTCCCCCTTCGTCGAGTTCATCGACCTTCTTAATAATTGGTATATCCGTCGCTCGCGCCGCAGGTTCTGGAGGAGCGCGGCGGAAAATCCGGCCGGCGATCGCGATAAAGCCGAGGCCTACGCGACCCTCTACCGCGTCCTCCTGCGCTTGGCCCTCGTCACCGCGCCGACCCTCCCCTTCATCTCAGAGGAGATATGGCGCAACCTCAGGCGCCCCGAATGGCCCGAATCGGTTCATCTCGCCTATTGGCCCGACTACGACGAGAGCCTTCGCGACGAGGCCCTCGAACGGGAAATGGCCTTCGCCCGCCGCGCCGTCTCCCTCGGACGCGCGCTTCGCGTGCAGAAGGACATCAAGACGCGACAGCCCCTCGCCACGGTGCACCTCGTCACCCGCGACGCAGAGGAGCGCCGAGTACTCGGCGGCATGGGCGAACTCCTTCGCGAAGAGCTCAACGTCAAGAATGTCGTCTTCCGCGAGAACGAGGAGGAGCTGGTCGAGTACTCGGCCAAGGCCAACTTCCGCGTCCTCGGGAAGGAACTCGGCAAGGACATGAAGAGCGCGGCCGACGCGATCGAGAAGCTGCCCGCCTCCGTGCTCGCGGCCATCGTCGGCGGCGGGAGCCATCCCATCGAGGTGGCGGGCAAGACCGTCGCCCTCGACATCTCCAAGGTCGACATCAGACGCAGCGAGAAGAAAGGCCTTTCCGTCCTCAACGAGGGAAGCCTCACCGTCGCACTCGACACCGAGATCACCGAGGAGCTACTCATGGAGGGCTGGGTGCGCGACCTCGTGCGCGGCGTCCAGACCCTGCGCAAGGATTCGGGTTTCGAGGTCACCGATCGGATCCGCCTCGTCGTCGCCGGCGACGACGATCTCAAGAGGGCCTTCGAGACCTACGGCGACTTCGTGCGCGACGAGACCCTCGCCCTCGGCTCGCACTGGGCCTCGGGGCCGGCTATCCCCGGTTCCTCGGGCTCGATGAGCGAGATCGAGGCGGGCGAAAAGGTCTGGCGCGTTTCCATCGCGCGAGCCCACTGAGCCCCCTCGATGCGTTTTTCCATAGGCGCCCTTAGCGGGGTCGGCGAGACCGGGGTCGATCCGGCCGAAAGGCGCGACCTCGGCCTCTTTCTCCTCGCAAGCCTCCTCATGGGCTTCGGCGCCTGCGTCAACCAGGCCGTCTTCAACAACTATCTCAAGGATGTCTTCTCCCTCGATGTGGCCGGCCGGACCTTTCTCGAATTCCCTCGCGAGATCCCCGGTTTTCTCGTCACTTTTTTCGTCGGGGGACTCGCCCTCCTCGGCGAGGTGCGCATCGCCATGGTGGCCAATCTCGCAGCCACCGCGGGCATGCTCGCCCTCGGCTGGATACCCAACAGCTACCTCCTCATGGTGACGTCGGTATTCCTGTACTCGTCGGGGGCCCACATCTACATGCCCCTCGGCTCGTCCATCGGCATGAGTTTCGCGAAGGACGGCAAGGAGGGCTCGATACTGGGCCGCATCTCCGCCGTCAACACGGCAGCCCTCGTGGCCGGCACCCTCGCCCTCCTCCTTCTCTTCGAGTTCGCGCAACTTTCGTATCGGGCCGCCTTCACGGCCGGCTCGATAGCCTACCTCGGCGCCTCCCTGGCCCTCTGGGCCATGAGCCCGCGCAAGGCGGCCCACGCCCCCCAGCGTTTCGTCGTCCGCAAGGAATATAGTCGGTATTATCTCCTTTCCGTCCTCTGGGGCGGGCGGAAGCAGCTTTTCATCACCTTCGGCCCCTGGATGATCGTGGATCTCTTCAGGCAGCCCGTCGAGACGATGACCCTCCTCTTTCTCATCGTCTCCGTTCTCGGCATCGGCGCCCAGCCCCTCGTCGGCCGCCTCACCGATCGCTTCGGCGCCCGTGCCGTCCTGGGGGGCGAGGCCCTCCTCATGATCGGCGTCTGTTTCACCTACGCCTTCGCGCCTGAGCTCCTGCCGCCGGGCGCGGCCCTCGTCGTCGTGTCCGTCTGCTTCATCCTCGACCAGAGCTCCAACGCCGTGGGCATGGCCCGCGCGATATTCGCGAAGCGGATTGTCCGAAGGCCCGAGGATCTCTCCCCCACCCTCTCCCTCGGCATCAGCATCGACCACATCGTCTCGATGAGCATCCCGACCCTCGGCGGCCTCGTCTGGAGAGAGGCCGGCAATCACGGCTATCGCTGGGTCTTCCTCGGGGGCGCCCTCATCGCCCTCCTCAACTTCATCGTGACGCGCGGAATCGGTAGGGGCGATAATGTCGCCGCGCCCCCGGCGACGGCTCCCGCCTGAATGAAAGGAAAGCAATGGAACCAGATATGACGAACGCGAGGCGGACCATCATCCTCGTGAACACCCTGATCCTCACCCTCATGGCGACTCTTGACGGAAGCATAGTCAACATCGCCCTGCCGGAGATTTCCAAGGCCCTGGGCGCCGGCATAGAATCCGTCCAGTGGGTGGTGAGCGCCTACCTCATCACGATTGCGGCTACCCTCCTCATCTGGGGAAGGCTCGCCGACCTCAGGGGCCGCAAGCGATTTTTCGCGGCGGGTCTCGGCATCTTCACCCTCGGCTCCCTCCTCAGCGGCCTATCGGGCAACCTGACCTTCCTCGTGCTGTCGCGGGTTCTCCAGGCCCTCGGAGCCTCCATGGGCATGGCCCTCGTGCAGGGCATCGTCACCTCGATCTTCCCCCCGAAGGAGAGGGGCAAGGCCCTCGGCTACACGGGGGCCGTCGTGTCCATCGGCAGCCTCCTCGGCCCGAGCCTCGGCGGCGTACTCGTCCACTTCGCGGGCTGGCGTTCGATCTTCTTCGTCAACGTGCCCATCGGCATCGTCGGCATCTTCCTCACCTTCGCCGTGATGCCCGAGTCGAAACGCCAGGAGGGAGACTTCGACTGGCCCGGCGCGGGAATCTTCGCCGCCCTCGTCATCATCTTCTTCGTCTGGCTCCTTGACTGGCAGGAAGGCAGGGCCACTACTTTCGCGATGTTCGGCGTGCCGCCCCTCTCGATCCTTCTCCTCGTCCTTTTCCTCGCGGTGGAGAGGAGGAGGAAGCATCCCCTCATCGACGGAAGCATCTTCGCGTCTCCCGTGTTCACCCTCGGCGTCATCGCGGCCTGGTTTTCCTTCGTCGCGATGTTCGCCTACATCCTTTTCATGCCCTTCTATCTCCAGAGCGTCAGGGGCCTTTCGCCCCTCTATGCGGGCCTCCTCCTGTCGATCAACCCTATCATCACCTCGGTCCTTGCGCCGCTTTCCGGTTCGCTTTCGGACCGCTACGGATTCCTTCCCTTCACGGTGGGAGGGCTCGCGCTCACGGCCCTCGGCCTCCTCTTCCTGACCACCCTGGGTCCTGCCTCCTCCCTCCTCGAGATAGGAGCCATCATCGCCCTCCTCGGCTTCGGCGCCGGCAGCTTCGGCTCGCCCAACAACTCGAGCATGATGGGCACCGTCCCGCGGGAACGCCTGGGCGTGGCGGGCAGCATGATCGCGCTCTTTCGCAATCTCGGGATGGTTTCGGGAACGACCTTCGCCGTCGCGATATTTTCCTTCACGACGCGGACCGACATGAACCAGCTGACGGGGGCCATCGATTCGGCGACCTTCATGACGGGCTTCCGTTTCGTGGTAGGGGCCGCCGCTGTGATGGCCCTGGCCGGTTCCCTCGTCAATCTCGTTCGCCTCGGCACGAGGAAGGCCGGCCTGCAGAGCCGTTGACGCGCCGATTTCGATCGGTTAGGGTTGGCGGCGGAAGATCAGACCGTAATCGCGTCGAGGCGCGATGGCACGAGTCGGGCGGAGGAGCTACCCGTAGGGCGGCTCCTCGCGCAGCAGTTCAACTGCGGGACTTCTGGCCCTCTCCGCCTCGTCGGCGGGGGCAGCACCCCCCACGGAGGATTGAACCTCCATTCGGGACGCCAGGAGTCCTCATGAACAGAGCGGCACGGAACGCCCGTCTTTCCATCCTGTCCAACAGTCTTCTCATCGCGATGAAGCTTGCCGTCGGCATCATGTCCGGCGCCGTGAGCATCATCTCCGAGGCCATCCATTCGCTGATGGACCTCGCGGCGGCAATAATGGCCTTTTTTTCGATTCGTATCGCACAGGCTCCCGCCGACGAGGACCACCCCTACGGTCACGAAAAGGTCGAGAACGTTTCGGGCGTCCTCGAGGCCGCCCTCATCATCCTCGCGGCGGGCCTCATCATCTGGGAGTCGGTGAAGAAGCTGATTTCCCACGAACAGGTGCACCATCTCGAATTGGGCGTGGGGGTGATGCTCGTGTCGGGGCTCGTGAACATCCTCGTGTCGCGCAGGCTCTATCGCGTTGCGCGAGAGGAGTCGAGCGTCGCCCTCGAAGCCGATGCTCTCCACCTCAAGACGGACGTGTACTCCTCCCTCGGCGTCGCCGCGGGTCTCTTCGTGATCGTCATCCTCGAGCGCTTCTTCGCGGCGAAGTGGGCTTACTACCTCGATCCCGTCGTCGCCATGGCCATCGCGGTCGTGATTCTCAAAGAGGCGTGGAACATGCTCGTCAAGGCCTTCGGCCCCCTCGTCGACGCGAGCATCTCGAGCGAAGAACTGGCCCTCATCGAGGAGACCGTCCGCGCGGCAGGCGTCGGCATGCATTCGGTGCGCACCCGCCGCGCGGGCGGCAAGAAACACATCGATTTCCATCTCTCCCTACCGCCGGAAATGAGCGTCCTCGATTCGCACAATCTCTGCGACAGCATCGAGGACGAGATCGAGGCGAGGCTCACGAACACGAGCGTCCTCATCCATGTGGAGCCCGCTATTGCCCAGGAGGCGGAGGCGGAGAATCCGGGCAGGATCCGGTGAAATAAGGGGAGGGGCGAGAGGGGTCGGCAGCCTCCTACGGCCTCTCAACTCCACCCTCCCCGATTCGCCCTCCAGCGCCTCAGCCTTTCCACTCCGCGAGGGCAGCCTTCACCGAGCGCCTCATCTCATCCATGAACTCGTTCGAGAATTTCTTCCTCCACACATGTTGACCGTAATTGGAGGCTCCTGGAAGGAAGGAGGCGCCCTTCAGCGGATCGGCACCGTAGAGCTCATCGTATTCATCGGGCTCGACCTTCCTATACCGTTCCTTCGAGACGACAAAGCGGCGGTCGAAGCGCCGCGGCTGTACCCTCGCGCGCTGCCTTTCCGTGGGCCAGCCGATCGTGAGCATAGCGACGGGAAAGGCCCAAAGCGGGAGACCGAAGAACTCCCGATGCTTCTCGTAATTCTCCATGATGTCGCCGATGTAGCATGAACCGAGGCCTAAGGCATCGGCGGCCGTGGCAGCCGACTGGGCCGCGATGATCGCGTCGGATACCGCCAAGAGGAGGTCGGCCTCGGCGGGACTCGGGGCGGCCGATCGCCCGGAACCGGTCACCGCCCCCGACCACGCGAAATAATCGTACCAACGTTGATAATCGGCCACGAAGATGAGAAGCCAGGGGGCCTTGGCGATGAAGGGCTGCTCGTCGCAGCTATGCGAGAGATACTCGCGCCGCGCGGCATCCTCCACCTCGATTATTTGGTAAAGCATCATATTTCCGGCCGTGGCCGCGCGCAGGGCGGCGGAAATCACCTGATCCTTGATCTCCTCGGGGATGGGTCTGTCCTCGTAGTCGCGAATGGATTTCCTGCCGAGGAGGAGCTCGATGGTCGGATTTCGGGATGCCTGGTCTTTCACGATCAGATCCTCGGCGAGGTGGAGAAGTGCCGTCCGAGGGCGGCAGTCATCATCGCGTGATCGCGGGTCCCGGCGGTCTCGCGGAGCGAGTGCATGGAAAGGAGGGGCGAACCGACGTCGACGGTGGCGATGCCCGACAGGGCGGCCGACATCGGGCCGATGGTCGATCCCGGCGTCATGTCCGCCCTCGTCATGAACTTCTGGCAAGGGATGCCGGCTTCCTCGCAGTAGCGACGGAACCGGACTTCAGTCTCCGCGTCGGTGGCGTAGCGGAAATTCGCGTTCGCCTTGACCGCCGGTCCCCCGTTGAGGAGGGGGGCGAAACCCTCGTCGAATTTCTCGGGCCAGCCGGGGTGCCAGGCTTGCGACACGTCGACCGACACGGAAAAGGAGGAGGCGATGGCCCTGTGGAAACCCTCCCGGTTCGCGCCCTGCAGCGTCGCCACCCGCGCGAGGAGGTCGCGCAGAAAGGAGGAGTCGGCACCCATGCGCGTCCGCGAGCCTATTTCCTCGCTGTCGAAGAAGGCCGCCACCTGGCCATGCGCGGTAGGCCTCGCCTCCGCGAAGGCCTCGAGAATGGCGTGGCAACCGAGAAGGTCGTCGAGCCGGTAGCCGTTGATCAAGTCCGCACCTATCAATTGGGTCTTTTGAGCGTCGTAGAAGAAGAGATCCGCGGCGAGGATGTCGGAAGCCGCGACGCCGAGCTCCCCGGCGAGGATGCCGAGGAGTGCCGCGACGTCGCCGCCTTCCTCGAGCGAGGAGGAGGCGACGCCCGAGGATGGGCCGCCGGAAGCCACGAGGACGGGGAGCTGGGTCTGGGCGTTGTATTCGTAGCCCTTGTTGAGATCGCGGTTGAGATGGATCGCGATATTCGGGACGACGCCGACGGGCCGATCGAGGGAGACGAGTCTCGTCGCCTGCCCCTGGGGGACCTTGACGACGACCCGTCCCGCCAGGGAAAGAGGTCTATCGAGCCAGGTCGAGATTATCGGACCGCCGTAGATTTCGACGGCAGATCTCTCCATCCCTCGGCCGCCGAGCCGCTTTTCGAGGCGCAGCTTCAGGCCGGGGCTGTCGGTGTGGGCGCCGGCTATCGCGAAGCCCTCCTCGGCGGGACTCCGCAACCCTGGCCTGAAGGCGATGAGCCCCGAGCCCGAGCGCTCTACCCAGTACAGACAGCCGGGTTCGAGCCTCCATTCCTCGCGCTCGTCGAGCCTAAGGCCGCCGGCAGCGGCGAGCCGCGCGCCGATGGAGTCCACGGCCTGCCAGGCCGTCGGCGAGGCGTCGATGAAGTCGCATAACTTCCCTATGATCGCGTCCATGGCTGGTCCTTTTCCGTTTCGGGCCGCCGAGGAGAAGCGGCTTCGAGTTTCTTGGCCGCCTCGCGGCTCGCCGACCAAAGGCCGACGAAATCGCCGCGAAGCTCGGCCAGCAGCATCCTCGCCTCGATATGGGGGGCGCCGATCTCGGAGAGCACGCGCTCCTCGGCCTCCTTGAGACCGAGCCCCATCCGTTGCGAAAGATGTCGTATCCTGAAAAGCAGGCGCAATTCCGCCTCGCCGTACACACGCCTTCCGAAGGCATCCTTGTCGGGTGCCACTACGGCGAGAACCTTTTCCCAATGCCTGAGGGTCGAGGCGGGAAGGCGGAGAAGTTCCTCGGCCTCGCCGATGCTCAGCTTCGCCAATTTGAAGATACCTATTCCGTGGCTACGGGGACGGCGCCCTCAGGCCCGGCCCTTCCTCGTCCCGCTCGCCTTGGCCCGAGCCGCCTTGACTGCCTTCGCCTCTTTCGTAGCGGCTCTTCTGTTTTCCGGCTTCTGCGACTTCTTGGCTCGAGCGGGTTTCACCCGGCTCGACTTGGGCGGAACCTTCACGGTCGCCCTCCCCGACGAGGGCTTCTTCTTGGCCGGCGGTCTCGGGGCGGCATTGCGCTTTTCCGCTGCCGGGGTCGAAGCGGCCGCGGGCTTGGCAGGCGCCTTGCTCCCCGTCGGTTTCGCCGCCGAGTCTGAACCCTTGTCCGCCTTTCGAGCGGGCCCAGCCTGCGGCTTCGCAGCCGGCGCCTTCGAAGCCGCCGCCTCGAGGCCCTCCTTGCGCTCGACCCAGCCCTGTCTCGAGGCCTTGAGCTCGAGGATGACGGGAACCTTGTCGAGGCCGAGATCCTCGCGAATGTGGTTGCGGAGGAAGGAGCGGTAGGCCTCCGCGACGGCCTCGGGCTTCGTCACGAAAAAGCTGAAGCGCTGCGGATTCGAGCTGGTCTGCACGGCGTAGCGCAATTTCCAGCGCGTTCTCGGCGCGACGGGAGGGGGGGTCGCCTCGATCCAGCCCTCGACGGCCCGCATCAGGCGACTCGTCTCGACCTCCTTGGTGAGCTGGGCGTAAATAGTGACAATAGTGTTCATCAATTTGTCGATGCCGAAGCCGTCGCGGGCCGACAAGGGGAGGACGGGCGCCCAGGCCATCTGGCCGAAGAAATAGCGCAGCTTGTCGCGGGCCGCCTCGAAGGAATTCTTGATGTCGGGCATCTCGTCCCACTTATTGAGGACGAAGACGACGCCGCGGCCGGCCTCGGCGGCGAAGGCCGCGATCTTCTTGTCCTGGTCGGTCAGCCCTTCGCGCGCGTCGATCATGTGGACGACGACGTCGCAATCGTCGACGCTCTTGATGGCCCGCGTCACCGAATAGTACTCGACCGAGTCGTGCACCTTGGCCTTGCGCCTGATGCCCGCGGTGTCGAGGACGCGGAAGTCCCGCTTCTTGAAGTTGAAGCGCCCCTCGACGGGGTCGCGCGTCGTTCCGGGCTGGTCGCTGACGATGCTCTTGTCCTCGCCGAGGAGCCGGTTGAGGAGGGTGGATTTCCCGGTGTTCGGCTTGCCGAGGATGGCGAGCCTAATGGGAGCGCGCTCGAGGTCAACCTCGACGACCTTCGAGAAATCGAGGCGGGCGATGATGGCCTCCTCGAGCTCGTCGATGTTGCGGCCGTGCTCGGCGGAGATGAAGAGCATGCCTGGGTCGCCGGCGCCCGGTTCCGCGCCGCGGGTCTTCTCTTCGCGGGTCTTCTCTTCGCGGGCCTTCTCTTCGCGGGCCTTCTTTGCGCGGGCCCTCCCCGCGCCGAAGCCCCAGCGCAAATGGCCCCAGGCCAGGGAGTCTCGTTCGGGGCTGTCGGCCTTGTTGACCACGAGGAGGACCTTGTCTGACCAGCGCCTGAGAAGCTGGGCGAACTCCTCGTCCTCCGGCGTCACCTCCTTCGCGTCCACGAGGAAGATCACGAGATCGGCCCCCTCGAGACTCGCGAGGGTCTTCTCGACGACGAGGCCGTCGAGGCCCTCGCGCTCGAGCTTGAAGCCTCCCGTGTCGAGAAGGCGGAAGCGCCTCCCCGAATCGCGCAGGAGGCATTCGGCCTCGATGGGGTCCCGGGTGACTCCGGGCGTCGGGTCGGTGATGGCCCGGCGTTTGTGGAGAAGCCTGTTGTAGAGGGTGGACTTGCCGACGTTGGGTCGGCCAGCGATCACGACGAGGGGAAGGCCCTCGTAGCGCAGGCGCCTCGGCGACGTCGTCTCCTCCACCATTTCGATGTGCTCTTTCATGTCGTTCCTATTGTGAAGAATGCGGAAGGTGCCATTATGGCTCCCTTATCGGGCTTTAGTATCCTCGACGAAACCGGCGACACGATCCTCGAGGAAACCCCGGATCCCCGAAGCCGTCCTCATGCCCAGCACCTCTTCCGCGATTTCCCGGGCTTCCGCCATGGTGACCGATCGGATGAGGCGCTTGACCGCCGGGACGGACTGGCTCGACATCGAGAACTCGTCGAGCCCGAGGCCGAGCAGGAGCAGGGCGGCAGCGGGGTCGGCGGCCATCTCGCCGCAGAGCCCGACGGGAATTCCGGCTGCCCTCCCGCTCTCTATGGTCGTGCGGATGAGCCTTATGACGGCAGGGTGGAAGGGGTCGTGGAGGGCCGCCACCCGCTCGTTGCCCCGGTCGACGGCCAGGGTGTATTGGGTGAGGTCATTGGTACCAATTGAAAAGAAGTCGCAGCGCTGGGCGAGTATGTCGCTCGCGATCGCCGCCGAGGGCACCTCGACCATGATGCCGGTGAGGACGCGCGGGGGGATGTCGTGGCAGCGCCTCTCGCACTCGGAGCGGGCCTCGGCGAGAAGCTCGTGGGCCTGCTCGAGTTCCTCGACGGTCGAGATCATGGGGAACATGATGCGCACGTCGCCGTGGGCCGAGGCCCTCAAGATGGCCCTGAGCTGGGCGAGGAAGACCTCGGTCTTGGAGAGACAGAAACGGATCGCGCGCCATCCGAGGAGGGGGTTCTTCTCGCCGCCGGCGCCGAAGTCGGGCAGGACCTTGTCGCCGCCGATGTCGAGGGTGCGGATCGTCACCGGATGCCCCGGCATGGCTTCGAGGACCCTGCGATAGGCCCGGTACTGCTCGTCCTCTCCGGGAATGTGCCCGGGCTTGAAGAAGAGGAATTCGGAACGGAAGAGGCCCACGCCGTCGGCGCCGTGGGGCAGGACCGCGTCTGCCTCATCGGGGACCTCGATGTTGGCCATGACGAGGACATGGACGCCGTCCTTGGTCTCCGCCGGCAAATCGCGGAGGCCGGCGAGCTCACGGACCTTTTCGGCCTCGCGCGTCCGCGTCGCCTCTGCGCGGGCCCCGGCCGCCTCGTCAGGATCGGCTATCACGATACCCGAGGTGCCGTCGACGATGAGGGGGGTGTCGGCCTTTATGGCGTCGAGGGCCTCGCCGACGCCGAGTACGGCCGGCATCTCGAAGGCCCGCGCGAGGATGGCCACGTGGCTGGTCTTGCCCCCCGCCTCGGTGACGATCGCGAGGACCCTTTCGCGGTCCATGTTCATCATGTCCGAGGGCAGGAGGTCGCGGGCTATCACTATGACGTCCTGGTCGAGTTTGGCGAGGGTGATCCTCTCGGCGTGGAGGAGGTTGCCGAGAATGCGCCGCGAAACGTCCTGGATGTCGGCGACACGCTCCTGAAGCTGGGGATCCTCGACCCCGGAAAGTCGGTCCACGAATTCGGCCTCGACGTCGATAAGGACGCGTTCGATGTTGCGAAGGCTCGAGCGGAGGCGCCTCTCGACGTTCTCGAAGAGGTCGGGATCGGAGAGCATGAGGAGGTGTGCGTCGAAAATGGCGGCCTGATCCTCGCCCGCGACGTCGAGGGCCCTGTCCCTGAGCACCTTGACCTCGGACTTGGCCTTTTCGACGGCGACGAGGAGGCGGGCCCACTCGCCGTCGAGGTCCTCTTCGGCGAGGGCGAAATTCGGCGTCACGACCTCTTCATCGTCGGAAAAGAGGAGGGCCGGACCGCGCGCGATGCCTGGCGAAGCGGGGAAACCTCGATATTCCTTCATGACCGACAAGAATAGCAGATGCAGGCCGCTAAGTAAATCGACATTGCCCGCGGCGGAGCTTCGATGAAGCGACCGGCCTCCGAATCAATGGAGGAGGTTGACCGGGTTGACCGTGTTCCCGTTCTTGAAGACGGTAAAGTGGAGGTGGGGCCCCGTCGAATAGCCGGTGTTGCCCACGAGCCCGATGACCTGGCCGAGGGCCACGGCCTGTCCCGGCTTGACCTTGATCGCCGAAAGATGGCCGTAGAAACTCGCGTAGCCCGAATGATGCGCGATGAGAATATAGTTGCCGAAGGAGGGCGAATAGCCCGTATCCGCCACCCTGCCTTCCATGGCTGCCCGAATCGGCATGCCCATCCAGGCCGCGATGTCGATGCCGTTGTGGAAGCCCCTGAGCCCGGTGAAGGGATCGGTCCGCCAGCCGTAGCGGCTTGAGATCACTCCGCTAACGGGCCAACGGAAAAGGTCGCCGTTGATCTCGCGAAGCTTGAAGCTGGGCAACCTGGCGTCAGGGAGGAAGATGGGGGTGCCGACGTCGAGGGAGGGGCTGAGAAGACCATTGGCATCGACGAGGGCGTCGCCGGAAATGGCATAGGCGGCGGCGATCGATTCGATCGTGTCTCCCGCCTTGACTTGGTAAAGAATGCCGGCCTGGCTGGGTACGCGGAGGAGGATGCCCGGCTGGATGGTGCGGGTATTCTTGATGTCGTTGAAACTGACGATAGTGTCCGTGGTGATGCCGGCGTTATCGGCTATTTCGCCGATCGTGTCGCCCTTCGCCACTCGATAGACGCTGTAGTAGAGACCGCGATCTTCGGGCGCCCTGGTGGCTATGGGAGTCTGGCCCGGCAGCTTTTCCGTAGCGGGGAAGGCGGCGCCTCCAATGGCGGGCACGGCGGCGCTGGCTTCCTTCGGCGCGGAACCCGTGAAAAGGGCGATGAAAAGAAGGATCGAGGATCCGATCGTGAGAGCCTTCCGCCTTCTCGAGAGGAAGTCCCCGAGGGCTATGCGAAACTGTTCGGGACGGCCCATCGGCATACCTCCATTCATGCAGGAAATCGGCGGATTATAGACCGGCTCTCCGTCGCCGGGCAAGTCGGCTCCCTAGGTTACGCGAGGTTCCGCCGAGGGCGATAACCCACGTCTTGTAAGGATCGGCAGCGATTCCGCGACATCTTACCCCCGCTTTATCGAGGTGACCTGGAGGCCGCATCGAGAAGCCTCGCGCTATCGGCAACCCGCTCGACGAAGGAATCGAGACGAGCGGCCGAGCCCGGAGCGAATGTGGGGGAAGCTTTCATCCCATCCGGAGACCCCGCCTTTTCGGCGATCGCGGCGTATGCGAGTTTGAGGGCGATGACCCGGAACGCGGCTTCGTCGAGACGCCCTTCCGTCAAGGTTCCCGTTTTGACCGCCGCAACGAGAGCATCGCGCACGGGGATGGCCGCATCCTCGGCGGAGAGCATCAGGAGATCGGCGCCCGCGGCGAGGGCCCGCGGCGCCGAAATGCGCACCGACATCCCGAGGGCCTTCATGAGGAGATCGTCGGTAAGGGCCACACCCTTGAAGCCGAGTTCCTTCCTCAGCATTCCTTCGACCTTCGGCGAGAGCGTCGCCGGCCGCCCCGGATCGACGGCCTCGACGACGATGTGGGAAATCATGATGACGGGAACGCCTTCCTTTATCGCCGCCGCGAATCTCGAAAGATAGAGGTTGCGGAGCTCCTCCATCGGGACGGCGAGGCGGGGAAGGCTACGATGGGGATCCGCGGGACCGTCGGCCGGGAAATGCTTGGCGACGGCGATGGCGCCGCCAGCGGCGAGTCCCTCAATATAGGCTCCGGCAATTCTGTCCACCAGACGAGGATCGCGCCCGTACGATCGGTCTCCAAGAAAGGCTTGGTTATCGGCGGTAAGAGGCTCTACCACGGGGCCGAGCACCATAGTGATTCCGAGGTCACCAAGCTCCAGACCCTCGCGCTCCCCGAGGAGCTTCGCGTAGGCGGGACCCCTTCGCGCAGTCACGAGGGGCGCGGGCGGCCTCGTAATGCCTCCCTTGAAGCGAAAGACCGAGCCGCCCTCATGGTCGATGGCGACGAGGAGGGGCAGATCGGCCCCCGATGAGGCGGCAGCCTTCTGGAAGGCTTGCAGCGCGGGCGAAATCTCGACCGGGTTTGGAGGCACGTTGAAGCCGAAGAGAAGAATCCCTCCAGGCGCCACCTTTTTCACCATCGCAAGGCTCGAGGCCGGGGCGAATCCCCGGCCGCCCACGCCGACGAGGAGGACCTGGCCCGCCTTCTCCTCAAGGCTCATTCCTGCCAGGATTTCGCGAGCCCGGGCCTGGATGGAAGGCGCCGAGGCGGCCAAGGGAATACTTCCCGGATCGCCGGCCATTAGGGCGCAACCAAGGACCCCGCCGAGGATCGCGGCGAGGAAGAATCGTGGGCTTCTCATTCGATCAACGAAAGGGTTTCGGCGGCGAGGTCCTCGAGATCGACATCGGCGAGGGGGCCGGGACTCGCGATCGGCGAGGGCGCAGGGCTCGCGGCGAGCCGGTTCGCGAAGGCTCCGATCGCCCGGGAAAAGGGGGCCGTCGGGTCGGAGGCGGCGAGGGGCCTGCGCGAGGCGAGACTCGGGGGCACCGCGCGATCCTCGGGGAGAAAGGCGCCGAAACTCAGTGCAATGCCGAGGTTCTTGGAGGAGATGTCCCGCAGGCGATAGCCCACATCGGCGTCGGCGCTCCCCTCGGCTCGGTTGACGATCACGCAGGGGCGGAGCGAAGAGAGAGCCTTTATGGCCTCGCCCCCCCGCGAGGGATTTCGTCTCGCTAGATCGCGGACGAACTCGAAGATGGAAATGCCCGAACCTTCGCGTTTCTCGGCGACATAGGTGTCGAGTTCGCGCCTCTCCGCCCCTCCCGCCGGAAAGAGCTGCGAGAGCATGCGAAAGGCCGCGCTTTTAAGGAAGGAATAGGCGTTGAGCACCGAGGTGATCTCGGGCACGACGACCAGCAGACCGCCGGAAACCGAGAGCCAGAAATCCACGACGTTCCATGAAGAACCGGCGCCGAGATCGAGGAGGACGAAGTCGGCCGGAAGCTTCGCGATGTCCCTTAGGATGCGTTTCTTGACCTGCCATTCGAGATTGGCGACGCCGGGTAGGAGATTGTCCCCCGGTACAAGCCAGAGCCTTTCCTCGCCCGTCTCCGCAAGGAGGGACTGGAGATTCCTCTCCTGCTTCCAGTACAGCGACCCGATGCCCGGATTGCGATTTCGCATCCCGAGAAAGGTGTGCAGATTGGAGCCGCCGAGGTCGAGATCGACGAGTATCACCGTCTTGCCCTTGCGTGCGAGGGAGACGCCGAGATTCGCCGCGATGAGGCTCTTGCCTACCCCGCCTTTTCCCGAGGCGATGGGGAGGAGCCTTGTCATCCGCGGCCTCCGGCGATGACATCGGCGTTGGCGAAATCCCGCAATGCAAGTACCATGTGACTATGAGATCGAAGCATTGTCCGGCAATCCTTTTATTCCTCGTCGCCCTCGGGGCGACGGGACTCACCGAAAGGACATTCGCCGAGGATTCGATCGTCGTCAATACCCGTGCCCTCGCCGCGGGTTCATCAGCCACCCTCCTCGTCAGGGCCTTCGCCGGAGAAAATGAACTTGGCGTGGCGACGAATCCCGTCACGGTTTCCGTTTATCTCGACAGGAGACTGGCGGGAACGGCGCCCTATCAGCAATCCGCCATAGCCGCCGGCAGCTGGCTCATCGGCGTCGAAGCCCCGGGCTACGACTCGAAGGAAATACAGGTAGGCATCGAGGATGCCATTTCCTACGAAGTGATTTTTCATCTGGCCCGCACGACGGGGAAGCTGATGGTCAAGCTGCAACCGGAGGATGCCCAGCTCTTCGTTGACGGCAGGCCCGCCCATCCGGGCCTCCTTTCCCTGCCCACGGGGTTTCGAAATCTCTCGGTCAGGCGTTTCGGCTATGACGATCTTTCGACCTCAGTCCTGGTGCCAGAGCGCGGCATAGCGGCCGTGAACCTCGTACTTAAGCCCGCCGTGTTTTCCGCTTCCCGCTACTCGGCGACTCGAGCGATTTTCAACCCTGCGAACGCTGGCCCCTTCGGCGAGACGAGGTTTTCCTTTCTCGTGAACGCTCCGGGATCGGGGCGATTGAGCATCGTCGACGAATCGGGAGAAAGGGTCTTTTCCCATGATTTCCCCGCTTTCGAAAGCTGGGAACAATCTCTCCTCTGGAATGGCCGGGATGCGGAGGGCAAACCATTGCCCGACGGAAGCTACACCGCCACGCTGCAAACGACCTCGGCGGCTGGGATATCCAGCGAAAGCAGTCTCGATCTCCAAATCGATTCGAGCCTCGTCGCTCGCCCCTTGGGAGAGAGCGAAGGCCTCGCCGGCTTGAGCCTTCTCCCCATTCCCCTCGCTTCGCCCCAGGGCCTCGGGGGTTTCGACGTGGCGGCTGAATCGGATTTCAGTACCGGGCTTCTCCGCCTCACGGCGGGTGCCCAGGTCGGCCTGGGCCCCGTCGTCGTTGGCTTCGAAGCCTCGGGTGATTTCGAGAACTCGGGATCCTTCGATTTCGGCCTCAATCTGCCCCTGCCGACGATCGGCATCTTCGGTCCCGGCTTCGGCGCGAGCCTCGCCCTCGGGACTGATAGCAGCGGGCTTTTCAGGGGGCGAGCGAACCTCGTCCTGCCCCTCTATTCGGGACTGGGCGGCGACGGCGAGCCTGGCATGCCGGCATTCTTCATCGGGCTCTCCCCCCTTGCCGAAGTCTCGGGAAATGTCGCGCGGGCCGCCCCCCAATTCGAGACGGGCCTCGCGGGCGGCTTCCTTGTCGCCAGCGATACCTGGCTCATCGGCCTTTCGGCACGAGCCTCGAGTTCCGATCTTCTTGCCGGGATTCCGGCCTTCGGCGGCATCGAGGCGGCTCTCGAAACGCGATTCTTGATCTTTGGCGGGCCCCTGCTTCTCAGCATCGGCTGCGGCGGCACAATGGGGGCCGATCTCGTCACTTCCCTTCCCTGGATGAAGGCGGGCATCGGACTCTGGTTCTAACCCGGCCCATCCTTCCCTTTCCGTCGGACATCGGCCCTTCGGCACTCCCACTGGTCGCTCGAAGCTCCCCGCGAGTATCATCCGCCTATATGATACGGATGTCTGCCTGCTACGCCCCTGCGGCTACTGGCTCTTCATTCGCCGAGGACAAAATATGATGAATCAAGGCAATGCGCGGTCACTATTCACTCGTTTGGGATTGGGCCCGGGTGATCCCCGCTACGCTACGGGCTACTTCTTCCTCTTTTCGGTCTACGGCATCACCTCGCCCTTTCTCCAGGTTCTCATCAAGGGGCTCGGCTATGGCGATGCGCAGATCGGCCTCTTTCTGGGGCTTTTCGAGGCGGCCGGGATCGGCGGTCAACTCCTCCTCGCCCGCGCCGCCGATCGCGTCGGGAAATACCGGCCCTTCCTCCTCCTGACGGGGGCCCTGACCGTACTCGCGGCCTTCCCCCTTGCCCTCTTTCCCTCCCCCATCGTGACGGGCTTCGCCATCGTGGTGATGGCCTTCGGCGTGCGCGGCATGGTGCCGGTGATGGACGCGTCGGTCGTGGCGCATACGCATCGAGGCGGCCGGTCGGGACCCCGCGGCAATTACGGCCTCATCCGCTCGGTGGGAACGGTCGGCTACATCGCCATGCTCCTCGTCACGCAGACGGCCAATCTCCAGTTCGGCAAACCCCTCGCCATCGCGAGCTGGGCAGCAGGGGCCGCCTTGATATTCATGATCAGCCTGTCCTTCGTTCCCGAATCGGGAGGAGTGGCGCGAAGCGCCGTCGAGGAACGAAAGACGCCGCGACGACCCTTCGATCGGCGTCTCTACCTCGGCCTCGCCATCATCGGGCTCGGCAGGCTCGCGATGGCCCCCATCAATTCCTTCTTCACCCTCTTCGTGACCGACGTCGTCAAGGGCGACACGGCGGGGCTTCTCTGGGCCGTGTCGGCGGCGGCCGAGGTTCCCGCACTCATCCTCGCGCGGCGATTCATCGATCGCTTCGGCCCGATGCGCGTCCTCGCCGTCTCGACCGCGGCCATCGCTCTCAGGCTCGCAATCTATGCCCTGATCCCGACGATGCCGGGTGTTCTGTTCGCCCAGCTCCTCCATTTCTTCTGCTACGGCCTTTTTCTGCCCTCGGCGATCGCCTTCGTGAGTTCCCTCGTTCCGCCAGAACGGAGAGTCTGGGGCATGTCCCTCCTCACCGGGGTGGCCGTGGGCTTCCCGAGCTTTCTCGGCTCCACCCTCGGAGGACTCATTCTCTCGGTCGGCGGCTACCGCGCCCTCTTCGCTTGGTCGATACTCCCCGCCGCCCTCGGCCTCGCGATATGGGCCGCGACCAGAAGGCTATTGGATCGACGCGAGGGCGGCGAGCTTCGCACCGGTTAAGGGAGGCGTCCTCCCCAGGAAATCTCCTAAATCCCGGTCGAGCCCCGGAGGGCCCTCTCGGCGAGGAAGAGCCCGGTCACCATCATCGCGTTGGCGTATTCGCCCGTTCCCATGGACCTGCGCACTTCATCGATGGGAATTATGAGGGTTTCGATTTCCTCGTGCTCGTCGAAATCGGTGCGGCCATGGTACTCGAGATCCATGGCGACAAAGACGTAGAAGCTGTTTTCCATGAAGGCCGGGTTGGGCGACACCTTTCCGGCCAGCTTGATGGAGCCTGCCTTCCAGCCCGTCTCCTCCTCGAGTTCGCGGCCGACCCCGACGGCCGTATCCTCGCCCTCCTCGATGATGCCGCCGGGGAATTCCACGAAAAAGCCGTTCGCGCCGTGGCGGTACTGGCGCACCATCACGCAGGAAAGGACCCCATCCACTTGGACGAGGGGCACGACGATGGCCCAATCGCGCGCGGCCACGCTCGTGAAGACGGCCCTTTTGCCGGAGGCCGATTCGCATTCCACGCGCTTGATATCGAGTATCTTTCCGTCGAAGCGCTCGACCACACGCCCCTTCTTCCATCCGACTTCAGCCATCGAAACGCCTCCCCGAATCGGCCGAAAACTCGGCCGCGGCGATGATATTCCGCCTCCGCCTTCCTTGCCAGACCCGCGGGGCCCCACTACGATGATTCTCAAGGAGCGTTGTCATGGAAGATTGGATGGAGGAATTCCCGGCGGCAATCACCGTCTCCGACAAGGACCACGTGATCGTCTACCTCAACGCGAAGGCCGCGAAGACCATGGAGAAGGAAGGCGGCAAGGACCTCGTCGGGAGCAATCTCCTCGCCTGCCACAAGCACCGCTCGATCGAGATCATCGAGCGCATATTCACCACGGGCGTCCCGAACGCCTACACCATCGAAAAGAAGGGCGTGAAGAAGTTCATCTACCAGGCGCCGTGGAGAAAAAACGGGGAGATAGCCGGTCTCGTCGAGATCTCGTCGGAAATTCCCTTCGAGCTGCCCCACTTCAATCGCGACAAGCCGAGCTGAGGGCTGGTCAAGAAGAATTTCGCGCGGAGAGGCAGAGGGCGCGGAGAAGAAATAATCAATAACAACTACTTCCTCTTTGCGACCTCCGCGACCCGACCCCGGCGTCACGCTTCGCGTGCCGCCTTTCTCCCCGCCGCGATGGCCATCAGGTTCTTGGGAATGAATGAGTGTTTGGAGGGGGGGAAGAAGCTCTCGAAGACCTTTTCGATCGTGTCGAGCTTGAGGGCCCCCGTGGCCTCGGCGAGGGCGCCCATCATCACCATGTTGGCGATCTTCACGTCGCCGATCTCCTCCGCGAGGGAATTGCAGGGAATGCGGAGGAGGCGGATGTCGGAGCGCTCCGGTCCGGACTTCACGAGATCGGAGTTGACGAGGAGGAGGCCCTTGGGGCCGACGACCGCTTCGCCGATGGACAGGGAGTCGGCGCTCATCACGACGACCGAATGGGCCTTGGTGACGAGGGGGCTCGCTATCTCGCTGTCGGAGACGATGACGGAGGCGCGGGCGACGCCTCCCCGCTTTTCGGCGCCGTAGAAGGGGAAGAAGGTGACCTCGAGTCCCTCCTTCATCGCGGCGTAGATCCACGCCTGCCCCATGGAGATGATGCCCTGTCCGCCGAAGCCGGCCATGAATGTCTTTTCTATCATTTCGCCCCTCCCGCGACAGCTCCGGCGGCGGCAGCCGCGGCGCCGCCTGTCTGGAGGATGTTCTTGATCTCCCCGAGGGGAAATACGGGAATCATCGACTCGACGAGCCAGTCGACGGATTCGACGGGCTTCATCGACCAATTGGTCGGACAGGGCGATAGGATCTCGACGAGGGTGAAGCCCTCGCCGCGCATCTGGGCCTCGAAGGCCTTCTTGATGTACTGCTTGGTCTTGCGCACGTTGACGGCGTTGTCCACCGAGCCGCGGGCAAGGTAGCGGGTGCCCTCGAGGGTGGCGAGCATCTCGCAGACGCGGATGGGATAGCCCATGCCCGGGTCGCCGGGATCTCGGCCAAGGGGGGCCGTAGTCGCCTTCTGGCCGACGAGGGTGGTAGGCGCCATCTGGCCGCCGGTCATGCCGTAGATCGCGTTGTTGACGAAGATCGTGGTGAATTTCTCCCCGCGGTTGGCCGCGTGGATGATTTCCGCCGTGCCGATGGCCGCCAGGTCACCGTCGCCCTGATAGCAGACGACGAGATGGTCGGGAAGGACGCGTTTGATGCCTGTGGCCGCGGCCGGCGTGCGGCCGTGGGCGGGTTGCACCGAATCGGTGCCGAAATAGAGGTCGGCCCAGATCGAGCAACCGACCGGGTTGAGGACGACGGAGGAGCCTTGGAGGCCGAGCTCGTCGATGACCTCGGTGATGAGGCGGTGGATGACGCCGTGGCCGCAACCCGGGCAGTACTTCGTCTGCAGGGGCACGAGGCTCGCGGGATGCTTATAGGTAGCCGTTTCCATGCTGCCCTCCTTTAGCGGCCCAGGCCGCGGCGAAGACCGGGGACGCGGTCGACAAGACCGATTCGATGGGGTTTGGCCCGTCCGGCGAGGACATCCTTGGCCGCGGCGAAGACCTCGTCCTCGTTGGGAATGTTGCCGCCGAGTCTCCCGAAGAAGTAGACGGGGGCCTTGTCTGAGCTCACGCCGCTCGAACCGACGCCGAGAATGACGTCCTCGACCATCTGCCCCATGCTCATCTCGACGCAGAGGAATTTCTTGCCCTTCGCCGCGAGCTCGGCGATTTCCGCGTAGGGGAAGGGCCAGAGTGTCTTGGGCCTGAAGAGGCCGAGCTCTATGCCCTCGGCCTTGGCGAGGGCCATCGCCCCGCCGGCGACGCGGCTCGAGGTGCCGTAGCCCACGAGGATGAGGTCGGCCTTGTCGCAATTGGTGGAAACTGACCTCACCTCCGATTCCGCGATGGCCTTGTATCGCTCGAAGCGATCGTTGACTGACTTCTCGAGCTCGTCTGGCACGAGGTTGATCGATGAGACGTGGTTGAAGGGCCGGCCGGTCTTGCCCTGATGGCCTACAGCCCAGGGCTTCTTGGGCAGGCTCGCCAGGTCGCGGGCCGCGGGGAGGACGACGCCCTCCATCATCTGGCCGATGAGGCCGTCGGCGAGGATCATCACGGGCATCCGCCACTTGTCCGCGAGGTCGAAGGCCTCGAAGGTGAGGTCGGCGCATTCCTGCACGTCTTTCGGGGCGAGGACGATGTGGTAGTAGTCGCCGTGACCGCCGCCGCGAGTCGACTGGAAGTAGTCGCCCTGGGCGGGGGAGATGCCTCCGAGGCCCGGCCCCGAGCGCGCGACGTTGACGATGACGCAAGGAAGGTCCGCTCCGCAGAGATAGGAGATGCCCTCCTGCTTGAGCGAGACGCCGGGGCTCGAGGAGCTCGTCATCGCGCGGGCCCCCGCGGCGGCGGCCCCGTAGACCATGTTGATGGCGGCGACCTCGCTCTCCGCCTGCACGAAGGTGAGGTGGCGGGGGATCATGTGCTTAGCCATGTAGGCCGGAATCTCGCTTTGGGGCGTGATCGGATAGCCGAAATAGGCCGAGCAGCCGGCGAGGAGGGCTCCCTCCGCGATGGCCTCGTTGCCCTTCATGAGTACCTTCTCAGGCATTGCTTCCTCCATCGATCCGGTAGACCGTTATCGCCACGTCGGGGCAGACGGCGAAGCAGTTGCCGCAGGCGATGCACTTGTCCTGCGCGACTTCCTCGGCCGGGTAATATCCCCAGGAATTGGCTTCGCCGGCGACGGCGAGCACCTTGGTCGGGCAGGCTCGAATGCAAAGGAGGCACCCCTTGCAGCGCTCCCGGTCGATCTCGACTCTTCCCTTGAATGCCATGGGCCTTCTCCTTTTCAGATCAGCTGGCCAGGGCCGCGAGGGCGATGGACGCGAGCTTGGTTTCCGCGGGATCGGCGCGGCTTGTCAGTACGATGGGTTTGGCGGCGCCCATGACCACGGCGGCGCCCTTTGCGCCCCCGAGGTCCATGAGGGCCTTGTAGAGGATGTTCCCCGCCTCGATATCGGGGGCGACGAGGATGTCGGCGTCGCCGGCTACGGGCGAGTCTATCTTCTTGATGCGTGCGCTCTCGGCGCTGATCGCGTTGTCGAGGGCCAGAGGCCCGTCGACGAGGCAGTCCTTGATCTGCCCGCGGCGGTTCATGGTCGAAAGGATGGCCGCGTCGACCGTGCAGGGCATCTTCGCGTGGTTGACCTTTTCGACGGCGGTGAGAAGGGCGACCTTAGGTCTCGCGACGCCGATGGCCTTGGCCGCCGCGACGGCGTTGGCGATGATGTCGATCTTGCCGTCCAGGTCGGGGGCGATGTTGATGGCGGCGTCGGTGACGATGAAGAGCTTGTGATAGTGAGGGGATTCGAGGACCGCGACATGGCTCGTGAGGCGACCGGCGTTGATACCGCTTTCCTTGTTGAGCACGGCTTTCAAAAGTATGGAGGTGTCGAGGAGTCCCTTCATGAGGACGTCGCCGCCCCCGCTGCGGACGATCTCTACTGCCTTGGCCGCCGCCTTGGCGAAATCGGGAGCCTGATGCCTCTCGAAGGCTCCGAGGTCGATGCCGAGTTCGGCCGCTATCGCGTCGATTGCGGCCAGGTCCCCCACGAGGATGGGCTCGGCGAGGCCCTCTTTCCAGGCCGCGTACACAGCCTCGAGGACCGAATGCTCCTGGGCGGCGGCAACTACCACGCGGCGCCTGCCCTTGGCCTTGGCCGCCGCGATCAGCTCTTCGATGCTCTTCATCGATACTCCCTGACCTCGCACTCGCCTTTGACGGCGCGGGTCGCAGCCAGGGCCAGGGCTTCCAATTCGCCCTCCCCCGGATACACCACGATTGAGGCGATATATTCGCACATATTTTGTAAAAGTGTCACGATAGACTGACTGAAGGCAACCCCGCCGGTCAAGATGATGGCATCGACCTTGCCGCTCGCCGCCGCGGCGAGGGCGCCTATGGACTTGGCCACGTTGTAGACGAAGGCCCGGAGGTAGAGACTCGCCTCTGGATCGCCGATCCTTGCCGCCTCTTCGATGATGCGAAGGTCGTTCGTTCCCATGAGGGAAACCATGCCGCCCTTTCCGGTGAGCAGTTTCTTGATTTCCGCCTCGGTGTATCTCCCGGAAAAGCACAATTTGACGAGGTCCCCCGCGGGGAGGGTTCCGGAGCGCTCGGGTGAAAAAGGCCCCTCCCCGTCCAGTCCATTGTTGACATCGACGACGCGCCCGTTCCGATGAAGGCCGACCGTAACCCCGCCGCCCATGTGGGCGACGATGAGGGTGGAACTCTCATAGGCTCGATCATGCTCGCGGCACCAGCGGCGGGCGACAGCTTTTTGGTTCAATGCGTGAAAGATGCTCTTGCGGCGAAACAACTTGTTTCCGCTGACGCGGGCGACGTCATTGAGTTCGTCGACGATGACGGGGTCGGCGATAAAGGCCGGAATGCCCAACTCGCGGCCGAAATCGTCGGCGATGAGGGCACCGAGGTTCGAGGCATGTTCGCCGTAGCGCGCGGTAAGGAGGTCTTCCTTCATCGCCTCGCCGATGCGGTACACGCCGCTCGGTATTGGCCTGAGCATGCCGCCGCGACCTATCACCGCCGCGAGACGGACGAGGGAAAAGCCCCGCCTCTCGAGCACTGACCGGATATGATGTTCCCTGAATTCGTGCTGCGACGAAATGTTGCCGAAGGCCGCTATTTCCTCGGTACCGTGGATAACGTTTTCGCTGAAGAGTTCCTCGCCGTTCTCGTAGACGGCGATCTTGGTCGAGGTCGAACCAGGGTTAATGACGAGGACGGTGGTCGGCACGAAGTCTCCAGGAGGAGGCGGAAGGCTTCTTCCGCTATCCCCTCTCTGGTTAATTATACCAGCTGCCTGGGCTCTGACAAGGAGGAAAAATCAAAATTTGAAAGTGTCTTTCAATAGATGAAACGCTATCGCTGCAGGGTCCTCGCCATGTAGAGCTGAATATAGAGCTCCAAGGCACTGTGGTTCTTGATCTTGAGGAGGGTCGGCGTTCCCGCCAAGGTTGCCGCCAGGCCCTTAACGCGCTCGAGCGTAAAGGTCTCGGCCTTCATCGAACGAAGAATGCCGCGGAGATAGTCGCGAACGAGGCTGTTGACGTCCTCGGTGAGATTGGCCTTGGCCTCGGGATTGAGCATCGTATTCCAGCGCCCCTCGAGCTCCCGGAGATATTCGTCGACAGTCATGCCCGCAGGCAGGAGGCTGCGCTCGACCTTGGCGGCCGCAGCGGCAAATTCCTTTTTGCGGTCGCGGGGAGACGCGCCGCGGCCGGGGGTCTCTTCGACCTTCTCTATGACGGCCACCTTGGCGGTCTTTTTCTTCGTCTTTGGCTTCCTATAGAAAAGCCGCGCCAAGGCGGCGAGGATGGGGACCGAGTACCAGAATGGCAGGAGCATCCTGGCATCGGAGACCATGGTCTTTCGGGGAAGTTCGAGGAGCTCATCGATTGGAACGAGGTCGCCGCGATAGAAGAAACGTTCCAGTTCGGCGGGAGCCTCGCCCTTCGAGGCGAGCTCGTCGTGAATGAGGGGGAGCAGCCGATCCTTGAGAAGAGCGTCGAGGAGGGGGAAGCGCTCCTCGAGCCGAATGCCGAGTTCCCGACGCCAGGCCTTGTCGTCCTCCATTGCCGGCAGGGAGGAGAATTCCTCCAGCTTGCGACGCCATTCCTCGAGGATCCTGCTCCGCAATTCCGCTCGGGCTTCGCCGACGAGGCGCATCGCCAGGGGGAGCATCCTATCCTTGGCGACATAGGAGCGTCGACCGCTCACCGTAACGACGATGAACAACTCGGGCAGGAGGCCCGGCTTCGCCGTCGTCGTGGCGTCCCGAAGCCATGCCTCGAGTTCCTCTTTCGTGTACTTTCCGAGAAGGGGAGCGCCCTTCCCGTCCTTGAAGAGACTGACCTCCTCCAGACTGAAGTGGAAGGGTGGTTTGCGAATCGCGACGGCCAAGGCCTTGTAGGCCAGATCGAGGTCGACTATCCGTTTGGCCTTTCCCTTGTAATAATTGGCGAAAATTTCGCAGGTCACGCTGGCCTGGTAGATCGAAAGATCCTCGGGCGTCTTATCGGTTTTCTTGTCCAGATCCTTCTTCAAATGGCTCGAGAGGTAGGCCCAGAAGCTGAAGGTGAAATCGCTCGACGATTTTCGCAACTCCTCGATCGCCTCGTAGGGACGGGTCAGGACGAGTGAAAACGCGTCCTTGAGGATCTGCTCCTTCGATGCGAAGGCATAGAGGAGTTTGTTGTAGAGGAACTCCTTGTTCCCTCCCCTCCTGAGGTAATGGCGCACCTTGAGCACGGCATATTCGATGAGCTTGGCGGGAACGAAGGACGAGGGAATGACTATGGGCTTGAGGCCCTCCGGAAAGATGATCCTATAAAGGGGCACGGGCCTGTCTTCGCCAAGATCCGCGATGATGGCAAGATCGCTTTCGAGGGAGATCGCCTGGATCCATTCGGAGGGCACGATGGTCTTCATGCTGTCTTCGTCGGGAAATGGAACGTCGGAACTCTCGTCCATGCGAGTGTATTCCTGGAGGAAGACTCCCGCGTAATGTTCGGGAAGGACGATCTTGCCTATTTCGCTGCCGACCATTTCGAGCGAAAGGCTGCGATCCTTCGCAAGCTTGAGGAGGCGCGGGACAAGGATGGTATCCGGATTGATGGAAAGATCGCGAAGGACCGGATTGGCCTGGTCGCCTTGTTTGGCCTGTCGAGACATGGCGAGGGCGAAGGGCCGGTATTCGACTTCCGTGAGGTTGTTGCGCGAGGCGAAGGCCCGCACTATCTGATGAACATCTATATCTTTAGGCATCGCGCATCAATAGTAGTGCCGCGGCCGACATCGGGCAAGTCGCGTTCGGAGCCAAGGTCGGACAGGCAGCGACATTCGGCATGAGTGCCCGAAATAATGCGAAAGGGCCGCCCCGAATGGAGGCGGCCCTTTCATCGCGATCCCCGCGTACGGGGACCGCGGCGAAGATCGCGGCGCGTTATCTGGTCTTGTGCCTGTTCTTTCTCTTCTTCTTCTTGCGCTTGTGCGTCGCTATCTTCTTGAGCTTTCTTTTACGTCCGCAGGGCACTTTGGCTACTCCTTGGCGCGGCGATCCCGATATCGACGAGGCGCGACCTCGTCTCGACTGTCGGAGTATAGTGCATGGAGCCGGGATTTCCGTCAAGTGGCCGGGTCGCCGTCCTCATGAAGAGGGGAGCCGGCACCCTGGCTGGGGCCAGGCGCGGCCTTGCAAAGCAAAATCGCTTGGATTATAACCGAATGAGCATTGCGGCCTTCCGGTCCCAAACCGGATTTCCGCGCAGGGAAAAGGAGCCTTGAAGCGTATGATCGCCAAGTCCGATATGCCGAACATCAATGAAAAACGCCCGGACGGAGTCAAATCCGACGGTCTCCCCTACAGGGTGCTCATAGTTGATGATTCGATGTTCATCGCGAAGCAGCTCGGTCAGATCCTCACCTCCGAAGGCTTCGAAGTCGTCGGCACGGCGGGAGACGGCCTCGCCGGCTTCGAGAAATACAAGGAGCTCTGCCCCAACATCGATCTCGTCACGATGGACATCACCATGCCGAAAATGGACGGTGTCACGGCTCTCGAGAAAATCCTCGAATTCGACAAGAACGCCTGCGTGGTGATGGTGAGCGCCCTCGGCAAGGAGGATGTCGTCAAGAAGTCCCTCCTCCTCGGCGCCAAGAGCTATATCGTCAAACCCCTCGACCGCAAGAAGGTTCTCGAAAGGATTCTTTCCGTCATCAAGAAGTAACTAGGGCGGGCTTCGCTGCGCCGCCTATCCTCTCAATGACAAGGCCCGCCGATCGGCGGGCCTTGCCGTTTTTCCGCAACAGACGCTACTGGGCTCCGAGGCGGGCGAGGATGTCGTCAACCTTGGCCTTGTAGCGATCGGGATCCGCAGCGGCGGCCTTGGCCAAGTCCGCTGCCCCCTCCTTGATGAGGCCCCTGGCTATCTCGTTGAGTCCGATCGCATAACCTGTAGTGGCGGGATTGGCGCCCCGCGAAAGGGCGGTTCTGTACATGGAGTCTGCAGCCGCCCAATCACCCTTCTCATAGGCGATGAGGCCGAGGTAGTAAGGCGCGACATAGCCGCTCGGGTCGAGGCTTTCCGCCTCGTCGAAGGCGGCCGCGGCCTTGTCGTAGTCTTTTTTCGCGTAGAGGTCGGTGCCCGAACTCAGGAGTTCCGGGTACGTCATCCTGGACTGGATATAGGCTTCGAAGGCGGCCTGGGTCGCGTCCAGGCCGTACCAGTCGCTCAATCGCTTATTGATGGCGGCTTGGTTGTCGGCGAGGTTGGCTTTGGGATCGAGGGTGGCAATGGATTCCCAGAGAAGCCGCGTAAAGTCGCCCTCCCTGTCGTTGACGAGGAAGGATACGAAGGCCCAAGACTCGGGATAGAAGACATCGATATTCGCCCTCGCGTCGTCGGCGCTCGCGCCGAGGAATTTGTCGAGAGGCATCAGTCCCTTCTTCGCCATATAGGCCTTGACCGTCGGCAACCATGCCAGGTTTTCGCGGACCTGAGGTTTCAGCGTGGTCGGGTCGAAGCTCAGGTCTTCGAATAGGACGGCGAAGCCGTCGAGCATCCAGAGGGGAGGCTCCGCGATGTAAGCTTTTATGAACTGCACGAAGGCCTGATGGGCCAGGCTTGCATCGTAATCCGGCTCGGGCTTGTCGAAGACGAGAAGTTCGCGCTTGAGCGGATTCAGGTAATGCACATACACGAAGTCGTTCCGGCTTTCGCCCGTGAGCTTGCCCAGATATGCGTCGAAATCCGCCTTGGTCGCGAATTCGCGCACGACGAGTTTTCCGGGGAGCTTGCCGTCGTCGAAATGGAAGACGCCATTGTAGATGGCATAGAGGGCTTCGAGGCGGGCGAGGAGGTTTGCGGCGCGCTCATTTCCGAGAGCGGAAGTGACGAGATAATGCGTGCCTTCCTGCGGCTGAGGGGCGGGAGGCGCGGTAGGGGCGGCCGTCGGCACGGAGAGAGGAGTGGCGGCCGGCGCGGAGGGAGGAGTGGCGGCCGGGGCGGAGGTCGCGCCTGGAATGGTCGTCGGCGAAGCAGTCGCGGTTGCAGTCATGGTCGGCGTCGATGTCACGGCAGGCGCCGTTGCGGGCGCGACCGACGCGGAGGCATTCGGCGGTGGCGAGCTCGTCGGGTTCGCCGCGCCGGTCGACCCAGCCGCGGTCTGCGCGGTCATCGCGACCGAGACTAGTGCGATGAAAGCAAGCGTGCCAAGGATCTTTTTCATGGTTCCCCCGGTGATGCGGATTCCAAGGCAATAGTAGAAGCTTGCATTCGCGCTGTCAAATGGAGACGCGAATCCCGGGCTGAAGAACGGCTGGAGCTGCCCCTGGAAATCAGCGACCGGGCGAGAATCTATCGATGATGATCGACACTTCCTCGATGAGGATGCCCGTGAAGCGCTCGAGATTCTCGATGATGTATTCCTGGAGGGCGCGCGCGTTCGTCGCGATCTTCGCCCCGAAGGGAACTTCGAGATAGACGCTGAGCCGGTACCCCTGCGAATCGGAACGGATGTTGAGTTTGCGGACCCTGAGAGAATCGTCGAATTCGTCGACGCAGTGCACGACCATCTGCGAGAGCGCGGCCTCCGAGATGACGACGCGGCCGAGCTTGGCGAATTCGGGGCGCACCACCGACTTCTCGTAGAGGCGGGGCCGCGCCGGCGCCGTGCCGAAGTTGCGCCTCAGGAAGACGCGGATGGTGTCGTAGAAGATCGAAGGATAGTTGCGCCTGATCTCGAGGGCCGGCACGGGTATCACGTGCTTGCCCTCGACCTTGCGCGTTCGCAGGGCCTTTTCGATATCCATCTTCGAGGCTATGTCCTCGATCTTGATGACCTTGCCGGGGTGGGGGATCTGAAGCCTTTCGCAGATCTTGCGGGCCATGCGCTCGCTCGTCCCGATGACGAGGATCTTGCGAAAGCGCTCCCGGTCGAGGGCACGCGCGACCTCGTCGCGGTGGGCCTTGTCGTGGAAGAGGGCGGTCTTCACCGCCGACATGTAGACCTGCTCCTTTTTGGCCGACTTGCCCGCGACGATCGAATCGCCGCGGATGAGGAGTCCGTCGTCGATGATCATCTCGATGCCGTATTTCTGGGCTACGAGCTTGGCCCGGAAACTCTTTCCGGTGCCGCTTTCGCCGACCAGGGCGTAGACGCGGATACCCTTGAGCGACCAGAGGGCCTCGCGGATGAATCTGAACATGCGATCGAACTATAGCCCGGAGGAGTCGCCCTTGGCGAGGGGCGATCATCGCCCGGGCGCGAATTCGCTCAGGTATGCCGCGAGACGGCCGATATCTCAAGGCGGAGGACTATGCGAAATGAACGCGACCTTCTTTGCCGATCTCGTCGCCGCCATCGAGGGTGAAATCGCCGGTTTCGAAGCCTGTGTCGCCATCCAGAAGGATTTCGAGAAGGCGATAGAGGCTCGAAACTGGCCGGCCCTCGAGAATGCCATGGCCTGCCTCGATGAAGGCCTCGCCGAGATAGGCCGCCTCGAGGAACGAAGGGCGAGCGCGGAAGCCCTGTTCCGAGCCTCCATCGGGGCCCCGGGCGCGGGCATCCCCGGCCTCCTCTTCCACGTCACGGAACCCGCGCGCAGCCAACTTTCCGATCTGCATAGAAGATTGCGGGTCGCCGCGATGCGCGTACGCCTCGAAAACGCCTCCATCGGCGAGTACGCCAGATCGAGCAGAGACCTGCTCGGCGAAGTTCTTCGCGAACTCTTCCCGGAAAAAAAGGGAAAGATTTACGGGCGTTCGGGCCGGGCCGTCGAGCCGGGCCACGACGCCATCCTCCTCAACACGGCCATGTAGCCGCGCGGGACGGAAGGAGACCGGCAATGCCATCGACATTCATGGGGATCGAAATCGCGAAGCGCGGTCTCGACGCCCACAACCTCGGACTCGTCACAATTGGTCACAATCTGTCGAACGCCTCCACCGACGGCTATTCCCGTCAGCGCGTACAGCTCGGGGCCATGGATCCGCTCTACGCCCCCGACATGACGCGCGAGGACACGCCGGGGCAGATCGGGCAGGGGGTTCTCGTGGATCGCGTCGAACGCGTCCGCGACGAACTCCTGGACGGCCGCATCGTCGCCGAGTCGGGCAACGAGGGCTATTGGACCACTCGCGACAAGTACCTTCTCTCGCTCGAGGACATCCAGAATGAGCCCTCCGATTCCTCGGTGCGCACACTGATGGATCGCTTCTGGGGCTCCTGGCAGGACCTCTCGCAGCGGCCCGACGACGCCTCGGCCCGGGCGGCCGTCGTCTCCAAGGGCGAGGCCCTCGCCGAGGGCATGCGCAATCGCTATCAGCGCCTGACGGAACTGCGCTCCGTCCTCGACGGGGACGTCCGCGGGACGGTGGAGCAGGTCAATTCCCTCGCCAAGGAAATCGCGGGACTCAACGGCCAGATCGTGCAATCGAAGGCCGTGGGCGACAGTCCCAACGACCTCCTCGATCGTCGGGACCTCCTCGTGGAGAAGCTCGGACATCTCGTGCCCGTTACCGTCGATCATCGCGACAGCGACGAGTTCATGGTACATGTCAACGGGCTCGTGCTCGTGCAGGGCAAGGTCGCACGCAGCCTCGACATGAAAGGCGCCGACGCGGAAGGCTTCGCCCATCCTGTCTGGTCCGACACCGGCATGCCCTATGACGCGAAGGGCGGCAACTTGGGCGCCCTCCTCGGCCTCCGCGACGGCGACGTCAAGAAGGAAGTCCAGACCCTCGACACCCTCGCCCTCTCCTTCACCGACCTCGTCAACGAGACGCACCGCGCGGGCTACGGGCTCAACGGAAAGACGGGCATCGATTTCTTCACCGAATATCCGGCCGTCAACGACGTATCGGGCAATTATGACCTTAACGGCGACGGCAAGTTCGATTCGACGATGATCTACCGCATGACGGGTAAGAACGCGCTGGACGGGCAGGCCCTCGTCGGCTTCGACGGCACGATGCGCCTACCCGGCGCAAAGGGCGTCGTGAAGGTCGATTACCATCCCACCGACACGGTGGCCGACGTCGTCGACCGCATCAACGTCTCCGGCGCCGAGATCACCGCCCGCCTCGACCGCGAGGGAAGGCTCGAACTCCGCGCCACCGCCAGTTCCGCCTCGGCGGTGCCCGGAACGACAGGTACGCCAGCGGCCGCGCCCGATTTCGTGATCCGCCACGTCGAGGATTCGGGTCACTTCCTCGTCGGTTACGCCGGCCTCCTCAAGTCGAGCGGTCCGGCCGGAGCCTTCGATTGGGGTGGGGCGAACGCCGCCAACAGCCTCGCGGTGAGCACCCGCGACTTCGCCGTCGCCCCGCTCTCCCACCCCTCGGGTTGGCTCCAGGTCAACGAGGAAATCAAGAACGATCCCGGTTCGATAGCCGCCGGATTCGGCGAGAACGGGAAACCCGCAGCCCCCGGAGACGGAACGGCGGCCATCGCCATCGCGGCGCTCCGAACGAAGCCCGTCATGGTGGGCTCCCAGCGCACCTTCGACGACCACTTCGCCGACGCAGTCGCGCGGGTGGGACTCGAGGGCGAAAGAGCCCAGACGGCCTCCCAGACCCACGACCGCATCGGCAAGGAGCTCCGGGATCTCAGGCAATCGAACTCGGGCGTCAACATGGACGAGGAACTCGCCGACATGATCAAGTTCCAGCACGGCTACGCCGCGTCGGCCAAATTCATGAGCACTATGAACGACATGCTCGACACGATCATCAATCGGATGGGGGTGTAAGCGATGCGCAGGGTAAGCACCGACCTGATGAACAACGACATGCAGTTCTGGATGCGCCGGGGCGAGCGGGACATGGCCACCCTCGAGACGCAGATGGCGACCCAGAAGAAGATCACCCAGCTCCGCGACGATCCCCTCGGCGCGGCGCGGGCCGTGCGCTACGATTCGGTGGTCGAGCGGCTCAAGAAATACGAGGACAACGCCAAGACAGCCTCGGACCAGATCAAGCTCTCGGAAGGCTACGCGCGGAACGCCGTCGACATCATGCAACGAATCCGCGAAATAGCGGTGCAGGGAGCCAACGGCATCTACACGAAGGACGACCAGAAGGCCATGGCCGTCGAGGTCGATCAGCTCCTTAAAGAACTCGTCTCGATAGGCAATTCGAAGGCGCCGGACGGGACCTACCTCTTCGCGGGCGAAGACGCGCGCACCGAGCCCTTCAGGGTTGTCGAGGACGGCTCGACAGGCAGCGGCGAGACGAAGATCACCGCGGTTCAGTACCTGGGCGGCTGGAACGGCCCCGAGGTGCAGGTATCGGACAGCTCCACGATACCGATCCGGCAGCCCGGATCGGAGGTCTTCTGGGCCGAGCGCGGGCAAGTCATCTCGACCTACGACGCGCGCAACTGGCGGGCGACCTCTGACGGGGCCATCGCCATCGACGGCGTGAAGGTGGACATCAAGACGGGAGACACGGTCCAGGCCCTCGCCGCCAAGATCAACGATTCGGGAGCCCCCGTCCACGCGAGCATCGATCCCCGGCACTTTTCCCTCGCCCTCGAGGCGACGATACCGCACCAGATGCGGCTCAAGGACCTCCCCGGCGCCGGCGCGGCAGGTGGCGGCGCCGTCGCGGTTCCGGCAGGCGCCGTCGCGGCTCCCGCAGGTTCCGCGGCGGGAACGGCCGCGACCGGGGTGCCGATGCGTCCCCTCGTCGAGCTCGGAATCCTCGCGCCGACGGGGCGCGCCCCCGACGATCTCGCGCCCAGCGCGCGGAGTTCGGGAGGCTCGCTCTTCGACGTCGTAATGCGGCTCAGGGACAGCCTCGATCGGGGCGACGTCCTCGAGACGGGAGGCTCAGCCCTCGCGGGCATCGACGCCGGCCTCTCCAACCTCAATCGACGCGTCACCGAAATAGGCGCGCGGAGCGAGAGGCTGGACTTCATCTCGGCCCGGCTCAATCAGGAGGTGCCCGATACGACGAAGCTCCTCTCGAACGAGACCGATCTCGACATCACGAAGGCCATCACCGACTACCGGATGATGGAGTACGCCCACCAGGCTTCGCTGCAATTCGCCGGAAAGGTCTTCCCGCAGACCCTCCTTGACTTCTTGAGATAGAGTGTGGAGTATGACGCCCCTTCGCGGGGAGGGAGACTGGGCATGAGAATAGCGACAAAGGCCTTCGGCGAAGTCGATATCGACGAGCGCCAACTCGTCACCTTTCCGACGGGCATTCCGGGCTTCATCAAGTTCACGCGCTGGGCCCTCCTCGACGCGAGCCGCAAACCCTTCTATTGGCTCCAGTCCATCGAGTTGCCCGAGCTCGCCTTCGCCCTCATCGACCCCTTCCTATTCCGCTCCGACTATTCGCTCGATCTTCCGGACGAACTCCTCGCCGACATCGGCGTGACGAGCCCCGACGACGCCCTCGTATTCGCGATCGTCACCGTCCCCGCCGATGGAAGCCCGATAACGGCCAACCTCCTCGGCCCGATCGTCATTTCGCGCTCGAAACGCGTCGGCATGCAGGCCATCCTCCTCGATACGCGCTGGCAGGTGAAGCACGACATCATGGCCGAGCTCGCCGCGGCCAAGGGCGGTGCCTGATGCTGATACTGTCGCGGCGGCGCGACGAGAAGATCGTCATCGGCGACGACATCGTCATCTCGGTGGTCGAGGTGCGCGGCGACATCGTCAAGCTCGGCATCGAGGCGCCGCGCAACGTGAAGGTTTACCGCGAGGAAGTCTTCGAGGCGATACGGACCGAAAACGCCGCGGCCGTGGCCTCGGCCCCCGCCCTCCCCGACCTCGATTTCCCCGGAAGTATCTGAGCAAGACCTGGCTTGGGCCGATCGGGATAGCAGCGGCTTACTTATCTCGCCTTCGCGCCCCGTGCTATCGTCGCTTCATGTCCATGTTCTTCCATCCCGTCACCAATCTCCCCCTAGGCGATCCGGATCTCGTCCCCCTCGAAAGGCGCCGTCTCCCCTCGCCCGCGGAACTCGAGTCCGCCGCTTCGACCCTCATCCTCTCAGCCTCGGGTTGGCGCAAGGTCTTCGCCTCACCCGACCCCGCCGCGGCAAGGGCGGCCTGGGCCCCTCCCCTCCGGGCCGACGAGAGCCCCGACGAGAACAGCCTGTCGACCCGGGTGGGACCGGCCGAGCTCGTCATAGCCGGGACGATGGCCATGGTCTTCGCCGAGCATGTGATCGCGAATAGCGGCAGGCACGACGCCGCCATCCTCCTCGGGACCGACAGCAGGCCCACGGGTCCCGCGTTAGCCGACACCATGCTGCGCGTCTTCCTTTCGCTCGGAATGAGGGTCCGCTATCTTTCGGTAATCGCGGCTCCCGAGATCATGGCCTATTCGCGACGGACGACCTCCATGGACGCCGCGGACGAAGAGAGGACCGAGGGATTCTGCTACATTTCCGCGAGCCACAATCCGCCCGCCCATAACGGCGTCAAGTTCGGCTCGGGAGGCGGCGTGTTCTCCGGGGCCGAGATCGCCCCCCTCATCGCCTCCTTCCGCGAGCGCATCGCCGATCCCGGGATCGCCCAACGCGTCTTCGCCCTCGTCGACGAGGCGGAGCCTCGCTCCGTCGCCGCCGTCTTTTCCGGCTGCAACGCCTGGAAGCGCCGCGCCTTTTCGGCCTACACCCTCTTCGCGCGGCAGATCGTCACCGGGAGGGAGGAGCTCGAGGCCCAGGATGCCCTTCTCGACGAAATGGAGGAGGGGGGGCGCTCCAACCCCCTCGGGGTTTTGGCCGATCTCAACGGCTCGGCCCGCTGTCTCTCGATCGACGCGAATTTCCTCGACGGCCTCGGCCTCCGCCATATTTCGATGAACGATGTAGCCGGGCAATTCGCGCACAGGATCGTGCCCGAGGGAGAATCCCTCGAAGCGGCGCGCGAGCGCCTCGTCGAGGCGGGCAGGGCCGACGCCTCCTTCGCGATCGCCTACGTTCCCGACTGCGACGGCGATCGCGGCAACCTCGTCTGGCGCGACGCGGACTCGGGCGCGGCGAAGCCCCTCGAGGCCCAGGAGGTCTTCGCCCTGGCGGTCCTCGCCGAGCTCGCCCTGCTCGACAGGGAAGGCAAGGCCGGAAACGCCGCGGTAGCCGTCAACGACGCGACGAGCCTCAGGATCGAGGCGATCGCCCGCGCCTTCGGATCGGAGGTCCATCGTGCCGAGACGGGCGAGGCCAACGTGGTGGGCCTCGCCAATCAGCTCAGGGCCGCGGGCAGGACCGTAAGGATACTCGGCGAAGGCTCGAACGGCGGCAACATCACCCATCCCTCGGAGGTGCGCGATCCCCTCGCGACCCTCGGGGCCGCGCTCAAGCTCCTTCTCCTCCGCGGCGAGAAGTCGCTTTTTCGCATCTGGCTCGAGCGCTCCGGGCAGGCCTCGCTTTGGAGGCCCGACTTCACCATCGCCGACGTGGTCGCCTCGCTCCCGCCCTTCGCGACGACGAGCGTCTTCGAGACGCGGGCGGCCCTTCGCATCGCCGAACGCGACCACGCGGCGCTCAAGTCCCGCTATCGGGAGATCTTCGCGAGGAACTGGCCGGCCAAAAGCTCACAATTGGAACATCGTTGGGGTATCGTCGGCTGGCGGGCCTTCGCGACGAAGGGCAGCGCCGAAATCGAGGTGGGCGAGGATTTCGCCGCCTCGGGCCAGGGGGGACTGCGCATCGCGTTGCTCGATGCCGCCGGTTCGGCCAAGGGCTTCCTCTGGATGCGCGGCTCGGGCACGGAGCCCGTCTTCCGCATCATGGCTGACATTCAGGGCGGGAGGGCCGAGGACGAGGAATGGCTCCTCGATTGGCACAGGGCCATGGTCAGGGCGGCCGATGCGGCGAAGTAGATCTTCCGGCGACTGTTAGGTAAAGGCGATGGGTCCATCGATCGACAATAGACTTTATCGCGACGTCCCTGTAGGATTGCCGCACGACGAGGAGCGATGATGGGTATCCGTGGCGAGCTGTTTTCGACGAAGGTTTCCTGCGAGGGCCGGACCTATTTTTTCAATGTAAAGCAAAACCGCATGGGAGACATCTTCCTGTCGATCGTGGAATCGAAGCCCACCGAGACGGAATCCTTCGACCGGCGATCCATCGTGGTCTTTCGCGAAGACATGCGCGGCTTCCTCAGGGCCTTCCAGACGACCCTCGGATTCTTGGAAAAGCCCGGTGCCAAACCCACTGAAATGGTCTTCGAGCCCGAGGACGAACCCCGACGCATTCGTCCTCCTCGGGCGGCGAACCTCGAGGGCGGCGATTCCCCGACGCCGGCCCCTCGCCGAGCGAAGGCGGACCAAGCCTCCACGTCGAGCGAGGGCGGGGCGCCGCGCAAGAGGCGGGTCGTCGTGAGGAAGAAAGCCGCTGACAAGGGTTCGGGCGACGAGGCCTGAGGCGATTCCGATAGCCCGGGCCGAGGGACTCGGCCGGGGCCCGGCACGATTCACTTAATTATGACGACAAAAAGCGCCACGGTCCATCCGGCGAGCGCGGCGAGACCGGCGCCGAGGCTGAGCAGGGATATGCGCAGCGAACGGGCCTCAGCCGCCTTCCTGTAATCCGCGAACGAGACCTCCAAGCTCCTCAACGAGTCTTCCGCTTTCCTCAACGCTTCCGACAGCGCGATCGATTCCCGCTCCGAGCTCGTCGCACGAAGCTCGAGCTCGCTCGAGATCAGCCGAAAGCGTTCGAGCTCGAGTCTCAGCTCCCCGAGCTCCTGAGTCGAGTCCGCGAGCGAGGCCTCCAATCCGGACGAGTTCCGCCTCGAGACTTCGAGCTCTGTCCTGAGCCTCTCGTTGAGCTCCGCGAGCCGCGTCGAGATCGCCGACAGCCGCTCGAGCTCGCTCGCGGAGATTCGCGGAGTCGCGGGCGCCGAAACCGAGGCCTCCGGCGAGACCGATGGCCCCTCCGGCCAGGAGGCCTGCGAAAAAGCCAAGACCGACGAGACGAAGAGGGCGCGCAAGGCCCCCGCCCTCACGGATGGAATCCACCCTTCCCTCCCTTTCGATTCCGCCATCGTCATACCTCCTCCCTCTATGCGCGAACCCTGAAGCTGGAGCGCTGGATGGGAGAAGGTCCCCTCGAGAGTACGACCTCGCGATGGGACTTCGTGGGATAACCCTTGTGTCGCGAGTAGCCGTATTCGGGATAAAGCCAATCGAAGCGCTCCATTTGGAGATCGCGGGCCACCTTGGCGAGGATCGAAGCCGCCATGATGGCGGGGACGAGGGCATCTCCGCCCACGATCGCGCGCGCCTCGCCCCGGAGGGAAGGGAGCCTGTTGCCGTCGACGAGGGTTTCCCTCGGGGCCGCGCGGCCGCACTCGGCGAGGCTCGCGAGAAGGGCCTCGTGGGCGCGGCTCATCGCGAGAAAGGTGGCGGCGAGGATGTTGAGCTCGTCTATTTCGCTGGGGCTCGACCAGTCTATGGCCCAGGCGATCGCCCCTTCGACGATGGCCGAAAAGGCCGACTCGCGGCGGGCGGGCGACAACGCCTTCGAGTCGTCGAGGATGTCGATGGGAAAGGATTCGGGAAGGACGACGGCCGCCGCGTAGACGGGTCCGGCGAGGGGTCCCCGCCCCGCCTCGTCGATGCCGCAGATCTCCGGTCCCGTCGGAGCGAGAATCCCTTCGCGACCCGATGGAGCTACGATTACATGATTCTTCACGACCGCGATGATAGCCCTGGGACGGCGAAAAGGATAGTCTCGACCCATGGACTTCGGTTTCATCAAGCTGCGAGTCGGCTCCGCGGATCTCCTCCTCCTCGATGGCATCGGAGACGGCAGCGGAGGGAAGCGAGAGGAGGTCGCGAGGGCCATCCTCCATAGGCGACGCGGGGTCGGCGGGCTCAGGCTCGCGTCGGTCGCCCGTTCCGAAAAGGACCTCTGGCTCGAGGTCTACGATCGGGATGGTTCACGCAAGGCGGCTCTTTTCGACGCCGCCCTCTGCGCCGCGCGCTGGCTTCTCGACTCGGGGCGGGCGGGCAGCGAGGAGCTCCATTTCCGGACTGCCTCGGGCGAAATCCTTGTCGATGTCCTCGACGGCTCTTCCCTGGGCCTTTCGGTCGGCCCCCTCTACGGTCTGCCCGATCGGGCACTCCTCGACGGAGGGCTCGCCCTCGAGCGAAGCCTTCGCGTCGAGTCGAAGGGCGAGAGATTTGAGGCCCTTCCCGTGGCCTTGTCGGCAACGGGAGAGGCGGCTGGAAGCGACGAGGCTGGCGGGGCGAGGCGCGAAGGGACGGCGAGGCGCGAGGGGCCCGAAGGGGTCGTGTTCTTTCACGAGGGGGTTGGGGCGCCGCTCAGGGTGAAATTATCGAGCCGAGGTCGGGGAAAGGTACCCGCAGTGGCGATTCCAGCCCTCTGTCTCAGCGAAGCCGAAATCGTCATAGGCGCTCCCAAGGGCGCCCGGGTCGACACGGTGTCCATGGCTGCCATGGCCCTCGGCGCGGCGGCCCTCCTCGGAAGGGCGTCCGACGAGGCCTTTGTGCGATCAGGCAGGGACGGGCTTTGGGTGCGTCGAGAATCCGACGGCTCGCTCTACGTCGCGGCAAGGCCGGCTTATGTGTTCCGAGGCGATTTTCCTATCGACGAGCGGACTGAGACCGTGTAGTCCGCAGTCTCGAGGCCATCAACGCGGCAGGTGGTACGAGGCGCGAAAATCGTCGACGAGGTCGAAACCGAGACGCTCATAGAGAGCGAGGGCGGGCGCGTTGGACTTTTTGACGAAAAGGGAGGAGCCTCTGCCCTCCTTCGCCGTGATGCCCAGTAGAAAGGCCATCATCGCGGCCGCGATGCCGCGGCTCCGGAACTCGGCTTCAACGAAGACACCGCCGATTTGATCGAGGGTGAAGGCCCTGGCGTTCGTCGCGGCCTTGCCCACCGCGCGACCCCTGCTGCGAGAGCTTTCCGAGAGCCGGGCGCCTATGATGAGTTCGACGGCGAGGTTCCGCGCGAGGAAGGCCCGACAGGCCTCGGCGTCGAAGACCCGGAGCGGCGTGACGACCTCCTCCTTTTCGTAAGCTTCCTGCAGGGGCAGGAGTTCGCCGAGATCGAGGGGACTTGCCCTCCACAGGGAGACCTGACAGCGCGGCTCGCAGTCGGGGGCAGGGGCGCCAAGCCCCCAGGGTGCCCTTTCCATCAGCCGATACTCGACCACGTGGGCGGGCGAAAGGCTCAGAGCTGCCTCGAAGGCAGTCACCGAGGAAGCCGGCCCGATGACCGATGCCGGTTTCGGAGGCGCGAAACCAGGCTTGCGCGAAGCCTCCTCGAAGGCCGCTCCGAGCCCGGCGGCGCTTCTTTCCCCCTCGGGCAGCTGGACGAACCAGAGACCGCCTGCGAGCCCGAGGGCGGCGGCCTCGACGGGTTCGCCCGCCTCGCGGCGAAGCCAGAGACAGGTCGGTCCGAGCGACGAGGGAATCCTGAGCCCCTTCTCGCCGAGGAGGCGCGAAATCATGCCGGCCGCCCGCGACTCGCGGCCGCGCAGAAAGGCCTCGACAGCCTCGGCGTCGGCCTTGACGGCGCGGCGCCAGCCCCTCGTCGCCGCCTCTTTCATCGAGGGCCAGCGAGAGCCACGGGAAAGCTGCCTTCGGCCTTGCTCTCGCCCTTAAGCGCCGAAATGGCCGCGGCGATGGAATCGGGGGACATCGAGTAGACGGCGACAGCCGGCAATGCGGCGGGAGCCCGCGCAAGGGGAAAGGGGGTCAATATCGAAACAATTGCGACGTTTTTTCGTCGCGCCAGGGCGGCCAGCGCGAAATCCATGCCGGCGTCGCCTTGTACGCAGACGAGGACGGAATCGGCCTTCGCGAGAGCCTCGTCGAAGGAGGCGATCTCTGCGGGGAGGGCCCGCGTCTCGGGGCGCCAGGAAAAACGGAATGAGGCCGAACCGGGCCAGGCCGCGGCGGCAGCCTCCGAAAAGGTCGACAACGGACTGGCGATGAGGAGGCGGCCTGAAGGTCTCCAGGGAAGACTCGCCGGATTCAGGGCAGTCGCCGACCTTTCGGCCTGATCGCGGAAGAAACCCTCGCCCTTGCGGTCGGGTAGATGCTTGTCGAGTTCCTCGACCCGCGGAATGAGGGCGCTCGGGCCGCGGGGGGCGAGCCAGCGCAGCTTGAGGCTCAGCACGCGGATAGCGGCCTCCCTGACCCTCGCCCGAAAACGCGGATCGACGCGGTAGGCGGCAAGGAGTCTCGTAAAGCTCGCGTCGTCGAGGTCAGGCAGTATGGAGGACATGAGGAGGTCGTCTCCCGCATCCAGGGCCTCGCGGCAGGCCGTGGCGTAATCGGTGCCCGTCCCCCCCATCCTGAGATCGTCGGTGACCGCGACACCCTTGAATTTCATCTCGCCCCGGAGAATGTCGGTCATGAATCGCCGCGAAAGCGAGGCGGGCCTTCCGCTCGGATCGATGCGCGGGAAATCGAGGTGTCCGCTCATCACCGCCGGCAGACCCTCATCGACGAGCATCCTGAAGGGAAGGAGTTCCCGCGATTCGAGGGTTTTCTTGCCGATGCCGATCACCGGCGTGACCCCGTGCGAATCCTGGTCGGTGTCGCCGTGGCCGGGGAAATGCTTTGCGGTCGGGATGACACCTGCAGCCATGGTGCCTGCCGAAAAGGCGGCGCCGAGAATGCCGGCGGCGACGGGATCGTCCGAAAAGGCCCTGGTTCCGATCAGCTCGCTTTGGTGATTCGTGGCGAGATCGACGGCGGGGGCGAAATTCATGTTGATGCCGAGGGCGTCGAGTTCCCTCGCGATGTAGTAGCCGCTCCAATAGGCGTCGGAAGGCTTTCCGGAGGCACCGATAGCCATGTTTCCGGGGGTCTCGGTCGAATCGCCCTTCACGTGGCGAACGATGCCGCCCTCCTGGTCGGTGGCGATGAGGAGAGGGATCCGATGCCCCGACCTCAGGGCCGCCGATTGGAGCTCGTCTATCGCAATTGCGAGCTTCGTCGTATCCTCCGCGTTCCAGCCGAAGATCTTGACGCCTCCGAGACCGCGCTTCTCGATCCAGTCGAAGATGAGGGGCGTGGGCACCGTGCCCGGATAGCCGAGGAGAAAGACCTGCCCGAGGACTTCCTCGGGGCGCATCGACGCGACGAGGGCGGCCGCGAGGGCGTCGGGGTCGCCTCTCGACCAGAAATCGGGACTTTCATTTCCCGAGGCGGGGATCGAATAAGCGGCAAGGGCCTTTGCCGCCTTCGACGAAAGGACTCCGGAAGAAACCGATTCGCCAGGGGTAACAGCCTTCTCCTCCATGCGCGCGGCGAGGGCCGGCCCCAACAGGGTGGTGACATCGGCTGCTCCGGCCGTCGAAAGCCCCGAGGCCGGAGCCATCGACATGCCCGTGACGACGAGGGAGAGAAGGATGAGGCCGACGAGGATCGGCGAGGGACGTCGAGACATCGGCGCCTATTCCGCTCCGGCTGGAGCCGTCATTCGGGCCCGCGCAGCTCGTCGATGTGCATGGCGGCCGCATGGGCGGCGATCGCCCCGTCGGAGCAGGCGGTGACGATCTGGCGGAAGGGGCTCACGCGCACGTCGCCGGCGGCGAAGAGGCCCTTGACGCTCGTCTCCATCCTCTCGTCGGTGATGAGGGAGCCGCCCTCGTCGCGCTTCGCGTCGCCGGCGAGGGAACTGCGGGGATCAGAGCCGATGAACACGAAGACGGCGGCTACATCCTCCTCGTAACGCCTCTTCGCAGAGAGGTCTTCGAGCTCGACGGACCCGACCTTCTTGTCGCCCTTGATCTCGCGGACGACGGTGTTGAACCGCACTTCGATCTTGGGGTTCGAGAGGACGCGGGCGGCCAGGGATTTCTGTGCCCTGAAGACGTCGCGACGGTGGACGAGGATGACCTTCTCGGCCAGCTTGGAAAGGAACATGGCCTCGTCGCAGGCGGCGTCGCCGCCCCCGACCACAAGCATCTTCTTGTTCTTGAAAAATGGTCCGTCGCAGGTCGCGCAGTAGGAAACGCCCCGTCCCTGGAACTCCTCCTCGCCCTTGACGTTGGCGTGACGATGCACGGCGCCCGTCGCGAGAATGACCGCGAGAGCGGTGAAGGTTCCCTCGTTCGTCTCGATGCGGAAGGTCTTCCCTTCCTTCGTTATCGCCGAAACCGAGGCGGTGAGGAACTCGGCGCCGAAGTTCTCGGCCTGCTGGTGGAGGGTTTCGGCGAAATCATAGCCGTTGACCGGCTCCACGATGCCCGGATAATTCTCGAGCCTGTCGATGAGAAGGGCCTGACCTCCGGGCGCCATTTCCTCGATGAGGAGGGTATCGAGATTCGCTCTCGCCCCGTATTGGGCGGCGGCGAGGCCGGCCGATCCGCCTCCGATGATCACGAGGTCGCGTTCTGTCTTCATTGTTCGGGTTCCTCCGGGCGCCGCTTTCCGCGGCATGCACGAACCTGTAAAATAAGGTTTCAAGCATGAATAGGACAAGTGGCTATCGGAAACTCCCCGCGCTCGCGGGCCTTTTCGCCTTCGTCGCGCTCGGCTTCGGCCTCGCGCCTGAGCCGGCCCTCGCCGAGGCGGGGTCGGCGGCGCTGGCGCAGCCTTCGAGGCCGAACGGCGTCGACAGGACCCTCATCCCCCAGCCAGACCCCCGACTGGCGGCCCTCGGCTCGGCCTCGGGTCCCCTAAGCCCGGACATTCTGGTCGATACGGCCCTCATCGTTTCGGGCATCGACGATGCTTCCTTGCCGTCTTGGCGAAGAGGGGTCGAATCGATCCTCGCGCCGATCCGCGAGGCCGCGGCCAAGATGCCCGACGCGAAGAGCCGGGCAGAAACCCTCCTCGAGCTTCTCCATGAAAAGGGACCCTTTCGCGGCTATTCGACGACGGCGACCACCCTCGTCGATGTCTTCAACCGGGGCCAATTCAATTGCGTCTCCTCCGCCGTGGTCTACCTCATCGCGGCCCGCGAGCTCGGCATTCCCTGCGAGGGGGTCAGGACGAGCGACCACGCCTTCTGTTCGGTCGAGGTGGACGGCGGCCGGATCGACGTCGAGACGACGACGGCCTTCGGTTTCGACCCGGGGACGAAGCGCGAATTCACCGACGCCTTCGGCAAGGTCACCGGTTACAGCTACGTTCCGCCCGGCGATTACGCCCGGCGCCAAGGCATCGACGGCCGCCGCCTCCTCTCCCTGATCCTCTCCAACCGGGCGGCCCTCCTCGAATCGGCGGGTCGCTGGAGCGAGGCCCTTTCCCTCGCGGTCGACTACGAGGCCATGGAGCCCGACGCCGAGGGCCGCGACTTCGTCCTAGGTAGGATCAACAATTTCGCCGCGGCCCTGATGGGAGCCGGCAGATGGGCCGATGCCCGGCAGCTCGCCGCGGAGGCGAAATCGCGCTGGGGCGAGGACAGGCGCATCGCGACGATAGCCTCAGCCGCGGCCGACGGCGCCCTGGTCGCAGCCCTCTCCGATTACCAGAACAAGGGAACAGGGTCCTTCGCCCAGGCCTTGGCCCTCGTCGAGGGAGCCCTCGCCTCGGGAGACATCGGAACGGCGAGGGCCGACGAGTTTTACGCCTTCCTCTACGGCAACGAGGCCAATCGCATCGGCCGCTCGGGCGACTGGCTCGGCGCCGCGGCCTTCGCTGAGGAGGGAATTGCCAGGACAAATGGAAACGCCAGCCTCGTCCAGGCCGCCCAGAGTTACCGCCACAATTACGTCGTCACCGTGCACAACGAATTCGCCCGGCTCTTCAACGCGCGGCGCTTCAAGGAGGCGGCCGCCGCCGCTGCCGCCGGCCTCGCCAAGCTACCCGGTGACCCCACCCTCACGGCCGACCTCAAAGCCGCGCAAGGCGCCGGTGGTTGAGACCCGCGGGACGCCGGGGGCTGAGACCGCGCAAGACGCCGGTGGTTGAAAACCGCGCGCCACGACCCCCATCGCCGGATCGATCGTTTGCACTCGAATCACCATCTCCTTATACTCTCCGCAGGAGAACAACATGGCCATCCCCAAAGAATTTCAAGTACGATCGCTCGGCGAGGCGCGGATCACCAGCCCCCTCGCCCTCTCCCGCACCGTGGGCGACGCCCTCGCCGATTACGAGGATGACCGATATTTCGTCCGGCATGAAGTGGAAGTGGAAGCCGACGGCGTCATGCCCGAAGGTCCCGTCTTCGAGCGGGCCGGCCCCCGGCGCATGATCTATTTCAATCCGAGCCACGTCCACGCCGGCATCGTCACCTGCGGCGGCCTCTGTCCCGGCCTCAACGACGTCATCCGCGCCACTGTCCGCTGCCTCTGGTACCGCTACGGCGTTCGGCGTATCACGGGCATCCGCTACGGCTACAGGGGCTTCCTCCCCGACTCCAATCTCGAGGTCCTCCCCCTCGGTCCGGAAATCGTCGACGAGATCCACAAGGCGGGCGGCACCATCCTCGGCTCCTCGCGGGGAGGCGGCGAGCGCACTTCGGAGATAGTCGACGCGATCGAGCGACTCAACCTCACGATGCTTTTCACGATCGGTGGCGACGGCACGCAGAAGGGAGCCCTCGCCATCGCCGAGGAGATCGAGCGGCGCCACCTCAAGGTATCGATCATCGGCATTCCCAAGACCATCGACAACGACCTCCTCTGGCTCGACCGCTCCTTCGGATTCGAAACCGCCGTCGCGCGGGCCTCCGACGCGGTGGCCTGCGCCCACGCCGAGGCGGACTCCTACATCAACGGCATCGGCCTCGTGAAGCTGATGGGCCGCGATTCGGGCTTCATAGCCGTGCACACGGCCCTCGCCGCCCATGCAGCCAACTTCGTCCTCATCCCCGAGGTTCCCTTCGATCTCGAAGGGCCGGCGGGCTTCCTCACCCGCCTCGAGGAGCGCATAGCCGCGCGCCATCATGCCGTCATCATCGTGGCCGAGGGGGCGGGCCAGGAGCATTTGGCGGCGGTAAACGCGGCTGACGCCTCGGGGAACAAGCTCCACGCCGACATCGGCCTCTACCTCAAAGAGCGCATTGAGGCCCGCTTCCGCGAAAAGGGGATCGAGATCGGCCTCAAGTACATCGATCCGAGCTACATGGTGCGCTCGGCCCCGGCGAGCCCCGTGGATTCGGTCTACTGCGAACGCCTCGGCGGCAACGCGGTGCACGCGGCCATGGCGGGCAAGACGGGCATGATCGTCGGCATGGTCAACAGCAAGTTCGTCCACATCCCCATCGAGGTGGCGACGAAGAGCCGCTCGAAGGTCGATCCCGAGGACTCCCTCTGGCGCGACGCCGTGGAATCGACGCATCAGCCCTTCTCGATGCGAAACGGAGCCTGACATGGCGAGGCAAAAGATACTGGTCGTCGACGGCTCGGAGCTCTTCCGGAGCTACCTCCGCGACCGCCTCGGCGAATACTTCGAGGTGGAGGTCGCCATCAACGGCCTCGACGGCCTGTCCAAACTGCGGACCTTCCTGCCCGACCTCCTCATCATGGACCAGGACCTCCAGCGCAAGAGCAGCCGCGAGATCCTCGAGGAGAAGAACAGGAATCCCAATACCTCGGAGATCCCCGTCCTCCTCACCTCGACCAAGATCGATCGCAGTCGCCTCCTGGAATTCGTGCCCTTCCGCATCCGCAAGGTGCTGATGAAGCCCCTCCGAATAGACGCGCTTTTCAGCGCCCTCAACGAGGCCCTCGGCACCAAGCTGCGCCTCGAGGAGACCCCCTGCATCATCGAAGCCCACGTCAACGACAACATCGTCTTCATCGAGATCGCGAAGGGTCTCAACCGGGAGAGGATCGAACTTCTCCGCTTCAAGGTCGCCGAGCTCGTCGAGCTCTATCAGATTCGTAGTCCGCGCATCCTCGTCATGCTGAGCGACATCGAGCTCAGCTTCGTCGACGGCAGCAACATCGAGCTCCTGCTCCGCATCCTCGTCACCCACGCGCAGGGAAAGGCCAGCCACGTCAAAATCCTCACGATCTCGTCGTTCTTGCGGGAATTCGTGGGTGGGCGGCAAGAGTTCCGCGGCATCGAGGTCCTCTCCAACCTTCAAGGCGCGATGGACGGCCTCCTGATCGATTACGATCCCAACAGCGATAACAAGGAGAAGGCCGCCGAGCTGATCTCCGAACGGATTCTCTCCGCCCAGGGCCAGGCGGGAGGGGCCGAGACCATCGAAATGCGCTTCCGCACCGAGGGCGACGGCGCGAAGGCGGCTGAAGCCCAAGCGACAGGCCGGCCGGCCTCATCCGGGGCCTTGGCCGCGTCGCCGGGGCAGGGACTCGTCATCGCCGTCGTCGACGACGACTTCGTCATACAGGAACTCGTCAAGACGACCTTCGGGGCGATCAACGCCTCGGTGAGCGCCTTCTCCGACGGCCGCGAATTCATCGACAACGCTCGCGCCAAAGACTGGGACCTCGTCTTCCTCGACCTACTCATGCCGGGGATGGACGGCTTCGAGGTGCTCAAGCGCCTCCGAAGCGAGGAGAACGACGTGCCCATCATCATCCTCTCGGCGGTCACCCAGCGCGAGGCCGTGGTCAAGGCCATGGAGGCCGGGGTGCGGAGCTACCTTGTCAAGCCGCTCAGACCCGACCAGATCATGAAGAAGACCCTCGAAATCCTCAAGGCGAATTTCTAGCGGGCAGTTCCGATGGCAACACCCGAATCGTTCTGGCGCGCGGCCTTCGTCGAATCGGCCCAACCCCTCGTCGCCCTCGACTGGCGGGGGGTCTTCGCCACCTGGAACGACAGCTTCTCGGGCTTCTTCCGCTCCCTCGCTGGCGTCGAAGCGGAGCGCTTCGAAGGTTCCTTTTACGAACTCGTGCGCGAGCGGGAGGGAATCAGGCTCGATTATTTTGCCGCCGAGCTTTTCCTCGGGGCGCGGCAACAGGTCGAAATCGAAACGCCCTTCGTCGACGCGGCCGGAGTCCGCCGCTGGATAGCTGCCAAGCTGAGCGTCATCGAGCCCGGAGGACACGAGGCGGCCAACGCGAATCGCTTTCTCCTTTGCGCCTTCGAGGACGTCACCGACAGGACTGCAAAGGAAAAGATCCTCGTCGCCGCCAAGGAAGAGGCTGAGCGCGCGACCCAGACCAAGAGCCTCTTCCTCGCCAACATGAGCCACGAGATCAGGACTCCCATCCAGACCATTCTCGGCGTCCTCGAGCTTCTCGGCGAAACTCAGCTCGACGGGGAACAGGCCGACTACACGGCTCAGATCGGCTTTTCGGCCGATGTCCTCCTCGCCCTCATCAACGACATACTCGACTTCTCAAAGATCGAGGCAGGGAAACTCAGTCTCGAGGCGGCCGATTTCAATCTTCGCGACCTCACCGGCCAGTCGGTCGATCTCCTGGCACTCGACGCCCACCGCAAGGGCCTCGAACTCCTCCTCGACATCGAAGAGGAGGTCCCCGCCCTGCTTCGCGGCGACGCCACGAGACTCAGACAGATCCTCATCAATCTCCTCAAGAACGCCATCAAATTCACCAACTCCGGCTTTGTCGGCCTCTTCGTCGCGAGGAAGGTGGAGGCCGAAAGGGAATGGCTGCGTTTCGAGGTGCGGGACACGGGCATCGGCATTCCGGAGGATCTCAGGCAAAGGCTCTTCACACCATTCTACCAAGCCGACATGTCGGCGGTCAGACGCGCAGGGGGCACGGGACTGGGGCTCGCGATTTCGCGGCACCTCGTGGAACTCATGGAAGGAAGCATCGGCGTCCTGCCGCGCGAGCCTTCGGGTTCGATATTTTGGTTCGAAATTCCCGTGGCCCTTCCGGAATTCGCCGAGGAGCCTCCCCTTCCCCTCCTCGACCTGGAAACGAAAAGACTCCTCGTCGTCGACGACAACGCGGAGGCTCGGGCTATCGCCCAGCGCATCGCAGCGCGAAACGGCTGGGAAACTGAACTTGCGGCCTCGGGGGCCGAGGCCCTCGTCTGCCTGCAAAAGGCCGCCGCCGAGTCCAGGGCATTCGACGTCTGCCTCATCGATCAGGATATGCCATCGATGGACGGCTGGCGCCTCGCCAGCGAAATCCACGGCGATCAGGCGATACCGAAGACGCGGCTCGTTCTCATGGTTCCCGCCGGGACGATGGGGCAGAACGCCAAGATGAAGCTCCTCCGTTGGTTCGCCGCCTATCTTTCTAAACCGGTGAGGCCCCAGGCCCTCCTCGACGCCCTCGAGGGCCTGGGAGACGAGGAATCCGAGGCCGCATTCGAACTGGAAGAGGGCGAAGATAGGGAAGAAGCAGGAGGAACGGGGTCCCGGCCTGCTGCCTCGGACGAATCGAAGGGTCGGAGAGATCTTCGGGCCGACAAGAGTCCCGCGCCTTTCAAGGCCGACATCCTTGTCGCCGAAGACCACGAGGTCAACCGTGAGCTGTTCGGCCTAATACTGGGCAAACTCGGACTTCGCGTCGACGAGGCCTGCGACGGGCAGGAGGCCGTGGAGAAGGCGACGGAGCGGATGGCCAAGAGCGGGACATACGACGTCATCCTGATGGACATCTTCATGCCGCGACTCGACGGCTACGAGGCCGCGAAGGAACTCAGGAAGCGGGGCTGGAAAGGGCCCATCATCGCGGTGACGGCCTCGGCCCTCAAGGGCGAACTCGAGAAATGTCTCGAATCGGGAATGGATGCCATTCTCGTCAAACCCTTCCGCAAGGCGGATCTCGAGGCGATCCTGACAACCTGGCTGCCTGCGTCCCGGGGCGGGCGGGCGCCAGAGCGCGCAAGGATGCCCCAGCCCCGGATCCAGGCCGCCCAGGCCACCAGCCCCCAGGAAGAAAGGCCGGCACCAAGCCGGAATGGCACGGGCGCGGCCCAGGCCGATGAGCTACCTGGGGCCGAACCAAGGCCCGAAAAGGACATCTTCGACTGGGAGAGGGCCCTCGAAACCTTCCTTGGCCAGGAATCGACCGTGAAGAACCTCCTCGAACGCTTCGTGGCGAAGGTTCGCAAGCAACTTGGCGAGCTTTCGGAGGCTTTGGAAAGGAGGGATTTCGTCGCCTTCCGCGAGGCTGCCCATTCGATAAAGGGCGCTGCCTGGAACCTTTCGGCGCAGAGGTTGGGCGACGCGGCCCGCGACGCCGAAACCGCGGGAAAGCAGGGCGACGATCAGGGAGCCGTGATGGCCCTCACGGCCCTCGGCAACGCCTTCGACGATTTTTCCCACGCCCTTCGAACCTTGGGCCTGGCGGATAAGGGCTGAAAGTCCCGCGGCTGTCGACTTTTCCCCGCGTCGATTTGTATATTCCCCACCATGCTCACCAACTATCACACGCACTGCCAATTCTGCGACGGCAAGTCGAGCGCGGCCGAGATGGCTGAGGCGGCTCATGCCGCCGGCTATTCGGTGCTCGGATTCTCCTCCCATGCCCCTCTCCCCTTCCCGACCGACTGGACGATGCGGCCGGAGCGCCTGCCCGACTATGTCGAGGAAATCGGCCGGCTTAAGAGAGAGTGGGAGGGAAAGATGGAAATCCTCCTCGGGCTCGAGATCGATTGGATCGAAGGGCTGGTCTCACCGGCCGACGGCCGATTCTCCGACTCCCGCCTGGATTACTGCATCGGCTCGGTCCACTACATCGATCCGACGGGCGAAGGATCCTTCACCATCGACAGTCCCGCGGAGGAATTCGACCGCAACGTGAGGGAAAAGGCGAAGGGCGAAGGGCGCCTCGTATATCGTACCTATTATGCTAATCTCGCCAAGGCCATCGAGACGGGCGGCTTCGACATACTCGGCCATCTCGACCTCGTCGTCCGGAACAACAAGGACGGCCGCTGGTTCGACGAGAGCTCGAAGGACTACCTCGACGCCGCCCTCGCGGCCGTGGAGAGCCTGTCCGAAAGCGGCGCGATAGTAGAAATCAACCTCGGAGCCCTGCTTCGCGGCAAGGCGAAGTCTCCCCACCCTGCCTTGCCGATCCTGAAGCGGCTCCGGGAACTCGGCGTGCCCATCACCTTTTCCGCCGACGCCCACCACGTGTCGCATCTCGGCGCCGGACTGGAGGTCGCGCGCTCGCACGCGATGGCCGCGGGCTATAAAGAGGTAGCCGTCCTCACGCGCGGCGCGTGGAAGCTCGTCGGCATCGAAGAAGTCTGATCCGAACCATCGCAATCGCCGAGCCTCGGGAGCCCGCGAAATCCCGAAGGGATTTCGCACGTAACCGATAGCTCAATAGACCGCCGATTCGCTCCGCGAATCGGCACGCAATCGCTGAGCCCGGGAGTTCGCGAAATCCCAAAGGGATTTCGCACGTAACCGATAGCGAAGCTATCGGTTACGACGTTCCTCGCCCTTTTGGCAATCGATGCAGAGCACCGCGTAGGGAAGGGCCTGGAGTCGCTCCGTGGGGATCTTCTTGCCGCATTTTACACAGAGACCGTAATGGCCCTGCTGGATCCGCGACAGGGCCGCGTCGATGGCGCGGATGCGCTTGATATCCTGGGACCCGAGGGCCTCGATCATCTTGCGATCGATGTCGTCGCTTGCGACGTCGGCGAAGTCCTTTGGATCCATCTCCTCGACGATGGCGCGGAAATCGGCATTCGTGGCGGCGAGCGTCTCGAGGATCTGCCTTTTCTGCGAGACGAGCAATGTGCGCATCGAATCGACGAATTCCTTGTCCATGGAAGCCTCCGTTCGCCGTTGTCCCTGGTTTTGCCGCCCGTCGCGCCGAGGCGCGGAGGGCGGATCGCCGGATTGCCCGGGATTTTCGGAATCGGCACTATGCCGCACCGCTTTCGAAAAATCAAGAGCGATTGACAACGACCTCGCCCCACCCGTACTATCTTATGCGCTCGGGCAGGAACTGCAAATTTTCTCCGCCACACCAGCCAGGGAGCATCCGGAGGCGGACCGGGTCCCCCAAGGAGTTACTAGTGGCGAAAGAAGAGGCTATAGAGGTAGAGGGCGTTGTCAAGGAGTCCCTGCCGAACACGATGTTCAGGGTGGAGCTCCCCACCGGGCACGTGATCCTTGCCCACCTTTCCGGCAAGATGCGCAAGCATTATATCCGCATCGTTCCCGGCGACAAGGTGAAGGTCGCCCTCTCCCCCTACGATCTCGGTCGCGGCCGCATTATCTACCGGGAGAAATAAACCTCCGCACAACGACCCACAGGGCGCCCGCCCCCCCATCGGCCCTGTCGGCCGTGCCGAAGCGGCCGGCCCTCGGGTTGGCCTCGAGGAATATGCGCATCGCCTTGGCGAGGACGCCTCCCGAGGCCGAATGATTGCCCTTTCCCGTGATAACTAACACCTTTTCGATACCTTTTCGCGCGGAATCCTCGAGGAAGATACCGAGGGCGTATTCCGCCTCGGCCACCGTCTTCCCGTGCAGATCGATGCGCGCGCCCGGCCTAAGGGCCGACAGGCGCCTCGATTCCTCGACGCTCGAGCTCGACTCCTCACGTCGCGAGTCCTTGTCCTCGACCCCGTGGCTCGCAAGCCAGGCTTCCATCGATCGCCGCGCCGATTGCGCCTCGCGGCCTGAGCTGCCTTCGTTTCGGAAGGTCGCGGCCTTGTCTTCCCTCGCCTGAGCCTGGTCTTCCAGGGCGCGACGCTCGGCCTCAACGGCCCTGTCGAGGCCGCCGGGACGAGAGGAGAGGCGCTCCCACTCCTCCAGCAGATCGCCAAAATCCATGCGGCGCCTCCCTTTCAGTACGAATATACCGAAGAACGAGGCAACCAACCCGCGGTTCCATCGGGGAATTCGAGACATATCCATTCGCCCGAGGAGCCGATCTTTCGGCCCGTGCTGCCGAGGGGAAGGGCGACGCGGCGTTCCGAATCGGGCGAGGGTGTCGAAGCCATGCTCGTGGCAAGAGTGAGCCAGCGAGGCCTTTCCTTGTCGAGGAGGGAATAGGTCGCTGTCGCGAGGGCGGCGATTGCGAGCAGGCCGCAAAGCATGATGAGCCATGCTTCGACTCGCTTTTCCCTTCTGATCAGAAAAAGGAGAAGTGTAGCGAGCGCGAGCAGGCCTGCGGCTGCAAAAAAAGGGGTGTAGGGCAGGGGCGACCCGAGATCAGGGGCGGAGGCGCCGAGGCTCGCGGCGAGGCGACGAGCCGGCCCCCGATAGCCCGCCTCTTCCCGAGCAGCGTGATAGAATTCGGCCAAGGCCTCCGCCTTCTTTCCGGATTTGAGTTTTTCGATGGCGACCAAAGCCGCCTTGCCCTTGAGGCTCTCCAGAATTTGCAGGGCCTGGGCCTGCGATCCCGAGAGGTCCACGCCTTGGGGAGGACGAATCTGTATTGTCCGGCGCAGCGTTCCGATCACGAGTTCTCGTCCCTCCGAATCGAGGAAGCGCCAGGGCAGGGTCGAAAAAGAAAAGACGCCGCCTCCCTTGGGAACCACATCGATATCGAGGGCGATGCTACCCTTGTAGCCCGTTGCGGTCTTCTGGATCGAATCGATTCGGCTTTCGTCGGCTGACTGGACCTGAATGTTCCTATCGTCGAGGCTGAGCCGGAATTCGGGCAAGCGAAGGACGGGGAGATTGCCTTCGCCCGTAAGTATGAGTCTGAGCCTGAGGGACTCCCCTCCCCTCCCCTCGCCGGGCGCGTCGAGGGAGAGCGTAAAATTTCCGATCGCGCGGCTTGCCCTGATCGACTTCGGCAATTCCACAACGAGAAGACTGGTGGCCGGGGCAATTCCCTCCGAAGGCCCCAGTATCCTTGTTTCGGGAAGAACGAGGGTTCCGGATTCGAGGCCCGTCGCGACCCAGGAAAAGGAGTCGGCACCCGCTTCGAAGAGGAGCCCCGAGGGAAGCACGAAGGAAGGCCAAGCCGAGGCATCGATCCGCGATGCCTCGATCGGCCTTAGCTGGACGGCAAAGGTTTGAAAGGCCCAGACCCGAGAGGGGGCCTTCCAGATCCAGGCATCGGGAGGGGTCGGAGCCCCCACCTTCTCTGGGAAACTCAGGTCGAAGGGCGCGATTTCAAAGGATCCACCCTCTCCTTCGATCCGTAGACTCTCGACACGAGCCCGCCCCCCCCTCGGCGAGGCCAATTCGAGGACCAGCTCTGAACCGACTTGGCCGGAATCGTCGACATAAGGGCGATCGGATTCCGCGACCAACGATAGCCCCTCGGAATAGCGCCCAGAGCCTAGGGAGGCAGTCCGGAAACCGGGGAATCGGAGGGTGAGGACAAGATCGGTCATTGTAGATTCGGCTGTCGTTACGGCTGCCTCGATGCGTTGCCCGCTTCCGATGGCTCGCAGGTCGAGGGGCAGGGCCGCGAGGCTTCCGGCAAGAATGAAAAGAAGGGCAACAAGCCCTTGCCTCAGTCCGCGGGTCGAAGAAAGCGGCATCACCAGTCCTTGGTCTCGCCCGTTGAGGCGGGGCCTGAACCGGGCCGCCAGGACCCGGTCTCGAGGCGCCGAAGGAGTTCGAGATTCTCGACAACCCCGTCGAAGGCCGTGCCCACAGCGGGCGCGGGCAGGGATGGAGCCGAACTCGCCTCCTTCTTCCAAGCCTTCCAGGCGATTTCAAGGCCTCGCCTGGCTTCGACATCACCGGAATCGAGGCGCAAGGCCTCGCGAAAGGCCTTCCAGGACTCCTCCCATCGACCCAATTCGAGCCTGAGAAGGCCCAGGTTGTACCAGGAATCTCGCTTGAGCCTGCCATGTCCCTCCTTGACGGCTATGGCATAGAGCCTTTCGGCCGCCCTTTCCTCGCCGAGCCGCGCCCAGGTGTTAGCCAGATCGAAGTCCACGGCGCCGCGCCAGGAGGGGGTGTGGACCGAGAGGTAGGAGGCCGCGGCCGCCTCGAAATGGCCCTTCCTAAAACGAGCGTTCCCCTCGACGACGGCGCCGAAGTCTCCCGGCAGGGTGCAGGATGAAAAGCCGAGGGTCGCGAGAAGAATGCAGCCGCCGCAAGCCAGGCCAAGAAGCCGACCGACCCTCATGGTTTGACCTCGCCTGCCCGCGGCTTCGCGCGAAATTGAAAGCGACCCAGGGCAAAAAAGGCCGCCAGAAACCTCAGCAAGAGGGAGAGGAGGGCGATATCGGCAAAGAGACCGGTCCGGTCCTGAGACCGCTCCTCGAGTCTGAGGCCGGTCTTTCCTTCCTTCGCGATTTCGTCCGATAGGGCTGCCATGGCTGATGCATCCGTCGCGTCGACATAGCGACCGCCTCCCGCCGACGCGACATCCCTGAGAAGGGCGGAGTCCTGGACGACGAGGACGGGGTTTCCCTTCCCGTCATCGAGGTATGAGCCATGGCCGAGGGGAATCGGCACGGGCTTGTCGCCGCCGAAGCCCACGACGAGGAGCCTGACGCCTCTTTCGCGCGCCTTGAGGGCTGCCGCCCGCGCCCTGCCCGCGAGATCCCCCCCATCGGAAAGCACAAGAACGAGTCTTCCCCTCCCGGCGAGGGACGAGAAGGAGGCCAAGGCAGTATAGATTCCCGAGCCGAGATCGGTGCCGGCCTGGGTCATCGCGCCGGGGCTCGCCCAATCGAGACCCGCATGCAGGGCGTCGAGATCGTCGCTCATCGGCACGAGAAGAAGACCATCGCCCTTGACGGCGACGAGGGAAAAAGCCGCCCCCGGAGCCTTGCTCAATACGAAGCGGGCATAGGACAGGGCGGCCGCCAGACGGGAAGACGGAAGGCCGGGCGCGGGCTGCGGAAGGTCCTCGGCCAACATGCTTCTCGACACATCGACGACGATGGCGATTTCAAGTCCCTCGCGCTCGACCAGTTGGTTCGTCCGGCCCCAGCCCGGCCGGGCGAGCGCGAAGGAAGCCGCGACGATGAAGAGTGCGCCGCCGATAGCGGCCGTTCGCGCCAGAATCTTTCTGCGCCTTCTCGCGCCTTCTCGCTCTGAAGGCTTTTGCAGCGAGAGGAAGGCGGGAAGACGCCTCGCCTCGCGGCTCAGGGCCCAAAAGAGATCGAGGGGCGCGAGTACGATGAGCCAAAGAAAGACGGGATGGTCGAGGGTCATGGCAGGGCCTCCCCGGAAATGATGCCGAGAATCCTCGCGAGGGCGAGGAGGGCTAGAGAAAGGCCGACCAGGTAAGGAGCAAGGGGGAAGCCCGTATTCACGCTCCTCGTCCGGGTGAGGCTCGTCGAACCGGCGCCTATGGCGGCGAAGGCTGCTTCGAGGGCCCGGGAGTCGCCCGCGTCGTAATAGGCCCCTCCCCCCTTCTTCGCTATGTTCTCGAGGCTTTTCCTGTCGAAGGACGATTCGTAGGTGCCGCTTCTTTTTTCTCCCGTCGTCGGGTCGACATAGGAAAGGGGGACGCTTCCCCTTCGCCCGACACCGACCACCGTCAAATCGAAGCCAGCGTCCCGCGCGAGGCTCGCGGCGGTGGCCGGCGAAAGGGCCCCCGCGTTGTTTTCCCCGTCGGTGAGGACCACGATATGCCGAGCCTTGGCAGGCGTCGAAATTCCATGGGAGGCCGCGACGGCGATGCCGGCGCCCAGGGCCGTACCCTCGCCGAGAATTCCCGGCCTCAGCGAGGCGAGACGGCTTCGCATCGTCCCGTAGTCGAGGGTCGGCGGACAGATCAGGGCCGCGTCGCCGCCGAAGGCGACGAGGCCGACGGCTTCGTTCTTTCGTGTCGCGAGAAAGCCGTCGATGAGGCCTCGCGCGGCGGAGAGCCTGTCCGGATGGAAGTCCTCGGCCGCCATGCTCGGGGAGACATCCACCACGAAGATGATCTCGTCCCCCCTTTCGAGAAAGAGGAGGCTCTGACTGACCAGCGATGGCCCCGAGGCGGCCAGCACCAGGGAGGCGAATGCAAGGGTCGCGAGTCCGACTCGACTCCTTCTCAGGGCGGCCGCCGCGGCGAATTCCCCCGGCGCCATCGATCCTTCCGAATCCGTCAGGGAGAGTCGCGGAAAAAGAGATGGGGCGAAGACGCGTCGTGCCACGAACCAGAGCGGGATGAGGGCGAGAAGGATGAGGGCCCAGGAGTGTTCAAGTACGAGCATCCGCCCCCGCCTTCGTCGCGACCTCTTCCCAGCCCTCGACGAGACCCGCAAGATCTCGAGCCTGCCGCGTCGCCCGCGCCCGCGCCGTCGTGCCTGCGTTCCGACCGGCGTAGCGAATCTGGTCCGATTCCCCGAGGAGGGCCGACAGGCCTTCCTTGAAACCGTTTTCGGGAAGGCCCGCGGGGGGAAGTGCGGCGATCTCCGCCGGCGTCAGGGCCTCGGCTTCAGGAATGAGCCTTCGAGCCACATAGATCCTCAGCGACCTGGAGAGAAGGGCATACCACTCCCTTTCCGGGCCCTCGACATTCGCGTCGAGCCAATCGAGGGTCCTCGACAAGAGCCTGAAGGCCTCGCGGCTGCGCCAAGCGACGAGAAGGGCGCGGGCACCGGGGAGGATCCAATAAACGAAAGCCAGCGTCAACAGCGCAATGACCGCGAGCAAGGCGAGGGAGGCATAGAGGTAGAGCGCCGCGCCGGGAGGATCGACCTGGGGGCGCCGCGGCCCCGGCACGCGATCATCCGCTCCGGTCGTCGCAATTGCGGCATACTCGATGGCGGGAAATCGCAGGCCGCCGATCGACAAGGAGGGGATCGTGCCGACACCGGGAGCCCAGGCGATGAAGGTCACCGAATAGAGCCAACCCGCTTTCGTCGACGAAAGCGAGGCTCCCAGGATTTCGAGCTCGGGCCTCGCGTCGAGGGCACCGAATCCCTGCCCCTTGTCGATGCTGAAAGCAGGGATGCCGGGATTCCCCGGCCCGAGAGCGACGAGGGCTCGCACCTTCTCCCCCGCGTAGAAACGCGCAGGCTCGAAGCCGACCGACAGACTTCGGAGAGGCTCCGGACCGGATTGCGCGGCGATTCCGGCCGGCGCGGCCATGACCAGGGCCGTCAGGGCGGCGACCCGGCAGAGGCGGCCTACCCGCATCAGCCGATCTTCCTTCGCCGCGAGTCGAAGAACTGGAGGAACCTGAGGGCGGGATCGTCGGAACTATCAAGATCGATTGAAGCCACCCTGCAATCCGCGAAGACCTGTCGAATGCGCTCCGCATCCCTGGACCAAAAATCCTTCCATTCCTCGCGCGACTTCCGGCTCGAGGAGGCGAGGAAGGCGAGCGAGCGGGCTTCGGCGTCGACGACCTCGAGGCTGCCGGCTGCAGGCAATTCCTCTTCGAGGCGGTCGCGAAGACGGACAGCCACCACGTCATGCCGCGCGCCGAGCCTGGCGAGGGGATCCCGCCAGGCCCGAGCCCGCCAATCCGAAAGAATGACGACGAGGCTGCGCCGCTTGAGCATGCGGATCGCGGCGTCGATCGCCTTCGCCAAGCCGAAAGCTTGTGGGCTTTCGGCTTGGCGCGCGAATCCTGCGGATTCGCGTCCCTCCTCGCGGGCGGCGAGGGTGGCGAAAACGAGGTCGGAGGATCTGCCCCGGCGCGGCTCCAGGCTTCCGATTATTTCCTGATCGAAATGGATGCCGCCGACGGGCATATCGCGGAGACTGGCCGCCCTTCCGAGAAGGGCGGAGGAAAGGATGGCCTGGTCGAGCTTCGAGCACTCGCCCGAGCCCTCCTCCATCGAGGCCGAATGATCGACGAGGAGAAAGAGGGTGAGGGAGCGATCGTCGCGCCAGGCCCGCACGTAGGGCTTTCCCTGGCGGGCCGTCGCGTTCCAGTCGATGAGACGGGCGTCCTCGCCCGGGGCGTAGTCGCGCAGCGAGTCGAAATCGAGGCCGCGACCGTGGAAAAGCGAACGGAACTCGCCGCGGCTCCAGGCCACCGAGATCGCGGGGGAGGCGAAGACGAGACGCCGCGCCCTTTCGTTCAACTCCTCGCGGTCCATGACTTAGGGAAGGGCGACGCCTTGGAGAAGGCGGGCGATGACCGCCTCTGTCGTCACCCCGTCGGCCTCGGCGTGATATCCGAGCACGAGACGATGGCGCAACACCTGCCTGGCGACGGCCTTCACGTCGTCGGGCAGGACATGGTCCCGCCCCGCGAAGAGAGCCTCGATACGCGCGAGGCGGTGGAGCTGGATGGAGGCTCGGGGGGAGGCGCCGAATTCCACGTAACGCGCGATGTCCTTGCCGAGCGCGCCCTGATCGTTGCCGGGACGAGTCGCGCGGACGAGACGCACCACGTAGCCGAGGATGGCCTCGTCGAAGCGGATTGACTCCGCGGCGCGTCTGAGGAGCCCGATTCCCTCGATGTCGAGCACCTTCCGCACGGGGGCGTTCCGCGCCTCGCCCGAGGTCTTCACAATGCGTTCTTCCTCGGCGGCGTCGGGATAACCGGCCACGAGCTTCATCGAGAAGCGGTCGAGCTCGGCCTCGGGCAGGGGCCAGGTCCCCTCGTGTTCGATGGGATTCTGGGTCGCGAGGACGAAGAAAGGCTCGGGCAGGCGATGGCTCGAATCGCCCATGGTCACCTGCCCCTCCTCCATCGCTTCGAGGAGGGCCGATTGGACCTTCGCAGGGGCGCGGTTGAGTTCGTCGGCCAATATGACGTTCGCGAAGACCGGCCCCTTGCGCGGGATGAATTTGCCCGTGGCCTGTTCCCAGGCGAGGGCGCCGGTGATGTCCGCGGGGAGGAGATCGGGGGTGAACTGGATGCGGCTGAAACTCAGCCCTGCGACGTCGGCGAAGCTGCGCACCGCCAGGGTCTTGGCTAGGCCAGGCACGCCCTCGAGCAACACATGGCCGCCGGCGACGACGCCGGCCAGGATGCCGCGTATGAAGTCGAGCCTGCCGACGAGGCGCTTGCCCATCTCCTTTTCGTAGGCCGCGACGAGACGCGTCGCCTCGCCTAAGTCGGCCCTGCCGTCGCTTACCGCCATTTCCACAAAGGCTCCTTCTTACTTAGCGAGGTCGGAGGGCCATCAAGCCCGCCTCGTCGAGTATTCTTATGCGACGGCCCTTCATTTCGATGAGACCGCGAGCAACGAGTTCGCCGAGTTCTCGAGAAAGGCTCGGCCTCGCCACGCCGAAGACAGCGGCGAGCCTTTCCTTCGAGGTCGCGAGGCGCACCTCGACGCCCTCGGGCCTCCGCTCGGCGCTCCTGAGGAGCCAGTCGGCGATGCGCTCCCGCAAGGAGGCGAAGGAGAGGCTGCGGTACTTGTCGGTGAGGAAGGCCACGCGCCTGCCCATGTCATCGAGGAGGGCCGCGAGGAGGGGAGGAAAGCGCGCGCAGAGCGAGAGGAAGACGTCCTTGGGTATGGAGGCCAACCTCAGCTCGCTTTTCGCCACGAGGGTCACGGGCAGCCTCGCATCCGGCGTGAAGAGGACGGCCGTGGCGAGAGCCGCCCCGGGGCCGAGGGTCTCGATGATGACCGTCTTGCCCTCGCCGCTGGTCATTTCCGCCGTGCAGTCGCCTTCAAGGATGACCCTGAGTTCGGCGTAGGCGCAACCTGAAAGGAGGACGACGCGGCCGGCCGCGAAGGAGTGAACCTGGGTCTTCGTCCCGGCGAGGGCCTGGGCGAGTTCCTTGACGTCGACGCCGACGAAAAGAGGCGAGGAGGCGAGGATGGCGATGTCGCGATTGTCCATGCTCATGGGAGCTCCCGTTTGAGGGCCTCGACGGCCAGTTGCCACTTCAGCGCCGAAACGTTCCTCTTCGGATAGGTTACACGATACAGGTGCTTCCCCACGTAGAATTCGAAGGTCTGGCGGGTAAGGACGCCTGTCCCGTCGATGCGGGCCAGATGGAAGACGAGATGGGTCTCCCCGCCGACGACGAGCTCCATCCGATCGTAATACAGATCGAGTCTGCCCCTCGCCACGGGGTTGAGCGGATTCATCCGCCTTCCGCGAAAGAGCCTGACGCCTTCGTCGGAAAACAGCGGGTTCGGCTTCTTGGCCGCGACGGCCTCGAAGGCGAGGAGGCCGACGGCCGTCGCCTGCCATTCCATCCACTCCCGGGGATCGGCGAAGCGCGGCTCGATAGAGCCGATGCGGCGAAAGCGATAGCGCCCGTCGAGTCGTTGCGACGCACCGCAGGAGAGGCAGCGAAGAGTCGTGCCCTCGCTCCGCATGGAGCCCAGGGCCGAGCAGCTCGGGCACATGAAAAGAGCGAGCTCCAGATGCTCGGCTCTTCTCGTCGATCGGTAGGTCTTCCCGCTTTCTTCGAGCCAGGCGATTTCGTCGTGGTGCAGGGCCTCGGTCAGGGCAGCCTCGACGGCGCCCGTCTCCATGGCGGCGAGTTCCTCGCGCCCGAAGAGCCGCGAAAATTCGATCGACAGGCCGCCCCGCCGTCGTTTCCAGGTCCAGCGGGGAAGGGAGGCCCACGAGCCCCTCGACTTCGCCACGATCACGGGGATCTTGAGGAGCTTGAGGAGCTTGGCCGTGGAGGGTATGAGGGGGAGGGTTCGCCCGTCCCAATTCTGCTGGCCCTCGGGAAAGACGCCGATGACGCCTCGCTTCTTCCGGACGACCTTGACTATCGTATCAATTGTTACGATATCGGGAATGGCCTTGGACTTGGGAATGGCGCCGACGAGGCCGAGGAAAAAACGGAGGGCGCTGCCCCGGAAGTGGGCGTCGGTAGCCACCCACCACACGGGTACGGGCACGAGTTTCGAGATGAGGAAGACGTCGCGCGTCGTGACGTGATTTCCGATGATGACATAGGGCGGCCGCAGGCCGTCGAAGAGTTCGATACCCCTCGCCTCGACATCGTAGGCGCGCAGGAGCCACTCGCCGAATGTCCATCGCAGGACGAAATTGAACCACTTCGGGTTGCGCGGCGAATATCGTCGCTTTTCCATGGCGCCTCCCTTCATTTTGCCGCGTCCGGCACGGCGGAATCCGAGCCGGCGGCATCCTGCGGTCCGGGGAGGCTCGCGCTTCCCGTGTCGCCCGCCCCGACGCCCGTGCCGCCCGAGTCGACGAGACCCGCCGCCGCGAGGGCCTTGGCGACCTCGTCGCGGGAGGCGATTCCGGACGAGGCGAGAAGAGCCGCGGCCGCGTCGCGGTCCTTGAAACCGGCGGCGATAGCCTTGCCGAGGGCGTCGAGGCCACCGGTGCCGTCATTCGCCGTCGTCAGCCTGAGGCGCGCGAGGGCGAACCAGGCTTTGGCGGATTGGGCATCCTTCTTCGTGGCCTCGTCGAGGACATCGAGGGCCTTGGCGTCCTCGCCTCGCTTTTCGTAGAGGCCCGCGAGGTCCAGGAGGGCGGGAGCGTCCGCCCCGCCCATCGAGCGAAGGTCCTCCCAGGCGGCGATCGCATCCTCGTCGCGCCCCGAGAGGGCAAGGGCCCGCGCATAGAGAGCGAGGTCCTCCTTGTCGTCGGGCCTCGCCTTGACGAGGGGATCGAGCCTGGCCACCGCCTTGTCAATGTCGGCGGGCTTTCCCGAATCGAGAAGAAGAAGGGCCGAGTTGTACACGACGTCCTCGGCCCATGGATCGAGGACGAAGGCGGCCTCGTAGGCAGCCGCGGCTTCGGCGGCCTTTCCGGATTTCCAGAGGGCCCAAGCGTCGAGGGAAACGTAGCGCAGGTTCTGGGGATCTCCAGCAAGGAGCTTCTTGATGATCGGCAGGGCTCGATCGTAGCTTCCGGCCTCGACGAGGGCCCGCGCAGCGTTGTACGAGGCGGCGATGAGACCGGGGTCGAGGGTCAGAGCCCTGTCATAGGCTTTTCCCGCCTCCGCATACTTGCCCGCGGCCATCCATGCATTGCCGACGCCATACCACTCGGTGGCCAGGGCCTTCTGAGAGGGGGAGGTCGCGCAGGCCATCGTCATCGCCGCCGTAGCGGCGATGACGGGGAGGATCGCGGCTTTGGCCGCGATCCTCAGACCTGAACGCGCCGTGGCGGCGATGACGGGGAGGATCGCGGCGCGGTTCCCGCCCTTCGTTGCCGCCCTTTTGGGACCCCTCGCCTCTGCAAACATCAGCGTCTCAATACCGTCTCTTCGATGGTGCGTATCTGCGAACGGTAGAGGTTGGCGATGTTGGAACCGTAGTCCGCGATCAGCTGGAGCATGTCGCGGGGCCGGTCGTCCTCGTCGCGGCCGTTGATGCGATCGCCCGCGTCGCCGAGTCCCGGCAGTATGTAGGCGCGCTCGTTGAGCACGGGGTCCATCCATAGCGTGTTGATCGTCGCCGTGTCGATCGCCCTGACGATTCTGAGAGCTCCCTTCAAGGCTGAAATCACGTTGAGGAATCGAACGGATTTGGGCTTGACGCCGAGGTCGAGAAGATACTTGACGACGGTGACGAGGCTGCCGCCGGTGGCGTTCATCGGATCGGCGAAGACGAGGTCCTTGCCGTCGAGATCCTCAGGGCGGAAGTAGGAGCGGTCGAGGTCGAGGATGTATTCCATATCCGATTCGTTCTTCGTGTCGTCGCGCTTGATCTTGAACAGGGCGAAGGGGGTCACGTAGCCGCGGGAGGAATACTCCTGGATCTCCTTCGAGAGGATCATCGAGGGGAGGAGGGCCCCGCGGAGCATCACGCACATCACCGTGCCCTCGAGCCTCGCGTCGAGGTCGGGGATCTTGTGGACGGCATAGTTCTGCATCGGCATTGTCACTGGCGTCTTCACGATGAGATGGTTTTTCTGGGGCGAGCCCCCGTCCCCCGGGCCAGCGAAGGCGAGGTTGAAAAGGAGCTCGAAGGCGCGCTGGATATAATAAGTAAATTCCTCGCGCCCGGTGCGGACGTCCCGGAGCTTGGCGATGAGCCGGCTGGCCTCGCCGTGGTTCTCCTTCGCGGTGACGAAGGAATAGACCTGGATGCGCGGCTCGGCCCGGCAGATATCCTGCATGAGGGAGCCCATCGAATTGTACAGCTCGATGAGGGCCGACTCCTCGCGTTTCCTGATGCCCGCGTCGCCGCCGTGGGAAAGGATGTTGAAGGAGACCATGGCCTGCCTGTACAAGCCGTCCATACGATCGAGGATTTCCTTGTCGGCCTGGGTGAGATAGCCGTCGAGCGATTCCGCCTTCAACACTACCTTGTTCATGCCTGCGCCACCCCTGCCGGGTGGCGAATCACCTCGCCCATCGTGCCGTGGCCTATGCCCACGGCGTTGCCCTCATCGAAGTCGAGATGGCACTCCAGGGCGTAGCTGGGATGGACGCGGCAGACCACCCCTTCGAAGATGGCCGACCGGTCGCCCCCGGCGCGGAGATTCACGATCTCCTTGTCCGTCACGCCGAAGCGTTTCGCCGCCTCGGGATCGAAGTGGATGTGACGCTTGGCGATGATGAGGCCCTTGTCTTTTTTGATGCTCCCCTTCGGCCCGAGGATCTCCATCGGGAATGAGCCGTCGAGGAAGCCCGATTCGCGCGTCGGGCAACCCGGAACGCCGAGCTTGAAGACGTCGGAGGCGAGGATCTCGCACTGGGTCTCCTTGCGCTCCGGCCCGAGGATGCGCAGACCTTCGAGCTGGCCCTTCGGTCCTTTGATTATCAGGGTTTCGGCGCAGGCGAACTGGCCTGGCTGGCCGAGGTCCTTGGTCTTGGTGAGCTGGTACCCCGGCCCGAAAAGGGCCTCGACGTCCGCTCGGCAAAGATGGATATGGTGATTCGAAAGATTGACGACAACCCGGGTCTCGGGCATGGGATTCCTCCTGGATGCCGGTTCGCGCGACGCGCTCCGACCGCAAAACAGAGTAGTCGCGAGCCCCCCCGGGGTCAAGAGAGAGGGAAGGCACCGGCAAGCGCCGCTTCGCCGCTGGTGCCCGCGACGGCTCTGGGATATAGTCAACGCGATGTCCAAACATCCCGTTCTTGGGGAGCCCCGGTGATGCATCCGACTTTCCGGAATCTCGTCCTCCTGTCCCTTCTGGCGGCCACCTTGAAATTCGCGTCGGGCGAGACGCAGTTGTCGAAGGAGGGTACGACGACCTTCACCGTCCTTTCCCAAAAGGACGGCCTCGACAACACCTCGGTTTCGGGCATCGCCCAAGACTCGAAGGGATTCATATGGATGAGCACGCAGGGCGGCCTCGCCAGATACGACGGTTCGTCCTTCAAGTTCTGGCAGAATGAACCCTTCGAGAACGATTCCCTTTCGACGGACCTCGTCCAAACACTCTTCATCGACAAGAACGACATCGTCTGGGCGGGAACCTACAACGGCCTGGACCGCTTCGACCCGGCGACGGACCGCTTCGTGATCTACCGCAGCCAGGCCGACAAACCCAATTCCCTCTCCAACAATCTGGTGATCGCCCTCGCGAGGGACGCCCAAGGCAGGCTCTGGGTGGGCACGGCGACGGGCCTCAATCGTCTCGACGAGGCCAATGGCGACTTTACCCGCTATTACAACGTTCCGGGCAATCCGCGATCCATCCCCAACAACACCATTCGCGCCCTCTTTTCCGACAGCTCGGGAAGACTCTGGATCGGCACGGCCGGTGGCGGCTTCGCCTTGTACAATCCCGGCACCGACGACTTCTCGGTCCTCGCCGGATCGCCAGAAAAAGGCGGAGACCCGGCAATCTCGATCAAGGGTCCGCCGCCCTCCCTCGCCATGCAGGCGATGGCCGAGGACTCCGCCGGCGATCTCTGGCTCGGCGAGTGGGGCACGGGCCTCGTCCGTTACGATCCGAAGACCGGCGCCTCCCGCGTCTATCACCTTCCCGACGAGCGCATCTACGTCCTCAACACGGCCGACCCGAAGGTCGTGCGCGTCGGCACCTGGGGCGGCGGGCTCTTCATCCTCGACAAATCGAGCGGCGCCATCACCCATTACAGGCATTCGAGATCCCTCGGCTCCTTTCCCCATGATGTCGTCTATTCGATGCTCCAGGACGCCTCGGGCGAGCTCTGGATCGGCACGAACGGCGGAGGAGTCGCAAAGATGGATCGGAGCGGAGTCGCCTATTCGTCCTGGACCTCCAACCCCGACGACCCCGGCGCCCTTCCGAACGGAAAGATCCAGGCCGTCCTCATCGACTCGCGCAAGGAGCTCTGGGTCTCGGTCTACTCTGGGGGAGTCCATCGCCTCGACGCGGCGACGGGAAAGTGGATCCATTTCCGACACGACCCCGCCGATCCGACAGGCCTCGCCGACGACATCGTCGCCTCCCTCTACGAGGATCGCGAGGGCAATCTCTGGGCATGCAGCAATTCGGGTCTCTGCCGCTTCGATAGGCAAAAGGGGAAATTCGTAAAGATCCGGCATTTCGGGGGCGTGGATTCGCCGGAGGCCGACATCGTGTATTCGATCCTCGAGGACCGGAAGAAAGCCGGCGTCTACTGGATCGGCTCCTACACGAAGGGATTGTACCGGTGGGACAGCAAGACCGACGCCTGGACCAACTGGGGCCACGACCCGGGCGATCCCCAGTCCCTTTCGGACAATCTCGTCAACACCATCGCCTACGACGCACAGGGTCGGCTGTGGGCCGGAACCAACAACGGCCTCGACCGCCTCGAGGGCGATCATTTCATTCAGTATTATTATAATCCCGCCGACAGGAAGGGGCTGTCGAGCTCCGCCATCACGCGCATTTTCGTCGATTCCCGGGGGGGATTGTGGATCGCGACGCGCTCGGGGGGGCTCGACAGATACGAATCCGACGGGAGCTTCTCGCATTTCACCCGCGAGGACGGGCTGCCGAGCAACGACGTCAACAACCTCATCGAGGACAATTCGGGCAATCTTTGGATCGTCACCCAGGCCGGGGTCGCCACGCGGGACAAATCCACGGGATTGATCAAGGTCCCGCCCCTCGGAAAGAACCTCGACGGAACGACCTTGAGCCAAGGAGCCTTCGCCGGACCGGACGGTTCGGTCTATTTCGGATCCGTGGGCATCCTCACCGTTTTCGATCCCTCTCGCTACCCGCTCAACACCCACAAGCCGCCGGTTTTCGTGACCGATTTCATCGCGGCGAATCGACCCAAGATCCTCGAGCCCAGCTCGGGCGGCGAGGTAATCCACCTCGCGTCCTGGGAGAATTCCATCGAGATGCGTTTCGCCGCCCTCGATTACCGCAACCCGACACAGAACATGTTCGCCTGGAAACTCGAAGGCTTCGACAAGGATTGGACGATGTCCTCGACGCGACGGTTCGTCTCGTACACGAACCTCCCGGGCGGCAGCTATGTCTTCCGCATACGGGCGGCAAACAACGACGGCCTTTGGAACGAAACGGGGGCCGCGATCCGCTTCAGCGTCCAGAATCCCCCGTGGAGGAGTCCCGCCGCCTACCTCCTCTACCTGCTCGTCATCGCCCTCCTCGGCTACGGGGCGGCGACCCTCCGCTCCAATCGCCTCCTCGCCGCCAAGGTGCGCGAACTCACCCTTGCCAGGGAAGAGCTCGAGAAGGCCAATGCCGAATCGAAGCGCCTCGCCATCGAGGCCGAAAGCGCGACCAAGGCCAAGAGCGACTTCATGGCCACCGTGAGCCACGAGGTCCGCAATTCCCTGAACGGCATAATAGGTGTCACCGAACTCCTCGCGAGAAGCAAGCTCGACGCCCGACAGGCGGAGGAAGTGGGCGTCATCAGCCAGAGCGGGAACCTTCTCCTCGCCCTCGTCAACGACATACTCGACCTCTCGAAGTCGGAATCCGACCGCATGGAACTCGAGAACCTGCCATGGAAGCCGCGCGAGATGGCGGCGAGGCTGGGCTCCCTCCACGGGGAGGCGGCGGCGAGTAAAGGCATAGTACTTACCATCGAGACCGGCAGGGCGGTTCCGGAGACGATCGGCGGCGATCCGATGAAGATCCAGCAGATCGTCGAGAATCTCCTCTCGAACGCCCTCCGCTTCACCGAGCGAGGCGAGGTGCGCCTGCGCCTGGACATCGCCAACGCGAAGGCCGACGGGGGACCCTGCCTCGGCATCACCGTCTCGGACACGGGAACGGGCATCAGCGCGGAAAAGCTTCCCACGATTTTCGAGCCCTTCAGACAGGCCGACTCCTCGATCGCGAGGCGCTTCGGCGGAACGGGCCTCGGACTCTCCATCGTGAAGCGTTACGTCACCCTGATGGGAGGGGATATCGCCGTCGAGAGCTCGGTGGGTCGCGGAACCAGTTTCACGGTTCGCCTCCCCCTCCTCCCTGCCCCGGCAGCCTTCGCCGAGTCGGAAGATCAGGGGGAGCGCTCGGCGGCCGGCCTCCGAGTCCTCATCGTCGACGACGATTCCGTCAGTCGCAGGGTCGCGGCGAGACTCGTCGAATGGCTCGGCGGCGAATCGGGTGAAGCCGAATCCGGCCTCGCCGCCCTCGAGGCCCTGGACACCGGGGCCTGGGACCTCGTCCTCCTCGACGACAGGATGCCGGGCATGGACGGATTCGAGACGGCCCAACGCATCCGAGCCGCGGAAGAGGAAAAAGGCCGAGCGCGGGTTCCGATCTGCTCCCTCACCGCCCGACTCGAGGGCGACCTCAAGGGCCGCTGCGAAGAGGCGGGGATGGACGGCTTCCTCGCGAAGCCCATCACCCTGGAGCGACTCGGCGCCGTAATCATGCAATTGAAAGGAAAGCGGCTCATGAATTGCGATGATGATGACCGGCAGCCGGAGGTTCTGGCGACTAGGGCGGTCGGGGCCGTCAAGGAGGCAACGGTGGACGGGGTCGGAGCCCCAGCCGGTGCCGCCGAGTTCAATGTCGCCTATTTCGAGGATCGCTATCCCGACGACGACACTCTCGGCGTCGAGATCCTCGAACTCTGGCTTTCAAATACCGCCGTCCTCTTCGACGAGGCTCTCGAGGCCGGCCGAGCCGGCGACAGCCAGGTTCTGCGGAATCATGTGCATCGGCTCGGCGGGAGCACGAGCATCATCACCGACAGCCCCATCATCGCGGAGCTCAAGGCTCTCGAGCGGAGGATCATCGCCGAGGAGGGGAAGGAGGGAGCCCTGCCCGGCCAGATCGAGACCCTCGCGGAGATCAGACCCCGCTTCCACTCGCTCATCGCCGAAATCCGCGCCTATTTGGCGGCCAAGGCCTAATCCGGCGCGGCGAAATCAGAACAGGTTGAGCTGGGTTTCGCTCGCCCCGATGCCGGCGATGATCGAGGGCAGTTCGACGAGGCTATGGATGCGGATGAAGGGATGCTCGGCGTAGCGATCGAACTCGTCGAGAAGGACGCCATGCCCTCCTTCTTCCACGAAGCCGCGCACATATTTCGGAAGATCATCGACGAGGAGGCTCTCGGCCGCCGCGACGCCGCAGTCGGCGAGGACTCGCCTGATGGCCTCGCCGTGGGGCTTGCCCTTGAGCCCGTTGAAACGGATGTCGTAGACCCTATCGAAGAGATCGCCGACGCCGAGCTTGTCGAGGACCCGATCGGCGTGCTCCATCGGCGAGTTGGTGAAGATCACCTTGGGCAAGCGCATCGATTCGAGCAAGCGACGCAGTTCGGGATCGCGCTGGATGATGGATTCCTCCCCCTCGGGATGGATGGCGGCGAACCAGGATTCGGGCTCGGTGAAGCCGTGCTCCGCCATGAGCCACTCGAGGGTCGTCCCGTAACGCCTCGTCCTCTCGCGTCTGATTTCGGAGGCCGCCGAAAGCTCGAGGTCGAGGGTCCGGGCGACGAAACTGTTCATGCGCGTGACGATGTCCCGATCCATGCCGACCGTGTCTGAATAGAGGGTGTTGTCGAGGTCGAAAAGAAGGATGCGAAGCATGTTCCGATGATCGCATGGGCGGGCGCGGCCGAACAAGGCGGCCGCGAATCGGCTCAGTCGGCGACCTGCGCGGCCCTTCCCGAGCGAGCGGAATCGACGAGGTGGCCCAGCGCGAGAACGGGATGACGCAATAACATGCGCGGCCCCGAATAACGCATCACCGCCCGGACCCGCTCGCGCATATCGCGCTTGTAGCAATGGACGGTACATTTAGCGCAGGCGGGCTTGGCGGCGCCGAATTTGCATTTTTCGACACGGAGGAGGGCGTAGTCCCGCAAAGCCGAGCACTCGGGGCAGAGGCCCTCAGGGGATTCATGGAGGTCGGCGCAGTAGAGTCCGATCATTGCGCCTATCGTTTTCGCTTCGCGCTCGAGTCTGGTCATCGCATTCCTCCCTCGCCCTTCGCGTAAGGCAAGACTGTCGGCGTCGTGTCGCGGCGCATTGTCTTCTCGAACGATAGTGCATCGGATTCGCCAAAGGCGCGAGAGCATTGGTTACGGAAATTGCCGATGGAAGCCGGGCTTCCCCTGCGAGAACAGAGGCCGCCTTGAGCGCCGCCCCATCCTAAAGGTAAAGTGAGGCAACATGCCGTCGCGCAACCTGGTCTACGAGGTCCTCGCGTTGCGCTCGAAGGAGACGCCGGCGGGAACCCGCGTCCTCACGATGCTCTCGGCCGAGGCGGGAATAATCGACGCCTTCGTCTTCGGAGGGCCCAAGTCGAAATTGCGTTCCCTCGCCACCCCCTGGGGCGCCGGCAGGGCCTTCGTCTACCACGATCCGGTCCGCGACTATCTCAAACTCTCCGATTTCGCCGTGGACAGGCCATTTTCGGGGATACGAGAGAATCTGCGAAAACTGCTCGCCGCGAGCCTCGTCTCGGAGCTCCTCATCAAGACCTCGGGAGGCGGAGGCGACTACGCTCAAGTCCTCGGACTCTGCCTGGACTGCCTCGAGGCCGTCGAAGACCTTCCCGAGGCCCGCGTCGACTATCCCCTCCTCCTCTTCATTTGGCGACTGGTCGGTCTCATCGGTCTTCTTCCCGAACTCGAAGAATGCGTCTTTTGCGGCCGAAAAATCGGCAAGGCCGAATCGCGCTGCTGGATTCCGCGCGAAGGGGGTTTCGCCTGCCTCGACTGCAGACCCCAGGAGGGAGATGGCGAAGAGGCGCCCCGGCTTTCGGCCGGAGCCTATAGGTGGATCGAGCGCGCCGCGGGGCTGAGTTCCCTCGAGGCGGCCCGCGTGGGCCTCGACACCGGCTCCCTGGCAGGGCTCAGGCGCCTCTGCTTCGGTCTCGCCCGAGAAGCCGTGGAAGGCCCCCTCGAATCGCTCTCCGCCGGCAAGGGCATCCTATGAGGCTCTTTTTCGGCCTTCCCCTTTCCCGGGAAGGGAAGGAATTGGTCCTCAGCCTTCGCAACCGCCTCGGCGATGGAACCGACGGCCTCGAATGGAGCCCAGCCGAGAATCTCCACCTTACCCTTTCCTTTCTCGGGGAAGTGGGCGAGGAAGGGCTTTCGGCATCGAGGCGCGCCCTCGATGCCCTCGAGCTCGAAGACGGACCTCAGCCCCTTTTCCAGCCTTCCCGGCTTGGATTTTTCCCCGATCGGGGCCCTCCGCGTGTCTTCGTCCTTCTCGAAAACTCTCCCTCGCTCGGGTTGCTGGCCCTTCATCACGGACTTTGCGGAGCCTTGGCCAGGGAATCCCGAGCGGCCGGTCTCCCGCCCCTCGACTCCGAATGGCCCGAGGCCGATCGCGAAGGAAGCCGTCCTCGAAGGCCCTTCACGCCCCATCTGACCCTAGCCAGACTGCGGGGCAGAAGTCGGCCGAGGCCCTTTGACGCAGAGACCCTCGCGTCGACTGACGGTCTCCTCTCCGGAGCCCCTCCTCTCCCCTTCGATCGCCTCATCCTTTTCGAGTCCCGGACCCTGCGGAGGGGACCGGTCTACACCCCCCTCGCCGAAAGGCGAATCGGCGGAAAAGCCGCAGGCCATTGAAGCCTGCGCCCGACTCGAAGACGTATATTCACCGAAGCTTTTTCTGCTACCATGGACATTCCGGAGGAACAGCATGCGCGCAGTCGATGTCATCATGAAAAAACGATCGGGGGGAGAGCTCGACCGCGAGGAGCTCGCGACCATCATCAACGGCTATGTGGCGGGCTCGGTGCCCGATTACCAGGTCTCCGCCTGGGCAATGGCCGTCTTTTTCAAGGGAATGACACCGCGCGAAACAGCCATCCTCACCGAACTCATGCTCGATTCGGGCAAGCGGATGAGCCTCGCGGGACTGCGAGGCGAGGCCGCTCCCTTCGTCGACAAGCATTCGACCGGCGGCGTCGGCGACAAGGTCTCCCTCATCCTGGCCCCCCTCGCGGCCAGCCTCGGCGTCCGCGTACCCATGATGTCCGGCAGGGCCCTCGGCCATACCGGCGGCACCCTCGACAAACTCGAATCCATCCCCGGCTATCGGACCGGCCTCAGCGAAGCCGACTTCCGCAAGGGCATCGAGGAGGAAGGCTACGCGATGACAGGTCAGACGGCCGAAATCGTGCCGGCCGATAAGAAGCTTTACGCCCTCCGGGACGTCACGGCGACGGTAGAGTCCATCCCCCTGATCACCGCTTCCATACTTTCGAAAAAGGTGGCCGAGGGCGCCGAGGCCCTCGTCTTCGACGTGAAATCCGGCCCCGGCGCCTTCATGAAGACCGTCGCCGACGCAGAGGCCCTGGCCCAGAGCCTTGTGCGCACGGGCAGCGCCATGGGCAAGCGCATCATCGGCGTAATAACGGACATGTCGGAGCCCCTCGGCCGCACCGTGGGCAATTTCTTCGAGGTCGAGGAAAGCCTCGACTGCCTCGAGGGCAGGGGCCCCGAGGACCTCATGGAAGTCACCCTCAGACTGACGGCCTGGATGCTCGTCGCCGGCGGCAAGGCCGCGACAGTGGAGGAAGGCATTTCCCGCTGCAGAGAGTCCCTCGCCTCGGGCAAGCCCCGCGAACTCTTCCTCGCCAACGCGAGGCGGCAGGGAGGCGACGTCGAGCGGACCCTCGCCCTCCGCGGCAACTATCGCTCGAAGCACCGCTTCGAACTCAAGGCTCCGGCCTCAGGCTATATCGCCGCGATCGACGCGTGGAAGATCGGCCTCGCCTCCGTCAACCTCGGCGTCGGACGCAATACGGCAGCCGATTCGGTGAGTCCCGACGTCGGCCTCATATTCGCGAAGAAATCGGGCGACCGCGTCGAAAAAGGCGAGACGGTCGCCACCGTCTACGGCAAGGACCAGGCCAGCCTCGAAGCGGCACGCCCCCTCGTCGAGGCGGCCCTTACGATCGGAGCGGCCTCCCCCGCCAAAAAGAGCCTCATTATCAAGGAAATCATGTCGTGACGAAGTGGATCAAGAAGGACGCGAGCCAAGCCCAGGTTAGGGCCATCGCGAAGCGCTACGATCTCGACCTCCTGAGCGCCTCGATCTTCGTGCGCCGCGGCGTCACCGAGCCGGCCGACCTCCTTTGGTTCCTGGAGGACGACCCTCGCTATCTCCACAACCCCTTCCTTTTCGAGGGCATGGAGGACGCCGTCGATCGCATCCAGAATGCCGTCGACGAAGGTGAGAAGGTCCTCGTATTCGGCGACCGCGACGTCGACGGCGTGACGAGCACGACCCTCCTCGTCGAGGCCCTCCGCGAGCTAGGCCTCGACACAGCCTGGCGCCTTCCCGGCCAGGCCGATCCCTACGGCCTGTCGATTTCTGCCATCGACGCCTTTGCCGCCGAGGGCGGAACCCTCGTCCTCACCGTCGACTGCGGCATCTCCAATCACGCCGAAATAGAGCACGCGGCCGGCCTCGGCATCGACGTCATCGTCGTCGACCATCACCTTCTTAAGGCGGAGCTTCCGCCGCCGGCCCTTGCCGTCATCAACCCCAAGCTCGAGGGTTCGGGCTACCCCTTCCGCGATCTCGCCGGTTGCGGGGTCGCCTGGAAGCTCGTCTCCGCCCTCAAGCTCGCCCGTTCGGGCATCTACAAACAGAGCATCGCCCTCCTCAACGTTCGCCCCCTGCCCGGCGCGGCCCTCGGCGCCTCCGGGCAAGAACAGGACAGCTACCTCGTCGAAGCGGTGCGCCTCACCAACCTGGTGGAGACGGCGCGGATCCGCGAGACCATCGTTCCCGGCATGATCGACTTTTCCTCGACGAGGCTCCTCCCCTTCCTCCAGGGCAGGCAGATCCTCGTCTGGGACGCCGAACTCCAGAAACGCCTTTTCGCGAAGGCCTTCGGCAAGGGCGTGGAGCTCGAATGCGGCGACGCTCGCGACGAGATCGGCGAAATCATCCCCCAGACAAGGGGCATGAGCCTCCTCCGCCTCCGCGAGGCTTCGAAGGTCGGCCGCTACCGCGCTGGCGACTTCGAGGAACTCGACGCCCTCGAAAGCCTCTTCATCTCCGCCGCCCTTCGCAAGGCCCAATGGTTCGGCGAGGACGACCTCTCCCGACTCCAACTCGTCGCCCTCGGCACGATCGCCGACATCATGCCCCTTCGCGGCGAAAACCGGATCATCGTGAAAAAGGGCCTCGAGGCCCTCAACAAGAAGCCCAGGCCCGGCATCTCCGAACTCCTCGTCAAGACCCAGCTCATCGGTCGCAAGTTAGGCGCCACCGAGGCCTCCTGGCAGCTCACCCCCGTGATCAACGCCGCGGGCCGTATGGGTTCAGCCCAGACGGCGGCCAGCCTCCTCCTCTCGCAGGACCCGGCCGAACGCGAGCGCCTCGCCGACGAACTCATGGCCATGAACCAGGAGAGGCGGCGCCTCGGCGGCGAGGGATGGGACCTCGTCTACCCCCTCGCGAAGGCCAGCTTCGACGCCCATGAGGGCAAACTGGTCGTCGTCGGCAGCGCCGAGGTCAACCGGGGCATCACAGGCATCATCGCCTCGCGCGTGGCGAACACCTTCGACGTCCCGGCGGTTGTCGCCTGCTTCATGCCCGATGGCCCGGTCGTGGCGTCGGTGCGTTCGGCCCGCGGTTTCGCCCTTGCCCCCTTCCTCGAACAGGCCGCCGACCTCTTCATCGACTATGGCGGCCACGACGCCGCCGCTGGCTTCAGCCTCGTTCCTGAAAACTGGCCGACCTTCCTCGAGCGCGCGCGGAACTTTTCGGCCAGCATCGAACTCGCGGAGCCCGATCAGACCATCGCCATCGACGCCGAGCTTCCCCACGAATGGCTCCGCCCCGAACTCACCGAGACCACCGAGCGCTTCGAGCCCTACGGCGAAGGGAACCCGCCCCTCGTCTTCCTGTCGAAGGGCGTTCCGATCACGAACGCGGAAATCGTCGGCCGCCAGGAAAAGGCCCACCTCAAGCTCACCCTCAACTTCGGGAAGCACCCCTGGCCGGCCCTCCTCTGGAGCGGCGCCGATCGCCTCGATCGCGATTTCTCGGTAAAGGATCGCATCGACCTCGTCTACAAGGTGACCATCAACCGCTGGAACGGCCAAGAACAGCCCCAAATCGAGATCATCGACGCCAGGCGCAGCGAGGCGGACGAGTCGGCCTCGGCGAGCGCTCCCGGTTTCCAAGCTGTCCGCGGCGCCTGATCGCCACTTGACCAAAGCCTTTCCCTTTGGTAGTTTCGTTCTCGCCCAACGGCATTCCCCGGTTGTGTAATGGTAGCACAGCAGACTCTGGATCTGCTTGTGGGGGTTCGAATCCTCCCTGGGGAACAAATGGTCGCGAGAGCTTCGGTTGGCGAGACCGGTCGATAATGAATGCGATTTCCGAGCTCTTGTCGGGAATCCACCGATAGAAGTCCTTGCTGAAACCGCCTCCGGCGATTTCAGCCCGTCAAGCGGAAAATCTCGCAGGAGATTTCCCGCTTGACGATGGCCCCTTCGTCTATCGGTTAGGACAAAAGATTCTCAATCTTTAAAGAGGGGTTCGACTCCCCTAGGGGCTAAAAGACCCGAAGATCCTTGATCTTCGGGTCTTTTATTTTTTAGGGGAGTCGAACCCGGAGTGGACGTTCCGAGCGGAGCGAGGACGAGGCGCAGGGATGCGCCGAGAGTCCACGGAGGCGGCCCTGGAAGACGAGGGCAGGATGCCCGAGTCTGGAAGGGTCGACTCCCCTAGGGGCTAAAAGGCCTTCCGTAACTCCTTGTTGCGGAAGGCCTTTTGTTTTTCTCTCCTCAAAACCCCCATTTTCGTTACTCTTTATGCCATGGGACGCCCCGTAAAAGACATCAAATACCGCCTCGACCAGGCTACTGGCCGCTATATGGTGGGTTTCGCGGAGAGCCGCATCCAGAGATCAAGATGGCCCTCGAGTTCGGCCCAGAACGCGAACTCCCGGCCCGCTATGGCGTTCCGCTTCACGTATCCGACCGCACGTTCGTCCTTGCCCTTAGTACGGGCACGGTAGGGCGCACAGCGCGTGGTGTGAACCCCCAATGCCGAGCAAAGGCAGCGAAGTTCTCCGAGAACACAACTTCCCGGGTCTTCGCGTCATGGCTCTTCACGAGGGCCTTGGGATTGTCCAGGAGCACGACACCCGTCACTCCACCGAAGTGGCGGAAGGCGCTCTCCATCCCCGCGAACCAAGAATCCCGGCGCTCGTCGGTGAAGGCGCGGACGTAGATCCGCCTGGAGAATCCAAGGGTCTGGACGAAGAAGTAGACCTTTGTCCGCTCCCCCCGCGATGGTGACGAAGCGCTCACCGAAGTCGATCTGGGATTGCTCGCCCGGGCCTGTCTCGAAGCGCGCGGTCGCCACAGCTTCCGCCCTCGCTAGTTCGCGATAGGGCCGCACAGCTCGTTCCAGCGTCCTGAGACCTACCGTTGCCATGCCCTGACGGGCGAGCTCCTGGCGGACGACCTCGGCATTGTTTCCGTGCTTTCGCATCTCGGCACGCAGGACCTCATCCAGGCCCGCCAGCGCCTTAGGTCGAGCCGATGTGTCGTATCCCGCCCATCCCCCCGACCGTAGGTATCGACGGGCGGTGTTCCGAGCGATCCCGAGTTCCTTGGCTATCGCCTTGCTACCCAATCCCTAACGGCTCATCGCCATGATGGCAGAAACCTCGTCCGGTAGCCTCTTGACCGCGCTTCCGTTTCCATCCCGGAAGCCAACTACACCTCGTGACTGCTCTTCCATGCCTTCCCCGTGCTGGCGAGGGGGTCAGTTTTCATGTCGCCAGGGGGTCAGTATTCGGTGTCGCCTGACAGCATCGTCGGTCGCTGCTAATGGCTGGGCATCAAACTTGCTTTCCATCGCCTCGAAGTAATGCTCATCCGACCCGAATGATTCAGGCTTCAGGCGGGCCATCTGTTCTACACTCATGGTAGTATCTTGCGTGCGGCGCCGGGAATGTGTGCTGTGGCGTTCGAGAAAGCCGTGCTAAAATGGTCGGATTCGTGCAATATGGTATGTAAGAGGCTATTAAGTAAATGACCGCCGAGAAGCAACTCCGAATGGGATTTCGTCCGACGGGCAGCAGTGTACACCTGAGTCGAACGCTCATGCTCGAAGACCTCACGATTCTCATGGGGTTGCTGGCTGCCGAGCCTTCGACCGACCTGAAGGCGGCCGTGGTCGAAGAGAATTGTCTTGGCAAACCGACGGTTTCGACCCGGCAGATCACCTATGGAAAGCTGGTGACCCTCTATGGTTTGGACGACGAGGTTCCGTTGTTCCGAACGTTCCGCCAGCTCTGGGCCGCCGACCAAACGGGAAGACCTTTGCTGGCGTTTCTCATCGCTGCCGCTCGTGACCCTGTGCTCAAGACAGTCCACCAGATCATCACCAAGACCACCATCAACGAGGTCATTGCCGCGAAGACCGTAGAGGACTTCCTCGCCCTGACCTTAGGTGACACGCTTCAACCGACCACCCGGCGCTCTGCCTCCCGAAGTATTCGCTCCAGTTGGAGTCAAGCGGGGTTTCTCTCGGCACTGAAGGTCAGGACTCGCCCTGTGGTGACTGCCGAAGCCCTAACACTTGCCCTGTGGATCGGCATTGTCGAAGGCTACAGAGACCAGCGTTTGCTTGAGTGCCCCTCGGTCGCTTCATTGGAATTGAGCCTGACCGACAAGGAAAATCTCCTCCAGGCTGCTCGCCAGCGGGGGGCCATCGAATACCGGAACGCCGGTGGCATCCTCGAGATCCGGTTGCCAAAGTGGTTCACATCCCAAGAAAAGGAACTGCTCCATGTCTAGGTTGGATTTCCTCCTCAAAGAATATAGGGATCAGATCTCACTGCCGTGGAAGGGTGGCTTGTCTGCCAAGGAACGGGTGATCTTCTTGATCTACAACAAGGCGGAAGAACGCCTCATGGCCGAGAAGGCCGCCGAGTTTCAGCTGGCTACCGAAGCCGAAGGCCATGGGTGGAAATCTATCGACCTCAGCATGTTCTTCTCGCAATGGATTGCGGGACACAAGCACCGCACTGCCTACTTCAAGAACCCCGAGGCCCTCCTCAACAATCTTGATTCGGAGTTTGGAGACTGGGTCATCGGACGGATTCACAATGTGGCCGCCGAGGTGGGGCCGAACGACGTGTTGGCACTGACGGGGACTCCGGGGCTCTTCGGCTTTCTCCGTTTGTCCGAAGTCGTTGAGAAGATTTCCTCGGGGGTTAAGGGGCGATTGGTCGTCTACTTCCCCGGCGTCTACGAAAACAATCACTACCGGTTCCTCGATTCGAGGGACGGATGGAATTATCTGGCCATTCCGCTGACGGGCCAGGGAGGACTCTGACTGTGCTGAAAGACATCTTTGCCAAAAGCATCGACGAGCTGCAACTTCTCAACGAGGGCGTGGTCAACGTCAACGACAGTCTGGACTCGGAGGCCCTGAAGGTCCTTGAGTTTGAGGTCCGCACCTTCGTGTGCCAAGGTCACTACAAGGCCGGGCTCGAGACTATCCTCCAGAACTTCCTGACCAATGTCGACCGACCCGAACAGAAGGCCGTCTGGATCTCAGGATTCTACGGAAGCGGTAAGTCGCATCTGGCAAAGATGCTGCGGGCCCTGTGGGTGAATCAGGAGCTGTCGGGAGGACGCAAGGCACTCGACCTCGTCCAACTCCCCGGTGACATCAGCGCCCAGTTCCGTGAACTGAACACCTTGGGCCGCCAAAGAGGTGGACTTCATTCGCTCTCTGGCACGCTGAAGTCGGGTGCCGGTGACAAGGTCAGGTTGACGACCTTGGGCTTCCTCTTCCACTCCCTCGGGCTGCCTGAGAAGGTGAACTTGGCCCGGTTCTGCTTGTGGCTGAAGCGGAAGAACGTCTTCGACCAGGTGAAGGCCTCGATTGAATCCACCGGCGAAGACTGGCTCACCGCCGTCGGCAACCTTTTCGTCGACGAGGTACTTCACAGCGCCGTACTCAAGGCCTTGCCCACGAGCTTCAGCAACGAGGAGGAGGTCCGCACTCTTCTGTCGCAGGAGTTCGCCCGGGTCACCGACGTCACCAACCAAGAAATGATCGACTTGTTCAAACAGTCCCTCGCTCCGAATAACGCCCAGTTCCCCCTGACCTTGGTTGTGCTGGATGAAGTGCAGCAGTTTATCGGTGACAACGAGAGTCTTTCGATGGCGGTTCAGGAATTGGTCGAAACCCTCTCGAAGGCCTTCCAGGGCCGCATTCTGTTCATCGGCACTGGGCAGAATGCCTTGGCGGCGAATAGCCTTTTGCAGAAACTGATGGGACGCTTCACGGTTCAGGTTCTCCTGGCCGACACGGACGTAGACACCGTAGTCCGCGAGAATATCCTCAAGAAGAAGGCCACGGCCGAGCCCGGAATCCGTGCCTTGATCGACGCCCACAGGGGCGAAATCGACCGACATCTGACGGGGACGCCCTTGTCTGGTCAGAACCACAAGGACGACAAGCAGTGGGCCGTCCCCGACTATCCGGTCTTGCCCGTTCGTCGGCGTTTCTGGGATCTGGCCCTCAGAGAGGCAGACCGCACGGGTACTTCGATCCAGCTCAGAAACCAGCTTCGCATGGTCTACGAGGCCGTCAAAGACAGTCAGACGCAAGAGCTCGGCTACATTGTTCCCGGTGACTACCTGTATGAACAGAACGCCACAACTCTGTTGCAGACTCAGGTACTTTCGAGGGAACTGCAAGACCTGATCACCCGGCACAAGGAAAGTGACGACCCCGACCAGCACCTCAAGGGGCGGATCCTGTCGCTGTGCTTTCTATTGGGCAAGATCAACGAAGGGAAGGGCAAGGATGTGATCCCCTGTGTCGAAAAGACGCTGGAAGATCTGCTGATCACCGACCTCCGCCAGGCCGAGGTTCTGCGCCAGAAGGTCGCAGGGCTCTGCGCCACCTTGGTCAAGGACGGGCATCTCCTCCAGACTCCCCAAGGCTTTTCGGTTCAGACCCGAGAGGGCCAGAAGTGGACCCAAGAATACAGACGATTCGTCAGCGACCTCAATAACAAGCCCGAAGAGGTCTACCAGCTCCGCCGCGAACGCCTCAACGCCTTCCTTTCGACACGACTGAGTTCCTTCAGTATCCCGCAAGGCGCGACCAAGACAACCCGAACCTTCGCCACCACCTTTGCGACGGCGGCACCGGCCCTCGACGAGCCTGTCATTTGGGTTCGTAACGGTTGGGACAATGAGGAAGAGGGTGTCCTTCGCGATGTGCGAAAGGCTGGAAACGAATCGGCGTGGATCGTGGTCTTCCTCCCCAAGCGATCCGAAGATGAGGTGAAGCGCTCGCTGGTGGAGTTCAAAGCGGCCAGTCAGACTCTCGACTTTTTTGGGGGTGCCGGTACGGGGGCCGAAGTGTTGCAGGCCCAAGAGGCCATGCGCACGACCAAGAACAACGCCGAGGACAGGCTCAAACAGCTCTGGAGCGAGGTTGTCAGCGAGGCGAAGGTGTGGGTCGGCGGCGGTGAAGAGATCACGAGCGGTCTTGAGCTCAGTGGCAAGGTCAAAGACGGTGCCACCAAGATCCTCGATCGGATCTATCCCGAGTTCAGCAAGGCCGACTCGGCACGGTGGCCGGAAGTCCTCGCCGAAGCAAAAAAGAAGTCCGCCAGAGGCCTCGAGAAGATTGGCTGGACAGGGGCCGTAGAAACTCACCCCGTCTGCGCAGAGATCCTGCGCCGTACCCGGGCCCCGATTGTCTGGGGTGATCTGGCCTCGAACTTGCAGCGATCTCCGTTCGGCTGGGACATCGAAGCCATTGAAGCTTCCCTCTACGTGCTGTGGGTCATGCAGATGGTGAGCGTGAAGCGAACCGGTGGTCAGGCTGTCGATATCCTCGACCTTCAACGCAAGGACCTGCGGACCCTCTATGTTTCGGCGCTGACCATCGTGCTCACCCAAGCCGACAAGATCAAACTGAAGTCCCTCTATCAAGAAGTGGGAATTACCGTAACCTCGGGGCAAGAGGTCGATCGCCTTGGTGAACTCTGGGAACGCGCCACGGCCCTGAGAAATGAGGCGGGAGGAGTGGCACCCTGGCCTGCCGCGCCGTCACCGGTTTGGTTTCAGTCGCTAGGTGGCCAAACCGGAAACGAACTGGCCAAAGGCCTTGCTGACGACAGGGATGCGGTACAGGCCGATCTCAAAGCGTGGAAGGATCTCAAGGACAAGAAGGCCCAGCGACTGGTTCAATGGGAACAGTTGCTCCAACTTCTGGCACTGGTTCCGGCCGCCGACACCCAAGAACTCCGGACGGAGGTCGAGGCCCTGAAAACCCAACGAAGCCTACTCAATGATCCTGACCCCTTGCCCGCGCTGATTCGCAAACTCAGCGACTGGACCCATGGGGTGCTGGCTCAGGCGTGGAGTGATTACCAGAAAGCCTTTGAGGTTGCCCAAAAGACTTTGGACAGTGACACACTGTGGCAGCGCCTTCCCGAGGGCGATCAGAAGGCCTTGAAGGCCCAGCGAAGCTTCGTTCTTGCCGAACAACCCAAGAGCGGGACCACGGCACAGATCATCGAGAGCCTGCGATCTGCATCCCTCGACTCCTGGAAGGAACGGACCTTTGCGTGGGACAGCAAGGTAAGCCAACTACGCCAGGATGCGGCAACAAAGTTGGAACCGGCGGTCAAACGGGTAACAGTTTCGAGGCCATCACAGGCCCTCAAGACGGAAAGCGACATTGATGGCTGGCTGGCCGAGGTGAAGATCAGGCTGGTGGAAGAACTGAAGAACGGGCCGGTGTTGCCGCAATGAGATTACTAATTCCAGGAGCCCCGTAATGGATTTTCAGAAGAAGACCGTACTCGAACTTTTTGACTCCTCTCAACGTCGCTTCGAGATTCCCGTCTATCAACGGGCCTACTCCTGGGAGTCGCCACAATGGGATGTATTCCTCGCTGACCTGAAAGAACAAATCCAAGGCAACAACCGGTACTTCTACGGCAACCTACTCTTTGAGACGATTAAGAAAGGGTACAGATACGAGGTCATTGATGGTCAACAGCGGATCACAACCCTCATTCTCTTCCTTCGCGCCCTATCCCTGATCTTTCAAGAACGCATGAGTGCTGGAGTCCCGATCTCCATCGATCTTGAAGACGTTGAGAGGATCTTCTTCAAGGACAAAGGCAACATCAAGCTGTCACCCGTCGAGTACGATCGCGCCTTTTTTGAGGCCGTCGTTATTGAGAACAACCACACATTTCCGGTTGCCTCGCCATCACAGACTCGCATGAAAGGCGCACTTGATCACTTCTTGAAGGAACTCAGAGCGCTGACGACAGAGGTGCTCCTTGCGATTTTCGAAAAAGTCACAGAAACGGAAGTGACCTCAATCGAGTTGGACAAGAAGAAGGAAGCCGCGTTGATGTTCGAACTCCAGAACAATCGCGGAAAAGACCTCACGAACATGGAGAAGCTCAAGTCCTACCTCATGTACCAGGTCTACACTTTTTCTGAGGAAGAGGAGACAGACTCCAACATCACGTTTGTCTCGGATGTCTTCAAGGAGATTTATCGACTCGCCAATGACATTCATTCTCTCGATGAAGACTCGATCTTGGTTTACCACTGTCATGTCTACGTCAACGGCTACAGCTATAGAAACTTGGATGATCTGAAGGCCGTCTACTTGAAGGTCAAGGTTGCCAATCGCATCTCGTGGATCAAGACATTCGTCCAAAGCCTGTGCCAGTCTTTTGCTGCACTCAAGAAACTCGAGTCAAATCCTTCGCCTGTACTGAAAGACCTAACTCGGTTGGAACTTCCCTACTTCACCTATGCTTTTTTGATTAAGGGCTACAATTTATTCGATGGTGACCAGCAGAAGCTTGAAGGGCTATTTAGAATCCTGGAAGTCTTGGTTTTCCGGTATAAGCTCATAGGAACTCGGGCTGATATTCGAGGGCGGATCAACAGCGTCTTGGAAGAGTTTAGCGGGGACCTTGAGGCTCTGCGGGACAATCTGAAAGACAAACTCAACGAGACTTGGTATTGGGGTGACGCACACTTCAATGAGATGGTCACAGAGCCCATCTATGATGATCGAGAAATCACGAAGTATTGGCTTTGGCAGTACGAAAGTGCGCTACAGGCTAAGGGATACACTCTAGGTAATGTCACCATTGTTGATGAGGAGATTGAGCACATCTCGCCGCAGACGCCTCCTGAGGGTGATCCTATTGAGACTGGCTATCAAATCAACTCCAACGGGCGCTATGAGGATGACTTCGTCGCCAGATGGATAAATGCCATAGGCAACCTTGTACTGATATCAAAGTCGCACAACTGCTCGATCCAAAATATCCCGTTCAAGGAAAAACTGGACTCTTACATTCGCACGCCGCTTCTCAAGCAACAGGACGAGCTCAAGAGTTTCATAACAGGTCCAATATCGGCCCCAGTCTGGGACCTTGCGGCCATTGAGCGGCGGCAGGGCAAGTTGGTGACTTTTGCTCAGGGTCGTTGGTCGTTTGATTCTTTGAACTTTTGAAGAAGCATGATGAACAATCCCCTCCCCAAGTCGTTGCGAACCCAGCTCGAATCCACCATCCAGAGCGCCCGCGACGTGGCCGAAAAGGCCGTCCAAACCGCACTGGACCGTCTTGGCGTCGCCCAAGAACCCGCCCCCGCCTACCTCGACAACGATGAAAAGACCCTGCGCAATCGGCTTCGCGCTCACGCCCAGGCCCTCGGCGGCGACCTCAAGCTGAGGCGCGAGATCGCCTATGAACATTGGCACCGCATGCTCTTCGCTCGGTTCCTGGCCGAGTCGAACTTGCTGATCCATCCCGAGTTCAAGGCTCCCGTGAGCTTGGCAGAATGCGCCGAGCTGGCCAAGGAGACGGAAGTCCGGAGCCCGTGGGTGTTGGCGGGCCAATACGCCAGCGTGATCCTGCCGCAGGTCTTCCGTGCCGATAGCCCGGGACTAGCACTCGTCCTTTCCCGCGAGAACGAGAAGCAGCTCGAAACCCTCCTCGAAACGCTCCCCTCCGAGGTGTTTACTGCCAGCGACAGCCTGGGCTGGGTGTACCAATTCTGGCAGTCGAAGACGAAGGACGAGGTGAACGCCAGCGGCAACAAGATCGGGGCCGACGAGCTTCCAGCGGTGACCCAGTTGTTCACCGAGCCGTACATGGTCGCCTTCCTGATCGACAACACCCTGGGCGCGTGGTGGGCGGGACGCACCCTGACCGACGACGACTGGCTGAATGCTCCCGACGAGGCCGCCCTGCGCTCCCGTGCCGCGGTTCCCGGGTTGACGTGGGACTATTTGCGCTTTGTGAAAGAAGACGAACGCTGGCGTCCTGCCGCCGGGACCTTTGCTCATTGGCCCGAACACCTGGCCGACCTCAAGGTTCTGGACCCCAGTTGCGGTTCGGGGCACTTCTTGACCGCACTTCTGGAAAAGTTGGTTCCACTGCGACGCCACGCCGAAACGCTGCCCGTAGCCGGGGCCGTCGATGCCGTGCTGCGCGACAACCTGCACGGGCTGGAACTCGACCAACGCTGCGTTGAGCTGGCGGCTTTTGCACTGGCCTTTGCCGCATGGCGGGTGCCCGGTTCAGGGGGCTACCGGCCCTTGCCCGAATTGCACCTGGCATGGGTGGGGCAGAAACCAAGCGGTTCGGCCGACGACTGGGCCAAGCTGGCTCCCAAAGACCCCGATGTGCAACGCAGGCTACGGGGCCTGCACGAACTGTTCCGATTGGCCCCCGTGTTGGGCAGCCTGATTGAGCCCTTGGCCGATTCGACCGCGCCGCTGTTCGAGGGAGCGTCGAGCCTCGATGTCGCCGCCATTTTGAACCAGCCCTTTGCAGGCAAGAGCCCCGATGAGCGTGAGGCCTCGGTGTCGGCCCAGGGCTTGCAGAAGGCGGCGGCGCTGCTAGCGGCACGTTACAGCTGGGTTATCACCAACGTGCCCTACCTGGCTGGGGGCAAGCAGGACGAACCACTGCGCGAGTTCTGCCAGCGGGACTACGAGGACTCGAAGGCCGACCTGGCCACGGTGTTTTTGGAGCGCAGCCTGAAGTTCGGCCCCCAGGCGACGGTCAGCCTGGTGATGCCGCAGAACTGGCTATTCTTGACCAGTTACAAGAAGCTGCGCGAGAAATTGCTGAAGTATCAGACCTGGAACCTGATAGCTCGGTTGGGACCGGGGGCTTTCGAGACCATCAGTGGCGAGGTGGTGAAGGCCATCTTGATTACGCTTTCGCGCGGGAACGTGAATGCGGGGCGGTACGTTGGTTCGGCACCCAACACGGTGCTGAAACTGGCGGGGGTGGAGGCCGATGCCTTGAAGACCCCGGCGGAGAAGGCTGCGCGCCTGGCCAGCGGGCCGGTGGTCGTGGTGGGGCAAGAGGCGCAGTTGGGGAATCCTGATGCGCGTATCGTATTTGGCGAGGCACAGGCCGAGACACTTCTGAGCAAGTTCGCGAATGGCTGGCAAGGCATTGCATCGAGCGACTTTCCGCAGTTTGGCAGGTATTTCTGGGAGGTCTCGACCGGGACACCAGGTTGGATCTTTCATCAGAGCACTGTTGAGAAGACCATGGACTATGGCGGGCGATCGTACATTCTACTTTGGGAAGACGGTTGCGGTCGCATGACAAGGGTTTGCCAGGAAGGCGCCACTTTTCGGGGCATGTCAGCATGGGGAAGGAAGGGAGTTGTTTGCTCGCAAATGAACGAACTCGTTGTCACGCTTTATGGTGGTACGAAGTTCGATAACAACGCATCAGTAATCACGTGTGATGATGAATCTAACCTTGCCGCAGTCTGGAGTTTCTGTTCTTCACCCGAGTTCAATATGGCCGTACGCAAGATAGATCAGAAACTCAATGTCACCAACTCGACTTTGGTCAAAGTCCCCTTCGATCTTGACCATTGGACCAAGGTGGCCGCCGAACGCTACCCCAACGGATTGCCCCAGCCCTATTCCGATGACCCTACCCAGTGGATCTTCCACGGGCATCCGGCCCCCTCGACGTCGCCGTTGCAGGTCGCTCTGGCCCGGTTGGTCGGCTATCAATGGCCCGCCGAAACCGATACCGCCATGGAACTCTCGCCCGAAGCCCGCGCCCTCATCGCCAAGGCTCAGACCCTGGCCCCCCACGCCGATGACGACGGCATCGTCTGCCTGTCGGCCCTCAACCACGAGGCTCCCGCTGCCGAGCGCGTACGGGCGCTGCTTCGCGAAGCTTTTGGAAACGCCTATAATGAAGAACGGTTGCTCACCCAGGCCGGATATCCCGACTGGGCGCTGGCCGAATACCTGCGCGACAAAGCCTTCGAGGACCACTGCAAGCTGTTCCACCACCGCCCCTTTGTGTGGCACATCAGCGACGGCCACCGCGACGGCTTCTCGGCCTTCGTGAACTATCACAAGCTCGATGCTGCCGGGTTGGATCGGCTGATCTACAGCTATCTGGGCGACCACATCCACCGCCTCGAAACGGGGGGAGCCTCCGTCGCGGACGCTGACACCAAGCTCGTCCACGCCCGGCGCCTCAAAGACAAGCTCGAGAAGATCAAAGAAGGCGAGGCACCCTATGACATCTTCGTGCGCTGGAAGGGGCTGAGGGAGCTGCCCATCGGATGGAACCCTGACCTGAACGATGGGGTGCGGATGAACATCCGGCCTTTCATGACAGCCGAAGTGCTCAAGGTGAACAAGCCGCCCAAGCTCAATATCAAATGGGAGAAGGACCGGGGGAAGGATGTGGCTTCGGCGCCCTGGTTTGGGGTTCATGGGGGGGATAGGATTAATGATCATCACACCTCGCTGAGTGAGAAGAGGGGGGCGAGGTGAGTGTCACGGTGAAACAGGAACTTTATCGTTGGGTTGAGACCTTGCGTGTTCGTTCCATGACAACAAGCGAAATCAATCTTGTTGGCCTTATCATCGAGCACTTTGAAGTACTTGCACCTCTTGGAACCGCCAACGGGCAGCGAGCACGTAAGTTTGTCCAGCTATTTCGGGACGCCAGACGTGAGTCTGAAGCAGTTCTTCCCCAAGCACCACGAGTGCAGGCCAGCGGCAGCGTCAGTTTTGACAAGATCTCTCGTCTAGAAATCGGGCCTTTTCGTGGATTTAGTGCACCTGAGGTCTTTGCCTTTGAAAAGAAGCATGCATTTCTCTATGGCCCAAATGGTTCCGGAAAGTCCAGCTTCTTCGAAGGCCTAGAGTACGCGCTCCTCGGCGAGGTATCCGAGGCATCAGCCAAGAGATTCGCTGTCGAGGATTATGTTCGCAATACAACCAGAAACACATATGTTACGCCAAGAGTAGTTTTTTCGGATGCGACTGGGGTCGACTCAGTATTTGAGTCCAATCCAGCCAGGTACAGATTTGCTTTTGTAGAGAAGAACCGAATTGAGGCCTTTGCCAGAATTCCGAGCGCCACACCTAGCGAGCAACGGGACCGAATTGCGACGTTGTTTGGACTAGACAACTTCAATGACTTCGTCAACGGTTTTTCGGACAATCTAGAGGCCTACGTTTCGCTCGATCCAAGAAAGGCACTTGATTTTGCAGCTGAAGAACAAAAACAGGTAGCACGACTTGAGCGTCTCAAGGAGATCGAGGAGAAGATCAAAGGGAATCAGCAGGCGACCGCAGAGTTGGTTTCTGTTTTCGCCGAAACAGAAGTCTCCACAAGCAAACAGCTCTTGGATCTATTGCTCGGGGAAGATCGAATCTCGGGACGGATAAAGACGCTTGAAGGAAAAAAAGCAACCAAGATACCTGATGATTTTCCAACTGATGCATTCACGTCGCTTGCAGAACGAGTAACCTCAATAAGCTCGCTCGTGACTGAGGCCACGGCTAGTCGAGCCGAGATCGTCAAGATGGCGTCCGAGGTCGACTATAAGTTGCTCTTTGATGCCGTAGTCGCTATCGGAGCAAGAAACAAGCGTGAACTGGAGTGTTGCCCTGCGTGCGACACTCCTCTGACTCGCGTAACTAAGAATCCATTTGAAAAGGCAGAGGCCGAACTAAAGAACCTTGCAGGATTGGCAAGCCTTCAAGAAGATTTTCGAAGTACCTCGAATCTCATAGTATCAGAACTGAGGGAGCTTTCCCCAAAGATCGAGGAAGCCAACAACCTTATCGCAACTGTCAACAGTGAGTCTTTGCCACTACCTATGATACAGGAGATTCAACCGGAACAGCTCTATCAGGATGACCTTTGGCTGTCACGGTTGCAGAAGGAACTGACTGATTTCCTTGGGGCACTCGGTGCTCAAGAGCCTACGAGCAAGGCGGTTCAAGTCGCGAACCTTGAACTTGAAGGTCAGCGGGAGCAGCTGGTGGCCATTGACGGGAAGCTGCAGGAGTTCAGGGCGCTTGTCAACGAACTACTAAAGATGGAGTCCGGATTAGCAGTGCTTCAGGACGAAAGGAAATCAACACTCGCTTTGATAGAATCCTTTGGTGCCGCGAACCAGGCCCGTCTCGAAGAGATTGAGGTAGAGAAAGCGGCTATTGCTCGGGACCTTACGTTTCTTGAGTCTTACACCAAGATCGTTCGTGACTTGAAGGACTACCGCGATAGACTTCCTCTCTCCCTCTCTGCTGGACTTTCACAGCGGGTCAAGGATTTTTACAATGTCGTCAACTCCCATGATCCACCTTTCGAGCACCTCGAGGGCCTGAAGTTGCCTGTCTCACCAGGTGAAAAGATCCTGTTAACTTTCAAAGGCGCTTCCGGTGAAGAGAACGCCATGAAGATCCTGAGTGAAGGCCACCTTAAAATTGTCGGACTGTCGATTCTGCTGGCAAAGGCGGTCGCCGAAAACGTAGGATTCATCATCTTCGATGACATTGTCAATGCGATCGACGATGATCATCGAAGCGGAGTTGCAGACCTCCTAATAGACCATCCTTCATTAGTGGGAAAACAGCTCATTGTGACCTGTCATGGGGAGCAATTTATCAGCAAATTGGAACATAAACTCGGGCCCTCGCGAACGAGTCAGGAGGTCAAGGGATTTCGCTTTACACCACCGGATACTTTGACGTCACGTGGAGTACGAGTCGTGCTTGGCGAAACAAAGCACTACATCCTGAGAGCTAAATCGGCTTTTGAAGAGAACAATCTAAAGGAATCGGCTGGTCTCTGTCGACAGGCAATTGAGAGCCTGACAACCGTGATTTGGAAGAAACTAGAGGACAAACTCAAAGTCAGTATTTCTGTCCTCATGCGCACACCTACCGGGACTCCTGACCTCGCAAGTGTTGTAGATGGAATCCGTACACAGCTAAAGAAGCTTGGACCCAACTCCGAAATCTACGAGGCCCTCTCCGAACTGAAGGCGAAGTACAATTGGAACCTCCTCAATAAGGGGACACATGAACAAGAAGGGCTACCTGAGTTCGAGCGCTCGGACGTGTCTGGACTTCTTCAACTTGTAACTCGACTGGATGAACTGTCCCGCTCATTTTCAGTATCTGTGGCTCTCTCGCCTGATGTCGGGATGCCGGAATGAACACCCTCCGTCACCTCGCCAACCTGACTTCCATTCCACTCTCCACCACCTGGGCCCTCTCCGACCTCGGTGAGCTCAGGGGTATGCAGGAGCTCTTCACTCGCTCAGCCCCCCAGGTTCTCAAGACCCTCAAGGATTTCGCCTTGGTCGAGAGCGCCGTGTCATCCAACAGGATCGAAGGCGTGCATGTGGATGGCAAACGAATCGGGACCGTCGTCTTTGGCCAATCTCCGGTTCGCGACCGTGATGAGGAAGAGATTCGGGGTTACAAGCAAGCCCTTGACCGCATTTACTCCAACCCGGCATCGCTCCCGATCACCCTGGAATCCATCCAGACCCTCCATAAGCTGACCCGGGGAGAAATCTGGGATGCTGGCCTTTGGAAGGATCGCGATGGCGACATCATCGAGAAGTACGCCGATGGCAGGGAGCGAGTCCGATTCCAGACCGTCCCGGCCAGTCAGACAGCCCAAGCGATGGCCGAACTCGTGGACCTGTACCGAGACCTGATCCGAGACCGCGTCGTTCCCCCCTTGGTCGTCATCGCAGCCTTCAACCTCGACTTCCTCTGCATCCACCCCTTCCGCGACGGAAACGGCAGGGTTTCCCGGCTCCTCTTGGCCCTCCAGTTGGTCCAGAATGGCTACGAAGTCGGACGCTACCTGAGCCTGGAGCGGCTCATCGAGTCGAACAAGGAACGCTACTACGAGACCCTCGAGACCAGTTCACTCCACTGGCACGAAGCACAGCACGATCCATGGCCCTACACCAACTACCTGCTCTTCATCGTCAAAACGGCCTACAAGGATTTCGAGGAGCGGGCCCGGCGGATCAAACCGGCGGCCGGGGCCAAGTCGCAGGCTGTCATCGAGGCCATCCGGAGCTTTCCCGGCCAGTTCACCATCGCCGAACTTCAGACGGCCTGCTCAGAAGCAAGCCCTGACCTGCTTAGGAAAGTTTTAAAGCAGCTGAAGGCTCAAGGCGCCGTCGAGCCAGTGGGTTTTGGTCGGCTGGCGGCCTGGCGCGCGGTTGCCGAAAGTCAGTACTGGGAGTTGAAGTAGGTACAGAAGTGGGTATATATTCGACGAAGGAAGACACATGACCCTGTTTCACGTGCTGGTCGAACAACTCATCGGGGCAGCCAAGGCCGCAGGCTCACAGGCTTCCAGACCTCGGGCAATCCTGTGGACTGATGAGGCAGGAGAGTGGATCGACGTCGTGCCACGCCTTCGTACCGAGATTCCCGGACTCGTTTCCTTCGGGGACTTCGATGCCACGATCAAACGAGGTCCAGCCGTCTACCTGCTGCCCTTGATCGACCGCCTCCTTCCCGAAGCGGACTGGTCCACCGACACCATCCCTATTGTCTATTTGCCGGGAGTTGGCCGCGCCATGCTGCGGGACATTTCGTCCCTCGAGTGGAACCTGCAACCACTGGCAGCCCTCCAATACCAGTCTGCCTTCTGGACACAAACCAACGGAAAGGACTGGACGCGCTTGGCCTTTGTCACTACCGAAAGTGGTCCCGTTGCTTGGAAGTTGGCCGCCGACGAGGCCACCAAAGACGCGTTCCGATCAACGTTCTCGCAGTGGCTGGATCGAGAGGTGACTGACGGCCTTGGCCGGACATTGACGGCAGGTGACTTCCACCAAGCCGTGTTGCCTGATACCGGCTCCATGCTCCTGCAGTGGCTCTGCAATCCGGCAGGTTTTCAGGCGGGGATTGCACCAGATGTGTGGACGGCCTTCGTGTCCGAAGCCAAGAAGGCTTACCATCTCGACCTTGAAAAGCAGACGGTTCTGGATGCCGTGCAGATGCTGTCGGTTCCTGGAGACCCTTCTTGGGACGCACTTTGGAAAAGGTTCACCCAAACACCCTCGGACTACACAGCCTTGCTGGCGCTTCTTGAGCCTCTACCCGCGCCCAAGGTGAGCGACATGTTCAACGACACCGCTCGGTTCCCTGCCTACAACACCGCGCAAGAGAAAGCCCTGCAGCAGGTACTCCAAAAGACGAAAGGTCGTTCCGTTGAGGAACTGCGTCAGGAAGTTCTCAGTGCCGAGAAGAACCACGCACAACGTCGAGCCTCGGTGTGGAGTCGATTGGGTAGGTCTCCCTTGGCAATGGCTGTCGGAGTACTGGCGGAACTGGCCCAAGCGACGACGAAACCGCTGAAAGCGCCCGACCTCGAAACCATGGCGCAAGAATATACCACTGCCGGGTGGAAAGCCGACGCGGCCTTCCTCGCCGTCTTGTCGTCTGAAGTTCCGCTCGAGTTGAAAGACCTGGTCCATAAAATCGCCGACAGGATGTATCGACCTTGGCTGCAGGATGCGAGTCTCGCTTTTCAGAAGCTGTCGCCCGGGTATCCCCGTAGCCAGGCCAAAGTCGCTATTCCAGTTGACGAAGGAACCTGCCTTCTGTTCGTCGACGGCCTCCGCTGGGATGTGGGTCAATCCTTGGTCACCCGTCTGGGAGTGGCACATCTAGAAGCTACCGTCACCGCCTCGTGGTCGGCTCTCCCGACGGTCACCGCAACTGCCAAACCGGCAGTATCGCCCCTGGAGCCCTTTCTGACGGGCGCCGAGAATCCCACAACGTTCGAAGTGGCCACCACGGCTCAGTTCCGGAAGCAATTGACGGAGCTCGGTTATACAGTCCTGGGCGAGGATGAAACCGGGGACGGTTCCGGTCGGGCATGGGCCGAGAACGGAGACCTCGATACCCTCGGGCACGGTGGCATGCTCGAAGGCAACTGGTCCAAAGTCGTCGACGAAATCGTCTATCGGGTTCGGGGACTGGTGGGCGCAGGATGGCAGGTGAAGATCGTGACCGATCACGGCTGGCTCTACCTTCCCGGGGAATTGCCAAAGACAGAGTTTGCTGGTCTGCTCAGCCCAAACAAGGGCGAACGGGCGGCCTGGCTTCATCCGGGCAATCCCCCGACCGAGCTGCAGGCTCCTTGGTTCTGGAACCCACTTGTCTCGTTCCAAACGAGCCCCGGGATCAGCACCTTCTGGGGTGGCAAGCAGTACTCCCACGGGGGGCTCAGTCTTCAAGAGTGCGTGGTACCCACGATTCTCGTGCGAGGCGGTGCCTCCGGTGACCGTTCTGCCTTGTCTCTGACGGAAAAACGATGGAAGGGTATGCGACTTGTCCTCAATTGGACAGCATTGCCCGAAGGTTTCAAGATGGATCTTAGGACCGCCGCTGCCGATGGTCGAACAACCCTCATCGACGGCCTGATGGACCTCGGCCCCAGCCTCATGGTTGTCGATGATGACCTCGTCGGCCAGGAACATTGGCTGGTAGCCCTCGATGGTGGTGGGCAGATCGTCTTCCAAGAAAAGCTCAGGATCGGAGGCTAGGATGACACTCGACGCACTGGATCAGAAAGCCGCCTCCACTCTGGACGCCTACATCGTCCGCAAAGACCTGGTGAAGACCTTCAGCAAACAGTATCCGGTTCCCACTTATGTGGTGGAGTTCCTACTAGGGCGTTACTGCGCGACCACCGACGAGAACGAGATCCAAGAAGGTCTCAAGATCGTCGAGAAGCAGCTTTCGTCCCGCACCGTCCGCGCGGGTGAAGAAGAGTTGTTCAAGTCGCGGGCCAAGGAACAAGGCTCGGTGAAACTGATCGACCTTATAAGTGCCCGGCTCGACTCGGCCACCGACTCCTATCTCGCCACCATTCCCTCGCTGCGACTCAAGGACGTCAGGATCAGCTCCGAGTTCGTCAACGAGAACGAGCGGCTACTGACAGGTGGCTTCTACGCCGAAATCAGCTTGTCCTACGATGCGTCGATCGCCCAAGAGAAGAACGGGCGCCCCTTTGGAGTCGAAGGACTACGGGCCATCCAACTCTCGAACCACGATGTGCTGCAGGTTCTCAACAAGGCCCGTCTCCAGTTCAGCACGGCTGAATGGAAAGATCTCTTGCTCCGAAGCGTTGGGTTCGAACCAGCCTCGCTGTCGCCCCGCCAGAAGGATTCCCTCCTGCTCAGAATGGTCCCCTTTGTTGAGCGCAACTACAACCTGATCGAACTGGGCCCCCGAGGTACGGGCAAGAGTCACCTCTTCCAGCAGGTATCCCCCTATGCCCATTTGGTATCCGGCGGCAAGGCTACCGTGGCCAAGATGTTCGTCGATAACGGGAGCGGACGTCGCGGTCTGGTCTGCCAGTACGACGTGGTCTGCTTCGACGAAGTGTCGGGAATCTCGTTCGACCAGAAAGACGGCGTCAATATCATGAAGGGCTACATGGAATCCGGCGAGTTCAGCCGTGGCCGCGAGAGCATCCGCGCCGACGGTAGCATCGTGATGGTGGGCAACTTCGACGTCGATGTCGAACACCAACAGCGCATTGGTCACCTTTTCGGCCCCATGCCTCCCGAGATGCGCAATGACACCGCTTTCATGGACCGCATCCACGCATTCCTGCCCGGTTGGGACATTCCCAAACTGAACGGCACATTTTTCACCGAGCACTTTGGCTTGGTCAGCGACTTTCTCTCCGAATGCTTTGCCCAGTTGCGGCGGGGTAGCCGCGTCTCTTCACTCCAGGGCCGTGTTCAATGGGGTGGGGCGCTGAGCGGCCGAGACAGCAATGGCGTCAACAAGACCGTCTCCGGGCTTCTGAAACTTCTGTATCCGGATCCCGAATCCCCCGTGCCCGATGAAGACCTCGAATGGGCCGTTCGTCTCGGGCTCGAGTGTCGCCGCCGGGTGAAGGAGCAGCAGAAGCGCATCGGCTCTGCCGAGTTTCGCAATACCCACTTCAGCTACACCCTCGGGAACGATGGCGTCGAGAAGTTTGTTACAACCCCCGAGCTCTACAGTGAGAACAGCATCAACGCCGACCCGCTTGAACCTGGTCAGGTCTGGACGATCTCGCCCGGTGGCGCCGAAGAGAACCCTGGTCTTTTCCGCATCGAAGTAACCGAGGCCCCCGGCTCGGGTGTTCGTATCCTCAACAAGCCCGCACCGGCAGCCTTCCAAGAGAGCGTCCGGTTTGCCGAACAGAATCTCTATGCCCGCGCCGCTCAGCTGGTGGGTGACCGTGACCCTCGTGCCCATGAGTTCTCGGTCCAGCTTCGCTCATTTGACGCCGTCACAAGCGGCAGTTTGGTGGGTATGGGCGTCCTGTTGGCCCTGAGCGGATCGCTCCTCAAGAAGTCTCTTAAGGGTGGAATGGTCATCGTCGGATCGATCAACCTCGGCGGCTCGGTGGAACCCGTCTACAACGCCGTAAATGTCGTCGAACTGGCCATTGAGAAGGGGGCGTCAACCATCCTGTTGCCCGTCACGTGTCGCAAGCAGCTCTTGGACCTATCGGACGATATGGCAACCAAGGCGGATATCCAGTTCTACTCTGAGGCTAAAGATGCGCTGCTGAAGGCAATTGTCGAGTAGCCCCAAACCATCCCATTGCCGATGTACCCCAACCTCGAAATCCCCCGCCCTCCGCGTTGATGGCGGCGGGACTCCCGATCCTGAGCCTCTATGGCTTCAGCGATTGCGAGTGGGTTCTGGAAGACGCATAGAATCACCTTATGCCGAAACGGCACATAAGGACATCAAGGCGAATACAGTGGCTAGGACGCTGAACCCTCGAACCTCGACTCTCCTAGGGGCTAGTAAAGCGAAGGCCAGACGCAAGGCCAGCTTTTCCAAATAGGCCTATGGGGCGAGACTGACAACTGTCCGCTGAGGTTCTTTGAGGGGATCAGACTCGGGGCGCTAGACTCAGGCTACGTCGTGGCGCGGCACCGCCTGCAACTGAATGCCGAGTGCCGCGACTACTTTGAGCACCGTGGCGAAGCTTGGGTTGCCATCAGCGGACAGGGCTTTGTAGAGGCTCTCCCGTCCGAGGCCTGTCTCGTCCGCGATCTGCGACATGCCGCGGGCGCGAGCTATGTCTCCGAGGGCGGCGGAGAAAAGGGCCGGATCATCCTCTTCAAGGGCTGCCTCGAGGTAGTCGGCAATCTTCTTGTCACTGTCGAGATACTCGGCAGGATCCCATTCAGTGGTCTTGATGCTTCCCATGTCAATCCTCCAAATCCTTGGCGAGCGCCTTTGCCGTTTGGATATCGCGCTCCTGCGTGGACTTGTCACCTCCTGCGAGAAGGATGACAAGTTCGGCGCCGCGGCGCGTGAAGTAGACGCGGTAGCCGGTTCTTGATCCAGGCCCGAAAGGCCTCGGTCTCGCGTACAGTCATCACAACCCAACTGTATCCCATGGAATACAGCATATCAATCCCCCGAAATGTCAAACCCTACACAGAGTTTCGCCATAGCTCGATGGCGGTTTTGTATCGGGTTTCGCCACATATTTCGATTGTTTTTCGTTCTGCGCAGACGATTATAACGATTTTCCGATATAAACCGACACAATTATCTCCCTAGGGGAGTCGGCGAAGCCGACTTCGAACGCGGAGCGCCGACCCGGAAGCGCGCGATCATTTGAACCTAGTCTAGCGAAGAGTTGGCGCGCTGGAGGGGCACGCCGCCACGGATGGCGACGTGAGGCGCGGAGCCGGCCCGGAAGCCTGAGCCAGGATGGCGAAGGCTGGAGGGTCGACTCCACTGGGCTTTATGCTGAAGCGGGTCCGTCCAAGTAGGGTCTACCCTACTTGGACAGTCCCTTTCTGCGTCCACTCTAGATTTTCATCCCGCCATGAACCGAGGCAGCGGCTTGATTGCGCCGCGCCCCAAATTCCTGTCTCATTCCTCGAGGGTCGAGATGTCCCCTTCGTTCAGCCCCTGGGCGCGAGCCTTGAGTACGCGGCGCATGATCTTGCCGGATCTCGTTTTAGGTAGCGCTTCTACGAAGCTGACCTCCTCCGGCTTGGCTATCGGTCCCATCTCCGTGCCGACATGGGCCTTGAGCTCGTCCGCAAGAGCCGGAGATGCCTGGAAGCCTTGGCGCAGGAGCACATAGGCGTGGATGGACTGGCCCTTCACCTCGTGGGGCAAGCCGATGACAGCGGCTTCGGCGACGGCAGGGTGACTCACGAGGGCCGATTCGATTTCCGCAGTGCCCAGCCGATAACCCGAAACCTTGATGACGTCGTCCACGCGGCCGATGATCCAGAAATAGCCGTCCTCGTCGCGTTTGGCCGAGTCTCCGGTGAGATAGACGCCCGGATACTTGCTCCAGTACTGCTTCACATAGCGGTCGGGATCGTTATAAATAGTACGCATCATAGCCGGCCAGGGTCGCTTGAGCACGAGGAAGCCCTCCTCGTTGTCCTTGACCGGATGTCCTTCCTCGTCGTAGATGTCGGCCTGCTGGCCGAAGAAGGGCCTCGTGCCCGATCCCGGCTTGAGGGGCATCGTCGGCACCGGCGCGATCATGAACATGCCCGTCTCGGTCTGCCACCAGGTATCCATAATTGGGCACTTCCCCTTGCCGATGACGCGATGGTACCAGCGCCAGGCCTCGGGGTTGATGGGCTCTCCCACCGAGCCGAGGAGGCGGAGCGAGGAGAGATCGCGGCGATTCGGCCAGGACTCGCCCCAGCGCATCAGCCCGCGTATGGCCGTCGGCGCGGTGTAAAACACGTTGATGCCATATTTCTCTATCAAGTGCCACCATCGGTCGGGATAGGGGAAGGTCGGTGCCCCCTCGTACATGAAGCTCGTCGCCCCGAGGATGAGGGGCCCGTAGACGATGTAGGAGTGGCCCGTCACCCAGCCGGGATCAGCGGCGCACCACCAGCGATCGTCGTCGCGAAGGTCGAAGACGTATTTGAGGGTGGTCGCGACGCCGACCTGATAGCCTCCATGCGTGTGAATGATGGCCTTGGGCTTGCCCGTCGTGCCGGAGGTATAGAGCATATAGAGAGGATCTTCCGCGTCGAGAATCTCCGTGGGGCACTTGGGGTCGGCGATGGGAAGTCCCATGAGATCGTGCCACCACATGTCGCGGCCCGTCTCCATCGCCACATCCTGCCCCGTCCGTTTGACGACCACGACATGCTCCACGACGGCCGCCCGCTTGAGGGCCTCATCGGCTATCTTCTTCAATTCGACGATCTTGCCGTTGAGGAAGGCCCCGTCGCAGGTGACGAGGACGCGCGACTCCGAATCCTCGAGGCGGCCGTGGAGGGCCTCGGTCGAGAATCCTCCGTAGACGACGGAGTGGACGGCCCCGATCTTGGCCACGGCGAGCATCGCGATCGGGAGTTCCGGCACCCGCCCCATGTAGATGGTGACGCGGTCGCCCTTGCGCACGCCGAGGGCCTTGAGGACGCTGGCGAACTTGCTCACCTCGCGATTGAGGGCGTGATAGGAATAGGTATGAACATCGCCCTTCTCGCCTTCCCAGATGAGGGCGAGTTTGTTTCGGCGGGCTCCCTTGAGATGGCGATCGATGGCATTGTAAACGATATTGGTCTTGGCGCCGACGAACCATTTGAAGAAGGGTTTTTCGCTGTCGTCGAGGACCTTGGTCCAGGGCGCCTGCCAGTCGATGAACTCCTTGGCGCGCTCCTCCCAGAAGCCGACGAAGTCGCGGTCGGCCGAGGCCGCCAGGTCTTTCCAATCCTTGATGTATGCTTGGGCTTTCACTTCCTCGGAAGGGTTGTACAAATCGCCATTGCCGCCGTTGGCAGCGGTCTCACCCATTTCCTGCTCCTTTGCTTCATCGGCTGCCGAGCCAGGCATGGCGTCAGCATTTGCCGCGGTCGATCAGTTTCGATGGACTGCCACGGGTTCATCGCCCGCGGCAGCCGGTTGATGGAACCTCAGGCCCGCGGCCCGACGGGGAAGATCACCTTCCCATAGGTTTCGTTAGCCACTCCGGCGAGGGAGGTGTACCAGGCGAGGGCGGCGGTCGCCAGCCCTGTCCAACCTCCGAGAACCGTCCAACTTGGATTTCCCGAACCCCAGGCGCCTATGGTGAGGAAGATGAAGGTGATGGACAGAAATACGAAGACGAGGATGAGCGCTAGATTGGTGCGCAAGGCGGCGATAGTCATATAAATTGTGAATATGGTCCAAGCCAGGAGGAAGATGCCGGTCGTATCCGGCGTCGCGCCGAAGGCCTTGCCGTTGCCGATGAGGTACCACAGCGAAAGCCAGAAGGATCCGTAGGAAGTGAAAGCCAGGGCACCGAAGGTGTTTTTACGGACGAATTCCCACATGCCTGCGAGGACCTGGGCGATGCCGCCATAGAAGACGGCGAGGGACAGAGCCGCCGCGGCGCCGCCCCCTCCCCATAGTCCCGCGTTGGCGGAACTCAGACAGAAGGTCGTCATCGCGAATCCTGCCAGACCCAAGGGACCCGGGTCTGCGACTTTGTGTTCAGCCATGCAATCCTCCAATCTTGACGCATTCAGGACTCCCCATACGGGTCATCCACAATTGTGTCTTAACCTCGGATCGACGAATTGGCCCCGCCCCTCGCCAGGACAAGCCCCATGGGGCGCCATATCGGGCTAGATACTACGTAATACAACAATCACAAAAGGCGCCTTCGATATCACGCGCGATCGATCGTCGCGTTTTCCATCTCCGCGTCGAGGCAGGATAATGTACCTACTTCTCCGGCATGTCAAATGAAAATCAAAGTATCGCATAATTACTTTGGCAAATGATAAGTGATACTTTGATCTTCCGGGGAAGATCGCGCGATCGTTCGGCTTGCCATCCCGATGATCCGCGAATCGAGGTCAATTAATATTTTATTATTTCCGATGACGGGTCGGGTCGGGAGCTTCGCTCTTGTCGGCGGCGATCACCGTGGTCGCACTATTATTGAGCTCCAACGTCTCGCTATAAATGAGCGAAGCCTTCTTTTATAGTCGGAGTCGCCTACCTGCCCTCGTGGTGCGTCCAAACGAGCAGACATTGCGTTTTGTCCGTGTATCCATCATCCTATTATTATCGAATTCGCTCCGAAGCCATCGTCGCGGTAGGAGGCTCGCCATGCATCAAAGTCAGTCGCAGGAAGAGAATCTCGAGGATCTGCTGAAGCACGATCTGTCCATCCGAAAGCTCGGGGAGGGAACCTACGATTCCCCCTTCAACGTTCCGGGCGAGGGAGATTACTTCATCCCCGAAGACGAGGGGGTCTACGCGATCGTCGACAGGACCTTGATCGGCAGGCTCGAGAGGGAGGGCAAAGAGGTTCCGTATTTCGAGAAGGGTGGTCCCCGTTCCAGGCTTCTCCATGAACCCGGCGAAACGGTCTCGGCAGTCATGACCTGCGGCGGGCTCTGCCCCGGCCTCAATTCCGTGATCCGAGGCATCGTCGTCATGAATTATTACCGCTACGGCAACAAGCGCACCTACGGCATTCGCTATGGCTACGCTGGGCTCAACAAGGACCTGGGCTACGAGGTCCAGCTCCTCACCCCCGACGTCATCGAGGGGATTCACAACACGGGAGGCACGATCCTCGGTTCCTCCCGTGGCGCCCAACCCGCCGAGAAGATGGTCGACCGCCTCGTCGAACTCAAGATCAACGTTCTCTATACTATCGGCGGCGACGGCACCCAGAGAGGAGCACTTGAGCTCATTCAGGAAATCGACAGGCGCGGACTCAGGATCTCGGTGGTCGGCATACCGAAGACGATCGACAACGACATCGGCTTCATCGACAAGTCCTTCGGCATGGAGACGGCCTTCACCGAGGCCTGCAATTCCCTCTACGCCGCCCACACCGAGGCGACGGCCTCGATCAACGGAATCGGCATCGTCAAGGTCATGGGGCGCGAGTCGGGATTCATCGCCGCCAATGCAACGCTAGCCACCAACGAGGTAAATTTCTGCCTCATTCCGGAACTCGATTTCGATCTCGAGGGCTCGAACGGCTTTCTGGAACACCTCGAGCGGAGGCTGCGCCGCCGCGGGCACGCACTGGTCGTCGTCGCGGAGGGAGCGGGGCAGCGCTACGTCGCCGATCCCGGCAAGGTGCGAAAGGACGCCTCGGGCAACGTCAAGCTGGGGGACATCGGGCTCTTCCTGAAGGAAAGAATCGGCGAGCATCTGGCGGCGAAAAAACTGCCTAATTCTATCAAATATATCGACCCGAGCTACACGATCCGGAGCCGGGCGCCGACGCCGAACGACTCCATATTCTGTTCGCAACTGGCGCAGATGGCCGTGCATGCCGGCATGTCGGGCCGCACGGGACTGATCGTCGGCTACCTGAATGGTCAATTCATCCATATCCCCATGCTCCTGGCCACCCTGAAGCGAAAGAAGATCGACCTCGTCTCCCAGCTCTGGCTTTCGGTCCTCGAATCGACGGGGCAGCCCTTCGGCATGAAGAACGCTTCCTGACGCGCGAGGGAGGGGGTGGACGGCAGCCGTCGCCTCCCCATGCCGCGCGACGACTTGCAGAAATGTCGTTCGTCGACATAATCGGAAGCTACGGGGAGCGGCCCGGGGAGGGAAAGGTGCGCATGATCGATCGGCTACAGGACTCGGTGGACAGGATTTTCTTCAAGGGAACGAATTCGAAACTCGGCGAGGGGCTCACCTACATCGTCGTCAATCTCTTTCTGATGGGCGTCTTGTTCTACGTGGTTCTCAATACTATCGTCTACGATTGGACAGGCACGATGTACGCAAGCGGCTTCCATCTGAACACGGCCCTCGACGATCTCATCCCCTACAGACCCGAGTGGGCGATCTTCTATCTCTACCTCTTCTTCTGGGCCACCGAAATAACGATGGTCTTCTTCGCGGTTTTCAGCTATAAGCATGGCTATTCCCTCGCGTGGTCCCTCGTAATAATCAATGTCGTCGCCGACCTCGTCTATCTCGTCTTTCCGGTGACGACCGATTTGTATCGCGCGCAGATTGCCGCCCACCCCCTCGTCGGGAATCAATTCGCAGCGGCGATGAACGCCTATTTCGCGAAAGATCCTTCCTTCGACTGCTTCCCGAGCCTCCATGCCGCCGTGTCGACCATCATCGCCTTTGCCTGGTTCCGCTTTTGGAAGACGAAGCCGGGAACCCTCAGGCTTGTCATCGCGATCGTCGCCATCCTCGTCGCGGTCGGCACGATACTTTCGACCCTCTTCGTCAAACAGCACTACATTGCCGACGAGATCGCGGGGATACTCCTCGCGCTCGGAGTCGGGAGGTTGGTCTACGGCAAGGCTCCGCTGCGAAGCCCGGGCGCCTGACAGGAAGCGCGAAAGACGAGGCGCCGGGCGGGGGTGGCGAAACGGCTAATTCAGCCGAAGAAGCCGCCCCAGAGGAAGGCGAAGGCCATTCCCGTCCCGAAAAAAAGAATGCCGAAGCGCCAGTTCCAGCGGAAAGCTACATCGAAGGCGCGGGCTCCGATCAGCTTCGAAAGGGTCATGATGACGCCGGCGAAGGGTGTCACCATATAGGCTGCCGCCCCGCCGACGGCCAGGCCCATGGCCACGGTGAGGGGCGGCACTGGCAGGTCGGAGTGGGCGAGGATCTTGCCGAAAAGCACAATTGTGATGAAGGGGTGAAGGCCGATCAGGGAGCCCGCGACGATGAGGAGGCCGACGAGGACTACCGAGCCGCCGCCGAGGGCGCTCGCCGCCGCCTCGAGGAAGGGGGCGGCCCTATCCATTGCCCCCGAATGCTCGAGGGCGCCCGAGAAGAGGCCCATGGCCACGAAAAAGGGGCCTATGTCGGCGGTCTTGAGAAGGCCCTCGCGCCAGTAGGCCCGGAGTTCCACGGCGAGACCCGGACGGCCCGCGAGGCTGAGGAGCCAGACGAGCGAGATGCTAGCCCCGGCCAGGATCATGCGGGAGCCCGGGGCGCCGATGTCGAGGAGCTCGAAGAGGAGCATCAGGAGAACGAAGGCCAGGGCCACGAAGAAAACGTGGAAGGCACGGGCTGATTGCGCGAGGCCTTTTGACGGGGTCTCCGAGCCGACTTCCTTCGACTCGTGGACACCGCCCTTGCCGAACTCGAAGAGGCTCGATAGGCCCATGCCGATGATGGCCAGGAAAAAACCGGGCAAGAATACGCGAGACCAGGAAAGTCCCGTGGCCTGCACGACGAGGAAGAGGTTGACCGCTCCGGGCGACCAGAGGGCTGCGAGGACATAGCCCCGGGTCGCGGCCGAGGAAATGAAGCGCTCGTAGTTCTCGACGCGACGACCGAGGGCCTTGCCGAAGAGGGAGACGACGACGGGTACCGAGCCCAGATTGAGGAAGCTCGTGAGGAGATGGGTCACGAGGGTCGTAAAGGCGAAGAGGGATCGGAGGCTCTTGAATCGCCCCTCGACCCAGGCGCGGATGGCAGAATCGTAGGTGCCGAGGCGGATGGGCATCGAGAAGGTCTGCATCACCGCGACGATGGCGATGATGTTGGTCATCGAGTTCGTGGCGGCTACCCATGTGGCGAAGGGCTGCCTTGAAAAGCCCAGAAGCGAGAAGGCAAGGATAAGGAAAAGCAGGGCCGCGACACGGAAGCCGCGGCTCATCAGGGGAAAGCCCGCGACGAAGATGACGAGGGCCGAGACGAAGAGGGGAATCTGACTCGGGAATGGGAAAAAGGGGCCAAAGAGCTGGATGGCCACGAGGATGACGACGGCGAAGCGGAACAGCGTTTTCAGAAACCTACCCTCATGTACAAGACTATAACTATATTTCCCATAACGTTTTAAGTCCATATCTTGGAGGCCGATTTTTTCGTTGACGGCTCCAGAGAACGGGTCTAGACTCTGGCGATCAGTGATTATCACTGGTAATCAGGCACTTGAAAAGGTGAAAAGCGCGAAATGTTGACGAACACGATAGCCCTGCAACTCATCCAATACATCGTCGACAACAATCTTCCGGTCGGCACGAAGCTCCCATCAATCCGCGAGCTTGCCTCCCTTTACGACAGCAACGCGAGCCAGGTGAGGACGGGTCTCATCACCCTGGCGGCCCTCGGCGTCATCGACATGCATCCGCGGGCGGGCTCCTTCGTGAAGCAGATCTCGCCGGGCGAGCTCGACAATCTTTTCGTCCTCTTCTTCCGCCTCGGGATGCTGGGCAAGCAGGAGGACACCATCAACCTCTACGCGGTCAAGGCCCTCCTCGACCGCGAAGTCTTCATCAACGCCATCAAGTACAGGACCGACAACGATCTCTACGAGCTCGGTCTCAACCTCGCGAAACAGGAGGCTTCCTTCGAGGATATAGCGGCCTTCATCGACGCCGACGAGCAATTCCACGTCCTCCTCGCGCGGATCAGCCGCAATCCCCTGGTCGTCTTCCTCCTCGAGGCCATCCAGGGAATGCTGCGCTCCTATCGCCGCGAGAACTTCACCTCGGAGGTCTGCAGGGAGTCCTGGGAGAGCCACAGGGTCGTCTTCAAGGCGATCGAAACCCAAAACGAGGCGGACGCCGAGAAGGTCGCCGTCCTCCACACCCAGGCAGGCATGCAGCGCATTCGAGCGAGGAGAGAGTCGGCGGGAGCGAGGAAGGCATGATCGAGGTCACAAAGGGCGCGCCCCGCGTAACCGAAATGAGGGTAGTCCCCGTCGCCGGACACGATTCGATGCTCCTCAATCTCTGCGGCGCTCACTCCCCCTTCTTCACGAGAAATATCGTACTACTTAAGGATTCTTCGGGCCGCGTCGGCCTCGGCGAGGTCCCGGGCGGCGAGGGAATTCGCCTCAATCTCGAAAGGGCGATTCCACATGTCGTAGGTCGCTCGATCGGCGAGGTGAATGCCGTCCTCGAAGTGCTTCGCTCGATGCTGATGGGAGGACGCGAGGAAGGCCCGCGGAACGTCGTCCATGAGGTGACGAGCGAGGCCGAGGCGCGGGTCCTCAAGCAACCCCACGAAATCAACCTCAGGGCGGACAATGTCCTCACCGCCGTCGAGGCGGCCATGCTCGATCTCTTCGGCCAATTCCTCGATCTGCCCGTCGCAGCCCTTCTCGGCGACGGAGTGCAGAGGACTTCGGTGCGCATGCTCGGTTACCTCTTCTACATCGGTGACCGCCTCAGGACCGACCTCCCTTACCTCGGGGGAGCGAAGGGTGGCAGCGAGTGGTACCGGATCAGGGACGAGGAAGCCCTGACGCCCGAATCCATCCTGCGCCTCGCCGAGGCGGCGCATGAACTCTACGGCTTCGAGGATTTTAAACTCAAGGGCGGCGTCATGGCCGGCGCCGAGGAAATGGAGGCGGTCGCCGCCCTCGCGAAGCGCTTTCCCGGAGCGCGCATCACCCTCGATCCCAACGGCGCCTGGTCCCTCGAGGAGGCCGTGGGTCTCTGCAAGGGCCGGTCGAACATCATGGCCTACGCCGAGGATCCCTGCGGGGCCGAGGCAGGCTTTTCGGGCCGGGAGATCATGGCCGAGTTCAAACGGGCCACGGGCATGCGCACAGCCACCAACATGATCGCCACCGATTGGCGCCAATTGGCTCATTCCTGCCAACTCCATGCCGTCGATATCCCCCTCGCCGACCCCCACTTCTGGACCATGCAGGGCTCGGTGCGCGTGGCCCAGCTCTGCAAGGACTGGGGCCTGACCTGGGGCTCTCATTCGAACAATCATTTCGACGTTTCGCTGGCCATGTTCACCCACGTGGCGGCGGCCGCACCCGGCAGGACCACGGCCATCGACACGCACTGGATCTGGCAGGAGGGACGCGAGGCCCTCACGAAGGAACCCTTCAGGATCAAGGGTGGTTTGGTGGAGCTGCCGAAAAAGCCGGGGCTCGGCATCGAGATCGACGAGGACAGTCTCGCGGCCGCCAACGATCTATATAAGAAGGTTGGTCTCGGGGCGCGCGACGACGCCGTCGCCATGAGATATCTCATACCTAACTGGAAGTACGACCCCAAGCGCGCTTCCATGCTGGGTTGAGGAGCGGAAGCATGAGTCCGACCAGTCCTGCCGCCGCCGATCACCCTGGAAAAGGGATTCCCATTCTCATTCGGGTCGATCCCTCCGACAATGTGGCAGTCGTCGGGAACTCGGGAGGCCTGCCGGCCGGAACGAGGGCTCGTCTGGACGGAGGTGAAAGCCTCGATTTTCTCGAGAAGGTGCCCGAGGGCCACAAGGTCGCGTTATGCGACATCGAGGAAGGGAGCCCGATACTCCGCTACGGCGAGACCATCGGCCTCGCCCGCTCGCGCATTGTCCGCGGCTCCTGGGTCGAGGAATCCCTCGTCGCTCTGCCCGTGGCCCCCGAACTCGACTCCTTGCCGATCGCCACGCGCATTCCGTCCCGTGGACCCGCCCTGGAGGGCTATACCTTCGAGGGCTACCGCAACCCCGACGGAAGCGTCGGCACCCTGAATCTCCTCGGCATCTCGGAGAGCGTCCAGTGCGTGGCCGGCGTCGTCGACAAGGCGCTGGAACGCATCAGGGCCGAACTCCTGCCGAAGTACCCCCATGTCGACGGCGTCGTGGCCCTCAAGCACAACTACGGCTGCGGCATCGCGATAGACGCGGCCGAGGCGCGAATCCCCATTCGAACCCTCCAGAATCTCGCCCGCCACCCCAACCTCGGCGGCGAGACCATGATCGTCGGCCTCGGCTGCGAAAAGCTCGCTCCCGAGCGCCTTGCGGAGAGGAGCCACGCCTTCTCGGGAGGCGGCGCGGCCGACATCGTGACGCTGCAGGAGCACAAGGGCTACGGCGAAATGCTCCGCTCTATCATGGAGCGGGCAGAAGGGCATCTCAAGATTCTCGATAGGCGGCGGCGCCAAACCTGCCCCGTCTCCGAGCTCGTGATAGGGACTCAATGCGGGGGCAGCGACGCCCTTTCGGGGGTCACCGCCAATCCGGCAGTGGGCTTCGCCACCGACCTCCTGGTCCGCGCGGGAGCCACGGTGCTCTTCTCCGAGGTCACCGAGGTGCGCGACGCCATCCACCTCCTCACGGCCCGCGCCGCCGACGCGGAGGTAGGGGCTGCCCTGGTCCGCGAGATGCGCTGGTACGACGAGTACCTGGCCAAGGGCGGCGTCAACCGCAGCTCCAACACGAGCCCGGGCAACAAGAGGGGCGGGCTCGCCAACATCGTCGAAAAAGCCCTCGGTTCGGTCGTGAAATCGGGCACGGGCAGGATCGACGGGGTACTCGGCCCCGGCGAGCGCGCGGACAGGAAGGGCCTCATCTTCGCCGCAACCCCGGCCAGCGACTTCATCTGCGGCACCCTCCAGATGGCTTCGGGCATCCAGCTCCAGGTATTCACGACGGGAAGAGGGACTCCCTACGGCCTCGAGATGATTCCCGTCATGAAGGTAGGGACGCGCAACTCGCTGGCCGAGCAGTGGCCCGACCTCATCGATGTAAACGCCGGAAGGATAGCCTCGGGCGAGTCGAGCATCGAGGAGGTCGGCTGGGAGATATTCCGGATGATCCTCGAGGTCGCGAGCGGCAAGAAGACCACCTGGGCCCAACGCTGGGGCATCCATAACGACCTCTGTCTCTTCAATCCTGCGCCAGTGACATAAATTGGGACCAACTATTATAATCTCCACGAGAGGAAGGAACAGCACGTGAATCGACCGAACAGAGCCGAGGATTTCAAGCCGGAGGGGATCATCCCGGCGGTGATCACCCCCCTCGACGCCGAGGGCAAGTTCAACGAAAAGGCCATGCGCAAGCTCATCGACTTCCTCATAGAGGGCGGCTCCCACGGCCTCTTCGTCGTCGGCGCCGCGGGGGAATTCTACGGCCTCACGCCGGAGGAGAAACGCGAGATATTCCAGGTCACGATGGACCAGACGGCCGGCAGGGTTCCGGTTTATGCCGGAACCGCGGGCATCACCACCCGCGAGACGGTCGCACTCACCCATATCGCCGAGGAGTGCAAGGTCGACGCCGTGTCAGTCCTAACACCCATGTTCGTTTCGCCGAGTCAAGACCAGCTCATCGAACATTTCCAGACCATCGCGGCAAGCACCTCCCTTCCCGTAATCATGTACAACAATCCTCCGAAGACCGGAGTCTCCCTCTCTCCGGCCACGGTCGCCAAACTCGCCGATACGCCGAATATCATCGGCATCAAGGATTCCTGCGGCGATCTAACGGTCACGGGAGAGTTCATACGACTCACGAAGGGCAAGAAGTTCTCCGTGCTCATGGGTCGCGACACCCTGATTTTCGGCGCCCTCTGCTACGGGGCGACGGGTTCCATCGCCTCTTGCGCCAACGTCGCCCCGCGCATCTGCGCCGATATCTACAACAAGTACAAGGCAGGCGACATGGAAGGAGCCCTCGAGGCTCAGTACAACCTCGCCCCTCTCAGGATCGCCTTCAACATCGGAACCTTCCCTGCCGTAATCAAGGAATCCCTCGAGATGCTCGGCATCGAGGCGGGCCCCTGCATGAATCCCGTCGGTCCGATGACCGTCGAAGAGCGCGCCAAGCTCCGCAAGGTCCTCGTCGAGATGGGCCTCCTCAAATAGGAGAAAGGAAACAACTGTGGCAAGTTCTGATAATCAGAGAAAATCAGGCCCGGTATCGAGCGGCAGCTCTCCGAGGGTGACCGAGATGGAGGTCATACCCGTCGCCGGCCACGACAGCATGCTCCTTAACCTGAGCGGGGCCCATAGTCCCTACTTCACTCGCAACATCGTTCTCATCAAGGACGAGGCCGGGCATACGGGGCTCGGCGAGGTCCCGGGTGGCGAAAAGATACGCCTGACCCTCGAAGACGCGAAGACCCTCGTGGTCGGCAGCTCGATCGGCGCCTACAACGACACGCTCAACGCGGCGCGGCGTCAATTCGCCGATCGAGACTCGGGCGGCAGGGGACTCCAGACCTTCGATCTCCGCATCGCCATCCACGCCGTCACCGCCATCGAATCGGCCCTCCTCGATCTCCTCGGCCAGCATCTCGGGGTCTCCATAGCCTCCCTCCTCGGCACGGGGGTCCAGCGCGAGGCCGTGCCCATGCTCGGCTATCTCTTCTTCATCGGCGACCGAAAGAAGACCGACCTGGCCTACCTTCCGACACCGTCGTCCGGCGATGCATGGGAGAAGCGGAGGAGGGAGGAAGCCCTTACGCCCGACTCCGTCGTGCGACTCGCCGAGGCCGCCCAGGCCCGCTACGGCTTCAAGGACTTCAAGCTCAAGGGCGGGGTCTTGTCGGGGTCCGAGGAAATGAAGGCGGTCGAGGCCCTCGCGCGCCGCTTCCCCGACTCGCGCATCACCATCGACCCCAACGGGGCCTGGTCCCTCGCCGAGGCCGTCGGGCTCTGCAGGGGCAAGGGAAACATTCTCGCCTACTGCGAGGATCCCTGCGGCGCCGAAGCCGGCTATTCGGGGCGGGAGATCATGGCCGAGTTCAGACAGGCGACGGGCCTGCCCACGGCCACCAACATGATAGCCACCGATTGGCGCCAATTGGGTCATTCCATGATACTGCAGTCGGTGGACATCCCCCTGGCCGATCCCCACTTCTGGACCATGCAGGGTTCGATCCGCGTGGCCCAACTCTGCAACGAGTGGGGTCTCACCTGGGGATCGCACTCCAACAATCACTTCGACATCTCCCTCGCGATGTTCACCCAGGTCGGCGCGGCCGCCCCGGGCGCGATCACGGCGCTCGATACGCACTGGATCTGGCAGGAGGGAGAAGAGCGCCTCACCAAGGAACCCCTCAAGATCGAGGAAGGCAAGATCAGGCTGCCGGCAAAGCCAGGCCTCGGCGTCGAGGCCGATATGGAGCGCATCGAAAAGGCTCATCGCCTCTATCTCGAACATGGCCTGGGCTCGCGCGATGACGCCGTGGCAATGCAGTACCTGATCTCCGGATGGAAGTTCGACAACAAAAAACCCTGCCTCGCGCGCTAGCGGCGAGGTTCGAAGATATGCCATCGCGGGCATTCAGGCCCAAGAAGCCGCGCGGCGGATGCAATTAGGAGGAAACAACATGAAGATCGGATTCATAGGACTGGGGATTATGGGGAAACCCATGGCGAAGAATCTCATCAAGGCCGGGCATGAGTTGACGGTATACGATCGAGCGAGCGGAGCCATGGACGAGCTCCTGTCCTCCGGCGCCAAGGCAGCCACGAGCGCGAAGGATGCGGCCATGGCGAGCGAGCTTGTGATCACCATGTTGCCCAACTCGCCCCACGTGAAGGCGGCCGTCCTCGGCGAGGGCGGGGCTATCGAGGGTCTGACCCCAGGCAAGGTTCTCGTCGACATGAGCTCCATCGCCCCCCTCGCGGCCAAGGAAGTCGCCGCGGAGCTCGCGAAGAAGGGCGTCGAAATGCTCGACGCGCCGGTGAGCGGGGGCGAGCCCAAGGCCATCGAGGGAACGCTCTCGATCATGGTCGGCGGCAAGAAGGAAGTCTTCGAGCGTTGCCTGCCCATCCTCCAAAGCATGGGCTCCTCGGCCGTCCTCTGCGGGGACATAGGCGCGGGCAACACGACCAAGCTCGCCAACCAGATAGTCGTGGCGCTCAACATAGCGGCTATCTCCGAGGCTTTCGTCCTCGCCTCGAAGGCGGGCCTCGATCCAGACACCGTGTTCAAGGCCATCAGGGGAGGCCTCGCTGGCAGCACCGTGATGGAAGCCAAGGCCCCCATGATCATGGCGGGCAACTTCAAGCCCGGCTTCCGCATCGACCTCCATATAAAGGATCTGGCCAACGCCCTCGAGACGGGTCACGAAGTCGGCGTTCCCCTCCCCCTCACGAGCCAGGTGATGGAGATGATGCAGGCCCTCAAGGTCGATGGCAAATCCGGGAACGATCATTCGGGACTCGTTCAGTACTATGAGAAACTCGCGCAGTGCGAAGCGAGGAAGCGGCCATGAACAGGAAATATTGGGATATCGCCTCGGGACTCGGAGTGATCGCCCTGGGCGTCGCCCTCATCAGCGCGTCGACCCACATCAAGTCCCTCGACGTCTCGCGCTTCGGCTCGGGTTTCTTTCCCGCCATCGTCGCCATCCTCTTCATGATTCTCGGCCTCGTGATCTTCGTTGGCGGGATCAAGCAAGCGAGGGGGCCTGACCAAAAGGTCGAGAAGGACGGAAAGCCCCGCATGTGGGCCGTCTTCGCCACCTTCGTCCTCATGGCCGCCTACGCGACCTTCTTGCCCTCCATCGGATTCCTCATCTCAACGGCACTCTACCTCTTCATCCAAATGCTCCTCCTCGTGCCCAACGACAGGCGCAACTTCCTCGTATTCGGGATCATCTCCATCGTCACTTCGGTGGTCGTGTACTACACCTTCGTCGAGGTGTTTCAACTCATGCTCCCCGCGGGCATTTTGGGATAAGGGAGGAAAGCGATGCTCGAAATGTTCGCGGCCGGATTCCAGGCGGCCTTCACCTTGCACAGCGTGCTGATGATCGTGCTCGGCGTCTTTATCGGAATCATCTTCGGCTGCATCCCCGGCCTGACCACCACAATGGCGGTCGCCCTCTGCATTCCCCTCACCTTCGGCATGCCCCCCACCGTGGCGATGAGCCTCCTCATGGGCCTCTACGTCGGCGGCACCTCGGGCGGACTCATCTCGGCGATCCTCATAAATATACCGGGTACACCGGCCTCGGTGGCGACCTGCTGGGACGGCCATCCGCTTGCGGCACGGGGAGAAGCCGGCAAGGCTCTCGGCGTCGGCGTCTTCTACTCCTTCCTCGGCACCCTCTTCTCGATCGCCGCCCTCGTCTTCATCGCACCGCCGCTGGCCGATTTCGCCCTCCAATTCTGGCCTTCGGAATATTTCGCCCTGGCCCTCTTCTCGCTTACGATGGTCGGAACCCTCGCGGGCAAGCAGCTCGCGAAGGGTATCGCGGTGGGCCTCCTCGGAATGGCCCTCGCCTTCGTCGGTACGGCTCCGATCGACGCGATCCCACGCTTCACCTTCGGCTTCCACGAACTCGACGGCGGCTTCGACATCCTGCCCGCCCTCATCGGCCTCTTCGCCGTCGCCGAAATCCTCAACGTGGCAGAGAAGGACGTCGAGCTCAAGAAATCGGAAGTCCTGATGAGCTTCAAGATGAAGGGCCTCGGGTTCAGCATGAAGGAGTTCGTCGGGCAGACCTGGAACATGATTCGATCCGCCCTCATCGGTATCGGCATCGGCATCCTTCCGGGCATCGGGGCAGGAACCTCGAACATCGTCTCCTACGGGGTGGCCAAGAGCCAATCCAAGCATCCGGAGAAATTCGGCACCGGTATCATCGACGGAGTCGTCGCCTCCGAAACGGCGAGCTGTTCGACGATCGGCGGCGCCATCGTCCCCCTCCTCACCCTCGGCATCCCCGGCGACACGGTGACGGCCATGATCCTCGGCGGCCTCATGATCCACGGGCTCCAGCCAGGCCCCCTCCTTTTCATTCAGAACGGACCGGTGGTCTACGGCATCTTCATAGCTCTGCTCATCGCCAACTTCGTCATGCTTGCCATGGAATTCTTCGGGATCAGGATTTTCGCCCGACTCCTGTCCGTGCCGAAATACATCCTCCTCCCCATCATCTTCGCCCTCTGCGCGGTCGGGGCCTTCGGTCTCAACAACCGCGTCTTCGACGTTTGGGTCGTCCTCTTCTTCGGCGTCCTCGGCTACGTCCTCCAGAAGCTCAAGTTTCCCACCTCGCCCATCATCCTGGGCATCATCCTCGGACCCATGGCCGAGACCAATTTCCGCCGCGGTCTCCAGATGACCAACGGCGACTTCCTCCAGTTCTTCACCCGCCCCATCACCGACGTCTTCCTCCTCGCCACGGTCCTCATGATCGTGCTAACCGGCCTGAGCCACATCAGGGACAAGAAGAAGGAGGTCGCCGCAGGGGCGTGATGCAGTTTAATACTATTTAGTTGTATTTCGGCGCCGCCCTGGGCGACGCATCAAGAAACGGAATCGGAGGATTCGAATGAAAGGATTCAGCAAGAAACTCGTCGCCCTCGCGCTCGGCGCGATCGCCCTCACCGGACTCGGCGCCCAGGCCTATCCCGACAAGGCCATCCAGGTCGTCGTTCCCGCCGGTGCGGGTGGCGACACCGACGTCAATTGCCGCATCGTAGGCAAGTATCTCGAAAAGGAACTCGGCCAGCCCATCGTCGTCGTCAACGTGAACGGCGGCGGCGGCACACTCGGCAGCCGCAAGGTCAAGGACTCGGCCCCCGACGGCTATACGGCCCTCTTCTATCACCCCTCGATGTTCCTCAACCAGATGATGGGCCTCGTCGACTACGGCTTCAGCGACTTCGAGAACGCCGGCATCGCCGTCATGGACAACACGAACATATTCGTCGTCAGCGCCTCCTCTCCCTACAAGAACCTCCAGGACCTGATCAAGGCCGCCAAGGCCAATCCCGGCAAGATCAAATTCGCCACGGAGACCGGCGGTTTCACCCACCTCCAGATCCTCGCCTTCCAGGCCGAGACCGGAGTCCAGTTCAACATCGTCGACGTAGGAGCCGCGGCCCAGAAAATCGTCGCCCTCCTCGGTCGCCAGGTCGACGCGATCGGCATCTCCTACGGCATCATCAAGGACTACGTGACCTCAAACAAGTTCCGCGTCATCGGCGTCGAATCCGACGCCCGCAATCCCCTCATTCCCGAGGTCGCGACCTTCAAGGAGCAGGGCGTCAACATTTCCTTCCCGAAGTTCTTCTATTATCTCTTCCCGAAGGGAACGCCCCAGGCCGTCATCAACAAGTTCGACGCAGCCCTCGCCAAGGTAGCGGCCGACCCGGCCCTCAAGGCCGAGCTCAACAAGTTCATGGTAGATCCGGTCTACATAGCCCCCGCCGAGGCCATCAAATACATGAACGCCCAGCAAGCCACTTATTTCAATTATAAGGATCTCATTCTCAACGCCAAGACGACCAAGGAAGAAGTCAAAAAATAGCCATTCCGGGGGACCTCCGTCATGGAGGCCCCCCGCAAGGTAAAGGAGACAGGATGAACCCTGCCGGATCGCAAGCCTCGAATCCCATCGCCTGGATCGGCCTCTCCTCGGTCTACATGCCCCTGGCCAAGGCGGTGAGCGACGCAAAGGTCCTGACCGGCAGACAGAAACCCCTCGAGGGGGTCTGGATCCTCTTTGCCGAGATCGCCGACGCCGAGGGTGGATCGGGGCTCGGCTTCAGCTATGCCCTGAGGAGCGGAGGGCCGGCCCAGTACGCCCATGCCCGCGAACTCGCGCCCGAACTCATCGGGGAGGACGCGAACGACATCGCCCGCCTCTGGAGCAAACTCGTCTGGCGCGGCGCCTCGGTGGGCAGAAGCGGCATCGCCCTCCAAGCCATCGCCGCCCTCGACATAGCCCTTTGGGATCTCAAGGCCAGGCGGGCTCATCTCCCCCTTTCGAAGCTCCTCGGCTCGTATCGCGAATCGGTGCCTTGCTACAACACTTCCGGCGGCTATCTCCAGGCGCCGATCGAGGAAGTGCTCGAAGGAGCCGACCGTTCCCTCGCGCGGGGCATGGGCGGTATCAAGCTGAAGGTGGGTCAGCCCGACGGGGCACTCGATCTCAGGCGCGTCGAGGCCCTCCGCAGTCATCTCGGAGATTCCGTTCCGATAATGGTCGACGCGAACCAGCAATGGGATCGCAGGAGGGCGCTGCGGATGGGGCGGGCCCTCGAACAGTACCAATTGGAATGGATAGAGGAGCCCCTCGACGCCTACGACGCGGAGGGCCACGCCGCGCTCGCCGCCGCCCTCGACACTCCCGTCGGGACGGGGGAGATGCTCACGAGCGTGGCGGAGCATCGGAAGTTGATCGAGGCGAAATCGGCCGACATCCTCATGCCCGATGCGCCCCGAATCGGCGGAATCACCCCCTTCCTCAAACTCGCGACCCTCGCGGAGGAGTCCCGGCTCAGGTTGGCCCCCCACTTCGTGATGGAGATACACATCCATCTTGCGGCCGCCTATCCTGAGGAAGGCTGGGTCGAGCACTTCGAATGGCTCGAGCCCCTCTTCAATGAGCGCCTCGAAATTCGCGGAGGTCGGATGGTGGTGCCCACGCGCGCAGGACTCGGCCTGAGCCTGAGCGAGAGAGTCGCTTCCTGGACAGTCGAAGGTTTCGAAGCGGGAAAGCGCCCCTGACCCGCTATGCCCATAGAAAAGGAACAACGCATGATCGACGTGGAAGAGAAGCTCGCGCGGTACAGAGAGTTCTGGGATCTGAAATCGATCAGCCGGCCCATGGTCGGCTTCGATGTCGGAGGCTGGTTTCCCTTCCAGCGCTATACCGACCTAAGGAACATCGAGGAAAAGGGCTTTATAGAACCATCCAACCTGGACGCGCGCCGGAGCCTTCACGACTATGCAGCCTTCCTCGAACGATCCCTCGAGGTAGAGGATGATTTCATCAAGGGAGTTTGTCCCATCCAGGCCATACCGTGGATGGAAGGCATTCTCGGTTGCCGTCTCCAGCGCTCAGGCCAGACAGTTTGGGCCGAGGAGCGAAAGGCGAGTTGGGAAGAGCTTTCGACATCGCCCGACACGAGCGCGCCTTGGTTCTCGACCTACCTCGACTTCGTGCGCGTCCTCACCGAGGAAGCCAGTGGACATTACCCGGTGGGACTGCCCATATTGCGGGGAATCACGGACATGACCGGGGCCCTCCGCGGCCATACCGAGGCCATCATCGACCTCATCGAGAATCCGGAGGAGCTGAAGGCCCTCGGCCAGAGGCTCGCGGAGCTCTTGATTCGCCTGACGCGGGAGCACCACGCAACGACGGAGGCATTTCACGGCGGCCATTTCATCGAAGCCTATTCGATGTGGGCTCCCGGTCCTCTCGTTCGCATGCAGGAGGACGCGACCGCCGTCTTTTCTCCCGACCTCTATCGGGAAATAGTGCTCGAGAGCGACAGGAAGATAGCCCGTGCCTTCCCCTACAGCCTCCTTCACCTTCATAGTTCCTCCCTTTTCATCCTGGAGGACTTCCTTTCGATCCGCGAGATCGGCGTCTACCAGATCAACCGGGACGTCGGAGAAATGGGCATGCCCGAGCTCATCCCCTTTCTGAGGCGCATACAGGAAGACGGGAGGCGCATCTTCCTGCGCGGCCCCCTCGACCAGGAGGACTTCAAGCTCGTCGCCAAGAATTTGTCGCCAACGGGTCTCATGGTGCAATCGGTGGTGGGCAGCATCCAAGAGGCTCGCGAGCTCTCCGAAGCCGCCGCGCGGATCTTCGCGGCATGAAGCGATCGGCGTGCGTCTGACGCGCGTCATCCCGAAGGCGCGAATCTTCGAACTCATGGATGTAATTAAGAGGATGAAGGTGGAGGCTCCTGTCGCCTCGGGCCAGGTCCTCATTCAAAGCCCCCTCGGAATCGACTGCGACCTCATAGCCACGAGGGAGGTCGGACTCGCGCTTGCCTCTGAAAGGACTTCTCATGACCATCACCCACGGCGGTAGAGTATCGGAGCTCCTCGCCGACGTCCCCATTCCCAGGATGTTTCGCGCCCGCCAATCCTTCCCTCGGCCCCGAATCGCCGCGGCCGAGATAGCATCCACCGTCGCATCCCGCCTCTCCGACGAGGCGATCGCCGAGCGCATTGCCCCAGGCATGAAGATCGCGATAACGGCGGGAAGCCGCGGCATCGCCAATATCGATTCGATCACCAAGGCCATCGCGGATTTCGTGAAATCGCGGGGCGGCCTCCCCTTCATCGTGCCCTCGATGGGCAGCCATGGCGGGGCCACGGCGGAGGGACAGAGGGCCATCCTGGCCGGCTACGGAATCAGCGAGGAGACGATGGGCTGCCCCATCAGGTCGAGCATGGAGACGGTCAGCCTCGGCCATTCCTGGCTCGGCAAGCCCGTCTATATTGATCGCAATGCCTATGAATCGGACGGCATCATCGTCTCGTGCAGGATCAAACCGCACAACGCCTTCAGGGGCCCCTATGAAAGCGGCATCTGCAAGATGATGGTGGTCGGTCTCGGGAAGCGCGAAGGGGCGGAAAGCGTCCATGCCGACGGTATGGGCAAAATGGCCGAGAACCTCGTCGCCAACGCCGCCGTCGTCCTCCAGAAGACACCCATTCTCTTCGCCCTCGCCTCGATCGAGAACGCCTACGACGAAACCTGCATCCTCGAGGCCGTTGCCAAGGAGCATATTCTCGAGAGGGAGCCGACCCTTCTCAGGAAGGCCTTCGCCCATATGCCCCGCATCATCGTGGGCAAGGCCGATGTCCTTGTCGTGGACGAGATCGGGAAGAAATACAGCGGCACCGGCGTCGATCCGAATATCACCGGAACCTTCTCGACAGAGTTCGCCTCTGGCGGCCTCGAAGTTCAGCGCAGCTGCATGCTCGACCTCGCGGAAAGCTCAGGAGGCAACGGCCTCGGTGTGGGCCTCGCGAGCGCGATCACCCGACGCCTTTACGACAAACTGGACAGCGAGACCATGTACCCCAACTGCCTCACGAGCACCATCATCACCTCGGCCATGATTCCCCTCGTCCTCGCCAATGACAAAGAGGCCATCCAGGCCTGCCTGCGCACGCTGAACGGCGTCGATCCGGACAAGCCCAGGGTCGTCCGCATCGCGAACAGCCTCCATATCGAGTTCATCATGCTATCGGAGGCTTATTACGCCGAGGTCCTTCGAGGCTATTTCCCCGGACTCGAGGCATGCGGCGAACCCGAGGAGCCGACCTTCGACACCGAGGGAAACCTCGCAGATAGGACGATACCCCTCGGTGAAGGCCGCTGAGGCGAAGGCCGCCGAACCGATGCCCGGCGCCTGCTCTCAGAGCGGCTCGACAAGCAAGACCTGGATGTCGCATACATTCGTGTTGGTTGCGCCCGTGACCAGGAGGGCTCCGGCATTTTTTAACAGTTGATACGAATTATTGTCGGCGAGGGCGGCCTTGACATCGAGGGAGGAGGCGCGGCAAGCCTCGAGAGCTGCCTTGTCCGCCACGCCTCCAGCGGCGTCGGTAGGCCCGTCGTCGCCGTCGGTCGCACCGGACAGAAACGCGACCCCTTCGAGATCCAGACCCGTCGCCTCCGCCGCGTCGAGAAAGGCGAGGACCATCTCCTGATTTCTTCCGCCCCGGCCCTTTCCGCGAAGGGTCACCGTGCTCTCGCCCCCGGCCAGCACGCAGGCGGGCCCCTTCATCGGCAGGCCATGGGCGCGGATGTCGGCGGCTACGGCCACGAAGACCTTCGCGAGCTCCCGCGCCTCGCCCTCGAGCCTGCTCGAGAGGAGGAGCGTCGAATAGCCTAAGGACTCGGCCCGCTCCTTCGCGGAAAGTAGGGAGAGGTAATTCGTACCTACTAAAATATTATGGCAAGGATCGAAGGCAGGATCGCCTGCCTTCGGGGTTTCGTCGAGCCCGCCCGCGAGACCCTTTTCGAGGACCTCGCGCGTCCTCGGCTCGAGACGCTCGAGAATCGAATACTCGCGGAGTATCTCCACGGCATCGGCCCAGGTAGTGGGATCGGGGACCGTCGGCCCCGAGGCTATCGAGGCGAGATCGTCGCCCATCACGTCGGAGAGGATGAGGTTGATCGAAGTGGCCGGATGGAAGGCGCGAGCCAGTCGCCCTCCCTTCACGAGGGAGAGATGCTTTCGCACACAATTGATCGCGGCGATCGGCGCCCCCGAGGCGAGGAGCAGGGAACTGATCGCGCGCTTGTCCTCGAGCGACAGGCCGAAACCGGGGGCGCAGAGGAGGGCCGAACCCCCTCCCGATACGCAGTTGATGACGAGGGTGCCTTCGTCCGCGGTTTCGGCGAGCTCGAGCATGAGCCTTCCGGCCTCGGCGCTCGAGGCGTCGGGAATGGGATGGGCCGCCTCGAAGAGTCTTGACCTGACGAGGCCTTCCCCGTGGCCCTTCTTCGTCACCACGAGGCCCGAATCGATCCGCTCGCCGAGGAGGGATTCAACCGCTAAGGCCATGCGGGCGCTGGCCTTCCCATAACCGACGAGGAGGATCTTGCGAAAACGGGAGAGGTCCCAGCCTCGCTCTTCCTCGCCGGTCTTGACGAGGAGCTGGTCGCCGTCGATGGAGAGGCAGCGTCCGATGAGAAGGAGGGGATCTGCGCGATCCAGCCCCGCCTTGAAAATGGCGAGGGCATCGCCGCGCAGACCGGTCGACCATTCGATCCTTGCGTGATCACTCATCGCATCGCCGCTCCCACCGTCCATCTTCGATCACATACCCGTAATGAGGAGAATGACGAAATAGATGGCCATTGCCGCGAATCCGATGGGAACCCCGAGCCTCGCCCATTCGCCCGAGCGGATCTTGAGTTTGCCCGCGGAGATGATATTGGGGATGTTGCCGGGGATGAGCATGCCGCCCGCGATGATCAGACCAAGAATCGCCGAGACGATCTGCTGGATACTCATCGTCGGCCCCACTTCCGCCGCGGTGAGGGTCGCGTTATCGAGGACGGCGGAAATCGTATTGATCCAGTAAATGCCCTCGGCAGGAATGTGGGACACGTACTGGTCGATGATGGGCTTGAAACCCGTGCCGAGGAAGACGAGGGCCATGACGAAGGCGTAGGTCTTGATCGTCCTAATGATGACGTCTTTCCAATTCTCGGCCCTATCCTCGGTGAGACCTTCGCCCTTCTGTTCGCCTTTCGAAACCATGATGGCGCCTAAGACTCCGAAGGCCAGGACGGCGGGGATCACATAGAGCCAAAGCTTGTCGAAGAGGAACCAGAAGCCCGCATGATAGGGCTCTCCCTTGAGCTTGCCTATGGCGATCGTCGACAAGGGCTCCCCGATCGGGGTCAGGGCCGCCCCCATGCCGACGGCGAAGCAGGCGATGACCACAAGCCTGACTTCGGCCTTCCTGTCGAGCGAAAGGCTCGCGATGATCTCGACGAGAACAAGGGCCGCGATGATGGCGGTGATCGCGCTCGAAAGGAGGCCGAGGAGGACGATGACGAGGAAGGCGAAGACGCGAACGCCGACGAGACCCGTCACCGCGTCCACGGCTCGCTTCACATGCGAACGCGCGAAGGTGAAGAGGAAGCCCGCGACGAGGACGGCGAAGGCTATCTTGATGGGCTCCAGGAGCCCCTCCTCGACGAGGGCCCAGCTCCATTGCGCGGTCACAGTGACGGCAAGGACGCCCATGACGAACAGGAATATCTCGAGATTTTCCTCGACCTGTTTGACGAGAAAGGGCAGGCTCAAGACGAGGAGCAGGATCACGAAAAGACCGATGATCGTAAGCATCGAAAATCCTCCGCTATAATGATTGGGCATTCGCGTCGAAAAAAGGCGAGCGGAGCTCCCTTACGATCGCGCGCGGGCATTATGCAACGATCGTGGCGATGGCGCCAGCTTTTTTTATCCTGATAGGCATGAATATTCCATCGTTGAGAGAGAAACGCCCATCTTGTCGGATTTTGTCCTACAATTGTGAGGATATTCGCGAGCGTGTCGATGATCGTCGCTTGAGGTTGGGAAGGGTCGGCGATTTCGTATTTGTTTCTGTGGATCGATCGTCCGGCAAGAAGGCCCCGGGACGAGTGTCGGTCATATTGACATAATCGTGAAAAATGTTAAAGTACTGCCTCGCCCCAAGCACGGTCGGAAACGCGCATTTCTTCCATTAGTTGCGACTCGACTGCGATTGGGTTTTCCGAATGCAATCTTGGAGGTGCCGATGCCGTACAGGTCGGTCGTGCTGATCAAGCAGGTTCCCGATACCCACAATATCAGCGGGAAAGTCATGACAGAGGAGGGCACGATAGATCGCGGCGCCCTCCCCGCCATTTTCAACCCCGACGATCTCAACGCCCTCGAAATGGCCCTCGCCCTCCGCGACGCCGAGGGCGGCACGGTCACGGTGCTCACGATGGGCCCTCCGGCCGCGGCGGCCATTCTCCGCGAGTCCCTCTTCCGCGGAGCCGACGAGGCGGTCCTCCTTTCAGACAAGCGCTTCGCGGGCGCCGATACCCTCGCCACATCCTACGCCCTCGCCCAGGCCGTGAAGAAGATCGGCGAAGTCGACCTCGTCTTCGCCGGACGCCAGGCCATCGACGGAGACACGGCCCAGGTGGGACCGCAGACTGCCGAGAAGCTGGGCATACCGCAGATCACCTGGGCGGAAGACATCCTCGGCATCGGCGGCCGCAAAATCACGGTTCGCCGCGCGATCGATCGCGGCACCGAAACGGTGGAATGCAGCCTCCCCTGCCTCCTCACGGTCGTGGGATCGGCCAACGCGCCTCGGCCAGCGTCGGTGCGCAGGCGCATCGAATACAAGCTCGCCGCCACCTCCATGGAATACAAGGCATTGCTCGCGAAATGGCCCGAGTTCGGCAGCGAGGAAGCCCTCGACGCCTGGCTCGCCGAGCGGAAGCTCCGCATCCCGGTCTGGTCCGCCGCCGACATCGGCGCCGAACCCGAACGCCTCGGGCTCGCGGGTTCGCCGACCCAGGTCTACAAGGTCAATTTCGTCGTGCTCGAGGGAAATGAGAGCAAGGACGTGCCGCCGACGCGCGAGGGCATCGCGAGTCTCGTCGACGAACTCGTGCGCGAATATATCGTAGGGTAGGACAGGATGAGCGACACAAGAAATGTCTGGGTCTTCGTCGAGCAGGACGAGGGCGCCATCGCCGACGTCAGTCTCGAACTTTTGGGTAAGGGCCGCGAGCTGGCCGACAGGCTCGGCTCCGAGCTCCACGCCATACTCTGCGGCTCGCAGGTCGATGGGCTCGCGCAAAGCCTCGTCGCCCAGGGCGCCGATCTCGTCATGGTCGCGGAAGACGGGGAACTCGAACCCTACCGCACCCTCCCCTACGCGCGGGTCGTCGCCGGCCTCATCGAGGAGAGAAAGCCCTACATAGTCCTTTTCGGGGCGACGGCGGCCGGACGCGATCTCGCGCCCCGCGTCGCCAGCACCTTGAAGACTGGCCTCACCGCAGACTGCACCGATCTCCAGATAGGCGACTACGAGTCCAAGAAAGAGGCGAAGGTCTACAAGGACCTCCTCCTCCAGATCAGGCCGGCCTTCGGCGGCAATCTCATCGCCACCATCGTCAATCCCAAGGGAAGGCCCCAGATGGCCTCGGTGCGCGAAGGCGTGATGAAAAAGGCGGCGGCAGATCCCTCCCGCAAGGGCAGAGTCGAACGCGTCAAGCCGCGCTTCGAGTCCTCCGATCTCGCGCTCAAGGTCATTTCGAGGGAGAAGCGCGAGTCAACGGTGAGGCTCAAGGATTCGACCGTCGTCGTCGCTGGGGGAGCCGGCGTCGCCGGACCCGCCGAGTTCGACCTCCTCAGGGAGTTGGCCCAGGTCCTCGCGGGCGAGCTCGGCGCTTCGCGCGCGGCGGTCGACGCGGGCCTGGTGCACCACGATCACCAGGTCGGCCAGACCGGCGTGACGGTTCGCCCCCGCCTCTATATCGCGGCGGGCATCTCGGGCGCAATCCAGCATCGCGCCGGCATGGAAGAGTCGAACAAGATCATCGCCATCAACACCGACCCCGACGCACCCATCTTCCAGATCGCCGACTACCGCATCGTCGGCGACCTCGCCGAGGTCGTTCCCTTGCTGGTCGAGGCCCTCCGAGACAAGGCCAAATAGGAAGAGGAGAAAAGGACATGACAGATAATTTTTGGCTGGACAACCCCGATCTCCGCTTCAGGATGGAGGAGGCCGAGCTTTCCGAGGTCGTATCCATCAAGGAACGCGGCTACACGACGGCCGCGAAATACCGCAACGCGCCACGAAGCTACGCCGACGCGAAGGACAACTGGGGCCTCGTGCTCGACATCCTCGGCGACATCTGCGCGACCGTGATCGCGCCCCGCTCCGCAGAGGCCGACGAAGAGGGCGCCACCTTCAATGCCGGCGAGGTGAAGTACGCCGACGCCACCCAGGCGGCCGTCGAGGCCTTCCGCAAGTCGGAGATCCTCGGCGCGATGCTGCCCTGGGAGTACGGCGGCCTCAATCTCCCGGAGACCGTCTACACCGCCATGGTCGAGATGGTGTCGCGGGCCGAGGGCGGCCTCATGACGATCTTCGGCCTCCAGGAAATAGCTTCAACTATAAATGAGTTCGCCGACGAGGAGACCAAGGCCCGCATCCTACCCCGCTTTTCGCGCGGCGAGGTTTTCGGCGCCATGGTCCTCACCGAGCCCGATGCGGGTTCCGACCTCGGATCGGTCCAGACCAAGGCGATCCTCGACGAGGCCACGGGCACGTGGAAGATTAACGGCGTCAAGCGCTTCATCACGAACGGCAACGCCCACATCCACCTCGTCCTCGCGCGAAGCGAGGAGGGTTCAAAGGACGCTCGCGGCCTGTCGATGTTCCTCGTCGAGCGCGACAAGACGGTGAAAATCCGCCGCATCGAGCACAAGCTCGGCATCCATTCTTCGCCGACCTGCGAGCTGCAGTATACCGACACCCCCGCCATCCTCGTGGGCAAGCGCCGCTTCGGCCTCATGCGCTGCGCGATGGCCCTGATGAACGGCGCCCGCCTCGCGGTGGCCGCCCAGGCCATCGGGATAGCCGAGGCCGCGTACCGGGAAGCGCTGCGCTACGCCGGCGAGCGCGCCCAGTTCGGCTCGACCATCGACCGCCTGCCCGCTTTGTCGCGGATGCTCGTGTCGATGAAATGCGAGCTCGAGGCAGCGCGCGCCCTCGTCTTCGAGACGAGCGTCCACGTCGACATCCTCAAGGCCGCGGAGTACCAGCAGGAGCTCTTCGAGAAGGAGGGCAAGGCGGCCGAACCCGCCCTGATCGCCAAGAAGAAGCGCGCATCGAACCTGGCCGACATCCTCACCCCGCTCAGCAAGTTCTACTCGACCGAAATGGGCAACCGCGTCTGCTACGAAGCCCTCCAGGTCCATGGCGGGGTCGGCTACATGCGCGAGTTCAACGTCGAGCGCCACTATCGCGATGTGCGAATCACCAATATTTATGAAGGCACGAGCCAGCTCCAGGTCGTGGCCGCCCTCGGCAAGACCCTCGGGCGCGGACTCGATGTCCTCTTCGACGAGTGGAAGGCCCTCGACTACGAGCCCGCACTCGACGACGTCAGGAAGCCCCTCGTCGAAGCCACGGAACTCTTCGGCCGCGCCTGCGACTCGCTCAAGAACCGCGACCGCGAGACCATCGACTATTTCGGCACCGACCTCGTCGGCATGGCGGCCCTCGTCGTCAACAGCTGGCTCCTCCTCCGCGACGCGCGAAGGCTGCCCCGCAAGGCGGAAATCGTCCGCGCCTATGCGTCCGAGCAGCTGCCGAGGGCCAGAGCCCTCGGGGAAGCCGTTATCGCAGCCGCGGTGACGCCGGTGACTTCTCGCGAGTCGATCCTGGCCTGAGCCGGCGCCTCATCCCGGATCCGGGCCGAGAGCCCGCTCCGGGATGGCGTCGACCCCGAGGAAGGCCGCGAGCCTTCGCACCGTAAAGCGGTCGCGGAGACAGTGGCCGAATCGCCAGGCCCCCTCGACGAGACGCCGATCGAGGCCGAGTTCGATCGGCCGCGTCGGGCAGCCAGCCCTTTCGAGTAGCTCGATCGTCTCCGCACTCCCCGGGACCGAGGCGGCGATGCCGCGAATATCGTACCAATTATGAAGTATCGATTCTTTTAACGCCGCCAGCCCCGCGGCGTCGAGCCCGAGGAAGCGCCTCTGCGTCGCGATTATCGCCGGGCCGGCCTTGCCGAATTCGCGGAGCAGGGTTCCCTCGTCCGACGCGATAGCCTCGATGCCCGCCGATCCGAAGCCGTCCAGCCTCTTTGTCGCCTCGGCCGCGGATATCGTGCCGATTCTCTCCCATAGTTCGGCCATCATGACGGTCGCGACACCCACTTTCAAACCATGAAGGAGGGGAGGTAGGCCTTCTCGGGAGAGGGCCATCTCCCAATAATGCGACAGATGATGCTCGGCGCCTGAGGCCGAGCGCGAATGTCCGGCGAGACTCATGGCCCTGCCCGACTCGAGGAGAGCCTCGATGAGAATCTCGATACCCCGCAGCTCGCGCCTGCCGACGAGGTCTGCGGCTGCGGCGCAGCTCTCCGCGGCGGCCTTCGAGCGAGAGGCGATGGGCTCGTCGTAGGCTTCGCCCCAGACAAGGGCCCCGAGCCTCCAATCGGCGAGGGCGCCGAACTTGCAGATGGTGTCGGCGAAGCCGGCGGCTGTCATCGCCGGAGGGGCGGCGCGAAGCACTTCCGTATCGACGAAGATGGCCCGCGGCGGGATCGCATTCACCGTCCTCTTGGCTCCGCCGAGGCTCATCGCGGCGACAGAGGAGGCGTAGGCATCGACAGAGGCCGCGGTGGGAAGGCTGAAGAAGGGCAGGCGCATCCGCGAGGCATAGAAACGCGCGATGTCCGTGATTGTCCCTGAACCGACGGCGGCGAGGGCCGCGGGTTCCTCCGATTCTTCGGAGAGAAGAAAGCCCAGGGCCTTTTCGTCAGCCTCCACGCCCTTCGGGAAGATCGTCTCGGTCGCCGCTAAGCCTGAACTTCGCAGACCCGTCGCGACCGCCTCGCCGAAGGCCGCCCAGGTGTTCTCGTCGGCGACGACGCGAAGTCGGGAGATTCCCTCGCGGCGGCAATAGGCCGCGAGTTCCAGGACCGTCGAGGGAATTCCCATCACGCCTTCCTCCCTCCGGATCCTTTCCGGAGGGCTTCATTTTATCACGAAGGCGCTAGCGTCCGTCCTCAGTCGAGATACCTGAGAAAGGCCCCGTAGCCCTCGGCCGCCATCCTATCCTTGGGCACGAAGCGGAGGGCCGCGGAATCCATGCAATAGCGAAGGCCCGTAGGAAGGGGTCCGTCGTCGAAGAGATGCCCCAGGTGCGAATCGGCGAAACGGCTTCGAACCTCAGTTCGCGTTGTACCTAGACTCGAGTCGGTCTGCAGCTCGATATTCGCGGGAACCAATGCTCGGGTGAAGGAAGGCCATCCCGTGCCGGAATCGAACTTGTCCTTGGAGCTGAAGAGGGGCTCGCCCGAAACGATGTCGACGTAGATCCCGGCAGCGTGATTGTCCCAATAGGCGTTGTCGAAGGCCGGCTCCGTGCCGTCTCCCCTCGTCACGAGGTATTGCTCCCTCGTGAGGCTCTTCCGGAGTTGGGCGTCGGTCGGGCGAATCCAATTTCCGCCCTTGGCCGAGGGAGGGAGGCCGGGGTCGGCCGCCGACTCCTTGCCCCAGATCCTCGCGAAGAATTCATCACGTCCGGAATGGGAGCGGTAATCGGCGTAGGATTCGGGATTCTTCGAAGCGAAGTGTTGGTGGTAATTCTCGGCGGGCCAGAAGTCCGGGGCCTTCATGACGGCCACGGCGAGGGGGGCCCCGAAGGTCTTGGCCTTCGCATAGCGCGCCAGGGCCTCGTCGATGGCGGATTTCTGCGCGGCGTCGTACCAGAAGAGGATGGGCCTGTATTGGGGTCCCCTGTCCACGAAGGCGCCCCCCGAGTCGGTCGGATCGCTATGGTGGAACCAGAGATCGAGGAGTTCGGCATAGCTCACGCGGCTGGGGTCGAAGGTGACGAAGACCGATTCCACATAGCCCATTTCCGCATAATTGCGATAGTTGGGGGACTTCCCCATCCCGGCGGCGTAGCCCGACTCGGTGGAGATTACCCCATAGGCGCCATCGAAGGCGGATTGTAGACTCCAGAAGCATCCGGCGGCGAACAAGGCCCGATCGGTTCCCGCGCCTTGCCGGGCGGCGGCCGCGACGAGGGGCGCCTGCCATTCGGGCGAATCGGGACTGAGGGCTGAAGACGCGAAGGGTATGGCCAAACCTGCCGCGGCCATCGCAGCTAATCGAAACGAAAGGGACATAACGGACTCCTGTGAAATAGTTTCGATAGGTAGAAACACAATGTTAAGTTAAGTTAGAACGAAGCGTCGGGAAAGTCAAGAAACCTCGGCTATCCGAGCTCAGGACGGATCGGGCTCCGCCCCTGCCTCTGTCGAATTCTTCCGCTGGCCCATCGCAAAAATCCGGGATAGTATGGCGCCACGATGAATACGACCTATCCCCATCTACTCGAACCCCTCGACCTCGGTTTCACCACACTTCGCAACCGAGTCCTCATGGGCTCCATGCACACCGGCCTCGAGGAGGGGCACGACGGCGGGGCAGCCATGGCGGCCTTTTTCGCGGAGCGGGCCCGAGGCGGCGCCGGCCTGATCGTCACCGGCGGAGTCGCCCCGAATTTCGCCGGCCGGGTCAACCCGGTCTCGGCCTGGCTCGCCTTTCCCTGGCAGCTCGGCCCCCACAGGCGAACGACCGAGGCCGTCCATCGCGAAGGCGGCAAGATCGCCCTCCAGATACTCCACGCGGGGCGCTACGCCTATCTCCCCCTGTCCGTCGCCCCGTCGCGACTCCGATCCCCCATAACGCCCTTCACGCCCCGGGCCCTCAGCTCGGGCGGCGTCGAGCGGACGATAGGGGCCTACGCCCGATGCGCCCGTCTTGCGAAAAAGGCAGGGTACGACGGCGTGGAAATCATGGGCTCCGAGGGCTATCTGATCAACGAATTCATCGCGGCGAGAACCAACAAGCGGAGCGACGCCTGGGGCGGAAGCTACGAGAACCGCATGCGCTTCCCCGTCGAGATCGTGCGCCGAGTCAGGGAAGCCGTCGGGCCCGATTTCATCATCATCTACCGGCTCTCGATGCTCGACCTCGTCGATGACGGCAGCAATTGGGATGAAATCGTCCAACTAGGCAAGGCGGTCGAGAAGGCCGGCGCCAGCATCGTCAACACCGGCATCGGCTGGCACGAGGCGCGGGTGCCCACCATCGCCACCATGGTCCCGCGGGCCGCCTTCGTCGAGGTAACGCGACGCATGCGCGAGGCGCTCACCGTGCCCGTGGTCGCCACGAACAGGATCAATACGCCCGAGGTTGCCGAAGGCATCCTGGCGAGCGGAGCGGCCGACATGGTGTCGATGGCCCGCCCCTTCCTCGCCGATCCCGAATTCGTCGCCAAGGCCGCGGCCGGAAAGGCCGACGAGATCAACACCTGCATCGCCTGCAACCAGGCCTGCCTCGATCAGATTTTCTCCGGCAAGCGCTGCTCCTGCCTCGTCAATCCGCGCGCCTGCCGCGAGACGGAACTCACCCTCCCGCGCGTCGCGGTGAAGAAACATATCGCCGTCGTCGGAGCCGGACCTGCGGGCCTCGCCTACGCGGTCGCCGCCGCGGAGCGCGGCCACGATATCGTCGTCTTCGAGGCCGAGAGGGAAATCGGCGGCCAGTTCAATCTCGCGCGCCGCGTGCCGGGCAAAGAGGAATTCAACGAGACCCTCCGCTATTTCTCCCGTCGACTCGAGGTCCTCGGCGTCGAACTGAGACTCGGCGCCCGCGCGACGATCGCCGAACTGACGGCCGGAGGCTTCGACTCCGTCGTTCTCTCAACCGGCGTCGTCCCTCGCGACGTGACCATCCCCTCGAGCGGCAAGGTCCGCGTGTGCTCCTACCAGGACATACTTCGAGGAAAGGTGGAGGCTGGTGCCTCCGTGGCCATCGTCGGCGCGGGAGGCATAGGCTTCGACATCGCCGAGTTCCTCGCCGAAAAGGCGCCGGCCGAGGCGCCGGACTCCGAGGGCTTCGCGCGATTTTGGGGCATCGATATGAAGGTGGAGGCACGAGGCGGAGTCATGGGTGTCGCACGATCGACGGGGAAGCCTGTTCGGAGCATCTGGCTCCTCCAGCGCAGCGAGGGAAAGCCCGGCGCCCGCCTCGGCAAGACCACGGGCTGGATCCATCGCGCGAGCCTCAAGGACCGCAAGGTCGTCATGATGGGTTCGGTCAGTTACGAGAAGATCGACGACGAGGGATTCCACATTCTCCACAAGGGCGAGGCGAAGACCCTACCCGTCGACACCGTCGTGATCTGCGCCGGCCAGGAGTCGCAGCGGGAGCTCCTTTCCGGGCTCGAGGCGAGCGGCCTTCCCTTCCATGTAATCGGTGGGGCCGACGTGGCCGCCGAACTCGACGCGAAGCGCGCGATCAAGCAGGCCGTCGAACTCGCCGCGAAATCCTAAAAACGATGGGGGGACGCTTGCGCCCCCCCATCTTATGGTTCCAATTCTGAGGCGACGCAAATCGCGCCAATTCCTCGACTCATTGTAACTAGTTGGAAGATCCTGAAGGCGCCGGTTTCTGCCCGCCTTGGCCCGCGGGGGGCTGGGCGCCGTTGCGCCAGGCGTAGGTCGCCGCCCCCGGCATCATGCTCCCATGGAAGCGGGCCCACATCTGCATCCCTCGGAGATTTTGCATGGACTTCGGGCTCCCCATGCCGAGTTCCGCGCGGATCATGCGGAAATACAATTCGAAATCGTCCCTTCCCATGATCTTGATAAGGTCCACTTCCGCAGACAAAATCGTCTTTTCCATGTCGCCGCGGAGCTGGGCTTCCTGATCCACAAGCTTGTCGATAGCGGCCATATCCAGGGCGGCAGTCGAAGGCATGATCGCGTCCTTGATCTGCGCCTTGACGAGGCTGATATGGATCTTGTCGTCCTTCACCTTCGTCTCGGCGGTTTTCACGATGGCGCTGATCTTCGTCACCTGATCGTCGCTCATGCCCATCCGCTTGAGGGCGAGGGCTCCCCTGTCGGGCGGAACCTGAGCGAACATGACGACCGGCGTGAGAAGCGCCAAAGCCAATACCGTGATTCTCTTCATCAACAACCTCCAATCGGCCCTCCCGGGCCGTCTTCGCATAGGATACAAACGGCCAGGTCGAAGGTTTCGTTCGAAGACATGGTTTAACCTGATGTTTACTTTCTTGATGTATTGCAACCCGATTGCATTTGCCCGCGCCTCGTGTACAATGCTCCCATGCAGTTCGAAACGCGGGCTGAAGACCTCATCGACGGAGCCGGCATCCGATCCACCAAGGCCAGGGCCCAGGTCCTCGCGGCAATACTCTCCGCGGGACGCTCGCTCTCGCACCCTGAACTGGCCGGTTTGCTGCCCGAGCTCGACCGCGTCACCGTTTTCCGCTCGCTCAAGGCGCTCAAGGCCTCGGGTCTCCTCCATGGCATTCAGGGCCTCGACGGTATCCTCCGTTATGTAGCCAATCCCGTCGGTCGCAAGGGCTGCCCGGGGAGGCACCCCCACTTCCTCTGCCTCGAATGCGGCGCCATGAGCTGCCTTTCGGAACAGAAACTGCCCCATGTTCGCGTACCCGCCGGCGCGGAGGTAGCGGGCAAACAGTACCTCGTCTACGGCCTTTGCCCCCGGTGCTGCGCGAAGGGCCGGGCCTTGCCTGAGATGGCCCCGACTCCCGCAACGACCAGCCGACAAAAATCCACCAATTAACAGGAAGAACGATGAAGATCGGATCACTCGCCTTGGCGCTCGCATGCTCTGCCGCCCTTTCCCTATCGGCCCAAGAGAAGGTCGTGGTCGCCGCGGCTGCTAATATCTCGGCCGTCGGTCCGCGGCTCGAGGCAGCCTTCGCCCAGGCATCGGGCGGAACGAAGCTCGAATTCCTCTTCGGCGCATCGGGAACGCTCGTCGCCCAGCTTCTCAACGGCTCGCCGGCCCAGGTCTTCCTCTCCGCAGACATCTCCTTCGCGCAGAAGCTCGTCGACGCCGGCGCCGCCGTCGGTCCGGTCAAGGTCTATGCGCGCGGAAGTCTCATCCTCCTCAGCACGAGAAGGCTCGATTTCTCGAAGGGCTTGGCTCTCCTCGCTGACCCCGAGATCACGAAAATCGCCATCGCCAACCCGGAGACAGCTCCCTATGGCAAGGCCGCGCGAGAGGCTCTTTCGGCCAAGGGGCTTCTCGAAAGGGTCGAGACCAAATTCGTCACGGGTCAGAACATCACCCAGACCCTTCAATACACGCTGACTGGAGCCGACGCGGGTTTCGTCAACAAATCGGCCCTGTTCACCAAGGAGCTGCGGCCCTTCGACAAGGAGGGCGTGTACTGGCTCTCCGTCGATCCTTCGTTGTACAGCCCCATCGACCAGGGCTTCGTGGTGATGAAAGAGGCCGCCTCGCAGCCAGGGGTCCGCGCCTTCGTCGAGTTCCTTCAATCCCCCGAAGCTCGCAAGATATTCTCCGACGCGGGTTACGAAGTTCCATGAATTTCGACCCCATTCCCTTCCGCGTCTCGATCGAACTCGGGCTCTGGGTCACGGCGATCCTCTTCGTGCTCTGCTTCCCGGCAGCCTGGATCTTCGCCCGCTCGACCCGGCCCTGGACCATCTGGATAGAATCGCTCGGTTCCCTCCCGCTCGTGCTTTCGCCGACGGTCCTGGGGTTCTATCTCCTCCTCCTCCTGTCGCCGAAGGGGCCGCTGGGTGCCTTCTTCCTTTCGACCTTCGGCATCCGCCTCGCCTTCTCCTTCCCGGCGATCGTCATAGGTAGTTGCGTTTCCTCCCTCCCCTTCATGCTCGGCGCCCTCAAGACGGGCATCCTCGCCATCCCCTCCCACCTCCTCGACGCCTCCGCCACCCTGGGCAAGGGCAGGCTCGAGACCCTGTTTCGCATCGCGATCCCCAACATGAAGCCGGCGATATTCTCCGGCGTCGTCAACACCTTCGCGCACACCTTGGGCGAATTCGGGGTAGTGCTGATGATCGGGGGGAGCATTCCGGGAGTCACCAAGGTCGTTTCGATAGCCGTCTACGAGCGGGTGGAGAGCCTCGATTTCGCAGGCGCCCAGGTCTACGCGATAATCCTCGTCTGCGCGAGCTACGCGGGCGTTCTCGCCCTCAACCTCGCGCAGCGCAGGGTGGGGAGGCGCTGAATGCCCTCCTTTTCGATCCGTAAGCGCCTCGTCGCCTGCGACAGGGTATTCGAACTGGACGCGTCCGCCTCATTCGCCGAGGGCGGCTTCCTCGGCGTCCGCGGCCCCTCGGGGAGCGGCAAGACCACCCTCCTCCGCTCCATCGCCGGATTGTGCAGACCCGAGGTGGGTTTCGTGCGCGTCGGCGACGAAACCTGGTACGATTCGCGCAAGCGCATCTTCGCCCCGCCCCGCAGCCGCTCCGTCGGCTTCGTCTTCCAGGACTACGCCCTCTTTCCGCACCTCACGGTCTTCGGGAACGTGCAGTACGCCACGGGCGACAGGCGACGCACCGAGGAGCTGCTCGAACTGACCCGCCTCACCGAATGGGCCCGCCACTTTCCGCGCGAGCTCTCGGGGGGCCAGAAACAGCGGACTGCCCTCGCCCGAGCCCTGGGCCGCAAGCCGCGCCTCCTCCTCCTCGACGAGCCCCTCTCCGCCCTCGACGAGGAACTCCGCTCATCCCTGGGAGAGGAACTCAGCCGCATCCGGCGCGAGAGCGGTGTCACGGCCATACTCGTCAGCCATTCGCGGAGCGAGATCGAAAGGCTTTGCACCGACATCCTCGAGCTTCCCCTGCCCTCGCCCGGCAGGGCCGCTCTGGCCGTCCCCGCCCTCGCCTGAGTATCTTGTCCCCATGACGACGACAAAACCCTTCCTCGTGCTCGGCGGCGGCTGTTTCTGGTGCCTCGAAGCGGCCTTCAAGGTCCTTCCCGGGGTGATTTCGGTGGTCTCGGGCTACGCGGGCGGCAGGGCTAAAAGACCTAGTTATGAAGAGGTTTGCACGGGCGGGACGGGCCATGCCGAGGTCGTTCGAATCGACTACGACCCCGAATCTGTCGGTCTCGATCGCCTATTCGAACTTTTTTTCGTCGTGCACGATCCCACGACCCTGGACAGACAGGGCGCCGACGTCGGCACCCAGTATCGCTCCATCGTGTTGTACGCCGACGAGGCGCAAAGGGCGGCCGCAGAAAAGGCCGTCGCGAAGGCTGCCGCCAACTTTTCCGCGCCCATCGTCACCGAGCTCGCGCCCCTCGGGGAGTTCTGGCCCGCCGAAGACTATCACCAGGACTATTTCGCGAAAAATCCCAATTACGGCTATTGCCGCGCCGTCGTCGCGCCTAAGCTGCGGAAGGCCCTCGCCTTCGTCGAGGCCGACGCAGGCGGATCCCCTCGGTGACGGTCCTCAGTCGATGGCGGCCTGTTCGCCGGTGACGACGATCTCGTAGACCTCGGCGGGAGTCGTGGCCCGGGCGAGGCGCTCGGACACATACTCGCTGCTCTCGAGGAGTTCGGCGACGCGCTGAAGGAGCTTCTGGTGCACTCGCGGCTGCGCTTGCGGCGTGATGAGGACGAAGAGGAAACGCGCCGACTCACTCGAACCTTCGATGCGTATGCCTTCCTCGCTCCGGAGAAGGAGGAGCGAAGGTCCAGTCACCTCGCGGAGACGGGCATGGGGCATCGCGATGCCGTCGCCCATGTAGGTGCTGGCCAGGCGTTCACGCTCGGCCACGGCCCTGAGAATCGCCTCGGGGGGAGCGGGCAGGTCGGCAGGCCGCATCCTGGACAACCCCTCCCGAACGGCGCCGACGAGGGTCAGCCCCCGCACTCCAAGGACTATCCGGTTCGCGGTGAGAGCCTCCGCGAGGAGGATGGGCGGGTCCTCCTCGAACTCGTCGCCGATCATGCCCACGATTTCCTCGAGGATGTCCTCCATCGTGATGAAGCCCGTCCACCTTCCTTCTCGCTCGACGATGGCGAACTGGGTGCGCTTCGTCTGCATCGTGGACAGGAGATGTTCGAGAAGCATGGTCTCGGGGGCCGTGAGGGCGGGGCGCGCCAAAGCCACGAGATCGGGGGTTGGCGCGCCGGGGGGCAGCTGCGGACCGAGATCCTTCACATGGACATAGCCCAATGGCCTGTCCGCCCCTTCCACGACGACGGGAAAGCGAGAGTAGCGGCGGCGGCCGATGACCGCCTCGATTTCGGCGCAACCCATGCCGGGCGCGAGGGTGACTGCCTCCTCCCTGGCTCGCATCGCGTCGCGGACGTGCATCTCACCGAGGTCGAAGATGTTTTCCATGAAGAGGAGTCGGCGGAAACTCATCAGTCCCGAACCTTGGCCTCGCTCGAGGAGAATTCGAAGTTCATCCTCGGAGACCTCTTCGGTTTCGGGCATCGCGCCGAGGCCGAGCAGACGGAGGATCGCCCTGGCCGACAGATTGAGGAGCCACAGGGGGAGGATGAAGATCGCGTGAAATACCTTGAGCGGACGCACGGTGAACAGCAGTGCCCTGCGAGCGTCGCGGATCGCGATCAGCTTCGGAACCTGCTCGCCCACGAGGATGTGGACGAAACTCACGAAGACGACCGACATCGTTGTCGCGACGACATGCGCGCCAAAGCCCGCCTGCGCTCCGCCGAAGAGCGGGGCGATGAGCTTGCTCGCGACAAGCTCTCCCACGAAACCGAGGGCCACCGAGGCGAAGGTGATGCCCACCTGGCATACGGAAAGATACTCGTCGAGATGGGCGTGGATATGGGCGGCGATCTTCGCGCGACCAACGCCCTTCTCGAGCATCTCCTCGATCTGGGAGCTTCGAATCCTGACGCTCGCGAATTCGGCGAAGACGAAGAAGGCGTTGAGAGCCACGAGAAGGACGAAGACGAGGATCACGAGCAGCAGCGACACTTTTCAGCCCCCCTTCGCGCCGGCGATGGACTCGAGCTCCAGCGCGGAAAGGCTCTCCTTTTTCGCCAGGGTCTTCAAGACCTTCTTTTCGTCGTAGAGGAAGAAGAGCCCCATCGCGGCGAGGCAGATGGCCACGGACACGATGGCGCTCATCCGGATGCCTATGGGATGCGCCACCGTCATGCCCATCGCGAGGAGGGACGGAAACAGGATGTTGGCTATCGAGATGCCGAGGTTCGTCTCGAAGGATCGGACGCCGAAGTACATGCCCGCCTTGTAGTTTCCCGTCTCGATGCCGTCGGCCTCCGCTATGTCGGCGACCACGGCATTGGGAACAATTGTGAATATCGCTATTGGGATCGCGGCGACGGCGACCGTCGCGATGGCGTAGGCCATCCCGGGCAGGGGCAGGACTCCCATGAAGGAGAAGAGCACGAAGAGAAGGGAGAGCAGCCCGAAGCCCCAGATGAGGACGCGCTTCTTCTCCCAGCGCGACGCGGCACCGGTGATGAGGGGGTAGAAGGCGAAGGAGAGCCCGAACATCAACATCATGAGGAATGAGGTCACCTCCTTCTCGAGCCCGAGGAGGGTGACCACGTAGTAGACGATCCCCATCTGGATGATGGTCTGGCACACATTGTAGAGGAGTTCGCTGCCGAGAAAGATCGCGAAGTTCCTGTTGCCGAGCGAGGACTTGAGGGCCTGCCAGGTGCTCTCGTCCGACACCGCGTAGGCGGCGTAACGCCGCTCGTCGAGGAAAAAGACGGGGAGCAGCATCAGCAGCATCGAGATGACCGCGAAGATGGCCTCGACGATCTGGAAGGCCGAGGTCGAATCGATGCCGGAATGTTCGAAGAGAGTCTGGAAATCGTAGACGAAGTTGCCCACGGCGAAACCGAGGGACCAGGTGACCGCTATGACCGCGCTGATGTGGAGGCGCTCCTTCGGGTTGTGTCCGAGCTCGCTGATGAGGGCGTTGTACGAGGCGGTGTACATCACGAAAAAGAAATAGAACACGAGGATGGTGAGGCTGAGCCAGCCGATATTGAGCCAGCTCGCCGCGAGACCGGGGTTCTCGCGAAAATGCCTGAGGGGGAGGAATACGAGGACAGAAAATACGGAGAAAGGCACCGCGCTGATCGCCATGAAGAAACGTCGCCGCCCGATGCGGGCCCTCGAGCGGTCGGACCAGGAGGCGAGGATCGGATTCGTGACCGCGTCGAAGAAACGCGAACCGAAATTGATGATACCTATGATGGTCAGGATGCCAAGCACCGTGCCTTCGAAGATGAAGGGTGGGAAGATCCTCGTCGCGCTGGCCGTTTCGGGCGGCATGTAGAAATACATTATCAGGTTGCTGACCCCGTAGGAGGCCAGGGACCAGCCCAACTGGCCCAGCGCGAAAATCACGAGCTTGCCCAAGGGCAGCCGCTCCGGCGTCGAATCCATCGCCTCCCCTTTCATCGGCCCGCAGCCTCGATCCTCAATGCCGTTTCAGTCGACCTTCGATCCAGTCCAGGACCTGCCGGTAGAGCTCGTCTTTTTCCGGCTCGTTGTGCAGCTCGTGGTACCAGCCATCGAAGCGTCGGAACTCGACGTTCGGGCCGGCCGCTGCCGCGAAGCGCGCGGTGGCCGCGGGATCGACGAGGCGATCGGCCGCGCCCTGGAGGAGGAGGAGGGGCAGAGTGATCTTCTTCGCATTCTCGATGATGAACTGCCCTCGCTCGATGAGATCGAGGCCGAGGCGGGCGGAGATCTTGTCGTGCATGAGGGGATCGGAAAGATAGGCTTCCTGGATCGCGGGATCGCGCGCGAGTCCCGATGCGTCGAGGCCGTTGGAAAGGGTGAAGGCCGGGGCGATCTTGGCCATGAGGCGCGCGAGGGCCATCTTGGCCGGAGGTACGGGCACCGCGGGCACCAGGCCCGGGCTGCCGATCACGGCGAGGGCTATCTCGGGCTGTCGCTCGAGGAGCCAATTGAGAGAAAGGGCTCCGCCGAGGCTATGGCCGTAGAGGATGACGGGAAGGCCCGGAAAACGCGTGCGCGCCTCTCCGACGAGGTGGTCGATCTCCTTCGCCACTGCGGCGTAAGAAGTATGGCCGCGAGGGCCGCCGCTCTTCCCGTGGCCCGGCAGATCGAAGGAGAGGGTCGCGATGCCCCGATCGGCATACCAGGCGGCCATGTAGGCGTATCGCCTGAAATGCTCGCCGAGTCCATGTACCAGTGTCATGACGGCCCATGGCTCCGTGTCGGGTAGCCACTCCACCGCCACGATGGAAACGCCGTCTTCGCCCTTCCAGGAAAAATCGCTCGTCTTCATGCTGCCCCCTACCCTCGAGATGGCCGGTAAACCGGTCGGGGCTCTCCCCGACGCGGGCCTGGGGCAAGGATACACTAGCTTGGATGCGGGCGCAGCAGGAAAGCGCGAATATGGCGAGAGCCGCCCGAAGGCGGCTCCCGATCCCAGCCTGACCCTCAGTCGATCAGTCCGGACAAAACAGAATATAAAAGCGTCTCAGGGCAGACTCTGCCTCGCGAGTGCACGATCGAGATCGGCCTCGGCAATTTCGAGGTCGATGCTCTTGTTCTCCACGGCGAAATTGGCCCTCAGGACGGCGATCTGGGCCTGGAGAAGATCGGAGCGCTTGGCGATGCCATTGTCGAATTTGGCCTGTGTCACCCGCAGATTTTCCTCGGATTGGGCGACCATTCCCTTTGTCAAATCGAGTGAATTGCGCGTTCTCGACAGGCTGAGCAGGCACTTGCGCACATCCAAGGCAATGCCGTTCCGGGCGCGCTCGAGATCGGCCTTCGCCTTTTCGATATCAGCGGCGGCGGCCTTTTCGCGGACAAGGGCGCCGGGCAGGCTGCCAAGGTCGTAGCGGACGCGGACGCCCACATTCCAGGTACTTGACCAAGTATCGGTGACGCGGCCGGAAGCTATATCGGCATTCGCATTTGACACACTTCCCACGAGGATTACGGTCGGCATGAGATCGCCGTTGGCCGCGGCCTTGGCGTGCCTCTCCACTTCGAGGCCGATGCCGGCGAGCCGAGTCTCGGGTCGAGCGGCGAGGGCGGACGCGATCAGCGCCGTCGAGTCGCTGCCGGGATCGGACCAGGATCTGCTTCCCGGCTTCGTAACGAGTGCGTAGCCGTCCGGATCGGGAGCTGTGCTCGCATTCGTGTCGCCGACGAGGGAGGCGAGGCCCATGAAGGCCATGGCCTGTCCCGACTTCGCATCGTCGAGGGCGAGGGCCGCGGCGTCGTACCGCGCCTGTTCGCCGAGGAGGTCCGCATCGGTCACCATGCCCTGATCGGCCATGCTCTTCATCTCGTCTCGGAGAACCCCTTCGAGCTCGAGGGCCTTGGCCAAGGTCTCGACGCTTGCGGTGGCCCTCGTCGCTTCCCAATAGGCCCGCTCGATCTCGAAGGTCATCGCACGTTTCGCCAGTTCAAGTCCCGTTTCCTTGCCGAGCGCGCCTAGTTTGGCGATTTCGGCCGCCTGCAAGAGCCTCATGCCAGCGAATATCGGGTACTGGAAATCCACTCGGAAATCCATGGAATTGCTCGGCTTCGTGAAGTTGCTGAGGTCGGTGGCCATTTTGGTTAATTGACTAGGCGCTCCAGAAACCCCGGCCAGATTGTAGTCCTCACCGACTAGGTCGCCCATGATGGGCCCTAGCGAAGCTAAAGATCCAGTCGAGTTGGCCATGACGCCACCAGAAGCCGCGACAGAGGGCATCATGCGAAAGAGAGCGTCGATGGAGCGGGCACGGGCAGCGATCGCATCGTAACTGCTCGAGCGTATCCCCGGGTCGCTCGCGAGCCCCTCGGTGACGGCCTCGTCGATGGAGAGGGACTTAGGCCCGACATCCGCGATCATGGGTACTGCGACGAGTGCGCCTAACGCGAGCGCGAGGCCCGCCTTCCTCGCCGCCGACATCGGGGAGAGATCCCGATACGGAAGTCTCACTTGCTCACCTCCATGCCGTCCGCCAGCATGCCGAGGCCGGAGACGGCCACGGTCTCACCGGCCTCGACTCCTGAGACCACGAGGACGGCGTCGGCGCTCGCTATGCCGAGCTCGACCACGCGTTTCGAGGCCTTGCCGTCAGGGCCGATCACATACACATAGGTCTTGCCGCCTTCGGAGGCCACCGCGGCCGGCGGAACGATGACGCCCTGAGGACTGGTCAGGGTCAGCATGGCCTTGGCCGTCATGCCGGCGAGGAGCTTGCCGTCTTTCACGATCGAAACGGTAAGGGGGAAGTACTGGCCGGTCGCGGCGGCTATGGGCCCGATCTGGGTGATCTTGCCCTCGTAGCGGAGACCTGAGAGGCCATCGACGGTGAGGGTCACGGAATCGCCCACCTTGAGGAGGACGATCTCGTCCTGCGAAGCGTTCCCCTGGAATTTGAGATGATCGGTGTCGGCGATCGACATCAGCGGCATTCCCGGCGCGGCAAGCTCGCCGGTGTTGATATTGCGGCTCACCACGGTGCCGGAAATCGGGCTTCGGATCGTGGAGTTGGAAATCTGCACGCGGATGAGATTGGCCTGGGCCTCGGCCTGGGCGACGCCGGCGCCGGAAACGTTGGAGTACTGCTTGTTCGCATTGTCGAAGGAGGCCTTCGCGAGATCGAGCCTCGAGCTCGCGTCGTCGAGGGCGCTCTGGGTGACGGCCTTCTCCTTGAAAAGTGCGCTCATGCGATCGTAATTCTTTTGGGCCATGTCGAGATTGAGGCGCGCGCTCTCGATGCCGATCTTGGCCTGCGAGGCCTGGTCTTTGACCGTCGTGCCCGCGGCCTCCGCCACCTCGAGCTGGGCATTAAGTTCTTTGGTGTCGATCTGCACGAGAAGCTGGCCGTCGCGCACATGGTCGCCGACGTCGACGGTCACCGTGTTCGCGATGCCCGAAAGTTTCCCGAAGATATTGAGGCTCTTCTCCGGCACCAGGACGCCCGAGAGCTCCTGCACCTTGACCACCTGTCCCTGCGTCGCGGTAGCGATCTTCACGAAGGGCTTGATCGAATCGCTTTTCGCCTGGCATCCGACGAGAAGCGCCGCTCCTGCCAAGACGGCCATCGCACATGCGGCCAAGGCCGCGTTCGTATATTGCTTCACGGAATGCTCCTTCGTATCAGTCCTCGAGATGGATGCGGATGGTCGCGTTCATGCCGATCATCAGCCTCGCGTCGCCTTGGTCCATGATGGCGATCTTGATGGGTATGACTTGGACGACCTTCGTGAAATTGCCGCCGCCGCCCGTCGAGGGGAGGAGCGAGAATGTCGAGGAAGTGGCGCGCCCGAGGGAATCCACCCTCCCGAGGAATTGGCGACCGGGGAAGGCGTCGATGGAGAGATCGACCCTTTGACCGACCTTCACCCTCGCAATGCTGCCTTCTTTTATATTGGCAGAAATGTAGAGACCTTCGGTGTCGCCAATGATAGCGAGGGAAACCCCGGGAGCCGCCATTTGGCCGACGACGGCCGTCGAGCGGATGACCTGCCCCGAAATGGGCGCACGGATGGCGGCCTTTTCGGCGAAGACTCCCGCCACAGCCCCGAGGCCCTGGGGATTGAGGGCGCCCGAGGTCAAGGCCGAGCCGAGATCCTGGCGACCGAGCACATCGCCGGCGACGACCGTGTCCCCTTCCTTCACGTTCCATTCGAGGAGCTTGCCCGGGATTTCGGGCGTCACCGATACGACGTTGGAAGCGACGCGGGCATCGTCCGTCTTCACGTACTTCGTGCCTTCGTACCAATAGTAACCGACGATGGCAAGAAGCGCGACGACAGTCACGCCGAGCACGCTCAGGATAACCTTTCGGCGCGACCCTGCGGCGTTTTTTGGAGCGGCAGGCGATCGAGCTGCTGCAGACGCCTGCGCGGGCTTGGCGGACTGGCTCTGACCGTTCTTGTCAGTAGTTTCCATTATACAGTCTCCTTATTCGGACATTGCCGTGCGGCCGGGGCCTGAAGCCCCCGTGCCGCGCTTGAGGAAGAATGCGGGAATGAAAGCGATCAGCGATATGCCGGCCGCCACGATGAACACATCGTCGATGCCGCCCACGAAGGACTGCTGGGCGATGAGGCCGCTGACGGTCGCTAGGGCGCCGGCCTGTCCAGTCGCCCCGCCACCGAAGGCGCCGCCGAGGGATTGGAGGGCCGACGTCACGGTCGGATCCGAGGCGGTGACGCTCCAGGAGAGGCGGGCGGCGTGGAAGGCCTGGCGGGACGTGAGAACCGAGGTGAGCCAGGCGATGCCGAAGGACCCCGCGACGCTTCTTATGATGTTCGAGATGGACGAGGCCCGACCAATGAGCTCGACGGGCACGTCGACGAGGGCCGCGGTCTGGGCGGGCATGTTCGCGAAGGCCATCACGCCGCCGCGTAGCAGGTTCCATATCATGATGGTGCTCGTCGCCGTCACCAAGTTGATGTTGTGCAAGGTGTAGGTGAGGACCGACAAGCCGAGGATGCCCGCGATGACGAGGGGCCTCGGGCCGAGCTTGTCGTAGAGTCTGCCGACGATCGCCATCATCGCTCCTGATGCGAGGGCTCCGGGCATCATCAGGAATCCGGTCTCCATCGCCCCCATTCCCCTGATGCTCTGGAGGAAGAGGGGAATGAAGAACATTCCGGCGTAGAGACCGATGGTCGTAATTACGACGAGCACGTTGGAGACCAGGAAGGAGCGGTACTTGAAGACCCTAAGGTCGAGGAGGGGATTGCTCGAGGTGAGTTGCGTATATATGAAGAGAATGAGGCCGAAAAAGCTGATCGCGAAGAGAAGCACCGTCTTCTCGTCGGTCCAGCCCCATTCCTGCCCCTTCGAGAGGGCGAGGAGGAGGCTGAAGAGGGTCGCCGCGGCCGTCACCGCGCCGCCGATGTCGAGCTTGCCGGGATGTTTGGACTGGAATTCGGGCAGGACCATCCAGGCGAGGAGGACGCCGATGATGCCGATGGGGAGGTTGATGGTGAAGATCCAGCGCCAGTCGACGAACTCGACTATGTAGCCCCCGAGAGTCGGGCCGATCGCCGGGCCCACCATCAGGGCGAGCCCGAATATCGCCATGCCCGTGCCGATCTTCTCCCTGGGGACGATGCGGTAGATCATGGACATCATCGTCGGCATGATCATGCCGCCGCCGATGGCCTGGATGACGCGCGCAATTATGAGGGAATTGAGATCCCACGACAATCCGCAGAGGAGGGAGCCGATGACGAATCCGACGAGCGACACCATGTAGAGACGCTTGAAGCCGAATCGATCGCCGAGCCAGCCCGAGAGAGGCACGACCACGCCCTGGGCGAGAAGGTAGATGGTGGAAACCCATTGGACATCGCTCGTGGCCGCGTTGAAGACGTTCATGATCGTCGGTATAGCCACATTGACGATGCTCGTATCGAGTATCGACATGAAGGCGCCGATCAGGGCCACCAGCACGGGTGCCAGCCAATGGCGCATGTGCCCCTGGGTGTCGACGTCGCCCGGTCTTGCGGCCTCGGGGAGGACGACAGGCTCCGGGTCGGCGGCCGAGTCGTAGTCAGTAGTTGTATCGCTCATTTCTTCGAGCCTTCCTCGTTTTCGAGACAATCCAGCACGAGCCGGAGATCGCCGACGAGCCGGGCGATCAGGTCCTTCGGAAGTCCGCGGAAACCGCGTTCCAGCTCGCGGGCCACCGACCGCATGGAGGTCTTGGAGAACTCATCGAGTTTCGGGGTGCCGCGCATCACCACGGCGCGGCGGTCGTCGGGATCCGCTTCCCTCTCGACCCAGCCGCCCGCCACGAGCCTGTCGAGGAGGCCCGTCAGGGTGCTCGGCGGCAACCCGCTCTGGATCGCGATCTCCGATACCCTGCAAGCCCCCAGCTTGTGGAGCCGCCAGAGGACGACTCCCTCGCTCATCGAAAGGCCGACGGTCTCGAGCTGCCCGGAGAGTTTCCGCATCACCCGGCGCTGCAATGATCCGAGAAGCTCGACAAGTTCTAATTCCTTCACTTCTGCTTCCGTTCCGAATAGTTCGGTTTCGTAGTAGAAGGGAAGGTAGCGACAAGCGGTGCCGAGGGTCAAGGGGAGGGAAGTCTGAATCGGATGCGCGGGCCTTTCGGCGAGCTCTGGGCTCGATGAATGACTCTCGGTGGGCACCCCCACCCCACTTGCCCACGAAACTCCCCTCCGCCACTATCCTCCCATGGCGCAGCATGAAGATCGAAGCCTTTTCGCCGAAGACACGATTCGCGGCACTGAACTTGGCGCGAGCGCAATGGATCGAGCCGATCAGGCACTGCGCGAAGTCTTCGGTTTCGCGACGTGGCGGCCTTTTCAGCGCGAGATAGTCGAAGCCTTGCTCGCGGGCCGCGATGTCCTCGCCGTCCTTCCCACCGGCGGCGGCAAGAGTCTCACCTACCAGATCCCCGCGATCGCGAACGCGGACTGCGGGCCCGTCCTCGTCGTCTCGCCTCTGATCGCCTTGATGAAAGACCAGCTCGCGGGCCTAAGGGAGGCCGGCATTCCCGCGATCGCCCTCAATTCGAGCCTTGACGCCTCGGCGTGGAAGATGGGCGCATCGGATGTCGCCAGCGGAAAGGCTCGTCTCCTCTATGTCGCTCCCGAGTCCCTTTCCTCCCCGCGGATGCTCGAGCTCCTGGAATCGAGGCCTCCTTCCCTCATCGCGGTCGACGAGGCCCACTGCATTTCGCACTGGGGTCATGAATTCCGACCGGACTACCGACGGATCGCCGAGGTTTCGGCACGCTACCCCGACGCACCCGTCCTCGCCGTCACGGCAACAGCCTCAGGCCTGGTCAGGGAAGACATCGTCGAAAGCCTCAGGCTCAGGGAGCCCGGAATTTTCGTCGCGAGCTTCGACCGCCCCAACCTCCGCATCGAGGTCAGGCCGAAGAAAAACGCCGTGGCCGAACTCCTCGCCTTCGCCCGCGAAAGGCCGGAGGCCGCCGGCATCGTGTATCGCATGTCGCGAGCGGCGGCCGAAGACACGGCCGCGGCCCTCTCGGCGGGGGGCATATCCGCCCTCCCCTACCACGCGGGCCTCGCGCCGGAGGTCCGCGAACGCAACCAGGAGGCCTTCATCCGCGACGACATCCGCGTCATCGCCGCGACTGTCGCCTTCGGCATGGGCGTCGACAAGCCCGACGTCAGGTGGGTCGCCCATCTCGATCTCCCCAAGAACCTCGAGTCTTACTATCAGGAAATAGGAAGGGCCGGTCGCGACGGGCTTCCCGCCGACTGCATCCTCTTCTATTCGCATGGCGACGCGACCAAGATATTGCGGCTCATCGACAATCCGAGGGAGGGGTCTTTCGGCGGCGATGAAACGGTAGGAGAGCAGGAACGCTCTGCCCTCGAGCGCGAGAGGGTCTGGGCGATGGTGCGTTATGCGGAATCGTCGGTATGCCGACGCAATTCGATACTCAGCCACTTCGGCGAAACCGACAAGGCAGATTGCGCCGCCGCGGGAGGGCTTCCCTGCGATGTCTGCAAACGCGGACCCGCGGGCCTCGTCGATCTCGGCACCGAGGCTCTCAAGCTCCTATCCTGCGTGGTGCGCCTGGGCGGAGTCAGACGAGACGAGGGCGAGCCGGCTCCATTCGGCTACGGCGGCTTCGGTTCCGGGCATGTCGCCGACGTCCTCCGCGGCGAGGAAACGGAGAATGTGCTGCGTTTCGGCCACACGAAGCTCACGACCTTCGGTATTGGTAAGGATCTGTCCCGAGGCGAATGGATGGAATTGGCGCGACGCCTCGAAACGGCGGGCTATCTCGAACAATTGCCACAATTCCGCACCCTGCGCGCCACGGACCGCGCCTTCGCCTTCTTCAAGACGAAGGGAGCCTTCATGACTGGAGCCTTGACCTCGCCCCTCGGAGGATCCTCCGCAAAGCGATCGTCCAAGTCGCGCCTTCTCAAGAAGGATTCGCCCCAGGCCCTCGCAGCGGCCACGGGCGGGGCCGAGGGACTCGAGGGAAGGGCGCGCGAACTCTTCGAAGACCTTCGCCGCTGGCGCAAGAAGAAGGCCGACGAGGCTAAGGTCCCGCCCTATGTGATCTTTCCGGATCGTACCCTCCGAGAAATCGCCCTCGTCCGCCCCGGCGACAGGGCGGCTCTGGCCGAAATTTTCGGCATGGGGGTCCGCAAGCTCGAACGCTACGGCGACGAATTGCTCGCGGAACTGGACAAGAACTGAGGCGCGGAGGCCTCGGCGCTTGTTTGGCGCCGGAAATTCCGGAAGGAAGCTGAGGAATGGAGCGGGACAAAGGAGAAGGCGCGAAGCGCCGGGCTCGCGGTCTCTTTCTCGCCGTCGGACTCTTCGGCTTCATCGCGATGGATATCGGCCTATCGCTCGCCCTCACGAAGCCCGAAGGCGCAAGGATCGCGAGCCCTGCGGACGAGGCGAAAGTCGGTCGCGTGGCGGAGGTCGCCGGCGACGCTTGGTTCGAACCGGGCCCTGCCGCCCTCGCCTCGATCCGCGTCGAGGCGGAAGGACCGGAGGGAAAGAGCGCGACAGCCACGGTTGATCGCGTGGTCGTGCGAGACCGTGGCAAGGTCCTCCTCGAGCTGTCGCGTTGGCGCGGCCGCATCGAGTTCCCCCTAGATGGCGAGTGGAAGATCGTCGCCATCGCGACCTCGGCGAGCGGAGCCGAAACGAGGAGTCTTGGGCGGCGGATAAACGTCGGCGAAGTCGGACGATCCGCCGCCTTCAAGACATTCGGCTCCGATCACTGGATTCCCGTCGTCATTATACTAATTGTTGCTATAAGCGCCGCCTTCCTGGTTCGAAAGAAGGGAGGAATTCCGCCCAGGCTTGCCTGGAAGGTTTCGGTCCTGCTCTGGCTCAATGAATTCATCTACCAGCCCCAATGGTTCGCCCAGGGCGGTTGGTCGGCCGCGACGGCCTTGATCGTCCAGATGTGCGGCCTGACAATCATCGCAATACCCTTCGCCTTCCTCCTGAAAGAGGGCCCGCTCAGGAAAAGACTCGTCGAAATCGTCTGGTTCTGGGGAATAGGGGGAGCGAGCCAAGCCCTCCTTTCCCCCGATCTCGGGGCGGTCGGTTTTCCCGACTTCCGCTATTTCTCCTTCTTCATATCGCATGGCCTCATCATCGTATCGGCCGCGGCCCTGGTCGCCGAGCATCCGGGCCGGATCGACATAAAGGCATTCGGTAGGGTCCTGGCTATAACGAACCTCGCCCTTCTCCCTGTCGCGGCACTCAATCGCCTCATTGCGATGCTGCCGCCCCACGACCCAGGCAATTACTTTATCCTAAGCTACCCGCCCCCTGAAGGCAGCCCTGTCGATGCCCTAGCCGCCATATTCGGTCCCGCGCCGCGGTATGTCATAGGCCTCGAGATCCTCGCGATCGCCATCTTCGCCCTCCTCTGGGCGCCCTTCGCGATCGCAAGGAGGAAGTCGCCCCGGCCGAGGCCGTAGGCGATTTCGCTCATTCCTCGAGAGTCGAGATGTCCCCCTCGTTCAGCCCCTGTGCCCGCGCCTTGAGTACGCGGCGCATGATCTTGCCCGACCTCGTCTTAGGCAGGGCCTCGACGAAGCTGATTTCCTCCGGTTTGGCGATCGGACCCATCTCCGTTCCCACGTGGGCCTTGAGCTCGTCCGCGAGTGCGGGCGAAGCCTGGATGCCATGACGGAGCAGAACGTAGGCGTGGATGGACTGCCCCTTCACCTCGTGGGGTAGGCCGATGACAGCGGCTTCGGCGACGGCAGCATGGCTGACGAGGGCCGATTCGATTTCCGCCGTGCCGAGGCGGTAGCCCGACACCTTGATGACGTCGTCGACGCGGCCGATGATCCAAAAATAGCCGTCCTCGTCGCGTTTGGCCGAGTCTCCGGTGAGATAGACGCCCGGATACTTGCTCCAGTACTGCTTTACGTAGCGGTCGGGATCGTTATAAATAGTACGCATCATCGCCGGCCAGGGTCGCTTGAGCACGAGGAAACCCTCCTCGTTGTCCTTGACCGGATGTCCTTCCTCGTCGTAGATGTCGGCCTGCTGGCCGAAGAAGGGCCTCGTGCCCGATCCCGGCTTGAGGGGCATCGTCGGCACCGGCGTAATCATGAACATGCCCGTCTCGGTCTGCCACCAGGTATCCATAATTGGGCATTTCCCCTTGCCGATGACGCGATGATACCAGCGCCAGGCCTCGGGGTTGATGGGCTCTCCCACCGAGCCGAGGAGGCGGAGCGAGGAGAGATCGCGGCGATTGGGCCAGGACTCGCCCCAGCGCATCAAGCCGCGAATGGCCGTCGGCGCGGTGTAAAACACGTTGATGCCATATTTCTCTATCAAGTGCCACCATCGGTCGGGATAGGGGAAGGTCGGTGCCCCCTCGTACATGAAGCTCGTCGCCCCGAGGATGAGGGGCCCGTAGACGATGTAGGAGTGGCCCGTCACCCAGCCGGGATCAGCGGCGCACCACCAGCGATCGTCGTCGCGAAGGTCGAAGACGTATTTGAGGGTGGTCGCGACGCCGACCTGATAGCCTCCATGCGTGTGAATGATGGCCTTGGGCTTGCCCGTCGTGCCGGAGGTATAGAGCATATAGAGAGGATCTTCCGCGTCGAGAATCTCCGTGGGGCACTTGGGGTCGGCGATGGGAAGTCCCATGAGATCGTGCCACCACATGTCGCGGCCCGTCTCCATCGCCACATCCTGCCCCGTCCGTTTGACGACCACGACATGCTCCACGACGGCCGCCCGCTTGAGAGCCTCGTCGGCGATCTTCTTCAATTCGACGATCTTGCCGTTGAGGAAGGCCCCGTCGCAGGTGACGAGGACGCGCGACTCCGAATCCTCGAGGCGGCCGTGGAGGGCCTCGGTCGAAAATCCGCCGTAGACCACGGAGTGGACAGCCCCGATCTTGGCCACGGCAAGCATCGCGATGGGGAGCTCGGGGACTCGCCCCATGTAGATGGTGACGCGATCACCCTTGCGCACGCCGAGGGCCTTGAGGACGCTGGCGAACTTGCTCACCTCGCGATTGAGGGCGTGATAGGAATAGGTATGAACGTCGCCCTTCTCGCCTTCCCAGATGAGGGCGAGTTTGTTGCGGCGGGCTCCTTTGAGATGCCGATCGATGGCATTGTAAACGATATTGGTCTTGGCGCCGACGAACCACTTGAAAAAGGGTTTTTCGCTGTCGTCGAGGACCTTGGTCCAAGGCGCCTGCCAGTCGATGAACTCCTTGGCGCGCTCCTCCCAGAAGCCCACGAAGTCGCGGTCGGCCTGTTCGGCCACGGCCTTCCAGTCCTTGATCTGGGCCTGCGCCAGAACCTCCTCGGAGGCCTCGTACCAATCGCCATTGTGTCCGTTCGCGATCTCGCCCATCAGCCGCTCCTTGTCGATCCGTCGTGGCCGGAGAAGAGGCACTGTCGACGAATGCACGCCGACGCGAAATCCGACCCGTGTCGCGAAGAATAAACAGGGTCGATGAGGAGGTCAAGCGATCATTTAGCAATTATTATGTATTTATTTATAGAGATTTTGAGAGCGAATGCCCATTACAATACGAGGCCGTGAGAGATGAAAGCTGGACAAGTCTGGTTCAGCGAAGGGGTGAGGGCGCGGAGAGCCACTCATAGGCAGAAGGGAAACGTTTCGACCATGCGCCTTCGTTGTGCGGCGCTTCAGGATCAAATGCGTAGTCGAGATGCCCGGAAGGAATTCCTGCCGCGATCAAGGCGTCATACATGGACTTGGAATCATCCACCATGCTTACGCTCTCGCTCATGATATCCCCCTCCCTCCCTCCAACATCAAGATAGATAGTCAGGTCCTTGGAGATGCCCTTCTCCCTGACGAGGCGCAACATCTCATGGTCTCCGAAAAAGAAAGCGGATGACATGCAGAGCGCCCGTGAAAAGGTCTCGGGATGAGACCAAACCGCGTAGAGACTGATGAGGCCGCCCATCGAACTCCCACCTATCCAGCTATGATCGCGATCCGCGAGGGTCCGGTAGTTCGCATCGATCCAGGGCTTGAGATCGTGAACGATCGAATCGACATAGCGGTCACCCCGAGGCGAAGGCGAATAGCGGTCCTTGAAGGGCGAGTACTCATTGAGCCTCTCCGCGCCTCCATTGTCGATGCCGACCACGATGGCGGCGAGGGGAACCCCATCGCCCGAATCACGAGCGGCCTTGGCGGCAAGGCTTTCGTCGACCTTCCACTCGCCGGCAAAGGAGGTCGATGCGTCAAAGAGATTCTGCCCGTCATGCATATACAGGACGGGGTAGCGCCGATTTTCCGAGGAGTAGTCCGGAGGCAACCAGATCCTGATCGTGCGCTTGACGCCCAATTGCGCGAGATCGAAATCGGGAATGATCCTCAGCGTGCCCACTACCGAAGAAAGCCGGCCGGCTCCTTCAGTCTGATCCCTCCACGAGCCCACTACGATATCCACCCTCGCCTCCCCTCCCGAAGCCGGAACCGAGAAATGCCTGTTGGAGACTTCGGTTCCGCCTGGCCCCTTCTCGACAGTATCCCAGCTCCCCCGCGTGATTTTGTATTCGAGCGCAAATCCTGCCTCGAGGGCAAAGCTGCCGCTCCAGATTCCTTGGCCGCTCTTCGTCAGCGCAAACCGCGGATCGCCGGCTTTCCAGTCGCCCGCGTTCGACGCGAGGTAGAGCCTCGCGTCGGCTGGAGTCGTGCTCGGCGCGGTGACGACGAAAGTGACGCGAACCTGTGGCGGCCCTCCCTGGACACGAGCGGGTGCGCGAGCGGGCAAACCCGCGCAGGCCGTAACGAAAATCGCCGTTAGGGACGCCGCAAGAATCGCGGCAGCGATCGGCGATGAACCAGACTGGGACACCAAAAGCCTCCACTTCAACCAGTCGAGCGACTGTGCGAATGAACATCGATCGTATGCCGCTTTTTTATCGAAGGCAATCGAAACATCGATCTACCATGTTCACACGCTTGCGCGAGTCATCGGGATAGGTATAATGCCGAATGCTTTTGCGACCAGGCTTGTCCGTAGGTCTGTTCCTTGCCGTAGCAATACTTTCCTCATGCGCCTTGCCTCTGGGCACGAGACTGCAGGGCCAGAACTCGAATCCCGTTTTTGCCCACGCAATCGCGCCGGACCCCGCGGCGAGCCTCCCCAGCGTGGACGGTTGGGAGCGCAAGAACACGACGCTCTACCAGCTCTGGGTAAGCTCCTTCAAAGATAGCGATGGCGACGGGATAGGCGACCTCGCCGGCATCACGGCCGAAATTCAGGCAGGCTATTTCACCGACCTCGGCGTCAATGCCATCTGGCTTTCGCCCATCTTCAAGGCGGCGAGCCTATCGTCCAATTCGGGGAACAAGCACGGATACGATACCATCGATTACACGATGGTCGCTCCCATCTATGGCGACAACGCGAAGCTCAAAACCCTCATCGAAACGGCACACGACAAAGGCATCAGGGTCATTTTCGATTTCGTTCCCAATCACACGTCCAGCGCCAATCCCTGGTTTTCAGATCTCACCAAGAAGGACTGGTACGTCAGGCGCGACAGCAAACCCTCGGGATGGACCGGTTTCGATTCCTATTCAGACTGGTACGGCACGGGTCCCTACTATTACGGAGTCTTCGGGTCGACGATGCCCGACCTCAACTACCGCGACACTGATGTAAGCACTACGATGACCAACGTCGCCATCGATTGGCTCAACTTCGGCTTCGACGGCATGAGGGTCGATGCGGTCAAATATCTCTTCGAGGGATCGAGCGATACGCAATGGAAGGACCAGCCGGAGACCTATGCCTGGTTCGAGGACCTGCGATCGAAGGTCATCGACGCCTACCCCGGTTACGCCAAGTTCATGGTGGCGGAGGATTGGGATCCCAGCATGGCGAACGTGGAGAGCTATCTCGAAAATGGCGGGCGCAAGGGCTTCAACATGTGCCTCGACTTCATCTGGCCCTACGCATTGGTCCAAAACCTCGATGGGAGCGGCGCGGGAGTCCCTACGCTACTCCATCACCTCGTGGATGACAACAACGCCCTGCCCCAAGGATCGAGCTTCGGCGTCTTCGAATCGAACCACGACAACGTCGTCTCGCGGCCAGCCATCGCCTTCGGCGGCGACGGCGACAAAATCTATCTCGCTGCCGCTCTTTCCATCCTCGGGAAGGGCACGCCCATCGTCTACTACGGCAACGAGATCGGCATGACAGGTTCGTCGGGCAGCGACAGCAACCTCCGCCAGCCTTTCGACTGGAGCGCTGAAGCAAGCGAAAGCGCCGATGCCGATTCTCTCTGGTCCTGGAACGCCGATCTTCTCAAACTGCGCTCAGGCTACGCGGCCTGGAACGATCCGTCGATCGTGGCGACAAGCTCGAGCGCAACCGGCGTTCTCGCCTTCGAGATAACCGGGAGCTCCGGCAAACAGGCGGTGGTCGTCGCCAATACCTCGTCGAGCGCCATCACTTCGCCCTTTACGGTGCAACTTTCGAACAGCGCGACGACTGAAACCGCGCTGATCGGAGACGGAACGGGGAGCTCTATTAATGGCGCCTCGCTCAGCGTCGCCACCCTTCCCGCCTATACGACCCGTGTTTACGCTCTCGACGACCCAGGCGCAACGCCAATCCGAGCGAGCGACGAGAACTACTCCGGGTACGCGTCGGTTCTGCCACCTTTACCTCAGCTCTACCTTCGCGGAAGTTTCAACGGCTGGGCAGCAGGAATAACTCTCAATAGCCAAGGGAATGGCTTGTACTCGGCAAGCTACAGTCTCCCCACCGCGGGGGCAGTGCTATTCAAATATGGATCAGCGGACTGGTCGACGGCCCTCGGCTTTAGCAACATGATATACGATCCGACCAGGACAGGAGCCCTCGGGGCGGCTTGTGTCCAATCAGACAATACGAATTATGACAATATCGAATTTACGCCGCCTTCCGCGGCCAGCTACCAATTCTGGCTCGACACGACGCAAAACCCCTATCGCTATTGGATCCAGTAGTAGATGGCGACGAACTCAGGCACGTAGACAGCCTCTCGAGCCGCGTCTCCACTAAAGTTTTGCTGATCTTTAGCTCGATGTTTACATCTTAATATTTTGACAGAAATGCCACTTATGATTATTATATCAGACGTTATGCCCAAAAAACTCCCTGTCCTGCTTCCAAGCGTACAGCGTACCCTCGAAGCGCTCGGCGAGAATATCCGCCTGGCCCGACTCCGGCGTGATCTCAGCGCCGAGATGGTCGCCGAGCGGGCCGGCATCAGCCGACAGACCCTGAGCGCCCTCGAAAACGGCTCGGGCTCGGTCTCGATGGCTACCTGGATCCAAGTCTTGTTCGTGCTGGGGCTCGAAAAGGACCTCGAGGCCGTTGCGCGGGATGACGAGCTTGGACGCGCCCTGCAGGATGCCAAGCTTCCTAGTCGGCGGCGTGCCCGAAAATCGCCGCAGAAGTACGAAGAATGAGCGAAGTTGGGCGCAGCATCGAGGTGCATGCCGATTGGATCGGCCTTGAGTCCGCTACTCGCCTCGGGACGCTGTCCGTCCAGGCGCCCCGCGGCAAGGAAGTATTCTCCTTCGAGTACGACGCGACCTGGCTTCGCCGCGATGACAATCGGATTCTCGATCCCGATCTGCGATTCTACAAAGGCCCTCAGTATGCCGGATCGGGGAAACCCAATTTCGGCCTGTTCCTGGATTCTTCCCCCGATCGCTGGGGGCGCGTCCTCATGCGGCGGCGCGAGGCCATCATGGCGAGGAAGGAAGGGCGTACTCCGCGAAGGCTCGGGGAATCGGATTACCTCCTCGGCGTCCACGACAAGAACCGTATGGGAGCCCTGCGCTTCAAGGTGCCGGGCAGCGAGGCCTATCAGAGCTCGGATACGGCCATGGCGGCCCCACCCTGGTCGACGTTGCGCGATCTCGAATACGCGAGCTTCCTTGCGGAGCATGAAGAGGACGACGACAAGCTCGATCCCTGGCTCGCAATGCTGATCGCGCCCGGCTCCTCGCTCGGAGGCGCGCGGCCCAAGGCAAGCGTGATAGACGAGAAGGGCGAGCTCTGGATCGCCAAGTTCCCGGGCAAGGACGATGAACGCGACTGGGGCGCCTGGGAGATGCTTGTCGCCGACCTCGCCCGTGCGGCGGGCATCGAGATGAGCGAATGCAGGGTCGACTCCTTCTCGAAGCGAGGCTCCACCTTCATGACGAAGCGCTTCGATCGCCAAGGAGAGGGACGCATCCATTTTGCCTCCGCCATGACCTTGCTCGGTCGTAGGGACGGCGATACTGCAGATACCGGCGCGAGCTACCTCGAACTCGCGGAGTTCATCATGCGCGAAGGCTCACGCCCCGACGCCGACCTGCGGGAGCTCTGGAAACGTATCGTCTTCTCCATCGCCGTCTCCAACACCGACGACCATCTCCGGAATCACGGCTTCCTCCTCGACGCGAAGGGATGGATGCTCTCACCCGCCTACGACATCAACCCCTCGCCGGATTCGGCGGGCCTCTCACTTGCCATCGACGAGCATGACAATTCGTTGGATTTCGGATTGGCCCTATCGGTCGCGCCGTACTTCAGACTCTCGAAGCCCGAGGCGGTCTCGATCACTGAGATTATCCAAGCGGCGGTATCGACGTGGCGTGAGAGGGCCAAGACGCTTGGCATCGCAAGGAACGAGATAGAGCGAATGGGCAGGGCTTTCAAGCATGCTGATTGAAACTTGCGGCACCTATGGTCTTGGCGAACTTATGACGGGGCCGAAATCGACTACATCGAATCGCGGGAGGGCGGACTTTTTACCTATTAATTCAAATCGGGGAAGAAATCGGCTCGCTGCCCCAGCCTCATTTGCAGCTGCCTATCCGGATTCAGCCCTTTCAACTGTGACGAGGGGAAACTGGATCGAGTTCGTTACGAGGGTTTGAGCGAGAGGTCCATTTCAGGTTGTTCGCTCCGGCATATCCTACTCGGAAGTTTGGGAAGCGCCAAATCTCAATGCGCATACTGAATTTTAGTAGACGCGCCTAAAAAAAAGCCCAGAGCTAAGCCCTGGGCGGGTGGAGAATTTTAGAAAACTAATTAAATTATGTCCCGCCGCGGGCTCGGCGGGACAAGAGACTAAATCATGGCGAGGTAACAGTGACAGTAGGAGTACTGTTGGCAGTGAAAGCTGCCGTACTCATGTCGACCGTAATTGTATAAAGCGAACCGCTCGTAGCCGAGAAGGAGATATTGTTGCCACTGATTGGGTACGGAAGGGCGATGCTGCCGGTCCCAACCACGATGCCGTAGGGGCCATTAGCGTAACCGAGCTGTCCCGTCCAGCCGGTATTGGTCGGGAGGATTTGGAACTCCTCGGTTCCTGTCACCGACGCGGCGATTTGCTTTGTAAAGACTCCTGCGGTAGTAGTTGACATGGCAATCGCGCTGGCAGGAGTCCAGCTGCCAAGCTCGGCGTTGCTGCCAACCAAATAGGCATTGGTGAAGGGGGTATACAAAGTCCAGGCAGTAGTGCTCGGAGTCACAAGCGCTACCGAGACCGTGTACGAGCCTGCGCCATAAGCAACGATGGGCGCCGTCGGCGTCACCGTGAGTTTATATGTGGCACCGTTGTCAGGCATGTTGATCAACACAATATTGGACGCGCCGGAGACTGTGAGGTTCATCGGGGTGGTAGCGGAAGTCGTGGTGGCGGAAGAAACGTCGATGGCGCGTGTCGCGTCACTGAGTTGTCCGCTACCCGCAATCCAGCCGTCGAGGTCCGAGTTCAAACCGAAGGTGCCAAGTTTGCTGTCAACATAGACATCCCAGGAGACTACGCCAGTAGCCGAATTCAAGTTCGCAGTCTGGGGGCTGGTTGCGGTCCAGGCGGCGACCGCATTTCCGTCGATCTTGCTAAACTGGTCACCTTTGATCTGGAGTTTCGCTCCGAGCACCGCGGCGGTAACCGCTGCCGAAGCAGTCGTCCCCGCAACAAGCTTCACTGAGGGCGCCGAGGGATTGGAGATGTCGACGGTGACGGTATAGGTCGTGAAGTCCGCATGGAACTGCACATTGTTCGCAGCTTTCCCTGTAGGATCGGCCACCAGAGAGAAAGCGATGCCGTCATTTGCCGCTACTGTAGTAGAAGAGGTCTTGAAAAGATTGTCTGGATCGACGCCAAGAGCTCCCGTTGAGGTCGCCCCAACTAGTACGAACTGATACGTTGTCTTGTACGGCGTACTCACCACATAGGTGAGCTTATTCGTGTTAAGCGGGTCCACAGTGAACTGGTGAAGAGTCCAACCATCCTGGCTTCCCTTGAACTGCCATTTCGACAGGGTAGTCGTGGGTGTCGAGTTTGTCGGGTTGGTGCAGCCCACGAAGCCGATGACGGCAGCGAGGGCGACGAGAGCGACGGCAATTTTCTTCATGCGAGCTCCTCCATCATGCCGCATGCGCGATGCGGCGTACATGCCGGGGGCCGGACCACGGTCCGGCCGGTCCCGGTCATGAGTATGCCGAAGATCAGAACTCCCACTTGATGCCGGCGCGGAAGGCGGCGGCACCCTGTCCCTGGGCGCCGCCGCCGGAGGGGAGGTAGGGATAGGTCATATCGAATGCGTAACTCGTCCGCTCGCTGCTGTCATAGGGATCCATGGCGTAGACGAGCTGGGCGTAGAGCAGGGGACTCAGTGCCGCGGGGAGCGGCGTCTTCCAGGTGAAACCGATGAGGGCGCCAAAGGGGTCAGTTACTGCAGATCCCGTGCGGAAGCCGCCGCCAACCTGAACGCCGAAATCGCCGGCGAGCTGTACCTGGGCGAGGAGGCTATTGAAAAGCGCGGAGCTGGAGCGATTGTCGAGGCCGTACCAGAGGTCGACGCCCTTGACGAGATCCTTGACGAGATCGCCGACGAAAAGATGGGCCTCGGCAACAGGCAAGGAGAAGCTTCCGCCAGAGGTAGTGAGTCCGTAGTCGAAGACGGCGGAAAGGTCGGCAGTCAATGGCCGCCGCGCAGGGACGGAGAAATCGAGGCCGAGACCGGGTGTCGTCGAAAGGGTTGTTTCCTGAACCGCAGCGGCGGCAAGGGGCAGGTTGGCGCTCGCATCGAGGCGGGCGGTCACCCAGTGGCCGATCTTGTACATTCCATTGATGTCCAAAGTTTGCGTCGCGGCCGCGCCGAGTAGGTAGTCGTTGTCCATATAGAGAAGCTGCGCCGCGTAGCCGCGGTACTTGTAGTCGAAGGTCGCCGTCCACATTCCGAAAAAGTCCGAGTAGCCGACCTGGAACTCCGCTCCAAGCTTGTCGGTCAAGGGCAATGCCTGGACGGCAGGCGAGGAATATCCCGAAAGGAGAGCCTGGCCCTTGATGCTGAACTGGTCCGGGAAGTACTGGAGACCGAGGACAACGTTCTGCTTTTGAAGGACCGCGAATATCTGGGTCGGATCGGTGCTGGTGTTCGACTCGGCCTCATACTGCACTTCGCCTTTGAAAAGGTCGGTGCCGGCGGAGGCCCAGGCATAGCCATTGTAGAAGCCGTTGAGTGCCGTGAAGTGATCCACCGTGAGGGCACCGTCGATGCCGACATCCCCCACCTGCCTGAGGCCGGAACCGAGACGGAAGGTCGAGTAGCCGGTGTCTGCGTAGATCGCGGGCATCGTCGTATCAATTGACGAATCGCGTACGGTGTCCCAGAGGATCGAGTGGTGGACGGGGAAGTAGACGTTACCATAGCCGTTCTCGTACGAGACAATCGGAGTCTCGAAACCGAAGCGCAGCTGATTCAGGAGGGGGCGCTTGTTGCCCCCGAGATAGTAGGCGGGATCGAAGAGCATTCCGGAGGCTAGATTTTGGAGGCCGTCGGATATGCCGGTGCCCGAGCCCACGATCGGCTGGGATCCGTCGAACATCTGTACTTCGATGAATCCGGGCATGCCCGGCGTCAAATCACCGGTGTAACGCCACAGCGATTTCGCGACGATGGAGCTCGTGCCGCCGGAGGAGGAGTCGATCGGAAGGGTCGTGTCGCTCTCCACCCAACTGAGGGTGCCGAAGGCGATCTTCTTGCGCACGGGGATGACGAAGGCGGTCCCCGAGCCGGACGCGGCGCCCTGAGATGCGAGCACATCGGCAACGACGATGAGACCGTTGTTACCTCCGAAGCCGTCATCTTTCTTGTCGGGCGCCTTGAAATCGAAGATCCAGGTGCCGTTGTTGTAGAACTTGTACTGGATCTCGTCCGTCATCTTGGCCTTGAGCGTGTATTCCCAAAGGCCGGCCGCGTTCTTCTGCATCGGCTCGCCGGGAACCGTCCAGCCGTCGAAGGATCCGATGACGTTCATCTGAGCTGCGGTATCGTCCTTGTATGAAAAGGTGATCTCGACGTTGGAGGAGTCGAGGGCCTTAATGTGGACCTCCGCGAAGGCTCCCGCGATAGCGAGGAGCATCGCGGTGGCAGTCAGGATTAGTCTCTTGATCATAACCTGCGCTCCTCTCACTTCTCGGCCCACACTGAGCCGTTCAGGTCCTGCAGTGTCCAGGTCAGGCTCGCACCGCTGACCGTCCCCGTAATCGTCACCGGATCGCTGGCGCCCTTCCATATATTGGTGAAATTGACATTGTTGAAGGCGGCTGCCGCTCCCCAAGAGTTATCCAACTGCAGGGTCTGCCAATTCTTTCCGGGATCGATGAAGAGGAATTGGAGAACCGGAGTCTTGATCACGAGGGGGGGATTGAAGGTGTAGGTGAGACTGCCGTTGGTAACCTTGGCGGCATAGGTGGGATCGGCGAAGAGAGTGCCGCTGTCGTGGATCCAGCCATTGCCAGTGTCGTAGGAAAAAATCATCGTCTGTCCCTCGGCGAAGGGGTTGGCCGGGAGACCTGTGACAGTCAACTTCGCGAGGTCCATCTCCGTACCGTTGTGGAGAATGTTGCCGCAGCCACCCAAAGCGAGGGCCGCGAGAAAGGCCAGGGCGAGCATGCCCGCGATTCGGCCCAGTCGTTTGGTGTACTTCATCGCTTCATTCCTCATACTAGAAGTCCCACTTGAGCAGGATGCGTAGCTGGGCCTGCCCGTCCCGCTTCAGGACGCTCGTCCCCACACCAGTGTTGTTGATGATGTAGTCGCTCATGTTGAGGTTGGGGGTCGGATCGTTCGATCCATTGGTGATATCGTAGGGATCCATGTTGTAGACGAAGGCGCCGAAGAGCATGGGATTCTTGAGAGCGGGCGCAGGGAGAATCCAGGATCCCCCCAACGAGAAAGCAAAGTAGTTGTTCTCCGCCTTTACCGTCTGCGGCGCGAATGACCGGGGCAGCTTGAGGCCGAGGCCGAGTTCCGTGCTCACGCTGTTTTCCATGCGGAGAGAGGCAACCATGCTCGTGAAATTCTGGTACTGGTTCGAGTTGTCGTTCGAGAGATAGATATCGGAGCTCTTGACGTTGGGCAGGGGCGAGGTCACCGAGAGCTTGGTGCCCACTTCCTGGAGAATGTAGCGGCTCTGGCTCGCGAGGAAGGTGCCGCCGGCGTCGACCATCATGTCGCCCTTCACATAGGCATTGAAGGTACTTTTTTTGCCGAGCAGGCCGGTCGTGTCGATTTCAGTCCAGGGCTTGGCATAAAGATGGCTGTACACCGTGCTCGTTTCGTTCTTCACGAACTCCAGGTTGGAGTCCATCCCGAGCCTCACGATCGGCGAAATCCTACCCCAACCGTTCAAGAGGACACGCTGCGAGCCCTGGTCGCCCAGGGTGTCGGACTCGCTCGACGCATTGTCGCCGTAGATAGTCGACACGGAGTCGCCGGTATAGCGATAGCCTGCCGTCACGCCATTGTCGCCCACAGAGTAGCTTCCGCGTACTTCGCCGGCAAGGCTGCCCGTCGGGGTGAAGGCGGTGTCGCTGAAGACGTTGACCAATCCCTGGCCGGTGAAGTCGATTCCCGCCACTTTGGTCTTCGCGGCGAAAATGAAGTCCTGCTGAAAAACCTTGTCGAAGATACGGCTGAAGTTGACGGCTTCGGCGGACTTCATGTCGTACTGGAAATCGAGCTTTGTGCCATTCATTGTCCCGTCGATCCATCCGAAAAAGCCGTAGTTGCCGGTAATCATGTTTGGCGCGAAGGTCGCCTCGAGCTTGACCGGACCGACCTGTTGGAGCGCCGGCCCGAGATCAAAACGCATATAGCCGTTGTTGCCGTTCTGATTCATCAGGGTTTCCCATTGGACGGCGGTTCGCTTTATCGGTTTGGCGTAGCCGTAGCCCGATTCCAGCGAGACATACGCCGAGTCGAATCCGAACTTGAGGGAATCGATCCATGGCTGGCCTTGTCCAAGGTAGGAGAGAGGGCTCGTGATCAGCCCCACCAAAGCGGACGTACCGCCTTGGGAGAGATCGGTAGATATCTTTCCCGTCGCGTCCTGTGCCCAGATCGGCATGGTATTGTCCATGCCTTCCATCTCGAACCAACTCATCACGCCGGGAAGGACGGTTCCTCCGATCTTCCAATAGGTCTTTCCCTTGATGAGGACGTTGTCGGTTTCGAGACCTTTCTGCGAATTGTCGACAAGTCCCTGCGTGATGAAGTTCGAAACGACGCCAGCCACGGTGTACATGCCGAAGTTGAGCTTGGCCGGGTTGACCGGCCCAGCGACTCCACCCGCGCCGCCTTTAGGCGCGCTCTGCGCCGTGAGCACATCGGCGACGACGATGAGGCCGTTGTTACCGCCAAATCCATCGTCCTTCTTGTCGGGAGCCTTGAAGTCGAAGATCCAGGTGCCGTTGTTGTAGAACTTGTACTGGATCTCGTCGGTCATCTTGGCCTTAAGGGTGTATTCCCACAGGCCGGCCGCGTTTTTCGTCATGGCCTCGCCAGGGACGGTCCAGCCGTCGAAGGAGCCGATGACGTTCATCTGGGACGCGGTATCATCTTTATAGGTAAAGGTGATTTCCACGTTGGTTCCGTCCACGTTCTTGATGTGGACGTCGGCGATGGTCGTCCCGAGCGCGAGCAGCGCGAGGGCCATCGTTGCCACGAGCCTCTTGATCACATATTCCTCCTGCGAGAAATCTACAATTTGTAAAAAGCCTTCCCTTTTCCGAATTCTGAGATATTCGCAGACGGTCTATGGGATGGCCTGCAACACAACCATATTTCTTGCCCCGCCCTCTCCTGTCGCCATGCCAATTTCTTGTCTGGCAAGGCTCCGCGTCGAAATTATCAGTCGTCAAGCAATTCGATCCATGATGATCGAATTGTTAACCGGTTTACAGATTTTGCATTCTTAACCCGAATTCGGCGTTTGTCAAACGTTAATTTACCGGTTTACATGAACGTCTGCCCGTTGTATTACTCCCCATTGACGAGGATGGAAGGGCTCTTTGGTCTGCCAGCCACCTCGCAGGGGTTCTTGCCGCTTTAGGGACAGGATTCATGTCGAGCCCGCACCGCGGGCAGGTGGAGGTAATCAATGAAAAGGAAGTTCCAGGGTCGATCGCGTCTTTTGCAAGGCGCCTTGATCGCCTTCCTCGTTCTAGCGCTTTCGGTCATCGGGTCTTGCGCCGGCTCTCCGGCAGTACAGGATTCCCAGCAGGCCGCTCCCGCCTACATCACGGCGGCGCCCGGACAGATCGAGAACATGGGCAATCCGCTTATGGCGAAGGTCTCGGCTGCCCACGACGCGCTCAAACCTGGCCCCGATGATGTGGTCATCTACTACTACAGGGCCGACGGCAACTATTCGCAGTGGGGCTTTTGGCTCTGGGCCATTCCCGGAGGCGATGGATCGGCCACCTGGGACAAATCGAAGAATCTCGGCGTCTCGAACGGGGTCGGCTATCTGCGCTTCAAGAAGGACGGCTCTGATCTCGGCGTAAAGGCCGTGGGCGCAGACGGGCTTTTCGGACTTATCCCGCGCAAGCTCTCGGGATGGGAAAAGGACGGCGACAACGACCGAATCCTCAACGCGAAGGTGTCGAACGAATGGGTCGTCTTCTCCGGCGATCAGAAAACCTATGTCTACGGTCCCTACGTTCCGACCATCGATTCGGCCCGGCTGAGTTCGCAGAGGGAGGTGGTGCTCGATCTTTCCGGACGCTTTGGCTTGCCTACGAGCCCGGGCTCGGGCGGCTTCGTGGTCGAAAGGGCCGACGGCTCGGGGGCGATTCCCGTCGTCGACGCGGTCAACAACAACGATCCGACAACCCGCGCGGACAATTATTCGCGCAAGGTCCTCCTGACCCTGGGTTCCGACGCGCCGTTGGACGCGCCTCTTGTGGTAAAGAACCCCTCCTTCCTCGCGCCGACCGCCATCGAGGCATCGGGTCTTGTGGCGAGTCTCGCTGATTCGACCCAACCGCCCGCCGACCTAGAGCTCGGCGCCGTCTATGACGCTCCCTCCAAGTCGGTTAGCTTCAGGCTCTGGAGCCCCTTCGCAAGCCGCGTCGTCGCGCGCATCTACGACGCGAGCGAGGCGAAGACGCCGATCGCCTCGGTCGAGTTGACGAAACAAGCATCCACGGGTGTCTGGAGCGCCAGCTACGGCGACAGGGATCCCGCGGGAATGTTCTACGAATACTCCCTATTCTTCGGCAGCCAGGAGCGCGTCGCCCTCGACCCCTATGCGAAGGGCATGGACGTCTTCCGCGGCTCGGGCTCGGGCCGCGGCGCTATCATCGACCCGGCCAAGGCCCTACCCCCGGGCGGCTGGGAAGGCTTCGAGAACGTAAAGGAAGGGACGCGCAAGGACGCCATCGTCTACGAGCTCTCGGTGCGCGACTTCACCATAGCCCCCGGTTCCGGCGTCAAGGCGCGGCCGGGTTCCTATCTCGCCTTCATCGAGAAGATTCCCTACCTCAAAAAGCTCGGCGTTAACTATGTGCAGCTCATGCCGGTTCTCGCCTTCTACAACAATGACGAGACGAAGACGGCCTACGAGAACTCGGGAACCTCGAGCGGAAACAATTACAATTGGGGCTATGATCCTCACAACTATTTCACTCCGGAGGGATGGTACGCGAGCGATCCCGCCAATCCCTACGCGCGCATCGTCGAGCTCAAGACCCTCATCAGGGAGCTTCACCGCGCGGGCATCGGGGTTCTCCTCGACGTCGTCTACAACCACACGGCCAATCCCTCGGTCCTCGAGGACGTGGTTCCCGGCTACTACTACCGACGCGACGCCAAGGGCGCCTTCCGCTCGGATTCCGGCTGCGGCAACGATGTCGCGACCGAGCACCCCATGGCCTCTCGCCTCATTCAAGACTCCCTCAAGTATCTCGTTTCGGAATACAAGGTCGACGGTTTCCGCTTCGATCTCATGGGCCTCATCGACGTGAACACCATCCTCAAGGCCAAGGCCGAAATCAAAAAGATTCCCGGCAAGGAGAACATCCTCTTCCTCGGCGAAGGTTGGAAGATGTTCCACGGCTCCTCGAGCGTCGTCACGATGACCCAGGACTACATGACGAAGACCGACGAGGTCTCGGTATTCAACGACGAGTTCCGCAGCATACTCAAGGGCGGAGGTATGGACGACAAGACCAAGGGCTTCGTCACGGGCAAGCCGACGAACACGGTATTGGTCTTCAACGATCTCGCGGGCAGGCCCCAGCTCAACTACCGGGCGGACGAACCGGGCGACAATCTCAACTACGTGAGCGCCCACGACAATCTCACCCTCCACGACAATATCGCCTTCAACGACGGGCTTTCGGACGCCTATCCCGACGAACGCGCGGAAATCGCCGCCAGGATCAAGCTCGCCGAGTTCCTCGTGCTGACGAGCCAGGGCGCCACCTTCCTCCACGGCGGCGACGAGCTCGGCCGGAGCAAGCCCAAGCTCAACTCGAAGAGCGACGTCATCGGCGACTTCGTGAGCAATTCCTACGACGCCTCGGACAACATCAACCAATTCCCCTGGTCGGTCCAGCCCGAGTATCAGGCCGCGGCGGATTGGATCCGCGGCGTCATCGCGCTCAGGAAAGCCGAGCCCGCCTTCCATATCGGAGCCGCAAAGGACGTGGCGACCGCGATGACGCAGATCGCCAACCCCGACAAGCTTTCGATCGGCTGGAAGATCTCCTGGCGAGGGGTCAATCTCGAACTCTTCGTCAACGCCAACGCTGACGTCCCCGTGGATTTCGATACCGGCGCCCCGCTGGACGGCGCCAAGGTCCTCGTCGATCAGGATCACGCCGATCCGGCCGGTCTCGCCAGCCATGATGGCGTCACCCTGAGCGGCAACACGGTCAGCGTCGACCCGCTCACGGCCGTCGTACTCAAGCTGCCGTGACAAGGGAAGCTTCGATGTTTTCCATGATCAGTTCATTTGTGACGAACTTCGGGGCCGGTCGCCGAGGCCGAGACGCATCGAAGGCGGCTATCAGGGCAAGGCTTTCCGGCCTCGCCCTCGTTTTCGCCTTCCTATTCGCCGGCCAACCCGAGGGGCTCGCGGCGCAAGCGCCTGCGCAAGCGCCTGCGCCCGCCGCCGCGACCTCGTCCCCCCTGCCCTGGTGGAAGACGACGACGGGCCCGGCCTATCAGGTCCTCGTCTACTCTTACGCCGATTCGGACGGCGACGGCTTCGGCGATCTCAAGGGCCTCACCCAGCATTTGGATTGGCTCAACGACGGAAAGCCAGGAGACGGAAAATCGCTCAACGTGTCGGCAGTCTGGCTTTCGCCGATCAACCCCGCGAGCTCCTACCATGGCTACGATGTCCTCGATTACGAGGCCGTGTCGCCCAAGCTCGGGACCATGGCCGATTTCGACGCCTTCGTGGCCGCGGCCCACGCGCGGGGCATCCACGTCATCCTCGACGAGGTCTTCAACCACACCTCGCGCGACAATCCCTGGTTCCAGGCGGCTCTGGCCGATCCCTCCGGGCCCTATGGCGACTTTTATGAATTCAGAAAGCCGGGCCAAGGCTACGGCTCGGGCGGGCTCGGTCGCTTTTATACGACGACGACGCCTTCGGGCGGCACGGCGGAGTATTTTTCCGCCTTCACGGGCGGCATGCCCGATCTCAATTGCGGCAATACCGACGTCGTCAACCGGCTCAAGGACGTGCTGCGATTTTGGCTCGCCCATGGTGTCGATGGATTCCGCTTCGACGCGGCCAAGCACATCTTCGATCCCAACGAGATCGCTCCTGGCGATCCCTCGGTAGCCCTGAACCGCGCGTTCTGGAACGACCTCCGGCGCTACGCGCGCCATATCAAGCCCGATGTCCTCTTCATCGGAGAGGTCCTCACCGACAGCCCGGCCGAGATCGCCGCCTACGCTCCGGCCTTCGATATGCTCTTCGATTTTCCGACAGCGCAACGCACGCTCGCCCTTTCCTCCGAATCGGGAGGTTCGTCCTTCGTGACGACCTGGCTGCGCAACGAGTCCGCCTACGCCAGGGCCTCCGGTTTCACCCTCGCCCCCCTGCTCTCGAATCACGACCAGGACCGAACGATGAGCATCCTCCTCGAGAAGGCCGGAGCCAATGCGATCGCGGGCTGGAGCACTGCCGGCGAGGGTGGTCCCGAAAGCGATGCCCGAAATGCGGCCCTCGCCCGAGCCAAGCTCGACGCGGCGATGTTGATGACGATGCCAGGCCTCCCCTTCGTCTACTACGGCGAGGAGCTCGGCATGACCGGGAGGCGCTACGCCAATGACGATGTGGCTCGCCGCGATGCCTTCCCCTGGACGGCCGACCGGCAGGACCCGCCTACCGTTTCGTGGCAGGCGAAGACAGGCCATCTCGAGGCCGGAGAAAATAAGGCAACACCTTCGGCCGCCGAGCAGGGGTCTGACCCCAATTCCATTCTCGCGACCTATCGCGGCCTTGCCGAGTTGCGAGCGGCAATGCCCGGCATCGACGCTGCCAAACTCTCCCTGCCCAACTGGCCGGGACTCGACGATTCGGATGTCATCTCGTGGACTCTCGGGGCGGGCGACAGGAGCTGGCTTGTCGCGCATGTGACGGGGCCCGTGGCCTTCGCGCCGACACCACCGCCGGGAAAGGCGCTAAAAACACTGTGGACTTCGACGGCCGGTCTCGTCGACCCGGCCGTCGATGCGGCGGCTTCCGCACCTGCCCCAATCCCAGCGCTCGGAAGCGCAGTATTTGAAATTATTAACTAATGCTTAAAAAGGATCGGAGACAATCGTGACTGTTGAGGGAATCGCCGGGCGCTTGCGTTGTAGGAAGGAAGTCGTCGTGACCGCCGTCTTTCGGAAAGTTCAAGCCTGATGCCAGATCGATGCTCATCGCCCAACTCAAGGTCGCCGGCGTCGACCCGGCGAAAAAGATCTGAGAACGCGACGCCGCTTCCCTATCGCGGGGCTTTTTTCGCCTTGAATCTCCCGATATAAACCATGATGGTCCTTACCCCGAGGGCGAGGGCGAAAATGAGCCAGGCGAAAAGGGGGCCTACCCGGGGAAGGACCGAACCCACTATCACCGCCAGGAGGCCCGCACCGGTCGATAGGGCCGCTACGCTGCGCAGCGATACCGCAAAACCCAGACTGCGCCTAACCGAAGGCTCAGATCCCCCTATCTTCAACCTCGAAAGCGAAAGCAGGAAACCGAGGACGAGAGTGAAGAGCCCTGCTTGCAGCAGGGTGAGGAGGCTGGCGCCGAGAATGGCCCCCGGCGCCCCGGCCGAGGCCGAAAGAAAGCCTTTTACGAATATCGTGAAGGCCGTCCTGTCTCGCGAGAGCTCGCGAAGATCGGCTCCGCTGACTCCTTCGAGCACAGACTCGGGAGCATCGAGGAGGCTTTTCGTGTCGCCGTCGCTCGCGGTAATCCGCTCGCGCCCGAAGCGGAGGACCTTGCCCGGAGGGACCCTATTCCAGACTTCGCCTCCATCGAGAATGATGCGCCAGTCTTGAACCGATGACTCCCTGGGCGCGGCCTGATCGGGGATGAAGCGACCACCTTCAATTCGAAAATCCCCGCCCTTCGCGGCCGCTTCAAGAAAGGCCGCGCCAATGCCCGACCAGCGCGATGGATCGGCCATGGCCTTCGCCTCGCGATAGCGCGAGAGCGAAAGAGGGAAGGCCACCATCGCCGCGGCGAGAACGAGGCAAAGCGCCGCTCCTCCCCATCCGAGGCTCTTGCCGCATTCCTCCGCATCGGCGTTGCGAAACCATGACCTCGCGACGAGGGCGGCCCCTCGCGCGAGCCGCCCCCTGCCCTCCATCAACCTTTCTCCGCGCCGGCCGTCATGCCGTAGATGACGAAACGTTGCGTGATAAGGTTGACGGCCATTATGGGAATCGCGAGGATGAGGCCCGCCGCCATGAAATTGAGGGGATTGTAGTACACCGACACGAGTGGATCGGTGAGGCGGTAGAGGAAGATGGCGACCGTCTGATGCTGCATGTCCACGAGCTGATAGGGCAGCATGTAGTCCATCCAGGGAGCCATGAAGGCGTTGAGCGCGATGAAGCCGACGATGGGCAGCGAAAGCGGCAGTATTATCCTGAAGAAGATGGTCAGCCGCGAGGCACCGTCGATCGTGGCCGCCTCGTCGATGGATTTGGGGATGTTCCGCATGAAACCCCTAATTATGTAGATGTTGTACGGCACCGCTCCGGCGAGATAGAAGGTGACGAAATAGAGGGAGTGGTTGAGCCACCCCAAGGCGCGGAAAATCATGAAGATCGCCACCATGCCCATGAAGGAGGGAAACATCTGGAGAAGGAGGAGGCCCAGGAGGATGGGTTTCTTGCCCTTGAAGGCGACGCGCGCGAACACATAGGCGGTCATCGTCGTGAACATGACGACGGTGACCGTATTGAGCAGGGCTATCGCCAAGGATCGCAGGAAGGAGGCCACGAAATCGGGCAAGGGCGCGCCTGTCTGGCTCCGGTAGCTGAAGAGATACTGGTAATGCTCGAGGGAAATTTGACCCGGCTGGGGAATCAGGCTCACGCCTGAAAGCAACTTGCCCTTCGTGAGCGAGGCGACGAGCATCCAGAGAAGAGGTACGAGGACGATCGCCGCTCCAACGATCAGCCAGACATGCATGAAAATCCCCAGCAGCGTCCTACCGATCCCCTTGCCGGCCTTGGTCTTCCGCGCTTTCTTTTTATTGGCCATTTCAGTCGCCCCCTTCTTCGTTGAAGGATTTCGTCTTGACCATGTTGACGACCGCATAGGTTCCGATTAGGGCGAAAATAATTATGGAATACACCGAGGCCACGTTGTACATCTCGAAATCCTTCGTGAAGGAAAGCTTGTAGATCCAGGAGATAAGGATGTCGGTTTGGCCGGGCAGCGCGCTCGATATGATCTTGAGACTGTCCGGCGTCTGCGCCGGGTCCCAGATCGGGCCTCCTCCTGTGAGGAAGAAGATCGAGCCGAAATTGTTGAAATTGAAACTGAAGGTCATGATCAGCGAGGGCACGGTCGCGGCGAGGACCATAGGCAGGGTGATGGATCGAAAACGCTGGAAGCCGGTGGCTCCGTCGATGTCGGCCGCCTCATAGAGATCCTTCGGAATCGTCGAGAGTACCCCGATGATCATCATCATGTGATACGGCGCGCCGTACCAGAGATTTACCAGAATTACGATGGCTTTGGCGAGGGCCCCGTTGTAGATGGGTTGGAACCAGAAGATCGGCACGTCAGCCTTGCCCTCGAGACCGACCGCGTGGAGGAAATTGGTGACTGGTTGCATGAGGCCGCTCGCGAACAGGAATTGGTTCATGAGCCCGTCCTTGTCGAAGACGTTCCGGAACATCATGAGCGCTATGAGCTGCGGCAGGGCCCAGGGGATGACGAGAATAGCCCGCCAGATCTTGCGTCCCTTCACGAGGGGCGATTCGACGATCATCGCGTTGGCGAAGCCGAGGGCATAGACCGTAAACGAGGACATCAGGGCCCAAAAGATAGTCCAGACGAAGATCTTCCCGAAAATGAGGAGCCATCCCGGATCGAGGGCGAGGAAGCGGAAGGTGTCGAAACCGACCCACTTGATGAGATGAAGGCCGAGCTTGACGCGATAATTATAATTGGTAAAAGCGAGGAGAAAGGTGAAAATGAAGGGAATGATGGTGAAAAAGAGGATGGCCAGAAAGGCTGGCGCGGATACGATGTAGGCGAAAAGACTCTGCCATACCCGGCCCGCCCAGGCTCCGAATTTCTCCGCCTCACCGCTCGCGATAATGCGCCGCCGCGTGGAGACGGCATCGACGATTCCGGCTATCCACATCCCGACGAGGAGGACCAGTCCCATGAGGGCGATAAGTCCCTCACCGATGAGGACGACCGAGTTATCGGCCGAAAGCCATGGCGAGATCTTGTTGAAGAGCTCTATGTTGCCACCCGAATAGCTGTCGTCGATAACGAGGGCACCAAGGGTCACGAGCCCCCATATGCCCTTGCTGAAAAAGCCGCCGAAATCCCGAATGGGATAGGCGATTCCCTTCGAATTAGCCGCGTAATCAGGGAAAACGTATTTCTGTCCGAAATACGAGCCGGAAGACGGAGCCGTAGTCGCTTGCTCGGCCCCAGTCGATGGAGCCGCGGGGCTTGGGCTGCCGTAGAGATCGTCGCTCGAAGATGAAGGCGCGGAGGCGGCGGGAGGAGTCGCGGCCGGAGCGGGGCTCCCATAGAGGTCGTCGCTCGACGAGGCCGCCGGACTCGTCGCGGCGGGCTCGGGACTGCCGTAAAGATCGTCGCCAGATGAAGCGGCAGGGGCCGTCGCGGCCGAAGAGGGATTCCCGTATAGATCGTCACTCGAGGAGGCGGCGGGCTGGACAGCTGCCGGTTGGTTCGCCGGCGCCGGGGCAGGCGCATCCACGAATAAATTCGATGGAACCTTGCCTGATCGCAGTTCGATATAGCGACCCCAGTCCGAAGTCGTCCATTCAACGCCTAAGAATAGAAGCGGAATGAGGAACCAGATCAAGGCCTTGAGTCGCTGCTTGTTGGCCAACTGTCCGAGACCCATCACGAAGAAGGAAGCAACGCCGACTCCGATTACCGCTCCATTCCAGACTTTTCCGGCAGCGACCCTGCCCGCTTTGCTTTCCGCCATTCCCCGCACCTCCCGACAATCCTCGAAACGGGCCTCCGCCCTGGGAGGGCCCACGATACGAAACCGGCGCCCCACGGGGAGCGCCGGCCTGGACCGTCAGTTTACTTGTTGTTCGATGTCAGCCACTCACCGGCCAATTTCACCGCTTCGGCCTGTGCCTCGGCGGGACTCTTGTCCCCGTCCCAGACGGACCTGAACAGGAGATTGAGTCCGATGTTGTAGTACACGTCCATGCCCTTTTTCGCCTTGTTGTTCGGAAGGGCGCCGGCGGGTTCGGGATAATTGTATTTGAAGGCGACGCTCATCTCGGCCTTGTTCGGATCGGCGGAGAAATCGGGGCTGATCGGGGAATTGGGAACCAGGCAAGGGATATAGCCCGAGTTGTCAATCATCGCCTGCATGCCTTCCTTCGTATAAAGCATTCTCACGAGTTCCGAAGCCGCGGAGGGGAACTTGGTGAATCCATTGATCACGAAGCCCTTGGCCGTGACGAAGGGGGTGAGCTGCTTGCCCTGCCAGGTGGGGAGGCGGGAGAAATGGATGTCGTAGCCGCCCTTGACCTCCGCGCCGTTGATGTCCATCCAGGAGCCGGCGAGGAAGAAGGGGGCAGTCTGGTTGTTGAGGGCATCGTCCCAGCGCCAGACCATCGAGGCGCCGGGGGTCTTCGCTCCATTGGCCTCGACGGAGATCTCCGCGTCGCTGGCGGCCTTGATGAAGTCGAGTCCCTTTTCGAATTCGGGCTTTTCGAAGCCGGGTTTGCTGGGGTTTCCTTCCTTGAAGATTTCCCAGCCGCCGGCCGTTAGGCTCGAGTAGGCCGACCAGACCTCGTCGAGGGACATCGGGAAAACGATGTTGACAGGCTTGCCCTGGTAGGTCGGACGATCCGTTTGCCATTTTTTGGCGAGGGCGAAGATCTTCTCCCAGGTATCGTAGGCGTCGGGAAGGCCATCCCTGTTCTTGTCGGTCGTGTCGAGCTTGAGAGCCTCCATCATCGTCTTGTTCCATGCGAAGGACATGCCGTTGTAGGCGGCGGGGATGAACTTGACGATGCCCTTTTTGATATCGGGATTGGTATTCGAATAGAAAGGCTGCATGGCGACTTTGCCAGCGACGTTGCGGAGGATCGGGTCCATCGCGAGGAGGGATTGGGCGCCACGGGCGACTTCACCGTCGATGACCATGACTACGTCGGAGGCCTCGCCCTGTAGCTGGGTGATCTGGTCGATAGCTCCGGCGGAACCCACCATCGTATACTCAAGCGCCCCCTGGGCCTCCGGATGAACCTTGTTCCAGAGCGCGACGATCGCGGCGCCCCATTTGTCGTTATCCACGCCGATCTTCAACTTCGCGCCCGGCTCGAGGTCGAATTGGCGCTTGGCGGCGTCCCACCTGGCTTTGCTCTGACCAAAGGCGCCGGTCGCGATGACGGCGACGGCGAGCAGGACAGTAATGGTTCTTTTCAGCATGCTACCCCCTTGCTTAGCCCGTTAAAACGGTTTACAAGACGTAGAATAGACGTGAAAACCGGTTCCGTCAATGCGGATTTTGAGGCGACCGCCCGGTTTCATTCCAACGCTTCCGCTTTTCGCATCCCTCCCGCCGTGCTATTTTCTATCCGATGCACTCATCCATTGAAACGATACCAGAGGGCGGCGAGGCCGACCTCGTGGGGCTCCCCATGGCTCCCTGGCCGGCCCTCGGCCCCCTCGGCCGATTCCTCAAGTTGCCATCAGGCAAGGGCAGGCTCTTTTACTTCGACAGCGCAGCGGGCAAATCCGAACGGCGAAGCGTCGTGCTTGTTCACGGTCTCGGCGACGAGGGCGACAGTTTTCGCCATCTCTTCCCCCTCCTCTCAGGCGATTTCAGGCTCCTGGCCGTCGACCTGCCGGGTTTCGGGCGATCCGAGGCGGGGGGTGGGACGAGCGTGGGGCTTTGCGTCGAGGCTGTCGCCGCCCTCCTCGAGGCCGAGGGAATCGAAGGGGCTATCGTCGTCGGTTCCTCCCTCGGCGCCGCTATAGCCCAACTTCTCGCGCTTCGCTGTCCCACGCGTGTCGGGGCCCTCCTCCTCGAGGACGGCGGATCCCCGGCTCCGGGGAAGCCCCCCTCGAGTCTTCTCGCGATGGCCCTGCCCCTGGTCGGTCGACGGCGCTACGAGGGATACAAGGGCCATGACGAGGCTGCCGTGCGTTCGCTGTTTCCTTATTATGCCGATTGGGCCGGCCTCCCGAGCGCCGACAGGGAATTCCTTTCGCGCAGGGTGGCGGAGCGGGTGAATTCGGCGACCCAAGAGCGGGCCTACATCTCGCTGCTCAGGAGCGCAATGTTCACGACTATGACGAAGACGAGGGTCTTTTCCGGGCAACTTGCGTCCTGGCGAAAGCCGATGGCTGTGGTCTGGGGCGCGGGAGACATCGTCGTGCCCGAGTCCGCGGGCCGAGCCCTCGCCGGGCAGGTCGGCGGAGCGAGCTTCGACCTCGTCGAAGGTGCAGGCCACCTTCCCCATCAAGAGCGACCGGAGGCGGTCGCCGCGATCATTCGCGATCTCGCCGCGAGGATCGCCGGTTGATCGCGGCCAGAATAGAGGCGCAGGGTATTCCATCGCATCGACGGGGCGCGGTCGAATGGCTCTCCGCTCCATTGTTATTGCTTGCTCTCGCCCTCCTCGCTCCCTTTTCGATTCGCGCCGACCCCAAATCCCAACTTTTCGACAGGACTCGCGATTTCACCGGCAAGGAAGCCTTCGAGGCCTTCGCCGAGGCTTGGCCGGATCGCTTTTCAAAGGTGGAGCAGCTCGATGGCGACTGGGCGGTTCGCCTCGACGACCGCTGGTTTCGTTGGGCCAACGGACGTCTCCTGCCGGTGGAGGTCAAGAACGACAAGGCCTGGGACCCCTGGCCCTTTTACCACTACCCCGTCGAGGTACCGCCGGTGCGCAAGCTCGACCCGGAAGAGCGACGGGCCCTCGACGCCGAACTCGCCAAGCGCGACTCGGCTCCCGATCACAGGGATTCGGCCTTCTTCGATCTCCTCTTCCATGCCCCCAACCACGACGGCGCGTGGGACCGGATGAAAACAATTCTTTTTTTCGGTCATGAGCTCCTGGTGAATCCCGATATTCTCGAGGAAATGGCGGCGATCGAGAGGGAACTCAAGGCCGAGGCGCTTACCGACAGCTCGGTGGCCGATTGGATCGACTCGATAGGCAGCGTCGACGGTTTCGCCTGGCGCAGCATCGCCGGCACGGCGTCGCGGAGCATGCATTCCTACGGCATGGCGATCGACATCGTGCCCGCCAAGTCGCGGGGCCGGGCATGGTACTGGCTCGACGCCCGCAAGTCGGGCCTGCCCTGGTACGAGCTTCCTCGTTCGCAAAGGATTCCCGTGCCCGACAAGGTGGTGAAGGTCTTCGAGCATTTCGGCTTCGTCTGGGGCGGAAAATGGTTCTATTGGGATCTCGTGCATTTCGAATATCGGCCCGACCTCCTCATTCTCAACGGCATGAAGGCCGTGCTCCAGGAGTCGCTTCCGTGAGAAGCAGGTCAGCTCTAGCCGCCCTCCTCGCGATTCTCTTCCTGCCGTTCGTCGGCGCGGCTACGGGTTCCAAGGGCGCGACGCCCAAGGCCGGAGCCCCGCTCAACCTTTCCGACCTCTCGGAACTCTGGGGCCACGGCGTGGAGGCGGCCATCGAATCGGCCTACCGCGACTGCTTCCGCACCTTCGTCATCGACGGCCGCATCGTCACCATCCGCATCCCCTTCGGCGAGAACACCGACCGTTCGGAACTCGCCGGCACGGATCTTTCGGTGAAGGGCGGCGGCAAGGCCGACCCGGCCGAGCTTTGGGAAGGGATAGGCGCCCTCCTCGAGAGCGCTGATTTTCATAATTATGAACAAGCCCTCGACGACGGCAACGAGAAGGTGATCGTCTTCGATCTCTCGAAGCGGAGCTGGGAGGTCAGCCACGACATCTATCTCGTGGCGCGGGCGCGGTCGGGCCTCTATCCCGGGCTGCCGCACAGGCCCGTGGTCCTTTCGACGGGGCAGGGCACGGACACGGGCGCAATCTACGACTATCTTTTCGCCGTCGGGGGACTCGGGCTGGATTGTTCGGGCTTCGTCTGGCACGCGCTCAGCACCGTGGCCAAGGCGGGTGGGGTCGATCTGGCCAAGGCCCTGGGCAAGTACACGGGAGCGCCGACGAGGGCCACCACCTCCCTGTACATCGGCACCTGGTTCTTCACGCCGAACAACAAGGCCTTCGAGCTTGTCGACGACCGCATCTCGAAGCTCAGGCCGGCTGACATCATCGTCTTCCGCGACCAGGAGGGGAAGCCGGTCCACTCGGCCATCATCCAGTCGATAGACAGGAAGAACGGGATCATCCGCTATCTCCAGTCCACCGACGAGGCGCCCCGCGACGTGCGCGGCGTCCACGAGTCCTTCATCGGCTTCGACCCGGCCCACCAGGATGTGAGGCTTTCCGACCTATCCCTTGTCTGGTCGCAGCGACGCGAGGCGGCCTTCGACGGCGAGCCGGCCTCGGCCTTTCCGGACGACGGTTCGCGCTTCCGCGCCTGGATGAACGAGGGCATCTTCGCGGGCACGGGCCGGGGCGGCGGTTTCGTCGTCCGCGTCAAGGCCCTGGCGCCGGCGATCAGGAAGCTCTCGGCCGCGGCTCCGAAGCGATAGGCCGCTGCGGAGAGGGCCGAAGTCCGCCGACCCTAAGTCTCGTCGGCGATCTCCGCGCCTCGCCCCGAGGCCTTTCGCAGCGCGTCATGGATCAAGCTCGCGACGCCGGGGAGGAGGACCACGCCGAGGGGGATCGTGGGACTCCACCAGGTCCCGGCGTCGGCGAGGGCGAGAGCCGAAAAGACGAGGAAGGCCAGGCCCACGAAGATTCCCGCAGCGAGCACGTAGCGTGGACCGAGGAGGGCGAGCATCGAGGCGAGGATGAGTCCCGCGAGGAGGGCCACCGAGAGGATGGAAGGCGGCGAGGCGACGCTCATGAAAGAATCGTAGGTCCCGGCGCGGATGAAGGCGGCCATGTCGCCAGAGGGGTCGACCGGCGGGGCGCCCCTGGCGGGAATGAAGCCTCCCCGCGAGCGATAGGGGGTATCACCAATTATGATGAGCGAGCCCGCGAGGGATTTCGACAGGCCTTCCTTCGCGGCCTGCCAATCGTCGAGGGCCGACTGGACGGCGGCGAAGCCCTTGTCCGCCTTGTCCCTCAGCGAGGCGACGCCGCTTTGGGCCTGGTCGGTGAGCCCAGGGGTCTCGAGCAGGCCGGAGAGGAGTTCGTCCATCCTCCCCCTTTCCTTGAGGGCTTCGGCGGCTGCGCCGAAGAAGGCGGCCTTCGAGGCCTTCCATTCGGCCAGAGGATCGATAAGCGATCCCGTCGCCTGGCTGGGGCCGGCAAGCGGGCTGGGGCCTATGACCGCGCCGGGGCTGGTGCCTGCGTCCAAGCGGGGGCCGGGAATGACGCCCGGGCCGGCGCCGGGATTGCCATCCGCGGCGGCGTTCTGACTCGAGCCCGCCAAAAGGGCATTGCCTTGAGCGGAGGCCAGGCGCCAAAGCTCGGTCGGCGCCTTCCTGTCGACGAGCAAGCCCGCCTTTTCGAGGGCGCCGAGGGCTTCCACCACCCTCGCCTCGGCATCGCGATAGTCCTCGAGAATCGTTAGCGGCAATCGCGGCGGCCAGTTCCCATCGGATCCGATCCTGCCGAGGCTCGCCCGGCCCTGGGCGTCGAGGGGGATGAGGACATCGTTCCGGCTATCGCGGAGGGGGCGGCTCTGCGACCGGGCAGGACCTTGAGGCGGCGAAAAGGCGCGCGCGCCGACCAACCTGATGCCAGAAGCATCGAGGGCGATTCGAGAGGCGCCCAATCGCTTTGCGAGGACGAGGAGGGCCGGATGAAGCACGATCTTCCCATCGTAGACGGCCAGCGGCGTAAAGCGTTCGAGGCCGAAGATCTTCGCGCTCGATGCGGGTAGTTGGTTGCGAAGCGTAAAGCCCGTACCTGCCGCGGCCGTAGATATTTCAGGCGGGGGAATCTCGAGGCCGGCGATTTCGGGCAGTCTCCAATCGCCGGTTAGCGAGTAGCCCGGATCGTTCGACTCGGTCGAGCCCCGGCTTTGCGCCGAGGTCGCCGATGGAGTCGTAAGGGCCGAAGCCGCAAGCCAGGCGCTTTCCGCATCGCTCGGAGCCTCGGGCAGCGGTTTGAGGCCGAGGCCGAACCACAGGTCGTGATGAAGGCCGAATGCCGCTTCCAGCGAGGGCAGTTCCTCGGAGTCGGGCGTGGCGGCGGTCAAAAGCCTGCCGCGAGAAGTCTGAAGAAAGCCCTGCAGGGCCGCGAAGCCCGAGACCGCGTCCACGGCCCGCAAGGAGCCGGAGCGGAGCCCTTGCCAGAAATTGTCGAGATCCTTGCCGATGCCGGTGAATTCGCTGTCGATCGAGCGCCTCAGCCTGGCCAGGCTGTCCACGGGGGTCGAATCGCCCGCGGCCCAGTCGACGGGCAGGTCGACGATGACGCTGCCCGCTCCGAACTCGGCGAATTCGCGGAGGTCGAGGGCGAGTTCACCAGGGTTAAGGACCGTGCCGGGAATCGCGTCCAGTACAAGGATGTCCGTCGGCGCGGGAGGCGGCTTTCTCAGGCCGCCGAGTATCCACCAGGCGGGATCGGATTCCGGCGCGGGGGGGTGGAGGGCGAAGAGGCTCGCCACGGAAACAAGGACAATCGAGAGAAGTATCCTGCGAATGGTCGGGCGCACGGGCAGATAGTAGCCGGAAGCGTGTCGATCGGCAACGGATGCCTTTATGCGACGGCCCTTTTTGCGCGATAATATCAAGGTATGAAACAGGAGGATCCCATGAAACCAGCCCGAGTCATCGCCCTGCTCGCGATGTTCGTCCTCGTTCTTTCCTGCGCCCAGCCGCCCAAGGCGGAGGTGGACGCAGCGCGGTCGGCGATCGCTGCCGCCCAGAGCGACCCGGATGTCATCGCCTATTCGCCCGATGCCCTCCAGCAGGCCAAGGACGCCCTCGCCCGCATGGAGCAGTTTCTCAAGGACCGCAAGTATCCCGAGGCCAAGGCCGCGGCCCTGCAGGCGACGAGCCTGGCCGCTACAGCCCGGCAGGGCGTGGCTGCCGCCAAGCAGCAGGCCCAGAACGACGCGACGGCCCTCATCGCCGACGCGAAGAAGCAGCTCACCGCCCTGCTTCCCACCGTCGCCGCGGCCAAGCGGGCCAAGCCCCGCGGCCTCGATCTCACCGCCCTCGACAACGACCTGAACGCCGCCCGTTCGAAGCTCGCCGACGCAGATTCGGCCCTTTCGGCGGGCCGCTTCATCGACGCCCGCGACGGCGCCTCCACGGTCAAGGCGGCCCTCTCCGACATCGAAAAGCGGATTTCTGACGCAATCCAGGCCGCGCGTAAGAAGAAGTAGTTGTTATCAACCCGGTCCGGCCTCGCCCGGACCGGGCTTTTCGGCCTTTGCCGACCCGCGGCGGTGGATGATGCGGCCGATGGCCGCCACGATGCGCTCGCGGAAGACGAGGCCGAGAATGAAGAGGACCGAGGCCACGACGATTATGGCGATGGCCGCGCGGAAGTCGCCCCGCTGCGTCGCGGCTCCTATCCATGCGCTGCCGAGTATGCCGGGAAACCTGCCCGCCAGGGAAATGGCCAAGAAGGCGCCGAAACGCATTGTGGTGAGTCCGGCGACATAGCAGAGAATGTCCTTGGGAATGCCGGGGATGACGAAGAGCAGGAAAAAGCCCGCAGCGGCCTTCCCTCCCTCGGCCACCTTTTCGAAGTGGTCTACCTTCTCCTCGCCGAAGAGCGAGACGACGAAGGGCCTGCCGAGGATCCGGCCGGCGGCGAAATTCACGAGGGAGCCGAGGCCGATACCAACGATCGAAAGCCCGACGCTCGGCCAGAGGCCGAAAATCCAGCCGCCCGCGACCTGGACGATCTCGCCGGGCACGATGAAGACGATGACCTGGAAGGCCTGAAGCAGGATGAAGGCGAGGGATCCTGCCCAGCCCCAGCCCAAAATCCAACCTCGAAGCGCCTCCCTGTCCCTGATGACGGTCATGATGTCCGCGCGAAAAATCCAGAAAACCGCCAGCATCGCGATGATGAAAAGCGGGAAACCGATGAGGGAAGCGATCTTTTTCGGGGCTTTGTCCGGCATGGCGGAAATCTAACCGCGGCGGGGCGCGGAGGCAAGGTCGGGTACTCGCCCATCTCGACTTTTCCTGTTTTTTTTGCTATTCTTGCGGCAACATGGATAAGTCCCCCTCCACCCAATACAAGGTCGGTCAACGCATCGTCTATCCCAGCCAGGGCGTCGGCCGCATCGACGAGATCCGGGAAAAAAGCTTCAAGGACAGCAAGGTCCTCTACTACATCATCTATCTCGAATTCTCGGATATGACGGTGATGGTGCCGGTGGACAAGGTCGACGGACTCGGCATCCGCGCCATCGTGCCGAAGGCAGAGGCGGAGAAGGCCCTCGCCTTCATCTCCGAGGAATACGCGCCCATTCCCACCGACTGGAAGCTCCGCTACCAGATGAACCTCGACCTCCTCAAAAAGGGATCGGTCCTCGACATCGCCTCGGTGGTCCGATCGCTGTACCACCGCTCGAAGATCAAGGAACTCCCGATACTCGAGCGCAAGCTCTACGATTCGGCCCTCAACATCCTGCAGGACGAGATTTCCTTTTCCCTCGGCAAGCCGAAGGATGAGATCTCCGAACTCATCAGGGCCCGACTGGAAGCCTGACATCTGAATCAGAGCCCCCCGGCCCGCGAAGACCCCCGCTACCTCTCCGAACAGCTCGTCACCTGCATAGGCAACAAGCGGGGCCTTCTCGAATTCATCGGGGAAGGCCTCGCGAGCGTTGAACGGCGTCTCGGCGGGAGGAAGCTCGACATCCTCGACGCCTTCTCCGGCTCCGGCGTCGTGTCGCGGTATTTCAAGCGCTTCGCCCGCAGGCTCGTGGTCAACGATCTCGAGCTCTACGCCGATATCGCCAATCGCTGCTACCTCGCCAACCGGAGCGGCCTCGACATCGAGAGGCTTCGCGCCATTCATACCGACCTCGTCGACAGGCTCGAGGCGGGCGATTGGACGGGGCCAGAAGACGGCTTCATAGCGGAGCTCTACGCGCCGAAGGACGATGAGAGGATCGAAGCTGGTGAAAGGGTTTTCTACACGAGGAGAAACGCCCTCTATATCGACAGGGCTCGGTCGCTGATCGAGGGCATCGAGGCCGCCGACAGACCCTTCTTCCTGGCTCCCCTCCTGTCGGAGGCATCGATCCACGCGAACACCTCCGGCGTCTTCAAAGGCTTTTACAAGGATGCCGCCACGGGAATCGGCCGTTTCGGCGGCGGCGGCGAGGACGCCCTCCAGCGCATCAGGGGAGCCATCGGCCTCCCCTTCCCCCTCTTCAGCAAGTTCGAGTGCGAGGTGGAGACCCTCCGCGGCGATGCGGCCCTGGCAGCCGAGGCGGTGGGGCCGGTCGACCTCGCCTACCTCGATCCGCCCTACAACCAGCACCCCTACGGCTCGAACTACTTCATGCTCAACCTCATCGCCGAATGGCGCCGACCCGCCGCCTTGAGCCGGGTGTCGGGCATTCCCGAAGACTGGCAGCGATCCGACTACAACAGTCGACCGAGGGCCTCCGCCGCCCTCGAAACCATCGTCGCAGCCCTACAGGCCAAATTCGTGCTGGTCTCGTTCAATTCCGAAGGCTTTATCGCCCGGGACGAAATGGAAGCCCTCCTTCGCCGTCACGGCAGGCTCGAAGTGATGGAGAGGGACTACAGCGTCTTCAGGGGAAGCAGGAATCTCGGAGCGCGATCGACGAGGGTGAAAGAGTTCCTCTACCTTCTCGAGAAGTGAGCAGGAATCTGGAGTGACCGAAACACCGCGATGATCCTCTCATAGTTAGGCCCTTCTCTTCTCCCCGGCGATCAGCGCGACGCAGGCTCCGATGACCGCGAAGGCGACCCACTGGAGTGGATCGAAGGACTGCGAGAACACGAAGAGGGAAGCGAGGGCCGGCCAGAGGACCTGGAGGCCGTAGAAGGCGGGTGCGACGCGTTTCATCTCGCCATCCTTATAGGCGAGTTGGACGAAGGCGAAGGAGGCTATCCCCGCCGCGAGATAGAGCCAAAGCCAAGGCGCACCGAGCCAGGCGGCGATCCTCGGCTCGGCCCCGCCGAGGAGTTTGAGGGGAATCAGCATGAAGCCCCCCATCGCCCCGGACAGGGCGCCGATGAAGGCGGCGAGGGCGGGGCCCCTCCACCGCTTGCGAAGAATGGCGGCCGAGGCGGCGAGGACGATGGGCACAAGTATGAAGAGCCAGGCGAAGAGGAGCTCGGGGTCCGCGGCCGAGTCCGGCGTGGCCGAAGCGGCCCCGCCTCGCAGGCCCGCCACGGCGATGGCGCCGAAGAGGACTAGGCTCAACACCAGTTCGCGACGACCGATCTTTTCGCCGAGGAGAAGGGCCGAAAAGAGCGCGGCGAAGGCGACGTTCGAACCCGAGACGCCGGCCACGACGTTGGCCGGTAGCCCCAGAAGCGCCAGGTAATTGAAGGGCGGCGCGAGATTGACGAGGGTGAAGCCGGCGAGCCAGCCGCGCCTCGCGCGCCGGAAGGCGGCGTCGCGGGTCCCTTTGAAGCCCACGAAAAGCACATTCCGTTTCTGCAGGACCATGCCGAGGGACAGGATGGCGCTCGCGGCGAGGGCCGCGGCGAAGGCCGGCGCGACGCCCACTTACTTTCTTCTCGCTTCGCGGCGGATCGAGTCGAAGAGGGCGTCGAAGGGGGACGAGGCGCGATAGAAGACGGCGGGCTGGCCGGGGGGCGCCTCGATCGAAACATTGCCGCCCCGGAAGCGGCGCGAGCTCCACAGGTGGATCCATTCATCGGCGGGGAGGTCGAGGGATACGAAGTCCCCCTGGCTCCCGCTCGCCGCGACAAGGAGGTCGCGACCGTAGAGGTATTGGGAAGCCGTCTTTCTCGGTTCGACCCCATCCTCATAATGAACAAGGGCATGCCTGATGGGGGGCAGGGGCGTATCGCGATACTCCGAGGCCACGGCATTGTGATAGGGCGCGAGGGCCGAGTAGATCGAACTCATCCTCGAAAGGAAGCGGAGTTCCTCATCGGGGCCCAATCCCCCATCGGAATCCTCGCGCGGCGCCTCGAATTCGAGGACGGGGCCGAAGGCAGCGAGTTCGACGGCCCTTCGCTTCGCGAGCCCCGCGCCTTCGGAGCTCGCCCGCCGTCGCGAACCTGCCCTCCAGGCGGAGGAGGCGTCGAGCCAGGCCCAGCCCCCTCCCGACATGCCGTGCACGAGGAGGGCCGTGCTGCGTCGGGGGATCTCGGCGACGTCGGAGACCAAGGCCGGAAGCGAACAGCAGTGCATCGCCTCCTCCATGCCCCAGCCCCGGTCCGAGGAGAGGAGGAAATTCCCGTCCTGGACCGCGGTGCCGCCCGAGCCGCCCCCCTCCCCCAGCGCCGAACGGAGGGCTGCCGAGATGAGGCGCGAGCGCCAGGAAACAACCTCTTCAGGCCTCCGCCCCGTCGCGATTTCGACGGGAAGGGCGAGGAAGGCCCCGTGTTCGATGCGGAGGCCTTCGATGCCCGGGTCGAAGGCGATGGCCGCCGGGACCGGGAGGCTCCCCTCTCCGGTAGTCGCGTCGAGCTCGCGGGCCGCGGCAGCGCCCGGGCGGACTACGGCGAGGGCCCTGATCCCCCTTTTGCGGAGGAGTCCGATCCGCGGGTCGCCTAAAGAAGCCGGGTCGAGGGCATCGTGGTCGAGGAGTCGGACACCCGAAGGCTTGATGCCCGCGGCCGCGAGGCGGTCGAGGAGCTTGCCGAGGGTCGCTGCCGATTCGGAGGTGGCGACGATGGGTCCCTCGCTGCACCAGCGCGGGGGCACGAGGCTTTCTCCCGATCGTCTGCCGAGCCCGATAAGGGTCGAGGCCGCATTCTCGCCGACCCCGACGAGAATCGTGGCCGGAAGCGAGGAGAACTCGAAGCCCAGCCGACCCTTGCTCCGGAAATCGGCCGCCGTCCAGCCGCGGTTGTCGAGACGGTACCAACGGCGAGAGGCGGTGACGAAGGACATCGTGGGCCAGTCGCGGCCGCGATGCGGTCGATGAAAGAGGCCTTCGAGGCCGGCGTGGCCCGCGTCGCAGCACCAGGCTTCGATACGCGAGCGGGAGACATCGATCAGGGCCTCGGAATCCGGGCCTCCCCCGAAAATCGCCTCGTCCGCCCTGCAGGCGAGATCGATGCGCGATCCGGGCGGCGCGTCGTTGGCGAGAAGCTCGATATGGAGGCCCTCGTTCTCGACGGCGATTTCGAGGCCGAGCCTCCCCTCGAAATTGAGGACTATCCGCTCGGGGCTATTCGAAAGGATTTGATAGGCCTTGAGTCGTTTCGAGGGCCGAAAGGATTTGCGGACCCAGCGCCCCCCGCCACGGCCGGGCTCGGCCCACTGGATGGGCGCCGATTCGGATATCTTCAGGCAGGGCGAGGCCGCGGAATGCAGGAGAAGCGGCTCCTCCTTCCAGAAGATGGCGAAACCCTCGCGTTGCGACTCCAGGCGCAGCACGGCGGCGCCTAGTTTTTCCGCGGGCGGAGAAAGCCGATGAAGCTTCCCGTGAGGCCTCCGATGATATGCGTGAAGTGCGAGATGTTGTCGCGCACGGCCAGGGCGCTCCAGACTTCCTTGCCGAGGAAGAGGATGAGGACGAGGAGGAAGGTCATCGGCACCTGCCCCTTCTCGAAGTTCGTGATCGAGGCGAGGAGGATCATCATGAAGACGATGCCGCTCGCGCCGAGGAGGACTGTCGTGGGAAAGAGGAGAACGTTGAGCACGCCGGTCACCAGGGCCGTGACGACCATCATCAGGAGGATCGAGAGGGAGCCGTAGGTCGCCTCGAGTATGGGTCCGAGGAGGAGGATGAAGCTGAAGTTGCCCAGGAAATGGTCGAGGCTCGCGTGGCCGAGGGGATGGGTGAAGAGCTTGATCCAATCTTGGATCTGGTTGGCGTGGAAGGGCGCGGGCGTGGAAAACCAGGCCTGGGTGAGGTTGGGGGCCACGGTCGCCGAAAGGCCAAGGACGATCGCGGAAATTAAGGTGAAAGTGAGGGTGGTCGGGGCGTTGTAGGTCAGCCTCATCGCATTCTTCTCCTTTTCAGAGATCGAGGGCGAGATCGAGGGAAACGGGGCAGTGATCTGAACCCAGCACATCCGCGAGGATACCCGCGGCGGCGCATTTCGGAAGGAAGGCCTCGTCCACGCAATGGTAGTCGAGACGCCAGCCGACATTGCGCTCCCGGGCTCCGGGTACGCGGTAGGTCCACCAGGTATATCTTCCGGGCGAGGGATCGAAGTGTCTGAGCGAATCGGCGAAGCCCTCGCCGACCCAGCGGTCCATCCAGGCCCTCTCTTCGGGGAGGTAGCCGGGATTGCCCACGTTGGCCTCGGGATTGGCGAGGTCGATGGGCTTGTGGGCGATATTGTAGTCTCCGGCGACGACCACGTGCTTGCCGGCCTTGCGGATGGCGTCGGCCCTGGCGAGGACCGCCTCGCAGAAGCGGAGCTTGTAGTCGAGCCTGGCGCCGGCGTCCTGGCTGTTAGGAAAGTAAGCGGAAATGACGAAAAAGTCGCCGTAGTCGGCGATGAGGACCCTGCCCTCGTCGTCGAATTCGTCGACCCCGAGGAACTCGACCTTGCGCGGTTCCCGTTTCGAAAAGAGGGCCACGCCCGAGTAGCCCTTGCGTTTCGCCTGGGCCCAATGGACGCGATACGTTCCGCCCTTCCCGTCGGAGGGAGCGAGGAACTCGGGCTCGAGCTGCTCGGGCCAGGCCTTGGTTTCCTGGAGACAGAGGATGTCGGGGCTCTCCTTCGCGAGCCAATCGAATAGGCCCTTTCGCGCGGCGGCCCTGATGCCGTTGACGTTCCAGGAGACGAGACGGGTCATTGGACCTCCTGTACCGCGAGATCGATGGAAAGCACCAATCGGTAGGACTTGCCTCGATAGGCGGTGAACTTGCGCGTCATGCTGTAATCGCCGAGGCGGCAGAGCACCGTGTGTTCGCCCGGCTCGACCGTAAAGGAAGTCTTCGATCGGTCGAGGCGACTGCCGTCGAGACTGAGAACAGCCGAGTCGGGGGCCTCGACGAAAAGTATGGGCGTCGTATCCTCGAGCTCTATCGACATGTCGAGGACTCGGCCCTGCTCGATCGAAAAGCTCCGCGATTCCTCCCTGTAGACGGTCGAGGCCACATGGAGCGAATGACTGCCGGGCTTGAGGACGAGAAGCCCCGACGGATCGACCTCGCTGCCGTCCACCTGGACGGAAAAATCGCCTTTTTCGACGCCGGCGGGATACTTGAAGCCGACCCTGAGCCCGCCTTCGTCGGTGAAAAGGGGTCTGACCCTCACACTGAACTTCGCGCGCTCGACATCGGGAGTCGAACCCTTCGAGATCGGGATGAGGCGGAAAACGAAGGGAAAGGAGGCGGGGTCGACCACGGTGGGCAGCACGGTGGCGAAGGGACCGTCTTTCAGGTTGTTGTCGCCCCGGGTGGGAATCTGGTAAACCACGCCCGCCCGCCCGGGCAGGACCTGGGTGAGGATCCTGTCGCCCGAATAGCCGTAGTGGTTCTTGTCGGGGACGGGATCGACGTTCTTCCACATTTCCCAGGCTATCGAGCCCGGCATCGCGAGGGCGGCGGCGGGAGATTTCACCTCGATCTCGAAGCCCTGCACGAAATTGAGATCCTTGGACCAGGAAATGCCGACAGCCTCGTTGTAGGCGATGGACACCTGGACGCCCTGGGGGTCCTGGGGAAGGACGATGGAGGCGCCGATGAGGGTCCGGAGATCTTCGGCGCTCGCGCCCCCTCCGGTGAGGGCCGTGCTCATGAGAAGAAGGAAAAGGAGGGGCGCCGAAACGAGGGGCCCGCGCTGCGATTTCATTGGCCTATCCGCGGTACGAGTGTCGCCGGATCCTGGGCTTCCCCGTGATTCCTCACCTCGAAATGGAGATGCGGGCCCGTCGACTCGCCCGTCGATCCCACGCGCCCGATTATCATACCCGAAGTCACTTCGTCGTTCAATCGCACGAAGCGAAGCGAAAGATGGCCGTACACGGTGCTCCATCCGCCCGCGTGCTCGATGATGATATGTTGGCCGAGGACGGGGTCGAAGCCGGAATAGACGACGCGCCCCTCTCGTGCCGCATAGACCTCGGTGCCGTAGGGCGCCGCGAGGTCGACGCCGGGATGATAGCTGAGCCTTCCCGTGATGGGACTGATCCGCTCGCCGAAGCCGCTCGTCAATACGGCCCTCGGCAGGGGAAAGCGGAAAAGTCGACCCAGAAAGAGCGAGCGCTCTTCCTGGGAAAAGCGGGCGCCGGCGAGAAACCACATTTCCGTCGTGCCGAGGACGATACGCTCGGCTCCCGCGAGGTTTCGGTAGGAGAGCAGCATCTCGAGATCGGAGGCGGGCTTGAGGGGGATGAAGATGCCCGGAGCCGAGGGGACGATGAGGACATCCTTTCCGGAAAGGGCGCCGGCCCTGTCGATGCGGTTGATCGTGGCGAGGGTCTCCACCGGAAGGGAGAGCCGGGCGGCGAGGGCGAAAATGTCCGCACCCGCGGGAGGCCGGTAGCGGTAGAGCACGAGGTCAGCGCCCTTGGCCGAAAAACTGCCCGAACGGTAGGAAGCCTCGACCTGGTCCTGCTGCTGGCAAAAAATGGGATCTTCGGGCCCGAGGCTCTTCAGTTCGGGATAAAGAAGACGCCCCTCGCCTTGGAGGAAGGCGGCAGCGATCAGAAGCGCTAGGAAGAGGGGGAATCTCACGAGATGCCCGCCCTGGTCTTCCGCCGCTTTTCACGACGCGAACGCATCACCCGCGCGATGAGAGAGGCGGCGACGACGAATGCCAACAGCGAGGCGACGAGCAGGTTGAAGGTCGGCCGCTGCTTCGTCGCGAGATACCACAGGGGGGTGACCATCGCGAAGGCGGCGATGGCCGAAAGAAGGAGACCGAGACCCAGGGCGGAAGGGCGGGAGATCATGAATGCTCGGTGACCTGCCTTGCCCGAAGCCTGCGCTTGTTGCCGTCCAGGACCGTATCGACAAGGTGCTTGAGATCGGGATCGAGGGCCATCCCGCCCTGCTCGCCGATTTCTATCCGATAGATGCCATCACGAAGCCTGATCGGGCCGGGGCCCGCGGGTTCACCCGGTCCATCTTCTTCTTCCATAGATTCTTCCTCTTCTTCAGATTCGTCCGCGAGGGGCAGAAAACCCTCGACGGGCCGTGAAGCCGCCCAGACCTTGCCGAGATGACCGAAGCTCACGCCCAGGGATCTGAAAGCGTCTTCGGCGGGGAGGAGCTCCGCGGGAAGCTCGTCCTTCGACCGATTTTCGGCATCGAAGCCACCATACTGGTCGGACTCGCCTCCATCAAGGAGAGGGACAGCCGGGGAGCGGGTGTAGCTCTCCGAAAGCGGGAGGGCGGCCCCCGCTTCTTCGGCGATGAGGTCGCCGAGTTGGTCGAGGAGGGAATCCATCTCGGAAAGCGAGGAGAGATCGATCGAAGAGAGATTAAGCTTGATGGCGGGCGTTTCCTCGCCCTTGGAGGCTCCCCTCGCCTCAGGCGAGCCGAGGATTACATCGAGTTCTTCAGGTTCCTCCTGCGGTTTGGAGGAAAGACCTTCGGCGAAATCCACGAGCTCGGACTCGGTGTCGGTTTCGGCCTCGGGCGTGGAAGCCACTTCCGTCGGCTCCTCCTCGATCGCCTCGAGGATACCCTCATCTTCGCCGTGACCTACCTCGACGAGATCGAGGGGACGGGTCTCCGCGCCTCCCAGGTCGAAGAAGGACATGAGTTCGGCGAGGTCGGCCGTGTCCGCCAATTCGAGAATAGCGGATTCGGGAATGACGGGAATGAGATCGTCGGCGATGACCATCGACGAGAAGCCCCGAATAGTTTTTTCTTCCTCGGCAAACTCGAGAACTTCGACATCTTCCTCGGGCTCGACAGGAGGGGCTTCCTCGACAGTTTCGGCCTCTTCGGCGGCCTCCGCTTCCTCGATCTCCTCGACTTCTTCAACAGCCTCCGCCTCCTCGGCTTCCTCGGCTTCCTCGACTTCCTCGACTTCTTCGACTTCTTCGACCTCCTCGGCCTCTTCGACAGCCTCCGCCTCTTCTATTTCCTCCACTTCCTCAAGCGGCTCGGCTTCTTCGATTTCCTCGAGCTCGGACAGGTCTTCGGCCTCGGCCTCGACAGCCACAGCCTCCTTCGGCGGGGTCTTGGGCTTTTGCGGGGGCCGAGGCGTTTGGACTGCGGCGGGGGCCTGGGTCGGAGCGGCGAGAGCGGGGGCAGGGAGGGCGAATGTCGCCTTGCCGAGGGCTTCCTTGATCAGGCGCTCGATTTCCTTGAGGGAGGTCGAGCCGAGCTTGTCCTGGTCGGCGACCCGCCGATCGAGGACGGCGATTATTTCGTCCCAGCTTTTGTCGATGAGGGCGTCGGCCTGGGCCGCCTCTTTGGCCGGGAGTTTGCCGAGGTCGGCCTTGATGCCCTCCCGGAATTCCGAGCGCCTCGATTCGAGGCGGCGTTTGAACCTGGCCAGGTCGCGGTCGACCTTCTCGTCGAAGGAGGCCTCGAGCATGCCGATCTGGTAGCGTTTGATGCGCTCGGCCACGATGGTCGACTTGCTCTGTCTGAGATTGAGGAGGAGAAAGAAAAGGAGATAGACGGTCAAAAAGAAGGCGACGAGGAGGATGACCTTCATCGTCATCGGCAGGGTGAAGGTGGAGGCCGGCACGAGGAGCCCGAGGCGGAATCCGCCGGGAATCGAGGCCGAAAGCAGGGTCCAGGATGAGGCTGAACTGGTCTCTGAAAGGGTCAGGGGAGTCGCCCCGAGGCCCTGGCTCCATGCCTCGGAGACCCGCGCGGCGAGGCTGTCTTCGGAGGCGAGGGGGGCGCGGAAGAGGAGACCCGTGGGGCCGGCGGGGATGACCGAATCGCCCAGTTGCACCAGACCGGCCTTCACGAGGTTGTCGAGGAGGCCCGCGGGCGAAAGATAAAAGACGGCAGTCCCCCTCCGGGCCCCGCTTTCGTCGGCGACGGGCAGGGCATAGAAAAGCCTGCCGCTCGCTTCGTCAACGCGGAAAATGCCTTTGGAGCCTTCGGGAATGTCGAAGCGGGTGAAGGGAAGGTCGTCGGGGTTGCCGTAATCGCGGAAGAGGGTCGAGGCATCGCTCTTCTTGAGCACATCGGCAGGGAAGGTTGAAAAATGCATGCGCTTCCCGTCGAGGTCGATGATCCTGAGGCCGGCGAGACCGGGGGTGTCGGCCTGAAGCTTGCCGAGGGCGTTCGCCCGATCGAAGGAGTCCTGGGCGGAAAGGTTGGGCAGAAAACTTCGCTTGACGGCTCGAGCCTCGAGGGCGGCCGAAAAACGCGAGAAATTGAGGCTGTTCCAGACCTCGGTGGCTTTGGCGATGGAGGCGAGATTGTCGCCATATTGGCGGCTGATCGCGGGGTCGTAAAATCGCGCCTCGAGAAAATTGAAGAGACCGGAGAAGGCCGCGACGGCAAAGGCCGCGAAAAAGAGGACGGCGACGAGGAGGCTAAACGATGCTTTCTGGCCGACAGTCATCTCGTCGTCATTCCCCCTTTCTCAAGTATGCCGCGAAGTCGCTAAAAAGTACGAGGACTATCTATTCTTTATCGGCTTTCGGCGATTGCGGCACGATCGCAAAACGCGGGGGAAGGCCTGGCGGCGATCCGATTCGAGCTTTTTTCGATGCTCTCTCTTGATATACTGGGAAACCCGGTACACCGGCCAGAGGACGAGTATGACAGCTCTTCGCACGGCCTGCGTCGCGAGTCTGCTCGCCATGGCCCTCCTACCCGCATCGCCCCAGCTTCTCGATCCGGGAAGCCGGCTTTCGCGGCTCGAAACGCATTCCTTCGACATTTACTTTCCCGCGAGCCTCGAGCCGGAGGCTAGGCGGCTTTCGGGCATCGCCGAAGGGGTTCTCGACGCCGAGGTCGGCAGGGTCGGCCCCCGCCCCTCGGGGAGGATCCCCGTCCTCCTGGCCGACGCCTTCCGCGAACAGAACGGCTACTTCACCGTCTTCCCCTCGACGCGCATCGTGCTCGAGATAGCCCCCGGCATGGTGGACGACGAGCTTTCGTCGTCGGTCGATCCCCTCAGGGATCTCTTCGCCCACGAGTTGGCCCATGCCCTCTCCCTTTCGACCCGTCCCCCGCTTTTCGAACTGGGAAGGTTTCTCTTCGGCGACCCCGTCGCTCCGGCCTTCTGGCTCGGCCCCCGCCTCCTTGCCGAAGGAACGGCCATCGCGGCCGAAAGTGGAGGCCCGGGCGAGGGCCGGGGGCGGACGGCCGACCCCCTGTCGGCCGCGCCCATTCTCCAGGAGCTCGTCGAAAACCGAAGGCCCGGATTCTGGGAAGCGAGCGGGGCGGGCGGGGCCTGGCCCTTCGGCTCCTCGCCCTACGCCGCCGGCGGCCCCTTCGCCTCATGGCTCGAACAGCGCTACGGCGAGGCAGCCCTGGCTAAGCTCTGGGTCGAAATCAGCCGCTTCCGGCCCCTCGGCAACTTTCTCTTCGTGAAGGGTGCCTTCACGGTGGCCTTTGGTGAGAACCTCGACACTCTGTGGAAGGAGTACCTCGACGCGATGACGCCCAGCGAGCCACTGGTCGTCGGGCCCCACCTCCTCGGCGATACGGCCCCTGGCGCGATCACCGCGATGGCCGCAGGCAGGGGTCTGACCCTCTGGGCCGATGCGGGAGAGGGCGCGGTTTTCGCCCTTGGGGAGGGCGAGACAAAGCCCCGCCGCCTCTTCGACGCCGACGGTCACGTCAACCGACTCGACCTTTCCCCCGACGGGAATTTCCTCCTCCTTTCCACGGTCGTCCTCGACTTGGACGGGCGCTACCGGAATGTCGCGATGGTGTGGGATCTCCAGGCCAAGCACTTCACCGCGAGGAAGGTCTTCGGCATTCGAGAGGCTGCCTGGGCCGGCGAGGCGGGGCCAGAGGGTTCCGGAGACCTCATCGGCATCGCGGCCCGGGGTATCGCCACGGACCTCGTCCGCGCGAAGGGCGACACCCTCGAAACGATTCTGCGCGGCGGCCCGCGCCGGAGTTTCGGCTCACCCGTCGCCCTCGGCGAGGGCTCTTCAGGCGAAGGCGGCATCGCCTTTTCGGTGCGCGAAGAGGGCAAATCCTTCATCGCCAGGACGCTGGATGGAAAGGTGGAAATGCTCGCGCCATCGGTCCCCCTGCAGCGCCTCCGCTTCCTCGGCGGCGGCGGCGAAAGGCTCGTGGCGGCCTATGCCGCGCCTAAAAGCCTCTATCGGCTCGTGATCGTCGAGGCGGCAACTTCTCCGGCGCCGCGAATTCTCTTCCAAAAGACCGAGCTTTCGGGCTCGGTCTTTCGCCCGGCCTTCCGTTCTTCCCCCGGCTCGCCCCCGGCCCTGAGCTATGTTTCAGGCCTCAGCGACGGCCAAAGGCCGGCCGACTACCCCTTCGATGCCAAGGCCCTCGCTCTCGAGACGGCCTCGGCCTCCTGGGTTCCCCTCGATCCGAGTTTCGCCACCGACACGGGCGAGACGACGAGGGCCGCGACTACCGATGCGACGACCGACTCGGGAGCGGCCTTACCCCAGGCCCAGCCGGCCCCTACCCTACCCCTGGCCTTCTCCCTCTATCGCAGCCCCTACCTCTCCTCCGACCTCGCCTCGGCTGGGCTACTTGTCCAGGGAATGGATATCGGCGAAACCCTCGACTGGACGGCCCAGACCGGCTGGAACTGGGAGGTCGGAGGCGTCGACGCAGCTCTCACCGCGAGCCTCGCCCTCCCCCCTTGGAACCTCGCCCTCGGTGCGAATGACGGCTTCGTCGCCGGCCTCGGCGCCGGCAGCTGGTGGAGGAGCTCGAGCGCAAGCCTTTCGCTGTCGCGCTACTTCCCCGGCTTCCCGATCCGGAAAGGCATCGGCGGCTCCCTGACCATCGCCGCGGGAGCCCTCGCCCCGGCAAGCGTCGGCGCCCCTTACGCGAGCGGCTATGTCGTAGAGAGCCTCGGCGGCCGCGCCTCGGTCCTGTTCACCGACAGCCACGAATCGGCCTTCGCTCCCTTCGAGGAGCGGGGCTATCAGGCCGGCCTTTCGGCCGACATGGAAGCGAGCCCCCAAACGAGGGCAGCCTTCGCGGCAGAGGCCCGGCTCGAGGGCTGGCTGCCCTTCGCGGGCCTCCACGCCCGCCTCGACGCCGAGGCTTCGCCGGCCGGACTCCTCATCGGGCCGGGAGGGAGGAGCTATGCCGACGGGAACCCAACGATCCTCGCGGCCACGACGCCGACCTGGAGCCTCTTCGCCGGGAACGGCCTCGCGGGCCCCTGGTACGCGAGGACGGAACTTTCGTTCAGGCCCCTCGACATCGAAATCGGCAGGGGCTTCCGCCCCCTCGGCATCGAGGCAAGGCGGATCATCCTGACCGCCGGAGCAAGGGGAGGCGCCCTCGGCGACTACGGCACGGGAGGTGCGTGGACCTCCGGGCCCCTCCTCCTGGCCTCGACCTACGCGAATCTCGCCTTCGAATTCTCGCCCCTCATCGGCATCTATTCCTCAGTGAGTTTTTCGGCCTCGGTTGAGTTCGAGTGGACCCCCCTCTCGAACCTGGCTGCCACGCCCTGGCGCCTCGCCTTCCTCCTCGGGAGCGGTCACTGATGGACGCACTCGAGAGATTCACCGAAGAGGCGGCCGAAGCCTTCGCCGCCGAGGTCGAGGGCGCCGAGGGCAACGAGGTCTTCGCCGCCGGCCGCCTCGACGCCGAGGGCAAGGTGAGCGAAATCATCGTCGCCGCCCGCGGGCACAAAAGCGCCGTGCCCGCCCTCGACAGCTTCGCCGAACGGGGCCAGGTCGTCATCCACAACCACCCCTCGGGGGAACTCGGCCCCTCAGAGCCCGACCTCGACCTCGCCACGGAATTCGGCTCGCGGGGACTCGGATTCTACATCGTCGACAGCGAATGCCGTCGGGTCTACGTCGTCGCCGAGCCCGTACGCAAACGCTCCCTCGTCGAGCTCGACGCCGAGGAGATCTCGGGCGTCCTCGACGCGGGCGGCAAGCTCGGCAGGCTCATCGAGACCTTCGAACCCCGGGCCAGCCAGGTGCGCCTCGCGAAGGATATCGTAGACGCCTTCAACAAGGGCGAGGTCCTCGCCGCCGAGGCGGGCACGGGCGTCGGAAAATCCTTCGCCTATTTGGTACCATCCTTCGCCTGGGCCCTCCGCAACGAGGAGCGCATCGTCATCTCGACGGCGACCATCAACCTCCAGCGCCAGCTCGTCGACAAGGACATCCCCGTCGTCCAGAGACTGTTCAAGAAGAAGACGAAGGCGGTGCTGGTGAAGGGTCGCGGCAACTATCTTTGCCGCACCCGTCTCCGCGAGGCCCTCGACGAGGAGGGCTTCCTCGCCGACATGGCGGGCGGAGGCGAAAGCCCCCTCAGGCGCATCGCCGCCTGGGCCGAGACGAGCCCGACGGGCGATCGCGCCGACCTCTCCTTTTGGCCCGACGAGTCCAGCTGGTCGCGTGTCGCCTCCGATTCCGACTCCTGCACGGGGCTCCGCTGCCCCGACCGCGAAACCTGCTTCGTCCTCAAGATGAAGCGCGAGGCGGCCGACGCCCAGGTCATCGTCGCCAACCACCACATCCTCTTCTCCGACCTCGCCGCGAGGATGGACGGGGCGGGCTACGAGGGTACCGTCGTCCTCCCCCCCTTCCAGGTCCTCGTCATCGACGAGGCCCACTCGATCGAGGGCAGCGCCACCGACTTCTTCTCCCGCGAACTCACGCGCTTCTCCCTGCAGCGCAGACTCTCTCGGCTCCAGCGCGGAGCCCGCGGCCGCAACTTCGGCCTCGTACCCCGACTCAGGGAATTGCCCGGATTTCCGGCGGGCATCCTCGATCCCCTGCCCGGCGCTATCGCGACGGCCCGGGCGGCGATCAACAACCTCGACGCCAAGGCCCTCGCCCTTTTCACCGATAGGGAAAGACAATTCCGCCTCACCCAGCGCAACGCCCTCGTCCAGGACGCCCTCCTCGAACCCCTGCGCGAAATCGAAGGCTCCTTCCTCGAGGTCGCCGAGATTGTGCGCGACGCCCTCGACGAATCGCCCGAGGGCCTTTCGCAGGAGCGCGTCTTCTTCGAGACCCGCCTCGCCCTCCGCCGCCTCTCGGAGACCGCCGCCACAGCCGCCGCCTTCAAGGACTTCGAGGACAATCCCGACAAGGTCTACTGGGTCGAAAAGGGACGCACCGCCCAGGGCGAGGCCTTCGTCTCCTGCGTCGAAAGCCCCCTCGACATCACCGGCCTCATGGACGAGGCCGTCTTCACGAAGTTCCGATCCGTCGTCTGCACCTCGGCGACCCTCTCCGTCGGCGAGAGCTTCGATTTCTGGAAGAGACGCGTCGGTCTTCGCGATGCGATCCCGTCAACGGACACATCGTCGCGGGACGACGAGGACGATGAGGATCGGGGCCTCGTCAGGCTCCACACCTCCGTCTACCCCTCCCCCTTCCCCTTTCGTACCAATGCCCTCCTGTGCGTCGACGCCGAGGCGCCCCTTCCCGACAATCCGGCGTGGAAGACTTATGTCAACGCGGCCATCGTCGAACTCCTCCGCGCGAGCGAGGGGCGGGCCCTCGTCCTCTTCACGAGCTACGAGACCCTCAAGGCCGCCTACGAGGTGGCGAAGCCCGCGATGGACGCCGTCGGAATCCTCTGCATGCGCCAGGGCGACGACGAGCGGAGCCGCCTCCTCGATGCCTTCAAGACCGACATCTCGAGCGTCCTCTTCGCCACCGACTCCTTCTGGGAGGGCGTCGACGCCCCCGGCGAGACTCTCTCCCTCGTCATCATCACGAAGCTGCCCTTCCGCGTGCCCACCGATCCCGTGCAGCTCGCGCGGAGCGAGGCCTGCGAAAAACGGGGAGGCAACGCCTTCATGGAGATCAGCCTTCCCGAGGCCGTCATCCGCCTGAAGCAGGGCTTCGGCCGCCTCATCCGCCACTCCGATGATCGCGGCGCCGTCGTGATACTCGACAGCCGCATCGTCAAGAAACGCTACGGCGGCCTCTTCATCAACAGCCTCCCCGAGTGCAGGATCCAGACGAGCGCCCTGGGCGAGATCGTACCGCTTGTGAGGAAATTCCTTTTCGATTGGTGAGGGCCCTAACTAGGTAAAGGGAAGGAAGAAGGAGGGACCATGAAACTTGCATCGAGGCTCACGCTCAACCTGAGGACCAGGGAATTGGCAAAACTGAAGACCGAGTACGGCCTTCACGAGAGGAAGAACCGCGAAGCCCTCATCGCCTTCCTGAAGGACTCCGAGAAAATGGAAGGCATCGACATCGACGAAGCCACGGGCGGTCTCAGGGCCCCGCCGATATTCGTCGCCGCGCGGATGGGCGACTACGAGCTCTTTTCCCTGCTGCGGTCCCTCGGGTCCCGCAAGGACATCGTCTATCAGGGAATCACCCTCTACGACGCCATCTGCGGCTGGCCCCAGTGCCTGCCCTTTTTCGAAGACCTCGACGAAGGCGGCCAGGACTTCAAGCAGGAGACAAAATGGGGGACCCTGCCGATGCTGCCCCTCGTCACCGCCCTGGCCCTCGAGGAAACCAAGAAGGCGAAAAGCGAGAAGAACAACCACGCCGCCCTCCTCGAGATCTACGCTTTCCTGCGGAGGAAGGGCGCGGAGCTCGACGAGGGAGGTTCGGGGAAGATATCCCCGCTGATGATCGCCGCCTGCGCCGATTCCCTCGATGTCGTGACAATGCTGAAGGCTGACGGGGCCGACCCGAAAAAAAGACGCTTTGTCGCGGAAATCGGCAAGGAAGTCGACTGTCTCGAGTACTATCGCCACAAGACGGGGCTCGGCGAGATCGAGGAGAGAGGCGAGATGCTGGACGCCCTCGGCGCAGGCTGAGAAAATGGGACTCGACCTTAGGGCGGGAAGGAATGCCGACACGATCGCATCTCCCGCCCCCTCCGATAGTCCCCTGGCCCGACGATGTTATTTGATTATTACTTATTGATAATATCACGACTGCTTCTATTTAGAGTTAGGACGTTTCGACGAACCATGTTACAATCCGTTGACTAAACCATGTCATAAGAAACGTGCATGATTCCTGGCGGAATGATCGCGCGACCATTCCAAAAACCAGAGCATGCATCAAACGGAGAGAAAAATGCGTGCGTCGTCCATGGTTAAATCCGCGAAGTCCCTCTTGGACGGATTCTCGGAGTCCTTTTTCATCGCCGATGACAAGATGTTGATTCGCTATATCAGCGACGAGGCCCTCAAAACCCTCGGTCACGAGGCCGAGGCCGTGGTCGGCAAGAAAACCTGCGCGGATATCTGCCGGAGCCAACTCTGCAACACGGACAAGTGTCTCTTCAGGTCCAGCGTCGCCAACAAAGCCGCCGTGGTCGATTCCGCGATCGTCGCGAAGGCCAACGGCGAGCGGCTACCCTTGAAAGTCCGGGGAAACGCCATCCTCGATCGCAAGGGAAGGGCCCTCGGTTTTTGGGCCAGCCTCTCCGACCTGCGATCGATCGACGACAACCTTCTCAATAATCTCGCTGACGCTGCCTTCAGGACGGATGAAGCCCTCGTCATTCAGAGCATCAACGAGGCCGCCCTCAAGACCCTCGGCTACTCCAGGCACGAAGTCGTCGGGAAGATGACCTGCGCCGAGCTCTGCCGCACTCCCGTCTGCGACACCCCGGCCTGCACCATCAAGAAGGCCATGAAGGATCGCGGCACCGTGGTCGCGACCACCGTCGCGAAAGACAAGAACGACAGGATGATCCCGGTGCGGGCGAGTTGCGGTTACCTCGCTGACGAATCGGGAAGAGTGACGGGCGGCTTCGAGCTGCTGTCGGCGATCGACAGCATCGACGAGGGTTTCCTCGCCAACATGGCCGACGCCGCCTTCCGCACCGATCTCAACCTCGTCATCCAGAACATCAATGACGCCGCCCTGTCCGTCCTGGGCTATCGGAGAGAGGAGGTCGTGGGCAAGATGACCTGCGCCGAGCTCTGCCGAACCCCGGTTTGCGGGACCGCCGAATGCACGATAAAGGCCTGCTTCAAGTCGGGATCCACCATAGTCGCGGAGACCAGCGCCCGCCGCCGCGACGGCTCGGAATTCCCCGTGCGGGCGAGCTGCGGGGTCCTCTTCAATCAACAAGGACAGCAGACCGGTGGCTTCGAGATCCTCACGGACAACAGCGCTTTGATGGCGATGGTCGATCGATTAGGAGAGATGGCCGATGGCGACCTCGCCGGAGAGATCGACGAGTCCTATCTGGCTCGAAGGGATTCCATCGGTCAACTCGCGACGAGTTTCTCCGACATGGTCGGCCATCTCCGCGACATCGTGAAAAGCATCCAAGAGGTGGGCAACAATGTTTCAATCGGCAGCCAGCAGGTCAGCTCCACGACCCAACAGTTGAGCCAGGGTTCGTCGGAGCAGGCGTCGAGCGCCGAGGAGGTATCGGCGTCGATGGAAGAGATGGCCGCGGCGACCAAGCAGAACACCGACAACGCCATCACGACGGAGCAGCTCTCGCGCAAGGCGGCCGTCGACGCCATCGAGGGGGGGAAGGCGGTGGAAGACACCGTCAAGGCGATGAAGGAGATAGCCTCGAGCATCACCATCATCGAGGAAATCGCGAGGCAGACCAATCTCCTTGCCCTCAACGCGGCGATCGAGGCGGCCCGCGCAGGCGATGCCGGAAAGGGCTTCGCCGTCGTCGCGAGTGAAGTGCGAAAGCTCGCCGAGCGTTCGCAAAAGGCGGCGGCGCAGATTTCCGTGCTCTCGCGAAATTCGGTCGAGATCGCGGAGAACGCCGGGGGACTCCTGAAAAAGATCGTGCCCGACATCCAGCGGACTTCCGACCTCATGCAGGAAATCGCGGCGGCCAGCCGCGAACAGAGTTCCGGGGTCGATCAGGTGACCCAGGCGATCACCCAGCTCGATGCCGTCATCCAGCAGAATTCAGCCGCATCAGAGGAGCTCGCCTCCTCGGCGGAGGAACTCACCGGGCAGGCGATTTCGCTGCAAGAATCGATGGCCTTCTTCAAGGTCGCGGCGGAGATCGAAACGAAGGTCGAGCCGGTGAAAAGGAGACTGCCTGCGATTCAGCGGCCTTCGCCCGCGGAGCGGCCCGCGTCCGCGGAGCGAAGGCCCATGGCAAACCCGGCCCGAGCCAGGGCGATCATGCCTGTCATGGGTTCGAAGTCTCTCGATAGCGATTTCGAGGAGTTCTAGAAGCGGGGCTCGGGTGACTTCGGAGCGGCTCGCTTAGGGCTCATCGCCTCTTCGGTCGCCGAGCTCCCCCGGTGATAATTCGTACCAATGCCAAGGGCATCATCTTCGGCGGGTAGAACAATCCCGGCTCGAGGCGCGGGCTCCGGACGAGGATGCTCTTGTAGTGGGTGAAGGCGTCGAAGCCGGCCTTCCCGTGGTAGCTCCCCAGGCCGCTCGCGCCGATGCCGCCGAAGGGCAGGCGGCTCGAGGCGAACTGGAGGACCGTGGAATGGATGCCTCCACCGCCGTAGGGGATGGAATCCCTCCACAAGGCCCTCGTCTTCTTGTCGTTCGAGAAGATGTAGAGGGAGAGGGGGCGGGGCCTCGCAGCCACGAGTTCGACCGCGGCGGCCGGATCGGAATATCCGAGCACGGGAAGCACGGGCCCGAAGATCTCGTCGGTCATGACGGGGGCATCCCAATCCGCGCGTTCGAGAATGGTCGGCGCGATGTAGAGTTCCCCCGGATCGCTGTCGCCCCCGGCCGCAACTCGTCCCTGCCCCAGATAGGCCTGAATCCGGTCGAAGTGCCGGCGATTGACGATGCGCCCGAAATCGGGGCTCGCCTTCGGATCCGCGCCGAAGAAATCCTGGAGCACCTTCCGCAGGGCCTCGATGAAGGGCCCCTTCACCGACTCCTCGACAAGGACGTAGTCGGGCGCCACACAGGTCTGGCCCGCGTTGTTGAACTTGCCCCAGGCGATCATCCGCGCGGCGGCGACGAGGTCCACGGTGGAGTCGACGAGGGCGGGGCTCTTTCCGCCCAACTCGAGGGTGACGGAGGCCAGGTGTTCGGCCGCGGCCCGCATCACGATCTTGCCGACGGCGGGGCTGCCGGTGAAGAAGAACTTGTCGAAGGGCAGGCGGAGAAGCTCGGTCGTGACCTCAGGGCCCCCCGTGACCACGGCCACGAGGGCAGGGTCGAAGGTTTCGCCGATGATCTTGACAATTAGTGCTTCCGCATGCGTTGAGAGCTCCGAAGGCTTGATGAGGGCGGTGCAGCCCGCCGCGAGGGCCGCGACGAGGGGGGCGAGGGCGAGTTGGATGGGATAGTTCCACGGGGCAATGATGAGGGAGCAGCCGAGGGCCTGTGCCCTGATCTCGCCCCTCGAAGGGAGAAGATGGAGTTCCGGCCAGACCCTCCGGGGACGCATCCAGGCCCTGAGATGGGAAAGGCTGTGCGCGATCTCCGCGTTGAGGGTGGCGACCTCATTCGAGTAGGCTTCGAACCGCGACTTGTGGAGGTCCAGACGCAGCGCCTCGAGGATGGCCTCCTCGTTGTCGTGAAGGGCGGCTGACAGGGCAAGGAGGGCCCTGCGGCGAGCGTCGTAGGTCGACAGGGCCCCCGACTTGAAATAGGAACGCTGCGCCTCGAGCAGCGCGGGAAAGTCCTTCGTGCCCATCCTCGCCCCCCTAGTCTTGAATCAGACAGGCAAGTTACTGAGGCCAGGGCCGACGAGCAAACCGAGGGCGCAAACCCACAAGCCAAAACCGCCTTCGAAGTTGTAGCATGCCCCCCATGAGAACTCCCGGAATCCTCTTTTGGCGAGGAGCGCGAGACTGCCTTCCCCTCGTCGTCGGGGGCATCCCCTTCGGCATCATCTTCGGCGCCCTCGCGGTGGGCAATGGTTTCTCGGTGCCCGCGACCCTCGCCATGTCCCTCTTCGTCTTCGCCGGCTCCGCGCAGTTCATCGCCCTCGGCCTCGTGGCCGCCCAGGTCTCCCTTCCCGTCATCCTCCTCACGACCCTCGTCGTCAACCTCCGCCACCTCCTCTACGGAGCCACCCTCGCGCCCCGGATGCGCGACAACCCGGAATGGCAGAAGGCCCTCGGCGCCTTCTGGCTGACCGACGAAAGCTTCGCCGTCATGGCGCTGAGACTCAAGGACGAGCCGGCCGACTCGGGGCTTTCGGGGCCGGAACTTTCGGAATACTACTTCGGCTCCGCCGTGGTCATGTACGTGGACTGGCAGCTCAGCACCCTCGCTGGCGCCCTCTTCGGCAACTTCATGCCGGGGGTCTCCTCCTGGGGCCTCGATTTCGCCATGCCGGTGACCTTCATCGGCATAATGGCGCCCTATCTCAAGAAACTCCCCATGGCGACGGCTGTCCTCGTCGCCGGCGCCGTGTCGATCCTCGCCTACGCCTTCCCGAGCAAGCTCGGCCTCCTCGCGGCGGCCTTGGCCGGCATCCTCGCCGGGACCCTGGCCGAAGTCGCTCTCCCGCCGAAACGCGAAGGCGCCGTGGAAAAGGAGGAATTGCGATGAACGAGTTCCTGCTGATAGGGGGCATGGCCGCGATCACCTTCCTCGTCAGGTACGCGATGTTCGCGACGGCAGGGCGCGTCGAGATTCCCCCCTTCGTCTCGCGGGCCCTGCGCTACGTCCCGCCCGCCGTCCTCTCGGCCATCATCGTCCCGGCCGTCCTCCTGCCCGGAGGCAAGGACCTCGAACTGAGCCTCGGCAGCCCCCAGCTCGTCGGCGCCCTCGTCGCCCTTATCGTCGGCCGCCTCTCGGGCAACATCCTCGCCGTCATCGTCTCGGGCATGGGCGTGTTCTGGCTCTGGCAGACACCCTTGGTGCGGGGGCTCCTGGGCTTCTAGCCAATTAGGCCTATTCGGCGATCTGACTCGCGATCAGAGGGGAAGCTCGCTCGCGAAGTCGGCGTAGCTCCGCACTTTCGCCCCCGAGCGGTCCCAGTCCTCTCGACCTCCATAGACGAGCATGCCCTCATCGCAGAGCTCCGGAAGAATCGCGCGGAGCTTGTCGATGGACGAGAAGAAATCCGAAGCGATCGTCGAGCCCGATTTGATCTCAATTGGGATGAAACGTTGCCCGAGCGGCCAAAGGAGATCCACCTCCAGACCTCGCGCGTCACGGAAGAAATGGAGTCCCGCCGTTCGGCCGGCGTTGAATCGCCTCTTCAAGGCCTCCATCACGATCAGGTTCTCGAAAAATGCCCCGCGAAGTGGATGGTTGGAAAGCTGCCCTACCTTTTCGATTCCGGAGAGCCAGGCGGCGAGCCCGACATCGTAGAAATAGAGCTTGGGGCTCTTCGTCAGGCGCTTTCCGATATTCGAGAACCAGGGGGGCAGGAGGAAGACGAGATAGCTGGCCTCGAGTACCGTCAGCCACTGCCTGGCCTGGACCCCGGAAATACCGGCATCGGCGCCGAGCGATTCGAGGTTGAGAAGTTGGCCTGCCCGCCCCGCGCAGAGGCGAAGGAAGCGCTGAAAGGCAGCGAGATGCCTGATCTCCGAGAATTGCCGCACATCCCTCTCGATATAGGTTTGTACGTAATCTCCATAAGCCTGCGTCGGATCGAGTCCTTGATCATGGATACGCGGATAAAATCCCCGAAACAGAAGAGTATCAATACTTGCATCGGCAGCCGCGGGCCCGAGCTCTTCCAGGGAAAAGGGTAAGAGCCGCACGAGCGCCGTCCTCCCCGCCAGCGACTGACTCACCGTGGACATGAGTTCGAATTGGACGCTGCCGGTCAGAATGAACCTGCCATTTACCGGCTCCTCGTCCACCATCGCCTGGAGCCAGGACGTCAGAGCGGGAACCCGTTGGACCTCGTCGAAGACCGCCCCGCCCCGGAGGCCCGAGAGAAAACCCAGGGCGTCAGCCTGGAAGCGCTCCCGCACATCGGGACGCTCGAAATTGACATAGGGCAGGTCGGGAAACAGCGCCCTTGCGAGGGTGGTCTTTCCCGCTTGCCGCGGGCCCGTGATTGTCACGACGGGAAACTCGCTCGCGGATTTAAGGACAAGGGATGAAACCGAGCGGCGCAGCATGCTCATGTGCATATTCTAATTTCAACTTTGAAAATGCACAAGTATTTACCAGAAAACGATTACAGCCCTCAAGTTGAAGTTTTTAGAGACCCTCGGACGCCATCCTCGCACTCCTCGGTTTCTAGTCCCCTTCGGAAATCGCCGGACTCGCCTTCCCCCTGGCGATGCGATAGGTCGTCCCATCGGCGATCCTTTCGATCTCCTCGAGCACCGAGCGCCGTTGGTCCTCAGCCTGGCGTTCGTTCTTCAGGGTCGCCCCGATCGTGGGCTCCTGGAGGCGGAGCGCGGCCAAAAAAGAGGCGGAAACAAGGGTGGAAAGAAGGGAGCGAAAGGCCAGATCCTCGAGTGAGGGCTCGCCCGAGAGGCCGGGGATGCCGACCTCGACAGCCCTGGCGGCGGGTGCCGCGCGGGCGCGCAGGAGGGCCGCGAGCTTGCATCCGATCCGATAAAAGCCGTCGGCCGCCTCGATCACGATGCCGACCCCGTCGGCCTCGTACTTCGTCGCCTGCACCGCCTGGGCCCTGATGGCGAGGAAGCGGGCCCAGGGAAGACTGGGCAGGGAGGTCATCGTCCGCCCCGTCCGCGTCAAGAGAGTCCTGAGGCGCGAGGCGTCGTATTCGATCTCAGGATTGTCGATGCGAAAGCCCTCGTCGGCCTTTTGGCCGAGGGCCGTCTGGCCGAGGGCCTTCGCGTCGGCGCCCCGAGACGCGGCCTGCCGCTGCTCTCCCGACGAGACGAGAAGGCCCTCGATCCGCGAAAGGAATTCCTCGATCAGGCCCGAGACCAGGGCGATGACATTATCACCGTCCTTTTCCCAGGACCGTTTCACCGCGCCTTCGGATTCGTAGAAGGATTCGAGGGGGGCAAAATCGACATTCCCGTCCTCCCTTCGCCTCACGAAGGCGCGAAGCCGGAGAGTCTCCTCGCCCTCCTGCCCGAGCTCGTCGAGACGAACGAGGAGGGAGGCGACGTGATCATCGATCGCGTCCTGGACCTCGTCGCCGCAGTCGAACTCGGTGGCGCTGACGAGGGCCTCGCCTTCGGGGCGGAGGAGATCGGCGATGGTGAGATAACGTCGGGAGCGGACCATGTTGAGCGCGAGGATGAAGTCCTGGAGACAGGGGGGAGGTCCGCCGTTCTTGAGGAGAAGATTGCCGGCGGCCAGGGCCTCGGCGCCCTCCTTTTCGGGATAGGAGAGCTTCGGGAGGAGCTCCTCGAGACCGAAGAGCCTGTCCCTTCCGACCGCCGGAGCGTCGCGATAGGAGATGAAGGCTAAGAAGGCGATTTCGATGCCGAAGAGCCGACGCGACGGCGAGGCGTAACCCTGCGAGAGGGGTTGGGGCTGAAGGCCGTCCAGCTCCGTCACCAGGCGCTTGAGGGTGGCGAGGAGGTTGTACTGCTCCTTGCGGAGGAAGCGCCAGCCATCCTTGAGTGCCACATCGAGGGCGACGGAAAGCTGGGGAAGCTGACTCCGCTTCGTCTGCTCGAGAAAAAGCCTGACCGGCTCGCTCTCCAAAGTGAGCTTGAAAAGCCCCGCCTTGATGAAGGCGTTCGCCTTCGCCTTGGCCCTGATCTCCCTCCCCTCCTTGAGGAGATATTTCATGAAGGTCGAGGGGATGACATCGGCCTTCCTCCTGGCCCTATGTCGCGCCGCCGCGATCACCGATTCCTTCATCCGCTTTTTCGAAGGCGAATCGGGCACCGTCGCCGGAGATCTTGCCGCCGACCTCCGCTCGCCGGCCGGGAGGGGCTGGGCGTCGATGCGCTCGATCCTGCGAATCTTTTCGTCGACGGGGAGGTTCAGCGCGAGAACCTGGGCGACCTGCTCGGCCCTCTCTGCCGACCTCCGCCGCTGCACCAGGGTCCCGAGCTGGATATAGCCGAGGGCTTCGCGTTCGAGCGTCTCTTTTCTGTTGGGCTCGTTCATGGGAGCGACAGCACCTCCGGCTGGTTTTAGCATAGCGCCTGCCCCGGAGGAGGGCAATGAGTTAGGGTGGAAGGGTGTCGGGCCGGAGCTCGCCACTGGCCATTGCACACTCGGCCACCTAGCACTAGAAGGCAGACGAGTATTTCCCAGCTATGGCGGAGAAAATACTCGATCTTTGGCTCCGCCGAAGTCTGCTATCCAATTGCCGGGTACTAATCCTGAATGCGCTGTTCCCGCTGGGAAACCGTGGACTGTTCCCTCGTCTGCGCAGGATAGCGGGGTCCTCGGTACGAGGGCTTGGCGCTCATCCCATGGAACGCAACGGGGCTGTCGTAGAAAACATACAGGCAAAGTGCCCACGAATGTGCAACCGATTGCGCATACAAGATGACAGCCAATACGATCTGGAGGAGGAAGTGAGGGAGCGCCATATCCATCCCCGGAACCTAGGCTATAGCAGCCAGCGCTCTGAATCTCTGCCTGCAGCCGCTTCCGAAGCATCACAGATCCGCGATTCTTGCAGGCGGCGCAGTGCGATTTCACGAAAATCAGCGTTGACGGTTTGAGGGGGCGGGTCTACCATGACTGAAGTGCGCAAGCGTTTGCGCAAAAAGGGAGCAATGGCGGTAACGGCTCGCGATATCGCTCGAATCGCAGGAGTCTCGGTTTCGACGGTGTCCAGGAGTCTCAACAACAACACGCGCATCTCCGCGGAGACCAGGGAGAGGATCAAGAGCATAGCGGCCGAGCTCGATTTCGAGATAGACGCCAGCGCCCGCAGCCTCTCGACGCGCCGCTCGGGGACGGTAGCCCTTGTCTGCCCCGACTTCCTCGACCGCTTCGAGAACGGCCTCTACGTCAACCTCCTCATCTACGACATTCGGCGCTGCCTGGCCTCCCATGATCTCGATTGTCTCGTGACCGAGGCGGTTTCGCCATCAGGTCAGGGTACGCTGAGGCGCCTCGTCCTTCGGCACAAGGTTGACGGGATACTCCTCCTCCTTTCCAGCACCTTGCCCGAGGACTGGACCCTGATCCGAAAGCGCGGCATACCCGTGGTCCAGGTCCACTACGCGCCAGCCTATTTCGACGCGAGCCGTCTCGACTATTTCTTCGCCGACAACTTCAGGGGCGGCTGGCTCGCGACAGAGGCGCTGATCGAGAGCGGCTCGCGGCGGATTGCCTGCATGACCGGCCCCTGCCCCAATCCCGAGATCGTCGATCGCGAGCGGGGCTGGAGGGAGGCACAGGAGGCCCAGGGTCTTGCCGCTGACGGGCGTCTCAGGTTCGAGGCGGAGAACAGCTTCGAGGCCGCCTACGACTGCGTCCGCCGCAATGTCGAGGCCCTCAGACGAGCCGACGGCCTTTTCGCCTTTACCGACATCATGGCCCTCGGCGCCCTCCGTGCTCTCGCGGACGAGGGAATCGAGGTCCCGCGGGATATGCGCGTCGTCGGCTTTGACGATATCGAGATCGCCAACTGGGCCCGCCCCAGGCTGACGACGATTCACCAGCCGCGGGAGGAGATCGCGCGCCTGGCGACCGACCGGCTCTTCGCCCTTCTCGAGGGGAAGGAAGGCGAAATCGAGCAACACATGATCGCGCCTACCCTGGTCCGCAGGGAGAGCTGCTAAGGTCGCGCTCATGAATGCCCAATCGACTGCGCTTGGAGGATGGCATTGAAACGAACATGGTGGAAGGAAGGGGTAGTTTACCAGGTCTATCCCCGGAGCTTTATGGACTCGAATGGCGACGGAATCGGCGACCTCGCGGGAATCACCGGGAAGGCCGACTACATCGCCTCTCTCGGAATCGACATCGTATGGCTGAATCCCGTTTACCGCTCGCCCAACAAGGACAATGGTTACGACATCAGCGACTATGAGGCCATCATGGAAGAGTTCGGCACGATGGCCGACCTCGATCGACTCATCGCGGCCCTCCACGACCGGGACATCCGGGTGGTGATGGACCTCGTCGTCAACCATAGCTCGGACGAGCATCCCTGGTTCAAGGAATCGCGGTCCTCGAAGGATTCGCCGAAGCGGGACTGGTACATCTGGAAGCCCGCCCGGGCGGGTGGCCCTCCCAACAACTGGAAGGCCTGTTTCACCGGGAGCGCCTGGGAACTCGACCCAGGCACCGGCGAGTACTATCTCCACCTTTTCGATCCGGGCCAGCCTGACCTCAACTGGGAGAATCCCGAGCTGCGAAAGGCGGTCTACGCCATGATGCGGCGCTGGTTCGAGCGGGGCATCGACGGTTTCCGGATGGATGTCGCGACCCTCTTCTCGAAAGACCCTTCGTACCGCGACCTCCTGCCGGCGGAGGGGATGTTTTCCCCGACGGCTCCCTATATCTATGGTCCCCGCCTCCACGAATTCATTCGCGAGATGCGCAAAGAGGCCTTCGAGGGCTTCGATGTCATGACGGTGGGAGAGGCGCCCGGCTCGACGGTTGAGAAGGCCCTCGAGCTCGTCGGCGAGGGCCGGGGGGAGCTCGACATGCTCTTCCAGTTCGAGCTCATGGGCGTCGATTACATCGACGGGGATAAGTGGCGGCAGAGGCCGATCGACCTGGTCGAGATGAAGCGCATCGTCGAGCGTTGGCAGTTGGGCCTCGCCAGCCGCGCATGGAACAGCAACTACCTCATGAACCACGACCAGCCTCGCTCAGTCTCCCGCTTCGGGGACGACAGCCGCTTCCGCGACGAGTCGGCGAAGGCCCTCCTCCTCCTGACCCTGTCGCTTGGCGGCACCCCCTACATCTACCAGGGCGAGGAGCTCGGCATGGCGAACGTGGCCTTTCCCTCGATCTCGGATTATCGCGACGTAGATACGCTCAATTACTATGATGAAGCCTTGGCCGCGGGCCTGTCCGTGGCCGAGGCGATGAGGTCGATCCATTACATGAGCCGCGACAACGCGCGGACACCCATGCAGTGGAGCGCTGGCCGGAACGCCGGCTTCAGCGAGGTCGGTCCCTGGATCGGCGTCAATCCCGACCACGTGGCGGTCAATGTGGAGGCCGAAGAGCGCGACGGGACCTCCGTGCTGCACTTCACCCGATCGATGATCAAGTTCCGCAAGCATCACCTTGCCCTCGTGTACGGTTCCTTCGAACTCTTGGCCCGCGAAGATCCGCGGCTTTTCGCCTTCATTCGAAAGGGCGAGGGGGAGGAGCTCCTCGTCGAGATCAACATGTCGGGCGAGGCTACGGAAGGGGCGAAGCCCCATTCCGCCGCCGCCACGACCCTCCTTTCGAGCGGCGGCCCCGCAGGGCTGTCCACGCCAGGAACCCTTGCGCCGTGGGAGGCGAGGATCTCGGCCCTTGCTTAGGCTTTCTCGCCCGCCGAGCGGGCGTACGCCAGCCGTGGCTGGCGATCGCAATTCGTAGAGCACTACAGGATGTGCACAATGCGAAGAGTTCTCGCAATGGTCCTGACCCTGAGCCTCGGTGTCGGGTCCGCTCTCATGGCCGCGCCCACGACGGTCACGATGTTCCAGCTCAAGGTCGAGATCAAGGACGCCCTCGACGCCTATGCGGCAACGTATTCGGCCGCCCACCCCGGCGTCACGGTCAGCGTCGAAACCCTCGGCGGCGGCGCCGACTTCGGCGGCGCTCTCAAGGCCAAGATCCAGGCCGGCCAGGTCCCCGATATCTTCGTGATCGAGGGCATGGGCCAGTACAATGTCTTCAAGGACTACATCGCCGACCTCTCCGACCAGCCCTGGGTCAAAGACACCGACCTCGCCTTCAAGGTCAATGGCAAGGTCTACGGCTTCCCGGTCTCCATCGAAGGCTACGGCCTCGCGTACAACGCCGACATCCTCAAAAAGGCCGGCGTCGACCCCGCCTCCCTGACTACGAGGGCGGCCTACGCCAAGGCCTTCGCGACAATCGACGCGAAGAAAAAGGAGCTCGGCCTCGACGCCGTCGTTTCCATGGCGGCCTCGGTCTCCGGTGGCATGTGGTGGGTCGCGGCCCAGCACAACCTGGCATGCTATTGGGGGGGCGGCCTCGCCTTCGACGACACCAGTGTCATCCAGAAGGCGCTCAAGGGCCAGCTCGACGACGCGCGCTTCCTCCAGTACGCGAAGTACGTCCAGCTGCTTTTCAAGTATGCCGACCAGAACATCCTCCTCAACGGCAGCTACGACAATCAGGTCGCGGCCTTCGCCCAGGGCAAGACAGCCTTCCTCCACCAGGGCAACTGGGTCGACCCCAATCTCAAGCAGCTCGGCGTGACCTTCAAGATGGGCTACGCGCCTCAAGCCTTCCTCGACACCCCGGAGAAGGGTCTCTACCTCTTCGCCCCGAGCTGGTACTGCGTGAACCCGAAGAGCCCCAACGCCGCCGCGGCCAAGGCCTTCCTCGCGTCCATCGCCATGACCCCCCAGGGCCAGGACTACATGGTCAACAAGGCCGGCATGATCCCCGCCTTCAAATCGGTCAAACTCCAGCCCAAGGGCCAGCTCAGCCAGGCTCTGATGGCGGCGAATGCCCGGGGCGGAAACTATGGTGTCTTCTTCGGCATGCTGCCCGACGGCGCCGGACAGAATGTCTTCGGCCCGATTTACGATCTCTTCGCCCAGAATCCTGATAATATCGATCAGTTCATCTCGGACATGAAAAAGGCCGTGGCTACACTGCCTACCATGTAAGAGGCCAGCGGCCCGTCCCGCCAAGGGCCACGCCGAAAGGCGCGGCCCTTGGCGACGGACTCGACGACATTCGCCGGATCCTTCGGGACGGTTGTGCCGTCCCGAGGACGGCCTATGGGGCGGCGCGACCGCCCCGGGGACGGCGTCCCCGCCCCGAATACCCGGCACCAATGAAGGTTTCAGCGATGCAGAGACACAGCCTGACGAAAGTCCTTTTTGTCCTTCCGAGCCTCTTCGCGTTCACGATGGTCATACTTATTCCCTTCTTCTACGGCCTCTACTTTTCAATGACCGACTGGAACGGAGTCTCCGATTCGATCAAGTTCATCGGTTTCGTCCATTTCGGAAGGGTCTTCACCCAGCCGAGCTTCGTGTACTCCTTCCTCATCAGCGCCGCCTATACCGCCATCAACGTGGTCCTCGTCAACGCGTTTGGCTTCGTCCTGGCCCTCGTCGTCACGAGCAACCTGCGTTTCCGGAACTTCTATCGAGCGGGCTTCTTCGCCCCCTATCTCATCGGCGGGATCGTCCTGGGCTATATCTGGCAGTTCCTTTTCAACAACACGATACCCTCGTTCGGCAAGGCCTTCTCGATCGAGGCTTTCCAGACTTCTTTCCTGAGCCGTTCCGCTTCCGTCATCTGGGCCATGTCGATCGTCAACACCTGGCAATACGCCGGTTACATCATGCTCATCTTCATCGCCGCAATACAGGCGATCCCCACGTCGCTCATGGAAGCCGCCAAGGTCGATGGGGCCGGCTACTTCAGGCGCGTCTTCCGCATCCTGATACCGATGATGGCGAATGCCTTCACCATATCCCTTTTTCTGACCCTCACGACCTCGTTCAAGCAATTCGACATGAACCTGACCCTCACCAACGGCGGGCCGGCGACCCGATTCCTCGGCCAACCGGTCATGGCGAGCCAGCTACTCGCGATGGACATCTTCAACACCGCCAAGGCCAATCGGATGGCCGAGGCGCAAGCCATCGCCGTCATCCTCTTCGTCGCCCTCGTGGTGGTGTCGATCATCCAAGTGTCGATCAACAAGAGCAAGGAGGTCGAGCTGTGACCCGGAGCCGTCGCGTATCATCGGTCCTGGGCGAGGTCGTGGTCGCCCTCCTCTTTGCCCTCTTCATGATTCCCTTCGCCATGGTCGTCCTCAATTCGGCAAAGACATCGAAGGAAATAATCTTCGACGCCCTCGCCCTGCCTACCCGCTGGGGCCAACTCCTCATAAACGTCGGGCTCATCTTCAACAACCGCACGGTCCATTACGGCAATGCCTTCATAGACAGTGTTTTGATCACCTTCTTCTCTCTCGTGGTCATCGTCCTCTTCTCGTCGATGTGCGCGTGGGCCCTCGTACGCACGCGCAAGGCCTGGGCCACAATTCTGTTCTTCGCCTTCGTCTCCGCGATGGTGATACCCTTCCAGGTCCTCATGTTCCCCCTGGTACACTGGATGCGAATCCTCGGAGACTTCCTCCATTTCCGGCTTCTCCAATCGATCCCGGGCATGGTCTTCGCCTATCTCGGCTTCGGGGCTCCCCTCTCGATATTTATCTTCCACGGTTTCATAAAGAACATTCCCTACGAGCTAGAGGAGTCGGCGACCATCGACGGCTGCAGCCCCGCGCAGACCTTCTTCAAGATCGTGTTCCCCCTCCTCCAGCCGATCATCATCACCGTCCTCATCCTCAACGGCATTTGGATCTGGAACGACTACCTCCTCCCCCTTTTGATGCTCGGCTCGAACGGGGCCGTGCAGACAATACCCGTTGCGGTGACCGCCTTTGCCGGCGCCTATCTCAAGCAATGGGACCTCATCCTCACATCTACCCTCATCGCGATGCTCCCGGTAATCGTCCTATACCTCTTCGCCCAGCGATACATCATCAAGGGCATGATCGAGGGGGCGATCAAGTAGGAAGCACGGGGCGCGAGACGGATGGGCTGGGTGGCGAGGCGGAAAGTCGCAAAAATGACGCAAATGGATGAGGACGGGAAAGGGCCGGAAGGGTATAGTAGCGCGATCGCAAAACAGACTAATCGACTAGGGAGAGCGATAGATGGCACTTAAAAAGTCCGACCTGTATTCCTCGATCTGGGCCTCCTGCGACGAGCTCCGCGGCGGCATGGACGCGAGCCAGTACAAGGACTATGTCCTGTTCATGCTGTTCATCAAATACATCAGCGATAAATACGGAAACAGCGGCGACTTCGCCCCGCCGGTCACGATACCCAGGGGTGCGAGCTTCAAGGACATGGTCGCGCTGAAGGGCAAGAGCGACATAGGCGACAAGATCAACACGCAGATCATCAAGCGGCTGATCGAAGCCAACTCGAGGCTCGCACGCACCGATTTCCCCGACTTCAACGATCCGAACAAGCTGGGCGAGGGCCAGGCAATGGTCGATCGCCTGACCAACCTGATAGGCATCTTCCAGAAACCGGAGCTCGACTTCTCCCAAAACCGCGCCGACCACGACGACATCCTCGGCGACGCCTATGAGTACCTGATGCGGCACTTCGCCACGGAGAGCGGAAAAAGCAAGGGCCAGTTTTACACCCCGGCCGAGGTCAGCCGCGTCATAGCCAGGGTGATCGGCATCTCCCCGCAAAATACGAAGGCCTCCACCACTGCCTACGACCCGACCTGCGGCTCGGGCTCCCTCCTTCTCAAGGTGGCCGCTCAGGCGGGCAAGCCCATCACCCTCGAGGGCCAGGAGAAAGACGTTAGCACGGCGGGCTTGGCCCGCATGAACATGATCCTGCACGACTTTCCCACGGCCACCATTCTCACGGGCAACACCCTGGCCGCGCCCAAGTTCAAGGACGGCGAAAGGCTCCGCGCCTATGACTACGTCGTCGCCAATCCGCCCTTCTCCGACAAGACCTGGACCACGGGCCTCACGCCATCGAAGGACCCCTTCCAGCGCTTCGCCTGGGGCGAGCCGCCGGCCAAGCAGGGCGACTACGCTTACCTCCTCCACATCATCCGCTCGATGAAGAGCGCAGGCAAAGGGGCCTGCATCCTGCCCCACGGTGTCCTCTTCCGCGGCAACGCCGAGGGCACAATCCGCGAAGAACTTGTCCGTTCGGGCTACCTCAAGGGCATTATCGGCCTCCCCGCCAACCTCTTTTTCGGCACCGGCATCCCGGCCTGCATTCTCGTCCTCGACAAGGAGAACGCCGTCGGCCGCAAGGGCCTGTTCATGATCGACGCCTCCAAGGGCTTCATCAAAGATGGGGCGAAGAATCGCCTCCGTGAGCAGGACATCCACCGCATCGTCGACACCTTCACCAAACAGATCGACATCCCCCGCTATTCTCGAATGGTACCAGTTGCCGAGATCGCCGATCCGAAGAACGCCTTCAACCTCAACCTGCCCCGTTACATCGACAGCGCCGAGAGCGAGGACCTCCAGGACATCGACGGCCACCTGCGCGGAGGAATCCCGGCACGCGACCTCGACGCCCTCGCTCAGTACTGGAAGGTGCTTCCGAGCCTGCGCGCCCTCTTGTTCGAGTCCGCCGGCCGTCCCGGTTACGAGCGCCTCATACTGCCACTCTCCGAGGTAAAGCCCGCCATTCTCGGTCATGCCGAGTTCGCCGCCTTCCAGCGAAAGGCGACAAAGCTCTTCGCTACGTGGCGCGAGGCATCGACGCCCCTCCTCGCTGGCTTTGCCAAGGATGGCCATCCCAAGATCCTGATCGAGACCATAGCCGAGAATCTCCTTGCCGCCTTCCGCAAGGCGCCCTTGCTCGATGCCTACGACGTCTACCAGCACCTTATGGACTACTGGGCCCTGGCGATGCAGGACGATGTCTACCTGATCGCGGCCGAAGCTTGGGTCAAGGCCGCCCAGCCCCGCGAGATCGTCAAGGTCAAGAATAAGGACAACAAACTCGTCTGGCCCGAAGCGCATGACTACCTAAAAGGCAGCCGCCGCTTCAAGTCCGACCTCATCCCCGCCTCCATTCTCGTCGACCGCTATTTCGTCTCCGAACGCGACGCGATCGCGGCCCTCGACGAGGAGCTTGCCACTCTTGAACAAGGCCTCGACGAAGCCCTCGAGGAAGGCGGCGGTGAAGAGGGACTCCTTGCCGAGGTGATAGAAGGCGAGGGAGAGAAGCAAAAGATCACGGCCAAGGCCGTCAAGGCGCGGCTCAAGGAGATAGGTGCCGATCCGCTCTTCGACGAGGAGCGCGCAGCCCTCGAATCCTACGCCGAGATGCTTGAACGGCAGACGGAGGTCAAGGCAAGGCGCAAGACAGCCCAGGAAAACCTAGATAGTAAGATCGACGCCAAGTACCCCAAGCTTAGCGCGGCAGAGATCAAGACCCTCGTCGTCGACGACAAGTGGATGGGCCGGCTCTCGAGTGCTCTGCGGGGCGAACTCGACCGCGTATCGCAGACCCTTACCGGCCGCATCCGCGAACTGGCCGAACGCTACGCGAAGCCCCTGCCCGAGCTGGAGCGCGAAGTCGAGGCCCTTCAGGTCAAGGTGCAAAAGCACCTCAAGAAGATGGGGGCCACATGGAAGTGAGCAAGACTGACGGCTATAGGCAATTGCTGGATCAGATTTCCGAGGCCTATACCCAAGGGCGTGTTCGGGCCGTGCGGACTGTCAACGCCCAACTGATTGAGACTTACTGGGAGGTGGGACGCTACATTGTCGAATTCGAGCAGTCGGGGGGGCTTCGCGCCGAGTATGGCAAGGCTCTTATCAGCAATCTGGCCACGGATCTTGGACTGCGTCACGGTAGAGGCTTTAGTCGAAGCAACCTGATCTACATGCGGTTGCTCTACCTCCGTTACCCAATAAGTCAGAAGCCTTCTCACCAATTGAGCTGGTCTCACTATGTCGAGCTTCTCAAGCTCGACGACGACCTGGAGCGCGGCTTCTACGAAAAGCAGGCAATTGCGGAACGCTGGTCGGTGCCGGAGCTCAAGCGACAAAAGGCTTCATCGCTGTTTCTGCGCCTTGCCGCCAGCAAGGATAAGGCTGGCATTCTTCAGCTGGCGGCCCAAGGCCAGATCATCGAACAGGCGGCCGATCTGTTGCGCGAACCTTATGTTTTCGAGTTTCTAAAAATCCCCGAACCCTACCAGGTATCCGAAACCCAACTCGAAACCGTGCTATGCGATCATCTCCAGCCCTTCCTGCTGGAACTCGGCAAGGGTTTTACCTTCGTTGGCAGGCAATATCGGGTCACCATCAACAACACGCACTATAAAGTCGATATGGTCTTCTATCATCGAATCCTGCGCTGCTTCGTGCTCATCGACCTCAAGCTAGGCGAGGTAGAGCACCGAGACATCGGCCAGATGAATCTCTATCTCGGATACTTCGCCAACGAGGAAAACTGCGAAGGGGACAATCCTCCCATCGGCATCATCCTCAGCCGCGACAAGGATGAACTGATGGTGGAGTACGCCACCTACGGCATGAACAGCCAGCTATTCGTGCAGAAATACCAGCTCTACCTGCCCAACCGCGAGGCGTTGCGCCGCGAATTGGAGCTCAGCCTCCGTGAGATTGAACGATGATCGATAGGCACATGGATACTGTATCGCCATGGTGGATTTCCGCATTCTCGGCCGAAGGCTACGCCTCCCCCTTCCGCGAGCTGGAGCGCGAAGTCGACACTCTCCACGCCAAGGTGCAGAAGCAGCTCAAGAAGATGGGGGCAGCATGGAAGTGAAGCCTGGGTATAAAATGACGGAGGTGGGGATTATACCGGAGGAGTGGGAGGTGAGACCGCTTGGAGAACTCGGAGAAGCGCTGATTGGACTTACCTACAAACCGTCCGATGTTAAGACATATGGTACTCTCGTTCTTCGCTCCTCGAATATCCAGAACGATACCCTTGTGTTCGATGACAATGTATTCGTAGATGCTGATATCCCTAAGCGAATTCAAGTTAGGCTCGGGGATGTCCTAATTTGCGTTCGGAATGGTAGTCGCGATTTGATCGGCAAGGCTGCGCTTCTCGACAAGCGTGCAATGGGGATGACATTTGGAGCATTTATGGCAGTCTACCGCAGTTCCTTCGGGGAACTTGCCAACTACCTATTCCAATCAAACATCCTCAAACGCCAGATCACCGAGCACTTGGGCGCTACTATTAACCAGATCACAAACCGGAGTCTCAATTCATTTCGTATCCCTGTTCCCCCTCATAAAGAGGAACAGCGTGCCATCGTCACGGCATTGAGCGATGTCGACGCGCTCCTGGACAGCCTGGATCGTCTCATCGCCAAGAAGCGCAACCTCAAGCAGGCGGCGATGCAGGAACTGCTGACGGGCAAGACGCGGCTGCCGGGATTCGGCGGGGAATGGGAGGTGAAGAGCTTAGGGGAACTCGCGGAAATCGTAAGCGGGGGAACGCCTAAAACGACCCAGCCGGCCTATTGGAACGGCGTCATCAATTGGTGTACCCCAACAGATATCACTAGTTGTGAGGGAAAATACCTAATCGAAACCGAACGCACGATTTCACAACTAGGACTCCTGCACAGTGGAGCGACCATCCTGCCTGCCGGCGCACTCTTACTCTGTAGCCGGGCCACGATCGGCGAGGTCAAGATTTCAGCCGGAGAGGCTTGCACTAATCAAGGGTTCAAATCGCTCGTTTGTGGTCCTAGAATGAGCAATGAGTTTCTTTATTACAGCCTCCTGACCATGAAGCAGCAGATGATACAGCGCGCTTTCGGTTCGACCTTTCTCGAAATATCCAAAACAAATCTTGCTTCTCTCGAAGTCAACATTCCCCCGCTCCCCGAGCAACGGGCCATAGCCTCCGTCCTCTCCGACATGGACGAGGAGCTGGCAGCCCTCGAAGCGCGGAGGGACAAGACGCGCCTCCTTAAGCAGGCGATGATGGAGGAGCTGCTCACCGGGAAGACGAGGCTGGTATGAAGGTCCACAAATGGCGAATCCCGCCGATACTACAGGGGGAGGCTCAATGATCAAAACCCTGCATATACAAGGCTTCAAGTCAATCAGTGAGCAGACTCTGGAATTGGGTCGCGTGAACTGCCTGATCGGGGCGAACGGGGTCGGCAAGAGCAACGTGCTCGAGGCCCTGGGCGTCCTCGGCGCGGCGGCCAGCGGGGTCGTCGACGACGAAAGTCTTTTACGTCGCGGCGTCAGGGCGGGCCTGCCCCGCTTATACAAGAGCTCCTTCGCCACGGAGAGGACGCCAGCCCATATCGCGTTGAGCGCCGAAGGGGCACAACGCGAGTTCTATCGGGTGTCCCTCCTCAATCCCCTCGAGAACCCCGAACCGGCCTGGTCCTACAAAACCGAGCTCCTCAGCGACGGGCAAGAAGACATTGTCTCGGACGGCGTGCGCAACAAAAAGAATATCAATCCCAAGGCGGGCCTCGCCGCCCTTCGCAGGGTGGAGGTCGCGGCCGAGAACCCCGCGGCCCGCCTCATGGAAAGGCTTCAGGCCTACGCGATCTACAGTCCAACTACCCCGGCCCTGCGCGGCATCGCGCAGGATATGCAGTCTCGGAATCCAGTCGGTTTGAACGGTGGTTCTCTCGCCGAGGGTTTTGCCGAGCTGCGCAAGTTGTACAAGAACGGGGCCGAGGAAACGCCCTACGACCAGCTCCTCGAGCTCATCGACTGGGTCTCGGACATCCAGACGACGAGCCAGGCGATCAACCTCCTTTCGCCCAAGGTCCCGAGATCCAAACTCATGCTCAAGTTCACCGATCGTTTCATGAACGCGAATCGCAACGAGCTCAGCGCCTATGACGCGAGCGAAGGCGCCCTGTACATCATCTTTTGCGCGATACTCTGCCTCCTTCCCGCCTCGCCGCGACTTTTCGCGGTAGACAATCTCGACCAGGCGCTTAATCCGCGCCTCGTGGCGAGCCTCGCCGCTCGACTCTCGCCCTGGCTCGCGCGAAACGGCCTCGATAGGCAGATCATCTTCACCGCGCACAATCCCGCCGTGCTCGATGGCCTCGACCTTGCCGATCCGCAAGTGCGCCTCTTCGCGGTGGAACGTAACAGTGAGGGCATGACGAGCATCCGCCGCGTGCAACTCGAATCCGCCCTGGGGAAGAAGAACGAGCAGTACCCCTTGTCGCGACTTTGGATGATGGGAGCCTTGGGAGCAGTCCCGAATGTCTGAGCCGCGCATCGCGCTGGTCGCGGAAGGCCCCACCGACTACGAGGTCATCAATGCAGCCATGCGCGCGATCCTCCGACGACCCTTCGTCCTCACCATGCTACAACCGGAGGCGACGCGACCGGAGTTCGGCAATGGCTGGGGTGGCGTTCTCAAGTGGTGCCGCCAAGCCGGCGAGTCAGGCTACGACTCACTTGATAGCTACCCTCCGCTAGCCGGCTTCGACGCGGTCGTTATCCACATCGACGCCGACGTCGCATCGAGGCGCTATTCAGATTGCGGCCCTTATGTTGAGGACTTGGCGATTCGAAACGGTTGGCAGACGCTGCCCTTTGCCGAGCCCTGCCCTCCCCCACTCCCTGCTGTCGAGCGGCTTGAGCTTTCTATCGCGGGATGGTTGGGAAGCGCGAGGGCCGGGAGAAAGGCGGTATTCTGCGTCCCCTCGAAGTCGACGGGGGCCTGGCTGGCCGCCGCCTATCTTCCTCCCGGCCATCTGCTATTGGCCGACGCCGAGTGTGACTTGAATCTCGAGGCTCAGCTGTCCTACCTGCCTCTAGATCAGAAGATCAAGAAGACGACGGCCGTCTATCGTGGCAAGGCGCCGTTGGTTACCAGCAAGTGGAACCACGTGAAATCAACATGCTCTTTAGCCGAGCGCTTCGAGGCAAGCCTCCGAGCGCATGTCCCTGCATTGTAAAAATGGAGACCAAAATGCCTGAAACCCCGCGCTCCGAGCGCGCGACCCAGAACCGCGTCATCGCCCTATTCACCGATCCCTCGCGTAGCGACTTTCTTGGCTACCGCTACCTCGGCGATTGGAGCAAGCGGGAGGACAACCAGCCCATCGAGACGGCCCTGCTCCGCGACAACCTTGTCTCGCGCGGCTACTCGGTCGCACACATTTCCCAGGCGCTTCGGAGGCTGGAGTCGGCCGTTGACTCGACGGGTAACACGCTCTATCAGGTGAACCTTCGTACCTATCAGCTCCTGCGCTACGGTGTCCCCGTGCAGGTCGAGGCGGGCAAAGCCCACGAGACGGTGCACCTCGTCGATTGGGTGCATCCCGAAAAAAACGACTTCGCGCTGGCCGAGGAGGTAACCCTCCGCGGCGGATACGAGCGCCGGCCAGACATCGTCCTTTACCTCAACGGCATGGCCGTCGCCGCCCTCGAACTCAAGCGGAGCTCGGTCGAGGTGGCCGACGGGGTGCGACAGCTCATCACCAATCAAGAAGAGATCTTCAATATGGGTTTCTTCAGCGCCATGCAGTTGTTGCTGGCCGGAAGCGATTCGCAGGGCCTCCGCTATGGCACCACGGGAACGCCTGAGCAGTTCTTTGTCGAATGGAAGGAGGAAGGAGACTCGAGCGTCCCGCCCGAGCCAGGCGCACTCCTCGATCGGCCCCTAGTCCAACTCTGCGACAAGGGCCGGCTCCTCGAACTGATCCGAGACTTCATGATCTTCGACGCCGGCCGCAAGAAGCTGCCCCGGCCCCACCAGTTCTTCGGCGTTAAGGCCGCGCAGGAACGACTAGCCAAGCGCGAGGGCGGCGTCATCTGGCACACCCAGGGCTCGGGCAAGAGCATCCTGATGGTTCTCCTCGCCAAATGGCTCCTCGAACACGAAAGCGAGGCGCGCGTCCTTGTCGTCACCGACCGCGACGAACTGGACAAGCAGATCGAGGGAGTGATGAAGAGTTCCGGCGTGATTGGGCCCGAGTCGCCTTCGCCGCGTATAACCTCGCGGGCGGAGTTGGTCGAAAAACTCAAGTCCGCGGCGCCTCGCCTCTTGTGCGCCCTCGTCCATAAATTCGACCCGAGCGATTTGCAAGGGCCGCCGCCTCCGGTTCGCGGCAGCTTCTATGTCTTCGTCGATGAGTGCCACCGCACCCAGGGTGGTGAAATGAACAAGCAGATGAAGCGCTGGCTTAAAGACGCGATCTTCATCGGCTTCACGGGCACCCCACTGTTGCGAAAAGACAAGCCGATGACACGGGATGTCTTCGGGACCAACATCCACACCTACAAGTTCCCCGAGGCCGTGGCCGACGGCGTCATCCTCGACCTCAAGTACGAGGCCCGCGACGTGCCGCAGCGTCTCGGCTCGCCTCAGGCCATAGACGCCTGGTTCCAGCTAAAGACCAAGGGACTCAACAATTTTCAGAGAGCGGTGCTGCGCAAGCGCTGGGCGACGATGGAAGAGCTCATGAGCTCTGCCGAGCGCAAGCAAAGAATCATCGCGGACATCATCGAGGACTTCGGCCTCAAGCCTCGGCTGAATAGCGACCGCGGAACGGCCATCCTCGTCGCTTCGTCGATCTACGACGCCTGCCACTACTTCCGGCTCTTGCAGAACACCACTTTCGGCCAATACTGCGGAATCATCACCTCATACGAACCCAACCACAACGCTATCTCCCGAAAGCCAGCCAACAGCGACGAGCGCTACAAATTCGACACCTACACGAAGCTCGTTCTCAAGCCGAATCAGGGCACGAAGCAGTATGAAGACGAGGCAAAACGGCGTTTCATCGAAGAGCCCGCGAATCTGAAGCTGCTGATCGTCGTCAGCAAACTCCTCACCGGCTTCGACGCGCCGAGCTGCACCTACATCTACCTCGACAGCGAGCTCCGCGACCACAACCTCTTCCAGGCCATTTGCCGCACCAACCGCCTCGACGGCGACGACAAGGACTACGGTCACATCGTCGACTTCAAGGAGCTCTTCGGCGATGTGGAGAAGGCGATCGCGGTCTATAGTTCCGACGAGTTGGACTGCGACGAGGAGGGTAGCGGTGACGACAACGTCTACCTCAAGGACTGGCTGGCGGAAGGCAGGAAGAAGCTCGATCAGGCACGGGAGGCTCTCCACTATCTCTGCGACCCCGTTCCTCCGCCGCGCAAGATGGAGCAATTTCTCCGCTATTTCTGCGGAGACATAGCCAATCCTAACGCGCTAAGCGAGACCGAGGCGCTGCGAATCTCCTTGTACAAGGCGGTCGCTGTCTTCGTTCGCGCCTTCGCCGACCTCGCCAACGACCTTACCGAAGCGGACTATTCGGAATCCGAGGCTGAGGCGATTCATAAGGACGTCGAGTTCTACGGCGATATTCGCGCGGCCATCAAGCGACACTCTGGCGAGGAACTGGACATCAAGCCCTTCGAAGCTGACATGCGTCACCTTCTTAATACCTACATCCAAGCCGATCCCGCCACCAACCTCGGAGAGCTGGGCGAGCTTTCGCTTACCGACCTCATCATCAAGACGGGCATCCATGATGCCATCGCGAAAGGCATGAATCAGAAGGGTAAACTTTCGAGGAATGCCGTCGCCGAAGGAATCATCAACAACGTCCGCAAGACGATTATCCGCGACCAGCTCACCGATCCACGGTTTTACGAACACATGTCCAAGCTCCTCGACGACCTCATTCAGCAGAGCCGAGCCGATGCCGCGGCCTATGAGGAGTTCCTTCGTAAAACCGAAGCCCTGGTAAGGCGGCTCGCGGAGAAACAACCCGATCCTGGTACCCCAGACTCGCTTGCCGGCAAGCGAGAAGCCACCGTCATCTACAACAACCTCGGCTCGATTCCCTCATCGACCTTCGAATACCCGTCGGATGACGAGCTTCGCGCCAAGCTGGCGCTTCGGCTGGATTGGGCGGTGCGGGAGAACGCGCCCGCGGGCTGGAAGGGCGATATCCCACGCGAGCGACAGGTGCAAAATGCCATTTTCCCCATCCTCGACGGCGACCGCGAAGCGACCCAAGCGCTTTTCGAAATCATCAAGAACCAACCGGGCTACTGATGGATGAGACCATAGAGCTCGGTGATATCGTCATTCGCGTCACGCGCAAGGACATCAAGCATGTCCACCTTTCGGTCTATCCGCCGAATGGGCGCGTGACCTTGGTGGCGCCCAAAGGAACGCGTTTGGATGTGGCCCGCGCCTACGCGGCGACCAGACTCGGCTGGATTCGCAGCCAGCAGGCAAAGCTGCGCGCCCAGGCCCGCGAAACACCACGCCAGTTCATCGAGCGCGAAAGCCATTATCTTTGGGGGCGCCGCTACCTGATGTCCGTCGTCGAGAAGGACGAGAAGCCTTCAATTGCGCTGGACCATCGCCGCATCGTTCTCAGCCTTCGGCCGAACAGCACTGAGGCGAAGCGCGAAGAAATAATCCACGACTGGCACAAGGCCCTGATGCACGAAGTTCTGCCCGATCTCATCAAGAAGTGGGAAAGAAGGCTGGGCGTAAAAGTATCGGGCTACTTTCTTCAGCGTATGAAGACGAAGTGGGGCGGCTGCAACCACCGAGACGGAAACATTCGCCTCAATACCGAGCTTGTGAAGAAGCCGAGGGATCTCCTCGAGTATGTCCTCGTTCACGAGATGGTCCACCTCATCGAACCTACGCACAGCGGCCGCTTCGAGGAGCTCATGAACAAGCATTATCCGGGCTGGCGCGAAGCCCGCGCCGAACTCAACGAGCTACCACTTGGGGCGGAGACGTGGAAGGAATAGCGATGCGCATGGTCCAAGTCCTCCTAAAAGTCGCACTCCGAGTCCACTGCTAGTTCTCCAACGGCCGCGTCAAACTCAACGACGCGCGGCCCAGCCCGCGGCCTAGACCCGAAGTGTCGCTCTCGCCATCGCCGGGTCTCCCATCGCCAGAGATACGACGCGCCATGAGCATCCGTCAGCCCTACGTCGCCTGATACGAAATGGACTGTTTCGCCTATTCCCTCGAAAGGCCGCTTCGGCTCGAGGGTTTTCTCAAGCCTATAAACCAACCGCAACCGAGGTTTTGTCTGCCTCGATTTGCCTAGCTTCCCCGAAGAGGGTACCTCCGAGGTAGGGGGGGGTACCTCGAAGATCCGACGCCGCATCTTTTTGTATCGGCGTCGAACCTTTGACATCCGGTGCCGATAGTTTTTGCATCGACACCGAGTGTTGGACATCCGGCGCCGCATGTTTGACATCCGACATCGATACTTTTTGCATCGCCGCCGAGTGTTGGACATCCGGCGTCGCATCTTTTGGCCTCGGCGCCGAGTATTAAAGATGCGGCGGCGAGTATTCGGGCAACGACGCCGGCGCGAGGCGCATCGCGGTGCTGCTTGCTCAGGGGCTCGGGCCTGTTTGATTTGGTACGGCCTATGGACTAAGTTGGCAGCATGACCGTGGTCAACGTTCAAGACGCGAAGACGAACTTCTCGAAATTGCTGGACAGGGCTCACGCCGGCGAAGAAATCATCCTCGCCAAGGCTGGCAAGCCCTTCGCCCGTCTCGTCCCCCTCGAGGAAGCCCGAGAACGAGTGCCCGGGCGATATGCCGAAACGACCCCCGACAGCTTTTTCGACGATCTTCCTGAAGAGGAGCTCCGAGGATGGGAGGGATGAAGCTCCTTCTCGATACCCATGTTCTTTTTGGTGGTGGGGTGAGGCCCAGCGACAATCGCCTCGGATGCTCGCCGCCCAATCCCTCGTCGAGGGACTTCCCCTCGCGAGCGTCGATAAGGCGCTCTCGGCGCTTGGGGTGGAGCTTCTCTGGGAGTGACATGCTTCCTTCCTCATTCAAGAAACTGCGCTATTCTCGCGACCGCGAGAGCGGCGTAGCCGACTCGATCTTTCAGGGAGCACGCGAATGATCTTCAAATTCGAGCATCACGAGGCGAGCCTGAAAAGGGCCGTCGAGCATTTCGCGAAAGACGGCGAAGTCCTCGCTCTGATCCTCGGCGGCTCGATCGCCCACGGCTACGCGACGAGTTCCTCCGACATCGACCTCATGATCCTCGTCTCCGCGGGCGATTACAAAACCCGCGAGATCGAGGGCCGGCTGTTGTTCTACGACGAGGGGCTCTGCGACTACCCCGGAGGTTATATCGATGGGAAGTACATCGATCGCGGGTATCTCGAACTGGTCGGCGAGAGAGGCAACGAGTCGACGCGCTATGCCTTCAAGGACGCCGAAATCGTCCACGGCGGCAGCCCCGAGCTGGAGGCCCTGGTGAAGAGTGCCGCCGTCTTCGACAGGGCGACCAAGACGGAAAGGGGTCGGCGCTTCTACGCCCACATGCATGCCTGGAAGTGGTATTTCAACGAGGCGATCAGGCAGGGGAACGAGCTCCTCCGGATGACCGCCCTCTCCAACTTCATCCTCTATGCCTGCCGATCGGTCCTCAATCACAACGAGATGCTCTACCCCTACCACAAATGGCTTTTGGCCGAGGTCGGGCGGGCGAGGGAAAAGCCGGAAGGCTTCCTGACGAAGGTATCCGACCTGGTGCGGGAGGGGGATGCCGAGGGGGTCGAGGAACTCGCCAAGGAGATCAAAGCCATGAAGGATTGGGGCCTCGGCGATTGGGATTGGCCGCACTACTTCGTGGAAGACGTCGAAAAGTCCTGGATGAGACAAGAGCCCTATATTGCAGATCTCTAAGAACTCCTAGCCAAACACTCACGCTACTCCGCGCTCCCCATGCCGACCTTCTCGCGGAGGCTGGCGATATCCTTACTCGGCGCCTTGCCGAAGAAGCGGCCGTACTCCCTGCTGAATTGGGAGGCGCTCGCGTAGCCGACGAGCTGGCCGGCGGTGCTCGCGTCCAGCATTTTGGAGAGCATGAGGTTTCTCGCCTCCTGGAGGCGGAGGGCCTTCTGGTACTGGAGGGGGCTCATCGAGGTGACGGACCTGAAGTGCTGGTGAAAGGAGGAGGGGCTCATGTGGGCGAGCTCGGCGAGTTCCTCGACCCGCATCGGGCGCGAGAAGTTGGAGCGGAGCCAGGAGACGGCCTTTTCGACGCCGTAGAGGCCCGTGTCCACGAGGCCGATCTGGGCGATGCGCGCGCCCACGGGGCTGCGCAGGAGGCGGATGAGGATCTCGTCGACGGCGAGGGGCGCGAGGAGTTCGAGCTCGTCGGGCTGGGCCATGAGTTCGACGAGGCGGAGCGTCGCATTAATGATGCGCGGATCGGCCGGGGCGACGCAGACGGCGCCGCTGTCCTGCGCCTTGGGCAGGCCATGGGGAAAGACCTTGAGGACGAGGGGCGCGAGCATCTGGGGATCGAGATCGAGTCGTAAGCAGAGGAAGGGTTCGGCGAGGCTGGCTCGGGTCACCCGCGAGGCGACGGGGAGGTCGACGGAAAAGGCTATCATGCGGGCGGCGTCGTACTCGAAGAGGTCCTGGCCGAGCATTACGCTCTTCGCCCCCTGGGCCACGATGCAGAGGGCCGAGCGCTGGATCCCGTGCACCAATTCGGGGCTCGTATGGGATCGCCGGATGGCGTGTACGCCTTTTCGCTTGAGTTCGAAGCTGCCTTCGTGGGGGGTGAAGGCCCCTATCAGTTTGGAAAGGCGGGCGAGGTCCGACGCGCCGCCTTCGGGCTTTCCCGCATCGCGCGGCGCCTCACTGGAAATCTTCACGGATGTCCACCTCCCTCATAATTATACCGAAGAGTCGGAGGGACGCGAAGGGAGGGGTGAGGCGATGAGAGTCTTCACTCAGAGCCCCGTCATCTTGAGGGCGGCCTCGGGGAGGCGATCTCCCGCAAGGGGGATCTTCGAGGCGGCCTCCTCCATCTCCCGAATTTCCTCGGCGCCGAGTGCGACTTCGAGGGCTCCGAGGTTTTCCACGAGTCGATGCAGCTTCGTCGTGCCCGGGATTGGAGCGATCCAGGCCTTCTTCGCGAGGAGCCAGGCGAGGGCGATCTGTGCGGCGCTCGCGCCCTTGCGCGCGGCAACCTCTCGCAGGAGGTCGACCAGGGCCATGTTGGCCTTCAGTGCCTCAGGAGCGAATCGGGGAACCATTCCGCGGAAGTCAGTGCCGCCGAAGCTCGTGTTCGCGTCGATGGTGCCGGTGAGGAAGCCCGCGCCCAGGGGGCTGAAGGGCACGAAGCCGATGCCGAGCTCTTCCAAGGTCGGAAGGATTTCCTCCTCGGGCTTCCGCCACCAGAGTGAGTACTCGCTCTGGACGGCCGTGAGGGGCTGGACCTTGTGGGCGCGGCGAATCGTGTTCGCCCCGGCCTCCGACATGCCGAAATGCCTGACCTTCCCCTCCTCGATCAGCATCTTGACGGCGCCCGCGACCTCCTCGATGGGCACGGTCGGGTCGACGCGATGCTGGTAGAGGAGGTCGATGGCATCGACGCCGAGGCGCTTCAGCGAGGCCTCGGCGGCCGCCTTGATGTGCTCGGGGCGGCTGTTCACACCTGCCCGCCTTTGGCCCGTAACCGGGTCGATGTCGAAGCCGAACTTGGTAGCTATGACGACTTTGTTCTTGAAGGGCGCGAGGGCTTCGCCGACGAGGATCTCGTTGGCGAAGGGCCCATACGCTTCGGCCGTGTCGAAGAAGGTCAGGCCCCTTTCGACGGCCCCGCGAATGAGGGCCAGCATCTCCTTCTTGTCCCCGGCCGGTCCGTAGGCGGAGCTCATGCCCATGCATCCCAGCCCCAGGGCCGATACCTCGAGGCCGCTCCTTCCCAATTTTCTTTTCTCCATCGCGCTTCCTCCGGGCTTCGATTCGACTCCAATGGCAAGTCGTCGCGATAGAACATAGCGAGGAGGAAGTCGCGAGGGTTGCCGGATACTACGAATCTCTTGCCTGATCCGACGGATTCACGGGGCCGCAGAGATAGTGAGGTATTGTTGCCCTATATCTGCACGAGCTGTTCCGCAACGAGTCCGAGGGCCTCTGCCAGCCTGCGGCGGCTCGTAGGACGTAGCTTTTCCGAGGACTCAAGCTGGGAATACGCCGCCTGGGTGATATCCATGCGGGCCGCGACCTCGGATTGAGTGAGGCCGAGATGTTCACGCCAGGCACGAGCCGCAGTCTTTCCATCGATCATCTTGCCAACGACCTCATGAGGGATGCTAGGCTTGGCGCCGGAGCCGGCAAGTTGCTCGTACTCGGCGTAAGGCAGGACCGCGAAGGCTGGGCTCCCATCTGCGGCACGGATGATCTGAACGTCAATAGGTGCGCTCATCGCGTTTCTTCACCTCCTCTCTATGCACGATTTTTGGACCATCGTCGAAGTCGAAAAATACGCGATCGCGGGCCGGAATCCTCACGAGCTGACGAACGGCGCGAGGCGACTAGCCGATCCCGTGCATATGATAAATATAAGACAATAATAAGTTTTCGCCAAGAGTGGAAAACTTGCCATGATTCGATCCCGGTAGGATTCGCCGCGCCCAAGGCTGACCAAAACCCTCGGTCTTCGATTTCCGAAGAACCTACGAAGATCACTATTTCCTTGTCCGCTTCTTTCATTGACGCCTCCCGAAACTTGGCTCAGACTCGCCTGCGAGCCTCTGGGACGAAGGGTCCTCAAAGGAGCGACGATGGCGACATTGAAAGAGCCCTACGGTCTGTCGGCCAGGGTTGAGCGTTTGCGATCCTGGTACTTCGAGGGCGCCGACAGGCGCTGGAACAACGAGTACACGGCCTGGACGACGGGTACACCCTGGGACCGCCAGTTTAACGAGATGACTTACTACATCGTGCCCGAGGTCTACACCCTCATCGGGGCCATGGGCCACTCCTTCAGGCTCGCCGCGAGGCCCGTGCCGCTCCGGCCCGATTTCTGGAAGCTCTCCCTCCCGGAGCGCCGCGCCTGGTTCGTGAAGGAGGTCATGGTCCGCCATGTTCCCCGCGACCTCCTCCCCGGCGACCTCCTCGCAGGTTCCCGCTTCAACGTGCAGACCTCCCTCTGCCTCGACAAAAAGGAAGCGAAGGACTACGACCTAGTCGTCGCGGGCAAGAAGGGGGCGCGCAAGGCCGTCATCGACTTCCACGCCCACGGCTACGGCAATGCCGGGGCGACGAGCGGCCACCTCATCCCCGGCCACGCCGAGCTCCTCGCCAAGGGCTGGAAGGGGAGGCGCGCCGAGGTCGAAGCCGCCTTGGCCGCGCTCTCCGAGAAGGCGAGGCAGGGCCCACGCGGGGCCGAGCTCCGCGCCATGCAAATCGCCTGCGAAATGCCCCGGGAACTTGCCGCGGCCTATGCGGCCGATTGCGCCGCCCTCGCCTCTCGCTGCGAGGAGCCCCGCCGCAGGGCCGAACTCGAGACAATGGCCGCGACCCTGAAGCGGGTGCCCTGGGAGCCGGCAAGGGGTTTCCGCGAGGCTGTCCAGGCCCTCTGGCTCAACCACATGCTCGTCATGGTCGACGAGAACTACCCCGGCCCCGGCGTCTCCTTCGGAAGAATCGACCAATACTTACTACCCTACTGGGAGGCCTCGAAGGCCGAGGGCATGACGAAGGAAGAGGCCAAGGAGATCCTCGGTTGCTTCTGGTTCCACTGCAACACGGCCTACGACGCCCAGATACGGACGGGCAACAACGGCATCACGGCGGGCTTCGGCCAGCTCTTCAACCTCTCGGGCCTCGGTCGGGACGGGAAGGACGCGAGCAACGAGCTCACCTACATGTTCCTGGAGCTTATCGACGAGATGTCGCCCATCCTCGAGCCCAAGCCCAACGTCCGTCTCCACCGCGAGTCGCCAGAGAGTCTCCTCGACAAGGTCGTCTCGATGATCGAGGCGAGCCAGGGCGCCCCCTTCCTCCTCAACTTCGACGAGCGCTCGATGGCCGGCCTGAGGCGCGAGGCCAGGGAAGCCGAGGTCCCCAACTTCATCGGCGCGGACAAGGTCTACGACTACGCCTCGGTGGGCTGTCTCGAGAACACGATGGTCGGGAACGATCGCTCGGGCACCGTCGACTGCAATCTCAACCTCCTCAAGGCTGTCGAGCTCGCCCTGACCGGGGGCGAGGACCTCCTTCCCACCACGGACAGTATGAGCGGAAAGACGAGCGAGCCCCGCCGCGAGGGGCCGGCCACGGGAGACGCGCGAAACTTTGGAAATTGGGAGGAGTTCTGGGCGGCCTATGTCGCGCAGACTCGCTTTATCGTGTCGCGCATCGTCGAGCTCTACGAGCGTTCCGAGTCGATCCGCGCCCGTTTCTTCCCCACACCCTATCTCTCCACCATGATCAAGGGTTGCGTGGAGGAGGGCCTCGACATCACCGAGGGCGGAGCGGAGCTCGGCTTCGTCACCCTCGAGGCCGTCACCTTCGCGACGACGGTGGACTCCCTCCTCGCCGTTAAGCACCTCGTCTTCGACAAGAAGGAATGCTCGATGGAGACCCTCATCGCGGCCCTGCGCGCCAATTGGGTCTCCCCCACGGGGAAGGAGGGCTACGAGGTCCTTCGCGCCAAGGCCCGCAACAAGGCCCCCAAGTACGGCCGCGACGAGGAGGAGGCCGACGCCCTGGCCAAGGCCGTGATGGATCTCTGGTGCGCGGAAACATGGAAGCACCACACGAAGAGCACGTTGCGCCAGTTCAGGCCGGGCATGCTCTCCTGGAACTACTGGGCGGGGGACGGCTACATCATGGCGGCGAGCCCCGACGGCCGCGAAAAAGGCCAGTTCCTCTCCAATGCCATCTGCCCCTCCAACGGCGCCGACATCAAGGGCCCCACCTCGAACGCCAACTCAGTTGGCACCGTCCTCGGAGGCCGCTCGGCCGAGGGCGCCGACTGGGAAGACTACCTCTGCGCCCTTCCCAACGGGGCCAGCCACACGATGACCTTCAATCCCTCCATCCTCCGCGACGCCGAGCACCGGGCCAAGTTCAAGGCCTTCCTCCGCGGCTATGCCGAGAATGGCGGCACGGCCCTCCAAATCAACATGCTCGACCCGGCCATGCTCAGGGATGCCCAGGCCAAGCCACAGGAATACCGCCACCTCCTCGTGCGCGTGACCGGCTACAACGCCTATTTCACGACCATCGGCCGCGAGCTCCAGGACGAGGTTATCGCGCGCGTGAGCCATGGGCATTTCTAGTCCGCGACCCGCCTCGGCGATGGCTGCGACGGCTGCTGCGGCAGCCGAGGGTCTCGTCCTCCAGATCCAGCGCATGTCCACGGAGGACGGACCGGGGCTCAGGACTACGGCCTTCCTCAAAGGCTGCCCCCTCTCCTGCGCCTGGTGCCACAACCCCGAGAGCATCGCCGCGAGGCCAGAGCTCCAGTGGATAGGCTCGCGCTGCATCGCCACCGCGACTACTGTCGCGACGGCGGCCGATGCTTGTGGCACCTGCATCAAGGCCTGCCCCAGCTCGGCCCTCGGCAGGGACGGAAAGGGCCGCATTGTGATCGACCGCGGCCGCTGCTCGCTCGGCGGCGGCGGCCCCTTCGGCGGCGGACACGAAGGTACTACTTGTTCCGACAGGGCTCTCTGCGCCGAGGCCTGCCCCGGAGGGGCGATGGAGCTCCTCGGCACGCGCTATACGGCCGAGGCCCTAGCGAGGGAGCTCCTCAAGGACAGGGCCTATTTCGCGCGCTCGGAGCGGGGCGGCATCACCCTCTCCGGCGGCGAGGCGAGCGCCCAGCCCTCCTTCGCCCTCGAGGTCCTCCGCCTCTGTCGCGCAGCCGGCGTTCACACGGCCCTCGACACCTGCGGGGTCGCCTCCTGGGAAAGCCTCGAAAAACTCTATGCCGAGGTCGACCTCGTCCTCTACGACCTCAAGGAGGCCGATCCCGAAAGGCATCGGAGCTACACCGGCCTCGACAACGGTCTCGTCTTCCGCAATTTCGAAAAAACGGCCGAGCTGATGCGGCGCTCGCCGATGCCGGGGGCTCTTTGGATTCGGACTCCCATCATCCCCGGCGCGACGGATCGGGAGGAGAATCTCTATGAATTGGGAAGACTCCTCGCCGAGCTCGCGCCGCCCCGCCTCGAGCGCTGGGAGCTCTGCGCCTTCAACAATCTCTGCGCCGACAAGTACCGTCGCCTCGACAGGGAATGGGCCTACGCAGCCTCCCCCCTCATGAGGGCCTCCGCGATGGAGGCCCTGGTGGAGGCTGCTCGCCGCGGCTCCCGTGGAAGGGTCGAGGTCTCCTGGACTGGCTCGACCCTCATCGAAGAAGAAAGGACAGTGCCATGCTGAGAAAGACCTTCGACGAAAAGGACCGCGCGGCCTTCGGGCCGGCCGAGAAGGTGGCCCTCGTCGCCACCATCAACGACGAGGGCTTGCCCCACGTCAGCCTCCTCACCACCCTCTCCGCCCTCGGCGAACAGGAACTCACAATTGGCGAATTCTCGCGGGGCCTGTCCAAGGAATTCATGCGGCGAAGACCAGCCGTCGGCTTCCTCGTGATGAGCCTCGACCGGAGGCTCTGGCGGGGCCGGGCCCTCTGGAAGCGGAGCGCCAAGGATGGCCCCGAGTACGTGAAGTACAACAAGCAGCCGATGTTCCGCTACAACAGCTACTTCGGCATCAACACGGTGCACTACCTCGATCTCGTCGGCGTGGAGGGTCCCGGGGCCCTTCCTATGGCGGGAATCGTCGTCGCAAGCCTCGCCACGGCCATCAAGGCTCCCTTTGCCCGGCCGGCCGAGGGCGACCCGGTCCTGCCGACCTTCCTCCTCCCCATCCTCGACGCCCTCGATTCGCTCAACTTCCTCTGCTTCGTCGACGCCGAGGGCTTTCCCCGCATCGTGCCCGTCCTCCAGGCCCGGAGTGCGGGAAGTTCGCGCATCGTCTTCACGCCGGGGCCCTGGGGCGCCGAGCTCGCCGCCCTCCGCGAGGGAGCCTCGGTCGCCCTCTTTTCGATGAACCTCAAGATGGAAAGCTTCCTCGCGCGGGGAGTCTATTCCCCGCAAATGGGCGGGGGCTCGGCCAGCAAGGGGCTGGCCGGCAAGGGCTTGGCCGGCATCGACCTCGACTTTCTCTACGACTCTGCCCCTCCCCTTCACGGTCAGGTCTGGCCGCCGCGGCCTCTCGAGGCACTGGTGGAGGCCTAGGGACGTGGAGCAAGGTACGAGGGACTGGGCGGAACTATCGAACCCTTATTTTGCGAGCCAGGTCCATCCCGGGTTCGAGCCTTATTAACAGGGGGAGCCCAGCCGGGCTATCTTCTGCCCCCATGGCACGACCTTCCGAATACCTTGCCGGCATCGGCTACGCCTCGATCTTCGGTCTCTCCTTCCTCGTCACGAAGGGGAGCCTCGAAGTCCTCGCGCCCTTCGAGCTTCTCTTCCTCCGCTTCGCCCTGGCCGCCCTCATCCTGGGCGCCCTCGCCATATTCCGCGTCATCAAGCTGGATTTCCGCGGCAAGAGCCTCGGCAACCTCGCCCTGGCCTGCCTCTTTCAGCCCTTCCTGTATTTCATCGGCGAGACCTTCGGCGTCCGCGACTCGGCCTCGAGCACGGCCGGCCTCGTCATCGGCGTCCTTCCCGCCGTCGGCACCATTCTCGGCGCCATCATGCTGGGCGAGGCCGTGGGTCTCATCCAGGGATTCTTCCTCGGGCTTTCGGTCCTCGGGGTGGGAGCCATCGCCCTCTTCGGGGGAACTGCCGGCGGCGCCACGGGAAGCCCGGCGGGCTTCGCCTTCCTCCTCGGCGCGGTGGGCAGCGCCGCCCTCTACAACATCTTCTCGCGCCGCTCGAGCAGGGTCTTCACGCCGATCGAAACGACCTTCGCGATGATGTGGAGCGGGGCCATCCTCTTCGGTCTCCTCGCCTTCCTGGGCGGGGCTGGCGCCTTCGAGGGAAGCTTCGCCCGCGGCACGGGCTTCGGCCCGGAGCTCCTTTCGCGGGCCTGGAAGGCCGCTCCGGGCATCGTCTATCTGGGTGCCCTTTCCTCGGTCCTCGCCTTCTTCTTCATCAATTTCACCCTGTCGCGGCTTAGGGTCTCGCAGTCCATCGTCTTCTCGAATCTCACCACGGTGATCTCGGTGGCCGCCGGCGTCCTCATCCGGGGAGAGCCCTTCGGCATCGCCCAACTCGCCGGTTCGGCCATGATCGTGGCCGGGGTCTGGGGAACGAACGCCTTCGCCGGCCGAAGGCGGGCTGAAAAGTTTCTATAACGGGCTATCCTCTGGGGGACGGAGTCCATCCCGGGGAGCCCACGATGACAACAAGAAGCCGATTCATTCCTCTAATCCTCCTCGTCGCCATCTTTTCGACGGCGACGATCCTCGAGGCCTCTGCTGGCGCCGGAGGCCTCCTCTTCGGCATTCAAAGACCGGATCTCTCACCCTCCTTCCTCCCCCCCTCGGGCGCGAGCGCCGGGGTCGAAAGCATCGGCGGCTTCGGCTACGCCCTCGATGCGGAGGGATTCATCGTCGGAGGCTTCGGCATGGCTCTCCTCGATCAGGGCATTCTCGACGGCGGGACAATGGCGGAGGGATCCTATGCGGGCGGGGTGGGCGGCCTCCTCGTCGGCCAGCGTCTCATCGGCGAAAGGCGTTTCAAGCTCGATCTGTCCGCCAGGCTCGGTGTGGGCGGATTGGCACAGTACCAGGGCGACTGGACCGGCTGGGCGGTAGTCTTCGCCGAGCCCTACGCCGAGGCGACGATCGTCCTTTCGCCCTGGATGGCCCTGTCGGCGCAGCTCGGATATCGTTTGATGGGCAATTTCGCCCCTGGCCTCGCCTTCGACCGATTCTTCCTCCTCTCCCCCGTCCTCTGTTTCGCCGTCTCCTGGGGCTCGTTCAGATAGAGCCCCCGGGACCCTGTCCCAAACGGGCCCTTCCATGACATCCTCCCGCCCGATGGCCCGAGATTATTGCTGGAGTTGCCGCAGGCCGAAGTCCGCCTGCCTCTGCCCTTCCCTGCCGCCGATGGAGACGAGGACACGCATCGTCCTCCTCATGCACCCGATGGAATGGAAGCGGGAAAAGTGCACGACGGGGCGGCTCGCCTGCCTCAACCTCGCCAACAGCGAGATCATTCCCGGCATCGCCTTCGACGACAACCCGCGCTACCGCGCCCTCGTCGACGATCCTCACAATTACTCCATGCTCCTCTATCCCGGAGAGGGGGCCGTCGACCTCGGGAGGGAGCCCTTCCCCCGCGAGCTCCTGGGCGGCAGACGCCTCCTCGTCTTCCTGATCGACGCCACCTGGGCCTGCGCGCGAGCGGTGGCCCGCGAAAGCCCCGGCCTCATGGCCCTCCCCCGCCTCATGTTCACCCCGCGCGAAAAGAGCCGCTGGATCATCAAGCGCCAGCCCGCCGAGTGGTGCCTCTCGACCCTCGAGGCTGCGCACGAGCTCCTCATCTCCCTCGAAGAGTCCGGGCTCGACGAATATCCAGATCGCGATCGACTACTCGAGGTCTTCGCCCGCATGCAGGACTACCAGGTGGAGAGGCGCGAATCGGACGGAAGGCCGCGTCATCTCGGCGCTCGGCAGGAGCGCGCCGCGCGCCGGGCCTCACCGCGAAATCGAGCTTGAGGGCAGGATAGACGACACGATACAATGCCCTCATGAGAATATATCCTCTAGAAAACGCCATCATGCCTTACGCCTGGGGAAGCGCCGACGGTCTCGGCAAGACCCTCGGCCTTACCAACGAGAGCGGGGGCCCCCAGGCCGAGCTGTGGATGGGCGCACATCCCAAGGCACCTTCGACCCTCATACTGCCCGAAGGGCGCAGACCCCTCGACGCGATGATCGCCTCCGATCCCGAGCGGATGATAGGCGCGACGGTGGCCGCGCGCTATGGCAACAAACTGCCATTTCTCTTCAAGGCCCTCTCGGCGGCCAAGCCCCTGTCCATCCAGGTCCATCCCTCGCGCCGCAAGGCCGAGCGGGGTTTCGAGAAGGAAAACACGATCGGCATCGCCGTCGATTCCGCCGAGCGCAATTACCGCGACCCGAATCACAAACCCGAACTTTCCGTGGCCCTCACCCGCTTCGAAGCCCTCGTCGGATTCAGGCCCCTCGAAGACATCACCGCCTTCGGGCGCCTCCTCGGCACGGGTAATTTCGACAGGCACTTCGAGGGACTCGAGAAGCGCAGGGACAGGATGGAGCTCTCGGTCTTCTTCTATTCCCTGATGACCCAGCCCGCCGAAACCAAACGCGATCTGATCAAGGCAGCGGCCGAGACGGCGAGTCGTGTTCTAGGGGAAGGAGGAACCGACGCTTCCGACACCCTCGCCTGGACCTGGGTTCTCAAATTGTCGAAGCTTTGGCCCAAGGACATAGGGGTCCTCTCGCCCCTCCTTTTCAATATCATCCAGCTCGAACCCGGCGAGGCGATCTTCATAGCCCCCGGCGAGCCCCACGCTTATCTCGAAGGCACGGCCCTCGAGATCATGGCGAACTCGGACAACGTCATCCGCTGCGCCCTCACCGACAAGCACGCCGACATACCCGAGTTCATCTCCGCCCTGGGCTTCGACGCCGGCAGGCCGGCGAAGATCGGCGCGACGAACATCGCACCCGGCATCGATCGATTCAATTGCGACGTTCCCGAGTTCGCTTTGTCAAAGATCGACGCCGCCGAGCGGCCGGCCTTCGAGGTGCGGGGACCGGAGATTCTCCTCTGCGCCGAGGGCAGGGTCTCCGTCCACTCGGAAGGGGCCTCGCTCGAACTCGGTCGGGGCGACTCGGCCTTCGTCTGCGCCTCGGCGGCCAGCTGGTCCGCGGGCGGCTCGGGCACCCTGTGGCGAGCGACGGTCGGCGACTCCACCTTCGCCGACGCGCGGGCCTGAGCGTCCGGCAGAGCGGCATGACCATCTGGGCCGACGCCGACAGTCTCCAATCGGAACTGCGCGGCCTCCTCGAAAAGCGGGCACTGCGAGAGGCCGCCCGCGAGGCCGGTCCGCGCTTCCGCCTCGTCCATGTCGCGTCCCGGCGCCTCGCCGTTCCGCGCGGCGTAGAGTTCATACTCGTCGAGGCGGGCCCCGACGCGGCGGACGCCTTCATCGAAGGCGAGGCGAAGATGGGCGACCTCGCGGTCACGAGGGATATTCCCCTGGCCGAACGCCTGGCCATGAAGGGCATCGTCGTGCTCAACGACAGGGGCGAAAGCTACACCTATGATACCGCTCGGGAACGGCGTTCGCTGCGCGACGAGGCCCAGAGGCTTCGCGCCCTCGGCCTCGCCCCCGAATCGCCGCGACGCAGGAATTGGGGAGCCAAGGAACTCAAGGCCTTCGCCGACGCCTTCGATCGCGAGCTCCAGAAATATCTGCGAGCGGCGGCCTCGGCGGAGGGTCCTGCAGCCGCCTCGATGGCGACGGATCGCGTTCAGGGAGTGGCGGGCGACGGTGGCGCGGGCGCGGTCCCGCCCGGGGAAGGCTCGGAAATTTGAGCCTCCGGCGGCGGTGAGGAGCCTGCGGGCAAGGAGCCCGTCGCCGAAGCTTCGGGGGCGGGCCCCTCCTCCGTCGTCGGCGCCACCACGCCGACCGGAAGTTCCGCGGCCGTGGGAGCCGTGGCAGGCTCCGGCTCGAGCGAGGGGAGATATTTGCGCACGAGGAAATCGTAGCGTTCCTGGAGGATCAGCGATCGTCCGAACCAGGTAGGTCTATATTTTATCGGCGAGGAGAGGATCGCGACGAGCCTGGCTCCCTCCTCCCTGTCCAGACCTCGTACGCCCTTTCCGAACCAGCGCCGTGACGCGGCGTCGACGCCGAAAAGCCCCTTGCCCCATTCCGCGTAGCCGAAATAGAGGGTGAGTATCCTGTCCTTGCCGAGAATGGCCTCGAGCTCGACAGTCGCGATGACTTCGAAATACTTCCTCGCGTAGGATTTCGCCGGCACGAGGAAGAGGGTCCGCGCCACCTGCATCGTAAGCGTCGAGCCGCCGTACAGGGGTTGGGCGAGGCGCCTGTCGATCTCGTAGGCCTGCTTTATCGCCTCGAAGTCGAAGCCGTGGTGCGAATAGAACTTGTGGTCCTCCACCGAGATGAGCATCGAGCGCATCCAGAAGGGCACGGCCTTGAGCGGAACGGGCCGCGGCGCCTGTATCTTCCAGCCGTCCGCCCATTTCCGCCATGCCATGAGAACGGTCGCCGAAGGTTCTATGTATTTGTACGAAAATATGAGGAGCGAGGTCGTCCCGATCCAGAAGATGTGAATTGCGATGAACAGCCTGAGCGCGAGGGAGGCGAGGCGCCGCGGCAGGCGACGAAGCGCGGGTTTGGGTTCGGTGTCCGGGAGTGCCAGCTCCGGCGGCGCCTTCCCGAACAGGAGTCTTTCCATCGGGGAAGGGTCCCCGGCGAGCCTTGATTCCGCGGCCCTTCCGGCCGAGGCAAGAACGAGTTCCCAGGGCCACCAGGGCCGACGGCGCAGATTGAAGCGACGCGCCTTCTTCATCGCGGTATCCATATGGTCAGTCAAGGCTTCGCTACCGTATGTCGAAATAGAAGCGCTGGATGTAGGTCGCCCTGTCGTTCGCCTTCGACCAGAAATCCGAGCGGGGAAAGTCGCTGACGATCCGGCGGTAGAGAGCGAGGGCTGCCGCGACGTCGCGCGAGGGGGAATTGAGCTCGAGTGCCTGGGCCTCGAGGAAGAGGGCCTCGTCGGCCGCGTCGCCCTTCGGCGAAAGCGCGAGGTAGCTTTGGGCGGCGGCGATAGCCGTCGGCGCCCGACCTGCCGCGTATTCCGCGCGGGCGGTCGCGATAAAGGCGGCGGGAGTCCCCGGCGCGGGAGGAGGCGTCGCCGTCGCGTCGGGGGTCGTGGCGCTGGCTGCCATTGGAGGGCCGGCCGTCGTCAGGGCTGGGCTGGATCCGCTCGCCGTCCCTGCGGGCGATGCTGTCGCGACGCCTGAGTTGCCGTACACAGGATTGGAGTTGCCGTACGGCGCGGTTGGGTTGGGAGAAGGGGCGGTGGTGGCAGGGCCCGTGCCCACGGCCGGAATCGTCGCTTGGCCCGCGCCTAGTGACGAAACGCCTTGGGCCGCCTGGGCCGTAGCCGAAGGAGCCGCGGACGCCGGGGCAGAGATCGCCCCGGAAGCCGCAGCCCCCGCCGATGCCGCCGTCACCCCACCCGTCGATGAGGCCATGCTCGTCGACGCGGCCCCCTGATTGGCTGCGCCAATGGCGGCGGCGGTGGGCGACGTCGCGGCGGGGGGCGAGGAAGCCTGGCTTGCCGCCGAGGGCACGAGGCTGCCCTTCGGCAGCACCGAAAGATGTACCAATTCCTCGCTACTCGTTCCGTTAACGAGATCCTGGCGGAGAAAGCGGAGATTGTACTCGCCGACCTTCGCGCCGACGATGGCGAAGAGTGCCCCAGCCCCTTCGAATCGACGCGAATCGTAAAGGACGCCGTCCTTCCCGTCCCGTTCTCCCAAATAGGTCCATCCGGCGCCCACGAAGGGGATGAGGGCCTGGCCCCCCGCTTCCACCTGAAAGCTTCGAGGCTGCGGCGGAGCAGCGGAGGCGCTCAGGTCGACCAGGGGCACGAGGGAGGGAGGAATTGAGGGCAGGCTCTCCGCGGCGGCTGGCTGCGAAGTGGCGGACAGGGCGGGCGCGAAGGTCGGAGCGGGAGGCGCGGGAACCGGCTCGGGCTTCTTGGCGCTTGCAGCCTCTTTCGCAGCCGTGGGCTTCGAGGTAGGTGAAACCGCTACGGCCTTCGACTCGGACGATGGCTTTGATTCCGGCTGCGCGGCGGGCTTTTTGGACGAGACAAGGGCAGGAGGGGCAGATGGTAACTTCGAGGGGAGGGCCGGATCGCTCAGGATTTCGGGCGTGCCCGGAGCGCCGGCAAGGGCAGGCGCGCTTCGCTGCAGCTGCCCCAGATCGGGCCGGTTCAGCCAGACTCCCGGCTCAGCCGAGGGGAGGCCGAGGACGAGGATCGAGGGGGCCGGTGGAGCGCCCCGCTGCGCCTCGGAAAGGACGGGCGGATCAGGGGGAGGTGCAGGCGTGACGGTCGCCGGGGCCGAGGGAGGGGAAGGAGCCTTTTCCACAATGGAAGGCTTGGCTGCGGCGGGACGGGTGGCGCAGGAGCCGAGGCTCACAAGGGCACAACACGAAAGCCCCAGCACGAGGCGGAAGACTCCTCCTCGCGGAAGGGCTTTCAAGGCACTGCCCCGAAGATCGCGTCCATCGCCCGATCGTTCCTTTCGGCAATCGGCGCGATCTCGCTCGCCGAATGTGTCGGGGCGAGGCGCCTGATGTCCTCGTCAGTATAGGGGAAATGAGGCGGCCTTTCCATCGGCGGCGAAAGATCGAGGGCCGGGTCGGGCGGGAGGAGGAGGCGCCGCGCCGCCTCCCTGCCATCGGGCGTCGATGGGCGGAACGAGGCCTGCGAGGGGTTTCCAGGCGGGGGGGCGTTCGCCACGACGGATACGGTCACGAGGGCCGCCGCGAAGACCAATAGGATCGCGAGTCCGGCGATGACAGCCCGCCGCGAAAGGAGGTCCTTGGCGACGGCGGCGAAATCCAGTTTCGCGCGTTTCGCCTCATGGCTCCTGGCCGCGATGGCGTTGGGCGAAAAGCTGTCGTCGTCCTCGGAGCTGTGATCCACAAGTTCGTGGAAGGGCTCCGCGACTTCGGGCTTTTTCCGCTTCGGGAGAAAGGGAAGCTTGTCGAGGAGGGGCGACAGGCGCTCGAGGAGGGTCGCGACGAAGGCCGGGACGGCCATGTCCTATCTCGCGTCCCCGCCGGGGACGGCTTCCTCGGTCTCGGGCGTCGGGGCCACCTGGGCGGAAGCGGCATCGCCGTCCTGGGCGGGAGTCGCGGCCCCTTCCAGTGCGCGGGGAGCGACCGTCTCCGGCTCGGGTTTCGTCGCCTTGACGGGAGGCAACTCCTTCCCCTCTTCGTATTCGACTTCTTCGTCGTCCATGCTCGTGATCGGCTCGGGCACGCGGATCGCCTCGCCGTCGGAGCGCTCGAGGCGCACGCCGATGGCCTTGGTCACGCCCGACTCCTCCATGGTGACGCCGAGGAGGCTGTCGGCCCCGGTGACGGTCTTCTTGTTGTGGGTAATTACGACGAACTGGCTCGTGCGGCCGAACTCGCGGAGAAGGTTGACGAAGCGGATCACGTTCTGCTCGTCGAGGGCCGCGTCGATCTCGTCGAGGAAGCAGAAGGGCGAGGGCCTGACCATATAGGTCGCGAAGAGCATGGCGATGGCGGTGAGGGTCTTCTCGCCGCCCGAAAGCAGGGAGATCGCCTCGAGCTTCTTGCCTGGTGGCTGGGCGTAGATCTCGATGCCCGACTCGAGGACATGGTCGGGGTCGACGAGCCTGAGCTCGCCGCGGCCGCCGCCGAAGAGCCTGCGGAACATGTTGTGGAAGTTCTTCTTGATGCGGTTGTAGGTGTCGAGGAAGAGCTCTGCGCTTTCGTTGCGTATCTCGTCGGTGATGCGCTTGAGGTCGGCCTTCGCCGCCTCGAGGTCGGCGAGCTGGGCGGAGAGGAAGTCGTAGCGATCCTTGACCTCGCCGTATTCCTCGGGCGCCATGAGGTTGACCGAACCGAGGTCCTTGAGCTTCTGCCTGAGGCCCGCGAGGGCCTCGCGAAGCTCCATTACGGGCGTGCGGATCTCGAACATCCGCGTCTCGAATTCCATGAGATCGCGGGAGTACTGCTCGGTGAAGTTCTCCTTCACGTTGCGAATCTCGGTCTCCGTCTGCGCGAGGCCCATGTGGAGCCGTTCCAGCTCGGACTGCACGGCCCCGAGCTTCTCGATCCGCTTCCTCACCTCGTCCTGCCGCTTGGCGAGGTCAGAATTCTTGAGCGAGATCTCGCGCTCGAGACGCTCGACCTCGGACTGGAGCTCGCGGCCCTTCTTCTCGATGTCCGCGAGTTCAGTATCTATTTCGCCGAGCTCCTCCTCCGATTCCGCGAGGCGCTTTCCCTCGAGGTAGATCTCGTTCTCGAGCTCCCTGAGGTAAGCCTCCTGCGAGGCTATCTCGCGGCGCAGGACGGCCAGGGCTTCGGCACCGGCCTGGGTCTGGGTCTCGACGCGGATGCGATTGCCGCGAAGCTCGCCGAGGGTCGCGCGGTATTCGGTCAATTTCTCGGCGAGGGCGAGGTTCTCGGCGCGAAGCGAGGAGATCTTCTCGCGGCGTTTCACGATCCCCTCGTCACAGGAGGCGATCTCCCGGTCGATGGCCCTTTTCTTCGTAATTATGCCTTCGGGCGAAAGGAACTCGTCGATGAAGGAGGGCGTCGAGCGGCGGTACTCCTCGAAGCGGGCGCGGAGTTCCGAGGCCGTCGAGAGTGCCGCCGCGAAGGATTCGCGGGCAGAGGCGAGTGAGGCGCGGACCCCGGAGCCGTTGAGATCGCTGGCCCGTTCGAGGTCTTCGAGAAGAGCGGCCTTGCCGCCGAGCCTCGTCTCGAGGAGACCGAGAAGCCCCTCGATGGATTCTTCGACCCGAGCGCGTTCGTGCGAAGAATAGCCCGAGTCTCGGAGCCGCGCATCGAGCTCGGCCACGATGTCCTCGGTGATCGCGTCGAGATTGACCCTCGCCGAGGCTCGCGCCTCCTCGAGACCGAGGATCTCCTCCTCTGCCTGGCGGATGGCGTCGTCGTTGTCACGCACCCTTCCTTCGGTGGCCGCGATGCTCTTCTCGAACTCGGCGATGTTCGCCTCGATCTCGCGAAGCCGAGCCTTGAGGGAGGAGAGTTCGCCCTCCTTCTCGCCTTCGTCCTCGCGCAAACCCTCGATCTTGTCCCTCGTCGATTTGGCGCGAAGCTCGGACTGGGCCATCTTGGCCTTGGTCTCCACGACGCGCTCGGAGAGAAGCTTGCGCTGCTTTTCCTTGCCCACCTTCTCGACGGCCAGACCGTAGACGGCCTTCTGATGCTCGACGAGACTCGATTCCATCCCGTTGACGATGTCGAGGTTTTCCTCGAGCGAGAGGTTGATGCCGTCGATCTCCGCCTTGAGGGAATCGCGAGCCTTCGTCTTGCCCTTGATCTCCTCGTCGCGGCGATCCTTTTCCTGGACGAACTGCCTGAGGCGAAGGAGGTGGAGATCGAGCTCCTTCTCGAATATCTCGTCGCGGAAAGCCCGGTATTTCAGGGTCTTTTCCGACTGGCTCTTGAGCGTGTCGTGGCTCCGCTTGACCTCGGCCACCGTCACCGAAACCACGCGCATGTTTTCCTCGGTGCGCTCGAGCTTGAGCTCGGCCTCGCGGCCCTTCACCTTGTGCTTGGTGATGCCTGCCGCTTCCTCGAAGAGATAGCGCCGCTCCTCGGGCTTCGAGGAGAGAATCTGGTCGATCTTGCCCTGCTCCATCACCGAGTAGGCGGACTTGCCGACACCCGTGTCCCAAAACAGCTCGCGCACCTCTTTCAGCTTGGCGAGCTTGCCGTTGATGAAGTACTCGCCCTCGCCGGAGCGGTAGAGGCGGCGCTTGATCGCGATTTCGGGGGCGTCGATGGGGAGGATGGAATCTTCGTTCGAGATGGTGAGGGTGACTTCGGCGACGCCCAGAGCCTTGCGCGTCTCCGTGCCGTTGAAGATGATGTCTTCCATCGACTCGGCGCGGAGGCTCTTCGCCGACTGCTCGCCGACGACCCACTTGATCGCGTCGACGACGTTCGACTTGCCGCAACCGTTGGGGCCCAGGAGGGCCGTGATGCCGTCGGCGAAGACGATGGGAGTGCGATCGGCAAAGGACTTGAAGCCGAAGATTTCGATGCTTTTCAGGAACACGGATTGCCCTCGTTGGCTGGGTCTTGAGAGGCGAATGTAGCACGGCTCGCGTCTTCTGAACAAGCAAAGCGGCGGTTCCGACCGGCCTCGCCCGCTCCGACCACTCCCTCTTGTCGCTCGGATCGGCCCATGAAAGGATGGCGCATGGATGATTTCGAAGCGCCCAATGTCGATCCCGCCATATTGATCCGAAAACGCCACAGTCTAGCGCTTTTACTCGTCGCGCTCCTCCTCGCCGCCAGTCAGATCGTCACCCAGTTGACCCTTGCCCAAGGCGACGACGACAGCCGCCTCGTGAATGTGTCGGGACGCCAGCGTATGCTCAGCCAGCAAATAGCCAAGCTCGCCCTGGAAATCTCCTACGCCAAGGATATGGCGGGCAGGATAGGGCCGGTCAGAGAACTTTATGGGGCCATTATGACCTTTCAAGGCACCCACGACGGCCTGCTTAAGGGAAGCTCAACCCTCAACGTCAAAGGCCGCAATAGCGCGAGAATCCTCGAACTCTATGCCCGAATCGAGCCCGCATATTATGGAATTCTCAAGGCGGCCTCGACCTTGCGCGAGCGAGCGACCGCGGCCGACAGTACGCAAACCGAGCTCCTCGATCTGGCGGAGAATATCCTTACGATGGAGGGAGAATTCCTCGACGGCATGAACAAGGTCGTCTTTCAATACGACGCCGAGGCATCCCAGCGGCGATCCCTCATCCGCGATATCGAATACATCCTCTTCGGGCTCACCCTCGTCGCCCTGGTGATGGAGGCCTTCTTCATCTTCAGACCGGCGGAAAGGCAGATCAGCGGGTATTTTCAGAGCCTTCACAAGGCCATGGCAAAACTCAGGGAGCAGGCGACCTACGATGCCTTGACGGGACTCTACAATCGAGGCGCCGGGCTCCTCCTCCTCGAGCATGAAATGGACAAGGCCAGACGAGCTCGAAGCCCCCTCACCATCGTCTTCGTCGACCTCGACGGACTCAAGACGGTCAACGACGTTCTCGGGCACGAAGCAGGAGACAGCTATATCTCCGGTTTCGCCTCAATCGTGGCCGGCTCGGTCCGAGCTGGCGATATGGCACTGAGATACGGCGGCGATGAATTCGTGCTCGTTCTGAATTGCGACCCCGGTCAGGCCGAGAGCATCGTTTCCCGTATCGACGCCCTCGTGGTGGAGGCGAACGCGAAGCAGGAAGGAGGCTGGTCCTTCGGATTCTCCTATGGCATGACGAGCTTCGACCCGGCCTCGAGCGCCACCGCCGATAGCCTCCTCGTGGCGGCCGATGAGGCTATGTACCGCATGAAGGCGGAACATCGCCGGTCAGGCAGGAGCCCGATCAGAAAATAAAAAAGCCGGCCCGAGGCAGCTGCCTCCGGACCGGCTTGTCGCCGAAAAGGGCGCCCTGCGGAAGGGTTGCCTCAGCTTCGATCGAGACCCACAAGGATTCCATAGGCGGCTTCCGGGCTTGCTGCGGCCAAGAGGCCCTCGCGGAGTTCCGTCGCCTTGAGACGGGATGAGAAGAAGGAAAGAGTCTGAAGATAGTAGGCATGCTGATTGTACGCGGCCGCTATCATGAAGAGGAGGCGGACGGGCACGTCGTCGAGACTCTGGAAGTCGATGATGTCGCAATGTGAGATGCCGACCGAAACGACGAGGTCCGTGACCGAGGAGAGCCTAACGTGAGGAATGGCAATTCCGCGGCCGATCGCCGTGCTCATGAGCTCCTCGCGACGGAGTATTTCGGCGAGAAGCTCCTGACGATTCTTGATTTGCGGAGCGGTGGCAAGGTTTTCGGCGAGGGCCACGAGGGCGTCCCTCTTTTTCGCGTAATTGAGGATGAGGATCCGATCTGGGGAAACGATATTCTGCACCTGAACGGTCGAAGATGCGCTGCCGTTCCTACCGGAGGAAAGCCGCTCGTTGACCCAGTGCTCGATCTCGCTCTTCTTGAAACGCCATACCGTGCCGATCTTGCCCGAAGGGATTTCGCCCTTTTGGGCCCAATCGTAGACAGTCCGCTCAGATACGCGAAGATAGCGAGCAACTTCCTCTATTGTGAGAATATCGTCATCCATGCGAAAAACTCCTGAGTGATCCCGGAATTATGCAGAATAATGCAAGGATTTCAATGAAATGTCAAGGATAGACCCTTATGGATGGCCTATCGAGTCGTTTGACCAATGTGCGGCGACGGACTAACCTACTCGAAGCTCGAGACAGCGAGTAGCGGCTCGGGCCGAAATGGAGCTCCGATGAAAGCCTCTCCGCGTAGCTGGATCTCTCTCTTCGCTATGGCAGCATTTTCCGCGACGCTTTCACTTTTCGCCGCGCCGAGCGCCGAAGAAATCCTAGCCGCCGTCGATTCACGACTGTTCCTTCAATCTTATGTCTCCAAAGTCACGATGGAGACGACTAAACCGGGGGCGGCGCCTACCTCGATGACATTCGAGGGCCAAAGCCGCAAGGACAAGGGAACCTATCTCGAAATCCTCGCGCCAGCGCGGACCAAGGGCATCCGTTTCCTCCAGCTCGACGGCAGCCTCTGGATGTACAACCCCAAGGCCGGATCGGCCAACGCCCTCCGACTCTCCTCGCGCGATTCCTTCCAAGGATCGACCTTTTCGAATGCCGATGTCGGCAAAAGCCAGTTCTCCGACGATTACATCCCGAAACTCGCGCCCGACGCGGTCATCGATCACCCCGAACTCGGCAAGGTCGAATGCCTCGTGATCGACGCGGCGGCGAAGACCGACGAGTCAGCCTATGGGAGGATCGTCATGTACGTGCGAAAGACCGACCTCATGCCGCTCTCTATGGAGTACTACGCGAAATCGGGCTTGCTGTTCAAACGCATGACCCTCTCCAAGATCCGCGACTTCGGGAGCATCACGAGGCCATCCGTCATGCGGATGGAAAGCCTCGACAAGATAGGCACCTTCACGACCCTCACCATGGAGGCGATCGAAAGGAAGGACGTCCCCCTTTCCGTGTTCAACAAGAATTATCTTACGAGATAAAACGATGAAGCCAAAACAGGGGCCTCATCGGGGAACCATTCCCTTCCGTCTTCCGAAGACCTCACCCACGCCCCTCCAGCCACGAGCCCGGGATCATCTCCGTGCGGGTCGACTCGGAATGATCTTTACCGCACTCCTCGCCTTCACCCTTCCCGCCGTGGTTCATGGACAGACCGAAGGCGGCGCCTGGTCGATGTCCGCAGACGCGGCGGCCGGCTTCAGCCTCGCGAGCGACGGCATCAACCCTGCTTCCTCGGACTCGGCTGCCCTCTGGATCCTGACTGCCAATTTTCTCCACCGCTACGACTCGCCCGGATGGGGCCTCGTCCTTTCCGACTCGATCGACCTCTCGGGCATCGCCGCGGCGGCCTCCGGTATAGGCGGAACAACCGCCCTCCCCTCCTTCGCGCCCCTCATCACCGTGTACGAAGCTTATGCCCGCCTCGATATGGGCAATTGGGGACAATTATTCGTCGGCAAGCGCCGCATGGGTCTGGGAATCGGCAGTACCTTCGCTCCGGGCGATCTTGTCGATCCGCGAAGCGGCTTTTGGGACCAGAAGACCGGATTCCGCGGCCTCGACTTCGCCGCGAGCCTTGGTTCCGATATCGCCCTTCGCATGGCGCTGAGCCTCGACCGCAACTTCGAGGCCTGGGCCGCGGGGGTTAGGGCGAAGACGGCCTCCACGTCGACAGCCCCCACTTCTGCAGCCCTCGCCCAAGCCTACGCCAGCGCCCTCGACGGCGCATCGGGCCCCGCCGACCCTCGTTTGATCACCTGGGCCGGCTCTGCCGACGCCCAGCTCGGCAGCCTCCAGCTTTCCGCGGCAGGCGTCTACCGCCCCGATTCGGTCGAGCGGCCTTCATTCGGCTTTTCCTACGACCTCGACGGCCTCATACTCCAAGGCGAAGGCGCCGCTGAGTTCTCGGCCTACGGCAACGCCGCCCCCACGAACCCCGACTGGTACGGGACCGCGGGGATTCACTGGATGGCCTCGGGAGATTCCGACAGCCTGAGCATCGCCCTCGATTACGACTACAACGGCCGGGCTGGCCTCCTAAAACATACCAATTATCTTCTTCCCTGGATATCCTACACGAGAAACGACGTCCTCAACGCCTACGCCCGCGCCCTGATCGGCCTCGACGACGCATCGGCCCTCGTTTCTCTCGGCCTCACCCTCTACCCCACCCAAGCATTCGATCTCGAATTCACGGCCCTTTTCGGTTCAGGGACGAGCGATTCCGAGTTCGCCACCCTCTCATCTTTCGCGCCAGTCGCCTCGCCCGGAGCGGGGAAGCTCTCGACCCAGGTCGGCTTCGACGCGAGGGTGCACTTTTGAAAAACGGAGCAGTCACGATGCCGGACACAGGCAAGCACGCCCTCCTCGAAGTCCGCGGAGTAACCAAGGACTATCGCCTCGGCCAGACACTTATCCGCGCCCTTCGGGGAATCGACCTTTCCGTGGAGCCGGGCGACTTCGTCTCCATCGTCGGACCATCCGGCTGCGGGAAGACGACCCTCCTCAACATAATTGGTTGCATCGACAAACCGACCTCGGGAACCGTCCTGCTCGACGGTCTCGACGTGTCGACATTCGACGACAACCGCGAAGCCGACACCCGCCTCGCGCGGATCGGCTTCATATTCCAGAGCTTCAATCTCGTCGGCGTCCTCGACGTCCGAGAGAACATCGAGTTCCCCCTCATCCTCGCCAAGGTACCTAGGGCCGAGAGGGCCAAGCGCGTCGACCGCCTCGTCGAACTCGTCGGATTGGGCGAGTTCGTCCAACACAAGCCCGACGAGCTGTCGGGAGGCCAGCGCCAGCGCGTCGCCATCGCGAGGGCCCTCGTCAACCGACCATCCCTCATCATTGCCGACGAGCCCACCGCCAACCTCGATTCGACGACCTCCACGACGATCATGGAGGCCATGAAGGCCTTGAACGAGGATGAAAAAGTCACCTTCATCTTCTCAACGCACAACGAACTGATCGAACGCTACGCGAAACGCGTCCTCCTCATCAGCGACGGCGTCATCACCGGCGAACGAAACACGGGCGGAGCACAATCCAAGAGTGGTTCCGCCGAGGATGCCGCGGCCATGATGGCCCAAGCTAAATCCGGCAGGAGCGCGACATGATTCCGCGCCTCGCCTTCCTATCGGCGGTCAAGCACTGGAAACGTTCCCTCGTTGTCTCCGGAGCCGTCGCCGTCGCCTGCGCTGTTATGATAGCCATAGGCAGCCTCCTCAACGGCATCACCGGCTCCTTTTACGACTCCGTCATCCCCAATTCGGGCCACATCCGCATCGAAGACGCGGGAATGTCCGACAGCCTCAATCCTCTCAGCCTCGAATTGCTGCTACCCGACGCAGATAGCCTTGTCGCCAGAATAAAGGCCATCGGGGATTCGCGAATCGAAGACGTCGAGCCCGTACTCTCCTTCGGCGCACTCTTAGTCGAAGACCGCGACGACATCGATCCGCGCAACCTCGCGATGCGAGGGATGGGAGTCTCCCCCGATACGCGATTCGCCGACAACGTCCGCTTCACCATGAAGGAGGGCTCCTTCCTCCCTGACGGACAGGGCATCGCCCTCTCCGAGCGCGCTGCCCGACTCGTCGGCGCGAAACTCGGAACAGGCCTCCTCGTCCTCGTACAAGATCGCAACGGGGAACCCTGGTACGAAAGACTTGTCGTCACAGGCTTGTTCGCAACGGAAAGCAGCGACTTCGATGAATCGACCTTTTATATCGCCGAGAGCAAGGCGGCAGCAATGCTCGACGCAGCCGGAATGGCGCGCGAAATCCGCCTGCTTCTATCCAATCGCGATGATGCCGATTCCGCGGCGAAGGAAATAACTACAGCTATTTCCGGAAAAAGCAACGGCTCCCCACAGGCCCCCGCGACGCTTCGCATTCAGACCTGGCAGAAAATCAACGCATCGATATTCGCCCTGCTGCTCTTCGTCAAGATCCTCCTCGGAATCATCATGGCCCTTTTCGCCATCGTCTCCGGCACCATCATCGCCAACAGCTCTCTGATGTCCGTGATGGAGAGAATTCGAGAATACGGCACGATGCGCGCCATGGGACTCAGGGCCCGCTCGCTCGAGCGCCTCATCCTCATCGAAGGACTGATGCTCGGAGCCCTGGGAGCGGCGCTCGGCATCGGTATCGGCTTCGTCATCGTGGCCTTCCTCTCGAAAGGAGGCATCGATCTCGGCGGCATAATGGAAAGCGTTGGACTCTCACGCTTCAACAGACCACGTCTCGATTTCTGGTGGTTCGCTTTCTGCACCGTGACGAGCCTCATTGTCTCCCTCCTCGCGACGGCTAAGGCGGCCCGATCCGTCGGCGCCCTCGGAGTCGCCGAAAGCCTGGCCACAAGTTCGTAGCCGGCTCGCAATCGGCCGAAAGCATTTGGAGGCGGGATGCCACCACAGGAGTAGCTATGGAGCTTTTGAACATCGCGGTCAGGAACATACGACGCAACGAAAGACGAAGCAGACTCACCATAATTACGATCGTCATCGGCGTAGCCATCCTCATGAACATGCAAGGAATCTACCGAGGCCTCACGACGACGATCTACGGTCACATGATGGCGATGGATACCGCGCAGGTGCAAATAGAAAATGCCACCTACCGAGTCGATGCGAGGCGACTTCCCCTCGACAAGACCATCGACAATCCCGCAGCCCTTGCCTCGATGATCCGAAACCTTCCCGGCGTCAAGGCGGTCTCCGAGCGAATCGACGCCTCGTTCGAAATCACCAACGGGAAGGAAGGCGTGCGCGTCCAGGCCCGCGGGGTGAGTCACGACGAGGCCAGAGTCACCGACCTCGGCAAGAGCATCGTCGAAGGACGCCTCTTCGCACCAGGCGAGCCTGGCCTCGTCATAGGCAAAGGCATGGCGACGAAACTCGGGCTCAAGATCGGTGACGCCGCCTGGTTCACCGCCCTCGATCGCCACTCGGTACGCAACCTCGAATCGGCGCCAATTGTTGGCATTTTTGAATTCGGATTTCCCCTCCTCGACGACTATATGATCTACCTCGATATCGACCAGGCCAGGCAATTCCTCGATCTCGGAAAGGTTGCAACACGACTCGTGGTGCGCGGCGTAGACCCGATAGCCAGCGCCTCGCTCACGAAGGAAATCGCGGCCGCAGTCGCGAAGAACGGCAGCGCTACACAGGAAAACGGGAAAATCCTCACCGTCTACGAATGGAAGACCTTCGCAGAGAATTTAGTTTCAACCATTGAGACAAGACTTCAGCTACTCCTGAGCATCTTGGTGGTTCTTTTCTCCCTCATCATCGCCGGCATTTTCAACACCATGGCGATGAATGTGCAGGAACGCTGGCGCGAAATCGGAACACTCAGAGCCATTGGAATCAGGCGTGCCGGCCTCGAGCGCATCTTTCTCTTAGAAGGAAGCATCATGGGAATCATGGGCTGCATCATTGCCGCAGTACCTGCGACCGCCGTCGGCCTTTGGCTTGGTGTCTGGGGCATCGACATCTCAGGTATCATGCCCCGCGACATACCCATTCCCTTCGGCAGCGTCCTCCACGCCTCGTACTCGGTAATCGACGCGCTACGTGCCATTATCGCTGGCGTAGGCGCGGCCCTCCTAGGCTCCTGGTTTCCAGCAAGACGGGCGGCACGACTTCCCATTGCGGAAGCCATAGCGGCTGTCCGATGAATCACGGAAACGATGCCGCAGGCGCCAAGGGCGCCCGCGAACGCATCTTTGCTGCTGCCACGGAGATCACGGGTCGGGAAGGCCTCGAATCCCTCACGACCCACCTGGTCACCAAGGAGGCGCGCGTCAACCTTGGACTCCTTCACTATTTTTTCGAATCAAAGGATGTCCCAACTGTCGCTGTCCTTCGATCTGCTCGAATTCCTCGAGGTCAAGGTCGCCGAGTTCACCGATCTCATCCTCTAGTCTGCAGCTCCCTTCCTCTCGGAGATCGATATCCTCACGAGCATGAAGGGAGTGAGCGTCTTCACTGGCGCGGTCATTATTTCGACCATCGTCACGGTGGTGCTTTTGTCAGGGCACTCGAGTCACGCGGCATTAGGGTCAGCATGGACATAAAGAACAGGGCGCTTGCCAACATTTTCATCGGGCGCCGGACTTGTTTGACAGTATGGTCGTCGGGTGGTCCATGCAGACTGATATGACCTCGACCATCGTCATCGACGCCTTCACCATGGCGATGATAAGGAGACGGCCGGAAGGCAAACTGCTATTTCATTCAGATCGTGGCGTCCAGTACTGTTCGTCAGCATTTCGAGAGACTTCTCTCGCCGCACTGCCGATGCTGGTCAGGAGCATGAGTCGAAAAGGGAACTGTTGGGACAATGCCTGCCCCTCCTCGCGGGCATCCTCGACGAGGCCTGCGGGCTGATGTGCTATCAGGAAGACGTGAGCAAGGTGGCCGTGGCCCTCGCGGGCTTCAGTCCCGCCGAGGCCGACGGCATGCGCAAGGTCCTGTCGAAAAAGGACGCCGTCACCCGCCTCGAATCTTTCCGCCCGAAATTCGAGGAGGGGGCCGGGGCCCGCGAGGTCGACGAGGCCACGATCGGGGCAGCTTGGGAGATGATCTGCTCCTTCGCCGGCTACAGCTTCGTGAAGGCCCATTCGGCCTCCTACGCACGCCTTTCCTTCCGCAGCGCCTGGCTCCGCGCCCACCATCCCGCCGAGTTCATGGCGGCGGTCATGTCCAACCGAGGCGGCTATTACACGATCCTCGCCTACGCGAGCGAGGCCAGGCGCATGGGGCTCCGCCTCCTCCCGCCCTCGGTCGACGAAAGCGATCTGCGCTCGCGGGGCTCGGGGCGGGACATCCGTTTCGGCCTCGGCCTGATCGCGGGGCTCGGTGAGGCCACGGCGCGCCGCATCGTGGAGGAGCGGAACAGGAGGGGGCCCTACCGCGACATCGACGACTTCGCGCGGCGCATCGATCCCGACCGCGACGACGCCGAGGCCCTTGTCGAATCGGGTGCTCTCGACGGCCTCGTTCCCGAGCTGCGCCGCTCCGCCCTCCTGATGCGACTTCTCCGGCACAGCGCCCTTCGCGAGGTCTCGACGAGCTTGGGGCCGGGTCTCTTCGACCTGCCCGGAGCTGTCGAACCGGCGGGATTGGCTTTTTCGGAAGGGGGCGGAAGGCGGGCCCCCGGCGGGAGGGGGGAGGAAGCTCGGGGAGAATCCTGGGAGATTTCCCGAGAAAGCCCGCGCAGCCGCCTCCTCTCAGAGCTCCGCCGCCTGGGCACGACGCTGGAGGTCCATCCCCTCGCCCTTTGGCCCCAGGCCCTCGCGGCGCCCCGCTGTTTGGCGAAGGATCTCGGCGACCATGTCGGGGAGAGGGTCACCATCCTCGGCTGGCCCGTCACCGCAAAGGAGGTCATGGCGAAGGGCGAGCAGCCGATGGAGTTCGTGAGTTTCGAGGACGAGACGGCCCTCGTCGAGGTCGTGGTATTTCCGGAGGCCTATCGCCGCTTCGGCGGCCTCCTTTTCGAGGAACGCCCCTTTTTCATTAGCGGCAAGGTGGCCCTCGACAGGGGGGGCCTCACGCTCGAGCTTCTGCGCCTCGATGGTATCCCCGATGGGAACTCAGGCCCCGATCGACTCGGAAGAGCCTTTCATGTCTTCCAAGGCTACGGCAACGAGCTCCCGGCTCTTCGCTAGCGTCGCGAGAATGTCCTTCTTCCCCTTGGGCGCGGGAAGGAGGGCGACCAGGCGCAGGGTGTAGCCGTGGCGACCGAGGTTTTTGAGGAGGATGCCGATGGTCGAAACCCAGGAGCCCCCGTCGATGGCTGCCACGAGGACGGGCAGGGGATCGATCTCGATGAACCTTCGAAAGCCCGCGGTATGGAAGGGGCCGAGCTCTCCGTTGCGCGAACGGGTCCCCTCGGGGAAAAGGATGGGGCAAAAGCCCTCGGCCTTTGAGCGCCGCGCGAAGCGTTCGAGGCTTTTCATCGCCTGGACCATGTCGCCTTTGCGGCTTATCAGGGCATGCCCTTGACGCCTGAGAAGGCTCGAAACGAGGGGAACACCCGTGCCGAGTTCTTTTTTCGCGATAAAGCGCACCCTGCAGCGCGACGGCAATAGGTTCCAGATGATGGGAATATCGAAGAGGCTCTGATGATTTGAGACGAGGATGAATCGCTCGGGTAATTCCACGTCGAGGCGGTTTTCGAGCCTCGGCCTCCAGTCTCGCCACTGCGCGAAGACCGCGAAGATCCTTCTCACCGCCTTGCGTTGCAGGTGCTCTGTATAGGAAATCAGTCCCTTGGGATTGAATATCGCGGCGAGCTGGAGGAGTATATCGTAGACTATGAAGAGGCCGACGAGGGCGATGATGCCGAAGAGATTGACCACGGGGCTCCGGCTCCTTTCTGGGTCTGGCAGCGTCACGACATCGCGCACCCTGCGCACAGGGCCTTGCCTCCGCGCATGCCAGTCGATTAATTCCTTATACTACGCGCAACAAGTGGATGGGAAGCCGGACGATCGGCTTGACAGCATAAAGTATATTCTGCTAGCTTTACGAAACGGTTAGTGATCCGGTCCTGTCCGGTTTATGGTATCGTAGTAGCACACACGGAGGGTATCCTTTGGCCACCAAGAGCAGCTCGGCCGAAAAGCGCCAGCGTCAGAACGAAAAGCGGCGCATCCAGAACAAGATGGTAAAATCCTCGATCCGCACGGCCGCGAAAAAGGTCGTCGTCGCCACCCAGAGCAAGGACAAGGCCGCGGCCGACGCAGCCCTCCTCGAAATGGCCAAGAAGATCGACACCGCCGCGCGCAAGGGTATAGTCAAGAAGAACGCCGCCGCCAGGAAGAAGTCCCGGATGCAGCTCCTCGTCAATAGGCTCGGCGTATAATCAGATTTCCTGGTCCAACGCTTGGCGTGGGCCGGGGATCGCGACCGGGGAGAAGTCCCGAAGGGTTCCTCGCGGGATTCGGCGGTCTTCGATTCGGCGACGAAAAAATCCGCACAGCATCCGGGAGACGGAGAGGACCATGGCAGGCAAAGTGACGAAAGCGGAGCTTATCGAAGCGCTGCATGCTACGTCGGCGCTCAACCGCAAGGACATCCACGGCCTCATCGACGCGCTCTTCGAGGAAATCAAGGGCGCCATACTCCAGGAAAAGACCGTTGAGCTCCGTGGCTTCGGAACCTTCGAGGTCAAACTTCGAAAGGGCCGCAAAAGGGCCCGAAACCCCAAGACGGGGGCAATCGTCTCGGTGGAGGACCACGGCGTCGCCGCGTTCAGACCGGGGCGCGAACTCAAGAAGGCCGCCTGGGACATCAAGCCGCGCGCCTCGCAAGTCGAAGAAGACGCGGACTGAATTCCTGCCGCGGTCTTCGCGTTGACAGATCGCCGTCGGCATGAAAGAATAATTTGGGGCCCACGAAGGGCCATTTCCGCCCGCCAAACAGGGAAGAGCCGATGGACAACCGAAAGCGCATACTCCTCGTCGACGACGAACAGATCAACCGCGAATTCTTCGATGTCATGCTTTCGAAGCTCGGCTTCGAGATCAAGCAGGCGGAGAACGGCGTCGACGCCCTCGAGCTCGTGAAGCGGTGGAAACCGGACCTCATCATGCTCGACAACGTGATGCCCCGGCTCTCGGGCTGGGAAGTCACGAAGATACTCAAAACGCACGAAGACTACCGAGACTACTCCGAAATCCCGATCATCATGTTCTCAGCGATGGACGACGTGAAGGACAAGGTCGAAGGCCTCGAGCTCGGCGCCGACGACTACATCACCAAGCCCTTCAACTTCAGCGAAGTGCTCGCGAGGATCAGGGCCGTGCTGAGAACCCACGAGCTCGTCGGCCAGATAGAGCGCCGCGACGAACGGATACGCGTCACCGAAAGCCTCACGAAGACCCTTCTCGAATTCGTCGAGGGGCTGCGCATACCCCTCGAGCGCCTCGCCGCCGACGCAGAATCGGCCTCGAAGGGCGCCATAGAGGACGCCTTCGCGGCGCGGATGCACGAACGAGCCCTCGCCTCCCTCGCCAAGCTTGACGCGCTCGATACCAAGGTAGCATCCTTGAAGGAAGAGGCCGATACGCTCAAGAAGCAGGAAACGGCGCTTCACGCCATCAAGAAGAACCTGCGAGCTTGACCGTGCCGTCCGGGGAGTCCCGATGATCAGCGAAGAAAAGAAGCGGGTCCTGTCCCTTTTCACCGAGGGCCGCAAGCTCTACAAAATGATGGACTTCGCGGGGGCGCGGAAATACTTCGGCGAGGCGCTGAAGACCGATCCGGACGACGGCCCCTCGCGGATCTACTATCTCCGCTGTCAGCATTACATCGAAAATCCGCCTCCCGAGGATTGGGACGGCGTCTGGGTCATGAAGACCAAATGAATGGAGCGAGAATGGCGCGTCACAGGAACGAGACTCCCGACTACGTCGTAGCGACCACCCTGGGGGCCGAGACCTCCTTCAAGGGGACGCTGAGTTTTAGGGATTCGCTCCGCATCAGGGGAAATTTCGAGGGCGACATCGACGCCACCGGCAGGCTCTACATCGACGGTGACGCGACGGTAAGCGCCGGGCACATCGTCGCCACGAGCGTCGTCATCGGGGGGACAGTCCGTGGGGACATCGACGCCCCCGATCGCGTGGAAATGCTCCCCAGCGCCAAGGTTTACGGAAATGTCCGCACGGCGCGGCTCAGGATCGCCGACGGCGTCGTCTTCGAGGGCGCCTGCGAAATGATACGGGAACCGGCCTCCTTCTCCCCCTTCGCGGCGGGAAGCGAAGCCGTCCAGACCGCAGAGAAGCGGGGAAGCTGAGCCTCCGCCTTTTCGAAAACCATCCGAGTTCCGAAAAGGCCCTTGCTGAGCCCCCTTTTATCGATATTGACAACAGGTACGGATGTTCCTATAGTCGGACGATCGACCGCGGCGGAACGACGTGGTCGTTCCGCCGCGAGGACTTGCCGCACGCCGGTCGCCGGGCTTTCGCGGGCGGACCACGGGTTCGCCGAGGCCGAAGCACCCCGACCATCAATCCCCACACTACGAAGAACGAGGGCAGGCCGAAAGCGGCGTGCCTCGGAGCATTGAGGGAGCAACTATGGCGATTATTCGGAAGCGCAAGACTCAGGACGCGGCTGACGCCGGAGCGGCGGAGGGCGAAGGCCAACAGGAGCTGACCCTTCAGGAAGGCGATTCGGCGGCCGACGAAGGCGCGGCCATTGATGAAGGTTCCTTTCCGGTCCTGGGCGATGAAGGCATGACGGAGTCGGATGAGGAACTCGCCGAAGGCGGGGCCGAGGCCCCGTCCGGCATCGAACCGGGCGAGGAGAACGAGGGGCGCAGCCCCGTCCGCATCCGCGTCAAGCGCAAGGTCTCGCGCGAGGGCTCCGCCTCGGGCCAGCCGACGCCCCCATCGCAGGGAGGACCATCAACCAACGGCTGGAACCAGGGATCGGCGGCCGCACGGGATGCCGATCGCGAGCCCGGCTTCCTGCGCAGGCAGGAGAGCTTCGAGCGCAATCAACCCGAGGTAGCCTCGCGGGTCGAGGGCTACCGCGAACCCAACGGGGGGCGCGGCGACCTCGGAGAGAATCGCTCCCGCCTCTCCATCAACGACCTTACCGAAATGGGTCTCAAGGAGCTCCGCGACCTCGGCTCCAAGTACGGCATCAATCATGAGGAGATGATCGCCTACAAGAAGCAGGAGCTCATCTTCTACATCCTCAAGGCCCACACGGATCGCGGCGGCATCATCTACGCCTATGGATCCCTCGAGATACTCCCCGACGGCTACGGCTTCCTCCGTTCGCCGCAGAATTCCTACCTGCCCGGCACCGACGACATCTATATCAGCCCCAGCCAGATCAGGCTCTTCAACCTGAAGACGGGCGACACGGTCTACGGGCAGATCCGCAGCCCCAAGGAGGGCGAGCGCTTCTTCGCGATGCTCCGCGTCGAGCAGGTCAACTTCGACGAACCCGCCGTCGCCCAGAACCGCATCCCCTTCGAGAACCTCACGCCCCTGTATCCGAACCAGCGCCTCAACCTCGAGACAGATACCAAGGAACTCTCGACCAGGATCATCAATCTCTTCTGTCCCATCGGGAAGGGCCAGCGCGCCCTTATCGTCTCCCCGCCCCGAACGGGCAAGACGATATTGATGCAAAAGATCGCCAACGCGATCACGGCCAACCAACCCGAGGTCTATCTCATCGTCCTCCTTATCGACGAGCGCCCCGAGGAAGTCACCGACATGGAGCGCACGGTCAAGGCCGAGGTCATCTCCTCGACCTTCGACGAGCAGGCCACCCGCCACGTCCAGGTCGCCGAAATGGTCCTCGACAAGGCCAAGCGCCTCGTCGAGCACGGCAAGGATGTCGTCATCCTCCTCGATTCCATCACCCGCCTCGCCCGGGCCTACAACCAGACCGTACCGACGAGCGGCAAGATACTTTCGGGCGGCGTGGATTCCAACGCCCTCCACAAGCCCAAGCGCTTCTTCGGCGCGGCGCGCAACATCGAGGGCGGCGGTTCCCTCACCATCATCGCGACGGCCCTCATCGACACCGGCTCGCGCATGGACGAAGTCATCTTCGAGGAGTTCAAGGGCACGGGCAACATGGAGATCAACCTCGACCGGAGGCTCTCCGACCGACGCCTCTTCCCGGCGATCAGCATCAAGAAATCGGGCACGCGGAAAGAGGAGCTCCTCCTCACGGACGAGGAGCTCCAGAAGATCTGGGTTCTCCGCAAGGTCATCAACCCGATGGAGGACGCCGAAATCATGGAGCTCCTCATCGACCGGATGATGAAATCGCGCAACAACGAGGCCTTCTTAAAGTCGATGAATACCCCGATGGGTGGCGATTAGGGAAGAAGACCGCGGAGGCGCCGAAATTGCGGTGACTGACGATTTCCGCTTTGCGGAAATCGTCCCGCCGAGCGAGGCGAAGGCGAGGCGCAGGCGAGGCGAAGGCCAGGGGCCGATTGACCTTGGGGTCAAAAGAGTATATTTTCATTTGGCGAAATCATGCGCGATCCAGGCGGCTTGCCGCCTTTCGCGACGTCGGTCCCGGCGAATGCCGAGATGGCCGGTTTTCAGACATTCAGTGCAGTGGCACAGCGAGGTAGATCATGAAGGCGAGCATTCATCCCAAGTACGAGATGACGACGATTACCTGCGCCTGCGGCAATGTCATCGAGACCCGTTCGACGGTGAAGAATATCCAGGTGGAAATTTGTTCCGCCTGCCACCCCTTCTTTACCGGGAAACAGAAACTCGTCGACACCGCTGGACGCATCGAGCGTTTCAACAAGAAATACGGCATCAAGGCGCCGGTCGAGAAATAAGCGACCAATCGGCGTTCCCTGTCGCCGACTTGAAAAGGCCCGCCCCACGGCGGGCTTTTTCATTGGTGCGCCCGGCAGGGCGCACCCACGGGCGGGTGAAAGTCCCGTACGGACCTGGTAAGGGCAGCCAGTAGCCGAAGGCCAAGGGTGTCAGGGGCGACCCTGAATCTAAGTTGGGGACGACACGAAGTTGATGGTTCCTCGGGCGATTTCAGACATCAGCCGCAGACTCGACTGTGCTTTCATTTGAACATGTCTTCATATGATCATGTGCGCATATGAACAAGGAAAACTCGCCGCGCCTGCGTGTTCAGCCTACCAAGAACTCACCCGCCCGGAAACTACGGCTGCCCCTGGAAGATCTTACCCGGGAATTTCGAAGACGCCCTCGAGGATGTGCTTCGGCCCATAGGCGAAATGGAGTAGCTCCTCGCGGCTCGTGACGCCCGAAAGCACGAGGACGGTCTCAATGTCGGTTTCGACGCCGGCGACTATGTCGGTGTCCATGCGGTCGCCGACGATGGCCGTCTCCTCACGGGTCGCGCCGAGGCGCTTGAGGGCATGGCGCATGATGAGGGGATTGGGCTTGCCGACGAAGTAGGCCTTGCGCCCCGTCGCGAGTTCGATGGGAGCGATGAGGGCACCGCAGGCGGGGATCATGCCCGTCTCGGAGGGGCCGTTGAGGTCGGGATTGGTGCCGATGAGGCGGGCCCCGCCCAGGACGAGGTTGACGGCCTTTTCGATGGTGTCCAGGCCGTAGCTATGGGATTCGCCGATGACGACATAGTCCGGATTGACGTTGTTCATCGTGTAGCCGGCTTCGTAGAGGGCGTTGATGAGGCCGGGCTCGCCCAGGACGTAGGCCGAGCCGCCGGGGCGCTGGCTCGCGAGAAAGGAGGCCGTGGCGAGGGCGCTCGTATAGAAGTGCTCCGGCCCCACCTCGATGCCGAGGCGTTCGAGCTTTTGGGAAAGCTCTATGGGCGAACGTTCGCTCGAATTGGTCAGGAAGAGGAATCGCTTGTTCCTTTCCTTGAGCCAGGCGACGAATTCGGCCGCACCTCGGAGAAGACGGTTCCCATGATAGATAACCCCGTCCATGTCGATGATGAAGGCCGATTTGCCCCTGATCGTGTCGAGATTGCTTTCCATGGCCTGGATAGTAGCCTGCGGCCGCAGGTCGGCCAAGGGTGGCAGTGCGCCTCGGGCCAAGGGAGGCGCTGCGCTCCCAGGCTAGGGCAGCCTCTCCAGATCCGCGAGAAGGGAAGCCATTCGCCGCCCCGCCCTCCCCCGATGCGAAACGAGGTTCTTTTCGTCCTGCGAAAGCTCGGCGACGCTCTTGCCAAGTTCGGGCAGGAAGACGATGGGATCATAGCCGAAGCCGCCCTTGCCGCGGGGAGCGCGGAGAAGTTCGCCCGGACAGGTCTCCTGGATGACGAAAACCCGTTCATCGTCGAGGATGAGGGCGAGGGCGCAAACGAAGGCGCAGCGCCGGTCTTCGAGTCCCTCGCAGTTTTCGAGGAGGAGGGCGTTGCGCTCCGCCGAATCGAGCTTGCGCCTTCCATCCTCCGAGCCGTAGCGTGCCGAAAGAACACCGGGCGCCCCGCCGAGGCCGTGGACGGCGAGGCCCGAGTCGTCGGCAAGGGAGGGACTGCGGGTGAGGGCGTAAAGGGCTCGGGCCTTGATCAGGGCGTTCTCGATATAGGTAGTGCCGTTTTCCTCGACATCAAAGGCCGGATGCCCAACCTCCGCGGGTCTCCTGAGCTTATGGCCGGGGAAGAGGGGGGCGAGCTCGACGAGTTTGTGTGCGTTGCCTGTCGCGACAAGGAGTTCCATGGAGGCAGCCTAGCCTGCTCGGTGTCGGGGCGGCAAGTCTGATCCTGTTTCTTGAGATAATGGATACCCGAGTCCACCGAGCCCTTCGGCACCTTGAGCAGGCGGGCGACGACCGAGTTGGGCACGAGGGGGCGAAAATTCCTCAAATCAGCCAAGGCGCATTCATACTCCTTTCTCGATCTTTCGAGGGCCCCAAGGAGTCCTTCCCGCTGCAGCTCTCCCACTTCTTCGGCAAGCCGAGCCTCATAGATGCGAATGGCGCTCCAGGCGCGGTTTCGGCGCGCCGTCATCCTCTCGAAACGACAGCGCTCGATTTCCAGAAAGCGGCGAGCCTGGGCGAGGGCCAAGGACAAATGGGTCTCGGGAAGGCCCGTGATCTCCGCGGCGAGGCGGGTCTCGCGATCTCCGGCCTCCCAGGCGCACTTGATGAGAAGGTAGAGGATGCGGCTGTCGCGTGCCTTCCTGTGCCGCCGAGACGTGAAAATCGGGGCACGATCGATCGAAGGCTCGATGGCCAGGACATCGCTTTCGCTTTCCCACTCGTAATGTTCGGGGTCGGCGAAACGAAGGGAGCGCTCGCAGGCCATGTCGCGCTCGCGAAGACGGCGTTCGTCCCTTCTGTAGCTTTTGGCCAGATAGCGCAGGCTCGAGGAGACATAGCTTTCGAAACTCGAACCTCTATCAACATAGCGGTCGAGCAGGGAAAGGATGCGCTCTCGATGATGCGCGAGGCTATCGGCCGCCTGATCGACCGTGTCGAAGCCGAATCTCCCCGGATCGCTGTAGAGAATCTTGCCCAGGGCCGCGAGAAAGGCCCTGCGCCCCTCCTCGCTCTTCTTCCACTCCCCCCATCGCGATTCAAAGCCGAGCTCCTCCATGCTTTCCTCCTCGGAGAGACAAAGCAGGAGGCATGCCAGGCGCCGAATCGACAGGCGAGGTAACGAAGTTTCTACCGTGGCTCCAAGGAATTAGCATGAGCGGAAAAGAGAAGACTTTTCCGCAAGACGAAGGTCCCGTGCAGGATGCTTACATTCGCTTACATAAACCCTTCGTCGCCGAACCAGGGCCGGAAGGCCTCGAGAAGCATATCGCGGACATCCTCGACCTTGCCGCGGATGGAAAGACCTGCAGCGAGCCTGTGGCCGCCGCCGCCGAAGCGCGCGGCGATCGAGCCGACGTCGATCCGCTCATGCGATCGAAGTCCGACGGTGCAGTCGTTCTCACTTTCTTGCCGGATGATCATCGCCGACTCGCAGCCCGCGACGGTTAGCAGCAATTGATAGAGCATGTCCGAATCGCGGCTGGCGAGGCCGAATCGCTGCTGGTCCTCGAGGGTCATGAAGGAAACGAGGAGTTTCCCGTCGAAATGGGGCTCGACGCGGGTGAGGAACTCGCCCATGAGCTTGCGCGACAGGAGGGACTTGCCGCTATGCATCATGCCGTAGATTTTTTTCGGCGAGGCACCGGCTGCGACGAGGCGGGAGGCGGCGGCCCAGGTTTCGGCCGAGCCCTCGTCGAGATGGCGCCAGTAGCCGGTATCGGTGGAAAGCCCGAAAAAGAGGTACTCTGCCTCCTCTTTGGTCGGCCGGTCGCCCGCCGCCTCGATGAGGGCGAGGATGAGGCTCGTTACCGAGGGGGCGCGGTCGTCGATGAAGAGGACGTCGCCCTGGGCCTCTCCCGATGCATGGTGATCGATGAAGGCGAGGGGCACCTTGGGCAGACTGTCGGCGATGGATCCGATGCGCTTGATGCTCGAGCAATCGACGATGATGGCCGCCGCCCTCTCGGTGCCGTCGACCTCGGGAACGACGGGCTGAAAACGGTGCTCGAAGGGCATGATCTCGGTGCGAGTAAAGGGGCCCGAGGAACAGAGGGCTATCTTCTTGCCCCGCCGCCTGAGCCAGGATCCGAGGGCGAGTTGGGAGCCGACGCAATCGCCGTCGGGCTCCTTGTGCCCAATGACGAAGAAGACGGAATGATCGTCGATGAACTCGAGGAGTTCGGGGGGAACGGCTTTCATGGGTGTCCACACAGGAGGAAGGCGGTCTGGGGCCTGTCGCCGGAGACGACGGGCCGACCATCCTTGATATAGACATCGATTTCGGTGCGAAGGCCGAAATCCTCGAAATACAGCCCCGGTTCGACCGAGAAACAGGCACCCTCGATGAGTTCTCGATGATCGGGAAATTCGATCGAATCGAGGTTGGCCCCGGAGCCATGGACCTCGACATCGATGCCGTGGCCGGTGCGGTGGCGCAGGGCCTGGGCATAGCCGGCCGAAAGAAGGTGGCCACGCACATGGGCGTCGACCTCGGCGCCGCTCACGCGCCGGCCCTCGGCCGCAGCAGCGGCGATGAAGCTCACCGCGGCGTCGCGGGAGGCTATCAGGGCGGCGAAGGGGGCCTGGGCCTTTGCGGGAACCGTTCCGCCGAAGACGCCGAGCCAGGAAATATCGGCGTAGATCGAACCAAGGGTCTTCATTTTCGCCCAGAGATCGAGCTGGATGATGTCGCCTTCGGCGAAGGCGCGATCTTTGGCGGGGTCGGGGGCGAAGTGGGGATCGTTCGAATGAAGGCCGGCGCCGACGATGGGGGGATGATCCGTTTCCATGCCCATCTCCTCGAAAAGGCCCAGAATCCACGATTGGACCTCGACCTCGGTCGCTCTTTCGCGCCGCCGATAGCGCTCGTCGACCCGGGCCCAGACGCGACGCACGACCTCGTAGAGATTGCGGGCGGCCCTTTCGTGGCTTTCGATGCCGGAGCCGTCGATGAGGCCTTGAAGGCGCTGCACGAGACCGTCTGCGGGTACGAGGACGATGCCGGCCGATTCGAGGAGGAGGGCCGTGCCATGATCGAGGGTGGAGACCGCCGAAACGGTTTCGGACCATTGGACGCCGACCCTCCTGCCCTTGAATCGCTCGAGAAGGGAGATCAGGCCTGCGCGGGAATCGTAGCGGAGCAGGGCTCCCGGCAGGGAATCGAGGGCCCCCGGCTCGACCCCGTGGACGATGCGGAGGGGCTCGCCCGTCGCAGGCACGAAATAGAACCACCAGCGGCTATTCGTCGTATCGGGGGGAAGATCCAGGATTCTGTCGGAGAGGGAATCACGGTGATGGAAGTTGCAGAAAAGCCACCAATCGACGCCGGCATCCCGCAGGGCCGCGCTGATTTTCGCGAGATCGAACATGGGAGAGAAATCCTTTCCGGCCGCGACCGAAACCTCCCATGGAGGCGATCGGACACGAACATGGGACTATAGTACCGAGGCGAGGCGATATCGCCCAGGCCGGAAAGGCCGATGGGACCCGAAAAGCGCCTATTTTCGAAATCGCTACGAGAATGCCGGCCTCGGGCTCAGAACTTGATTTGCAGATCCTTTATGTCGGCGAATTTGCCCTTGCCGGCCTGGGAATCGAGCACGCCCCACGAAGAGTCGGTCCGGTCGCTCGAAGCGTAGATCCTGATGTGGTCGAAGACGCCGTCCTTGTAGAATACCATCGCATAGGGATAGGCCGTGTCATGGCCAAAGACGATCTCGGCCTTGCCGCCCGGCACGAACCAGGTGATAGGCACGTAGACGTCGGCAAGGTTAATCGGACCCTGACGGTAGACGAGACGATAGCCGTCGGCGTGGGAATAGATCTTCACCACGTCGAGGCGGACGGGATAATAGGACGAGGTATCGGCCGCGAGACCGAGGGCAAGCGCGACCAAGACAACCAGTATGACGATCCTTCGCTTCATTCGATCCTCCATGCTCCCCCTAGTATAAAGCCGGACGCGGCCAATGCAAGCCGGACCGCGCAGCGCGCTTTCGCGGGGCCGAAGTGAAGGCTAGACTCTCGCAATGACGCACTCCAACCCGGCCGTCGCGCGGCGCCTCGAAAAGGTCCTCGCCCTCCTCGGCCCGCTGTGGCCCGATGCCAGGGCCCTTCTCACGTACACGAACTGCTTTGAGCTTCTATGTTCCGTCATCCTCTCGGCCCAATGCACCGACGAGCAGGTGAACCGCGTGACCCCGGCCCTCTTTGCGCGCTGGCCCGATCCCCCGGGCATGGCGAAGGCCGGCCTCGCCGAACTCGAGGAGGCGATCCGGAGCATCGGTTTCTGGAAGACGAAGGCCAGGCACCTCCGAGAGTCGGCCTCGATGATCGTCGCCGAGCACGGGGGGCGGGTGCCCGATACCATGGAGAAACTCCTCACGCTGCCTGGTGTCGGTCGAAAGACTGCCAACCTCGTGCTCTCCTCCTGCTTCGGCCGGCCCGGCATCATTGTCGACACGCACGTGCTGCGCGTCGCCCAACGTCTCGGCATAGCCGACAAGGCGGACCCCGCCCTCGTCGAGAAAATCGTCGCCGCCAACGTCCCCGCGGAGTCCTGGACGCGGCTGTCGCACGCCATCAACCGTCACGGCAAGTATGTATGCCGGGCCAGGAAGCCCGACTGCCCGGCCTGCCCCCTCGCGGGCTTCTGCCCTCGCAAGGGAGTGGCAGCCGCGGAGAGGCGAAAACCCGGAGCACGTTGAAGCATTTCCGCCCTCCCACCGCGTAGGGAAGGCATGGGTGATATCGAAGAGGCCTTGGCCCTTTCGCGCGAGCGTTTCGGCATCGAGCAGTTCCATCCCCTCCAGCGCCTCGCAATAGCCAATATCCTCGAGCAGCCGGCGCCGGAACCGGCGGCCGGGGAGGCGGAACCCTCCCCCTCGCGGCAGGTCGTCATCCTTCCGACAGGGGCGGGAAAGTCTCTTTGCTTCCAGGCCCCGGCCCTCGTGTTGAAGAGACCGACCCTCGTGCTCTACCCCCTCATCGCCCTGATGGAGGACCAGCTCCGTCGCCTCGCCCTGGCGGGCGTCGAGGCCGCCCTGTTTCGCGGCGGGCAATCGCCCGGGGAACGGGCGGCAGCCCTGACGGCCCTTCGCTCGGGCCGGGCGCCCATCGCCCTGGCCAACCCCGAGGTCCTCGCTTCGAGCGAACTCCGCAGGGAACTCGCCGACATCGGGATCGACCATCTTGCGATCGACGAGGCCCATTGCGTGTCGGAGTGGGGCGAAACCTTCAGGCCGGCTTATCTCGAGATCGGGGCGATAGCCGAAGTCCTGCGACCGCGATTCACGAGCGCCTTCACGGCCACGGCCAGCCCCCTCGTGCTCGAGGCGGTCACGAAGCGGCTCTTCGGCGACAAGCCCTGGCACCTCGTCGCGGGAAACCCCGATAGACCCAATATCCACTGGTCCGTCCTGCCCACCCTTTCGCGTTACCGCAGCCTCTTTCGGCTCTTGGAGAACGAAGGACGCCCCCTCATCGTCTTCGCCTCCTCGCGCAGGGGAGTCGAGAAGATAGCCGCTGCCATCAGATCTCGACGCCCCGATCTCGATCTCCGCCTCTATCACGCAGGCCTCGAGGCCGGGGAAAAGCGGGCCATCGAGTCGTGGTTCCTCGGCTCCGACGCCGGCCTCCTCGTCGCGACCTGCGCCTACGGCATGGGGGTGGACAAGAAAAATATCAGGACGGTTATCCACTGGGAGGCTCCGGCGAGCGTCGAGGCTTATCTGCAGGAGGCGGGGCGCTCGGGGCGGGATAGCCTGCCCGCGAGGGCCATTCTCCTCCTCGGACGCGACGAGGGCCGTAGGGCAGGCGCGGCAAAGGGCTCGGTGGCGGGGCTCGAGGACGGGACGAGGGCTGCCCGAAGGGCTGCCTTCCTCGAATGGGCGCTAGGCGAAAGGACCTGCCGCAGGAAGGGTCTTCTCACCCTTCTAGGCGCGGGAATGGAAGGCCCCTGCCAGGGATGCGATATCTGCGATGGCGGGGCGCCCCGGTCCTTCGAGGGAGAGGAGGAAATCTTCGAGTTCGTATCCCGCCATCGAAGACGCTGGAATCGCGAGGAGGTCGCGGAACGACTTTGTCGCGCGACGGGCCCGATCTGGTGTAGCCGAGGGTTCGAAGCCTTTCCCCTTCCCTTCGCCGGCAGCCTTTCGTCCTGGCGCAGGGAAGAGGTCGGGGCGGCGATCCGCGCCCTCCTCGACGAGGGGCGGTTGACCGAAAGAAAGGGGGGGCCGTGGAAGGGGCGGCTCGAGCCGGGTCGAGCCTCAGCCGCCACCCTTCGTCTCTTCCTTCGGAGATCGGGGAGGGGGGGTAGGTCGACTGTAATTGCGGGGGTGGTGGGGGGAGATCACCCCGACGTAGCGAAAGAGGGTCCAGATGACAAGCACGGCCCCAAGGCAAACAAGGACGCGCCAGTCCGTGAGAACCTTGACCGACAGATCGATTAAGCCTTTGAGGTCCACCCTAGGCCCTCTCATCGGGCGAAAGGGCCTCGGCTTGGCCGTAGAATCCCCTCTCGAGGGCGCTTCGAGTGGAGTCGGCGAGGCCCTCGAGCGAAAGGCCGTAGCGGACCCGCCCGCCCCTTTCGACGCGGCGCGTCACGCGAGCCCTGCAAGGAAGCTGGCCGCGGGGAAAGTGAAGCCTGAGGTCGAAATGGGAACCGGGTCTGAGGAGGGGCAGCTCCGGATCGAGGCTGATCTGGAGGCCGCCGGGGCTCGCATCGTGGATTTCGGCCTTGGCCCTGAGCTGATGCTCCTCCGCGCCGAAGTAGCCATGGCGCCTCAAGAACCACGCCAGTTGACGGGAAAATACCCAAGAAAGGCGGATGGCCTCGTCATCGAGGGGGCGGGGGCGATCCTTGCCGTTGGCGAGATGGACGAAGGCCACGACGGATCGCCAGTACACGACGGGACAGACCAAAAGCGAGGCCAGGCCCTCCCTGCTTTCTCCCTTGACGTATCTGAAAAGCTCCGTGTCGCCGCCTAGGGATTCGAGGCCTTCAGCCGCTAGAACCATCGCCTCGGTGACGAGCCGGTCCTGGCCCGAGGGGTCGCGCTCCATGAAGCCTGGCGCCCAGGCCGCGGGCACATAGAGAATTCTGCCGAAGCGCGCCGCCACCGCCTCCGCACGGTTCTCCGGCCCCGCGCCGTCGTGGAGCATCCGGAGCCGGCTCGTCGAGGCCAGGCGCGAGGCCGCCGTCCTGAAGCTGGTTACGAGGCTGCCGAGGTCGCTCGTGTCCAGGCCGGCAGTCTCCTCGGGTTGGATGATTTCGGCGAAGTCGAGGCTCCTCGGAAAGGCGGCGGTCGCCTCACATTCGGGCACGAGAAGCTCGGCGGCCAGTCCCGAGGGGTCGGGGATGCGGGGCCAGCGCCTTTCGAGACCTCGATACAGTCCTCCTTGGGGCCTGAGCTCGAAACGTGGCCCCGAGGCCTTCCACACCACGGCGCCGAAGGCGAAGGCCTGGTCGTGAAGCCTGAAATGCACGCTGACGCCCTCGCCCGCCCTGAAACGCGGGGCCGATTCGCGCATCGGGGAGAATACGAGGGTCTCCCTCCCGACCGAATCGAGGACGGCCGATCCCGTCCGTCCGGGCGCGTGCAGGCGAAAACGTTCACCGCGCTGCTTCGCCTCGGTCAGCACGAACTCCCTTTCGACCTTGTCGATTTCTGCCGCCATTGTCCGCTCTCCTCGTCTTATCCAACATTGTCGGCGGGGAAATCGCACTTACTGAGAAGTCCGGATTGAAGAAGGAGGGGGCGGTCGATAGTATAGATCCGTGCCGGACGCATCCGTCGACGAGGGCGGACCGGAAAAGACGAAAGGGGATCAGCGATGCCGCACTACATCGACCTCGACCAGAGCGAGGCCGGAAAGAGACTCATCGGGCGCAAGGCCGCCACGAGGATCGGCGATACGCTCGACGCCGCGCGCGTCGGAGCCTGCGCCCTGGCGATGGGAGGCGGACTCGCCTTCAACTACGCGGCGACGCCCGTCGACGGGAAGCTCGTCGACCTTCTGGGCGAGCTCGCCCGCGGGCAGGAGCTCGTCGAAAAGCTCTCCCTCCTCGCCAAGGGCGAGGTGATGAACACCGGAGAGAAGCGCATGGTCCTCCATCACCTCGCGCGCGGCGAACTCGCGGGGCCTGTCGTCAAGAACGGCAGAAATTACCGCGAATTCTACGAGGGGGAGAGAAAGAGGATCGCCGAATTCGCGCGGAAGGTGCGATCGGGAGAACTCCGCGGCTCGACGGGCAAGACCTTTACGACGGCGATCCAGGTCGGCATCGGCGGCTCGGATCTCGGTCCCCGCGCCCTCTACCTGGCCCTCGAGCGAGCCGAACGCGCGGCAGGCAGGGCCCGCCTCGCGGCGCGCTTCATTTCCAACGTAGACCCCGACGACGCCGACGCGGTGATCGGCTCCATCGACCTCGCCTCGAGTCTCTTCATACTTGTGTCCAAATCGGGCACGACCCAGGAGACCCTCGCCAACGAGACCCTCGTGCGCGCCAGGCTGGCGGCCGCCGGCCTCGATCCGGCGAAGCACTTCGTCGCCGTGACGAGCGAGACGAGCCCCCTCGCTAAGAGCCCGAATTTCCTCGCCTCCTTTTTCATGGACGACTACATCGGAGGCCGCTATTCCTCGACGAGCGCCGTGGGCGGCGTCATTCTCTCCCTCGCCTTCGGCCCCGAGTCCTTCGAGGAGCTCCTCGAAGGCGCCCACGAGGAGGACCTCCTCGCCCTCGAGCCCGACATCCGCAAAAACCCCTCCCTCCTCGACGCCCTGATCGGAGTATGGTACCGCAACGGCGCGGGCTATGGGACGACGGCCATCCTTCCCTACTCCGAGGCCCTCTCGCGATTTCCCGCCCACCTCCAGCAGCTCGACATGGAGTCGAACGGCAAGCGCGTCAACCGCTTCGGGAAGGCCCTGTCCTACGCGACGGGCCCCGTGATCTTCGGCGAGCCGGGCACCAACGGCCAGCATTCCTTCTACCAGCTCCTCCACCAGGGCACGGACGTAATTCCCCTCCAATTCATAGGATTTAGGGAGAACCAAATCTCTTCCGACGTGAGATCGGAGGGCTCGACGAGCCGCGCCAAACTCAACGCGAATCTCGCCGCCCAGATACTGGCCTTCGCCCTCGGCAAGAGCGCCCCCGACTCCAACAAGGAATTCCCCGGCGGCAGGCCCTCGACCCTGATTCACGGCGAAAGGCTCGACGCGAAAGCCCTCGGCGCCCTCCTCGCCCACTTCGAGAACAAGGTGGCCTTCCAGGGCTTCGCCTGGAACCTCAATTCCTTCGACCAGGAGGGGGTCCAGCTCGGCAAGGTCCTCGCCAAGAAGGTGCTCGCGATGGATGCCGACGCGGCGCTTTCCGCTTCGGGCGGGGCGTCGGCGAAGGCCGGCAGGTCGGCGGCGGCCGATGAGTCGGGGGCGGCGGACGAGGCTCTCGCCGCCTACGCAAGGCTCCTCGGGACGGGCGCGGGCAAGTGATGTCCGAGCGCTGCATCGCATTTACGGGCGGAGGCACGGGGGGGCACATCTACCCGGGCCTGGCAGTCGCCGCCGAGCTCCGGAAAGTCTTCGACGGCCGCATCGTCTGGCTTGGTTCGAAAAAGAGCTCCGATCGTGCCCCCGTCGAGGCCGCGGGCATAGAGTACATGGCCTTGCCCGCGGGCAAGCTCAGGCGCGAACTCTCCCTCGAGAACGTCGCGGACGCCTTCCGGGTCGTCGCGGGTTATTTCGCCGCGAAACGGGCCCTGCGCCAACTACGACCAATGCTTATATTCTCGAAGGGCGGCTATGTGAGCGTCCCGCCCTGCCGCGCCGCGGCAGCCCTCGGCATACCGGTCTTCACCCACGAGTCGGACCTTTCTCCGGGCCTCGCGACGAGGCTCAACGCGGCGAAGGCGGAAAAGGTCCTCGTCGCCTGGGAGGAAACCCGCGACAGCCTTCCCGCCGCAGCACGGGCGAGGGTGGAGGTCGTCGGCAACCCGATGCGCGCCGCCATCCTCGAAGGCGACGCGGAGCGGGGCAGGAGCCTCCTCGGCGTCCCCTCCGGCATGCCCGTCGTCCTCGCGATGGGCGGAAGCCAGGGGGCCCTCCAGGTCAACCGCCTCGTCGAGGGAGCCCTGCCCGCCCTTCGCGACAGGGCCTTCGTCGTCCACCAGACGGGCGAAGCCGTCGTGGAGTCGGGCGTGGACGTCGCGGGAAGCGGCCTCGGCCCTGCCTTCGAAAACTACCGACGCTTCGCCTTCATAGGCGAAGAGCTGCCCGACATCTTGGCGGCGGCGGACATGGTGATCGGCCGCGCAGGAGCCGGTGCCCTCCAGGAGGCCGCAGCCCTCGCCAAGCCCATGATCCTCGTGCCCCTCGCGGGGACAGGGACTAGGGGCGATCAGGTGGACAACGCGCGCCATTTCGAAAAAAACGGAGCGGCGAAGGTCCTCCTCGGGGAGGGTGCGCGCCCCGAGGCCCTCGCCGGGGCGATTCTCGCCTGGCTCGACGCACCCGAGATCGCGAAGGCGGCCGGGAAGGCCGCCGCAACCCTCGTCAATAAGGACTCCGCCGCGCAGATCGCGCGACTCATCATCCAAAGGATCGGAGCACAAGCATGAACACCCTCGACTGGATCTTCCTCGCGCTACTCCTCTTGGCCGGCTTCCGGGGTTTGATGCAAGGAATAGTGAAGGAGCTTTCCTCCGTCGCCGCTCCGGTCGCGGGGGTGGCCGCCGCGGTCTTCCTCTACAAATGGGGCGCCGAGGTCCTACGGACGCAATTCAAGCTTCAGTTCGCACCGGAGGTCGTCGCCTGCCTGATCCTCTTCATCGCTGCATTCATAATTGTGAAGATAATCGCCACCATCGTCCGCGAGGGGCTGGAGGCGGCCCATCTCGACAAGCTCGACAAGGGCCTCGGCTTCGTCGCCGGCCTCGTCGAGGGGCTCGTCGTCGTGGCCCTCGTCCTCATCGTGCTCCAGGTGCAACCGGTCTTCGACGTGAAAAGGCTCCTCGCCGACTCGATTTTCGCGAAGACCCTCCTCCCCATCGTCGGGCCGGAGGTGGCCAAGGCCTTCAGCTCCCTCGCCGCTCCGGCGGGAAAGCTCCCCGCGAACCTCGTGCCCTCCATTTCAGCGCCCAAGCCCTGAGGCTGCGGTGTTCGACAACCTGATCGGGCAGGGCGAGCTCCGCTCCCTCCTCGAAGGCGACATCAGGGGCGGGAAGCTCCCTCCCTCCCTTCTCCTCTCGGGGCCTCCGGCCTCGGGCAAGCTCACGGCCGCCCTCGAGCTCGCGCGGGTCCTTTCCTGCGAGGCGGTCGAGGTCGGCGCGTGGAATTGCGCCTGTTCCTCCTGCTCACGGCATCGCGCCCTCGCCCACCCCGACCTCCTCCTCTTCGGGAGGAGGAGCTTTCCCGAGGAGATCCCGGCGGCCTTCGATACCTTCGCCGCGACCCCGGGCAAGGCGGGCTCCTTCTTTTTCATCAGGGCAGTCCGCAAGCTCGTCAAGCGATTCGAGCAGGTCCTCTGGGAGGGCGAGGAGGCGAAGCTCGGCAAGGCCGCCTCCCTCGTCAACGACCTCGAGGAGCGCCTCGCCTACATCGATCCGGAAGCGGTTTGGTCGACGCCCGGCGGCCCCCCTACTGTCAATGGCCAGGCAGCGGCCAAGATGCTGAAGGACGCCCTCAAGGCCGCGGAAGAAATCGTACCAATTGCATCGAAACTCGAGGCCTTCGCTCCCGACATGCCGCCCGTGGCCCAGGTGCGAGCGGTCGAGCACTGGGCACGCCTCGCCCCCTGGGGTCGACGCAAAACCGTCGTCATCGAAAACGCCGAGGCGATGAACGAGTCGGCGCGCAACGCCCTCCTCAAAATTCTCGAAGAGCCGCCCGCCTCCGTCGTCTTCGTCCTCGTCACGCCGAGGCGGCAGGCGATGATGCGCACCATTCTTTCCCGCGTCCGGACCTACCCCTTCGCCTCGCGCGGGGCCGAAGCATCTCGCGAGGTTCTCGAAAAGGTCTTCCGCGCCGAGGTCGCTCCTGTCGAAGGAGGCGGGCCCGCCCTCCTCAGCCCGGAGCGCTGGCTCGCCTCCAAGAGGGCCTTCCCTCCGGAAAAGGCCCGCCACTTCGCCTCGGGTCTCGTCGCCGCCGTGCTGGCCGAGCGCCTCGCCGCGGGCCTCGCGCACGGGAGCGCCCTCGTCGAGGCCGGCGAAACGGCAGCCGCCGAGGGGCTCGACATAGCCTCGGCCCTGGCGAGCACCTTCTCCGGCACCAAGGAGCTCGGGCAAAAGGACGAAGCCTACGCGGGAAGCCTCGACGCCCTCTTCGCGGCGATCGAGGACATCCTCGGCGAGACCCTGCGCGGACCGGGCCTCCTCGCCGCCGATCTTTCGTGGATGGCGAAGGCGGGCGAAATCCTCCGCGAGGCCCGGCTCCGCAGGGATTCCTTCAACCTGCCCGGCCCCACCCTCCTCGAGACCCTCGCCTACAAATTGCGCGACGCGGGCGGAGCCGAGGCGTGAGACCCTTCGTCGAGCGAGCCCTGGCCAAGGCGGCCAGGATGAACACCGACCAGCTTCGGAGCCTCCTCCGCGACCTCGCGGAGGAAAACGGCACGCTGGAAGCGGCCCTCGACTCGATGCTCGACGCCATCGTCGTCCTCGACAGGAATCATCATCCCAGCATCTGGAACAAGTCGGCGGAGAGGGTGCTCGGCCTCCATCCCATCGACGCGCCGGAACGCCCGCTCTGGCTGGCTGTCCGCGACCGCGAGTTCGGCGACTTCATCAAGAACGTGCTCAGGGGCGAGGATCGCGTCGTCGACCGCGAGTTCGAGCTGGACGCCCCGGGCGACAGGACCCTCCTCGTCGCGGCCAGCGCCACGCCCCTGGTGTCGCGCAGGCGCATCGTGGGCACCCTCATCCACCTCGAGGACATCACCGAGAAGAGGCGGCGCGAGGCCCAGCTCAGGCGGGCCGAGAGTCTCGCCTCCCTCACGACGCTTGCCGCCGGCGTCGCCCACGAAATCAAGAACCCCCTCGGCTCGATCTCCATCCACATCCAGCTCCTCCAGCGCCAAATGCGCAAGGAGGGAGCCTGCATGGACGCCGACTTTCCCGAGATGGTCGACCGCCATCTCGGCGTCGTCACCGAGGAGATCGAGAGGCTCAACCGCATCGTCGTGGACTTTCTCTTCGCCGTCCGGCCCATGGAGATGGAGCTTCGCGAGACGGACCCCGCCCAGCTCGTCAGGGAGGTCGCAGAATTCATCTCGCCCGAGGCGGAGCAGGCGGGCATCGAGGTAGACCTCGGCATCCCCGATTCGATCCCCGCCGTCCCCCTCGACAGGCGCTACATGAAGCAGGCCATCCTCAATCTGGCGAAGAACGCGATGGGGGCCATGCACTCCGGCGGCAGGTTGGGCTTTGTCCTGAGCGCGACCGACGAGGCGGTGAGGATAGCGGTCTCCGACACGGGCACGGGCATGGCTCCCGATGTGGTCTCGCGAATCTTCGAGCCCTACTTCACGACGAAGGAGACGGGCACGGGGTTGGGCCTTACCATCACCTTCAAGATCGTGCGCGAGCATCGCGGCGAGATAACGGTCGATTCGATACCGGGCAAGGGTTCGGTCTTCACGATAGCCCTGCCCATTCCGCAGAGGGAGCAGCGCTTCCTCCCCTCGCCGGCCGGGGGGCAGAAGACGGCCGACGGGGAGGGCTGAAAGCCATGCCGATTCGATCCACGATCCTCGTCGTCGACGACGAGAAGAACATCCGCGAGGGTCTGGCCGAGGCCCTCGGCATCGAGGGCTACCGGGTCGTCACGGCTGCCGACGGCGACGCGGCCTGGAACGCCGTTGAGGGAGGGGGCATCGACCTGATCATCACCGACCTCAGGATGCCCAAGCTCTCGGGCGGCGAACTCCTCCGCAAGGTCACCGGTCGCTACCCGAGCCTTCCCGTCGTCGTGCTCACGGGCCACGGCACCATCGAGGACGCGGTGCAGGCCATGCGGAACGGGGCCTTCGACTTCCTCACGAAGCCCGTCAACCTCGACCATCTCTCCCTCCTCGCCAAGCGCTCCCTCGAGACGAGGGAGCTCGCCCGCAAGAACAGCGAGCTCGAGTCGGAGATCGAGGCCCAGCGCCGCAGTTCCTCCATACTCGGCTCGAGCGGGGGCATGCGGAAGGTCCTCGATCTCGTGCGCCGCGTCGCGCCGACGCGTGCCTCGGTCCTCGTCACCGGCGAATCGGGGGTAGGCAAGGAACTCGTGGCCGACGCCCTCCACAACCTCTCGCCGCGACGCGACGGCCCCCTCGTGAAGGTGCATTGCGCCGCCCTCGCCGAATCCCTCCTCGAAAGCGAGCTCTTCGGCCACGAGAAGGGGGCATTCACCGGGGCTGCGGCCCGCAAACGAGGCCGCTTCGAGCTCGCCGACGGAGGTACCCTCTTCCTCGACGAGATAGGCGAAATCAACCCGACGGTGCAGATCAAGATCCTCCGCGTGCTCCAGGAAAGGAAATTCGAGCGGGTCGGCGGCGAGGAGACCGTGGAGGTCGACGTGCGGATCGTGGCCGCGACAAACCGCGACCTCGCCAAGGAGGTCGCCGAGGGCCGCTTCCGCGAAGACCTCTACTACAGGCTCAACGTCGTCAACATCGACGTGCCGCCGCTGCGCGAGCGCCGCGACGACATTCCCTTGCTCGCCATGGCCTTCCTCCGCGAATTCGCCGAGGAAAACCGGAAGAGCGTCGAAGGTCTCGACGCCCGGGCCCGGCAGGCCCTCTACGCCCACTCCTGGCCCGGCAACGTGCGCGAACTTCGCAATTGCATCGAAAGCGCCGTGGTGATGGCCCGCGGGCCGACCATCGGCCTCGACGACCTGCCGCCGAGCCTTCGCGGCGGCGGGGGCGAGCGAGACATCCGCGTGCCGGCCGGCTCCTCACTCGAGGAGGCCGAGGCCATCCTCATCCGCGAGACCCTCCTCGCCCAGGGCGGGAACAAGTCGAGGACGGCCGAGGTCCTCGGGATCGGCAGGAAGACTCTCTATCAGAAGATCGAGGAATACGGGATCGAAAAGGACTCAGGCCGGGCCGAGGAGGCCGATGCGCCGGGCGCGGGCGCGTAGGACGGGGTCCCCGTCGTTTTTGGCCGCGTCGAGGGCTCCGGCGAAAACGGGTTCGAGGGTCGCCTCGGCGACCTCGAGGACGAGGCGGCGCAGCCCGCCGCCCGAGCGCACGTAGAGGCTCGCGACCTCGCCCTCGGCCTGCATCGCGCCGAGGAGGGCCACCGAGCGCACGGCCTGCCCGGCCACAGCCTCGTCCTCGTCGTAAAGGGCTCGTCTCAGGAAGACCCAGGCGGCCACCCTTCCCGAAAGACCGAGGCGCTTGGCGGCCTCCGCTCGGGCACCGGCGTCGGGGTCGGAGACGAGGATCTGCCCGAGGGCGAAGAGGTCGTCGCCGGCGTCGATGACGCGGCGATAACGTCCTGGCAACCCCGCCTGAGGCAGGGCAGAGGGCGGTAAGGCTGTCAGAAGCTTGTAGGCCTTCGTCACGCGTCCGAAGGAGGCGGCTGTGGCTGGATCGCCAGAGACATCGGGATGGTAGCGGCGGGCGAGACGGCGATAAGCCAGCCGCACGTCCTCGGCGTCGGCGCCGGGTCCGAGACCGAGGACGGTCCTGGGATCGACCCAGGGCTCCACGCTCACTTCCCGGCTCCTTTGGCGAGGCGCACCCCGCGCGCGAGGAGCTCTCCCACGAGGCCTTCGAGCTCGGCGCGGAAGACCCGGAGCCTGCCCTCGCCGTCGGATTCGGCGGCGGCCCTTCCCCGCGCGACGGCATCGGAGATTTCCGAGCCGAGGGCTCCGCCGAGGGGGGCCTGCGAGGCGAGGACGGCGAGTCGTTCCGAGAGCTCCTGGATCTTGGCCGCGATGGAGGCGGCGCTCTCGTCGGAAACTCCGCGCTGGAGATCGACGATCCTGATGGCCTGTTCGATGCCCGTCTCGAGATCCCGGGCCGAAACGTGGAGTATGTCCGACTCGTCGATCGTGAAATCAACCTGGATCCGTGGGGCGCCTGCGCGGGCGGGCCTGAGCCCCGCGAGGAGGAAGCGCCCGAGCGAGAGATTATCGGCGACCCTCGCCGATTCTCCCTGGAGAACATGCACCTCGACGGAATCCTGGTCGTCGGAGACGGTAGTGAACATGCGCTGCTTGCTCGCAGGCACGGGACTGTTCTTGCGGATGAGGGGAACGAAGCGCCCCCCGTCGATCTCGACGCCGTAGGTCCTCGAGACGACATCGCGGACCTGGAGCCTGTCCGAGCCCGAAATGAGGGCGCTCTCGACGGCCGCCCCCATCGCCACGACCTCTTCGGGATTGACCGCTCCCTCGGGCTTGAGGCCGAAGCGTTCGGCGAGTATTCGGCGCACAAGGGGCATGCGGCTCGAACCGCCGGAGAGGATGAGGCGGTCGATCTTCGACGCCTCGATCTTCGCGTCGGCGAGAGCCCGAGCGGTGAGCTCGAGGGTCCTTTCGACGAAGGGAGCGGCGATGGCCTCGAACTCCGCGCGGCTCACGGAGAGTTGGGGATGGACGAGGCCGCCGTCGCCGGAACGAAAGGCGAAGGGAAGGGCGATGGTCGTCTCCGAAAGCTCGGAGAGCTCGATCTTCGCTCGTTCGGCCTGGTCGGCGAGCTGTTGGGCGAGGAGACGGTCCGAGTCCACGTCGAGGCCGAAGTGCGCTGCGAAATAGGCCTTCGCCTTAGCGACGAGTTCCTGATCGAGATCCATGCCGCCGAGCCGGCCGTCGCCGCAGGAAGCGAGGACGGCGCAGTCCCTCCCCCTCTGTCTCAGAATTGTGACATCGAAGGTTCCCCCTCCGAAATCGTACACGAGGAGGAGTCTGCCCTCATCCGAGGACGAGGCCGTCTTCCCCTCCTCCACGCCCAGCCAGGCCCGCGAAAGGGCGGCGGCGGTGGGCTCGTTGAGGATGCGCTCGATTCGGAGCCCCGCGAGGCGCCCGGCCTCGCGGAGGGCCCTTCGTGCGGGCTCGGAGAAGTTGGCCGGTGCGGTGACGACGGCGCGATCGACCGAACGCCCGAGATGTCGCTCCGCGTCGGCCCTGAGGGCTGCGAGCAGCAGGGCGGCGATCTCCGCCGGTCGGTAGTCCTTGCCGCCCATCCTCACCGTCTCGCTCGCGCCGAGGAGCCGCTTGATGCCGACGACCGTGTTGTCGGGGTTGAGGAAGGCCTGGTTCTTCGCGGACTCGCCGACGAGAACCTCGCCCCGAGACGAAAGGGCGACGACGCTCGGCGTGCTGCGATCGCCGCGGGCGTTGGGGATGATGGTCGGACGATCGCCGTCCATGAACGAAACGAGGGAATTGGTCGTTCCGAAATCGATGCCGACGAAGCCCGAGGTCATGCGTCGCCCATCTCTTCCCTGCCGGCCCGGCCCTCCTCGAGGGAGACGAGGAGCTCGATCTCGGACACGGTCGCGCCGAGGCGGGCCGCGATTATGTCGGGAGAAAAGCCAGAACGATGGAGCGCGAGCGCCCGATCACGGAGGCTTTTCGGCGGGATGACGGAAGAGGAGGCCGTCACGATCTCGGGGAGCCTCGGACCGAGGGGCAAGGGGACGGCCTCGGCCTCCGCCGGAGCGCGCCCTTCCCCGAGCGCGAGGGGAACGACAATGGGCTCTGGAGGAGGGGACGAAACGGCAAGCTCGATCGAAGCGGCGATGACAGGTCCATCTTCGGACTGTCCTCCTTCTCCGGAAAATAATTCCGTTCTGATAGGAGGCCGACGACCGAGACGGCTGTAGACGTCGGTCTCGGCCTGGCGCCGACCCGTCTCCCTTCGCACGACGCCGATCCGCCTGTCGGCCTCGGCGAGGAGTTCGCGCAGGGCCGTCAGGCGGTCCTCGACCAGGGTGATGTTCCTGTCGGTGGTCTCGTTGATCTCAATGGTGAGGAGGCGGGCCTCCTTGCGCGCCTCGGCGAGGAGCCCGTCGATCTCGAGGGCCTTCGCGATCCTGGCGCGGAGGATGAACCAGATGAGAACCAGGCCGCCGATGTCGATGACGGCGCCGACGATGATGCTTCCCATCGCTAGCCCGACAGATCGACGCGACGGCCGAGGTTAGGGTCCTTCACGACTTCGGATCCCTCCGGAGCCTCGCCCGTCTCCCCCTCCCCCGTCTTGGCCTCGGCCTGCTTGCCGCCCGCCCCCTGACCCGAACCGTCGCCGACGGCCTTCGAGGCCATTTCCTCATCGTCGGGCCTGCGGACGGATTCCTTCGTCTCCTCGAGCCGCTTCTGGTCGGCGGCGCCCTTCATCGCGGCGGCGAGGGCTGCCCCTTCCTTCTCGGCTGCCTGTTCGCGGCCGACCTGGCTGAGTTGGACGAGCATCGTCTGCAGGTCAATCGGCCTTATAGGCATCGGGCGGCCCCTTCTTGAGGACGTCGTCCTCGGGCTCCTCGTAGCGGGTCGTCTTGATGACGAGCCCGTCCAGATAATAGGTAAGGCCCTTCGATTCGGTCCTGATGTCCTCGCTCGCGTCCTTGATGCGGATCTTGACTCCCGGGTAGATTCGCCCCGAGGCGCTGATGCGCCCCTTCGCCTTGAGGCCGTTGAGGTAGAGGAGGATGGCCTCGATCTCCTTGGCCAGGGCCCGCATCTCTCCGATGAGGTCGTCCCTGCGGAGGAGCAGATCCTGGAGGATGGCCGCCTTCTCCTCCGAGAGTTCCTTCTTCTGTTTTTGGGCGTTGAGGGTCGCGATGTTCTTGTCGTAGGTGTCGAGCTGGCGCTTCATCTTCTGCACCTGGATCTGCAAGGCGTCCGCGCGTTCCTTGCTTTTGGGATCGTAGCCCACCTCGAGGATCGTCTCCGCGCCGCCCACGGGCGAGCCGAGGGTCTTCGCGTTGATCTCCTCGCAGGCGCGGTACTTGCCACCGACGATCGCCGCGCGCTTGCCTTGGCAGATGATCTTCCGGTTCGCGACCACCGTCGAGTTGATCATGCCTTCCGACACGATGAGATTCTCGCCCACGTCGACCGTCGCGTTCTCGATGAACTTCGACCAGAGGTTCTTGCCCGCCGAGACCGTTCCGCCCGACTTGGCGTTGATGCCCTGGTGGATGACGACGTCGCCCTCGGCGATGACCTCCGACTTGCCGACGTTGCCCCGCACCTCGATGTTGCCCGAGGCCTTCACCGAATAGCCGTCCTCGACGTTGCCCTGCACGATCACCGTGCCGAGGAACATCACGTTGCCCGTCTTGAGCGAGACGTCCCCCTGGATGTTCAGGATCTCCTCGACGTTGATCTTGCCGCCGATGAAGGTGACTTGTCCGTTCAGGTCGGCGATTATCGTGAGGCCGTCGTCGCCCAGATGCACGTTGCGCCCCAAGGGAGGGCTCGCGTCCTTCCCGCTCCTCGCAGGTATGATCTTGCCGGTTACCGTTCGCCCCGCCTTGCCCGTTTCCGGCGGGATCCTCCGCGCGAGGGGCTGTCCGGCGACGACGTTTTGAATGAGCCCGAGTTCTCGGAAATTGACCTTTCCGTCGGCCGCTTCCTTGAGGTGGATCCTCGCCCTATCCGTCTCGAAATTGAACTGGACGCCGGCATCCTTGCCGTTTTGCGGCTTGGTCCCCTCGGCGACGAGCACGGGCTCCCTGTAGCGGGGCCTGTCCTCGATTTCCTGCAGCGCCGCCTCGTCCACGCCGTAGACGACGCGGTTGTTCCTGAGCACGGAAAGGAGGGTATCCTTCGAGAGATCGCAGCCGCCAGGCCCCGGGGGGGTTATCGTGACGTAGGCCTTCATTTCTTGGTCGGCGATGTCGACGGAGAAGAGGGCGTCGTTGGCCGGATTCGAGATGAACGACCCGACGCGGACGTACTCGCCCGTCGCCCGCTTGACCACCTCCCTGACGAGCCCATCGTCGAAATCGTGGATGGCTCGCTGCTCGAGGCGATCGGTCGCGAGGCGCTCGCTGGCCCTCCTGCCCGCTCCCGTCGGAGGCGTCACTTTCAGGAGCACGCCGTCCGGAGAGAGCCTGACGAAACATTCGCCGTCGGCGTCGTGGACGGGAGGCGCGATCGGAACGCCGTCATCCGCCGCCGCTTCGACCGCGGCGGCTATACGTTCGACAGCCTTCTTCTCGGCCGCTATCCAGGCCTTTATCTTCCAAGACTTGCGGCCGGCGCCGACGATGCCCTGGGCGCCCTGTTCGACTATCTCGTACTCGACCCGGACGATGGGAACCTCGAGCTGGATGGCGGCGTCGGCGAGGGCCGCGTCGAGAGTCTTGCCCTCCACGACGAGGGATTTGCGCGAGGAATCCTCGTCGAGATAGCGGCGCATGAGGCCGGCGATCTCGGGGAGTCCGAGCTTGGCGGTCATGCCGTGGCGGCCCGCCCCGCCCGTCCGCGCAATTCGGGGCTCCGGGGCACTTAGAAGATCCCCTTCCGCATGTTGGTGAGCTTGGCGCGGAGCCTGAGGATGGCCTTGGTATGGAGCTGGCTCACCCGCGATTCGGTGACCTCGAGCACCTGGCCTATCTCCTTGAGGGTGAGATCCTCATAATAGTAAAGGATGAGCACCTTCTTTTCCTTTTCGGGCAACTCCGAGATGGACTGGACGATGACGCGCTTGATCTCCTCGCGCTCGACGGAGGAATCGGGGTTGAAGCTCGAGGGCGACTCGATGCTCTCCCCGATGGAGATCTTGTCCGCGTCGTCGCCGGAAAACCATACGTCGTTGAGCGAAAGCACGGCCGTGCCCGAGATCTTGAGCATGGTCTTGAGGAGCTCGTCCTCGCTGACCCCGAGGGACTCGGCGATCTCCTGGTCGGTCGCGGGCCTGCCGAGCGAGGCTTCGAGGACGACGATGGCCTCCTCGATCTCTTTCGTCTTTTGACGCACGGAGCGGGGCACCCAGTCGATCGAGCGGAGCTCGTCGAAGATGGCCCCGCGGATGCGCGTGACGGCGTAGGTCTTGAATTTGACGTTCTTCTCGGGGTCAAATTTCTCGATCGCGTCGAGAAGCCCGAAGACGCCGAAGCCGACGAGATCGTCGAATTCGACGGAGTTGGGCATGCTTGCGGCTACCTTGCCGGCCACATATTTGACGAGGGGGGCGTACTGCTTGATGAAGGCGTCCCGGATCGCGGGATCCTTGGCCTTTCGGTACAGGGCCCAGAGTTCGTCTTCGCTCATTCGAGCCAGGGGGTTTTCCGCCATCATGCCTAGCCTTTCTGATCTCTTTTCAACATGGTCCGAACAGCCGCCGCCAAGGTGGCCGGATCGGAACTGCCCGAACCCCTCGTCGACGAAGCCGGGCGGGATTCGTCGACCGAAGCCGACTGAGAATAGTCATCCGACCCGCCCGAAGGCGTCGTGTCGAACCCTCCATAGGACCCCGCGAGAGCGTCGAGGTCCGGAAGGATGTCAAGTTCATCGAGGCCTGTCGTCTGCCTCGATGGGACGATGGCGGACTCCTCCCTATCCTCGACCAAATCGGTGATGGGAGCTTCAGAGGCGACAGCCCCGGGAAAATCGGACACGGGCGCCACATCGGTCACGATTTCGGTTCCGGCACCTTCCTCCCGCATCGAATCGGGTGCGAACCTCTCGCCTCCCAATTCCTCGGCCGAGATGACCTCGTCTTCCGAGCCATCGAGAACGATGTCGACCGACGAGCCGAGCTGCTCTTCAGCCGTCTCTGTATCCGAAAAGCGAGCCTCCCCATCCTGCCCCGAAGCGCCGAAGAGGTCGGGGACATAGGTTCGGAGCAAGGCAGCGACTCCCCATGTCAGGCCGCCGAAGAGTAGGCCGAAAAGAACCGCCCGAAAAAGGAGTGGAACGAAAAGGACACGGGCAATGAGACCGACGAGCATTGAAAGCCCGGCGGCGACGGCGCCGACGAGGAGCGACGCGCGCAGGTCAGCGTTCACCGGCTGCTCCCCCGCCCATGGGGAAAGAGTAGGATGAAAGCCAAAGCGCCGTCAAGTTCGACTCCTTCCCCTTCCACTTCGCCTCACTCCTTGCCGAATAGTTTGCGGATAAAGCGTCCCAGACCCGCGTCGGCTTCGAATTCGGTCTTTTCGAGGCGTCCGACGAGGTGTTGGATGGAAATAGCCGCCTTGGACTTGGGATCGGCCACGATGAAGGGCTTCTGCCTGAGGACGGCCTGGGGCACGACCGGATCGTCGAATATGCAGCCGAGGTATTCGACCTTGAGGTTGAGGAAGTTGGCCGAGATCTCGATGATGCGCTCGGCGACCTTCCGGCCCTCGAGGACGGTCTTGGCCCTGTTGACGACGAGCTTGAGCCCGATGTTGAGGTTCTCCACCTCGGTGGCGATGATCTTGATTATTCCATATGCGTCGGTGATGGCGGTGGGTTCGGGCGTGGTCACGATGATGGCGTCGTCGGCGGCGGCGACGAAGGAGAGCACGTTGCTCGACACCCCTGCGCTCGTGTCGATGATAACGATATCGGCCTGGGAGAGGGCGTAGAGCTCGTCGATGAAGCTCTGCCTTTCGTCCTCGCTCAGGTTGGCGATCTTCGAGAAGCCCGAGGCCCCCGCCACGATCTGGATGCCGTAGTCCGTGTCGTAGATGATGTCGCGCATCGTCTTCTGCTTTCGGATCACGTGGTAGAGATTGTGCTTGGGGATGACGTTGAGCATGATGTTTACGTTGGCCAGGCCGAGGTCCGCGTCCATCACGATGACCTTCTTGCCGAGCTTCGCGTAGGCGATGGCGAGGTTCACCGACACGTTGGTCTTGCCGACCCCGCCCTTGCCGCTGGTGACCGCGATGATGCGGGTCTTCCTGTCGCCGGAGGAAGAGTTCGGACCGCGCTCGGCCGGCTTGGACGCCGCTTTCGCCGAACTCATGAGCTCCCTCAGCGCCTGCGCCTGATCCTCCATCACAGCCTCCCCCCCCGCTCGGCGCCGTCGGCCGAGCGCGTCATAACCCGCTGTTGCGGCATCCTCGTGAGGGGCGCGAAACGCTCCTCGAGGGCGGCCCGATTCGGCCTGAAACCCTCGAGTCTCGTGAGAAGCCTGATGGCCCCCGCCCTCTCGATGTCCTGCGGCACCCTTTGCCCCGTCGTCATGTAGGATACCGCCTTCCCCTTCTCCGCGAGGACGGAAACGGCGTTGCCGACCCGATCCGTCTCGTCCAGCTTCGTGAGCACGACTGCCCGGTAGCCGAAGGGTTCGAATTGCCTGAGGATCGAGGCCATGTCGCTGGACTTGGTGGTCGCCGCGAGGGCGAGGTGGACCTCGGCCTTGGGCCCGCAGGCGGCGACGAGGCGCTGGACCTCGGCGAGCTTGACCGCATCGCGGGGGCTCTTGCCGATCGTGTCGACGAGGATGAGGTCGGCGTCCGAATGGAGGTCGATGGTCTTGCGAAGGTCCTCCTCGGTCTCGACGCAGGAGACCGGCACACCCATGATGTTGCCGTAGGTCTCTATCTGCTGGCGCGCGCCGATGCGGTAGTTGTCGATGGTGATCATGCGCACCGACCGGGGCTTCTCGCCGCCGATGCCTACCGTGTAGATGGCCGCGAGCTTGGCGATGGTCGTCGTCTTGCCCACCCCCGTCGGACCGACGAGGGCGAGAATTCGCGGTTTCGACTCGCTCGATTCCCGCCAGATCCCGATGCTGTCGCCAATCCACTCGAGGACCCTGTCCTGCACCGAGTCGAAATCCTCGAGGGTCTCCAGGGTAAAGTCGCGCCTGATCCGCGAGACGATGTCCCTGCGGTAGGCCTCGGAAAAATCGTTGTCGGCGAGGAGGGCGTCGATCTTGGAGATCGACTCGTGCTCCTCGGGCTGGGAGCCCATCGAGGCGCCAACCGCGCTTCGGAGATCGCGAATCTCCGCGAGTACCTTCTCGAGGGCGCGATCAGAGGAGCGGGGGTCGGCCTGCGGGGAGCCGCCGCCCGCTGGGGTTCCGATGGCGGGAGCCGTGCCCTGGGCTGCGGCTCCCGAGGAGGCTCCCGAGGCGGGTCCTCCACCTCGCGCGAGACTTAGTATCCTGCGCTTTTCTTCCTCGAGGTCGGGATCGCGGGCGCGCGACGCGGCCATGGAGGCGGCGCTCATCGCTGCCGACCTGGGTTTGAGATAGCCCGAGACCTCGACGACCTCGCGGGTGAAAAGACCGAGTATGCCGCCGGACTTGACGGTCCGATGCGAAAGGATCTGGGCCTGCTCTCCGTACTTGTTCCGCACCGTCTCGACCGCTTCGCGATGCGAGGGCGCCTGTTCGGTGAAATATTGCATTTCTTCATCCTTCCAGCCTGATTTCGCCGACCGCCTCGACCCGGGCGTCCACGACTATTTCGGGGACCGACAGGACGACGAGGTCGGGTATCTCGCGTTCGGTGCTCGATTTCACGAGGGCCCGCGCGGCCTCCGAGCAGAGGACGATGGGGAACCAGCCCTTCTGTTGCACGGCCTGGACCGCCTTCGTCATCGCCTTGATCCATTGCCTCTGCAGGGCGGGCTCGAGGGCGGAAATCGCGCCGCCCGGCTGGTCGACGCGCGAATCGATGATCTTCTGTTCCAGGCTCTGCTCGACCGTCAACACCCTGATGCTGTGATCATCGTCGGAATACTGAAGACAAATCTGGCGCGACAGGGCCTGGCGGGCCTTCTCCACGAGAAAGCCCGGGTCCTTGGTCACGCCCGCGTAGTCGGCGAGGGTCTCGAGGATGGCCACCATGTTGCGAATGGAAACCTGCTCGCGGAGGAGCCCTTGGAGGACCTTCTGGATATCGCCGAGCGCGAGCCTCTTCGAAGCCTCGTCCACCACCGCGGGATAGTCCTTCTTGAGGGTATCGAGGATGGCCTGGACCTCCTGGCGCCCGAGAATCTCGGAGGCGTGTCGCTTGATGAGTTCGGCGAGATGGGTGGCTATGATGCTCGGCGAATCCACGATCGTGTAACCCGCCCTTTCGGCCCGATCCCGCTGCTCCTCCGCGATCCAGAGGGCGGGCAGGCCGAAGGTCGGGTCCTTCGTCTTCTCGCCCGGCACCTCCTCGGTGACCCCGCCGGGATTGATGGCGAGAAAGAGCCCGGCCCTGATGAGACCCCTGCCGACCTGCACGCCCTTTATCTTGAACGAATACTCCGACGGCTCGAGGCGCATGTTATCAATTATGCGAATTCTCGGCACGACGAGGCCCATGTCGAGGGCCGTCTCCTTCCGGATGCGCGTTATGCGCTCGAGAAGGTCGGCTCCCTTGTCCTTGTCGACGAGGGGGATGAGGCCGTAGCCGAGCTCGAGGCTGATCGGGTCGAGGGGGACGACGGGCGACAGGTCGGCCGGAGTCTCGGCTTTCCGACCCGCGCCCGCTGCGGCGGCCTTGGCCTTTTCGGCCGCGACGGTCTCCTTCCGGGCGAGCCTGAAGCCGACGAAGGCGAAGGCCGCGGCCATCGGGATGAGCACGTACCAGGGGAAACCGGGAAGGATCGACATGAGGGCGAGGACGGCGGCCGCGATGAGGTAGATGCGGGAATTCTGGGTAAACTGGCTGGCCACCTCGCTGCCGAAGGTGCCCTGGGCGTTGGCCCTCGTAACGATGATGCCCGTCGCCGTCGAGACGAGGAGGGCGGGGAGCTGGGCGAGGAGACCCTCGCCGATCGTCAAGGCGGTGTAGGTCGTGATGGCCGTGTTGAAATCCTCGTGGTGGAGGACCATGCCGATTATGAAACCGGCGACGAGGTTGACCGCGGATATGAAGATCGCGATCTTGACGTTTCCCGAGATGAACTTCGAGGCTCCGTCCATCTGCCCGTAGAAATCGACCTCGCGCTGTACCTCCGATTTCCGCTTGACCGCCTCCTCCTCGGAGATGGAGCCGGAGTTGTACTCCGCCTCGATGGCCATCTGCTTGCCGGGCAATCCGTCGAGGGTGAAGCGGGCGGCCACCTCGGCGATGCGGGTCGCGCCCTTGGTGATGACGATGGCCTGCACGGCGATGATGACGATGAAGATGATGAAGCCGATGACGAGGCCTTCGGCCCCGCCCGAACCGACGACGAAGCTCGCGAAGGCGCGGATGAGGCGGCCGTCGAAGTTCGAGCCCTTGGAGAGGATGAGGCGGGTCGACGAGATGTTGAGCGCGAGCCCGAAGACCGTCGTCACGAGGAGCATCGTCGGAAAGATAGAGAAATCGGTCGCCTTGCGGGTGTAAAGGACTATCAGTATTATGAGGACCGATATGGTGAGATTGAAGGCGAGGAGGGCGTCGAGGAGGATGGTGGGCACCGGGATCATGATCATCAGGATCACGGCGATCGTGCCGCCGGCCACCGCCAGGTCCGAGGGATTAGCGAGGAGGTTCCCGAATGGGGCCCTCTGTGTCGTATCAGCCATTCAGGCCTCCCATCGTCTTCGTCATACGCCCGCCGCCATCGCTTCGCGCCGCGCCCCTGCCGACTCGCGGAGGGCTTCCGCTTCCCCATTGGCGGAGTACACCGTGGCCAGCACGGCGGCGATCGCCTGATAATACTTTTCCGGAATGGCGTCGCCGATCTCGACCTCCGCGTAGAGGGCTCGAGCCAGGGGTCGATTCTCCACCACGGGCACCTCGTTTTCCTCGGCGATTCGGCGGATCCGAAGGGCCATGTCGTCGACGCCCTTCGCTGTCACCACCGGCGCGGCCATGGCCTCGCGGTTCCATTCGAGGGCCACGGCGTAATGCGTCGGGTTGGCGATGACCACGTCGGCCTTGGGAACGTTGGCCGCCATGTTCTTCGCGAGCAATTCCTGCATCCTTTGCCTGAGCCGGCTCTTGACGAGGGGATCCCCCTCCATCATCTTGCGCTCTTCCTTCACTTCCTCGCGGGACATCTTGAGGGATTCCCTGTATTGGCGCCTTTGGAAAAGGAAGTCGGGCACCGAAAGCACGAGGAGGAGGACGGCGACCTCGAGAAGGAGTCGGATCGTGAGGCCCGCCACGAAGGACACCGCGTCCCAGAAGTTGGTGGTTATCGAGGACAGGAGCTTGCCGAGCTGGCTGGAGATCGTGATCCAGGAGACCGCCGCGACGATGGCCACCTTCGCGATGGTCTTGGCCAGATTGAAGAGCCCCTCGGTGGAGAACATGCTCTTCTTGAGCCACTGGCCGATGCGCGGCACGATGCGCGAAAAATCCGGGGTGATCGGTTTGACCGAAAAGACGAAACCGACCTGCAACATGTTCGACGCGATGCCCGACACCATGCCGGCGACCCCGAGGGGGACGGCGAGGCGCGCGAAATAGGAGACGAAGCTCGCGGCCACCACGGCGCCGTCCGTCGTGATGTCCGTCGTGGTGGCGATCGTGAAGTAATAGAGGATCATCTCGCGAAGGGTGGCCAGCATCGAGGGCGCGAGGACGACGAGGACGGAGGCCGGGAGGAGGAGGCCGATGGCGCCGACGAGCTCCTGGCTCTTGGCGACTCGCCCCTCCTCGCGAGCCTTCCGGATCTTGTATTCCGACGGCTCCTCTGTGCGCCCCTCATCCTCCGCCGCGAACCACTGCAAATCGATGTTCGCGACACTGGTGGAGCGAACATCGCAGTGGTTCGCGACGGACCAATGCAAATCGATGTTCGCGACACTGGTGGAGCGAACATCGCAGTGGTTCGCGACGGACCAATGCAAATCGATGTTCGCGACAGAGGGGCGGGAGACCCCGGCTTGGCGATGGACCAAGCGGCCTCGCGGCGCAAGCCATTTCTCGGTCGCGAAATCGACCGCAGCCGTCATCTGACGCCCCCGAGCATCCTGGCGATGTCGCCGAAGCCGTTGTCGATCATGCGCGAGAAGGCCTCGGCGATGAAGGGCATCGTGGCGATCAGGATGAGCCAGGCTGCGGTGAGGGTGATCGGATAGCCCTCGGTGAGGAGGTTCATCTGGGGCGCCGCCTTCGAGAGGAGGCCGAGGGCTACGGTCATTATGAACAGCGTTCCCAATATCGGCATTGCGAGGATCAGGCTCTGCTGGATGAGGGCCCCGACGGCCTTGGAGAGGAAATCGATGATGTCATTGCGCCTCGTGACGAGGTCGATGGCTCGCATCGCGTGGAAGGAACCCTGCACCCCGATGACGAAGAGCTTGTTGAAGCCGTCGACGACGAGGAAGACGAACATGGCGACCAGGTTGAGGAACTGCCCCACGAGGGGAAGCTCGACCTGGGCGAGGGGATCGTAGGTCTCCATGGCCGAAAAGCCGATCTGGAGGGAGAAGAGCTGGCCCGCGGCCTGGAAGGCCGAATAGAGGGCGTTGAGGAAGAAACCAATTATGAGGCCGATCATGGCCTCGCCGACGAGGAGGAGGGCATAGGCCGCCCCGTCATCTGGAATGGGATAGCCCTGGGCCTTCACCGAGGGGAAGACGGACGCCGCGGCGAAGCCCGCGAGGCCGACCTTGGCCACCTGGGGAACCCCGTCGCCCGAGAGGAGGGGCGCCACCTCGATCAGCGCGAGAATTCGCACCGCGATGAGGAGGAAGAGGTTCCAGTCGGCGAAGGGCCAGCCCATGTCCGGCGCCTCACTGCGCCATCGAGGGGATCATCGCGAAGAGGGACTTCGTGTATTGGGCGAGGCTGTTGAACATCCAGCCGCCCAGGAGGGCGAGGACGAGCATGATCGCCACGATCTTGGGGACGAAGGTGAGGGTCTGCTCCTGGATTGAAGTCGTCGCCTGGAAGATCGAGACGACGAGTCCCACGACCATGGCGACGAGGAGCATCGGAGCCGAGAGCATCATCGTCTCGATGATACCACCCCTCATGATATTTATTGCATCGCCGACGCTCATTCCCTTCCTCCTTCGGCCTGGGCCGCTTCGCCGAGAGTCGCCTGCCCGATCACGAGAAGGACCTCACGAGCTGCTGGGTGAGAAGATTCCAGCCATCGACGAGGACGAAAAGAATGAGCTTGAAAGGCATGGAGATCATCACCGGCGGCAGCATGATCATGCCCATAGACATCAGGGCCGAGGCGACGACCATGTCGATGACGATGAAGGGCACGAAGAGGAGAATTCCTATCTTGAACGCGATGGTCATCTCGCTGAGGATGAAGGCGGGAACGAGTACGTAGGTCGGCACGTCGGCCAGGGTGTTGGGCTTCGGCAGCCCCCGCATAGACATGAAGAGCCTGATGCTCTGCGGGTCCTTCTTCATCTGAGAGAACATGAAGAGTCGGAGCGGCGCCTCGGCCTGTTTGTAGGCCTCCTGGACGCCGATCTGCCCCTGCGAGAGCGGCTCGATGGATCGCTGCCAGATCGTATCGAAGGTGGGCCACATGACGAAGATCGTGAGGAAGAAGGCGATGCCCATGAGGACCTGGTTGGGCGGCATCTGCTGGAGGGATAGGGCCCGCTTGATGAAGTCGAGGACGATCGCGATGCGGAGAAAGCTCGTCACGAGGATGAGGAGGCTCGGGGCGAGCGAGAGGACCGTGAGGAGGAGGAGAATCTGCACCGAGAAGGCCACTTCCTGGCCCGTCTGCGGATTGCGCACGCGGAGATCCACGAGGGGCACGATATTCGTCTGCGTGGGCAGGCCCGTCACGCCCCGCGACACCGCCGCGGGGACGGCGGGATTGCGCGTCGTGCCCGCGTTGCCGGACAGGGCCGGCGATTGGGGGGCGTTCGGCTGCGAGGGGGTGAAGGTGCGCGTGGCCGAATTCGCGGAGGGGATTGCCTGGGCCGCGGCGCCGAAGGCCAGGGCGAGGCCCAGCGCCAGGGCGGCGAGCATGTGCAGCCGGTTCATGGCTGATCCCCGTTGAAGCGATCGAGCCTCCCGCGCTGGCGAGCGATGAAGGACGCCGAACCCTCATTTCCCGCTCCCGTTTTGCCCACCCCCCCGAAGACGGGAGGCTCGGCCCCTTTCATGCCCCCTTTTCGCCGCGAAAGGAGCGACGAAAGGATGGCCGCAAAATCGCCGGAGACAGGAGGCTTGTGGGTGGCTGCGTCGAGTTCCAGCCCGTCCAGGAGCTCCTTGTCGTCGATCTCGGCGATGAGCGATAGGGAATGTTCGGAAGCCCCCACGAGCCAGGCCTTGGAGCCGAGGCCGAGGAGGTGGACCGATTTGCCCGGGCCGAGGGCCCTCGAACCGAGCACGCGGATCGGCGAGTCGCCCGACTCCTTGGGCTTGGCGAGGCGCCGCATTACCGTGAAGACGAGATACATCGCGCCCACCACAAGAGCGAGGACGAGGATCATCCTGAGGAAATAAGCGAATGTGTCGGGTCCAGCGGCCTGGGCCGCCTGATTCGTCGCGGGCGTCTGCGCATCCAAAGACAGGGTCGTCTCGTCGACCGCCTGGGCATTCCCCAACGCCTGGGCGTTCGTCGTTCCCGTCGTCGCCTGCGGTTTGGCCGCCTGCTGCGCCGAGATAGACGCCCCCGCTCCGAACGCCATCATGGCGCACAGGACGAGAGCATAAACTTTCAAAAGACCCCTCCCAATACTAACTTATAGTATAGCAGGGGATGGGACATTGCAAGCCGGAAATGCACCAATTGATAAAAAAATCCGCCGACTGCGCGCCGGCGGACTCGCGTATTTCCTCGAGGTCAAAGGGGGCCTTCGCCCCGCGGTCAAGCCCGTTTCGAAGGGCTAACTTCGCTCGCTGCGGCTACCCGAGATCGGAGACGCGTTCTATCTGCGAGACGATCTCGGTGACGCGAACGCCGAAGTTTTCGTCGATGACCACGACCTCGCCCTTGGCTATGAGTTTGTGGTTCACGAGGATGTCGACCGGCTCGCCCGCGAGCTTGTCGAGCTCGATGATCGTGCCCTCGCCCATGCCGAGGATTTCCTTGATGAGTTTGCGGGTGCGGCCGAGCTCGACCGTCATCTCCATGTAGACGTCCATGATGAGGCCGATGTTGCCGGATTCGTGGGCCGGAGCCCCCATCTGGAGGCTGCCGAACTGGACGGGTTGGACATTGGGCGGCGCCATGGTCGGGCCGTAGCCGCCGTATTGCATCTGCCCCGGCATTCCGCCGCCGCCAGGGAAGCCCTGGGGCATGCCGTAGGACTGCTGCTGCATCATGCCCATCTGCATTCCACCGCCGGAGCCGCCTCCCGGCTGGCCCATGCCGCCCCCGCTTCCGTATTGGGCTTGCTGGGCCGCCGGCTGGGCGGCAGGGCCTCCGCCCGAAGCGGCGATGACATCGCGAACGAAGGGAAGGGAGAAAATTTCCACCATGCGCTCGGGCGGAAGATCGCCGATCGTCACCTGATAGACGGCGCGGACCATGTCGCCGCTCGGCACCCTGGCCATGGCCTTGGGCCCGAAGCTGCCTTCGGCGACCCCCGATTGGATGCCGCGGTTGCCGGTCTTCTCGGATAGCACGTTGATCGTCGTTCCCGTCAGGTTCGAGACGCATTCCTGGACGGTCGCTATGGCCATGTCGTCGAGTTCGGTGAGCCCTTCCTCGTGGTTCGCGTTGGCCGCGATCGAAAGGGCGAGTTCCTTGGGCAGGACGAATATATGCTCACCGGGCAGGGAGCCCGTGAAGGGGACCGAGACGGCGAGAACCTCCTCGGGCTGTTCGCGGAGAAAGGCGTCGCGATTAGCGACATCGACGGAGGGGGAGGAAACGTTCACCGGAAGGCCGGTGATCACCGAGATGTTCTGCGATTGGGCCCCGACTATGCCGTCGAGTATGGCGCGGAAGGCCGAGGCCTCCGGCGTCGTGGAGGCGACGGGACCGCCGCGCGGAGCCGGGGAGGAGCCGCCGTCGAGACCGGCGAGCAGGGAGTCTATCTCGTCCTGGGAAAGGGCTGCATCACCCATTGTAGTCTTCTCCTTCGGAGGTCAACTCCTCGAATTCGTCCTGCCCGACGTCCTCGAGCTTCTTCGTGATCTGCACCGCCATCTTCTTCCCTATGACGCCGGGCCTGCAGAGGAATTTCCTCTTCGTGCCCACGTTGAGCGACATCGGGTCGTTCACGCGGACCGAATGCAGACGCACGATGTCGCCCACCCTGAGCGCAAGGACGTCCCGGACGGGTATGTCGATCTTGCCGATCTCGGCGATCACGGGGATCTCGACGGTCGACAGTTTTTCCTTGAGGATGTTGAGGTTTTCGGTCGTCGCCCCTCGGCGCACCGAGGAATACCAATACTGCGCCGAAAGCTTTGACACGATGGGCTCTATCGTGATGTACGGGATGCAGAGGTTCATCATCCCCTCGACGTCGCCCACCTTCGTCTCGAGGGTCACGAGGACGACCATCTCCGTGGGAGGGACGATCTGCGCGAACTGCGGGTTCGTCTCGATCTGCGACAGACGGGGGCGGAGGTCGATCACCTGGGTCCAGGCCTCGCGCATGTTGCCGAGGATGCGGACGATGATGCCCTCCATGACGGAATGCTCGATGTCCGTGAGCTCGCGGTTGAGTTTGGCGCCCTCCCCCGTGCCGCCGAAGAGGCGGTCGATGATGGTGAAGGTGATCGAGGGGTCGATCTCGAGGATGGCGGAACCCTTGAGGGGATCCATGCTGATGTTGGCGAGGGTGGTCGGCGTCGGGATCGACCTGATGAATTCCTCGTAGGTGAGCTGGTCGACCGACGCCACGTGGACGTGGGCCAGGGTGCGGAGGCTCGCGGAAAGGTTGGTCGTCGTGAGGCGGGCGAAGGTCTCGTGCATGATCTGCACGGTGCGGATCTGCTCCTTCGAGAACTTGTCCGGTCGCTTGAAGTCGTAGATCTTGATCTTGCGGGTGTCGGCGGTCGGCTTGATCGTCTCGATCTCCGTTTCGCCCGCGTTGATGGCGGTGAGTAGCTGGTCTATCTCATCCTGCGACAGTACTTCCGTCATCGTTCATCCGTCCCCTGCCCGGTCTTCACTGGGCGACGACATCGAGGCGCTCGAAGAGCACCTCCCTTATATAGCGTTTCGAGAGGATGCCGTTGAGTTGCTCGAGGAGCTCGGCCTTGAGCTGCTCCTCGTTCTCGGGAGCGAGGTCGGCGGCCGTCTTCAGCGCGAAGAAGTGCCTGAGGAAGTCGCGGATCTGCGGCGCCCGCGCGTTGATCTCCACCGGGCCGTCCTTGTCGTCCTTGTCCATGCCCAGATTGATCTTGACGATGGCCGTGTGGGGTTCGGCATCGAGGGTCCTCGTGCGGATCTCGGCGATGGTCTCGATGTATTGATATTCGGGGGTCGCGGCCTGGTAGGCCTCGGAGACCGGCCTCTGGCTCACGGCCTTGCCGTTGGAGTTCATGATGTTGACGGTGACGATCACGACCGTGACGATGAGTATGACGGCGCCGAGCGCGATGCCGACTATCATGAGGATGCGGAGGATGCCGGGACCCGTGCCCTTCGCCTTCGCAGGCGCGGCTTCGGCCTCGCCGCCCTCGTTGAAATTCATGTCCTGTTCATCGATATTGTCGGACATGCCCTGTTCCTCCCTTTGCCGAGGCGAAAGGCCTCGACGCCCTTGCCCCGTTTCCCCACGGGGCTTCCCATCCATTATCGGGCGGGCATGAGGGCATCATTAGTATACATGAAGGTATCGCGGGATGAAAGGCTATTGTCGGATTCGAAAAGGAATGCCGAAGCGGGAAGGGCTCATGCATGCTCGGCGAAGGCGCCGATGCCCCTCCGGTACTCCACTATCCTCGCGAGAAGCGTTTCGATGTCTTCGCGCACGACGATGCGGTTGCCCGAGAGCATGTGGAGGGTCGTATCGGGGGTACTTTCGACCGTCTCTATCTGGTGCGGGTTGACCCAGAAGGTCTTTCCGGAAAGCTGGGTGAGTTCGATCATCGGGTTTCCTTTCTACGACAAGGCCACAGGGAAGTTACCTCCCCTGTGGCCTAATTCTTGCTCAGCCCGCCTTAGCGCTTGAGGGTCAGGAGTTCCTGCAGGAGCTGGTCCGCGGTCTGGATGGTGCGGGAGTTGGCCTGGAATCCTCGCTGGGTGACGATCATGTCGACGAACTGGTCGGCCAGATCGACGTTCGACATCTCGAGGGTACCGGCGATGATCTTGCCCTTCCCGGCGATGCCCGAGGGCCCGATGTTGGCCATGCCCGAGTTGTTGGACTCGACGAAATTCGTCTCGCCCGCCTTCTCGAGGCCGTTGGGATTGGTGAAGCTCGCCAGGGCCACCTGGCCGATGCTTCGGCTCGAACCGTTGGAATAGACGGCGGTGACGCCGCCCGATTGGTCTATCTTGAAGGAATCGAGGTAGCCCATCGGATAGCCGTCCTGGCTGAAGACCTTGGTCGACGATCGTTCGGCGAACTGGGTCACGGTGTCGGTGGCCGAGCCGACGCTGCCAAGGTTGAGCCTGAAGTTCTGCCGGGCGAGGGCGCCGCCCTGGGGGGTCGAGCCCGCCACATCGAAGGAGACTCCCACATCGAGGGCGCCCGTGGCCGGCCCCGTCTGTCCCTGCCTGTCGGTGACGCGGCGGAGTAGGCCGTTGTTGTCGAATTCCACGGTAAAGGTGTTGGGCTGGCCCGTCGTTGGTTGGCCGATGGCTACGGCCGTATTCGTCGGCGTCGCGGCGCCGGGATCGATGGTCACCGTCCCCGTCCACTGGTTGGGCTGGCCCGGAACCTTGGTGAACTCCACGCGGAGATTGTGGACCTGGCCGAAGCTGTCGTAGAGCTTCTCTTCGATGCGCCAGGTGCCCTGCTCGACCGAGTCGGTCGTGGCGCCCTGGGGAATCTCGGGGGTGCGCTTGTCGAGGTTGCAGGCGAGATCGACGACGCTGGTCGACTTCGCGGGATCCTTCGAGCCGACGGGAATGACGAGGTCATGGAGCTGCCCCGAGGTCGAGAGCACTTCCTTTCCGTTGACGTTCTGGGTGAGCCAGCCCTGGACGCGATAGCCGGTGCCGGGATTCACGAGGCGGCCGTCCTGGTCGATGCTGAAGTCGCCGGCGCGGGTGAAGAGTGTCTCCTCGCCCTTCTTGGTGACGAAGAAGCCGTTGCCCTGGATGGCGAGGTCCGTCATGACGCCGGTCGTCTGCAGGGAGCCCTGGGTTTGGAGGGTGTCGATCGAGGCGACCGACATGCCGAGACCGATCTCCTTGGGGTTGATACCGCCCACGTCGCCGTTGGGTCTCGATGCCCCCGACATCTGTTGATAGAGGAGATCCTGGAAATTCACGCGGCTCCGCTTGAAACCAGTGGTATTGACGTTCGAGATGTTGTTGCCGATGACGTCCATTCGTACCTGGTGGTTCTCGAGGCCAGCAACACCCGAATACAGAGATCGCATCATTTCGCTAGCCCTCCTGCTGGACTATCTTCTGGACCTGGTCGAGGTCGTAATACTTGCCCTTGACCCCGATGAGGGGATGGTCCCCCCGGACGACCTCGCTCACGAGGCCCGTCACGGTCTGGGCGCCGTCCTGGACCTCGACGGTCTTGCCGAGGAAGCCCGTCGCCTCGCTGGAGGCGAGGAGGCCCGAGAGCTTCGAGAAGCCCTGGCTCATGTTCGTGATCTGCTCGAGGGAGGAGAACTGCGCCATCTGGGCGATGAACTCCTTGTCCTCGAGGGGCTGCGAGGGATCCTGATGCTGGAGCTGGGTGATCAGGAGCTTGAGGAAATCGTCGCGGTCGAGGGTGGGCTTGAAGGCCTTTCCCGAATTGACGGTCTTGTTGAAAGAGTCGACCTCCATCTTGGTGCGAGCGAGATCGGGGCCCGAAAGGGCGGTATTTATATCCACGTCTTCCCCCTCATACGACTATGTCCACTGCGCGCCCCGAACGGGGCGAGCGACTTGCCATGGCGGCGGAAGAGGGCTCGAAAGCCGCGCTCCGCGAGCGTTCCGACCAGAAGGGCCCGGGCGGGCCTTCGCCTCCCCGGCCACCTCCGTTCCAGGCCCCCTGGCCCTGGGCGTTGCCCGATCCGACCTGCACCTCGAGTTTTGCCGACTCGAAGCCGCCGGAACGAAAGGCATCCTGCAGGCTCGCCATGCCCTTCTCGAAGGCGTTGCGGGCGGCGTCGGACTCGACGACGATCCTCCCGCTGATACTGTTGTCGGCCAGATAGAGCTCGATCTTGACGTTTCCGAGTTCGGGCGGATTGAGTCGCATCCTGATCGATCCGGAATCGCCGTCCTTCAAGATGATGCGCGCGCTTTGCACGATCTCGGTGTTGCCCGAATCGCGCAACCTGTCGGCGAGGAGGGCGGCGAAGTTCTGGCCTGTCGCGGCGGCCTCGCGAGCGGGGCCTCCCTTGTCGGCGGGCGGGAGCGGCGAACTCTTCGACAGGTCGATGAGGATCTCGCGGTCGGTCTTGGAGGCCTCGCCGTGGCTCGGGCGGGAATCCGTCGCGACGCCTTCGGTCGCGGTTTTTTCCCCCTCCGCTTTCAACCCCGTCTTCATCGCGGACTTCCGTTGATCGAATATCTGGATGCGGGCGGCGAGGCCGGGATCGTCGAGACGCTTTTTCTTGAGGCTCTCGTCGTCGAGGGCCTTCGTCGCGCTCTTTTGCTGCTCGGCTCCACGGCCGTTCTTCGGTTCCTGGGTCGGGAGGAGGGAGGGCTGAAGGAGAGCGCTCTGGGCCGTCGCGTCTTGAAGATGATCCGGACCCTGCTCCTTGCGTCGCAGGGCGGCGGGAAGGCTCTTTCCGCCTGCGCCGGAGTCGTCCTCAGCGGGGATTTCCTTGGCGCTGGCGTCGCGCTTGGCGAGCGCCACGGCGACGGGCCCCTGCCGGGCCGCGTTCGCGGCGACCGACTTCACATCGGGGATCTGGGGGCCAGCCGGATTGGGCGAAGCCTTGGCGGGGCCGGACTTCTGTCCCGCAGTCAATTCCTTCATATCTAGGAGGGTTTTCGCCGATTGGGCCGCCTCGGTCCCCTGCTCCGCCTTGGCGGCGCCCTGGGCGACCGTCTTCGAGCCGGAAAGGGCCTGACCGAAAATAGCGGCGAAAATCCCTGCGAGCCCCTTTTTCGGAGCCTGCTTGGACCACGAACCGGAGACGGCCCCATTCGCCTCGGCATGCCTGGCGTTTCCTGCGGCGGATGAACCCGTGTTCGCCATGTCTGCGATCGTAGGAACGCTCCTTGTCGGCTCAAGCGCCGGCTCGGCCCGAGGGCCATCGTCTCCCCTCCCGGAAGGACGATCGGGCGTTCCCTTCGCCTAGGGGAAGGTGGAAGGCTTGATCGTCATCTTCCGCTGGATGTCCGCCGAACGGTTGGGGGGCATCAGGGAGAGCCAGTACGGTACGATGGAGGCGTTTCCCGAAGCCGTCGCCTGCGCCTCGACGGCGCGGAAAATGTCGATGACCGATTGGTCGTCGAGGGACTTCAGGATCTCCACGGCCTTCGTCGGCGGCATGCTCGTCAGGTAGGTGGCATTCTGGTCGACGTTGGCCTTCCTATCATCGTACTGTTTGACGGTTTCATTGAAGGATTTTTCTCGGTCGTCGATGGCTTTCGCCCTTTCGTCGAGAACCTGGGCCTTCTGCCCGATCTCCGATTCGGACTTCGTCAGGTCGGCTTCCCGCTTGGTGAGCTCCTCGGCGCGGATGTCGAGGGACTGGAGGCGCTTGGCGAAGCGCTCCTCGTCGAGGAGGGCGGGGCTTTCGGCGGGAATGGCGGCCATGCGTTTCGCCGGGATGCCGACGGCGCGATAGATGGGCCCGAGCACGACCTTGGCGTCGACGAGACCAAGGTAGTCGAACCACACGAGGCCCCCGGCCGCGAGGGCGATGATGAGGAGAATGAGGAAAAGCGCCCTTCCGAGGACGCGATTCGAAGCTAGTCTCGCCATGTCGTCACGACTCCCTGGGTTGCGTTCTGGCCCACTGTCCGCCCGACTGCTGAGTCAGCCGAGGCCTTCGGCGAGGATGCCGCCGCGGGAATACCTGAGCGGGAAGGATGCCGCGCCATGTCGTCGAGGACCTTGGCTTCCTCGCGCAAGGCGAGGCGATAGTATTCGGCTTCCCGGCGTTCCTTGAGTTTGCCGACGGATTCTTTTTCGCGATGCTTGGCCACCCACTCGAGCCTCGCCTTCTCTCGCTCGGCCTCGGCGACGGCGAGTTCGGCGGTCAGTCTTTCACGCTCGACGTCGAGGCGGCGCAGATAGAACTCCGCCGCCCGAAAGTCGGAGATCTCGCGTCCCGGGGCGTAGGCGTCGCGGGAGGCCCTGGCCCGATCGCCCAGGTTTTCCTCGATCCGCGACGTGAGGAGGGCGCAGGATCCGGCCTTTTCCGCGAGGACGAGCTCGGTTTTCTTCTCGTTCCAGGCGCGGAGCTCGAGAAGGCGTTCAAGGCGGAAGGCGAAGCGTTTCATGGCTCGGCCTCTCCCTCGGCATTGCCCTTGGCATCGCCGGCGGAGAGCTCCGCCTCCAGCTCCTCGTCATCGTAATCCGAAAGAGTCGGCAGGGGCCGCGGGGCGCGGGTGGCGCTTCCGCCCATGGCCTCCTCGACCTCGGCCTGGTCGATAGCGAGTCCCGCCACCTTGCCGAGCCGGGCGAGGGTGTCCACGATCGGGGCCTTGTCCTCCACGTCCTGCTGGAGAAAGTCGAGGACGTCCTTGCGGCGATCGATGGCCTCGTCGACCTCGGCGCTCGAACCCTTCACGTAAGCGCCGATGGTGATCATGTCCTCGTTCTCGGTATAGACGGCGAGTTGCTTGCGCACGTAGCCCATTACCTTGCGGGTCGAGGGGCCGGTGACCGAGCCCGTGAGGCGCGACACCGACTTGAGGACGTCGATCGCCGGATAATGGTAGCGCTGCGCGAGCTTCCGCTCGAGGACGATGTGTCCGTCGAGGATGCCGCGCACGGTGTCGGAAACGGGCTCTTCCATATCGTCGCCGTCGACGAGAATCGTGTAGATGCCGGTGATCGAACCCTTGTCCGAGGTGCCGGAACGCTCGAGGAGGCGCGGCAGGGAATCGAAGACCGAAGGGGTGTAGCCCCTCGTGGCTGGAGGCTCGCCCGAGGCGAGGCCGATCTCGCGTTGGGCTCGGGCGAAGCGCGTGACCGAATCGAAGAGGAGCATCACGTCCTTGCCCCGGTCGCGGAAGTACTCGGCCACGGCCGTGGCGACATAGGCCCCCCGAAGGCGGGAGAGAGGCGGCGTGTCCGAGGTCGAGACGATGACGACCGAACGCGCCAACCCCTCGGGGCCGAGGTCGTTCTCGATGAACTCGCGCACCTCGCGACCGCGCTCCCCGATCAGCGCTATCACGTTGATGTCGGCGTCGGTGTTGCGGGCGATCATCCCGAGGAGGGTCGACTTGCCCACGCCCGAGCCGGCGAAGATACCCATGCGCTGGCCCCTCCCGAGAGGGATGAGGCCGTCGATCGAACGGACGCCGGTGACAACGCGGCGCGTTATGCGCTTTCGAGTCATCGGGTCGGGAGGCCGCGCGACGGTCGGATAGAAGGTTTCCGAGGCGACATCGCCCTTGCCGTCGGCGGGCCTGCCCATCGAATCGATGACCCGGCCGAGGAGGCGATCGGATACGGGCACGCGGAGGAGCTCCCCCGTCGCAATGACGGGACAGCCCACCTCGATCCCCTCGAGGCCCTCGTAGGACATCAACTGGACCGCGTCTTCGCGAAGGCCGACCACCTCGGCCCATGAGGACTTGCCCGTCCGGGGGGAGACTATCTGGCAGACCTCGCCGATGACGGCGCGGGGCCCCCGCGACTCGACGAGGATGCCGAGGACCTTGGTGATGCGACCGACGTACTTGATGGGATCGGTCCGTTCCACGGCCGCGATGTACCTCGCGAAGCCGCGCATATCAGGACTGCACCTTTCCGCGCGCGCGAATGGGCGCGACCTCGAGGATCCTGTCCTCGAGCTCGGAAAGCTGGCTCGCGATGCGGGCGTCGATCTCGCCGAAGTCGGTCTCGATGACGCATCCGCCGCGGTCGACCGTCGTGTCCTCGACGATGGACATCTTGCGCGCGTTCTCCGCCATCGCGACGAAGTCCTTCACATGCTCGGTCGCCAACTCGAGGTCGGCGAGGTTGACGCGAACGATGACGTCCGACTTGGTCTTGAGCTTGCGGAGGGCCTGCTGGATGTTCTGTACTACGACTGATTTCTGGTTCTCGGATATGACCTTGACGACCTTCTTGGCGACGAGGAGGACGAGCTCGATGACCTGGACCTCCGCCTGTTCGAGGATCTCGCCCCGCTTCTCCATAGCCCGGTCGAGGATGACATGGAGCCGGCCGACGAGACGCTCGACCTCGGCCCTGCCCTCCTTGAAGCCCTCTTCGCGGCCGGCGTCGCGGCCCCTTTTCGCGGCCTCGCGCTCGGCGGCCTCGACGCGGGCGCCGGCCTTGGATTCGAGCTCGGCCACGCGCGACTCCGCCTCGGCGACGAGTCGGGCGGCGGCCTCCTCGGCCTCCTTGCGTATTTTGAGGGCCTCGTTGCTCTTGCGCCTGACTTCCTCGAAGGCGGCCGCCTCGGCTTCCTTCACGATGGCGCCGGCTTCCGCCTTGGCCGAACCGATCATCGCCTCGCGCTCGGCGTCCCAGCTCGATTTGAAGAGCTCGGCCTCCCTGCGGAGATCATCCGCAGTCGGCCCCGTGTATTCGGGGACCTCGACCGCCTCCATGTCCTCGACCTTCGCGACCTTGGCTTCCTCGGCGCTCTCTTGGCCGACCACCATTCTCGTCTGCAGAGAAACGATCTCCCCGGGCCTGAACACGTGCTTAGTAGGCATCGCGACCTCCGGTCGCTCGCGACCGGAGGTCGCGGCGCGGAAGCTTCGCTTCCGCGATCAACATGGGAGCGACGGCAGCGAAGGCAGAGCGGCGCGGAAGTTTCGCTTCCGCGATCAACACGGGAACGACGGGGAGCGACGGTAAATCGTCTGCATCGTCGCGACCTTCGGTCGCGGGACGATTTGCCTGCGGCAAATCGTCTGGTTCGAAGGCGGCGAAGTAAACAGCATCACTGCACAAGTTCATCGCCCTCTCCTCGCGAGATGATGATTTCGCCGGTCTCTTCGAGGTGGCGGATGATGGAGACGATTTTCTGCTGGGCTTCTTCCACGTCCTTCAACCTGACGGGGCCCATGTACTCCATGTCTTCCTTGAGCATCGTGGCGGCGCGCTTGGACATGTTCTTGTAGATCTTTTCCTGGACCTCCGAATCGACGCCCTTGAGGGCCTTGGCGAGTTCCTGGCTGTCGACTTCGCGTAGGACCTTCTGAATGGAGCGGTCGTCGAGGAGGACGATGTCCTCGAAGACGAACATCTTCTTCTTGATCTCCTCGGCGAGCTCGGGGCTGTCCTCCTCGAGGGCCTCGATGATGCCCTTCTCCGAGGTGCGGTCGACGAGGTTGAGGATCTCGACGATGGAATCGACGCCGCCGGCGGCGGTGAAATCCTCGCTCGAGAGGGTTGAGAGCTTCTTCTCGAGGACCCGCTCGACCTCGCGGAGGGTTTCAGGCGAGGTGCGGTCCATCGCGGCGATGCGTTTGGCGATGTCCGACTGGATCTCGTGGGGGAGCTTCTGGAGGATGTAGGCCGACTTGTTAGGCTCGAGGTAAGCCAGGATGAGGGCGATGGTCTGCGGATGCTCGGTCTGGATGAAGTTGAGAAGATGGGCAGGGTCGGTGCGTCGGATGAAATCGAAGGGCCGCACCTGGAGAGAGGAGGTGAGCCGATTGATCACATCTATGGCTTTCTGGGATCCGAGGGCCTTTTCGAGGAGCTCTCGGGCGTAATCGATGCCGCCCGAGGAGATGAACTCGGAGGCCATCATCAGTTCCTGGAATTCGGAGAGGACGGCATCCTTGTGCTCGGGCTCGACCGACTCGAGGCGGGCGATCTCGAAGGTGAGGGTCTCGATCTCGTCTTCGCGGAGGTGCTTGAAAATCTCGGCGGAAATTTCCGAACCGAGGGTGACGAGGAAGATGGCAGCCTTCTGGCGGCCGCTCATGTCCTTGATGGAGCGAGGGGTCTTTTTCGCGGCAGCCCCTCCGCCGCCGGCGGCCTGGGCCGCCGATTTTCCCTTCGTTGCCTGGGCCATGGGCTACTCCTCCCTGATCCAGGTGCGGATGAGCTGGGCGACGTCCTCGGGGTGTTCCTTGGCCATGTTGATGGCGTGCTCCTGCAGTTCGAGGCGCTTGCGCTCCTCGACGGACATGGACACCTCGATGCTCTGCTCCTCGGCCTGGCGGATCGCGTTTTCGCGGAGCATCTGCTGCTCGAGGGCTCGCTTCTCCTCCGCGATGCGGCGGCGGCGCTCGAGTTCCCTCGAAATGACGCGGAATACGATGAATCCTATCATCAGGATGGCGAGCCCGACGAGGGACCAGAGGATGATCTGGTTGAATTGCTGCTGGCTCCTCCAGGAACCGTCCTCGGTCTTGAACTGACTCGAACGATCGACCTGGATGTTCTGGACGGTGACGGAATCGCCCCTGGCCTTGTCGTAGCCGATGGCGTCCTGCACCAAGGCCACATCCTGCTTGATTTCGTCCGAGGGGATCGGCACGTACTCGCGGTCGATGCCGCCGTTGGGCGTGATCTGGACCTTGCCGGTCTTGTCGTACTTCCATTTCCATTGGCCGTCGATGTTGACGGACACGGTTACCCGCTGGATGCTGGGCGAGCTGATCTCGTCGATGTTGCGCTTATTGACGTCCTCGTTGTTGGTCGTCTGGTTTTGCGTCATCTTGCCGACGCTGTTCTGCAGGTCCTTGTAGGCGGGGGCAGTCTGGCCCTCGGCGCCGGCGGGACCCTGGGGATTGAAGCCCGTGCCCTCCCAGGTGGTCGTGTTCGAGCTCTTGGAGACGGTGATCGAGGGCACGATTTCGGAATCGTCGTAGGGCGATCCCGGCGTCCTCGGCTTGATGGTCACCGGGTAGTATTCCTCGGTCTTCACCGTCTTCTTCGACATGTCCATGTCGATCTTGATGTTGAGGTCGCGGACCCGATCAGCGGTGTAGATCTGTTGGAGGGCCTTCAAAACCTTCGCGCGATACTGGGCTTCGAGGTCCTGGATGAGCTTCTGCTCCTGCTTGGTCTGCTGGAGCCTGTCGAAATTCGCCATGTCGGAGAAGTCGTTGAGGACGATGCCGTCCTGGTCGGTGATCACGATGTTGTCGTCGGCGAGGCCCTCGATGGCGAACTTGAGGATCTTCTGAATTCCCTCGATCTTCTTGCGGTTCGTGGTGAGGTCCGAGCCCGGTTTGGGAAAGAGGATGACGCTCGCTGTGACGGGTTTCTGGTCGGCCTGGAAGAGTTCCTTGTCCGGCATCACGATGGTGACGCTCGCCTTGTCGACGTCGTCGAGGGCCTCGATATGTCGCTTCACTTGTTCGGTTATGGCCCGCCGCAGGTTGACGTTCCGCTCGAAGTCCGTGATGGTCCAGCGCTCCATGTCGAAGATCGACCAGGGATCGGTGCCCTTGGGGATGAGGTCGTCGCGGATGAGGATGGCCTTGGCCCGCATCGCCGTCTTCTGGTCCTTGACGAGGATGATGCGATTGTCGCCCACCTGGTAGGCGATGCCCTCGGTATCGAGCTGACTCGTGATGGCGCGGAGTTCGTCGTCGGTGGCCAGGGGCGTCTGGAGGAGCTTGACCATCGTCGGGGCCGAGGAGACGGAGAGGAGGACAACGACGCCGATGATGGCGACGAGCACTACTCCGCCGAGTATGAGCTTCTGCGTGAGGCTCCATTTGCCCCAGAGGCCCCTGACCTGTCCGATGAGTCTCGTGAAGAATTCGTTCATGCTCCCCCCTCTCGGCGCGGAACCTTCGCCAGCCACGCTGACGCGGTCCCTACGCCGCCCAGTACCGGTTACCCCGAGGCGCCTCGCCGGGAGCTACTCCCGGTCGGCGCGCGGAAACCCCTTCCACCGCTCGTTTCCCCAAACTTGCGGAGGCGGGCGCTCCCGCGCTTACCTCGTGTTGATCACATCCTTCCAGCCGGTGACTATCCTGTTGAGGATGGTCTTGGCCAGATTCAGCGAAAGGTTCGCTTCCGCCATCGCTATCGTCACGTCGTGGGCGTTGACCGAATCGGGCGCCACGACCATCTGCTGAATCAGGTTCGAGGTCTTCTGCTGGTCGGCATTGACCCCGTCGATCGCCTTGAGGAGGGAGTCCTCGAAGCTGCTCCCTCCCGAGACCCCTCCCACGCGCCCGAGCCCCGCCGCAGAGGAGGCCGAAGCCCCGCCCTGGCGAGCGAGGCCCAGGTCGGCCGCGCTCAAGCCCAGACCGTCGATCCCGAGGCTGTCGGCCGAGGCCGCGTCCTGGCCCGAAAGCCCGCTAGAGGATCCCGCCCCGCCGGCGAGGCCCGCGAGGCTGGAAACCAGATCATTGCCAGTGTACTGAAGGGAATTCGTGCGCGCAAGCGCCGAACCCGACTGCCCCGAGAGAAGGGAGATGGGATCGATTCCGCCTATGCCTGAAATGGCCATTCATCACCTCCCGATCTCGAGGGCCTTGAGGAACATGGCCTTCGAGCCGTTCGCCATCGCCGAATTGGCCTCGTAGGCCCGCGACGCGGCGATCATGTCGACCATTTCGGTCACGATGTTCACGTTGGGCATCTCGACGTAGCCGGCCTGCGGACCTGTCTTGATTGCGTCGGGATGGGTCGGATCGTAGACGAGGCGGGGCGGACTGTTGTCCTTCTCGATCTCGGAGACGCGGACGCCCTGCCCGATGCCGTTGTCGAGGCTCTCCGGAAGGAAGGGCAGGCGGAAATAGGGCTGCTCCACCCTCGGCCTGAGGATGACGCGGCTGCGCTGGAAGGGCCCGCCCTCGGCGGTGCGCGTCGTGCTCGCGTTGGCGATGTTGTCGGAGATGACGTCGGTGCGGAGGCGCTCGGCCGTCATGCCGCTCGCGGCGATGTTGATAGAAGTGAAGAGACCCATTCACCGCCCCCTTATCTCAGCACCGAGTTCACTTGGTTGAACTCGTAGCTGTCGGCCTGGACCATCAGGGTGTACTCGAGCTGGTTCTTGAGGGAATCCATCATCTCCTGCTCGGGGTCCACGTTGTTGCCGTTGTTCTTGGTCGTCGTGAGGTAGTCGAGAACACGGCGGGGTTCGACCGAGCGCCAATCCATCGGCTGCCAGTTCGAGAGATGCCGCGGATCGGTGCGCTCCATCTCGAGGAGGGGCCGCTCGTGCTCGGAATCGAGGGCCTGTTTCAGGCTCGACTCGAAATTGACCGTCGAGCGCTTGAAATTCGGGACGTCGGCATTGGCGATGTTGTTGGCGATCACGTCTCGCCTGAGCATGGCCACATCCATGCCGCGCTGGAGGATTCCCGTCGTCTTGCCGAAACTCGTGCTCTCGAACATCAATGACTCCTGCTTCGTCGTCAGCTTTGTCGCTGCGCTACTCGTTCACCTTTGTGCATCGGAGCCTTGGGGGTCCGACTTTACGAAAATCACAATATGTACCTGCTCAAGTCCTGTCTCTCGGCGAAGTCCTTGAAGCGGCTGTCCACGAAGGCCGCGTCGATGTCGACCTTCGCGCCCTTCATGTCGGGGGCCTCGAAGGAGAGCTCCTCGAGAAGTCGCTCCATCACGGTCTGGAGGCGACGCGCGCCGATATTCTCGGTGCTGGTGTTGGCGGCGGCCGCGATCTCGGCGAGCTTCGTGACGGCCTCCGGCGTGAAGACGATCGTGACCTCCTCGGTGCCGAGGAGCTGGGTGTACTGTGCGGTGAGGGCGTTCTTCGGTTCCGTGAGGATGCGGCGGAACTCCTCGACACCGAGGGCCTCGAGCTCCACGCGGATCGGGAAGCGCCCCTGGAGTTCCGGTATCAGGTCCTGGGGCTTCGAAACATTGAAGGCTCCCGCGGCGATGAAGAGGACATGGGTCGTGTCGACGGGCCCCCATTTCGTGGTGACCGTCGAACCCTCGATGATGGGGAGGATGTCGCGCTGGACGCCCTCGCGGGAGACGTCGGCGCCCGAGCCTCCCTTGCTTTCGCGGTTGGCTATCTTGTCGATCTCGTCGATGAAGATGATGCCCGATTCCTGCACCCGCTCGCGGGCGATCTCGATGGCCTTGTCCTGATCGACCAGCTTGTCGAGCTCCTCCTCGGAAAAAAGGCCGAGGGCTTCCTTCACGGACACGGCGCGCTTCTTCTTCTTGCCGCCGAAAATGTTGGCGAGGCCGCCGAGGGCGACTTCCATCTCTTCCATCTGGTTGCCCGAGAAGATCTCGATGGCGGGATTGCGCTGTGCCTGTACGGTGATCTCGACCTCGCGGGCGTCGAGCTTGCCGGCGCGGAGCATCGCGCGGAATTTTTCGCGGGTTTCGTTGACGGGGCCCGTCTCGACTTTCGGCGCCTCCTGGACGTCGGGGGCGACGAAGGGCGCCGCTCCGGGCATCGCCAGATTGGGAGCCGGGGCGAAGGGTGAAGAGGCGGGGGCGGCCGGCTCGGCCTTGCCGACGCCATCGGCTTGTTTACCGACGCCGGGAAGGAGGAGATCGAGGACGCGCTCCTCGGCGCGGCGCGCGGCTTCCTCCTTGACGCCGAGCTGAAGCTCGGCCTTCACCATCTGGATGCCCGAGGCCATGAGATCGCGGACCATCGACTCGACGTCGCGGCCGACGTAGCCGACTTCGGTGTATTTGGTAGCTTCGACCTTGATGAAGGGGGCGCCGCAGAGCTTGGCGAGGCGGCGGGCGATCTCGGTCTTGCCCACTCCGGTGGGCCCGATCATCAGGATGTTCTTGGGCGCGATCTCGTCGGCGAGCTCGGCGGGAAGGCGCTGGCGGCGTATCCGGTTGCGCAGGGCGATGGCGACGGCCCTCTTCGCCTTGAGCTGGCCGATGATATAGCGGTCGAGCTCCTCGACGATGCGCCGAGGGGTCAAATCGACGGCTTCTTCGCTCATGCGATCTCCTCCACGAGGATTCGCTCGTTCGTGTAGATGCAGATGCCCGCGGCTATGTTGAGGCTTCGCTTGGCGATGTCGACGGCGGGAAGGCTCGTGCCGTCGAGGTAGGCCATGGCCGCCGCGTAGGCGTAGGGTCCGCCCGAACCGATGGCGATGGCGTCGTCGGCCGGCTCGATGACGTCGCCGGTGCCCGAAAGCAGGAGGGTCTTGGTCTTGTCGGCAACGAGGAGGAGGGCCTCGAGCTTGCGGAGGATGCGATCGGTGCGCCAGTCCTTGGCGAGCTCGACCGAGGCCCGCGTGAGATCGCCCTGGTATTCGTTGAGCTTTCCCTCGAAGTGGTCGAATAGGGTGAAGGCGTCGGCGGTCGCTCCGGCGAAGCCCACGAGAACGGCCCCGTCGCGGATCGTGCGCACCTTGCGCGCGTTGCTCTTCATCACGGTGTTGCCCATCGTGACCTGGCCGTCGCCGGCCATGGCCACCTTGCCGTCCCTGCGCACGACCAGCACGGTCGTCGATCGAATCCTCATTGCTTCGTTCCTCCATTGCCATGTGGGTGAGCCAGGTCGTAGACGCGCTTCAGGCGCTCCATGTCGACATGGGTATAGACCTGGGTGGTCGAAACCGAGGAATGCCCGAGCATCTCCTGAACGACCCGTATGTCCGCGCCGCGCCCGACGAGGTGCGTGGCGAAACTATGTCTGAAAGCGTGAGGCGAAATTCGCTTCGCGAGGCCGCGCCGCATCGCGAGGCGCTCGGCGTAGCGATCCACGATGTATTCAATGCCGCGGGCGCTGAGGGCCGAGCCCCTCGCGCTCAGGAAGAGATGGCGCCTCGGATCGCGGCGGGCTGCCTTGGTCCCTTCCTCCGGCTCCTCGTCCGCGGAAGGTTTCGATTCCTTCGAGACCTTAGTGGCCGCGATCCGATTCCGGAGGAGCTCGGCGCGATGCGGAAGATAGTCGGCCAGAGCCTTTTTCGCGGGGGCGGCGAGAAAGACGATGCGCTCCTTCGAGCCCTTGCCCCGAACCCGGGCGGTGCCCGCAGTCAGGTCCAAGCGGGCCGGATCGAGGTCGGCGACCTCGGCGACGCGGCAGCCCGTCGAATAGAGGAATTCGAGGAGGGCCCTGTCTCTGAGCGAGGGGAAATCGTCGCCGCCGGCCTGCTCGATGAGCTCATTCATCTCGGCTTCCTGAAGGAAGCGGGGGAGCCCCCGAGGCGCGGAAAGGGCCTCGACATCGCGCGAAGGGTCGATCGCGAGGCCGCCGTACTTCACCCTATGTCGATAGAAGCCCCGTATGGCGGAAAGCGAGCGGTTCACGCTCGAACTCGCCAATCGATCCGACACGAGTTCGGCGACGAAGGCCCGGAGGTCCTGGGCAGTCACCGCGTCGATATCGGCCCCCTCGCCGCGACCGTCGCCGATGAAGGCGGAGAATCGCTCGAGATCCTCGCGATAGGAGGTGACGGTCTTTTTCGAAAGGCCGCGCACGGCGCCGAGGTAGGCGAGCCAGTCCTCAATCTTCCGATCCATGCGCCCCTTCTTCGCCTTGCAGGTGGAGCCAATCGCAGTCGGGGTTGATGCAGGCCTTGGTGCCCCCCGACTTCTTGTCGAATTTCTCGACGAGGAACCATCCGCATTTGGGGCAATTGGAATTGATCGGTTTGAAGTAGGTGATGAAATCGCATTCGGGATAGCGGGTGCAGCCGTAGAACTCGCGGCCCCGGCCCTTCGAGCTCCGCCGCGCCACGATGTCGCCTGTGCAGCCCGGCCTGGGGCACTTCGCCAAGGGTATGGAGCGGGTGTTGCGACATTCGGGGAAGCCCGTGCAGGCGAGGAAAAAACCGAAGCGGCCGAGCTTCTTCACCATGGGTTTGCCGCATTTCTCGCAGACGATGTCGGTGGGCTCGTCGAGGCGGCCCCGGAAGGACTGGAGGTTTTCGTTGACCTCGTCGACCCTGGCCTTGAAGGGCTTCCAGAAATCGTGGAGCATACCGAGCCAATCGCCCTTGCCCTCCTCCACGCGGTCGAGGCCCGACTCCATGCCGGCGGTGAAGCCGACCTCGAGGATGGAGGGGAAGGATTCGACGAGCATGTCGTTGATCATGCGGCCCAGGGTCGTCGGAGCGAGCTGGCGGTTGTCGCGGGTGACGTAATAGCGTTCGAGGAGGACCGAGATGATCGGGGCGTAGGTCGAGGGGCGGCCGATGCCCTGCTCCTCGAGGGCCTTGATGATGGAGGCGTCGGTGAATCGCGACGGCCCCTGGGTGAAGTGCTGTTCGGGGATGAAGGCCTCGCGGTGGAGTACTTCGCCGACGGCGAGCTCGGGAAGATGCTTTTCCTCGCGATCCTCCTTCGAGGAGGAGATCTTGATGACCTTGAAGAAGCCCTTTTCGACGAGGAAGGAGGAGGTCATGCGGAAGATCGCCTCTTCGCCGGCCGCGGATGTGGCGCCGATGTCGATGGTCGTGCCCCGGGATTTCGCGTTCGTCATCTGGCTCGCGACGAAGCGCTCCCAGATGAGGCTGTAGAGTCTGAGCTGGTCGCGGGGGAGGATGTCCTTGAGGCCCTCGGGCGTGTAGGTCGTCAGCGTCGGCCGAATCGCCTCGTGGGCGTCCTGGGCCTTGCCCGCCACCGTGTAGACATTGGGCGCGGGGGGCAGCTCGGCAGGATGGTTCGCGCCGATCCATTCGCGGACCTCGGCGAGGGCCGTGTCGGAGATGCGCACCGAGTCGGTGCGCATATAGGTGATGAGACCGATGCGGGTGTTGCCGACGTTGACGCCCTCGTACAATTGCTGGGCGATCTGCATCGTCTTCTTGCTGGTGAATCCCAGGCGGTTGGCCGCCGTCTGCTGGAGTTTCGAGGTCGTGAAGGGAGGCTTCGGACGCTGGATCTTTTCCTGATAGCGGATGTCCGCCACGGCGCAGGGTGCCTCGCCGAGGGCGTCCATGACGGCGCGGGCCGAGGCCTCGTCGGGCAACGAAGGCTTGTCGCCCTTCCAGGCCACGAGTTCGGCCGAGAAATTGGCTCGGCCCTTGTGGAATTCCGCCTCGAGGGTCCAGTACTCCTCGGGCAGGAAGGAATCGACCTCGCGCTCCCTGTCGCAGATGAGGCGGAGGGCCACCGACTGGACGCGGCCGGCCGAAAGCCCGTTCTTCACCTTCTTCCAAAGGAGGGGCGAAAGGTTGTAGCCGACGAGGCGATCGAGGACGCGGCGCGCCTTCTGCGACTCGACGAGCGCGTTGTCGAGTTCCCGCGGGGCCTTGACGGCGTCGCGGATGGCCTGGGGCGTGATTTCGTTGAAGGCGATGCGTTCAATTGGTAGATCAGGGTCCCGGTCGCGCAGGGCCTTCTGGATGTGCCAGGAAATCGCCTCGCCCTCGCGGTCGTTATCAGATGCGAGGAGGACGAGGCGGGATTTCTTCGCGGCCTTCTGGAGTTCCTTCAGGAGCTTGGCCTTGCCCCTGATGGTGAGGTATTCGGGCTCGAAATCGTGTTCGGTGTCGATTCCGAGCCGCGATTTGGGAAGGTCGATGAGATGGCCCATCGAGGCGAGGACCGTATAATCCTTGCCGAGGTACTTTTCGATCGTCTTGGCCTTGGCCGGTGACTCGACGATGACAAGTATGCCTTTTTTGGCTCCGGCGGATTTTTTGGCCGGAGCCTTCTTCCTGGCCGCGGCCGGCTTCTTCTCCGGGCTCGCCTTCGTTTCGGCCGCCGCTGCCGTCTTGTCAGCCGGAGCCTTCTTTGCGGCTGGTGCCTTCTTCGCCGCAGCAGCCTTCTTCGCCTGGCTTGGAGCCTTTTTCGTCGCTACGGCAGCTGTTTTCGTCGCGCCGGCCGATTTCTTTGGGGCAGCTTTTTTCGCAACTGCTGCGGCCTTGGTCGCGGTTCCGGCCGTTTTCGCCTTCGACTCAGTCTTTTTTTCAGCCATGGGAAGCACCTCTTGGGCCCGATTTAGGCCAGTTTTCGCCCAGCGGGCGGCCGGAACACTGATTCATGAGCCCGCCAGCCCGAGTTCGGCTCGGAGGGAGGCGGCGAGAAAGGCCGCCTCGCAGCCTCGGGACACGCCATCCCCGCCCTCGCGACTGTCGCGTTCAGTTCCACCTCTCACGCGTGGAATGGAACATCCCCATTCCGAGAGGAGTTCGTCAAGCGAAGAAAGCGGAATGGCCCCTTCCGAGGCGAGGCGATCGGCGCCGGCGTTCATCGGTCCGCCGAGGTTTCCGAGGACGACGCAGACGTCCCTGCCCTCGTCGAGCGCGTGGTGGGCGGTAATGAGGGCTCCCGAAGCGTCGGGGGCCTCCACGACGAGGGTGGCACGGGCCATGCCGGCGATGACGCGATTCCGCTCGGGAAAGCGCCAGGTCATCGGGGCTTCGCCGCTGGGATATTCCGAAACGAGGCTGCCGCCCCGCTCGAGTATTGCCGATGCGAGGGGTCGATGCGAACGAGGATAAACCGAATCGACGCCGACGGGAAGCACGGCGACCGTCGGGGCGGAGCCATCGTCCAGCCTCTTGGCGGCGATGGCTCCTCGATGCGCCGCCGCGTCGATGCCCCGGGCGAGGCCCGAGACGACGGGGAGGCCCGCGAGGGCGGCGTCTCGACCGAAGGCCGAGGCGAGGGAAATGCCCCGGCCGGTCGCCGAACGGGTTCCGACGATGGCGAGGGATGGCTGGGTCGCGACGAGGGGCGCCCCGCGGACGAAGAGACCGTAGGGTGGCTCGTGGATCTCCCTGAGGAGGGGCGGATATTCGGGATCATCGAGAGAAAGGTAGCGGCTCCCCGAGCGTTCGAGGAAGCGCGCGTCGGCCTCCGCGAGGTCGAAGAGGCTCTCCGGATGCCAGTCGCGGCTCCGGACGAGGCGGCCGACGATGCGCTCCATGGCCGAAAAGGAAAGGGTGGAAAGCTCGACGCCGCCGGCGACGGCGGCCTCGAGACGGCGTTTTTCGGAAGGACGGAGAAAGGAGATGCGGTGGATGGCGAGTCTGAGAACGAGCGTTGGCACGGGCCTACCCCTTCTGCCCCTACGTCCGCGCCGGCCGTGGACGATTGCGTCCACGTTCGAAAAAGCGCGAAGGGACCTGCCGCTGGCTGGCGGCCGCGCTCCGATAGCCGTCGCGGGCAGGGCCCGCGAGGCCTCACCTGCGCGGGAAATACTCGTCATGGTAGTCCCCGAGAGCCTCGGGTTCGATGTGGGTGTAGATCTGCGTCGTCGAAATGTCGGAATGCCCGAGGAGCTCCTGCACCGTGCGCAGGTCCGCCCCGCCGGCGAGAAGATGGGTGGCGAAGGAATGCCTGAAGGTGTGGACCTTGGCGTCGACGCCGGCGACCTGACGGGCCATGTCGAAGCGCTTCCAGATGCCCTTCCGGGAGATGCCCCGCCCCCCCTGGCTCAGGAAGACCTTGTCGCTGCGGACCCCCTTCACGAGGGAGGGCCTCCCCTTCTCCAGATAGATCGAGAGGCGCGTGGCGGCCTCCGCGCCGAAAGGCACAATACGTTCTTTCTTGCGCTTGCCGATCACGCGGATGACGCGTTCCTCGAGGTAGAGCTGGTCGAAGCTGAGCGAGGCCGCCTCGGAGATGCGCAGGCCGCAGGAATAGATCAGCTCGAAAAGGGCCCTGTCGCGGAGGCTCCGCGGATCCTCGCCGTCGAGGGTGGAGAGGAAGCGGTCCACTTCGCCCGGGGCAAGGACCGTGGGGAGACTGCGTTCCTGCTTCGGCGTCTCGATGAGTTCCGCGGGGTCGTCGGCGCGAAGGCCTTCGAGCCGCATGAACTTGAAGAAGGCATGGACGCTGGAGATGACGCGCGCCATGGTCTTACGGGAAAGGGTGGCCGACGGTTCTTCCGGCCCGGCGCTGCGCGAGCCCGGCCCCTGATTGTGGGAGGCGGGCGAGACCGCTCCGCCCTGCCTCGCGACGAGGTACGCGAGTATGTCCGCGCTGCCCGCCCCGGCGACGTCGAGCCCGCGGTCCTGGAGCCACGAAAGCAGGCAGGCCGCCTCGCGGAGATAGACCTCCGCCGTGAGGGGGGAACGCCTTCGGGCCGAAAGGAGATGGCCCCGGAAGCGTGTGAGGAGGGCGAGGTCGGCCACTCGCGGACGGCTCGGATCGGCTCCGTTGCGGTTCCGGTCAGCGGCGACGGCCCCCGTCGGCTTCAGCTGCCGCTCCTCTCGCCGGCAAGACGCCGGTCGCGGAGGACGGTCGGGATCTCGAGTTCGTCCCCATCTTCGTTGCGTCCGAGAAGGTACTGGCCGGACCTGGAGGCGCCGCTCTCCGTCAGGCGCTTCCATTCGTCGCCCGAGAGATAGTCCTCGAATTCCTTGCGTGACTCGCCGGGTTTCGAAACGGGCGCGCCGCTCCTGCCCCGATTGAAGCCGGTCGCCACCACCGTGACCCGGACCTCGTCGCCCATGCTCGGATCGATGATGAGGCCGGGCTTCATGAAGAACTCGGCGTCGGCCGTCTCGTTGATGAGGCCGAGGACCTCCTCGTATTCGGCGAGCGCGAAATCCTCGCCGGCCGTCACATTTATGAGGAGATTTCGCGCGCCTTCGATCCTCGCGTCCTCGAGGAGGGGGTTGTTGAGGGCCCTGCTCGCCGCCTCCACCGCGCGGTTGTCGCCGTTGGCCGAGCCTATGCCCATGATCGCGTCGCCCTGGGCCATCATCACGCTGCGCACGTCGGCGAAGTCGATGTTGATCTCGCCCGGCAGGGTGATGAGGTCGGAAATGCCCTGTACGCCCTGCCTGAGCACGTCGTCGGCCACGAGGAAGGCCTGCCTTATGGGCGTGCGGCGATCGACGACCTTGAGGAGATGCTGGTTCGGGATGGTGATGAGGGTGTCGACGCACTGCTTGAGCTTGGCGATGCCCTCCTCCGCGAGCCTGGCCTTGGCCTGGCCCTCGAACTCGAAGGGCTTGGTCACGACGCCGACGGTGAGGGCGCCGAGGTCGCGGGCGATCTGCGCGATGACGGGGGCCGATCCGGTGCCCGTGCCGCCCCCCATGCCCGCCGTGACGAAGACCATGTCGGCGCCCTTGAGGGCCTGCGCGATCAGGTCCCTGTCCTCCATGGCGGCCTTTTCGCCCACTTCGGGCTTGCCGCCGGCGCCGAGGCCATGGGTCACCTTCGCTCCGAGACCGAGGCGCACGGGCGCCTTGGACAGCGAGAGGGCCTGGAGATCGGTGTTCGCAACTATGAATTCCACGTTGCGAAGACCCGCCACGATCATCCTGTTCACGGCGTTCGAACCGCCGCCGCCCGCTCCGATGACCTTTATTACCGTCGGATTCGCCGATTCAGGCGCCCCTTCTACGACTTCGAGCATCATGTTCCCCTCCCCGTTACCTTATAAGAATTGGATGGATCCGAGGGAATCCCCGCCCCCGGACCCTCCCCGGTCATCAGAAAAAACCGTCCTTGAGCCAGGAAATCAGCCTGCCGAAGACCTGGCCGCCCGACTTGTCCTGCCGGCTCTCGGCCCGCCCCCCTGGCTTGCGCTGCTCTCCGCCCTTGCCCGAGTCCACGCCCAGGCTTTCCGCTCCGAGGAGGACGAGACCGACGCCCGTCGCCCACTCGGGGCTGCGGAATTCCTCGACGAGGCCGCCCACGGTGTAGGGCGTGCCGACGCGGACCGGAAGGCCGAAAATGGCCCCCGCGAGCTCCGGCGCCCCCTGCATCAAGGCGCCCCCGCCCGTGAGGACGACGCCGCCCTTCACGTGCTTCCAGTGCCCCATCTTCTCCACCCGCTCCCTCGCGAGGCGGAAAATCTCCTCCATCCTGGGCTGGACGATGCCGGCGAGGCGCCTCCGGGGCACCTCCTCGGGTGCCCGCCCTCCGAAGGGAGGTACTACGACGGTATCGGCCGGGTCGACGGAGGCCAGCCAGCAGGAAGCCTGCTCCCGCTTCATCCTCTCCGCCGCCTCCATCGGAATGGACAGCATTATGGAGAGATCGTTGGTGACCTGGGCCCCTCCCGCCGGCACGACGCTCGTGAAATAGGGGGCGCCGTCCGCGTAGACGAGGACGTCCGTGGTGCCCGCCCCGAGATCGACGAGGAGGCAGCCGAGCTCCTTCTCGTCGGAATTGAGGACGGCGCGCGAGGCGGCCAGGCTCTGCAGCATCAACCGATCGACCTGGAAGCCCGCGCGATGGACGCACTTCACGAGGTTCTGGGCCGTCGTCACGGAGCCCGTGATGATGTGGACCTCCGCCTCGAGCCGGACTCCTATCATGTCGAGGGGATTCCGCACGCCCTTCTGGTCGTCGACGATGAAGGTCTGCGGGATCACATGGAGGACCTCGCGGTCCATCGGGATGACGACGGCCCTCGCGGCCTCGATGACGCGCGCGATGTCGTCGCGGGTGATCTCGCGGTTCTTCCCCGAGACCGCCACGACGCCGCGGGAGTTGATACCTTCGATGTTGGCGCCGGCCACGCCGACGAAGCAGGACTTGATCTCCCTGCCCGACATGAGTTCCGCGGCCTCGACGGCCTCCTCCACCGAGGCCAGGGTCGCCTCGATGTTGACGACCACCCCCCTGCGGAGGCCGGTCGATGGGGCCGTGCCGACGCCGATGATCTCGAGCACCCCGCTTTCGTTGTATTCCCCGACGACTGCGCGGGTGCGCGACGTCCCGACGTCGAGGCCGACGATGATTGTATCAGCCAGGGCTTCCCTCCTTGCTCCGGAACACGATGGTGCCGCTCCGGAAATCCAGTTCCCCGACCTTCGGGGCGATGCCGCCCTTGTCGAGGGCGTCGAGCACGAGAACTATCGAGCGGAGGAGGGCGGCATCGAGCTTGGGCCCCGTCCTCACGGGAATCGCGTGGTGGAGGGGGAAGAGCACGAGCTCGACTTCACCCCAATTGGTTCTTTCGACCCTGAGCTCCGAGAACAGCGAGAGGAGGGTCGGGTCCTTGCCGCCGAGCGCCGCTATCGAGCCGACGGTCGGGAGAAGATAGGCGGGCAGACGCATCCCGGGTTTCCAGGCGTCGAAACGGATGCCCGAAAGGAGGGGAAGGTTGACCGCGTCCGCGGGACTGGCCTTCGCGAAGGCGTAACCCTGTGAATCGATCGAGACGGGAACCATGGTCTGCCCCTCCTCGACGAGGACCAGGGCGACGGCCTTACGCTCGACGATCTCGAGCCTGAGCGCGTCGGGCAGAATATAGCTCGCCTTGGCGCTGGCCACGGGAGCCCAGGCTTCGAGATTCCTTTCGACGAGGCCGAGATCGTTCGACAAGAGCGGCTTCCCGGGCTTGACGCCCGAAGCCGCGACGACGTCGGCGGCGGCGAGGCTCGTCGTGCCGGCCACCACCACCTTGCGGAGGAGGAGGGCGCCGGGGAGGATCGCTATCGCTCCCGCGACGAGGATGGCGAGGAGACCGAGAGCCAGGACGGGTACGAGGCGGGACTTCGCGCTACCGCGCTCGGAGCGAGGTGTCTCGCGCCTCGCCCGTTTCGGCTTCTTGCCGCCCGGCGGGGAATCGGGGAAGTCGAAGGATTCGGAGACATCGTCGAAGGCCGTCGAGGTCTTGCCCTCGGCGCCAGGACGGCGTTTCCCTCCCGCGGGGCGCAGGTCGTTCTCGTCCTTCGCGATGCGAAGGAAGGAGCCACGGCCCTTCTTTTTCGCCAGACCCTCAGTCATCGCGGCCCCCTTCGCTGCCGACGAGGGCCGGCTTTCGTTCCCCGCGGCCGAGATTGACGAGGAGGCCGGCGACCGCCGCGCTGGCCATGAGGGAGGAGCCCCCCGCCGACACGAAGGGGAGGGCGATGCCCGTGGCTGGCACGACGCCAGCTGCCACCGCGGTATTGATCAGCACTTCGAGCAGTATGAGGAAGCCGAGGCCGAAGCCCAGGAGGGAGCGGAATTGGTCCTCTTCGCGATAGGCGTTGCCGAAGGCGCGGAAGGCGACGAGGAGCCAAAGCGCAAAAAAGAGGAGGATGCCGATGAAGCCGACCTCCTCCGAGAAGGAGGCGAAGACGAAATCCGACTGGACCTCGGGTATCGATCCCACCTTGAGGGTGCCGAGCCCGAGTCCCTTGCCGAAGAAGCCGCCTTCGCGGATGGCGCGAAGCGAACCGAGAACCTGGTAGCTCTGACCGTGGGGCTCGTAATTCGGGAAGAGGAAGGCGAGGATACGCCTGAGGCGAAAATCGCTCGTCAGCACCATGAGGGCTCCGAGGGAAAGGCCGACGAAGCCCATGCCGGCGAAGGCGCCAGCCGGCGCGCCCGCGACCCAGAATACGGCGGCAATAGCGACCATCGCGATGACGGCGGTCGAAAAATCGTTCTGGAGATAGATCAGGAGCGAGCCGAAGGCCACGAGGAGGAAGGGCCCGACAAGCGATTCCGGGCGTTCCCTCCCGGCGTCCGGGCCCCGACGGTCGAGGACGTGGGCAAGGTACACGATCGCGATCGGCTTCCAGAATTCCGAAGGCTGGATCGTCGTGAATCCGAGATTGATCCAACGCGCCGCCCCGTTTCGATGGGACCCGATGACGGGCAAAAACGGCAAAGCGAGAAAGAGGAGGCCAATCACCGTGATCGCGCCGATGTTGCGTCTGAGGGCGTCGAGGGGGACGAAGACGGCGATGACGAAGAGGAGGATGGCTGGAATCCAGAAGACGGCCTGCCTCGCGGCGAACCACCAGGAAGGGTGGCCGAGCGAGAGCGCATAACCCGTCGAAGCCGACCAGAGCACGGCCAGCCCCAGGACGGCGACGATGAAGAGACTCGCGGAGAGGACGCCGTCCGAGCCCGGACCGTCGCGTGAAAGGAATCTCTCGGGTACGATCGTCGTCATCGCGGCAACCTACTGGATCTTCAAGGTGGAGAGGGCGATGATCGCGAACATGCCTCCGAGTATCCAGAAGCGCGTCACGACCTTCGTCTCTTTCCAGCCGGAAAGCTCGAAGTGGTGGTGGAGGGGGGCCATGCGGAAGAGCCGCTTGCCCTTGGTCGCCTTGAACCAGCCCACCTGGAAGACCACGGAGAGTATCTCGAGCATGAAGACGCCGCCGACGATGGCGAGGAGGACCTCCTTCTTGACCACGAGGGAGAGGGTGCCCAGGACTCCGCCCAGGGCGAGCGAGCCAGCGTCGCCCATGAAGACCTCGGCGGGATGCGCGTTGTACCACAGGAATCCGACGCAGGCGCCGAGGAGGGCCAGGTTGAAGACCGTGAGCTCTCCCGCGCCCTTGACGTAGGGAATCGCGAGATAGGTCGACCAGTCGGCCCTGCCGGTGAGGTAGGTGAGGATCGCGAATGCGATCAGCGCAATTATGACGAGTCCCGTCGCCAATCCGTCGAGGCCGTCCGCCAGGTTGACCGCGTTCGACCAGTACACCACATAGACGACCGCGAGGGGGATCCAGGCCACGCCGAGATCGATGACCGCGACCTTGAAGAAGGGTATGTAGAGCTTGGTCGAGTCGTGGCTCCCCACCGACCATACGAGGAGGGTGACCGCCGAGGCGACGACGACCTGCGCCCAGAATTTCGCGGCGGCCGAAATGCCGTCGGCGTTGCGCTTCTTGATCTTGAGCCAGTCGTCGACGAAACCGATGGCGCCGAATCCGAGGAGCGAACCCAGGGCTATCCAGGTATAGACATTGGAAAGGTCGCTCCAGAGGAGGACGGCTACGCTCACCGCCAGAATCATGAGAAGGCCGCCCATCGTCGGGGTGCCCGTCTTCGCAAGGTGGCTCTCAGGACCGTCGCTGCGCACCGATTGGCCGAACTTGAGCTTGCGGAGCCAGGTGATCATGCGCGGCCCGAGAAGGAAGGCGATGAGGAGGGCGGTGACGGCCGCGTAGGCCGACCTGAAGGTCAGGTAATGGAAGACGTTGAGGGGCGAGAAATATTCCGCCAACGGGTATAGGAACGAAAGGAACATGCCTGCCTCCCCTAATGGCCTATCGCGTCGAGAACGCGTTCGAGAGCCATGCCGCGCGAGGCCTTGAGGAGAACGAGGTCTCCGTCACGCCGCCACGACGACAGGGACGAGCGGAGCGCATCCATCTCGTCCTCATGCGCGATAAAGCCGGAGAAGCCCTCGGCGCGGGCCGCCTCCCAGGAGACCCGCGTTTCCTCCCCGAAGAAAAAGAGGGCCTCCGCGCGCGAAGAGGCCGCGAAGGCGCCGATGCGCCGATGAGCCGCCTCGGATTCGGGGCCGAGCTCGAGCATCGAGCCGAGGACGTAGGCCCTCCGGCCCTTCCACGAAAGGGCGTCGCAAAAGCCCATGGCCGCCTCGACGCTCTCGGGATTGGCGTTGTAGCAATCGCGAACGACCGTCACCGGCCCCCGAAGTATCTCGGAGCGCCCGAAAAGCGGACGCACAGCCTCGAGCCCCGCGGCCGCGTCCTCCGCGCGGATCCCCATCCGCGCGGAGAGCGCCAGCGCCGCGAGGGCGTTATCGAGGTTGTGACGTCCGATGAGCGGAAAACGGACATGGAGCCCCTCCCAGTCGATGGCCCAGCCATCCAGCCCCAGGTCCTCCGCCCCCGCGAAACCCGCGGTGCTCCGGAGGCCGTATTTCACTATCTCGCCTTTGACAGCCTCGGCGAGAAATGCGCCGAACTCCTCGTCCTCGCGCAGGAAGCCGATCTGACGACCGTCGAAGCGCGAGAATATGCGTTTTTTTTCCTCGGCGATCGCCTGACGCGAGCCGAGAATTCCGATGTGGGCAGTCCCGACGTTCGTTATGAGAGCGAGATCGGGCTCGTACATGGCCGCAAGCTCGTCCATCTCGCCGCGCCTGTTCATCCCCATCTCGAACACGCCGAATTTCTCGTCGCCCTCGATGCCGAAAAGCGACAGGGCGAGGCCTTGGTCGGAGTTGAGATTGCCGGGATTCATCGCCACCTTGCCCGCCCGCGAAAGGATCGACGCCACGATCTCCTTCGTCGTCGTCTTCCCGCTGGAGCCAGTTATGCCGACCCTGAGCAGCCCGGGATGGCGCAGGCGCTTGGCGCGAGCGAGGGCCTGGAAGGCCGGCAAGACCGAGGGGACGAGGAGGGCGGCGGCCTTCCCGGCCGCAAGGGCCGAAGCGATTGCAGGGCGCGCGGCAAAGGCGGCTTCTTCGAGGAGGAGGACGGGGCAGCCCGCAGCCAGGGCCGCAAGGGCGAAATCGTGACCATCGGACTTTTCGCCGGCGAAGGCCGCAAAGAGGCTGCCCTCCCCCGCCTTTCGCGAATCGAGGCTCGCCCGCGAATAGACAGCCCCCGCGTTGCCGAGGAGCCGAGCTTGGATGCCGACGCCTCCAATAATGGCGAGGGCCTCAGCCGCGGAGAATCGCAGGGGCTCAGCCATTGCCGTTGCCCTTAAGCGCCGTGGGCGCGGTGGTCGAAGGAAGGGGCGTCGTGGCGCCGACGTCGGAGTTTTCCGCGGGCCCGATCTTGATGAAGATACGCCGATCCGCCGTGGCTCGCTCGAGACCGAGCTTTGCGGCGAGACTGTCCGCCCTCTCCCTATTCTGCAGTACGGCGATGCCGCCTATGAGTTTGGAGTTCGCCTCGACCCAGCCTTCCTGCTGATGCTCGAGATCATGGGCCTCGACGATGAGGGATGCCTGCCGGCCGGTTTGCCAGACCAGGCCGAGAAGGAATATCGGGAAGGAAAGGAGCATGCCGAGGAACTGCCAGCGTTTCATGCCGCCGCCTCCGCGGCGCCGACCCTTTCGAGGAGGCGCAGCTTGGCGCTCCGCGATGCGGGATTGGCGGCGACCTCGGCCTCCGAAGGCTCGAGGGGTTTCTTGAAGGGCAAGACGAAGCCCTGCGTTCTGTCCATACCATCGATGATCGGCCTGGCTTCGGCCGGAGCAAAGGAGAGATCGAGTTTCCCCGCGAGGGTCTTGAAGACCATCTTGGCGATCCGATCCTCGAGGGAATGGAAGGTGATCACGGCGACTCTCCCGCCCGGGGCGAGGAGACGGGCCGCACTGGCGATGCCCCTGGCCGCCCTGCCGAGCTCGTCGTTCACCGCGATGCGAAGGGCCTGGAAGGTCCTCGTGGCGGGATGGATGCGTCCATGGCGATAGGCGGCGGGCACGGCGCCGAAGACGATCTCCTCGAGGCGACCGCTCGTGCGAATAGGGGACTGGCGCCTCGCTTCGACGATGGCCCTGGCTATGCGGCGGGAAAGCCTTTCTTCGCCGTACTCGTAGATGATGCGGGCAAGTTCCTCTTCGCGTTCGCCGTTCACGATGTCGGCGGCCGAACGGGGGGCGTCGGGCGAAAGCCGCATGTCGAGGGTCTCGTCCTTGGCCGAAAGCGAAAAACCCCGGCCTGACTCCACATAATGGAACATGGAGATGCCGAGGTCGAGGAGAATGCGGTCGAAGCGCCGCGGATCGGCGGATTCGGCGTTTTCGATGTCATCGAGCATCGATTCGAGGACCTCGTCGAAATAGCCGACGCGAAAGGAGACGCGGTCGCCGAAGGCGGCGAGGCGCTCGCGGGCCTTGGCTTGGATGACGGGATCGGCGTCGATGCCCGTGTAGCGGATTCCTGGCCATGAGGAGAGGAAGGATTGGGCATGACCGCCCTCGCCGAGGGTGCAATCGAGGAAGCGGACCTCGCCCGATCCGGGGAGGAGGGCCGAGCGGACTTCCTCGAGCATGACAGGTACGTGGACGATCCCCATATATTTACAGCGTGAGCCCCCCCAGCTCTTCCGCGGCCGACCGGAATTCCGATTCGTTCTCTTCCCAGTACTTCCGGTATTCCTCGGCGTCCCAGATCTCTATGTACTTCGTGATGCCGAGGATGACGCATTCCTTTGTCAGCCCCGCCCACTCCCTTAGGCTCTGGGGAACGGAAATCCGCCCCAGCTTGTCGACTTCCAGCTCTTGGGCAGGCGCCAGGATCCGCCTTTGGATAAGGCGGGCCTTTGCCTGAAAAAGCGGGGTCGAATCCATCAATTTCTTCGAAAGGACCTCCCATTGCTCGGGCGGAAATAGCCATAAGCAACGGTCGACGCCCTGGGTAAGAACAAGGGAGGAATCCGGCAGTTCGCCCCTAAGACGGGCAGGAAGGGAGAGTCGCCCCTTCTCGTCCAGACTGTTTCGGAACTCGCCGGTCAAAAGGTTCATCCACTAGTTCCTACTTTTTCCCACTTTTTCCCACCGGTTTTATACTATCGACAGAAAGGTCGCTGTCAACGAAAAGTGGACGGAATCGAAGCGACAGAATTAATTTTCCTATCACATTCAGCCTAACGGATGTGTAGTAGATTAATGATCCACCCTACGGAACAAGGCTCTTGAAGAGGGAGAAAAGGCAGGGTATGACCTTGGCATGTATTTGTCAGAGAATTACATAGTCTTTCCTGAGGGTGATACTCAGGAAATCGGCTCCGAGCTTCCCTTTGATGCCTTGGTCGACCTCAACGGAACTCCGATCGGGCTCCCCCTTCCTGACTTTCGGGTGATCGCCTATAGGGTAGTCAAGATTCGGCGGGAGGAGTCTACGGGAATGCGGCGTTCCTTTCACTACCTCGAGCTCGTTCCTGCTTCAGAACTTGCGAGCTATCTCTAGCTGCGATAAAGCAAAACCCGACCTGGCGGCCGGGTTGCAGGCAAAATGCGGGTTCAGCGGGGCAGCGGCATATCGGAGTGGGGCTCCAATCTCGAGGACTAACTGTCTTCTTCCTCCTCCGAATGGGGGAAAAGGAGTATATCGGGGAGCTTGTGGACGCCGTGCTTCCCGAAATCGCCGACAGCCTCGCGTTCCGAGGTCATCGCGAGTTCGAAGTAGTGCGACACAGGGTCGAGGCCCGGGACGGAGCTTCGTACCTCGAAGGTGAAATTGCGGTGTTCGCCGACTTCCGAAGCCGCAAGCGGACAGACCCAGAAGATGAAGGTGCCTGCCGTGCCCGGAGAGAGGACGAAGGGGTTTTGCCAATTCGAATCGGCCATCGGAGCGTCGTCGCCGCCGAGGAGGAGAAGCACCTCTCCTTGGGCCACCGGCTCGAAATTGAGGCCGTTGAAGACCCTCCCCATAATCGTCGGGAGATTGAAGGCCGGCCCCACAGGCAGGGTGGCGGCCCGGCTCTTCTGGCCATGTTCCGCCGTCAACCGAGGCCGATGGGCGACATGGGACCATCCCTCGCGCGCGAGGCTCAGGATGTCGGCCCGCTTCTGGACGGTCACCATGAAATCGCGCTCGCTATAGGCCATGCCGCGGCTGGAAACGATGTACTCCGGCTTGATGCGATTGAGCACATAGCAGGCCACGTCGAGGCGGCATTGGGCGCAGGTGCAGAATCCCAGTTTTTTGCCGCTTTCTTCCTCGGTGAACATGGCGTCGACCTCGGCCAGCACCGATTCCTCTGCAAGATTCCTGATTTCCATTCCGCCTCCCGCGCTTAAAGACTCATCACCAGTGTAACGGAAGCCGCGGCGACCGCAAGCGCCCGCGAAATTCGGCTTCGAAATGGCCCTTCCCGACCTCTGGGAAATATCTCCACGAAACGACATACTATCAAAGTAATGAAATGGAAATTGGCGGGAATGCGAACGCTTCTCCTCGCCGCCTCGCTGGTGGCGGGCCTGGCCGCATGCTCGCGGGGGCGAAGCCCCGCCGGCCCGGGCCAATCCGCCCCTCCCCAGGCCGCGGCGGTCGGAGGCGCTGTCGCCCCCGTCGCGGAAACGCAAGGGGCCGCGCAGGCGACGGGCGAGCGAACCGCGAAACCTGCAACCGCTCCCGTTGCGCCGCCCCCCGTGCCCGAACCCATGCTTCCGCCCGGAGCTGCCGCGCCTTCGACTCCCCGCTATCTCAACCTGCAGACCCCGCCTACCCTCTTCTTTCCCGCGGATTTTTCGATCGGCCCCCTTGCGAGGCTGGCGCAAGGCCTGCATGACGCGGCCAATCCGCCGCCCGAGCTCGTATCGCGGCTTTCCTCCTTCCTCGACAGGTTGGTTTCGGGCAAAAGCGTCGATTCACTCGTTCTTGCTGGACGGGGGCCCCTCGTGGCCGCGATACTGTCCGGCCTGCCCGGCGCGGGCAAGGCGGGGAGCCTCTCCTCCTGGCGTCTCGGCGCGGTCAAGGCGGAAGGAGACGAGGCGGTCGCCTCGATTGTCCTCTTCGCCGAGCCCATCGACCCGAGCGGTCCGACTCGTCTCCCGCCGCGCAGCGAGGGGACCATTCACGGCAGATTCTCGGGAAGCGAATGGTTCATCGAAGATATTTCATTCGACGCGACGGAGCTCGCTTCCGATAGGCCCTTACCCGACCCGCCCTGGCAACCGCCTATGCCCGGCACCGCCGCGCCGCAGGTTGCGACGCCATGAGGAGGCGCTGATGGCTTCGCCGCTCAAACGCATCGAAAAGGAGTTCATGCTCGGCGCCGCCCGCGACGAGGGGACGCCGATCTACCTTTTCGCCGGCTCGGGCGAATGGCCCGTGAAAATACGGCAGGTCGAATCGGACTACATCCTATTTTCGCACAGCATGCCGCTGCGACTGCTCAGGAAGGGCCTCCGCTACGAATTCCGCTTCGTCGAGCGCGAGCAGGCCATGGCATTCAGGGCGCGGACCATCGAGATCAAGGAAACGACGCTGACCGTGGAAATGCCGGGAAACGTGTACCGCAATCTCGAACGCCGCTATTCGCGCCGACAGCCGCCCTCGGAGCTCACCGTCGCCTTTTCCTTCATGGGCGAACGCTACGAACTCGCCTATCCGACCACCCGGGAATACGAGACGGTCACCATGCCCGGCGCCTCCAAGAATTTCGATGCCAACGACATCCGCGGCCTGGTTCGGAGCTTCAACGAGAGGACGGAAGAGCGTGTGAGCGATCGCGCCATCGTCATGTTCAAGGACCGCTCGCCCGAGAGCCTGGAGGAGAAGCTCATCACGCGGACGGGGCGGTCGCTCTTCCTCGCGACGACGGCGGGCGGGCTCCCGGAGGTCGATCCCCTCGCCAAGCCGCATATCATCACCCGCTCCGTCTTCACCGACTGGCTCAGGGAAGAAGGCTACGCCGCGGATCTCGCCCTCGACGAACTCGCCCGCTTCGAGCGCAACCTGGGCAAGTCGGGCATACTTTCCGAACTCCTCATACCCATACTCTTCCAGGAATACGTGATCGGCTACGTACGCCTCGTCAACAAGACGCCGGGCCGCGAACCCTTCGATCTCGGCATGCTCGAGACCTTCCACCTCTTCGCGCAGATCCTCGCCTGGTCGCTCAAGATCAACGGCTACTTCAAGGGGGCGCCGAAAAGGCCCTCCGAGATCAGCGCGCACGTCCTCGACATCTCGGCCGGAGGACTCCTTTTCGCCAACGAGTCGAAGGATGTCGGCGTCGCCCTCAGGGCCGACGCGCGCATAGACCTCACCTTCGCCATCGGCGAGAGGAAGATCAAGGCGGCGGCCGTCGTGCGCAGGACCTGGAGCGAAGGGAACCAGAATTACTTCGGGCTCCAATACGACGAGATCCAACCGGAGGATTTCCGCTTCCTCTTCGAAACCCTCTACGGCCGGCCCTTCAGCGACGCCGATGGCCTATCCGTGGAGGGGCTGGCGGTGAAGAAGGCGATCATCGACTTCGGGGAGAAGAAGTAGAAGCAGTTGTTTCCATTGGCGGCCCGGGGCGGAAGGACGATTCGCCCCAGGCCCGCTACGCCCCGTGCCGCCGCTTCGGGAAGCGCTTCAGCATCGCGACGCTGTTGCGCTTCTGGTTGAAGATGAAGCCGCCGTCCCAATACTCGAGTGCCGCGAAGAGGGCGTTGCCGCCGTCGTTGTCGTCCGAGGTGGAGGAGCGGAATGCGACATAGTCGGCCAGCGACTCGTAGTCCTGCTTGTCGAGGCAGCTCTGTCGGTTTTGGTTGAAGCTGTTCCACTTCTCGAGGTCCTTGAAGCCATCGCCCTCGTCCTCGACGATGATGTGGGCGTGCTCGGGACTGAACTCGTACCAGACCTTCACCTTCTTGTCGGGATTCGAGCGGTTGCCGTGCTTGACCGCGTTCTTGATGACCTCGGAAATCTGCTGCTCGAGAAGGTTGATCTCCTTGATCTCGGGCGGCGCGGATTGGACGATGAGAAGGGTGAAGTAGCGGATCTGGCGGAAATCGGAGGGGAATTCCTTGTGCAGCATCCCCGTGCGGTTGAAGAGCGGGGCGTTCTCGTCGATCCGGATCTCGAGGACTCCGTCCACGAGGTTCTCGTTTTTCATGATTATTCCTCCAATTTTGCGAGGGCTTCCTCGATCGTGGGTGTGATCGGGAAGTAGCCCATGAGCTTCGTGAGCTCTATGACCTTCTTGACCGAACCGTGGATGTTCGTGATCACGAGGCGGAGGTTCATCTTCTTGATGGTCGAACAGATGTAGATGAGGGCGCCGATGCCGCTCGAATCTATGTAGTCGACCTGCTCGAGGTTGACGATGAAGCGCTCGACCTTCTTCTCGAGCATCTTCATCACCAGTTCCTTGAGTCTGTATGAATTGTAAAGATCCATCTCGCCGTTGACGTCGATGATGTAATTCTCCCCGCTCTTGCGGATTTTGAGTTCCATTCTCGCGCGCTCCTACCTGCTTCTAGCCTTGATCACCAGTACCGTCTGGTCGTCGTGCCGCCGCGTCGCGCCGGCGAATTCCTCGAGTTCGGCCTTGATGGCCTCAGCGATCTCCCGTGCTCCCAGTTCCCTCACGCGGAGAAGGGCGTTGCCGAGATTCTTCCTTCCGAATTGCCTGCCCTGCTCGTTCATCGCCTCGATGACGCCGTCCGAATAGAGGAGGAGGATGTCGCCGGGCCCCAGCTTGATCCTTCGTGAAGCGTACTCCGTGCTGCGCTCGACGCCGATCGGGATGCTCTTGATGTCGATGGATTCGAGACTGTCCGAGGCCTTGCGATAGATGACCAGGGGCTGATGGGCCGCGTTCACGTATTCCATGTCGCCGCCCTCCGCCTCGACGAAGAGCATGCTCAGGGTCGAAAAGTGGTCCATGTCAATCTTGCCCGAAAGGCCGCGGTTGACCCAGGACATGAGGGTGGCCGCATCCTTCGTGGAATGGACGATGAGGTGGAGGATCGACCGCACCATGACCATCACGAGGCCGGCGGAAACGCCCTTGCCCGCCACGTCGCCGAAGACGAGGAGGCTCCTCCCGCCGCGCACGTTTATCACGTCGTAGTAGTCGGAGCAGACGCCGCGCGCCGAGCTCGTGAAGACGCCGAGGTTATAACCGGGTATCTCGGGGAGCTTGCGCGGTATGACCGTGCGCTGGATTTCCTCGGCGATGGCAGCCTCGCGGTCTATGTCGCCGCGTTCCGCCGCTTCGAGGAAGGTAAAGGCGTCCGATACCGATATGGCGCCGAAGCTCGCGAGGAGCTTGAGCCGATCGAAGTCGCGCTCCGAGAAGGGATCCTCGCCGATCCGGGCCACCGCCACGAGGCCGATGACTTGGTCGCGGGCCTGGAGGGGGGCGACCATGAGGGAGCGAAGCCTGAGCCAGTCGTCGTCGCCATTGCTGGGGAGGCGGGGATCCGCGAGCGCGTCGGGAACGAGAAGGGAGCTGCCTTCCCGAGCGAGCTCGCCGAAAAGGCCTTCTCCCATGCGAAAGCGTGCGTGGCGGAGATGACTCGTGACCCTTTCCTCGTCGCGCGGGAGGCTTTCGGGAAGTTTGTAGGGAGGAGGGAAACGGCCCTGGAGGGCTCGAACGGCGACGACTTCCTCGAATTCCTCGGTAAGGAGAACGACGCCTCCGTCAGCCCCCGTGCGCTCGACGGCGACGCCGATGAGGCCGTCGAGGACCTCCTGGAGGGAAAAGCCGGACTTGATGACCGAGCCCGTCGCCGTGAAAAGGTCGTAGAGGGAGTCGACGGACTCCTCGTAGTAGCCGACCGCATTGACGAGATCCTTGCGGAGGATATCGACGAAGAGAAAACCGACGAGGGCAATAGCCCCGTACCAGGCCGAGACGATGGCGAATTGGAACCAGGCGCCCGAGGGAGCGACGAAGGCCTCGGCGACGAGATAGAGGAGGCTCGCGAGAGCCAAAGGCAAACGGACGGCCCTGATGAGACGCCCGCCCTGACCTGCCGATACGTCCTTTCTACCGCTCCCGTAGAAGAATAAAATTCCGACCGGTGCCAGACCGGCAATGAGGAACAGGGAAGATTGCCAGGCGCCGCCGCCGAGGACGGCAAAAACGGCTGCCAGCAGGCCGGCGAGGATGGCCCCTCCCGAGGCGGCGACCAGGACGATGCCGTTTCCGAGCGGACGGCCGAAGGCGAAGGCGAGAACGCCGAGGATTATGAGGTCTCCGGCAATATAAATGCCGGGATTGGTATAGATTAGGGAGAGTACGTCGCGCAACAAGGCCAGCGCGGCGACGATGATGAAGCGGCGCATGACGCCTTCGGCTTCCATCCGTTGCCAGAAGCTGAAGGCGATGATCAGTATGAGTGCAATCGAGAGCTTGACGAGTTCGGGTCCGCCGATCGCCCTCGCTATGCCTGCAAGATCCATGAACCATCCTCTGCCGGGGCTTGCGCGCGCCTGCGAAACGCCCCCAGGGGGGCCAAGGTTTCGGAAGTTTAGCATCGGGTACCACGACAGTCAACGCGCGCTTTTCTACTATGTCGGCGAGAATCTGCGCGAAGCGGCCCGAAGCGGTACAAAAAGCCCTGAAACGCAGTCGACCGCAATGACATTTCGCGCTATCGTCAGGCGAACAGGCTGACGATGGCGGCAATCCACAGGCCGGATGCCGGGCATGACGTCAGGGAACGAGGACCAGCATGATCTTCATCTACCTCCGTCTGCCCTACCGCCGCCAACTTAGGGCTATCGAACCGGAAACTCTTTCCCTCGTCGACGGCGCCGTCGACAGCATCTCGCTTCAGTTCAATGCCCGGGTCCGCAAGACCGATCTCCGCACACTCCTCAGCTTCGACGAAGCCGAGGGCTGCGCCGCCCTCAGGGCCTCCGAAGCCCTGCGACGCCTGGCGGAGACGCTCGCCGAACTCGCCTTGCGTCTGCACGGCTACACCATTCTCCTCGACCGATCCGAACACGATGCGACGGACGTCCTCGAAGACTTCGATCGGCACTGGCTGCGGCTTCCTGATGACGGGGTCTGGGCCAGGTCGGAGGGACTCCCCTATTTCAACGCCTTCATCCGCGGCGGCGCTCGGGAAAATGATCTGGTCAAAATCGAGGGATTCAGCCTCTCCGATCCCCTCCTTCCGCCCTCATGGAAGGCCCCGGAGGCAGATCCGAGCCTGGTCGACGAGGCCGCTTCGATCCTCGAGGCCATGCGACGAGAAAGAGCCGGCGCCGAAATCCTACTCGTGATCGGCCCCGAGGAGGCGGCTAAAGGCCTGGCCGAAGCCGCCATCGACAGGCTTTCATCTGAGGATTCCCCGATTCTTCGCGGCGGGGCCGGAGGCGAAGCGACTCCTTTGGCTCCCTTTTTCGCCTTCCCCGCTCCCGTGCCCGAGGACTCAGGAGACGCGGCCGAGGCTGCCCGAAGCGTGGCGGTAGGCCTTTGCCGGCAACGCCATGAGCCTGCCCTCCTCGAAGCCTACGCCAGCCATTTGCGCACCTGCGTCGGCATCTGGGATAGGGGAGAAGGGAAGGGGCCGGGATGGATCGTCTTTGACAACTTCGATAAATTTTCATCCGAGGCCCTTTCGGTCCTTTCGTCCATGCTGAGACGCCGAGAGGAGAACAGAGCCTCGAATGCGCCCCTTTTCGTCGCCTGGGGAAACCAGGTTCCGAAGAATCTCCCCGACGGCCTCCTTCGAATCCTCCATGTCGGCTCATTGGGCTCGAAGAGCCTGGCCGAATCGGCGAAGGCGGGGGCTGAGGCCATCGGCAGGCCCTCCCTCGGCCCAAGCCTGGCTTCGGCCGCCCGCGGCCAGATATTCAGGTTGAGGCTCGTCTTGCGACTAGCTTGGCGGGGAGTTCCCGAAACGGAAGAGCGGCCTGCCTGGGATGGAGTCGACACGGAAGACCTGATCGCCCTCGCCATGGAGGGGATACCGGCGGAATTCGGCGGATGGCTCCGGGCCCTTTGCCTTTCGGAGGATATCCTCGACGATGCCGCCTTCGACGAATTCCTTTCCAAGGCCGGCTATAGCAGGGGCATCAGGCCCCGAATCTCCTCGGCGATGGCCCATCTGGGTTTTGTCGTCGACGCGAAAAGGCCTCGGGTCGCCCGGAGGGACCTTCGCGATTGGATCGACCTGCGACTGGGGAAATTCGACAAGATCGACAGGGGCTTCGCGGCCGAGCTCAGCGGCCTTTATGCGCGGAAGCGCGTCGCTCCTTCACTCGCCCTGTATAGTCGGCTGGTCCAGGCGGATCCGGCCGCGCGGATGAGAACCGCCTTCTTTCTCGACGCCCTCGCAGCCGACATGACCCAGGGGCCGTCAATGAAGGAAGAGAAGTTCACCGCGGCGGATTCGGCTTTCGAGCTCTGCGTTCCCCTTTTTCGTTCCTGGACGGGTTCCTCGGGCGAGGAGGCGGCGAAATGCCTTGAAGCCTTCTCCGCCGCCTCAACAGGGGCTTCGCCCGCCAGTCTCGACGCGGCGATGCTCTCCTTCGCCCGCGCCATTGACGCTTTTTGCCGCGCCACAGTGAAGACGGACGCCTCGCCGATACGCAACGCGGTCATCCGCTTCCACGAATTCGGCGCCCTCAGGGCCGAGGCGAAGGCGCACAGGCTCCTCGGTCTCGCGGCCCTTACCGGGGGGCAGATCGCCGAAGCCGCCGATTACCTCGGCAACGCCGATGAATTGGCCTCCTCGATCCCTGACGGCATGGAGTCCTTCCTGTCCTCCCTCGCCGCGGCCGGGGCATTGTTCACCCTCGGCGACATCACGAGGGCGGGGCTCAGGATCGAAAAGGCCGAGGAGGCGGCGAGGGCTTCCTTCAGACCCGATTGGGCCCTCGGATCGGCCTTCGCCGCCGCACGCCTCGATTTCGAACTCGGCCGATACGGTGCCGCTGCCGGGACCTTCGAGGGCATTGCTCGCAAGGCGGAGGAGCTCGGCGACGCGGAGGCGGGGAAAAGAGCCAAAATCTGGGCGGCGCGGGCGGCCAGTTGGTCGGGCATGAGCACGCGCAGCCGCGCCGTCCTCGCCTCGAGCCCCGAGGACCCCGAGGCCTCGTGGTTCCTCGCCGAAATCGCCTCATGGGAGGGAGATTGGCGACAGGCGGCCGTTCTAGCCGATCGAGCTCGCACGACCCTCGTCACCCGGAGCTGGAGACCGATCGACGCGATTTCCTGGAAGTCGGGTTTCGATCTTCTGGAAGGTCCCTGCCTCGGAAGCTGGCCCTCAGAAACTTATCTCGAGGATCAGATCGGAGCCTTCGCGACCTATGCCCACGCGATGGCCGAGCGGGACCCCGCCAGGATCGTGGAGCTGGCCGATCGCAGCCGCGACGGCAGGCTGGCCCCCATCCATCATCCCCAAGGACATCTATTCGACTGGTACGCCTATGTCGCCAGCGGCATGCTCGAAACTCCGCCCATCGATCCGGGGACCCTCCTTTCTCGCGCCTGGAAGTCCCTGCAGACGCGAACCCTGCGAATCGAAGAGTCCTCCCTCAAGACCCAATTTCTCGAAGGCAATCGCTGGAATCGCGAGATTGTGGCGGCGGCGCGGGCCAGGCGTCTGATATGAGCCATCGCGAGCTCGGCGGATGCTGCTACCACGCGGCGCGGGGATTTCTCGACCACCTCCTCGAGGAGCTCCCCGAAAGGGAAAGGCTCGACGGCGAGCTGGTCACGGTCCTCGGCCCGCGAAGGACGAGCTGGTGGGCGAGGAACGTCTGGCTCTCGCCGATCCTCATCGAATTCGCGTCGGTGCGCGAGGCCGCGGACAAGTTGCGCGACATTCAGAGGAATTGGGCCCCCCTCCCCGCCCGCCTCCACAGAAGGACGGCCCTCATCGCGGATAGGCTCCCCCCCCTGCCTCGGAAGCCCCGTCCCTTTCCCTTCGAGGTGCCAAACACGCCGATGGGCGCCTTCACCCTCCTCGACGAGGGCCTCATGCTCGCCTCGCCCGTCTGCACGAGCCCCTTCCCGAACGGCGAATTCGAATTCGAGGAGGACCACGAGGGACCTCCGAGCCGGGCCTATCGCAAGCTCTGGGAAGCCCTCCTCCTGGCGGGAAAGGCTCCGGCTCCGGGGGAGCGTTGCCTCGACGCCGGAGCCGCGCCGGGCGGCTGGACCTGGGCCGTGGCCGGTCTCGGAGCTTCCGTCCTCGCAGTGGACAGGGCGGAGCTCGACCCCAGGATCTCCGCAATGCCCGGCGTCGAAAGCCGGAGGGGCGACGCCTTCGCCCTCGGGCCAAAGGAGGTCGGGCCCGTCGACTGGCTCCTCTCCGACGTAATCTGCTATCCTCCGAGCCTCCTCGCGTGGGTCGAGGATTGGGTGGCCTCGGGCCTCGCGAAAAACATTGTCTGCACTATAAAGATGCAGGGGACGGTCTTCGACAAGGCTACGACCGCGCGCTTTTCGGCCATCCCGGGCGGGCGCGTCGTCCACCTCTGGCACAACAGGCACGAACTTTGCTTCATCAGGGTGCAGGGGGACAGGGGCCTCGGAAGCTGAACCCGGAGCTCGGAGGGGCGTCGCGCGTCGGCTGACTAGCCTCGGGCGCCCCGGTCGGCGAAAATGATGGTCCGGCCCCGAGAAGTTCTCGAGAGCTTCGTCGGGGAGCGCCCACGCGGGCGGAAGGATGGAAATTCTGGAGGATTTGTTCGGCGCACGGCTCGACACGGCCGATTTGCTGTTCGTCGCCCTCGACAGGGAGGGCATCGTCCGCTACATGAACGGGAAAGCCGGGGACATTCTCGGAGTGCCGACCGGGTCAGCGATCGGTCGGGCCTGGTTCGATTTCGTTCCGGAGGGCGACGAGAAGGGCGCCGCGGAGAGGCTGTTCCGCTCCATCGTAGGCGGCGAGACGCCCCTCCCGGCCGAAAACGAGAGTCTCATCCTCGACGCGGGTGGATCGACACGAAGGATAGCCTGGAGCAACGCCTATATTCGCGACGCCTCCGGTTCCCTGACGGCCCTGCTGTGGACGGGCGAGGATATCGAAGCCAAAAGGCGCGCCGCGGAACAAGTCGAACGCTCCACCTCCAGGCTCGAGGAGCTCGTCAGCGAGCGGACCGCGGAACTCCTCCTCTCCCACTCGATCGTCAACGCGCTCTGGGCCGCCCCGAGTTTCGCCGCGGCCTTCAAGGACGCGCTTCGACTCGTCTGCGAGGCGACGGGAAGCGCCTACGGCGAATCCTGGTTCCCCGACGCCGACGGACAGCGCCTCCTCGCCGGCCCTTTCTGGGTAAGCGGCGATCCGAAAGTCGAAAATTTCGCGGCGAGTTCGAAGAATCGTTTCTTCCTCCCGGGCGAAAATCTTCCCGGGAAGGTCTGGCGCGACGGCAAGAGCGAATGGATCGACGATGTCTCCAAAAGCGACAAGAGCCTATTCAAGCGGGTCCCGGAGGCCGTCGAGGCCGGTTTCACCTCGGTGTGCGGCGTGCCGGTCATGGGTGGCGATCGCGTCCTCGCCGTACTCATCTTCGCGTTCACGCGAAGGCCCGACGCCGAAAGTCGGCCCGCGCGCCTCATGGCATCCGTCGCGCGGAGCATGGGCTCGATCGTGCTCAGGAAGCTCTCCGAGGACGAGATCCGCAAGCTCTCACTCGCGGTGAAGCAGAGCCCCGTGAGCGTCGTCATCACGAATCGCCACGGCATCATCGAATTCGTCAATCCTCGCTTCACCGAAGACACGGGCTATTCGATCGAGGAGGTCCTGGGTAAGAATCCTAGGATCCTCAACTCGGGGAAGCAGGACAAAGAATTTTACACGAGGCTCTGGAAGACCATTCTCGACGGGAAAATCTGGAAGGGCGAATTCGTCAATCGGCGCAAGGACGGGAGCGAATACGTCGAACAGGCTTCGATCGCGCCGATCATCGACGAGGGCGGGCGGATCACGCATTTCGTCGCGGTGAAGGAGGACGTGACCGGTCTCATCGAGGCGAAGAAGGCGACGGAGAAGGCTCGCGAGGAGGCCGAGGCCGCGAACCGGGCCAAGAGCGCCTTTCTCGCGACGATGAGCCACGAGATCAGGACGCCGATGAACGCCATCATGGGCATGTGCCATCTCGCCCTTCGCACTGAGCTGAGCCCGCGGCAGAGGGACTACCTCGAAAGGATCGGCGAATCGGCCGACGGACTCCTCGAGATCATCAACGACATCCTCGACTTTTCGAAAATCGAGGCGGGAAGGCTGGATCTCGAGCGCAGCGCCTTCAGCTTGGAAGAGGTCCTTTCGGCCGTATCCCTGGCGATGGCGGAAAAGGCCTCGACCAAGGGCGTGGAACTCGTCTATCGCGAAGACGCCCGACTACCCTACTCGATCGCGGGCGATCCCTTAAGGCTCAGGCAGATACTCGTCAACCTCGTCGGCAATGCCGTCAAATTCACGGACTCCGGATCAGTCGTCGTCCGCATGGAGGGCCGCGGGATTGGGCCCGGAGGGGAGCAGCGCATAGGTTTTTCCGTAACGGACACCGGGATCGGCATGACGGCCGAACAGATCGCCGGGCTCTTTCGCCCCTTCGCCCAGGCGGATTCGTCGACGGCCCGCCGCTACGGAGGCACCGGCCTCGGGCTCGCCATCGCCTCGAGGCTGGTGGAGCTCATGGGCGGGAAGCTCGAGGTCGCGAGCGAATACGGCAAGGGGAGCCGCTTCGAGTTCCAGGCGAACTTCGGAATCGGCGATAGCCGCTCTCCCCGCGACATCGCCGCGGAGCGCGGCCTCGCTGGACTCCGGGCGGTCGTGATCGCTACGCCCTCCCTTCAAAGGGAATCCCTCGTCGAGAACCTCGAGGGTCTCGGACTCCCGACGCGCACGCTGGACGCCGGCGAGAGTTGGTCGGAAGAGGACGAAGGCCCCTGCGACGTGATCTTGACCGAATGCCTCCTGGGGCCGAGGCAGCAGGCGCCGACGGAACCGCGGCCGCCGTCGGGCGGAGAGGGCCCGTCCGTGCTCATACTCGCTCCCTACGGCCACGATCAGGAGGCCCTCGAGCGTTGCGGCAGCGAAGCCGACGGCGTCGTCCCCCTGCCCGTCTGCATCGGCGGGCTGGTCACGTCGCTCCTCGGCGCCCTCACCGAAGACAAGAGCAAGGGCACTGACGCCAACCCCGTGAACATCGGGCGCGAAGGCGAGGGCGTTCGAATCCTCGTCGTCGAGGACAACGACATGAACCGTCGCGTGGCCATGGAGCTGCTCCAGGATCGCGGTTACGAGGTCGAATGCGCCGGAGGCGGCGTCGAGGCTATCCGCCTCGCTCGGAAGTCCCTCGACCAGGGCCGCCCCTTCGGCCTCGTCCTCATGGATCTTCGAATGCCCGACATGGACGGCTTCGAGGCCTCGCTCGCGCTCAAAAGGGTAGCGGGCTTCGCCGATACCCCAATCCTCGCCATGTCGGCCGACATCTCGGCCGACATCGGTAAGCGGGCCTCCGAATCGGGCATCGGCGAATGTCTCGCAAAACCCATCGAACCCGAAATTCTTTTCGACACCGTCGGGCGCTGGGCGCGGGGGTCGAGGCAGACGGAAAGGGGAAGAGAACGGCAGGCAGGCGCCACGACGATGCGGCTCACCGGGAGGGAAGGCCGGAATTCCTTCCTCGAGAGGCTACCCGGCCTCGATCCGGCGGTCGGCCTCCGGAGGGTCGGCGGGAGGCTCGCCTTCTACTGCGAACTCCTCGACCGATTCATCAGGGAGGAATCGGGAATCGTCGAAGACATCACCTCTGCTCTCGCCGAAGGCAAGACCGAACGGGCGTGGAGGGATGCCCATTCGCTCAAGGGCCTCGCCGCGACGCTGGGCGCGGCGGAACTCTCGGCGGCCGCGGCAGAGCTCGAGGCGGGGCTCAAGGAGGATGGAATCGCGAAGCCCGAGGGCGGTCTGGCGCCGAGAATCCGCGGGATAAGCGACGAACTCGCCATCGCCCTCGAATCGATGGCCATGGTGCTCGGCAGACAGGGTAGGTCGCAGCGAACCGCCTCGTCTTCCGATGAGACGAAGGTCGCAGGAGGGGCCGAGTCGCCCGCGCCGGCCGAACTCCTCGGGGCCCTCACCCGGCTGGATGCACTCCTCGCGCGGGACCTGCCCTCGGCCCTCGACCTCCTCGACGGACTGCGCGAAAAGACCAAGGGGACTGAGCTCGGAACGAGGATGGGAAACATCAGGGAGCTCCTCGACGAATTCGAGATCGACAAGGCACGCCTCGCCATCGGCAATCTCATCGGCGGGGAAGGCGGCGGCCTATGAGCGACAGACACCTCGTCCTCATCGTGGACGACACGAACGCCAACATCCAGGTCCTGATGGAAATTCTCAAGGACGACTACGCGGTCATCGTCGCCAAGAGCGGCACGCAAGCCCTGCGTCTCGCGAGGGGGAAGCCGAGTCCGGACATCATCCTCCTCGACGTGATGATGCCGGGCATGGACGGCTACGCGACCATCAGAGAGCTCAAGGCCGACGCTGCGACCTCCGCCATCCCCGTGATCTTCGTCACCTCCCTCTCCGACGACGCTGACGAATCGAAGGGGCTGGCCCTCGGCGCCGTCGATTTCGTCTCCAAGCCCTTCAACCCCGCCATCATAAGGCTCAGGATCGCCAACCATCTCGCCCTCAAGAGGGACCGCGACAAGCTCGAAAACCTCGTGCGGGCGAGGACCATCGAGATCCGGGACACGAGGCTCGAGGTCATCAGGCGCCTCGGCCGGGCGGCGGAATATCGCGACAACGAGACGGGACTGCACATAATACGGATGAGCAAGATCGCCCAACTCGTCAGCAAGGCGGCCGGCCTCGGCGAGGCGGAGGCCGAACTCGTGCTCGACGCTTCGCCGATGCACGACATCGGCAAGATCGGCATCCCCGACCGCGTCCTCCTCAAGCCCGGTCCCCTCGACCCCGACGAGCGCCGGACCATGCAGGAACATTGCACGATCGGCGCGAACATATTGGGAGACCACCCTTCCGCCCTCCTCCGGACCGCCCGGACGGCAGCCCTGACCCATCACGAGCGCTGGGACGGGAAAGGCTATCCCGCGGGGCTCTCGGGGGCGGACATCCCCGTGATCGGGCGGATCGTCGCGATCGCCGACGTCTTCGACGCCCTCACGAGCAAACGGCCCTACAAGGCGGCCTGGCCCGTCGACAGGGCCAGGGACGAGATCGTCGCCGGAGAAGGGCTCCACTTCGACCCCCGCCTCGTCGCCGCCTTCCTCGAAGCCTTCCCCGAGATCCTCGGCGTCCTCCGCGATTATCCGGACTGATCCTCTTTGGGGAACATGCCGGCCATCTTTCCGAAAAAAGCCTCGCCCTGCTCCTCGGTCGTCTCGTTCGACATCTCGCAGGCGAGGAGGAGGTGGGCGGGGATCTCGGCGAGGAAGGGACTCGGCAGGGCCTCCACCGTCTCCTTCAGGCGACGGCGGCGGGTGCAGCTCGTCACGAGTAGGCGCTTGCGAGCCCGGGTCACGGCCACGTAGAAGAGGCGCCGCTCCTCGTCGAGCTGACCGCCCTCCTCGAGACTGCGGGCGTGGGGGATGATGCCGTCCTCGCAGCCGGCTATGAAGACGACCTCGAATTCGAGCCCCTTGGCGGCATGTATCGTCATGAGATTGACCTTGCCGTCGCCCTCGCTCTCATCGTCATCGCGGGTCACGAGCGTTATGCGATTGAGCCAGGCGAAGAGGCCGGGATCGAGGGTGTCGGGGTCCTCCTCCCAGGTCTTTATCATATTTATGAAGGTCTCGACATTGTGGAATTTCCATTTCGCCGCCTTGTCGTTATGGCGGTTCTCCTCGATGAGATAGCCCCAATAGTCGACGGCGTCGACGAGCTTGCGCACGCGCTCCGCGATGCGCTTCTTGCCGAGGAGCTCCTCGCGCCATTCGTCGAGCAGGTCGAGGAAAATGCCGATGTCGGCCACGGCCTTCTCCGAGAGCCCCGCGAAGAAACCCGCTCGGGCCCCATCGGTCGCCTCGCCGAACAGGTCGGTCCCGGCTGTCACCGCGGGCATGGAGGGGGACGAAGCCCCTCCCTCTGCGGCGAGGAATTCGCCCGACCGGGCGAGTTCGAGGGCGGTGCGCATCGAGCAGGACCTGGCCTTGGCGACGGCACCCACCTTTTCGATCGTCGCCTTGCCGATGCCCCGGCGCGGCGTGTTGATGACGCGGAGGAGATTGATGTCGTCGTCGGGGTTCGCGAGGACGCGGAGGTAGGAGATGATGTCCTTGATCTCCTTGCGGCCGAAGAAGGAGGTGCCGCCGGAAATGCGATAGGGCACGTTCGCGGCGAGGAGGGACTCCTCCATCCGGCGGGCGAGATTGTTGGTGCGGATGAGGATGCCGAAGTCCTCCCAGGGCCGATGCTCCTCGAACTTGATCTCCTTGATCGTGCGCGCGATGAAATCAGCTTCCTCGGCCTCGTCGGCCGGGGTGTAGAGTTCGATGGGCCTGCCGCCCGGGCCGTCGGGTGACCAGAGGGCCTTCTCCTTGCGGTTGTCGTTGTTGGCGATGATCGCGTTGGCCGCGTCGAGGATGGTGGAGGTGGAGCGGTAGTTCCGCTCGAGTTTGACTTCCTTGCGCTCCGGGAAATCCTCCTCGAATCGCACGATATTCTCGTAATTTGCGCCGCGCCAGGAATAGATGGACTGATCGTCGTCGCCCACCACGCAGACGTTGCGCGCGGCGATGTGGCGCATCATCTTGTACTGTTGGAGCGAGGTGTCCTGGAATTCGTCGATCATCACGTAGCGGTAGCGCTCTCGCCACTCCGCGGCCACCTCGGGGTGGAGGTCGAAGATGTCGATGGGCAGACCGATGAGATCGTCGAAATCGACGGCGTTGAAGATGCGCAGGGATTTCCGGTAGTCGTCGTAGAGCCCGCGGTAGGAGTCATCTGCCTTGCTCCAATCGCGGATGCCGGTGGAGATCTCGGAGAAGAGGGCCCCGACCTTCCATGCGTCGAAGCTTTCCATGCGGAAGCCGAGGTCGCGGGCGCAATCCTTTATCAATTGGTTGCGATCGGCCTCGTCGTAGATCGAGAAATTGTCGCGGAAGCCGAGGCGGTGGATCTCCTTGCGGAGGATCTGCACGCCGAAGGAATGGAAGGTCGACACGGTCAGGCCCTGGAGCTTCTTGCCGGTGATCGCGCGCACGCGCTCGGCCATCTCGCGGGCCGCCTTGTTGGTGAAGGTGAGGGCCAGGATGGCGTGCTGGGGAATGCCCTCGTCGAGCATGTGGGCGATGCGGTAGGTGATGACGCGGGTCTTGCCCGAGCCCGCCCCGGCGATGATGAGGAGGGGGCCTTCTATCGTCTCGACCGCCTCCAATTGCTCGGGGTTGAGGCCGCGTGCCCACTGGTCACGCATGGGTCGCCCTGATCAAAGCCTCGAGGCGGGCCGCGTCCGCGCCGGCATCCGTCGCGTCCATCGTGGCGACCTCGAAGGTCGGCTCCGAGTCGGGCCTGGCCGCGGAGGGCTCGACGGCGGCTTCACGCTCCCGGAGCGTCTTGATGAGCCCCCGGAAATAGGTTTCCTGGCGTTTGGCGTACTGGACCGTGTCGGTCACGATCCGCTCCCGCGCCGCGTCGAGGAGAGCCCTACCGGAAAGACCCTCGGCCCGAAGCGAGAGGAACTCGGCGTAGCCGATGGCCCTCATGCCGGGAGCCTCCGGGCCGTAGCCCGCGGAGACGAGAGCCGCGACCTCCTCGGCGAGACCGGCCGCCAGCATCGAGTCCACGCGCTCGGCGATGCGCCGGATCAGTTCCTCGCGGGGGCGGCGATAGTGGACGACGAGCCAAGGCCGGGCGACCGGGCTATTCGCGGCCTGGCCTTCCGCAGGCAAGTCGGGCGATGCCGCGCCGGGCGCACCGGCGCCCGGCAGAAAGTCCACCCGTGGACGGCCCGATGCCCGAAGTATTTCCAAGGCCCTCGTCAATCGATAGAGGTCGTTGGGATGGATACGGGCCGCAGAGACGGGATCGCCCGCGGTGAGTTCGGCGCGAAGGGTCGAGGGGCCGAGCCTGGCGAGGTCGGCCGCCACGGCCGCGCGGAGGGCCGGATCGGCGGGAGGGGCCGCAGGCAGGCCGAGGAGAAGATTGCGGATGTAGAAGCCCGTTCCGCCGGCGACGATGGGCAGCCTGCCTCGAGCGAGGATGCCGTCGATCGCCTTGCCGGCGAGTTGGACGAAATCGCCCGCCGAGAAGGGCTCGTCGGGATTCCTGATGTCGAGGAGATGATGGGGAATGCGGCGCAGAAGTTCGGTTCCGGGCTTGGCCGTGCCGATGACCATGCCCCGATAAGATTGCATGCTGTCGGCCGAGACGACTTCGGCCCTTCCTTCGAGGAGACCGCCCGCCCCGAAAAGCGCCTCGAGCATGGCTGTCTTGCCGGAGGCGGTGGCCCCGACGAGAACGAGAATGGATTCGAAAGCCATTGGATTAGGGATGCCTGGGACTGTCCTCGGCTAGTCGAGGAGTCTGTATTCGATCTGCTTGGTGAAAATCTGCCGCGTGGCGAGGGAGACGACCTTGCCGGAGATCTTGTCGACCTCGGGGCCTCTGATGACGGCAAGCTGATAGGCGCGGTGGGTGACGGCGACCGTGAGCTCGTAGGCGTTCTGGTCGTATTCGATGAGCTGCTCGAGGGGCATGATCATGCCGGGTACTCCTGGGCGTCGTGGTGAAGCAACAAGGATAACAGCATCATGCACGGGCTGCAAGTCCTCCGGCGGCCTCGAGCCGGAGGCCCTGGGGTCACCACGAGAACTGCATCAGCTTGCTCGAGTTGTCGTAGGTGCCCGTAATGTTGCTCTTCATCATCGGAATGTCCTTCCAGGCGATATTGAGGGTAAAGCTCGGATTGATGTACCAGTAGGTCGAATCCGAGCTCAGGGTCGGGGTCGCACTCGCGCTCGCGGAGAGGGTCCAGTCGTCGAGATCCTGGCTGAGCTTGAAGGAGAGGCTCTTGAGCTTGAAGTTGGCGTTCTGCAGGGCGGCGGAATTCCAAATGGCCAGGGAATTGCCTATATCGATGATCGGATTGACCATGTAGGAGCTGGCGGAACCGAGGCTTCCGGGAATGGAAAGGAGCTGGGGCCAGTACCTCCACGCGTTGCGGTTTTGCGACTGGCTCGAGAGGTTGAGGGCAAACCCCGCACCGAGCTTGAGGTCGACCGAAAGGCCGAAGGTCATCACCGAATCGGAAAAACGGAGAAGGCTCTGGGTATAGCTCAGAGAAGAACTCAAGGTCGGTTGAAAGTCGGCGTCCTTCGGCGGATCCAGTCGCGGCGCGAAGCTCGCGGAAAAGGAGGTAGGGATGAAGGAGGGGCTTCCCGTCAAACTCCAGGCGTTGCTCAGGATCGTGTATCGCTGGGCGTACTGGGACTGAAGGGTCGCCGTGACCCAGCCCCAGGTGGCCGAGGCCGAATTCGAGCTGAAATTCATGAGGTCGAAGTCCCAGATCAGGCTGTCCGAAATCGAGAGGCCGAAGGGAGCCGCGACCTTGGCGCTGGCCGTCAGCGGGCTCGCCTTCAGATTCCCCGAAGTTTGGCGGACGAAGCGCTCCTGCCCTCCGAGGGTGAGGGACCAGCCGACGGAGTTCGCGGCCAATCCGAGGGTCGCCGCATAGGACTCGGTGAGGGGGGGAAGGCTGGCGCTAAAGGCCAGGCTCTGCTGAGTCGAGCCCGTCTTCATCGCGAGGGTCAAGCCGAGATTGTTGGCCGAGATCGCGCTGTTCGTCCATTCGGGAAAATGAGTGACGTATGTCGCCGAGCTCGGCAGGTATTGCCCAGTATTCGGGTCAGTTGCCGTAAATTTGTCGAAGGCCCAGGAAAAGAGGGTCGAGTTGAAGGTCCAGGATACGCTCGAAGGCGAGAAGATGCTCGAGGCCGGCAGGGGCTGGGAGGCGAGAGAAAGGCTGCCGTTCAGCTTTCGGCTCGCGTACTGGGCGTCGGACAGACGGACTGCATTAATGGTGCCAGACGCCGAACTTCCCGCGGAAAAGCTAGCGGGGTCCGGCGTGTTCCGGGCCTGTTCCTGCTCCGACCAGGCGAGATTGTAGCTGCCGGTCAGGGCAGTGCCGTACAGGGCCACCGAGGAGCCGATAGTCGCCCCCAGCCTCACCGAGGCCAGGTCCCAGAGGGGCGTGTAATCCACGGAGGAGGCGCCGTTCCAGCCATCCGAGAGAAAGCGCCTTTCGAGGACGAGGCCGGGCTGGAAGCTCCAGCTTACCTTCGATGACAAAGGTGTCGGAGGAGCGGCAAGCGTCGGATCGGGAGCGGCCGCCGGTTCGGGGAAGTCCGGGTCGGCCAGGGGGGGCGTCTTCGCCGCGGCCCCGGTGTTTCCGGCGGAATCCGCGGCAGTCTTCGCTGCCGAATCGCCCTTGTCCCAGGGTGAGCGCAGGTCGGGGATCGGCGCGGACGAGGCGGGGCCCGACGCAGGGCTCGCCGCGACCTTCGCCGCCGAGGCGGCGGCCGATCCAGGGAAATCGAGGAGGGTCCCTCCGAGGCTCAGACTCATGTCGACAGGCCGGATACTGTCGGGATAGAAGAACTGGCGGGCGGGGTCCGCGCTCCAAAGGGTCGAGTTAAGAGCCTCATTGGGAATTGTGCTATCCTGTTTCGACAGCCAATTGAAGCTCGAGTTGAGGGTCAGTCCGGCATTCTGGAGCCAGGGCGAAAGGACGGCGACAGGAAGATTGCCCGTCAGGCTGAGCTTCTGCGAAAGGCTCGAGCGGACGGATATGGTCGAGGTCGTGAGGGCGTTCGTCGCGTTAGACATGCCAAGCCAGTCCATGTCGTAACTGCGGTTGCGGAAGTCCTGTTCGAAAAAGGAATCCGAGTAAACCGGCAGGTCGAGGGTTGCCCGTACGGGGCCCAGGCTGAGGCCGAGGGACAACTGACCGCCGAAGCGGAAGGGAAGCACGAGGCCGAAAACATCGGAATTGTTCCATATCGATTGCCAAGCGCCCGCGGAACTGAAGGGCGAAGAGAGACCGGCTATGCCGGGGAAGAGGCTACGCGAGAATCCGACGCCAGAGGTCAAATCGAAGCGGGTGACGAGTCCGCTCGGCTTGAGCGAGGCGTCCAGACCGACGAAGGCCCCGAGGCCCGTGTACCAATCGCCGAGGAGCTTGACGCTGTCCGAGGACACCGGAGCGGCGGCTGTCCCCTGACCCGGGGTCGCGGCTGTACCGGCGGCCGCCGCGCTCGATGCCGCCGGGGAGGGCGTCGGCGCGCCCTGGCCTGAGGCAATTCCTCCAGGGATATGCTTGAGAAAGATGCCCCGAACCTCGGTGGGTCCGCTCGTCTGCGAAAACTGGATGATGGCGCTGTTATTGGCGGCCGCAGGCTTCTGACCGAGAAGCCAGGTCGTCGTCTGGAGAAAGCTACCCTCCCGCGATCTAAAGCCGAAAACAGGATGAAAGAGAATTTCCTCCGAGGGGTAGTAGAAAAAAGGCAGCCAGAGAACGGGCACCTCGCCGACATACACGAGGGCCGAAAGGGCCGCCCAGTCGCTCTCGCCGACGAACCAGAGCCTTTTGGCGCGGATGGAGAAATTCGGCGTATCTCCCGTTCCCGGAGATACCGTCGCGTCCCCCAAGGTGATGTAATCTCCCGAAATGCGCTCGAGGCTCGATGAGGAAAAGGTGAGGCCGCGGTCGCTCGAACCGAGGCTGGCTCCCTGCTGTCTCCAGACACCGTCGAGAAAAAGGCCCGACCAGTCGTCGAGATCGGCCGCGAGGGTGGAGCCCCGGAATTCTTCGGTGCGCCCCTGGGTAGTTCTGGTGTACACGACCGTGCCCGCCGCGTAGACGGAATTCCTGCCGCGATCATAGATGACGGTCCGCGCCGAAATCGTGTAGTTGCTGCCGCCATCCTCCGCGATGGTGAGGACAACGCCTCCCGAAAGACTGACCACGCCCTTGTCGCCCGCCCCTCCGGCATAGCTGGCTTGATTCGCCGCCTTGATGACGACGGTCTTGCCGCCCCCCGTCACGGCGGTGGCTGGCTTTACCGCGTAATGATCGTAGAGCCTTGCCCGAAGATCGTCCGAGCTCCCCGAATCCGAAAGGCCGAGGGAGCGCGCCCAGTCGACGAGTTCGTAATATGACGAAGTGGCGATATCGAGGGGGAGGGTCGAGGTGAGGAGATCCGGAGCCTCGACCGCCGGGCCCTTGACGGCGGCCGCAGTCCCGTCGGCCGAGGTTCCTGAATCGGTCGCCCCCGCCGGCTGATCCTGCGCGGTAGCTCCCGAGCCAACCGCATTCAGCGAGCGCGGCTCGTCCGAAGGAAGGGGCCGCGAAAAACCCGCATGGGCCGTGAGGACGGCGAGGGCGAGGCATTGGAAGATGACCCTCGTCGGCGGACGCGGCATGGTCCGGGCATACTATCCGGCCCCTCGCCGTCTAGTAAAGGCTCCGAACTACTTCGATGCGAGGGAGGGCTTGAGGTAGCGGCCCGTATGCGAGGCCTTGACCTTCACGATGTCCTCGGGGCGCCCCTGGGCGATGATCTCCCCTCCCCTCGTGCCGCCTTCGGGGCCGAGGTCGATGATCCAATCCGCCTGCTTGATGACGTCGAGGTTGTGCTCGATCATCACCACGGAATTGCCGGTGTCGACGAGGCGCTGGATCACTTCCATGAGCTGCTTGACGTCGGCGAAGTGGAGCCCCGTCGTCGGCTCGTCCATGAAGTAGAGGGTCCGACCCGTGCTGCGCTTGGCGAGCTCGAAGGCGAGCTTGACGCGCTGGGCCTCGCCGCCCGACAGGGTGAGGGCCGACTGGCCCACGCGGATGTAGCCGAGGCCGACGGAAAGCAGGGTTCGCATGCGATGGGCGATCTGGGGTATGTGCTCGAAGAAGGTCGCCGCCTCCTCGATGGTCATGTCGAGGACCTCGGCGATGTTCTTGCCCTTGTAGCGCACGTCGAGGGTGTCGGCGTTGAATCGCTTGCCGTGGCAGACGTCGCAGGTGATGTAGACGTCGGGCAAAAAATTCATCTCGATCTTGATGGTCCCGTCGCCCTGGCAGTTCTCGCAGCGACCGCCCTTCACGTTGAAGGAAAAGCGCCCCGGCTTGTAGCCCCTGGCCTTTGCCTCTGGAATCGAAGCGAAGAGGTCGCGGATGTGGGTGAAGACCCCGACGTAGGTCGCGGGGTTCGAGCGTGGCGTGCGGCCGATGGGGCTCTGGTCGATGTTGATGATCTTGTCGATGGCCTCGAGCCCGGCGATCGAGCCGTAGTCCCCCTCCTGCAAGGAGCTGCCCATCACGCGGTTCGAGATCACCGGATAGAGGAGGTCGGTGAGGAGGGTGCTCTTGCCCGAACCCGAGACCCCCGTGATGCAGGTGAAGCCGCCGAGGGGGATGGACACGTCGATGCCCTTGAGGTTGTGCTCCCGGCATTTCTTTATAGTTATGAACGATCCGTTGCCCTCGCGGCGCATCGCGGGGACCTCGATCGTGAGGCTCCCCGCGAGATACTGGCCCGTCAGGCTCTTCTTCGACTTCATCACCTGCTCCGGCGTTCCCTGGGCGACGACATGACCGCCATGGACGCCGGCCCCCGGCCCCAGATCCACGATCCAATCGGCGGTGCGGAGGGTCTGCTCGTCGTGCTCGACGACGATGAGGGTGTTGCCGATGTCGCGGAGGTAGACGAGGGTGTCGATGAGGCGCTGATTGTCGCGCTGGTGGAGACCGATCGAGGGCTCGTCGAGGATGTAGAGGACGCCGACGAGGGAGGAGCCGATCTGGGTCGCGAGCCTGATTCGCTGGGCCTCGCCTCCGGAAAGCGTCGAGGCCTTGCGCTCCAGCGTGAGGTAGTCGAGGCCGACGTTCTTCATGAAGCTGAGCCTGGCGACGATCTCCTTGAAGATCTGCTTGGCGATCTGGCGCTCGGTCGAGGAAAGCTCCACCGCGTCGAAGAAGGACAGCGAGTCCTCGACCGAAAGCTCCGAGACCTCGAGGATGCTTTTGGCCCCGACGGTGACGGCGAGGGCCTCGGGCCTGAGCCGCTTGCCGCCGCAGTCGGGGCAGGGCCTCTCGATCATGAAGCGCTCAAGCCAGCTCTTGACCCCGTCGCTCATCGTCTCGAGATAGCGGCGGCGAAGGTCGGCGAGGATGCCGATCCAGCGCGATTCGTACTCGAATTTGCCCGTGCCCTCGCGGTTCTCGTACTTGATGCGCACGGCCTCGTCGCTTCCATAGAAGATGGCGTCCATGACCTTCTTCGGCAGCTTTTCGAAGGGCGTGTCGAGGCTGAACTTGAAGTGCTTCGCTAGGGCCTCGAACTTGGAGCGGTTCCACGCCGCATCGGGATTGTAGGGCACGCAGCCGCCCTCGTTATACGAAAGCGCCTTGTCCGGGATGAGGAGGTCGGGGTCGAACTCGAGATTCTGGCCGAGGCCCGTGCAGGTCGGGCAAGCGCCCTGCGGCGCGTTGAATGAAAAGAGCCGCGGCTCGAGCTCGGGCAGGGAGATCTGGCACTCGGGACAGGCTCCCTTCTGGCTGAAAAACTCCTCGACCTGGCCATCGCCGACGCGTGCGTCGGCGGCGACAAAGTCCGCGGAGCGGACTTTGTCGGGCCCTTCCCGAGCGACGATGACCGTCCCGTCGGCTATCTGGAGGGCCGTCTCGACAGCCTCGGCGAGGCGGCGCCGCGAGTCGTCGGCGAGCTTGAGCCTGTCGACGATAATTTCAATTGTGTGTTTTTTCTGCTTCTCGAGCTTGATCTCGTCCTCGAGCGAAATCTGTTCGCCGTCGATGCGCGCCCGGACGAAGCCCTGCTTGGCCGCGTCCTCGAGGATCTTCCGATGCTCACCCTTCATCGCGCGAACCACGGGGGCGAGGATCTGCAGCCTCGATCCTGCGGGCCAGGATTGGATCGCGGAGAGGATCTGGTCGACGCTCTGCTCCTTGATGACGCGGCCGCATTTGGGGCAGTGCGGCACGCCGATGCGAGCCCAGAGGAGGCGGAAATAGTCGTAGATCTCGGTGACCGTCCCCACGGTGGAGCGGGGATTTCGGTGCGTCGTCTTTTGCTCGATCGAGATCGCCGGCGAGAGACCTTCGATGTAGTCGACGTCGGGCTTGTCCATCCGACCGAGAAATTGCCTAGCGTAGGCCGACAGCGACTCGACGTAACGCCGCTGGCCCTCCGCGAAGATGGTGTCGAAGGCCAGGGAACTCTTGCCCGAGCCGGAGAGGCCCGAGATGACGATGAGCTTGTCGCGGGGCAGCTCGAGGTCGATGTTCTTGAGGTTGTGCTCCCGCGCACCCTTGATGATCAGCTTATCCACGGTGCCGTCGAAGATACAGCCGGCAAACGGGACAGAACAAGGGGATGGAGGCTAACCGCCTCCGCGATTCGACCCTGGGCTTCAGTTCTGCGGAGCCAGCGATCCGAAAAGATGCTCGAAGACGGCTACGGTGAGGGGCTTGGCAAGGAAGGCCACGGGCTTCGTCGCTTCGGCGCGGCGGCGCGTGTCGGGGTCGGTGTAGGCCGTCGTGTAGGCCACGGGGATGTTCCAGCGCTCCCTGATGATATCCCCCGCGGCGATCCCGTCCATCGGGCCCTCGAGATGGATGTCCATGAGGACGAAATCGGGCTTCAAGGTCTCGAGCCTGGATAGAGCCTCCTCGGCGCTCGGTACGCGGGCGAGAACCCTGTGGCCGAGGTGTTCGAGCATCTTCGAGGTGGCAAGGGAAATAATCCGCTCGTCTTCAACGATGAGGACATCCATCGCTTCACAGTAACACATGGGGGAAGGCAGACGCAAGTTAGCCGCTTGTTCCCCCGTTTCAGGGTATCGATGGCCTTCGAGCGGTTACTTCAAATCGCGTTATGTCAATAAGCCCTCCCTCCAAAGCGGCAGTTTATCGGATGCCTTCCTGAAGCGAGCGGTCGGCACGGGGCTCGTCGAAGGAAGACGGCGGGCGAACAGTTCCCTTCCGCCCAAAATGACCGGCCGCGGCTCTCCAACGCCCGCCGAGCCCAATCCGCCGCTTTTGAGGCAAAGCCGCTCGAAAAACATCGCGGCGGCTGCCCCGTTCAGGAGAATGCTATCAATCGTCGGCCGCGAAGCCACGAAACCATTGATGTCGTTGAGGATCGGATTCTTTATGGCCGCGTCGAGGCTGCCCTTACGCTGGCAGGAGGCGACGAGATCCCATATTGCAAGCCGGAGTCGGGCAGCGAGGGCCATCCGCGAGGGCCAGTCCGGGGGCGGCTCTTCGATGACGGCGTATTCAGCCTCGCCCTCGACCGACATTTCCCGTGAGGCAATCGTCGCGATGATGGGCCAGAACTGGTTCCGTGGGTGGCCGTAATACTCGGACCTTTCCAGCGAAAGAGCCGAAGGGAAGGACCCGAGGATGAGGACTCGCGCCCCCTTCGGATCGAGGGGCGGCAAACCTAGAAGCAAGGTCCTCTCATCTTCGCGCGATTTTTGCTTCATTCGCTCTTCGCTCCCCTCTTTCCTGTTGCTCGCCCTTGCCCCGCGGAAAATCCGGATTATGATTTATCGATACGACACTTCAATCAGAGGCAAGACGGTAATGCGTTCAATCCCTAGGCTCCGGCTCGGCGTCTTGTTGATGAGCATCATAGTCATCCACCCCCTCTTGGCCGACGATTACCGCGTCGGCGTGCTGTACTGGTCGATGAATATACCAGGGCAGGTAGCCATGCGCGCGGGCCTCGAGGCGGAAGCCGATGCCGTGAATCGCGAGTCCGTCGAAAAGGGGCTTCCCGGCGTCAAGCTCATCGCGAGGGTCGCGGGCGATAGCGAGGCGGGAATAGAGCGACAGATCCTGCAGATGCGCGAGCTCGTCGCCGAAAAGGTCGATCTCATCATAGTGCAACCGACGGACAATGCCGCCCTCTCCGCTCCCCTGCGGGAGGCCAACGCGGAGGGCATCCCGGTAGTCGCCTATGATCAATACATTTCCGGCGGCGATTTGGCGGCCTACCGAAGCTCCGACAACTATCAGGCCGGGCAGCTCGATGGAGAATACCTTTCTTCCCTCTTCCCGCCGTCAAAGGAGCTCAAGCTCGTCATTGTCGATTATCCCCATGTCTCCTCGACCGTTGAGAGGGTCGACGGATTCCTCGACGCCCTGGCTGGATTGCATCGGCGCTATCGCGTCCTGAAAAAATACGAAGCGGTCGAACCGATTTCCGGCGCCGAAGCAGCGCGAGCCATGCTCCGGGACTTTCCGAACAAGGGCGACATCGACGCGGTATTTACGGTCAACGACGGCGGAGGACTCGCCGTTGTCGACGGCCTCGCCAAGGCAGGACGCAGCGACATAGTCGTCGCCACCGTCGACGGCGATCCGTCTTCGGTGGCGAATATTAGGGCGGGAAGGCTCACCGTAATCGATTCCGCCCAATTCTGCGGCCCCCTCGGCGCCGAGGCCATGCGCGCGGCCTACCGAATTCTGCGCGGGGAAAAGGTGCCGCTCTACGCCCTCGTTCCCGTCTTTCCGATAACCCGCGAGACGCTTCCGGATTATCCGGGTTGGTCCGGCCCCATCCCCCTGCCATTCACGAAGCCATGGCCCAGCCTCGAACCCCGATGGGCGGGCGCGCTCCGGATTGTCAAGCAATGACGGTGAAACGCGGCGATACGCGGGATGAGTCTGGGGAACACGCGCCGTTCAAGGGAGAGAACCGCCGAATCGTGGCTAACTTCGGCATCCTCGCCCTCGTCCTCATGCTGACCGTCGCAGCGGTGGCCTCCCTGGCCTACCTTCGGCTGCAACGCGAAGAAGAGAACAAGCTCTCCGCGACCATAACATCCATCCTCAGCGATGCCATAAGCCGCGTGAGTTTCTCGGGCAAGTACGAGACTCGACTTCTCGTGGAAGAGATGAAATCCCACGTGCCTGAACTCGCGTACATCTCCGTGGAAGACCTCGCGGGCCGGATCGTCGCGAACAGCGATCCCTCGCTCGACGACAGCCCCGTGCCGGAGGAAGGTCGAGCCTTGAGCCGCTCGAGTCTCGAATTCGGCGGTCCCTCCCTCGCGGAGAGGAGAATCGGCGACAACGTGATCAAGGAAATCGTCGTGCCCTACCGCGGCGGTTTCGACAACGAGATCATCGGCGTCGTTCGAGTCGGCATCGAGGTCTCCGCCGCGAGGCGCAACCAGCTCATCAACCTTTTCGGACTCCTCTTCCTCGTCGTCATCCTCGCCGTCCTCTCGACCTGGGTGGTCTTTCACTTGAGCCGCCGCTTCGGCGACCTCAGCCACAGCAACGACAGGCTATCCAACGCCCTCTCCGAGCTCAAGGCTACGCAGGCGAGGCTCATCCAGTCCGAGAAGCTCGCGGCCCTCGGCCAGCTCGTCGCGAGCCTGGCACACGAGATCAATACACCTCTCGGCGCCATCTCGTCTTCGAACGGAAATATCCTCTCCACCCTCCGATACGATGTAGCCAACCTCGTGCGCCTCGTCCGCAAAATGGATGAAGCGGAAGCGGGTTTGGCCCTCGAGCTCCTCGAGCGCACGGGCGATCGCATGTCCGACCTCCGCCCATCATCCAATTATAAGGAAAGGCGCGAACTCGTCGAGGCTTTCCTGGAACGAGGCGAGCGGATCGATGCGCATACGGCCGAGATGCTTCTCGACCTCGGCCTCGAGATCTCCGACGGCAAGGTGCCTTCCCTCGCCCCCTTCAGGGACCGCGAGGCCGTCCTCGAGTCTCTCCATGCCATGGCGATGCTCAGACAAAGCGCGGAAATCATAAAGGACGCCTGCGACAAGGCGAGCGGAGTCGTGCGGACGCTGAGGTATTATTCGCATCCCGACGAAAAAGACGAGGCCGTCGTCCTGAGCGTGCGCAAGGAACTGGAGAACCTGATGGCCCTCTATCGCGACAAGATCAGACACGGCATCGAGCTCCACACCGACTTCCCCGACGAGGGCCTCGTCCTCGGCCAGCGCAACAGACTCAATCAGGTCTGGATAAATCTGATCAACAACGCCCTCCAGGCGATGAAGGACAGGGGCAGGCTCTGGCTCGCGACTCGGCGCGCCTCCGACCGCGTGGTCGTCACCGTGCGGGACGAGGGTCCGGGGATGGCGCCGGAAATCCGAGAAAGGATTTTCGAGCCTTTCTTCACGACGAAGACCGACGGGGAGGGGACGGGACTCGGCCTCGCCATCTGTCGCAAGATCGTCGAGGGCCATGGCGGACGCATCGCTTTCGAAACGGGACCGGAAGGCACATGCTTCACAGTATCCCTTCCCGCCGCGGATGCCGAGCCGAGTGGAGGAGGCGACCCGTGAACACCCTCGCGATACTCTGCGTCGACGACGAGGCGATCCAGCTTCTCGCCCTCAAGCGCGAACTCGTCAGGGCCTTCGCCAGGCGCTTCGTGGTGGAGACGGCCTCCGACGCGGAGAGAGCCCTACGCCTCTTGGCCAGCCTCGAAGCCGAAGGCGCCAGCACCTTCCTCCTCATCACCGACTGGCTCATGCCGGGCATGAAGGGCGACGAGCTGATCCGACAGGCGCGATCGCGCTATCCCGGCCTCCGCGCCATCATGATCACCGGCCAGGCCGACGAAGAGGCGAAGCGTCGTTGCCTCGAGACCGAAGGTGTCCTCGGAATCTTCGACAAGCCCTGGGACAGGGCCGCCCTCCTCGCGATGGTCGAAAGCAGCGCCGATCCCTAGGGCGAGGCCATCCGCGTGCAAGACGGCGATGTCCTAGACGTTAAATTTAAAAAATACCACATCGCCGTCTTGCACGACGTATTCCTTGCCTTCCTGGCGGAGCTTGCCGGCTTCGCGGACGGCCTTTTCGGTGCCGAGCTGGACGATATCGTCGTAACTATACACTTCTGCCTTGATGAAGCCTTTTTCGAAGTCGGTGTGGATGACGCCGGCGGCCTGGGGGGCCTTGTCTCCCGAGCGGATGGTCCAGGCCCGGCACTCGTCCTCGCCGGCGGTGAAGAAGGTGCGGAGGCCGAGGAGACGATAGGCGGCGTGGATGAGCGACGAGAGCCCCGACTCCGCGAGACCGAGCTCCGCGAGGAACTCGCGCTTTTCCTCCTCGCTGCCGAGGTCGCCGAGTTCGGCCTCGAACTTGCCGCAGATGACGACGGCCTCCGAGCCCTCGCGCTCCGCGAAGGCCCTCACCGCGTCGATATGCGCGTTGCCCGATCTCACGCCGGCCTCGTCGGTGTTGCAGACGTAGATCTCCTTCTTCATAGTAATGAGGAAGGATTTGCGCACGGCCTCGGCCTCTTCAGCCTCGAGCTCGACGCCTCTTGCGGCCTTACCCTCCTGCAGGGCGGGCCTGATTTTCGCGAGGGCCGACAGCTCCCGCTCGGTTTCCTTCTTGACCTGAGGGTCCTGGACCTTGAGCTGCTTCTGGAGCTTCTCGACGCGCTTGTCGACGGTGTCGAGGTCGGCGAGGGCGAGTTCGGTGTGGATGACCTCGATGTCGTCCGCCGGATCGACGCGATTGGCGACGTGGACGATGTCGGGATCGTCGAAGCAACGGACCACGTGGGCGATCATGCCGACTTCGCGGATGTGCGAGAGGAATTGGTTGCCGAGTCCCTCGCCCTTGGAGGCGCCGCGAACGAGGCCGGCAATGTCCACGAATTCGACGATTGCGGGGACGGTCTTCTTCGGCTTGAACATCGAGGAGAGCTTCATGAGCCGGGGATCGGGCACGGCCACGATGCCGACATTGGGATCGATGGTGCAAAAGGGATAGTTGGCTGCCTCGGCCTTGGCGCTCGTGAGGGCCGAGAAGATGGTGGACTTGCCCACGTTGGGCAGGCCGACGATTCCGCAGTTGAGGGCCATGGCTTCCTCGCTCGTTCGGTGATCTTCTTCGCGACTCTATAGAAAACAGGCGAGGCTGAACAGACCTTCAAAATTGCCATGTATGCGGCTCATGTTTCATTTTGCGAAACGATAGGTTCAATTTCCAAGTCTAATGCCTTTACCGATAGCCTAGCTGGGTGTATGCTGCGGCCGTCAGATTCAGCACCTGCCGTCTTTCGCGCTTTTTCGCGGCAGCCCAGGAGACAGCCATGACCGATTTCAGTTCCCTCTATTCGCAGAACGCCCTCAACATGAAAAAGTCGATTATCCGCGAACTCCTCAAGCTCACGAACAAGCCCGGACTCATCTCCTTTGCCGGCGGCCTCCCCGCCCCCGAAACCTTTCCTGTCGCCGATCTGCGCGTGGCAGCCGACGCCGTGTTCACCAAAAACCCCGAAGTTGGCCTGCAATATGGCACGACAGAGGGGGACGCTGGACTCAAGGCCGAGCTCGTCAAGATCGAAGCCGAGGACGGAGTCGTGGTCGGTCTCGACAACATACTCGTCACCTCGGCGAGCCAGCAGGCCCTCGACATCCTGCCCAAGGTCTTCGTCGATCCCGGCGATTGGATCATCGCGGGCCATCCCACCTACCTCGGCACCATCCAGGCCATCCAGTCCTACAGGGGCAACATCCTCGGCATTCCCTTCGCCGCCGAGGAGGACGGCTTCGATCTCGGGGAGATGGAGCGCCGCTATGCCGCCCACCGCGCCTCCGGCAAGTCGATAAAGTACATTTACGTCATTCCCGACTTCCAGAATCCCACCGGAATCTGCTGGAGCCTCGAAAAGCGGAAGGCCCTTCTCCGTTTCGCCTATCGCGAAAGCCTCCTCGTGGTCGAGGACTCGCCCTATCGCGAAATCCGCTTTGTCGGCGAGCACATCCCCTCCCTCTACCAGCTTGACCAGCAAATGGAAAACCGCGGCATCGTCATAGGACTCAAGACCTTCTCGAAGATCCTCATCCCCGGGGCGCGGATGGGCTGGATCATCGCCCATCCCGAGCTCATCGCGAAATTCGTCGTCGCAAAACAGGCGATGGACCTCTGCACCAACGTCTTCACGCAGCGTTGGATCGCGGAATTCCTCGCGACGGGAAAGCTCCGCTCCGTCATCGAGAACACGAGGAAAAACTATCGGGCCAAGCGCATGTTCATGCTCGAGCAGCTCGAGAAGCACATGCCGAAACACCCAGGCATCCATTGGACGAAGCCGGAGGGCGGTCTCTTCCTCTGGCTCAGCCTGCCCGCAGCGGTCGATACCGACGCGATGTTCACCAAGGCCATCGCGAAGAACGTCGCCTACGTGGTCGGTTCGGCCTTCTATTTCGACGAGGTCGAGCACAATTCCATGCGGCTCAATTTCTCCTTCTCTTCAATTGAAGAGATCGAGGAAGGCATCAAGCGTCTCGCCGAGGTGGTACGCGAGGAAATCGGCGCGAAGTGAAGTCCGGACCCGACGCAGGGCAAAACGCCATCCGGGCCGCTTGCGTGCGGAAGCCAGCATTGACAGGGCCGGAACCGCGACTAGACTTTCAGCGATGAGCATCGAGAGTAAGGCCTCGGGAAGGTCGCCATTTATCGGCGTCGCGATCGCGGCCTTGGGTTATTTCCTCACGCAGATGCTCAGCTTCTACTTTCCCGATGCGGACAAGGTGGTGATGGTCATTTGGCCGGCGGCCGGCGTCGGCCTCGCGGCCTTTCTCCTCCTTCCTCGCCACCAATGGCCACTTCTCGCCATGGCCATCTTCGCCGCCGGAAACCTCGCCAATCTGATCGAAGGAAGGGAACTCCTCCTCAGCCTCGGCTTCATGGGCGTCAACATTCTCGAATCCTGGCTCTGCGCCCTCGTCATCCTCAAAATGAGCGGCGCGACGCCTCGCCTCGATCGCCTCGTCGAAGTAGCCGCCCTCGCCGTGGCCGCAGGCATCGTCAACGCCCTCACCTCGCTGCCGGCGGTCGCCATCGCCGTGCTGGTATCGGGCACCGACCCGGCGGCCTCCTGGCAGTCCTGGTGGATCGGCGACGGGCTCGGCATCCTCATAGTTGCGCCCTTCGTTTTATCCTGGGCGAGGCTGGATGGCATCGGCCGATGGCTGCGTATCCCTTCGATCATCGAAGGCTCGCTTTTTTCCGTCTTGTGGGTCGGCCTGTCGTTGGCGACCTTCGATCCCATCGGCCACCACCCCTTCGCGCATGCCCACCCCTATCTGCTCATTCTCCTTATTTTATGGCCGGCCTATCGCTTCTCCTCGCGCATGATCGGCTTATCAACCCTCGTCCTCGCCTTCATCGCCGTGACCAGCGAAACGGTCGCCTTGGGCCCCTCGCCCTTCGGGGGACTCACCGCGGTCGAGAGACTCCAGAATATCGAGCTCTTCCTGGCAATCCTCACCTTTGCCGCCTATGCCTTCTCCGCCGCCTTCGCCGAGCTTCGCGCGGCAAGGGAAATCGCGGAGAAGAGATTCGACGAGCAAAAAATCGTCGAGAAGGGGCTCAAGGAGAGCGAGGAAAGACTTCGCGCAGTTTTCGCCGGCGCGGCCGACGGCATCATCGTCGCCGACAGCCAAGAATCCTTCGTCGAGCTCAACGAGGCGGCCCGTCGGATACTCGGACTGGGCGACGACGAACCTCGATCGATGGGGCTCGCAGATTTGCTGAACACGGAAGAACTCCATCAACTCCGGACCATTCCAGCCTCGGGAAACGGCGGGATCGCCCTATCCTACAGCAGAACGCTTCAACGCCGAGACGGGGCGCGGATCGAACTCGAATCGAGATCGCGTCGCCTCCCTTCGGGCGAAACCATCTGTGTTGTGAACGATGTCACCGAGAGGCGTTTCGAGAAACGGCTCACCGAGCTCCGGATCAGGCTCCTCGTCACGGACACCGAGGTGGGCTTCGCGGAGCTCCTCGGGGCTGCCCTCGACGAGGCCGAGGCCGTGACGGGATCGACGATAGGCTTTTTCCACCTCGTAGGCGAAGACCACGAGCAGCTCGCCCTAACGGCCTGGTCGAAAAATACCCTCGCCACGATGTGCACCACCGACGCGGCGAAGGCGCATTACCCCATCACCGAGGCGGGCATCTGGGCCGACGCCGCGAGGCTGGGCCGTCCGGTCATCCATAACGACTACCCCGCCGAACCCGGCCGGAAGGGCCTTCCCGAGGGACACGCGGAACTAAAACGCGAGCTCGTCGTCCCCATCCGCCGCGAGGGGTCTGTGGTCGCTATCATGGGCGTCGGCAACAAAGAAGGCGATTACGACGAGGAAGACATCCGCCGTGTCCTCGCCTTCGGCGATATCGCATGGGACATCGCGGACCAGAAATTCACCAAGAATCTTCTTAAGGAGACCGAGGAGCGATTCGCCCTCGTCTTCCGTCATAGCCCGATGCCAGCGGCCATCACCAACGCCGGCACGGGGGCCTTCGTCGACGTGAACGACGCCTACACGGGGCTCTTCGGCTATTCCAAAGATGAGATCATCGGGAGGACCGTCTTCGATCTGGGCATTTACGTCAGTCCCGGGGACCGAAACGGCTTCAATTCCATCATCGAGGGGCGCTCGCGGATCGCCAGTTTCGAATCGCGATTCCGGAAGAAGGACGGGACGATCGTCGATGCCATCGTGACGGCGGAATCCATCTATATCGACGGAGAGCCCTATCTCGTCTCGCAGACGGAGGACATCACCGAACGCAAGCTCGCCGCCCAAAAGATCCAGAAGGCCCTAGCGGAAAAGGAGATACTCCTCCGCGAACTCTATCACCGCGCCAACAACAACATGCAGGTGATCTCAGCCCTCCTCGACTTCCAGTCAATTTCCCTCGACGACCCGCGCCTCTCGCGCGCCATAGAGGACACGCAGAACAGGATAGGCGCCCTGGCCCTTGTCAATCGAAAACTCTTCGAGGCCCAGGATCTCTCCTATGTCAACCTTCGCGACTACGTCGAGGACCTTCTCGGTGCGCTCGCCCAGACCCATTCGTCGCGCGAAAGGAGGCTCGAGGTGATAAAGGATCTCGAGGACATCAGCGTCATCGTCGATACCGCCATTCCCTGCGGCCTCATCCTCAACGAGCTCATCTCGAACGTATACCGCCACGCCTATCCCGGTACCGAGACGGGGATGATAGAAATCGGGCTCAAGAGGAGTCCCGACGGTCGGATCGCCATGCGGGTCGCCGATCATGGCGTGGGCCTGCCGGCCGACTTCAACATCGAACGCGACGGCAAGATCGGCCTCCAGAACATCGTCGGGCTCTGCTCGAGCCAGCTTAAAGGAAGCGTGGAATTCGATCGGACGGGGGGTCTCGCCTGCGAGATCGTCTTCTCCGACAATCTCTACAAAGCGCGGGTGTGACCATGAAACGCAAAATACTTATCGCAGAGGATGAATTCCTTCCCGCCGCACATCTTCGGGCGGTGCTGTCGCGCGCAGGCCACGAGATCGTGGGAACCGTAGCGACTGCGCGCGATTGCATCAACCTCGCGAGAGAAAAAAATCCGGACACCATACTCCTCGACATTCGTCTCGCCGGAGACCTGGACGGCATCGAGGCCGCGCGACAGATACGCGAATTCTCGAAGGCGGACATAGTATTCATGAGCGGCTACCAGGAGCTGAGCTTTCGCGAAAGGGCCATGGAGACGGGCCCCCTCGCCTTCCTCATCAAGCCCGTCCTCCTCAAGGATATCGAGGCGATACTCGGCGAGGTCTGAGCCGGCGCGAGCGCCATGTTTCAGGCTTATTGCGATGAGTACGAAACGAGCTCGGTCCGCGTCATCGGCGAGCCCGGGAAGCTCGAAGGCCCCTCGAATTTCACGAGAATGTGGGGCCAGTCGGCTTGATACCAATAGCGACTTTTCCCGAAGAGGCTCCCCAGGACCCCCTTGGCCCCGACCTCGACTTTCCAGCAATCCCAGGTTCGTCCGCCGGCCGCGATCTTCTCGCGACCGGTCACCGTCAGGGCGAAGGAGAAACCCGGAACGCTCTGGCTGCCCTGGAAGCCGAGGCGATAGACCGGTTTCTCCTCGAAGGGAATGAGCCTGATCCTCTGCTGGAAGGGCGCGGTGGCGGAAATCTCGAGCTCGTCGGGCGCGAGGACCTGCTTGTCCTCGATGACCTCGGTGAGGCGGCGGATGGTCGTGGTCGCGCTCCGCGTCGTGACATCCGAGCGAAGCAAAGCGAGGCTCGTCGCATCGAGGACGTAGACGGCGTCTTCGTCGGGGGCCTTTGACTGGAGTTCGTACCAAGTTTTCCCCCGTTCGGTCTTTCGCGTCAATTCGATGACGAGACTGCTCTCCGTCTCGCCGATCCGGCGCGCGTAGACGAATCGCTCATGGTTCGGGAACGACAGGGCGACGACGACGGGATGGGAGGCGAGGACAGCCGCGCCTCCTTCGGCGGAGAGAAGGGAACGGCCATCATCGCGGAGCGGGATGAAACCAATTAGCGCAAGGATCAGCAGGGTCATTCCCCGCGCATGAATCATTACTCGGCTTCTCACGACCTTCCCTCTCTCTTCTCCGTCATTTCCGCGGGGACGAGAACGCTGAAACGGGCTCCCCCGGCGGGAGAGGCGGAGAGCCCGAGCCTCCATCCGTGCCCCTCGACGATGGTCCGTGCTATGAACAATCCGAGACCGAGGCCCTTACCCTCCTTCGCCGCGGCGCCGCGCCAGAAGGCGTCGAAGGCCTTTTCCCTTTCGGCCTCGGGAATCCCCGGACCGTCGTCGTCCACATCGATGGCGAAAAAAGCCCGGCCTTCGCCGTCCTCCAGCCTCCGCGAGGATACCATGATCTCGCCCCCGGGCCTGCCGTGCGCGAGGGCGTTGACCACGAGGTTCTCGAAGGCGCGAGCGAGGAGGCTCCGGTCGACGGGAGCGATGACATCCGCGATCGCCGCGAGATCCACGTGGAGGGTGGCCCCGGAGAGGGCGGATTCCTCGCGGGCCATCGCGGCGAACTCGCCGAAGAGTTGACCGAGATCCTGCGACTCGAAGCGAAGTCTCCACTCGCCGCTCTCCATCCTCGCGATGTCGATGAGGCCCTCGATCCTCTCCTCGAGCAGCCCGGTCTTTTCCTTCATGATTCCGACATAGCGCTTGAGGGTTTCGGGATCGTCGGCGAGACCGTCCTCCACTGCCTCGAGAAAGCCGCCTATCGAGGTGAGGGGCGTGCGCAGGTCATGCGACACCGAAGCGAGGAAGCGGGCGCGTCCGGCGTTGTTCTCGCGGATGGAGGCCCGCATCTTCTCCATCGCCGCGGCCAGGGCAACGATCTCACGGGCCCCCTTCGCGCGGACGGGCGACTCGAGGTCGCCCGAGGCGATGGCGATGGCCGCCTTTTCGAGGCGTCCCACTTCGGAGGCGAGGGCCGCCGCTACCGTGAGGCCGAAGACGAGGGCGATGAGGGCGAAAACCGAGAGACCGGTGAGGCGCAGGAGAGGAGCGCTCTGACCGGCGAGGGAACGGGCCGCATCGCTCGGCACGATCGCGAACCAGGTGCCGGCGTCGACGCGGCCGATCTCCACGCGATCGACTATAAAGGTGGTCTTCGGCACGAGGCTGTTCGCGAAGGAGGCGATGTCGAGGAGGCTGGGGCGCGAACCCTGGGCGATCGAGGGAATCGTCGAAAAGACAACCTCACCCGAGGTATCCTCGAGGACGAGGTCGAGCCAGGCGGGGGAGGCGTAACCCCGCCTCACGACGAGCCTTCCCGCCGAGTCGAGGGCCGCCGCGCGGGAAACTTCCTCCGTCGCGACCACCATCCGCATGATCGGGCCTTCGGCGATGTGGCCGTGGGTCAGGGTGAAGATGGCCGAAACGAGGACTCCGGGCAGGAAGGCCGATCCGAAGGCCACATAGATGAGGATCCTCCTGAGGCTCGGATACCTGGGTCCGGAACGCCTGCGAATCCGCGTCATGCGATCCTCTCTTCGCCGACGAAACGATAGCCGGCCCCGGGCACGGTTTGGACCCAGCGGGGGTTGGATGCCTCGGCTTCGATCTTCCGCCTCAGCCTTTGCACATGGACGGCAACCGTCGATAGGTCCCCGTGCTCGAGGCCCCAGACCTCGCGATGGAGTTCTGCCGCTCCGAAGCTTCTCCCCGGATGCCGCACGAGAAAGGCGAGGAGGCCGAATTCGCGGCGGCTCAGGGCGACGCGCTGACCCTCCCGCGAAAGGATGCCTGCGCCGATATCGATGACGAAGGGCCCGAAGGAAATCGGAGGGGGGGAATCCGCCTCAAGGGCCCTTCCCTCACGGGTCCGCGATTCGTAGTCCACGCGACGAAGGAGGGCGGCGACCCGAGCGGCGAGGACACGGGGCGAAAAGGGCTTGGTGATGAAATCGTCCGCGCCGAGACCGAGACCTTCCAGCTTATCCTCGTCCGACTCTCGGGCCGAGACGATGATGACCGGGGCGACGCTCGCCGTTCGGAAGGCGCGGAGGAATTCGAGGCCGTCCATGCCCGGCAATCCGAGGTCGAGGAGGACGAGGTCCGGAAGCTCGCCCATCGTAGCCAGCGCGGCCTCCGCCGAGGCCGCGTGGACGACGCGATGGCCGTCGCGAGCGAGATAGGCGACGACGAGTTCGGCGATCGCCGCGTCGTCCTCGACGAGGAGGACGAGGCGGCCTTCCACTGGTTCCGACATTCCTGAGACAGTAGTATAGCCGGGAAGGCCGAAGCGAGGCGGGTGGAAGCCATTAATTCCGCATGAACTGGCCCGGACAAACGGGCGCCGGAGTTGAATACCGACCTCGGCTTTCGCTATTTTTCATGAAAGCGCGGTGCCGGGACGGCAGGACGCGGTTTCGGCGCGCGACGCGGCCGAGCCCGTCACGGGCCAGCCGGCGAAACTCCGCGCGGGCAAGGAGTCCACATGACTATCGTCGAATTGCGTGACGTCCGGAAAGTCTATCCCCTTGGCAAGGTCGAGGTCGAAGCGGTCAAGGGAGTCTCTTTCGGGCTCGAAAAGGGAGACTTCGTCTCGATCGCCGGGCCTTCCGGCTCGGGAAAGACGACCATCCTCAACATGATCGGTTGCGTCGACCGGCCCAGCGCCGGCAGCGTCGTCATCAACGGCCACGCGACCAAGGATCTGAAGGATCGTGACCTGACCACCCTCAGGCACGAGACCCTCGGCTTTATATTCCAGTCCTTCAATCTCATACCCGTCCTCAACGTACGCGAGAACATCGAATTCCCCCTCCTTCTCGGACGCGAACGAGTGCCTAAAAAGGAGAAGGCCCAGTGGATCGACTACCTCATCGAGGAGGTCGGACTCTCGCAATGGAAGGACCACAAGCCGAACGAGCTTTCGGGCGGGCAGCGCCAGCGCGTCGCCATAGCCCGGGCCCTCGTGACGAGACCGGAAATCGTCCTCGCTGACGAGCCTACGGCCAACCTCGACTCGAGCACGGGCGAGCAGATCCTCGCACTCATGAAGAAGATTAATCGCGAGATGGAGACGACCTTCATCTTCTCCACCCACGACGCCAAGATCGTCGGACTCGCCGACCATGTCATTCGTCTCCGCGACGGCCTGGTCACCGAGAACGTCCGCAACGGCAAGGACATGGGTTCCGTGGTCGGCGATCTCCTGGAAAATTCGGTCGCCGAGGCCTCGCCTGCATCGTCGTCCGGCGCCTCCTCGTCGGCCAAGTCGGGGGGCTGAGGCCATGCCGGTACTCTTGCGGATCGCTCTCCGCAACCTCCTCGAGCACAAGGCCAAGAGCCTCATCATAGGCGTCCTCTTGGCCCTCGGCGTCGTCATCCTCGTGGTTGGCAACTCCTTCATGGACACGGCCGCCAAGGGCGTCAAGGACACCTTCATCGCCAACTACACGGGGAACGTCTTCGTCTCGGGCAAGGCCAAGTCGCCGATCAGCCTCTTCGGCATCCAGTCGGTGGGGCAGATGGACTCGACGCCGGTCCTTCCCGACTACGACAAGGTCCTCGCGAAGCTCGACGCCGAACCAGGGGTCAAGCTCTCCACCGGCCAGGTCACGGGCTACGCCCTCTTCTCGCCCAAGGACAGCGACAACCAGGGCTTCGCGATGCTCTTCGGCATCGATCCTTCTAGTTATTACAAGACCTTCGACGGTTTCACCGTCCTCCAGGGCAGACTCCTCAAGCCAGGCGAGGACGGCATCGTGATGACGCAGACCTATCTCGACCGGATGAAGAAGGACCAGGGTTGGGCCCCCACCCTGGGCGACACCCTCCTCCTCACGGGCATGAGCAAGGTGGGCTTCAAGATCCGCTCGGTCACCCTCGTGGGCATCGTCCGCACCAAGAACGACTCGGACGCGACGAGCTTCATCTCCTGGGTCAACGTCGACACGGTCCGAATCCTCCAAGGCTATACCCTCGGCAACGACGAGGAGACGCCGGTGAGCGCCGACCAGAAGGCCCTCCTCGCCGCGACGGACGAAGACGCGCTTTTCGGGGCTCCCACCGTCATCGAGACCTCGAAGAAGTCCGCCGCGCCCGTCGTGAGCGCCGCGCCCGCCGCCCCCCGTCCCAAGGCCGTCGTCGACCAGGGAGCCTGGAACTTCCTCATCGCCCGCACCGATAGCGAGGTCGCGGCCGCGAAGGCCATCGCCGACCTCAACGCCTATTTCGCGAAGGAGGGCATCGACGCGCAAGCCGCAGACTGGAAGACTGCCGCCGGTCCCTTCGCCCAGAGCATCGACGTCATCCGCATCGTCTTCAACGTCGCCATCATCATCGTGGCGATAGTCGCGGTCATCATAATGATGAACACCCTCGTCATTTCGGTAATCGAACGCACCGGCGAGATCGGCACCATGCGCGCCCTCGGGGCTCCCAAGGGCTTCGTGCGCAAGATGTTCCTCACCGAGACCCTCGCGATCGCGGTGGTCTTCGGCTTCGTCGGACTCCTCCTCTCCTTCGGGGTGATAGCCGCGATCCAGGCAGCCCACATCCAGGCCGGCAACGGCTTCCTCGAGATACTCTTCGCGGGCAAGGTGCTCAATCTCTCGGTCAACCCCATGTCCGTGGCCATGAGCCTCATCCTCGTCGCCCTGGTCGCGGTACTCGCTCACCTCTATCCCGTATCGCTCGCCCTCAAGGTCGAGCCCGTCCGCGCGATGCAGACGGAATAGGCGGACAACATGGAAATACTCAAGCTCGCGCTTCGCAACCTCGCGCGCCAGAAGAAGAGGACCATACTCCTCGGCAGCGCCATAGCCTTCGGCATCATGATAGTTACGATCATCAACGGTTTTGCCGGAGCATTCATCGACAACATCAGCGAGAACTTCGCCAATCTCGCCGCCGGGCACGTCTTCGTCCAGGGCGTCGAAAAATCAGCCTCCGGACGCGAATCGGAGATCATCCGCGACGACAGCCTCCTCATGCAGGCCATCAAGGACGCGGGCATCCCGGCCAAGTACATCTCCAAACGATCCTCGGTGGAGGCCAGCCTCACCTTCGCGAGCAAGCAGGCGCGCACGACCATCGACGGCGTCGACTTCGCGAACGAGACCTACCTTCCCGACCGCCTCATGTTCGTAGCGGGCGGCATGGAGGGGATGAAGGACCCGGCGGGTCTCATCATCGCCGAACCCATCGCCAAGCGCCTCGACGTGCAGGTGGGCGACCGCGTCCTCGCCCAGGTTCGCACCGTGTCCGGCCAGCAGAACGTCGCCGAATTCGCGATCGCCGGCATCACCGTCGACACGGGCATCCTCGGCTCGATGGCCGCCTACGCGAACAAGGGCTACGTCAACCAGCTCCTCAACATCGGACCGACGGACTACCAGCTCCTCGGCATCTACCTCCCCACCCTCAAGGGCATGGACCGCTACGGCCAGGCCCTCTACGACAAGGTGAAGGCCGTCGCCCCCGTCTTCGACCGCGATGCGGCCAAGCAGAGCCAGAACTTCGTCATGGCCTTCATGAACCAGGGCAAGACCCAGACCTGGCAGGGCATCAAGTACCGCATCTTCACCCTCGACGACATGCTGGCCCAGGTCAAGCAGATCGCCGACGTCCTCAACACCTCGAGCCTCGTCATCCTCCTCATCCTCTTCCTGATAATAATGGTAGGCATTACCAATACCTTCAGGATCATCCTGTACGAACGGATACGCGAGATCGGCACGATGCGGTCGATCGGCATGCAAAGGGGAGAGGTGAGGAACCTCTTCCTCGCCGAGGCGGGATTCCTCGCCCTCGGCGGCGCGATTGCCGGCCTCCTCCTGGCCTTTCTCATCATGGGCGGCGTCGGCCTCTACAATTTCGGCACGAAGACTCCGCTCTTCATGGTCCTCAAGAACGGCCACATGACCTTCCTCGTGACCCCGGCGAGAATGCTCGCCAACGTCCTCATCGTCGCGATCCTCACGGAGATCGCGGCCTTCTTCCCCTCGCGAAACGCCGCGAGGCTCGACCCGGCCGTCGCCCTGCGCACGGTGAAATGACCCTTGGCAGGCTTTTGAAATACTCGAAGCATTTCAAAAGCCTGCCATGCAATTGCTCGAAAACCTTCGGCTTTCTGCGCAATTGCGATATTAAGGATATGTCGAAAAATGCGCCTTCGCATTTTTCAACATCCAATTAGGAGCGAACAATGAAACGCATACTTACGATCATGGCGGTCGCCGTCGCGACCTTGCTCGGCGCGGCGAGCGCCGCGGCGGCCACCGATTTCAAGGCCATCCTCAGGGACATCGACTCGATGCAGGATTTCGGCAAGCAGGACTACAGCGCCGTCTACAACATCGTGTCGGAAAAGCCCAACGAGAATCCCTCGACCACCCAGGTCAAGATCTTCCGCCGTGACCAGGACAACCAGATCGTAATACTCCTCCAGAAGCCCGACAAGCAAAAGGGCCAGGGCTACCTCAAGATCGACGACAACGTCTGGTTCTACGATCCCGAATCGGGCAACTTCTCGCACTCGACGATGAAGGAAAACATCAACAACACCGACGCGAAGAGCTCCGACTTCAAGCGCTACACATTTGCCGACGACTACGACATCACCCAGAGTTCGGAAGGCAAGCTCGGAGCCTACGACGTGTGGATACTCACCCTCGAGGCCAAGAACAACGAGGTCTCCTACCAGAAGGTCCGCCTGACCATCCGCAAGGACAAGCCCCTGCCCCTCAAGGAGGAGGACTTCTCCGTTTCCGACCGCCTCATGCGGACCATCCTCTTCCTCCCCACCTACGTGCAGTCGGGGGGCAAGCTCATCCCCGCCAAGATCAAGATGATCGACGAGATCTCGAAGGGCAACCAGAGCGTCCTCACCATTTCCGACGTCGCCATCGGCAAGTTGCCCGACACCACCTTCACCAAGTCCTTCCTCGAAAGGGTCCAGTGATGCACGCGGCCCACTCCGCCATCCGGGCCGCGGGCCTCGCTGCGGCCCTCCTCGCCGCGAGCCTCCTGCCCCTCGCCGCCCAGGCCGCGTCGGCCGGCACGGGCGCCACATCATCTACCCCTTCCTCCGAGGGCAGCGCCTCAGGTGCATCGAGCGACGATTCCCTCTTCGGCGCCGAAACCGTCACCCAGTCCACCACCGACGCGACCGCGGCCGCCCCGCAAAAGGACTTCCTCAAGTACGATGTGACGCGGGTCGGCGGCAGCATCGCCGGCAACCTCGGATGGACGGCGACCTGGGCGGACCCCTGGGCGAAATCAATCGACCTCGCCTCGCCGACGGTCAACAGCCTGAGCCCCTCCCTCACGGGCGCGGTCAAGATCATCGCCAAACCCTCCACCGACTTCGGCGTCAACATGGAGTTCAGGACCTCCAATCCCTTCTCCGTTTCGAGCTCCTCGCAGTCGAGCCTCGCCTCCCTCGGCGGCTCCTACGCGGCGACGCAAAACACGCCCAACCTCACGGTCTGGTCCCTGTATTCCAAGTTCAGTTGGAACGACACCCTCTTCTTCAGCTTCGGCAAGCAGCCCCTGGCCTGGGGCGTTTCAAAATCCTTCTTCCAGCCCGCCGACGACATCTTCGCCCTCTCGGCTGTGGACAATACAAACACCGGAGCCGACCGCGAAGGCCCCATCGCCTTCAAGGCCCAGTACGGCATTCCCCTCACCATGACCAATTTCTATTTCTACGCCGGAGTGCCGGATTCCTCGAATCCGAATCTCGGCGACCTGCGCTATGCGGCCAAGGCGGAGACCAGCATCGGCAATTCGGAAGTAGCCGTCGCCGGCTACTACTCCTGGAACGACCACCCCCGAGCCCTCATCATGGGCACGACCGGCTTCGGCAACCTCAACTTCTTCGGCGAGGCCGTCGGCAAGTGGGGGAGCGAGCGCTATTTCCTAAGCCCCGCGACTCCGGCCTTTCCCGGCCTGCCGGCTGCCACCGCGGCGCAAAAGCCCGACCAACTCTGGTTCTCGGGCACGGTGGGCGGCTACTACATCGACAGCGACAACAACATCACGGTGACGGCCTCCTATTACTACAACGGCGAGGGACAGACGGGCGTGAGCGCGGAGACCTATTTCCTCTACGTTGCCCAACATCCGACCGAGTTCGACCGTATGCACTTCGGCACCCACTACGCGGCCCTCTCCTTCTCCAAGACCAAGCTCCTCGCCGACGAACTTTCCTTTTCCGTCTACGGTATCGGGGACCTATCGGACCAGTCCTTCCTCGTCTCCCCGATCCTCACCTGGCAGTTCTTCGACTATCTGAGCGTCGCCCTGGGCTCGACCCTGACCTTCGGCGCGGACGGCAGCGAGTATCCCACCCTCATGTCGACGACCTTCGCGAGCGCCACCAACAACTTGATGGGCAAGCCCTCGGCCTCGGTGAGCCTGACGGCCACCCTCGGGAGCGGAGCCTTCTAGCGCACCACGGAGCGACGCGGCCGAAGCCGCCAGCGCCGCAGACAAGGCAAAGACCGGACGCTTCTCGCATCGCGAGGCTGGCGCCCGGTCTTTTTAATTAAGACGAATCAACATACCCTGCGCGAAGCCCAGCGAGCGTCGCAGCGTTTGCGGGGCTCCGAGCCGTGGGCCGGCTTCCGAATCAGAATTTCGCGCTTTCCACGTAGACGCCGGAGCTGTCCGTCCTCGTCACGTCGGCATAGGGGATCTGCCCCAGGCTCCTCGCCGTGGGTTGGAGCCAGAGCCGATAGGAGGAACCCGTTGTCGCAGCCACGTTCGAGGGCAGGAGGATGCGAAGGTGCGAGGCGCTGAGCCACAGGGCGTTCGCCGACGACCAGGTGCAGACGGGCAGCCTCGTCGTCGCGTCCACCATCACGAGGGTGGCGGGGGTAACCGTCGACTGGTCCACGGCCTTGCCCTGGGCGTCGGGGGCGAAATTCACGTCGAGATAGTAGCTGCCGCTCGATCCGCTCAGGGCTATGCCCGCGATGCTCCCCGTCCAGGCGTTGACGCCCGCGTAGGAACCCGCGGCCAGGCCGAGGGTGGCGAGGGCGTCGTTGGTCGCCGCGGCGGTGATGGTGAAATACTTGGCCGAACCGGAGAAATTGCTGCCCCTCGTCAGCTCGATGGCGTTGGGATCGTAGGGTGAGACCTTCGCGTAGATCGAGGAACTCGTCGGACTCGGCGCCGTGGTGTTCGTCGGGAAGCCTGTGGCCGCCTTGAGGGCGGTATTGAGTTCAGTCACCACGGCGGAGGTGGTCGCGCCGGAGAGAGTCGTACAGTTGGTGTTGAGGGTGACGACCACGGGTGACGCCCCGTCGAGGGAGATGGAGAAGCTCTGGTTCGTGACCGACCAGTCATGGCCGGCGCTCAGGTCGATGTTGCCGTAGACCGAGGCTCCCGCCGCGGCGACATTGGCGAAGGGAGACGAGGTCGTGCCGACTCCAAAGTATTGGTAGGAATAGCGATTCGCGGGATTCGCGCTGTCGTAGCCGGCCTGGTGGATGAAGCCCCTGACCGTCTGGCTCTCCTTTACCGTGGGCTTGTCGATGACCAGTCGCCAAATCTCGCCATTGGCGAAGGCGGGGAAGGTGTAGGTGAGCGTGCCGCCCGCATAGCTCCCGCTCGAATTCACGGCGGATTGCAGGTTCCAGCTCCCCGCGCTCGAGTCGAACTTGGACCAGCTCAGGCCCGCGGCGAGGCTGCTCGTGTCGATGTTCGTGCCGCCGGCAGAGTCCGCGACCGTGGTGGTCGCCGTCGTTGCGCCGAGGGTGGGACCTGTCCCGCCGGAGATGGTGATCGTGGCGATGGGATTGCGCTGAGCCCCGACCGCGGCGACGGGAGCCCCTGTCACCGTCGGATAGAAGTAGTAGTCGTCGGCTCCCGCCTCGCCGAGGACGAGGTTGGCGTCGTGATTGAGCTTCGAACTGCCCTTGTTCGCCGTAAGGCTCCCGGCCGCGAGCTCGACCTCGAGGGGCGAACTCACGGTCGCCCCGCTCAGATCCAGGGTGAGGATCACCGTGCATCCGCCCAAACCGTTGGGGAGCACCTGGGTCGAGGTCGGCGTGATGGCCGTTCCCCGCGTGTAAGAACCATCGGTCGAGGCCGTGGCCGTGAGGGGATATACCAGGATCCCCGCCGCGAGGCTCGCCGAGTCCACCACCCCGTTCGTGAAGGGGATGGAATACTGCTGCCCCGCGAGGGAGGCAAGACTGGCCGTCGGCGTCCCCGGCGTGAGCCAGGTCGCGGCATAGGGGTTGGCCAGCGAACTATAGTAGGCCGTCGTCGCGGCCGTATTTACCTGCGTCTGGATGGCAGACTGGCTTGCGGCGCTTCCGCCGACATACCCTAGTTGCGAGAGGTCTCCGAGCGAAGGCGCGCAGGAGACGAGCAGGGTCAATGCCGCGAGGGGCGCCAATTGTACGAGCTTCTTCATCGCGTGCTCCTTATCCTTACGGCTTGATGGTCATTTCGAGGGTCCAGGAACCGGGCTCGAAGAGGCTGCCGGTCGAGGTGCCGACCGTCGTGGCGTGATTGCCCACATAGTAGAGATCGAGGTACATGGCCTTCGAGAAGAAATAAGTCATTCCGGCGCTGTAGGTGACCCCGAGACTGTTCGATTCCCTCACGTTCTTGAGTTGATACCCCGGATTCGACGTGAGATAGGAGGTCGTCACCGGGCTCGTCGAGCCGCCGTAGAGGGTGGAACTGGTGTAGCTCGTGACCGAGTTCGTGGCGATCGTGTTGGTCGTAGTCCCGGCCGGGGACCAGGTCGCCGAGCCTCCGAGATTGACGCGGAGGGCGTTCGGCTTGACGTAGAACCACGCGCCCGTGGAGAGGAGGACGTCGAGACTGTAGGTATTCAGGCTGACGCTCGATCCGCCCCGGACGACGGTTTCGGTCGTGACATAGTCGCCGGGATCGACGAGGCCGTTCCCATTGTCGAAGTTCGTCGTCTTCACCGCCTCGCCGCTCGTCGTGTACGCCGTCGAGGAAAGGGAGAAGGTCGGCGTGAGACCCACACCGAAGCCGAAGGGATCGCTCGAGGCGGAGCCGGAGCGGAGAACGACGGGGAGGGAGTAGCTTTGGGTCGAATCGGCGCTGTAGGCGGAAGCCTGCCAATAGGAGATCGCGGTCTTCGTCGTGCCAATCTGCCCCACCGCCACACCGTTGGTCCCGGTGCCGATGGTCGTCGAGAGGTCGGTCTCGCCATAGCTCGTCGCGAAGCCCGCGACCGCGGTGGTCGCGCCATTCGAGTCCGTGTAGGACGCCGAGTGCAAGGTAAAGCCGAGATTCGCAACCGCCCCGACCTCCAGGGTGGCCGGCATCGAAAAGCCCGGCACGGGAAGCGTCGCGCGCAAGTCAACGAGGGGCGAGATGGTGGTCGGCGAATCGGAGTCTGTAGCCTCGTAATACGAGAAGGCGAAGGCGTCGCTTATCGTGCCGGTTCCCGGTAGGCCCGCGCCGGATGGCGGCGTGTAGGCCGCGTAGCCCTGACCGGGGCGCTGTTCGTAGCTCTGGTATTGGGCAAGGGCCCCCCTGTCCCTGATGGATAGCCCACTCCCGACCTTTGCCTTGATATCGAAGCCAGCGATGCCGAGATCGGCGCCTACGACGAGGGAGTCCGTAAAGCCCGCGCCGATTCCGCTGGATAGAGAGCCCTTGTCGTAGCCCGAGCCATAGGCCGAAGTAATGGAGTCGAGGGTCGTGCCCGAACCATTCTTCACCGTCGTGCTCGTCGATCCCAGGCCGCTCGGCGCGCTCAAGGTCGGACTGTTCCAGGCACCCGTCGTCGCCCAGCTGTAGCTGGCCTGGAAATCGCCATTCCGCGTCGAGTCGCTGTACTCGAAGCTGTTGAATATGCCGAGGGGAATGCCGCCGAGCTTCATCCCGAACAGGCCGGAAAGGGCGTAATCGGCCGAATCGGTCCAGTCGGCGAGCTGGTTCGCCGTGGTCGTGACGCTGAGAAGATTCCCCGAGGCATCGGTCGTCCAGTTCTGCAGGGAGCTCATGCCCGTCGCCGTGGTTCCCGCCGAATTGCCGACGGAGGAACTCTTCGCCCCGGCGTAGAGGCCGAGATAGAAGGGTCCGAGCGGGAGAGCCGCCGCCGCCCGCGCGCTCTGCAGCGCGTCGGCTCCCGGCATCCCGTACTGGAGAAAGAGCTCCGCCCCTGAAAGCGCGGAGTAGCCCGACGGATCGAGGAAATAATCCTTGTCGCCGAGCACGATCCCCCCTGTGGCGAGCGAACTCGCCGAGGAGCCTGTCGCGGAGAGCGGAAGCTGCTGGGAGTAAATCCCCCCCAGCGCGACGGCCGTCACCGCGAGAAAGGACAAGAGTCTTCGCATGCCTGATCCTCCTTGCCTCAGGAATTCCGCGTCGCGCGAGGCTCGCGGCGCCGAGGTCAATAAGAGGGTTACCTGGCACATCCCCGGGCGGTTGCGCGAAAAAGCCAACATTCGCGCGGGTTAAAAAAATAGAACCGCAGTGATAGTTTCTTTTTCGCCGCGCCTTGCGTCGACTATCTCCCCGACCCGCGAAACGATTGATAGAAGACCCTTCGGCTGCTATAGTTCCCCCACATCCATTGCAACGGAGCTGTCCACCCATGAAGACCTTCCAAATATCCGACCGCGTCTGGGCCCTCCACGCCGATATCGATACCGACGACCTCTTCGAGGGCATCTGGCCCATCCCCGAGGGCGTCTCCCTCAATTCCTACATCGTGAAGGGCGAAAAGACCGCCCTCATCGACCTCGTCCGCGACTGGGACGGGGCGGCCGACACCCTCCAGGCCGGCATCCGCGAGGCGGGCGTCGACATCGCGAAGATCGACTACCTCATCCTCAACCATCTCGAGCCCGACCACACCGGCTGGCTCGCCGAGTTCAAGGCGCGGAACCCCGGCGTCATCATCATCGCCACAGCCAAGGGCGTCGAGCTTGTGAAATCCTTCTATAAAATCACCGAGGGCCTCCGCGCCGTTAAGTCAGGCGACACACTCGACCTCGGCGGCGGCGTGGGTCTCCTCTTCGAGGAGGCGCCCAACGTGCACTGGCCCGAGACGATGATGACCTATTGCCCCTCCTCGGGCGTCCTCTTCTCCTGCGACGCCTTCGGCAGCTACGGCAAGCTCGGCGACCGCGTCTTCGACGACCAGTTTAGCTCCGCCGAGCACGAGCTCTTCGAAAAGGAAGCGCTGCGCTACTATTCCAACATCGTCTCGAGCTTCGGCATCTTCGTGAAGCGCGCCATCGCCAAGATGTCCGGCCACGAGATCAAGGTCGTCGCCCCCAGCCACGGCATGATCTGGCGCAAGAACCCGATGACCATAATTGAACGCTATTCGAAATACGCCTCCTGGCTCGACGGGGGCCGCGACAAGGAAGTCTGCGTCATCTGGGGCTCGATGTACGGCAACACCGAGAAGGGCCTCAAGGCCGTCACCGAGGGTATCGAGTCCGAGGGCCTCAAGTGGGTCGCCCACCGCATCCCCAATGAGGATGTCTCCTACGTCCTCGCCGACGCCTATCGCTGCGAGGGCATCGTACTAGCTATGCCCACTTACGAATACCGCATGTTTCCGCCGATGGCCTACGTCATCGACATCCTCGACCGCAAGCACGTCTGGGGCCGCCAGGTCCTGCGCATCGGCTCCTGGGGCTGGGTCGGCGGCGCGAAAAAGGAATACGAGGAGCGCATCGCCCCCCTCAAGTGGATTCCCGTCGAGCCCGTCGAGTGGGCCGGCGCCCCCGATGCGCCCACCCTCGCCCAACTCCGCGAGCGCGGCGCCGAGCTGGCCCGCAAGGTGAAAGCCACGCCCTGACCCCTCGGCCCGCGTCCGGGACGTGCCCGCGCCCTTCCTTCATAATTGTGAAGGGGGGGGCCGCCCTCCTGGCCGCGGCCGCCCCCAGCCCTCGATGCCGCATCCGTTCCGCGGCCCCCCCTCGGGCGGACTTCCTCGCGCGGCAGCACAGGCAGCGACGGCGCCCCTTGCCGCGACGGCTCTCCGCGCCGCAGCCGCCCCACGCCCCCTACCGCGCTCGGCGATTCCGCCCTACCCCCCCTTTGTTTCGCAGGCCCGCCTACCTGGTTTCGACCCTCAGCCCCGGAATGCGCGAAAAGTGCTCGACGTCGCGAGTGAGCACCGGAAGCCCTTCCCGCTTCGCGCAAAGGCCTGGATTGCGCCGCGACTCGACCGAATAGACGATGATCCCCCGCCTTTTCTCTCCCCCTCCTCGCGGAGTACATTCGATGCACAGACACCCCGAGCCCCGGAACCTACAGCGTGGAAAGGCAGCTCGATCGGGAATCCGCCGACATTTCTTTTGCGGAGTCCTTGCCGAGCTCGTTCCCCCGCCACGGACCAGGGGCCGATAGGCCGCCCTCGAAAGGGGACGACCCGCCATCAGGGCCGCCGGCATCGCGACAAAATCTCATGGTCGCCGGACGGTCAGCAAAGGAGTGACCATGAACGATTCCAGAGGCGGGATGCCGCCGGCTCAAAACGAGCCGGTCGCTTCGTACGCGCCGGGCACGGCCGGGCGCGCGGCTCTCAAAAAGGCCCTCGATGAGGTCCTCGCGCAGCCGGTTGAAATCGGCCCGATCATCGGCGGCCGGGAGATCAGGACGGGCAGGACCCTCGAGATGCGGCGCCCCGACGATCATGGCCACGTCCTCGGCCTCTGCCATCTCGGCGGAGGCGCCGAGGCGGCCGCGGCGATCGAGGCCTCACTGGCGGCTCGACGCGAATGGGCCGCGACGCCCTGGGAGGAGCGAGCCGCCGTCTTCAGGCGGGCGGCAGAACTCATCGCGGGCAAATACCGCTATCGCCTCCTCGCCGCCACGATGCTCGGCCAGTCGAAGACGCCCCACCAGGCCGAGATCGACGCCGTCTGCGAGAGCGCCGACTTCCTTCGCTTCAACCCCGTCTTCATGGAAGGCATCTACGCCGAGCAGCCCCTCTCCACCCAGGACGAGTGGAACAGACTCTCCTACCGCCCCCTCGAGGGCTTTGTCTTCGCGGTCAGCCCCTTCAATTTCACCTCGATCGCGGCCAACCTCCCCACGGCCCCCGCGATGATGGGCAATGTCGTCGTCTGGAAGCCGGCTTCGACGGCCCTCTATTCGAACTGGCTCCTGATGAAGGTCTATGAGGAGGCGGGGCTTCCGCCTGGCGTCATCAATTTCCTCCCCGGCGGCGGAAGCGCGATCTCGGGGACCGTCTTCTCCCATCGCGACTTCGCGGGCCTCCATTTCACCGGCTCGACGGGGGTCTTCAACTCGCTTTGGAAGCTGGCAGCGGACAATCTCGGCTCGTACAGATCCTATCCGCGCATCGTCGGCGAGACGGGCGGCAAGGACTTCATCTTCCTCGACCCGAGCGCCGACAAAAATGTCGCAATTACAGCCATCATTCGCGGAGCCTACGAATACCAAGGCCAGAAATGCTCGGCGGCCTCGAGGCTCTACATCCCCGCGAGCCTCGGCCGCGACTTCGTCGACGAGCTCGTCGCCGAAATCCGTTCGATCCCGATGGGCAAGACTGACGACTTTTCGAATTTCTTCGGAGCCGTCATCGACGAGGCGGCCTTCGACGGGATGAAGCCCTGGATCGACCGCGCTGCTTCCTCTCGCGAAGCCCGCGTGATCGCGGGCGGCGTCTGCGACAAGTCGCGGGGCTACTTCATCGAGCCCACCCTCATCGAAACGACGAATCCCCGCTACGAGACCATGGAGACCGAGCTCTTCGGCCCCATCCTCACGAGCTACATCTACGACGACAGGGACATGGAAGCGGCCTACCGCCTCGTCGACGGAACCTCGCCCTATGCCCTTACCGGAGCCGTCATCGCCAGGGATCGCCTGGCCGTCGTCCGCGCCCTCGCGGCCTTCCGTGGCTCGGCCGGCAACCTCTATGTCAACGACAAGCCCACCGGCGCCGTCGTCGGCCGCCAACCCTTCGGCGGAGCCCGGGGCTCCGGCACCAACGACAAGGCGGGGAGCCCTCTCAACCTCCTCCGCTGGGTGAGCGCCCAGGCGATCAAGGAGAACTTCAACCCGCCGGAAGCTTGGACCTATCCCTTTATGGCGAAGGACGAGGGTTCCCCAGCTTCGTTGCGTTAAGGCTACGTGTCTTGATCATACATATATGTAGCATCAAGGCATAATTACTACGCGACGGTAGGAATACCCAGCCCTCCTCGGCTCCAGCAACCGCGTTTCCCCTCCAAAGTCCTTGACCGCGAAGGCTTTTTCCACCCGTGGCGGACTTTCCCAAGGATGGCACGCTTCCTGCTTATCCTTCCTGCATGGAGGATACATGAAGCATCCAATTCGAATCGCAATGTTGGCCGCGGGAGCCGGCCTCATGCCGGCCGCCCTCGCGGCCCAGGACAAGGTAAGCGTCAACTCGGGGGACACGGCCTGGGTGCTCACCTCGGCGGCCCTCGTGCTGATGATGACCATCCCCGGCCTCGCCCTCTTCTACGGCGGCATGGTCCGCAAGAAGAACATAATTGCGACCATCCAGTACTCGATGGCGGCCACGGTCATCGTGAGCCTCGTTTGGGTCGTCTTCCAGTACAGCCTCGTCTTCGCGCCGAGCCCCGAGGGGGGCCTGGGTCCCTGGCTGGGCAACCTGTCGCGAGCCTTCATGGGCGGCATCGGCGTCGACTCGGTCCATCCCAACGCCGCTACCATCCCCGAATCGGCCTACTCTATGTTCCAGCTGATGTTCGCAATCATCACGGTCGCCCTGATCTCCGGCGCTGTCGTCGAGCGTATGGCCTTCGGGGCCTGGTGCGCCTTCACCGTGTTCTGGTCCCTCCTCGTCTACGCCCCCCTCGCCCATTGGGTCTGGAACCCCGCGGGCTGGCTCTTCAAGGCCGGGGCCCTCGACTTCGCCGGCGGCCTCGTCGTCCATACCTCGTCGGGCGTCTCCGCCCTCGTCCTCGTGAAGCTCCTCGGCCCCCGCGCGAGCTTCCGCGCCGAGCCGGTGAGCTCGCCGGCCAATATCGGCTACGTCTTCATCGGCGCGGCCCTCCTCTGGGTGGGCTGGTTCGGCTTCAACGCGGGAAGCGCCGTGGCGGCCAACGGCATCGCGGCCTCGGCCTTCCTCGTGACCAACACGGCCGCGGCCGTCGCCGCCCTCGTGTGGATGCTCCTCGAGCGCATCGTCCACGGCAAACCCTCCCTCGTGGGAGCCTCGACGGGCGCGGTCGCCGGCCTCGTGGCCATCACCCCCGCGTCCGGCTATGTCGGCGTGGGCGGGGCCCTCGCCCTCGGCGCCGTCACGAGCCTCATATCCTTCGTCTTCATGAGCAAGCTCCGGTCGAAGTTCAAGTACGACGACGCCCTCGACGTCTTCTCCGTGCACGGCCTGGGCGGCATCTGGGGCGCCCTCGGCACGGGGCTCTTCGCCAACGGCCTCGTCGCTGGCAACGCGAAGGGCCTCTTCTTCGGCAATCCGGGCCAGTTCCTCGTCCAACTCGGGTCGGTCGGCGCGGCGGTAGCCATCGCCATAGTCGGTACGATCGCGAGCTGGGCCCTCGCCAAGCTCCTCACCAAGGGCAGGATCAGGGTCAGCGCTGCGGAACAGGCCTCGGGCCTCGATCTCTCCGAACACGGCGAGATCCTCGAGTCGGCGAGTTAGGAAGGAGGAGAGCATGGTCAAGATAGAAGCCATCGTCAGGCCCGAGAGTCTCGAGGCTGTCGTTGACGCCCTGGGCGCCCTCGGTCACGCCGGACTCAACATCGCGGACGTGCGAGGCCACGGCAGACAGAAGGGCATGAAGGAGCTCTTCCGCGGGCGGGAGTACGAGAACCGCTACATCCCGAAGATAAAGATAGAAGTAGTTGTCAAGGACGGGGTCGCCGAACAGGCCGTGGAGGCCGTGATGGCCGCGGCCCGAACGGGGCAGATCGGCGACGGCAAGATCTTCGTCAGCGAGGTGAGGGACGCCATCCGCGTCCGCACCGGCGAGCGGGGCGATGCCGCGCTCTGAGGCTCGGTCCGAGCTGCCGCGGTCGGCGGCGGGCGACTTCGATTTCGCGGCCGCCCGCCGCGCCGACCGCGGCCGACTCCTTTTCGGGATCGGAGTCGAGGCGCGGGAGGCACCCTGGAGGCCGGGTAAGGGCAGGAGGCTCGCGCTCGCCATCGCCACGGCGGTGGAAGAGACGAGCCTCGCCTGCGCCCGGAAGGCCGGGGCCTTTCCCGGCGGAGCCTTCCTCATCGCCACGGGAGGCTTGGGGCGTCGCGAACTGGCCCCCCATTCCGACCTCGATCTTCTCGTCGCTTTTCCCGCGACACCGGACTCGGCAGGCAAGGACTGGGCGGCCGGCTTCATGCGTCTCCTCTGGGACTGCGGGCTCAAGGGCAATCTCGGGGTGCGCACGCTCAAGGAATGCAGGGCCGACGCCAATGAGGACTTCGACTTTCTGACGGCCCTGGCGGCGGGTCGACTCCTTCTCGGCGAAGCCGCTGCGTGGGAAGGCTTCGTTTCCGAGCTTCGCAAGAAGAAAGGGGTCTCGGCCCTCAAACGACTGCTCGCCGACGACGCAGAGCTCGCCGATTCGCTGTTCGGAACGAGCTTGCCCGCCGAGGCGACCTCGAATCGCAAGCGGGCCGCGGGCGAGGCGGTCTTTGCTCGCGAACCGGACCTGAAAGAGGGATTCGGCTCCCTCCGTTCGCTGCATAGGCTGGAATGGCTCGGCCTCTTCGCTTTCGCCGAAGGTCGTCGCGACGACTGGAAGTCCCGTCTCTTCCCGCGGGAAACAAGGCGGACCGAAGCGGCCTATGATCTCCAACTCTGGCTCCGCATTTGCCTCCACGATCGCAAGGGAAGAGAGATGGAGATTCTCGGCCACGATGATCTGGAGGCGATAGGGCGGGAAGCGGGCTGCGGCCCCGGCCCCCTGGGAAGTCTGATCGTCGCGTCGCGGCGGCAATTGGCCCTTTCGGAATTCACCCTCCGTTCGGAGTATCGAAAGGTCCTGGATCGGGGGAAAAAGATGGCGCCCGGGGACGATGGACCGAAGACGGCACGGCCCCCCTCGCATTCCGCCAAGGCAATCCTCGATGCCTTCCTCCCGATCGGGCGAGGCGAGGGGGACATCGACGCGAAACTCATCCGCGCCTTTCGCGAGGGCTTCGGCGCCGGAGCTCGCCCGACGGGACTTTCGATCGCCGACAGGGGGGCCTTCGAATCATTTCGGGAGCTCCTCTCCGCCCCCAGGGCGGCGGAAGCCTTCGCGGCCCTCGACGCCGCCGCGGTCCTCGGTTCCATCTTACCGACCTGGAGGGCGGCCCGCGATCTTTGGCCGACGACCTCCTTCCACGACCGCCCCCTGGGAATCCACAGCATTAGGGCCATCCGCGTCGCCGACCTCCTCCTCGGCCCGGACAGGGCGGCGGCACGCAGCTTTTCTGCTCCCCTTGCCGCGATAGCGGAGCGATACCTAGAGACGGCCTGGATCACGAAGCTCGCCCTCCTCCTCCACGACCTCGGCAAGATCTTCCCCGGCGACCATGCCAAGAACGGCGCCGCCCTCGCGGAGAGCTTCCTCGCCCCTCTGCCGACCGAAGCTCTCATCAAGGAGATGATCGTCTCCCTCGTGGAGGACCATCTCCTCCTCTCCTCCGCCTCGCGCCGGCTCGATGCCGGGGCCGACGGAGTCCTCGACGATCTGGCCGCCGAGTTCGCCTCGCGAAGCTTTCCCGAGGACAGCCTCGGCCTCCTCGCGATAGTCACGGCCTGCGACATCGCCGCCACCAACCCCGAGGCCTTTACAGGCTATCGGAAGCGGCGCTTCGAGGAATTGGTCTCCGGCCTCGACGCCCGCCTCGTCGCGCGGGAAGGGCTCACGGCGCGCGAAAAGCTCCTCGCCGACAGACTGCGCGAACTAGAGGAGCTCCGCCCCGGTCCCGCGAACGCAAACGACCGCGTCGGCGACGACCATGAGGGCGGAGATGATCGCGGAGGCGGCAACGGGCCCAGGGTCTTCGCCCTCAGGCTGGGCGAGCGCTACATCCTCGGCAATCCCGCATCGCGCATCCGTCGCGACTTCGACCTATGGATGGCCAACGGCCACGAACGGATCGATCTCGAGGTCGGCGCCGAGAACGACCATCTCAAGGTCAGGATCATCGCTCCCGACGAACCGGGTCTCTTCGCCTCGCTCGCCGGCATACTCCTCGCCAACGGCGCCGACATAGTAAGCGCCGACATCCACACCCTCGAGGGCGTCGCCATCGACGAGTTCAGGGTGACCGAAGTCTTCGGCAACGACCTCCTGGCCGCCGCCATGGCAAGGGAACTCTCCCTCTGGATTGGGGAGCTCGATCGCTCCCTGCGCCACTACCTCGTCCACCCCAACGAACTCGCCCTCCACGTCTACGGCCTCGAAGGGGCCTCACGGAAGCCGCCCGCGGTCTTCAGGGCTCCGGCCAGGGTCGAATGGACGCGGGAAGGCGAGGGGTTGCGCTTCGACATCTCCTGCGGCGACCGACCGGCCCTCCTCTACGACCTCGCGCACCGGCTTTCGATGGCCGGCTTCGACACGAAGGCGGCTTGCATCGAGACGAGGGGCTTTCGCGTCCATGACAGCTTCCATGTCGCGAGCAAAGCCCCGATCGAAGCGGCGGCCCTGGACGTCATCGCCGCCGATCTGGCCCTCACCTGCGAGGGTCAGACCCTCTGGCCGAGCTCGAATCGCAGCCATTGATTTTCGGGAAACGGGGCCTCAACGCCCCTTCTTCCCCAATTTGTCGGCGAGCCAGATGAGGAGGAAGAAGAGGCCCAGGGTCGCGAAGACGCCGACGAGGCCGCCGGCTGTCACAGCGAAGGCCTGGGCGAGGACGCTCGATTCGCGAAGGGTGGCGATAAGGTCATCCATGATATGCCTCCTTATTTGACGAAGAGGGGCACGAGGGCGAGGACCATGCCGCCGGCGATGACCGACCCGAGCTGGCCGGAAACGTTTGAACCAATTGCGTGCATCAGGATGATGTTGCCCTTTTCCTCGTCGTTGGCCATCTTTTGCACGATGCGGCCCGACATGGGGAAGGCCGAGATGCCGCAGGCCCCGATCATCGGGTTGACCTTACGATCGGCGGGGAGGAAGAGGTTGACGAGCTTGGCGAAGAGGACGCCGCCCGCCGTGTCGAAGACGAAGGCGACGAGGCCCATCGCGAGAATCATCAGGGTCTGCAGGGTGAGGAAGTTGGCCGCCACCATCGACGAGCCGATAGTGATGCCGAGGAGGAGGGTGACGAGGTAGGCGAGCTCGTTCTGCGCCGTCTGGGATAGCCTTTCGAGGACGCCTGACTCGCGGATGAGGTTGCCGAACATCAGCGAGCCGACCAGGGGCACGGAGATCGGCGCCACGATGCCGGAGATCATCGTCACCGCGATCGGAAAGATGACCTTGAGCCATTTGGGCGCGTTCGACTCGTGGTAGACCATGTGGATTCGCCTCTCCTTCCTCGTGGTGAGGGCACGGATCACCGGCGGCTGGATGAGGGGCACGAGGGACATGTAGGAATAGGCGGCCACCGAGATCGGCCCGAGGAGATTGGGCGCGAAGATGCTCGACACGAAGATGCTCGTCGGTCCGTCGGCCGCCCCGATGATGCCGATGCTCGCCGCCTCCTTGAGGCTGAAGCCCAACATGGTGGCGACGATCATCGTGGCGAATATCCCGAACTGGGCCGCCGCGCCGAAGAATATCATGAAGGGGTTGCGGAAGAGGGGGCCGAAATCGATCATCGCCCCCACCGCGACGAAGATGAGAAGGGGGAAGAGCTCTGTCTTGATGCCCATGTCGAAAAGCACCTTGAGAAAGCCGTTTTCGTAGCCCGCGACCGTCGGCACCCCCGCAATCGACAGGGGCAGGTTGACAAGTATGGCGCCGAAGCCGATGGGGAGGAGGAGCATGGGCTCGTAGCCCTTCTTGATGGCGAGCCAGATGAGGGCGAAGCCCACGAGGTACATGACGAGCTGTTGCCAGCCGAGCGAGGTAAAACCTATGAAAAGCTGTTCCATGGGAACTCCGATTCGGTCGAGTGCCGCAATGGTAGTGCCCGGGACGGGGGCAGGGAAAGTCGGATTCCATCCTACAAGTCTCGACAACGCCATTCTCGACCGCTACCCCATCGAGGGGCCCCCATGGTAGCGTTTCCACCATGGACAAGAAGTTCCGCGTCGCCGTAGGTCTTTCGGGCGGCGTCGATTCGGCGGTCGTGGCGGCGATGCTCCATCGCGAGGGCTATGAGGTCGTGGGTCTTACGATGAAAATATGGAGGGACGGCCTCCCCGCGGCGATGCCTCGTGTCGAAGGAGCGAAGCACGGCTGCTACGGCCCCGGCGAAGACGAAGATATCGCCGTGTCGGAACGGCTCTGCGCCTCCCTCGGCATCCCTTACCGCGTAATCGATCTCTCGGAGGATTACGAACGCCTCGTGCTCGACTATTTCCGCCGCGAATACAGGGCGGGACGGACGCCCAACCCCTGCATCGTCTGCAACCGCGAGATGAAGTTCGGCTTCCTCCTCGAAAGGGCCAGGGCCTCGGGCCTCGACTTCGATCTCTTCGCCACGGGCCACTATGCCCGGATCGTCGAGCGCGAGGGCGTTCATTTTCTCGCCCGCGCGAAATTCCTCGCGAAGGACCAGAGCTACTTCCTCTATACCCTCGATTCCCAACTCCTTTCCGGAGTGCGATTCCCCCTCGGCGAACTCGACAAGGCCCAGGTCCGCGCCGAGGCGAAGGCACTCGGCCTCGAGGTGGCGGAGAAGGCCGAAAGCCAGGACTTCGTGGGCGGAGGCGACTATGCCCCTCTTTTCGCCGACAGACCGCCCGAAGCCGGCGATTTCGTCGACAGGGAGGGCAGGGTTCTCGGAAAGCATCGAGGTCTTCCTTATTATACGATAGGTCAACGTCGGGGCCTCGGCATCTCGACGGGCCCCGAGCCCCTTTATGTGCTTCGCCTCGAGGCGGCGACGAATCGCGTCGTCCTCGGCAAGGGGGAGGGCCTCTTCGCCGACGGCCTCGTCGCCTCTTCCTTCCGCTTCCAGGACCCCCGTCATGTGGCCTCCGAATTCCGCGGCTTCGCCAAGGTCCGTTTGGCCCATAGCCCCGCCGCCTGCCGCGTCACCCCCGGTGAGGGCAACGAGGTCAGCCTGATCTTTGACAAGCCCGAGCGAGCCATCGCTCCCGGTCAGTCCGCCGTCATTTATGACGAGGAAGGCCTCGTCCTCGGCGGCGGCATCATCGAGCGCCCCCTGGCCCTGGCAGAATGAAGGGGAATCCGCGCGGGGCCTTTATCACGGCTCGGAGGCGCCTCGCCATCACCTTCGGATGCCTCGCGCTGGCCGGAGTCGGCGTGCTGGCCCTCGTCTACCGCCCCCGCACGGAAATCGTCGTCGCCATTGACACGGCCTTCGCGGCGATACGCCCCGGCCTGGTTGCCCGATGCAGGACCTTCGATCCCTTCGGCAACCGCCTTACCCTGATCTTGGTCCCTGTCGACAATGCGCCGTCGACCCTTCTCAGCGAACTGCAGACGCGCAAGCTCCATCCGCGAGCGATCGCGGCGAGCCCCCTCGTCGCCCGGGCCCTCGTCGAAGGCGCCGCTCGCAACAATTCGGCCCCTCCCGCACCGGTTATCGCCCTCGAATGGTCACCGCAGGCAGCGACTTCGTCGATGGCCCCAGATGGATCGGCGCCTCCACTCGCGCCCTCTGGGGCCACCCCCCCCCCTTCTGCCCCCCTCCAGCGGGGTGACGCATCCTCCTCCCTCGCCTTCCCCACAGCCTCCATCCTCTCCGATCCCCTTCCCGCTGCGCGTCGACTCGGAACCCTTCTCGGCTCCATCGTCGCAGACTTGCGCAGGGGCACGCCCCTGCTCGGGCCGGCTTCTCCATCGGCGACGGGTGCCATCGTCTGGGAAGGCGGCCCAGATCGTCCGGATGCCGAGCGCAAAGCCTTCGAAGAAAGCTGGACGGCGGCGGCGGGGCTGAATCCCCTCGAACTAACCCTCGCGCAAGGTGATCCGAATGCCGATAGTCTTCTCAGAGGTCTCTTCTCGAATGACATTAGGGCACTTTTCGTCGATGCCGGCGCTCTGACGCCGACGGCTCTCAACCAGGCCGACGGCAAGGTCACGGTGGTAGCCTTCGCCTCAGGAGCGGCCACGGACGCCGCGCAGGCCTGGCCCCATGCGGCCCTCGCCCTCGAACCCGACGAGGCCGCTATCGTCGCACTCCTCAGGTCTGAGCGGGCGACGCGGCTTCACGGAGAGCTGGCCGTGGCGTCGATCGTCAAACTTCTCCCTGGAGCAACAAAGCTCCATGATTTCGATATGGCTGCGCGGCTTGCCGCGCAATCGCGCTGATTAGCCCGTCGCGGCGGGCCTCCAGAGGGCTATTTCCGTTTGACAACGGATTATCGCGAAAATATACTTCAATCCAATCGTCGGCATGGCCGACGGTACAGGTAAAGGAGCTTCACGGATGAAACACAACTTTGCCCGAACGCTCTCCTTGGCGCTCGTACTCCTGTCGTTCGGAGGAGTCTTCGGGCTCTTCGCCGATGAGAATACGGTCAATCTCGAATCTGCCGTCATACAGGACTTTTCAAATCCCGACGCGCAAAATTGGTTCGTGATGGGTTCCAAGTTCGCCACCAAGGGCTTTCCGCAGCTTGCGTGGGCCAAGGCGTGGCCACAGTCGGTTTTCGGGACGAACGTAGGGAACAAGGATATCAGGTCGCTCGGCGTGGCGATGCTTTTCGACCGCCAAGAGTACAACTGGGTGGACATCATTCCAGGTACCAAGAGCAGCGATCCGAAGGGCGGCTGGACCCCGAAGGAATTGCCCCTCCCCGGCCGCGTCAAGATGCTCGATCTTTGGGTTTGGTCGGGCAACTACGACTACTATCTCGACGCCTATGTCCGCGACTTCCAGGGCATCGTCCATACGATCGACATGGGCAACCTCAATTTCGTCGGTTGGAAGAATCTTAGGATCAACATTCCCGACAATGTGCCCCAGTCCCGCAAATACCTCCCGAAGAAGGAACCTCTCAGTCTCGTGAAATTCCGCATCTGGACCCGGCCGACCGAAGTGGTCGTCATCCCGACGAACGACCCGAACGCCACGGACATGGACAAGGCCGTCAAATTCTATTTCAGCAACATCAAGGTCCTCACCGACACCTTCGAGACCCTCTTCGACGGCGACAATCTGACCGACCCCGCGCTTATCCAGTCGACATGGGGCAATGCCTCAAGCGGCAAGTAAGGGAGAATCGAAATGAAGCACGCAAAGATAGCCACCGTCGCATTGCTCGCCTTCGCCCTGCTCGTCGGACTCCCCCTCGCGGCCCAGACCGCAAGCACCGGAACGACGGGGACGGCGACCACCACGGGCGGATCGACCGCCGCGCCCGCGCCCGCCGCCTCCGGCACTTCGGGAGGTAGCGCCACCGCCGCCCCCACCCCGGATGTCGGCTCACCCGATGCCGCGGTCATCGGCATTGATACGGCCCAGCAAAAACTCAAGGAAGTCTCCGTCGACAAATTCGAGGAGGAAGGCTTCTGGATCCCCTCGATGTCCCCCGATACCGGCTTCATCACGGATCGGCTCTTCATCGGCAGTCCGGCCGGCAAGGCGAACGATCCCCTTCCCGACGAGCGCTTGCTCAATATCGACAATAAGGTATCCGACACCCATGTCCTCGGCGTCAAAGTGGAATTTCTCCATCGCGGCGCGACCAGCTTCGAAGTCAGGGCCCAAAAGCCCATTCCTATCGAAGGAATAACCAAGACCATCTCCGTGTGGGTGGTCGGTAGGAACTACGACAACGAGCTCAGGATCATCATTTCGGACTTTTTCGGCAGGGAATACGAGCTTCCCCTCGGAACCCTCAATTTCCAGGGTTGGAAAAAGCTTACCGTAGCCGTGCCGCCCCAGGCCCCCGACGGAACGACGGGCATCGTCCAGCGGAACTACCACTACAACAGTCGCATGGGCATCAAGGTCGTGGGCTTCAAGGTCGTCTGCGATCCGATGCAGGCCTACGGCAGCTTCTACGTCTACTTCGACGATCTCCGCGCGGTGACCGATCTCTTCGCCGAGGATAATCGCGATCCCGACGACATGTCCGACGCCTGGTGAGCTTTCGGCAATCGATCCGGCCCTCCCCCGGGGAGGGCCTCTTTTTTTGACACGCCTTCTGCGAGGACTACATGACGATCGACGGCATCCACCAAGCGCTCAAACGGGTTTACTTCCTCAAGGGCCTCTCCGCGGATGAGCTTCACCTTCTCGCGAAGGTCTGCGCGGAGGAGGACTTCGGGCCGGGAGACTTAATCTTCGAGGAAGGCAGCACGGCGGATCGCTTCTACGTCCTCATCGAAGGTCATGTCGAAATCTGGAAGGACTTCCGCAGCGAGAGCCCCAAGATGCTGGCCGTCCACGGACCAGGGCATTTCTTCGGCGAGATCGCGCTCATCGACGAACTCCCCCGAAGCGCCACCCTCGTGGCGCGCGACAGGGTCAAGGTCCTCAATCTCGCGCGCGACGATTTTCGCCGCCTCATCGCCGAAAGGACCTCGATCGCCCTCGCCGTGATGACGGGGATCTCTTCGCTCATCCGCAGCTCGAACGAGATATTCGTCGAGGACCTGCGCAAGAGGAACGTCGAGCTCGAGGAGGCGAACCGCGCCCTGGCCAGGATCCACGAAGAGCAGATCAAGATTGAAAAGCTCTCGACCCTCGGCAAGTTCTCCTCGCTGATCCTCCACGACATCCGCAATCCCATCTCGATGCTCAAGGGCCAGCTCCAACTCATCGAGCTGGAGTCCGGCGATCCGGAGAAGGTCGCCTTGCTCGTAAAATCCTGCATCGTCGAGGTGGGCCGCCTCGAGCGCCTCGCCAACGAATTCCTCGACTACTCCCGTGGCGAGATCCGCCTCGAGCTCTCGCCCACCAACGCCACCGAGCTCCTCATGCGCCTCTCATCCTCGCTCAAGGAGCGTTTCGCCTCCGCGGGCATCGCTATCGAGACGAGGATCGAGTGCGAGGAGTCCCTCCTCCTCGACGCCGAACGCGTGCTCCGGGCCCTGCACAATCTCGCCGACAATTCGCGCAAGGCCATGATCGGACGCAAGGGCTTGCTCAGTCTCGTCGCCCGCCGCGAAGGCGGATTCCTGGTAATCGAAGTCGCGGACACGGGCGAGGGCATGCCCCCCGAGGTCCTCTCGCACGTCTTCGAACCCTTCTATTCAGCCTCCAATCGAGGCGGCACGGGCCTCGGCATGCTCATCGTCAGGAACATCGTCGAGGCCCACGGGGGCAGCATCAGAATCGAATCGGCGCTGGACGAGGGCACGCGAATTTTCCTTTCCTTTCCCCTCCCTTCCTTTATGAACTCCTGAGGAAGCCCCTCCTCCCGAATTTTGCGATGCAAAATTTGCTGTAACGAGTGTTACGGTTGTATATTGCAGACGCAAGGAGACTATCAATGAGTAGAAAGCTTCCAATCGCCCTGATCCTCGTCCTTCTCGCGGCAACGGCCGCCATGGCCATCCCTCTCTCCGCGCAGGCGAAGTCGCCCACAATAGACGGCACAATTAGCAGGGGCGAATACGGGGAATTGACGACGCTCAACGGCATCGAGTTCGGCGCGGCCCTCTCCCCCGAGGGGATACTGAGCCTCGCGATCCGCGCGCCCGCGTCAGGCTGGGTGGCCATCGGCCTCGGCACCGGCATCATGGACGGTTCCTGGATATTGATGGCCTACGAGAGCGACGGAAAACAATCCTTCAGCGAACAGAAGGGCATCTCGCACTTCCACGAGCCGATCAAGGACACGAGAGTCATCGCCAAGGCCGTCCACACGGCGGATGGATACACTACCCTCGAATTCCGAATCCGTCTCGCCGACTTCGAAAAGAACGGCAGACTGCCCGTCATCCTCGCCTATGCGAGGCGCGCGGATTTCAGGTCCTATCACGAGGCCCACGCGCAGACGGTCTTGACATTCTAAGCATTAGTCCTAACTTTCGCGACCGATAGGGATTCGGCCCCGAAAGCGAATCGGCAAGGTCAGCCCTTGGGAGCGAAGATGCCGAAGGCGTTGACCGACACCCTGGCCGCGAGTTCCGAGGCCGCCGTACCCCGAAGTACGGCGGCCTTTTCGTAGCTCCGAGCCACGTCGAGGGGGCTCGAGGCCTTCCCTCGTCGGGGCTCGGGGTTCATGTAGGGTGCATCGGTCTCGAGGAGGAGCCTGTCCTCGGGCACGAGGGCGAGGGCCTCGCGCAGAGACTCCGATTTCTTGTAGGTGAGGTTGCCCGCGAAGGAAAGGTGGCAACCCGCGTCGAGGAAGGCCCTGGCTTCCTCCGGCCCGTAGCCGAAACAATGAATTATGACGGGTATGTCGCGGGGCGAGTCGCCGAGGGCCTCGAGGGTCGCCCTGGCGGCGTCGCGGCTGTGCACGAGCAGCGGGAGCCTTAGCTCCCTCGCGAGTTCGATCTGGGCGGAAAACAAACGCAATTGGGTTTTTTCGTCCGCCTCCATGTGATGGAAGTCGAAGCCGCATTCCCCGACGGCGGAGATGCGGACCCCGAGGAGGGCCGCCTCGGCGATGGAGGCTCGAAGGGTCTCCACCGCGGCGCCCGGATCGTCGAGGGCGGGCCGCCCCGGCCAAACGCCGGCGCCTAGGTGGAACCAGGGCGGCAAGGCGATGCGACCGTCGGCATCGCGGGGGAGTCCGAGGAGACGGGCCGCCAGGAGGGCTCGCCTCACGAGATCATCGACGTCGGTGCCGGGGTCGAGGAGGAGGGCTGGCGCCTCCGTGGTGGCGACGGCTAAGGCTCCGGCTTTTGAATCGTGGCCATCTGCCCATGATCGGGAATAGGCGCCGAGAATCTCCTCGGCCGCGTCCTCGCCGAGGCTTTCGGCGAACTTTTCCACATGTGCGTGGGTATCGGTGAAGACGGGACCGCCCTGCCACGCTGCCACGCCCTCCTTGGCCATGGCGCCTGAGCCGGCCATCAGCGAACGCCGCCCTGGGAGAAGACGAGCCTACCGCCCTTCGCGTCGACCTGGACCTTGGCGCCCTCGCGGATGCGGCCGCCGAGGATCTCCGCGGCGAGGGGATTCTGCACCAGGGCCTGGATGGCGCGCTTGAGGGGCCGGGCCCCGTAGTGCGGGTCGTAACCCTCCTCGGCGAGAAAGGCCTTGGCCGCCGCTGTGGCCTCGATGGAGACATTCCTGTCGGCAAGGCGCGCGGCGAGGAAGCCGAGCTGGATGTCGACGATTGAGAGGATGCGATCCTTGCCGAGGCGCTCGAAGACCACCGTCTCGTCGATGCGGTTGAGAAACTCAGGCTTGAAGGAGCCGCGCAGAAGCTGCTCGACGCCCCGCCGCACCTCGTCCATGTCCTTGGCCTCGAGGATGAGGTCGGAGCCGACGTTGCTGGTCATGATAACTATGACATTCTTGAAGTCCACGAGCCGGCCCTGGCCGTCGGTCAGGCGCCCGTCGTCGAGGAGCTGGAGGAGGACGTTGAAGACGTCGGGGTGCGCCTTTTCGATCTCGTCGAAGAGCACGACGCTGTAGGGCCTCCGGCGCACGGTCTCGGTGAGCTGGCCGCCCTCGTCGTAGCCGACGTAGCCGGGCGGCGCGCCGATGAGGCGGCTCACCGAATGCTTTTCCATGTACTCGCTCATATCGATGCGCGCGAGGGCCTTTTCGTCGGCAAAGAGGAATTCGGCCAGGGCCTTGGCCAGCTCGGTCTTGCCGACCCCCGTGGGCCCGACGAAGAGGAAGGAGCCCAGGGGGCGGTTGGGGTCCGAGAGGCCGGCGCGGTTGCGCCTTATGGCGTCGGCCACTGCCTTGACCGCCGCGTCCTGGCCGACGACGCGCTTGGACAGGCGCGCCTCGAGGTCGAGGTATTTCTCGGCCTCGCTCGCCAGCATCTTCGATACGGGGATGCCCGTCCAAGTTGAAACGACCCGGGCGATGTCTTCCTCGGAGACCTCCTCGCGGAGGAGGCGATCCTCCTCGGGCTCCTCCTTCATTTTGGCGGAAACCTCGTCGAGGCGCTTTTGCGCGGCGATGAGCTTGCCATACTTGATCTCGGCGGCCCTGGCGAGGTTGCCCTCGCGCTCGTAGCGCTCGCCTTCGAGGCGAAGGGACTCGAGCTCTTCCTTGAGCTTGCGGATTTCGCCGATCTTCTCCCGCTCGGCTTCCCAGCGCAGCTTCATCGCATCGCGCTTTTCCCCGAGTTCGGCGAGCTCGCGCTCGAGCTTGGCGAGGCGGTCGAGGGAGGCGGCGTCGCTCTCCTTTTTGAGAGCCTGCTTTTCGATGGTGAGCTGGAGGAGTCGGCGCTCGGCCTGGTCGAGCTCGGTGGGTTGGCTTTCTATCTCCATCTTGATGCGGCTGGCCGCCTCGTCGACGAGATCGATGGCCTTGTCGGGAAGGAAGCGGCTCGTGATATAGCGGTCGGAGAGGGTGGCCGCCGCGATGAGGGCCTCGTCGCGGATGCGGACGCCGTGGTGGACCTCGTAGCGCTCCTTGAGCCCGCGCAATATCGCAATTGTGTCTTCCACCGAGGGCTCGGCGCACATCACCGGCTGGAAGCGCCTTTCGAGGGCGGCGTCCTTCTCGATGTGCTTGCGGTACTCGTCGAGGGTCGTGGCGCCCACGGCGCGGAGCTCCCCTCGGGCGAGGGCCGGCTTGAGGAGATTGGAGGCATCCATCGCCCCTTCGGCGGCCCCCGCCCCGACCAGGGTGTGGAGCTCGTCGATGAAGAGGATGACCTCGCCCTCGGATTTCTGGATCTCCTCGATCACGGCCTTGAGGCGCTCCTCGAACTCGCCGCGGAATTTGGAGCCCGCCACGAGGGCGCCGAGGTCGAGGGCGAGGAGCTTCTTGTTCTTGAGGGAATCGGGGACATCGCCTGCGACGATGCGTCGGGCGAGGCCCTCGACCACGGCGGTTTTTCCGACGCCGGGCTCGCCGATGAGGACGGGGTTGTTCTTCGTCCGCCGCGAGAGGACCTGCATCACGCGCCTGATCTCCTCGTCGCGACCTATGACGGGATCGAGCTTTTCCGCCCTCGCGAGGGCCGTGAGGTCGCGGGTGTAGCGCTCGAGCACGCGGTACTTCTCCTCGGCCTCCTGGTCGGTGACGCGACGGTTTCCCCGCACTGACTTGAGGGTCTCGAGTATGGCCGTCTTCACGACGCCGAATTTGCGCAAGAGATCGGCCGTAGCCCCCTCGCCTCCAGCGATGGCCAGAAGCACATGCTCGGCGGCGACATACTCGTCCTTCATGGCCTCGGCCTCGGCCTCGGCCTTGGCTAGAATCTTCGAAGCGGCGGGCGACAGGTAGACCTGGGCGGCCTCCCCGAAGACCTTGGGCAGGCGATCGACGAGGGCCGTCGCCTCGCGAACGAGGGCCGCCCGGTCCGCCCCGATTCTGTCGACAAGAACTCCGCCGACGCCTTCCTCCTGTTCGAGGATGGCGAGAAGGAGATGCTCCGGAGCGATTTCCGAGTGGTCATGCTTGCGGGCCTCGCCGGAGGCGTCCTGGACGAGCTCCTGGGCCTTGAGGGTGAAACGATCGTAGTTCATGGGTTGCCTCACGCGCGGCGAAATGTAGGTACTGCCTTCACGCTTTGCGTCAAAAATACGAAAAGGAAGGGGGAAGCGACAAGGCTCCAGTCTGCCGTCCGGCGCCTCGATAAAGGAGGAGAGCTTCCTTGAAATTGACTCAGATATCGCGAAACTTGAAACATTGACCGGGCAGATGGATCAGCCTATATTAGGTCATATGGAGACCATTACCATTTCCGCGTTCAAAGCAAGAATCTCCGAGGAACTTCGCAAGGTGCGAAGGGGATCGAGCATCATCATCGCCGACAGGGAAACCCCGGTCGCGATGGTTTCTCCGATCGAAACCGAGCCAGCCTTGAAGATCCGACGGGCGAAATCCACCTTCAACCCGCCTGGGCCGCCCGAGGCGATCGCCCACGATCCGCTGGAATATCTCTTCTCGGACCGAGGAGAGCGGTGAGAATATATCTCGATTCCTCCGTTCTCCTCCGCTATCTCCTCGCCGGAGACGATCGCCTCTGCCGTCTGGGCGACGAGGCGCGCCTGGCCTCCAGCGAGCTGATCGGCATCGAATGCAGGCGCGTTCTCCAAAGGGAACGCCTCGAAGGCAGGCTCGACGACGAACACTACTCGCGACTAGCTTCCTTGCTCGCGTCTCAGCTCGAAGACATTGACATAATTGAAATGACCGAGGCGGTCAAGCGAAGGGCCGGAGAATCGTTCCCCACGATCGTCGGCACCCTCGACGCGCTCCATCTCTCATCCGCCCTTATCCTGCGAGATGCCGAAAAGGTCGCGATTTCCATCCTCAGCTACGACAGACAAATGACTACCTGCGCGAAAGCCATGGGCTTCGCCCTAGAATAGCGGGCCCCGTGAGGATAGTCGGCCCTATGACCGGGGGCGCAATCTCAGCTTTCGCCCTTTTCCGATTTCGAGACGGTTTCGGGGGGAAGCGCCGCCGGAACGGTCGACGCCGACGTGGCGCCCAGGGTCGCCCCGTCCTTCGTCTCCCCGCCCTTCGCCGCGCCGCCCTTGCGCGCCCTGATGGCCGTCACCACCGGCGGGATGAAGGACACCACGATGATGCCCAGGGCTACGAGGCTGAAGTTGTGCTGGACCACGGGCACCTGGCCGAAGAACCAGCCGGCCGCGAGGAAGAGGCTCACCCATGCGAAGCAACCAATTAGGTTGTAAATGTAGAATTTGAGGGCGTTCATCTTCGCGATGCCGGCGACGAAGGGTACGAAGGTACGGATGATCGGCATGAAGCGGCCGCCGATGACGGTGATGCCGCCGTACTTCTCGTAGAAGGCGTGGGCCCGTTCCAGATAGTCGCGGCGCAGGAAGCGGGAACTGTCGGAACGGAAAATGGCCGGTCCCACGCGGAAGCCGATGAGGTAGTTCACCGTATTGCCGGCGACTCCCGCCATCGTGAGGACAACCCAAAGGACGGCGATGTCGAGGCCCCCCTTGGCCGCGAGGGCGGCCAGGGCGAAAAGGAGGGAATCGCCGGGGAGGAAGGGCGTCACGACGAGGCCCGTCTCGGCGAAGATGACGAGGAACATCAGAAGATAGGTCCAGCCTCCGTATTGATTGAGGAGGGGGACGAGGAAACGGTCGACGTGCAGAACGAGGTCGAGGATGTTGGTGAGGGGGGGCATCGGTCCTCCGGGAGCGGAATAGTATGCCGCCGGCCCCTTCCGGGTCAACGCGGCCATTGAACAAGTAAGAGGATATCGCATAGAGTGCCCTGCGGCGCGCCAAGCGCCCGCGCTTCGGCGCAGACGCCCCGGCGCGGACGCCCGGCGTCTACGCCAGCGAAATCGCGGTCACAGTCCCCCGCGTAATCAAAACTGGAGGTTCCCATGAACAGGGAAAGTCCGTCCTATTCTTCCACCTATCTCATCCTTCTCGGCCTCTTCACCACCTGCCTCCTCGTGTCGAACGTGATCGCGGGCAGGCTCATGGACGTCGGCGGCATCGTCCTCCCCTCGGCCGTCATCCTCTTTCCTGTGACCTACATCCTCGGCGACGTCTTCACCGAGGTCTACGGCTTCAAGAAGACCCGCCTCGTGATCTGGGTCGGATTCGCGGCCAACCTCCTCATGTCACTCGTCTTCCTGGCCGCCATCGCCCTCCCCGCCCCCGGCTTCTTCACCGCCAAGGACGCCTATGCCACCGTTCTCGCGACGACGCCCCGGATGGTTCTCGCCTCCCTCCTCGCCTATTTCACGGGGGAGTTCGGCAACTCGATCACCCTCTCCCTTCTCAAGAAGGCGACCAAGGGAAGATTCCTTTGGACGAGGACCATCTCCTCGACCATCGTCGGACAGGCTTTCGACACGGGCATCTTCATCTTCATCGGTTTCGCGGGCTCCCTGCCCCTCGCCGTCCTCCTCCAGATGATGCTCGCCCAGTATCTCTTCAAGGTCGTCTACGAAATCCTCTGCACGCCGATAACCTACGCGGCCGTCGGCGCCATCAAAAAGCGGGAGGGAGTCGACACCTTCGATGTCGGCGTCGCCTACAATCCCTTCGCCCTGGGAGGCAAGTGATGTCCGAACCGCAGTTCAAGGCCCTCGGCCACAAGGTGACGAGCCCCGAGCGCCGGCTCGAAGTCTTCCCGACCCCCGAGCACGTGCGGAGGGTCGTCCTCGAAGGCGACGAGTTCACGAGCCTCTGCCCCGTCACGGGGCAGCCGGACTTCCAAACGGTCCGCATCGAGTTCGAACCGGGTCCCTACTGCATCGAGAGCAAGAGCCTCAAGCTCTACCTCTGGACCTTCCGCGAGGAGGGCCACTTTTGCGAGGCCCTCTCGGCCCTCATCGCGAAGGACGTCTGGGAGGCCGCGAAGCCGCGGCGGGTCACGGTGACGGTCACGCAGCGGCCGCGGGGGGGCATCAGCATCCAGGCCGAGACGAGCCTGCCCGATCCCCACGCCTAAACCATAGCGAGGGGCCCTCGCTTCGACACCGCGGAGTCGCGGACTTTCCGACGTCGACTCTGGTCGGCGGAGGAAAAGCCTATTGCCGGCGCGGCCCGCCGCGTGTACCTTCCACCGCATGGAACAGAAGATCGTCGTACTCCACGGCTTTACTCCCGATGAAGCGGTAGCTCTCATGAAGTCGGTAAAGGCCAGCGTCCCCGGGGCCGCCGACGCGGCCTTCGCCACCAGCACGGCAACCAACCTCGATTGGAAGCTTTCCTACCTCGTCGAACACGTCACCGAGGAACATCAGCAGTTCAAGGAAATGAGGGCGGAGCAGGCGAAGGCCAAGAAAGGCTGAAGCGAAGGGGCTTTCGCGCCCTCCAACCCTACTCCGACTCGAACTCGGGAATTCTCTTTTTAAGCTGCGCAAGAAAAGCGCCTCCGCTTACGCCCTCTCGCAGGGCGACAAAGACGACGTTGTCCCTGCCCGCGATAGTGCCGAGGACCTCCTCGAAGCCCATGTTGTCGAGGGCGAGGGAGACCGAATCGGAATGGCCCGAGAAGGTGCGGATCACCACGGTCGTCTGGTTCCAGTCGATCGAGACATAACCGCGCAGGAAATCCTGCATGTATTGGCGCTCCGTCGCCTCGCGCTCCTCCTCCGAGGGCATGCCGTAGTAGTAGCCTTTGTCGCCGTCGGGAATTTTCGCGACCTTGAGGAATTTGAGATCGCGCGAGAGGGTCGCTTGGGTGACGACATGACCGCTGTCCTTGAGCAATCGAAGCAGGAGATCCTGCGAATCGACTCTCTGCTCGCGAAGTATGTCCTTGATCAGCCGGAGGCGATCCCAGCGTTCGTTCATTAGGGCTCCATGTAGGCGGCCTCGATGGGCCACCGACGCTCTACTAAAGACATGGAGGGGGCCCTTTTTCAAGCCGGAGACTTCGTTCTTGGCTGAAGGCGCCATAGCGTCGATAATCTGGGGAAGGCTTCGCGACCGAGCGTGGCCGACAGAGGCAGGATGAGCGACCAGCCCGAGCCCTCGAAGGGCGACACAATCCCACTCTCCCCCCCCGAGCTTGCTGAGGCGCCCGCCTCGGCGCCGCCCGATCTGGCTGACGCCATCGTCGCCCTTCCCCTCGGAAATCCGGGTGACGGGATGGTGGAAATCAAGGTCGCCGAAGATTGGATGAGCGCAAGCGCCGTCTTCCATCCTCCTGCCGACGACGGCCGCCCGCTCAGCTGGGAGCTCGTGTCAGAGGCGCTGACAAGGGTGGGCGTTACATCGGGGATTCTCTGGGACGAAATCAAGGAAAGAATCCTCGAATGCAATCTCGAACGAAGGGTCATCCGCGACCTCGTCGTAGCGAAGGGCATCCCGGCCGAGGAATCGATGCCCGAACACGCCGAGATCGAGGAACGCCTCGCCCCTCGCGAGCAATTCGCCTCCCTCGACGCGATCAAGGTCGATTTCAGGAATCTCTCGCGACAGCCGGTGGTGCGCAAAGGCGATAAGCTCGCAAGACTCTTCCCCGCCGCCGCCGGCCGCAAGGGAATGGATATCCGCGGAAAGGAATTCGATCCGCCTCGCCGTAAGGTCGACTCGTGGAAGGCGGGCAACAACGTCGTCGCTGAGGATGGCTATCTGATTGCCGCAGTCGGCGGCCTCCTCAACCGCGACAACTTCCAGCTTTCGGTCGAAGAAGTATTCGTGGTCAAAGGCGGCGTCGACTACCACACGGGCCACGTCGTCTTTCCCGGCGACGTCATCGTGGAAGGCAGGGTGGGCGGCGGCTTCAAGCTCTGGTCCGGCGCCAATATTCTGTGCAAGCTCACCCTCGACGCCTTCGATGTCAACGCGAAAAAGGACCTCGTCTGCCTCCAGGGTATTCTCGGCCACGGAACCGGCCATGTTCGGGCGGGAGGGCAGCTCAGCGCGAAGTTCATCGAGAATTGCCGCGTCGCCGTCCGAGGCGATATCCACGTGCTTTCGGCGATAATGGGAAGCAGGGTCTATTCCCTCGGCGTGATCGACCTGGGAGAGAAGGGAGCCATCGTCGGAGGGGACACCTGGGCTGTCCACGGCATCAAGGCCGCCAGACTGGGCAACCCGGCGAAGCAACGGACCCTTGTCCACGTCGGCGTCGATTTCACCGTCCAGCAACGCCTCGACCAGGCAAACGAGAGGCTGAAAAGCCTTGCGTTGAGAGCCCAGCAAATCGACGTCTACGCCTCCGAGCACCCGGGCGTAGACGCATCCCAGCTCCACGCCGAGGCCGCCCGGGCCGTCGAGGAAACGCGCAATCTCATAATCTCGCTCCTGCCGACCCTCGACGGCGATGAGGCCGCCTACGTCGAGGTGACGGGCGAGGTCTTTCCGGGGACGGTGATCGAAATCTGCCGCGGCGAGATCGCCGTCACCAAACCCCTCAGGAATTGCAGGTTCAGTCTCGACAAGACGGCCGGCAGGATACTGGTCCAACCCATGTCGAACAAGCACGCCGAGACCTCGAGTCCTCCTAAGTGATATCTGCCGTCTCCGCCCCGACGATCCGAAGGAGATCGGAGGGCGCGAGCAGGATCTGGAGTCCGCGTCGTCCAGCGCTCACCGAGATCTCCTCGAAGAGTGCGACCGTCTCGTCGACGAGGGTGCGAAGTCTGCGCTTTGTTCCGATGGGGGAGCAACCACCCCTGATATAGCCCGTCTCAACCTCGAGCTCTCGCAGGGGAAGCATGGCGACCCTATGCTCGCCGAGCGCCTTCGCCAACTTCTTGAAATCGAGCTCGGCATTGCCGGGGATGACGCAGAGGGCGATCTCGCCGCTTTCGCCCCTGACGGCGAGGGTCTTCCAGACTCGCTCGACCGGTAGACCGACCTTGTCGGCCGCGGTTTCCGCGGAGAGGTCGGATTCGTCGACCTCATACGAGAGGGTGGAGTGGACGACGCCGGCCGCCTCGAGAATCCTCTGGACGTTGGTCTTGCCCGTCTGTCCCATGCGGCCCGTACGACCGATCCTCATCCGCCCGCGGCGAAGGGGATCAGCGCTTCCTCCTGAACATCCGGTAATTCAGCATTGGGAAGACATTGTTGCGCTTTTCGAGGCGGGTGAGCCATTCGGTGGCGACCGTGTTGGCCGAAAGCATGTCGTAGATCTTCCCGAAATTGCCGATGGCCTCCTCTACCCGCTCGCGCGCGAAGCCGCTCGAGCGGCCGGTGCGCATGAGGAGTGGCCAATCGGAACCCATCGCGAGAAGGACTTCGCGGGCCGCCTGGTTGAGTATGCGTTCGCGCAGGCCCGATTCGTCGGGGAAGCGTTCGGCCAACTCGGTCATGCGCTCGCAGGCCTTGTAGATGTGGCGGTATGTCCAGTCGTTCGAGCCGTCCAACCAGACCTCCCCGTAGCCCCCGTCTCCCCAGGAGGAGAACTCGGGCGTCGAAGTCTGGCTTTCGGGGTAGAGATGCTGATATTCGCCGAGGGTCACGAAGGTGAGTTCGCGGTCTTTAGCATTGCGGAACAGGGCCTCGATCCAAAGCGGCCCCTCGAACCACCAGTGCCCGAAGAGCTCGGCGTCGTAGGGACAGACCATCAGCGGCGGTCGGTCGAGGGACTGGGTCGACGCGGCGGCGCCTGCCTTCTCCTGCCTCCCGTCGAGAAAGGCCTTCGCATGATCGACCGCCCTCGCCGCGGCCGCTGCACGGTCGTAGGGACGCTTGTCCGCCGTGTGCCCCGTCACGGCCCAGTACTTGAAGCCGGTATAGACCGAGCCCTGCCCGCCGGGCACATAGGGCGAGATATCCCCGGCCGGAAGGTCGAAACCGATGTCCCGGTAGAAATCGCGGTAGGCGGGATCGGCAGGGTAACCTGTCCGATCAGCCCAGACGGCCTCGGTGGCGGCCGCGTCGCGGACGAAGACGGAGAATCCGTTGGGGCATTGCACGGGCTCGAAGGAGCCATGCGGGGGCAGGGGATGCCCGAGAAGGGCCCCTCGCGTGGTCACGACCGAATACTGAAGATTATAGGACTTGAGAAGATCCTCGAGTCCCGGGTACCAACCGAGATGGGGCAGCCAGATGCCCGCGGGCTGCTTGCCGAAACGGGTACGATGGCTGACCAGCGCCGTCTCGACCTGGGCCGCGAGGGCCTCGGGCACGAGACGGAAGTTGGGGAGGAAGGCATGGGTCGCCGCCGTCGTGAGGAGTTCCAACCTCCCTCGCTTGTAATGGTAATCGACGGCGCCGAGGATGTCGCGAGAGTAAAGATCGACATAATCCTGTCGATTCTCGCGATAGAGCTCGAGATACATCGAGGCGAGGGGGCCGAAGACGGGATCACCCGCGGTTCGCGCCACCTCGCGCTCGCCGAGGGCTATCTGCGTGTCGAGGTAGGAGATATAACGCGTGCCGAGAAGCGAATCGCCGAGCATCGCGCAAAGGGTCGGCGAGATGCTGAGGGTCGCCTTGAAGGGGACGACGTCGCTCTCGAGGGAGCGAAAGACGCGGAGGAGGGGAAGGTAGGTCTCGGAGAGAGCCTCGAAGAGCCAACGCTCCTCGAGAAAAGTCGGATAGTCCGGATTGCGCACGAAGGGCAAATGCGCGTTGAGGACGAGGGCGACGTATCCTTTGGATTTCATGCGGCGGCCGACCTCATGCGCCTGCGCCTGCGCGCAGAATGCGGCTCGGGTTTTCGTCCTCGACCTTCTCGATCGAGAGTTCGGAAAGGCCCGAAAGCTCGAGGAGCCGCCGGTCCGGCGCGGAAGGACTGATTTCGCCGATGTACTGGCGCGGCACGACGAAATCGAGGGACCGAGCGAGGGCCCTCACCTTTCCGTCGGAACGGAAGGCGAGGTCGATACGATAGCGCGCCTCGGGGCGCGGAAGGTTGATGTACCACTGCGAATCATCGACCGTGATGGGAATGTCGAAAAAGGGAGGCCGGCCCCCATCGCGATCGTCGGTTTCACTAACACGGAGGAAGAGCTTCGACTCCTCGCTCGCCGCCTCTATCGCCCCTCGGTCCGTTTCTGAGATGTCCCAAAGCGCAAAGGCCCAGGAAGGGTCGCGAACCAGGGCTTTTATGATCGTCTCGTTATAGCGAGTCTCCAGTCTCGGCGGGTTCTCTTGCGATCTCGCACCGCCCTCGTCGCTGCACCAGTATTTGGCGTCCTCGACGTAGAGGGGCGCCTCGGTCCCCCGATCCCTCTCAAGCCTATCTTCTGCGAGGGCCTCCACGATTTCCTCGACCACGAAAATGCGGTCCAGGTCGGGAGGTAATCCCAGGCCCATGCGATCGGCTATCGCTTGAAGATCCTGGTCCGATAGCGATTCGAAGTTCTCCGATGTCACGTCCTCATTCTCCGGAGGCGCTTCGCCACTTGTCAAGCCGTGCACCCGGCACGGGAATCATGCGGTCGGACCCTCAGAGGAGGCGTCGGGAGACTTCCGCTGCTTCTTGCGGCGTCTCCTGGCGGCACCGGAGGTTCGCGAGAGGCTTTCACCTTCCTGCGGAGACTTCGTCCCTGGCGCGCTGACCTTGGGTTCGCGACGCTTCGCTTCCTGGGATGGAGAAGGGCGACCAGTCGACTCGAGATTCCCGCCTTCGATCGCGCCACCAGGTTTCCGCGGACCGCGTCGACGGCGACGCGGCTTCGAAGCCTCGGTCGACGAAGCCGGCTGCTCTCCAGCCTTCGAGGAATCCTCCTCCGCTTCCGTCGCTGATGGAGCTTGCTCGACGGGCCCTGCCCCCGGTTCCCGGGAGGCAGGGCCACGGCCCCCAATCCTCCCCCCCCGTCCGCGTTCAGCAGGCCCCCTGCCCCTTTCGGGACCCGGCCTCCTCGGCCTCTCCAGCGGTGACAGCCCTCTCTTCTTGAAGAGGACAAGGACGGCCGCCTCGAGTTCGACGCGGGGTAGGTTGAGGGGCGCGAGGAAACTCTTCGCCTGCTGCAGCGCGTCCTGGAAGGCCTCCGGCCTGTCCTCGATGACCCCGGAGAGATTTTCGAGCCAAGGCCTGAGAAAGTGCGAGATAAGGAGCGAAAGGCGGCGTTCTCGTCCCGCCGCGGCGGCGTCGAGCCCGTCGAGTTCCACGAGGGCAGCATGAAGGATTTCGCGATTCCGAGAGTCCTTTGCCAGGAAATTGGAACATTCGGGCACGATGTGGCGAAGGAGTCCGAAGGATTCGAGCCGCTCGAGGATCTCCGCGCTCTTTCCCGAAGCGAGAATCTTGAGAAATTCCTCGGTCAGGCGCGAGGTGCTCGCCTCGGCGAGGAGGCCTGCGTCGCGCCGTATCGCCCAGCGCGTTCGTATCGGCACGCCGAAACCCGTCGTGGCGGCGTATTTCACGCAGCGTATCATGCGCACAGGATCTTCGATAAAAATGCTCTTAAGGGGAATGACCGGCACGATTCGACGCGCCTTCACATGCTTGAAGCCGCCGACATAGTCGACAAGCTGTTCCTGGATGGGATCGTAGTAAAGCGCGTTGCAGGTGAAATCCCGGCGAAGGGCGTCCTCGTCGATCGAGCCGTACTCGTTGCCGACGGTCCCCTTCGCGATGGAACGGAAGGTGGACACCTCGAAGATCTTTGGTCCGGCATAGACATGAACCAACCTGAAGCGACGGCCGATCACCCGCGCGTTGCGGAACACCCGCTTGATCCGCGAGGGTTCGGCGTCGGTGACGATGTCGAAATCCTTCGGCGTTCGCCCCAGCAGAAGGTCCCTGACGGCGCCACCGACGATGAAGGCCTCGTGCCCGTTCTCCCGGAGACGCTCGACTATCCTTCGAGCGTCGAAATCAACCTTCGAGGCATCGATCTCATGTTCTTTGGCGGTATAGACGAGGGCCCGTGCGACAACCTTGCCGTCATCGGTCTTTCGATAGCGGATCAGCAATGAAAACCTCGAATTCGGACAGTGTATCGGACAAACCATCCCCGCCATCGATGGAAGGCAGGAATCGTTGCGGCCTGGCCGGCTTCGGATTAATCGCGCAACTCACTGGCGCCTATGCCACCCTGCCGGCGGCCGGAAGGAAAAGACCGAAGCAGGGGCAGTATGTACGCGGAAATTAGCCATGGTCAAGCGACAGGCGCCCACGACCTGGGCTTCGCCCTTCCGCCTCAAGATTTGGCGGTCAGCTGCCGATAAGAGAGGTACGGGTGGTGTCTGTGGACCGTAAGGCCCGCTCCATCGCCCGAAAGGAGGCGAAAGGGAAGGATGACCTTCCGAGACGTCGTTCCACGATCGACGTCGAGGAGTCGCTCGTCGACAATGATCGACGCGTCGGCCATCGGCCGACGAAGGCAAGGTTTTCCGCCGATCGCACGGGCAATCGGCATCGCGTCCGCGCAAGGGCCAGGCTTGGCCGCAGCGGATGGAGACGGAACGGGGCAAGGACGCACCGGAACCGTCGATCCGGGATCTGGAAAGATCGCGGATTTTATACGATCATCCAAGGAGGATGAACATGGTCATCAATCACAACCTGAGCGCAATGTTCGCGAACCGCGCACTCGGCATCACCAATCAGGAAACCGAGAAGAGCATGGAGAAATTGTCCTCCGGCCAGCGGATCAACCGCGCCGGCGACGACGCCTCCGGCCTCGCCGTTTCCGAGAAGATGCGCTCCCAGATCCGCGGTCTCAATCAGGCCTCCAAGAACGCCGCGAACGGTATTTCCTTCATTCAGACCACGGAAGGCTACCTCCAGGAGTCCCAGGACATCCTCCAGCGCGTCCGCGAACTCGCCGTCCAGTCCTCCAACGGCATCTACACCTCCGAGGATCGCATGCAGATCCAGGTCGAGGTCAGCCAGCTCGTCGACGAGATCGATCGCATCGCCTCCCACGCCCAGTTCAACGGCATGAACATGCTTACCGGCCGCTTCGCGCGGGCGGGCGGCAGCAATGTCGTCACCGGTTCGATGTGGTTCCACATCGGCGCCAACATGGACCAGCGCACCCGCGTCTATGTCGGCACGATGACCGCTGCCGGCCTCGGGGTCCGCAATGTAGGCGATAACTCCATCATCAGCCTCGCGACCCCCGACAGCGCCAATCGCTCGATCGGCACCATCGACGAGGCCCTCAAGAAGGTGTCCAAGCAGCGCGCCGACCTTGGCGCCTACCAGAACCGACTCGAGCACGCGATCAAGGGCATCGACGTCGGCGCCGAGAACATGCAGGCAGCCGAGAGCCGGATCCGCGACACCGACATGGCCAGCGAAATGGTCACCTACACCAAGGATCGTATCCTTTCCCAGGCCGGCGGAGCCATGCTCGCCCAGGCCAACCAGAGGACACAGTCGGTCTTGCAGCTTCTCCAGTAAGGCAGTATCATTCCGATACGGGGTTCTCTTTTGGGGGCCCCGTACGCCATCAATCGAGGCGGCGTGATCGAAAGGTCATGCCGCCTGCAGCCTTTCCTGCGAATATCACGAAGGCCACGGTCTTCGCGGGATCTTTGAAAAATACCCTCCCGCGCGCATTGGCAAAGAGGGCGCCCGTCAGAAGGGGCGCGCTCCTCGCCGCACGGGGACGAACGGAATGGAGACGGCGCGATTTAGTCTCCACCCCGCTCAGCGTGCGCGCAAGGACGCGGACGGCACGGATTGCCGCTGCGATACATCCTCAAGGAGGGTCACATGGTCATAAACCACAACATGAGCGCGGTCTTCGCCAACAACCAGCTCGCCATTACGCAGGGCAACCTGTCCAAAGACATCGAGAGGCTTTCGTCCGGTCAGCGCATCAACCGCGCCTCCGACGACGCTTCCGGCTTCGCGGTTTCCGAAAAGCTTCGCAGCCAGATTCGCGGCCTCAACCAGGCGCAGAAAAACGTAGAAAACGGCGTTTCCTTCATCCAGACTACCGAAGGATATCTCGGCGAGACGCAGGACATCCTTCAGCGCATGCGCGAACTCGCGGTCCAGTCCTCCAACGGCATTTACACCTCCGAGGATCGTATGCAGATCCAGGTGGAAGTCAGCCAGCTCGTCGACGAGGTCAACCGCATCGCTTCCCACGCGCAGTTCAACGGGATGAATATTCTCACCGGAGCCTTCGCGAAGAATTCCGCCGTCAACAAGACGATGACCATCCAGGTCGGCGCCAACATGGACCAGTACAAGACGGTTTTCATCGGCACCATGACCGCTCAGGCCCTCGGACTCACCGGAGCGCAGGGTGCGGCGGGCATGATTACGATGTCGAGCCCCCAGGGCGCGAATTCCGCCATTGGGACCCTCGATGCCGCCCTCAAGATGGTTTCGAAGCAGCGGGCCGACCTCGGCGCCTACCAGAACCGCTTCGAATCCGCGGCCAAGGGCATCGCCGTCGCTTCCGAGAACATGCAGGCTGCCGAAAGCCGAATCCGCGACACCGACATGGCGAGCCAGATGGTCGATTACACCAAGAACCGCATCCTGGCCCAGGCCGGCGGTGCGATGCTTGCGCAGGCGAATACGAGCTCGAACAACGTTATGCAGCTCTTGGGCTAACGTGAATCCGTTCACGTCGGCACGGCGACCTTGGGTCGACGGGTCGGCAGGGTAACGAGAGACTTCTGGACGTCATCTCTCGAATTCCCGAAGTATCCCGGACGGGGGGGATCGCGCCCCTTCCCGTCTTTTTGCATATTCCGTGCCGTCCGGCATGGCCGCACGCGCACTATCCTTCCAACAGCGTCTTCGGAGGAAATGGATTTCCTGCACCGTGGACGCCGGCGGAGCAAAGGGAGATACGCCTCCCCCCTCCGTCTCGTCGGAGGCAACCATGGCTCTCGACTTTTCGTCGATCAATCCTTCCCTCTCCTACCAAGGCGACGGCGCTCACGCCGCGGCCTTCATGACGGCACTCGCCCAGACTCCGCATGTCACCCTGCCCAAGGCCGACCCGGTCATTCCAAGCGACCTCCAGCAGACCATTCGCGACATGCAGAAGCTTTCCGACGCCTTCAACACCCATCTCTCCTTTTCGGTCAACCAGAAGCTCGACTCCATCGTGGTCAAGGTGGTAGATTCGCAGACCGATAAAGTAGTCAGGGAAATCCCGCCCGCGGAACTCCAGCATGTCTACGAAGCGATCCGCGAGACGATCGGCCTGCTCTTCGATCACAAGGCCTGACGCGAGGGGCTCCTCCAGCCTTGCCCGCGTCGGGCCGGGCTGGTAGAGTCGATCGGCGCAGGGGATATCCCGGGGGGACCGTCGTTGTCTGACTTTTCGATCCCAGGGGTAGGCACCCAGGACAAGTACGGGACCGACAAGCTCATCGCTGGTCTCATGAAGATCGAGCAGGTTCCGCGCGACCGCGCCCAGAAACAGCTCGACAGCTTCCAAAAGCAGAAATCCGTCTGGCTCGACCTGACCCAGCAGACCTCGAGCCTCAGGGACAGCGCGCGCAATCTCTATTCGTTCCGCAATCCCTTCAGCGACCGAATCGCCGCCAGTTCCGACGAAACTGTCCTCACGGCCACGGCCACCCGCGAGGCCCTCGAGCAGAGCCGGAAGGTCACCGTCGAAAAGATAGCCTCGGCCGATCGATTCCTCTCCTCGAACCTCGCGCCGGACTACAAGGTGCCCAAGGGCGACTACAAATTCGGCATCGGCGACAGCACGATCGAGCTTAGCTTCCTGGGAGGGAGCCTCCAGGACTTTGCCGACGCGGTTACGCGAAAGGGAAGGGACATCCTGCGAGCCTCCCTCGTCCCCGTCACGCCCGATACCCGCGCCCTTGTCATCGAAAGCCTCAAGACGGGCGAGAAAAACCGCCTTTCCTTCGCCGGCGACGCGGAGGCCCTCGCGGTCGCGACGGGCCTGGTCGACAGGGCCTCGACGAAGGCCCAGAGCCTCGACCCCTCCCAGCCCCTCGCCTGGACGAAGGCCCTCGACCCCGCGGCCGTCCACGCCTCCAAGGGAAGCCTCGCCGTGGACCCGGGCGGGGAGGCGAAGCTCGCCCTCGCCGCCGACGCTCCTACCCAAGGCCTCGTCCTCGAAATCAGCTACCGCCTGACAAAGGAAGCCACGCCGCCGCCGCCCACCCCGCCGCCCGGGCCGAACATCCCCCCGTCGGGGAGCGTCACCTTCCAGGGCATCACCGTGCAGGGCGCTCCCTCCGAAACAGGGCTCTCTCCCTGGACCCCTCCGTCTGTTCCGCCGAAGGTCGACGACAGCCACATGCTCTTCGCCCTCGCCGCCAACGGCGGATCTGTCGGCCTCCCCGCCCTCGCAGACTCGAGCGATGCCCGCACCATCAAGATCGAACTCGGCTCCCTGATGCCGGACATAGCGGCCCTGGGTATTCGCGACGGGGATAGCTCGCGCCACCTGGAGATTCTCTCGGCCCGCGTCTACGACCCGAAGGAGACGGGGGGCTTCGTGCCCAAGCACCCCGTTTCCACCGCGGGCGACTCCCTCATCTCGGTGGACGGAGTCGAAATCAGACGCGACAGCAACGCGATCAAGGACGTCATACCGGGCGTCACCCTCAACCTGGTCGACACCTCGGACAAGCCGGTCAAGGTCGACGTGCAGCCCGATCGCAAGTCGGCCAAGGACGCGATCATCAACATGGTGGGCACCTACAACAAGCTGATGGGCTGGCTCAACATCCTCACGCGGAGCGATCCCTCCATCATCGAGCAGCTCGACTATTTCACGGACGCGGAAAAGAAGCTCGCCAATGATCGTCTCGGCATCTACCAGGGCGACTCCACCCTTTCGGTGTTCCGCAACGGGCTCCAATCGGCGATGATGAATCCCCATCAGACGCGGCCGGGCGATTCCATCGTCCTCCTCTCGCAGGTCGGCATCGCCACCGACACCCGGAGGCCGGGGGCCTCCGGCGGCGTCGACGCCTCGAGGCTCCGCGGCTATCTGGAAATCGATGAGCAGTCCCTCGACAAGGCCCTCGCCTCGCATTTCGACGAGGTGAGGGACCTTTTCGGCTACGCCACCAACAATGACTTCATCGTGAATTCCGGCGTCGCCTGGGCACTCGATGCGGCAGCCCAGCCCTATGTCGCGATCGGCGGCATCTTCTCGACGCGGAGCCAGACCCTCGACAGCCAGATTTCGAGCGAGAAGCAGACCATCGCGGACCTCAACGTGGCACTGACCGCCAAGCAGGACGAACTCAAGCAGAAATACGGCATGATGGAAGGCGCTCTCAACAGCATGCAAAGCACATCCAACGCCCTCGACAACTTCAGCAAGAACGGCGGCGGCTGACGGCCGATCATGAAAGGATAGCATGGTGAAAATTCTCGTGAACGACGAAGACATCGATGTCGCAGCCTCGGAAGGCGACAACATAGGGGAACTCCTGTCGAGGGCCGACGCCCTCCTCGAAAAGGCGGGGGCTGTCATCGTCGCGCTCTCGCTCGATGGACGCAGCATCGGGCCGGAGGAACTCGCCGAGCTCGGATCGCGACCCGCCTCCGAGGCTACCCGTCTCGACATCGTCGCCGAATCCTCGACGGATTATCGCGCCCGCGCCGTCGACATCCTCCTCGGCATCCTCGCCGAGGCGGCGCCCTTCCCCGACGAGGCGAAACGACTCAGGCTCCGCGAGTCGCTGTCCAGCCTCTCGGAAGGCCTCGGGGGACTCTTCCCCGCGGACGAGCTTTCCTTCATCCGCGGGCTCGAGGAGGTCGCGGCCGAGGAGGCTGTCCGCGACACGTCGAGCGACGCGCGCCTCGCCGAGCGGATCGCCGGCCTCGACAGCCTCTTTCGCGAAAGGCTCGCCGAGTTGCGCGACCCTGTGGCCGAGTTTCGTCGTGCCTCCGGCGTGTACCGCGGCGCGGCGGAGGAATTGCGCGAACTCCCGGTATGGCTCCAGACAGGCAAGGAGCGCCAGGCGATGCAGGCCGTCCTCGTCTTCGTGGAGCTCTTCGACAAGATAATCAGGCTCATGCCCCTGTTGGGAAGGCTCGGCGTCGACGCCTCGGCGATTCGCGTGGAGGGCCTCGAGCTCCCCGCGTTCTATTCGTCCTTCAACGACGTGTTGAAAGAGCTCTCGAAGGCCATCGAGGATCATGACTCCGTCCTTATCGGGGACCTTTCCGAATACGAGGTCGCGCCGCGGATGGAAGGGCTCTTCGCCGCGATAGGCGGGGCCCTACCCTCATGACGCCCATCCTTCAGATCGGCAACCCGAGCACCTTTTGGTCCCAGGGCGGCGGGAGCGACAGCAATGCCAATTGGTGGATTTGGGTAATCGCCATCGTTCTGATCCTGGCCATCGTCATCGCCGTGGGCCGGTCAGCCCGCGGAGCGCCGCGTCCGAAGAGCAATTTCAGCAAGAGGGACTGGAGGAGGGGAGCCCGTTCCTTCGGCCTCGCGGAGGAGGAACTGCGTTTCCTCGAGACCTTCGCCCGAAACGCCGGTATCGGCAATCCCGACGCGACCTTGCGGAACAAGACCAAGCTCGAGACCTTCTTCAAGGATGTCTACCGGAGCATCGAGAAGAACTCCGAGTCCGAATCGGACGCCGAGGACAAGAAGGCCATGCTCTTTCAGATCCGCGAGCGTCTCGCGAGACAGGCGGCCCAGGGAACCCCCGTTCACAGCACGCGGCAACTAGGAAGGAATGTCCCCATTTCCTTCATTACACCGAACGAAGAGAACTACCCCACCGTCATCGTGCGATCCGACCAACAGGGACTATTCGTCGAGGCCGTCGTCGATCCCCTCGGCAAGCCGATCCGCTTCCATCGCGGCGCGAAACTCTCCTGCTTCTTCTACACGAAGGCCCACCAGGGCTACCAGTTCGTCACGAAGGTGGGCGGCTTTCAGACGACGGGAGACCGCACCCTCATGGTCCTCGCGCACAGCGACAATGTCACAGCCCTCCCGTCCCGTCAGCACCAGAGGAGGAGCACGCGCGTGCCCTGCGTCTACTATCACGTCGCGGTGGCGGCGAAGGTCGGCAAGGGAAAGAATGAAACCTCCGCGCGCGTGGAGAATATCAGCTTCCCCGGTATGGTGACCGACCTTTCGGCAGGCGGCGTGGCCATCCAGGCGGCGACCACCTTCCCGCCCGGCGACTTCCTCAAGGTGGTCCTCGATCCGGGCAGCGGCAATCAATCGGCCTTCGGCAAGGTGATCCGCCTCAACAATCTGCGCGGCTCAGGCGGCATCATGCACATCCAGTTCGTAAAACTCTCGAGGAAAAGCCTCAACGCCATCCTTTCGTATGTGCACGGCTATACAGACTGACGCCGAGACGATTCCATCGCATGCTCGAAAGGCCTCCAACTTGACTCCCCCACCCGCCTCCCCTAGTATTGTCCCATGAAGGTCGTCGAGATCCGCTCCCTTGCCCGGAAGGAGACGGGCATATATTACCGAAGGGAATTCAGCGGCACGGCGGTGCTCGAAACGCGGGGCGAAGCCGGCGAATATCCCCTCAGTTTCGTCATAGAGAGCAAACCCATCGGCGCCCCCGAGATCTCGGTCTTTCTCGAGGCCGATCCGGCCTGGCCCCTCCTCCCCGTCGTGACCTCGATCAAGCACCTCGTCCGCGAGATGGATCGGGACGGGAAACTGCCCTGAAAAGACTCCTCCTCGCCTCGCCGGAGGCTACCCTGGCCTTCGGCGAACGCATCGGTCGGACGGCGCGCGGCGGCCTCGTGCTCGCGCTTCGCGGCGGCCTCGGCGCCGGCAAGACGGTGTTCGCCAAAGGCGTGGCGCGAGGCCTCGGCATCGAGGACGAGGTGACGAGCCCCAGCTACACGATCGTTTCCGAATACGAAGGCAGGCTGCGATTCCATCACGTCGACGCATGGCGCCTCGCCGACGCCGACGAATTCGGCGCGGTCGGTGGCATGGAACTCCTTGCGGACCAGGAAGGCGTTTCCGTAATAGAATGGAGCGAAAGGATCGAAGAGCTCCTGCCGCCCGACGCGATAACCATCGAGCTCAGGGTGGAAGCCGACGATTCGCGGCTCGCTCTCGTGACGGGCCCAGCTCACGAAGGATGGTTCGACGCATGAACGTGCTTGCCATCGACGCCTCGACGCGCATGCTTTCGGTCAGCATGTCGACGGATTCTGGCCGGACCGAAGGCCTCCTCGACGTGGGACTCACGCACGCCGAGAGCATCATCGACCTCGTCGATTTTTGCGTGAGCCGTTCGGGCGTGAAGAATTCCGACATCGAACTCGTGGCCTGCACCGAGGGTCCGGGTTCCTTCACCGGACTCCGGATCGGGATGGCCACCACGAAGGGTATCGCGAAGGCGCTGGGCATTCCCTGGGTCGCCGTACCGACCCTCGATTGCATCGCCTGGGGACTCGAAGATTTCCCGGGGGCCGTGGTTCCCGTCATCGACGCCCGAAAGGGCAGGTATTGGGCGACCGTCTACCTCCGCGGAGAGAGGCAGGGGGATTGGCTCGACATCGGAGCGGAGGGCCTTGCCGCCCTCATGGATCGCCACGACAAGGTCCTCGTGACGGGGCCTGACGCGGCCCAATTCGAGGGAATGGCGACTGAGAGGAGCGGCATCCGGATCGACCCGCGGGCCGGATCGGGCGCCGCCCGTGCCCTCGCGGCCCTCGCGGTCAGGAATTTCATCGAGAAGGGCCCCTTCCCCGATTCGGCGGGTCCCCTCTATCTTCGGCCAAGCGAAGCAGAGGAAACTGCGGTCGCCTCGGAACGCGTGCGGAAGACCTAGCGGCCGCGGCATCGGATAAAACGAGGGAGCAGGCATGGATTCCGAGCAAGATGGAACCGCGATAGACCTCGAGGAAGACATCACGGGCGAGGATCTGCCTTTCACCGGCAGCAGTGACGAGGCGGAAAAGAAACGCATGCTCTCCGACCCGGCTATCGCTGCGATCATCAAGAGTTATGCGAAACTGCCCGAACCGATAGCGATCATCGAAAACGGCGCTTCCCTCGAATTCCTGTTCCAGAACGCATCCTGCAAGGCCCTCTTCGCGAGATACCATACGGGCGAAATCGGCTCCTTCGCGGCCACGATCTGGCGGCAGATGGGATCGCACCCCCTGGCGGCGATCAAGCAGGGCATCTCCGATCCGGCGAGCGGATTCATGTGGAAGGGCGACATCGTCTTCAGGAAGAGGGATAAGCTGACCCTCGACCTCAAGGCGCACATCTTCCCCCTCTGGCTCGAGAGGGAGGAGCAAAAAAGACCGGCCCTCTACTCCGTGTATTTCGACGACATGACGACCGACCGCCACGGCTACCAGAGGCTCTATCTCGAGGCTCTGCTCAAAGCCTCCCTCTCCAAGGACAACGAGACCGGCCTGCACGTCCAGCGCGTCAATTTCTATTCGCGCCGCCTCGCCTTGGCCATCTACGAAAACGAACCGGAAAACTGGCCCGAGGTCGATCGCGACTTTATCGAGGACATCGGTTGGCTCGCCGCGATGCACGACGTCGGCAAGATCGGCGTACCCGAACGCATCATCTCGAAGAACGGCCCCCTCAGCGAGGACGAATGGGTCGAGATGCGCGAGCACCCGATAACCGGCGCCCTCATCCTCGCGAGCTTCCCCAATCACATGGCCCAGGACATCGCGCGTTCGCATCACGAGCGATGGAACGGCTCCGGCTATCCCTTCAATCTGTTCGAGGAGGCGATTCCCCTCTCCGCCCGCATCGTGGCCTTATCGGACGTCTATGACGCGCTCAGGACGAGAAGGCCCTACAAGGAGCCCATGAGCCACGGGGCTGCCGTCGCGATGATCGTGAAGGAAGGCGGAAGCCATTTCGACCCGCGCCTCACCAAGGTCTTCCTCAACGTAGCGGCCGATTTCGCCGCCATCCACAAGGCCAACATCGACGTCTAGCAGCCTCGGCAAAGCCGGTACAGGCCCGGCAACGCGGAATTTGAAACCCTACAGCGACTTGAGATAGACGCGGCGTCGCTTGTGACAGCTTCGCTCGTGCGCGTTCCACAGGCCGTGCACGGCCTTGTTATCCTCGAGTTCGGGATTCGACTCGGCGAATTTGATCCCCGCCTCCCTCGCGCTCTCGTTTATCGAGGAGAGGAGGAGGGCGACGATGCCGCGCGACTGCCATTCCTTCTTCACGCCGACGAGGTAGAGGTCGAGGATCTCGGGTTTGCGGAGGGCACTCAGAAGATAGAGCCAACCGCGGGGGAAGAGTCTCCCCCTCCCCTTCTGGAGGGCGCGGGAAAGGCTCGGCATCGCGATGCCGAAGCCCACGAGGCGCTCCTCCTCGTCCACGAGGACTTTGGTGAATCGCGGATCGACGAATCCGAAGTACTGGGCCGTGTAGGCCTCGACCTGCCGGGGGGAGAGGGGCGTCGTGCCGTACAATCCCGCGTAGGCCTCGTCGATGAGGGCAAATAGGTCTTTCGCGTAACGCGCGGCGAGGGCCTTCTTGGATTTCCACTCGAAGATTCGCACGCCCGTCCGTTTCGCGAGAATCTCGTTCACCCGCCTTACCTTCTCGGGGACCTCGTCGGGGACGGGGATGAGGAACTCCACCCAATCGGTGTCCTTCGCGTAGCCGAGGCGCTCGAGATAATCGGCGTAATAGGGGGGATTCCAGATCGTGGCCAGGGTCGCGACCCTGTCGAAGCCCTCGACGAGGAGCCCCTCGCGATCGAGATCGGTGAAGCCGAGGGGACCGTGCAGACCCTCCATCCCGCGCTCGCGAGCCCAGGACTCCACGGCGCCGATCAAAGCCTGCGCCACCTCGAAATCCTCGACGAAATCGACCCAGCCGAAGCGCGCGTACTTGTTGCCCCATTTCTCGATATAGCGCCGGTTGATGATGGCGGCGACGCGGCCGACTATCCTTCCGTCGCGCTCCGCGAGCCAGTAGGAAGCCTCGCAGAATTCGAAGGCGGGATTCTTCGCGGGAGCGAGGGTATTGCGCTCGTCGAAGCGGAGCGCCGGCACGTAGTAGGGATTCCCGCGGAAGAGCCGCGTCGGAAAAGCTATGAATACCGATAGATCACGCCGTGATTCGACATGACGGAGGACGAGGGGCATGAAGGCTCCTGGAGGACCCGTGGATCGGATCCGCTTGATGCTTCCGGTGCATCCGGAACGAAATCGGCCGGGCCTGTCGACGCGGGCCTCATTCGCGGAGCGAGTATAATGCCCCTTTGCCCTTCTGCAAACGACTTTCCGGTCCGGACGGGGGTGCGGCGGCTTCGAAGCTGGCGAGGTCGCGACGGCATCTTCAGGGTTCGGGTGTTGGGCTTTCCGCCTTGCCGGGCGGAGGGATGCCGATCTTTTGACGCGAGAACCAGGCCAGGGGCGTGAGGATGCCGGGCCGCGCATCTTCGGGCATGAGGAATGAGGAACAAGCCGACCATCCGCCCTTGGAGTCGAGGCGATAGGCGTAGAGGATCGAGGCCCCCGCGGTCGCGTAACGCTCCTCGGCGAGGAGACCGCGTCGATCGTAGCGGCAGGAGAAGGATGAAAGAAGGACGCTCGCCGCGTCGAGCTCCCTTCCCTCGAGCAGCCTGCCTTGCCCATCCCAGAGGAGCTCGACCGCGCCATCCTTCGGCCTTTCGAAGGGAAGCACGAAGGGACCGGAGGCCGCGAAGGCGCGGAAATCCGCGCGGGCCATCGGCGCCGCGAGTTCGGCGAATAGCTCGAAGCTCGCCGCGTCCTTCGGCCAGAAGGGGAAAAGCAGTTCAGCGATGCCCGGGGACTTCGATGCGGCGCCATTGGCGCCATCGGCGACGGAGCCGGTTGAGCCGCCGATGTCGGCAGCCTTCGAATCCGCTCCTGTCGCCGTCGTCCTTGGTTTCGCGGCCTTGTCCAGGACCTTCCATTCCGTCAGGCGTCCCGCGGAATCCCAGGCAAGGGAGAGTCCGCCTTCATCGGCGCCCTGATCATCCGAGAGGTTTATAAGGGCGGTGCGATCGGCTATCCCCGCCACGCCGCTCCTGAGCAGACCCGAGCCTTTGAGGGAACCCTTCCCGTCGAACAGGAAAAGCTGGGCCATGCGGCCTTCGCCGTCCCATTGAAGACTTAGGGCCGCGGCGACCTTCCCCTTTTCGTCGCGCTCCACGCGGACAAGTCGGCCCGTATCGTCGCGCGTATAGGTAGTGAGAGCCTCGAAGGGAGCGCCGCCCTTTCGCTCCGCGACCGAGGTGACGCGACCACGGGAATCCCATCCGATGTCATAAAGAGCCAGGTCGTCGACGGAAGCGGCGGAGGCCGGAGCCTGGACGGGCGGCTTGGTCGGGCCGGAAGGGGCTTGGCCCGCCGCCGTTCCAGCGGTCGACCCGGACCCGCCCTCTTTCGCGGCTGCCCAGCCCACGAGGGCGAGACGTCCGGCCCGATCGCGGAGCGAAATGGAAACAATACCTACTTCTCCATCGGCCATTGGGGAACTCGCCGCCCCGGAAAGCGATCGCGTGACGAGGGCGAGAGCCTCGAGGGGTTGTGGCGGGGCCTTCGTCGGACTCGGCTCGGCGAGGAGGGGCATCGCGGCGAGGCACAGCAGCGCCGTCAATACGAAAAAGCTTGCCGAGCCTGAAGCTTTGGTTCTCGCATTCCCCATCGGGGAAATATCGCAGCGCACGGCCTCAGTGCTCTTCCTGGGCCGCCTCGTAGTGGGCGCGAATATCGGTCGCGTCCCACGGATAGACGATCCAGAGATCGTCGAGGGTGCGCCCCGCGAAATAGTGCCTGACCGCGGCCGGCAGGGCACCCTGCTTTTCCTTGTCCTTATTGTGGAGTACGGCGACGGCCACCTCTTTGGGCCCGTGGCGCAGGAGTTCGCGGACGCAATACTCGAGGGTGACACGGGAATCGTCCACCTCGTCCACGAGGAGTATGCGCTTGCCCGCGAGCTTGCGCTCGGCCTCCTCGATCCACTGGAGGGTTCGGGGAGTGTCCGTGGGCTGGTCGTCGGCGTCGTAGTAGGCGACACCGACGGCGAGAATCGGCTTCTTGATGTAGGTGCGAAGGATTCTTGCGGGGATGAAGCCTCCCGAACCGATCGCGACGATGACGTCCGGCTCGAAGCCAGATTTGCGCACCATATCCGCGAGATCGCGCACGGTCTCGTGGATGTCCTCGTAGCTCCAATAATACTTGTCCATGGGAGGATGTTAGGGAGGAAGCGTGAGGGCGACAAGTGGGGATGGAAGATCCGCTAATTTTTGTTGACTTTACCATTAGAGGGAATTATACCGAATCGACCTACATTCCACCTTCCAGGAGGAGAACCATGAAAAAGAGTCTCGTCGCAGGACTCGCCATGCTCGCCGCCTTCGCCTTACCCGCGATGGCGGCGACGAACCTCGATTGCTTTAGTTGCCACGGAAGCACGGGCGCCAAGTACCCCCTGCTCGGAGCGAAGCTGAGCTACGAAGCTTCCGGCCATGCCACCATGGGTGATTCGCGCTACGCCAACGGCCAGGGCTGCCAGCGCTGCCACACGAACGAAGGCTACGTTCAGTACGCCACCGAGTTCGGCTTTGACACCGCGAAATTCGACGCCTGGGCCACACCGGCGAAGGGCCCCCAGCCGTTTATCGACAATCCCTCGCAGCAGGGATGCTTCACCTGTCACGATCCCCACACGACGGGAGACTTCCGCCTCCGCACCCAGACCATCGACGCATCGACCGGAAAGGTGACGGATCAGGTCATCACTCTGTACAACAAGACCGAATTTGAGGGCGGGGCAGGTGCCCTCTGCGCGAGCTGCCATCAGGCTCGCGGCGACGTCAAGGCCGCCGTGGCCGCATCGAAGGGCAAGGTCGCCGCCAGGGGAACCTCCCATCACGGCCCCGAAGCCGACATGCTTGCCGGAACCAACGGTTACGAGTTCGCGGGCAGGACCTATGCCTCCTCTCCGCACTACATGGTCGTCTCCGACACCTGCGTCACCTGCCATATGAGCCAGCCCAAGGGCCGCTACGGCTTCTCGCCCGAGGTCGGCGGACATGCCTTTACGGTCGCGGGAGAGGTCCATGAAGCGCCGGTCGGCAACACGACGGCCTGTCTCGACTGCCATAGCGACATCAAGACCGTCGCCTGGCAGAAGCTTTACCTCGCCGATTCCGGCACGGTTCGCAGCGATTTCAAGGATGACGCGCTCTTCACGGTCAAAGCCAAGGCCGACTACGACGGCAATGGCAAGGTCGAATACGTCGAACAGGAAGTCGCCGGACTCCTTCAGAAAATGGTCAACAAAGATGGGACAGGCGTGATGCAAAAGATGGCCAATCCCTTCTTCAAGGCGGACGGAACCTTCGCCAACTCGAAGGCCACCTATACCAACGATCAGCTCGGCGCCTATGCGAACTACCTCTTCGTCATCGAGGACAAGTCCCTCGGCGTGCATAATGCCACCTACGCGATCGAACTCCTCATGGATTCGATCAAAGCCATCGACCCGAGTTTTAACGACAAGAACCGTCCTTGACCGGCCTTTCGTTATTGAATGAGCGAGAGCCCGGCGGCACTGCGCCGGGCTCTCTTGTAAATAGCGGACCAAGGGTTCTCAGGTAGGCAGGGCTGTCCTTTTCATCTATTGTCGCGGCCTATGCTCAAAGTCTCCGCCGATGTCTCGAGGCTGCCAGAGGCGGCAATCGACGTCAGCCCTTCCCTCCTTCCGTCCGAGGCCCTCCTCCTCGCGCCGATGGTGGCGCTCAGCCACAGGGCCCTTCGCGAACTCGTATTCGGTTTCGACGAAAAGACCGGGGCTGTCGAATTCGTAGAATCTGGACATCGGGGGATTCGACGAGGCCTCGATCTCGCCTATACCGAGATGACCAGCGCAGCGGCCTTGTCGGCCCATTCGGCCTTCGACGAGAGCTTCGTCGACGCCGGCCCCGAGCCCTCGAGGGTCGTCTACCAGTTTTACGCGACGAAGCCCGAGCGCCTCCCCGAGGCCCTAGCCCTCGTCGCCGACCGGGGAGCCTTCGGAGCTGATATCAATTTCGGCTGCTCGGCTCCGCACATTTTGAAGGCGGGGGGAGGGGCGGCGTGGATGCGCGAGCCCGAGGCGGCCGCGAACTTGGTGCGCCTCGCTCGTTCGGCCTGGTCGGCTTCGCTGTCGGCCAAGCTGCGCATCGGCGCCGAGGACGACTACGAAAGGCTCCGCGACTTCTGCCTCGGCCTCGTCGAGGCGGGCATCGACTTCCTCACCCTCCATCCCCGGCTCGAAGGGCAGAAATTCCGCCGCCGCGGGCGCTGGGACTATGTCGGCCGCCTCGTCGAGGACCTGCCCGTGCCCGTCGTCGGCAACGGCGACATCCGCGGCTTCGAGGATTGGTCGCGGTGGATGGCCGAGGCCAAGCCCGCCGGCATCATGATCGGCCGCGAGGCGGTTCGAAGACCCTGGATCTTCGCCTTGATCCGAGGCCGCGAGGCCGACCCCGCATTCCGACTCTCGATTGACCTCCGGGACACGGCCTTCACCTTCCTCGAGCTCGTCGAAGCCCGGCTCCCTCCCGAATTCCACGAGACGAGGGCCAAGCGCTTCTTTTCGTACTATTGCGACAATTTTTCCTTCTCCCACCACCTCAATGTGAAGCTGCAAAGGGCGCCCGATCTCCGCTCGATGCGCCTCGTCCTCGACGAGTATCTGGCCGAAATGCCCAAGGACAGACTGCTCATTGAAAGCGCCTAAGGGCTCGACGCCGATTCGTCATTTTTTATTTGCACAGTTTTACATCCTCTGATATTCTGTCACATTCAACCTGGAGGGTGGTCGGCTAAGGTCGACCAAGGGGGGGGTATGGCTGATACCGTAGCTAGGATGTTTCTCGAGGTTGTGCGTCGCCAGCCAGACCTGCCGGCACAATATTCCAAGGGTAAGGCCGGAACCTTCGAACCGATCAGTTATGCCGATCTTCACGAGAAATCGAAGGCCATAGCGGCGAGCCTCCTCGAACTGGGGGTCGCCCGAGGCGACAAGATCGGCCTCATTTCCGACAACCGCGCCGAATGGCTGGCCATCGACCTGGCCGGCCAAGGCATCGGCGTGGCCGACGTGCCTCGGGGCTGCGACGCCACCGAGCAGGAGATCCGCTACATCCTTTCGTGGAGCGAGTGCCGGATGGCCTTCCTCGAAAACGACCGCCAACTCAAGAAGGTATTCGCTTCGAGGGCCGCCCTGCCACTGCTCTCTACCATAATCATGATCGACGACCCCGAGGCGACAACCAAGGCTGAGGCGGAAAAGGCCGGGGTGAAGATCTTGCTCTGGGCGGAATTCCTCGCCGCGGGGAAGGCGCGGCTCGCCGCAAAGCCCGGCGAATTCGAAGCCGAAATCGCCAAGGGCAGGACCGACGAAATCGCCACCATCATCTATACCTCGGGGACCACGGGGGATCCCAAGGGAGTCGTCCTCACCAACGCGAATTTCGTCTACCAAGCCGCGGCCGTCGTTCCCGAGATCATCCATGTGAAGCCGGGCGATATTTTCATGTCCGTGTTGCCGATCTGGCATTCCTTCGAGCGCATCGTCACCTATGTAGCCGTCGCAGCCGGGGCCGGCATCGCCTACTCGAAGCCCATAGGCGCGGTGATGCTGCCCGATCTCGCCGCGATTCGCCCTCACTACTTCCCCTCGGTGCCCCGAATCTGGGAATCGGTGATGGACGGGGTCTATCGGAACATCCGCCAGAAGGGCGGCATCAGCAAGGTTCTCTTCGAATTCTTCCTGGGAGTCGGCGGAACCCACGCCTGGGCCAAGAACGCGCTCAAGGGCCGGCTCCCGGAATTCCACGCGCGCTCTCGGCTCGTCGATGTCCTCGCGGCGATCCTGCCTTGGCTCCTTCTTTCCCCCGTGGCGGCCCTGGGCGACCTCCTCGTCTTCGGCAAGATCAAGGAAAAGCTCGGCGGCCGTTTCATCGCGGGCATATCGGGGGGCGGGGCCCTCCCCCCGGCCGTCGATCACTTTTTCGCCGCCATCGGCGTCCTCATCCTCGAAGGCTACGGCCTGACCGAGGCGGCGCCCCTCATCAGCGTCCGTCCCCAGGATTGCCCCAAGCCGGGCACCATCGGCCCGCCCATCCCCGGCACGGAGCTCCGCATCGTCGACGAGCAGGGCAAGGACCTCGGCTGGGGCCACAAGGGCCTGATCCTCATCCGCGGCCCCCAGGTCATGCAGGGCTATTACAAACGCCCCGACCTGACCGCAAAGGTGATTCGCGAAGGCGGCTGGCTCGACACCGGCGATCTCGGCATGACGACCAGGCAGGGCGAGATCGCCATCACCGGACGCGCCAAGGACACGATCGTCCTTCTCGGCGGCGAGAATATCGAACCCCTGCCCATCGAGCAGAAGCTCTGCGAAAGCCAATACATCCAGACCGCGGTCGTTCTCGGCCAGGATATGAAATATCTCGCGGCCCTCATCGTCCCGAACGAGGAGACGGTCACAGCCTGGGCCAAGGAGAACACCGTCCCCATCGAGGACTACGAAACCCTCATCAAGCAGCCCGAGGTGATCGAGCTCATCGACGGGGAGGTCTACGAACTGGTGTCGGCGAAAAACGGCTTCAAAAGCTTCGAGCGGCTCTTCCGCTTCACCCTCCTCCCCCATCCCTTCGAGGTGGGCAAGGAGCTGTCGGCCAAGCAGGAAGTCAAGCGCCACGCGATCAACACCATCTATGCGAAGGAGATCGCGGCCCTCTTCAAGGCATGAAAAACCTCCGGCTAAAACCGGAGGTTTTTTCCGCCGCGCTTCGCAGGTCCTCCGCGGGGCGCGGCCTTTTTGTCAGTACTCTATTTCGACGTTGCCGGAGATGCTCTTGGCGTGGAAGCGCCGCCCGCCCTTGCCGATGGTGAGGGCCGTGCGTCGCGGGCCGGCGGCTGAGCCGATTTCGCCGGAGGGCACGTAGAGGCGTCCGGAAAGGGTCTCGGCCCTGAGTTCGAGATCGGCCCCGTCGAGGTTGAGGTTGATGTGGCCGCTCGAGGTGGCGATGTCCCCGCCGCCGAAGGCTCCTGTCGCCTCGACTTCTATGTCGCCCGAATTGGTCTGCACCATGACGCGACCGGCGGGGCGGACGACGTCGATCTCCCCGGACTTCGTCTCGAGATTGAGTTCGCCGGGAGAGTCTTCGACCTCGATGTCGCCGGTGACGCTCTTCGCGATGAGACGAACCTTGATGCCCTGGCAGCTGATCTTGCCCGAGGTCGAACGGAGTTCGGCATGGGCGATGTTTTCGACGGCAATGTCGCCGGCGAGGCAGAGGACTTCCGCCGACTCGGCGTCGCGGGCCCTGATCCTGCCGGACTCCGACTCGACGAGGAGGCCGATGCCGGGAACGTGGACGTGGACGTCGCCTTCGCGGGTGTGGATCTCGAGATCGCGAATAGTCGAGGGGACCCTGATGCGGAGGGCCGAGACTTCGATTCCGTCATTTCCTGGCCCGAGGACGAGAAGGCCCTCGACCCTTCGCAGGGAGGGGGTCCAGGCAGCGAGGGCCTCGCTCGGCCCCTGCAGCTCGATTTCGATCCGGACATGGCCGTTGTCGGAACCCAGGGCGGAAAGATCGGCCTTCGGGAAGCGGAGAACGAGGCGTTCGGCACCCTCGAGGGCAAGCTCCGAGCGATAGAGCCCCGGGGCGCGGGCGTCGGACATCGGCACCTCCAAAACCATTTCGGTGGATATCGTAAAAAGCGGCGTACCTTATCACGGAAGTCTTGACTTGGACAATGGAATATGGAAGGGGACTGGACTTTTACAAAAAATGGGCTATAATGCTAACTAGTTTACATGGTAAACCATCGGAGGAAAGCATGACAACCGAAGAGCTGGAAGAACTAAAATCCGATCTTCGCATCGTCCGCGAGGCGATAGACAAGCATCGTCCCCTTCTGCGCGACGTCGCCTCCTCCAATTTCCTCGCCGTCATATCCCTGCCCTTCGCCCTGCTGTTCCTCGGCTTCGGCATCGGTACCCAGGTCCTGATAGACACGCGGGGGGGCTTTGACGCGCTTCCCGGCTGGTGGCGGGTCCTGTTTTGGATCGCGGCCTTCCTCACGGTCGTCGGGGGCGGCATCATCAAGATCTTCTTTTTCAACAAAAGAGCCTCGGAGGTCGGAACGGGCCTGCGGGAGGTCATGTTCGCCTTTTGGGGCAGAGAATGGATTCACCTTGTGCTCTCGAGCCTGGTCGTTTTCTCCTGCGTTTCCGCCTTTGCCCTGCTCAACGGCCATCCTTGGTACGTGCTCCCGGCCTTTTCGATCTGGTACGGCATCTATATCAACATCATCGCCATCGTCGTGCGAAGGCTCGAATACTACGCCGCGGGCTGGTTCGGGGTGGCCGCCGGCGCGCTTTCGCTCTTTACCATCGAAAACGCGCCCTGGCTCTGGCTCGGGGTCCTCATCGGCGGCGTCCTCCTCCTTTTCGGCATCCTCGGCCTCCTTCCGCAAAGGGGCGAGCCGGCCGGCCGACACAAGACGGGGGCGACGGGGTGACTCCAAGCGCGATCGCCGGGCTGGGGCTCGATCGCGTCATCCACGAGCGGGCCCGTCTCGTCATCCTCTCCTATCTCGCCGCCTCGAGCGACCGGGAGGTGCCCTTTACCGAACTTCGCGACGAGCTGGGCATGACGGCGGGAAATCTGTCCATACAACTCAAGGTGCTGACCGACGCGGGCTTCGTCCGCATCGACAAACGCTACAAGGATCGTAGACCCTTTACGGGCGCGACCCTCACGGCCGAGGGCAGCCTGGCCCTTTCGGCCTACCTCCGCGAGATCGAAATCCTCATCGGTTCGATCCGCGGCGGCCTGAAGCAGCCATCCGAGGATGGCGCGACTTCCGAAGGAGGAGCAGATGGCGGTTCTTGAACTTTCGAAGGTGGCGCGTATCTACCGCAAGGGCGAGAACGAGGTGCGGGCCCTCGACGGCGTCGATCTCTCTATCGAGGCGGGGGAATTCCTCGCGATCGTGGGCCCCTCGGGCTCGGGCAAGACGACGATGCTCAACATTCTCGGCTGCCTCGACTCGCCCACTTCGGGAACCATAGTCTATGACGGCACCGATCTCCACGGCCTCGACGAGAAGGCGCTTTCGGCTTACAGGCGGGACCGCATCAGCTTCGTCTTCCAGTCCTACAATCTGATACCAGTGCTGACGGTCCGCGAAAACGTGGAGCTTCCCCTTGTGATCGAAGCGCGAGCTCTCGGCCGCGGCGGCAGCCGAGGCCGCGGCGACAAGGGCAAGGGAGCCGGGCGAACCGACGCGGAGATCAAGGCCCTGGCTCTCGAGATGATCGAGGCCGTGGGTCTCTCCGACAAGGCCGACCGCTTTCCTCGCGAGATTTCCGGCGGCCAGGAGCAGCGGGTCGCCATCGCCAGGGCCCTGGTCAAGAAACCCCTGGTGGTGTTGGCCGACGAACCGACGGCCAACCTTGACTCCCATACGGCCGGCGAGATACTCGACCTCATGCGCGACATCAACGAGAAGAAAGGCGCGACCTTCATCTTTTCGACCCACGACCGTCTGGTGATGGATAGAGCCCGCCGCATCGTCACCCTCCACGACGGCAAAATCGTGAGCGACACGGCCTCCCCCAAGGCGATCGATGATTCCGCTCCTGGCGGAATCATCGGCACGACCTCCCACAGGAGGTCGTGATGGGAACCCTCTGGAAAATCGCCCTGCGCAACGTGTTCCGACACGGTCGCAGGACGGCCATCACGGCCGTTGTCATGATGATGGGAATCGGTTTCTACATCGTCTATGACGCCGTAATCGCCGGAATGGACAGACTCGCCATCGACACGATGGTTCACTACACGACGAGCTATCTCAAGGTGCAAACCCCGGCCTACGTGGCAGACGAGACAGGCACTCCCCTGGATTTCGGCATCCCCGATCCGGAAGGGACGGCGGCCACGATTCGGAAGGCGGCGCCTTCGCTCACTGGCGTCACGCCGCGTACCCTCTTCGTCGGCCAGGCCTCGAACTACGTGGACGCCGAGCCGGTGCTCTGCGCGGTCGTCGACCCGGCGCGCGACGCGCAGGTCTTCGACCTCGCCGCCAATATCACGAAGGGCGCCTGGCTCTCCGCCGCGGGAAGCCGGCGCAACGCCGTCGTCATCTCGGCCGACCTCTCCCGCGATCTCGGGCTCGAAGTGGGAGGGACCATCGTGCTCTCCGCGAGAACGGTCTACGATAATGACAATGCGGATGAATTCACGATCGTGGGCATCGCCGATCCCGGCCTGAGCCTTTCGGCCAAGCTCTACATGAACTACGCCGACGCGAAGGTCTTTCTCGGCGACAGCCTTCCCGTCACCGAGCTCGACGCCTCGGCGCCCCGCGCCCCGAATCTCGACCTGGAGCTAAGCTCCTCCGCGGCGGCGGCCACGGCCGTGCGGGCCGCCCTCCCCTCCCTGAACGCCCAACCCATCGGCGATTCGGCCAAGGACTATCTCGCCATCCGCAACAGCAAGGAGAAGGGTTCCTTCATGATCGTCCTCGTGATCCTCCTGATCGCCGCCGTGGGAATCGTCAACACGATCCTGATGAGCGTGTACTCGAGGGTCCGCGAAATCGGCGTTCTCCGCGCCTACGGCATGACGGCGAAGGACATCAAGAAGCTCTTCGTCCGCGAGGGCCTGATCATCGGGGCCATCGGTAGCCTCGCCGGCCTCGCGCTGGGCGGTGGCCTTGTAGCCTGGCTCCACACAAGGGGCATGAGTCTCGGAGCGATGTTCAAGGGCCTCGATCTCGGCGCCTTCCCCGCCAACGGGCTGCTCTATGCCGAGTGGCGACCCTCCGCCTTCGCGATCGGCCTTGTCTTCGGCCTCGTGGCTTCCTGGCTCGCCGCGCGGAGTCCCGCCAAGCGGGCGGCCCGCCTCGAGCCGACCGACGCCCTGCATTTCGTCTGAGGAGGCTGCAATTGAAACTATCAACCATGGCGCTGCGCAATCTTGGAAGGAACAAGCGCAGGACCATACTCAGCGGGCTCTCGGTCGCCATAGCCATGATGGCCGTCATGTTCATGAACGGCTTCGTCAACGGCCTCATGGACAACCTCGTCCGCAACGCGCTCAAGAACGATCTCGGCCACATCAACGTGACCACCGAGGAATACCGGGCCAAAGAGAAGTTCATGCCCGTGACGGACTACATCAGGGATGCCGACAAGGTGGCCTCGACCATAGAGTCGATGCCCGGCCTCAAAGGCAAGGTGACCCTGGTCGAGGAGAGGATCCGCTTCGGCGTCCTCCTCTCCTCGGGGCCCAAGACAAAGCAGGCCATCTGCATCGCGGGCGATCCCGAAAAGGAGAAATCCCTCCTCATGCTCGACCGCAATGTCCGCGACGGGGCCTATCTTTCGGCACCCGGCGATGCCCTCATCGGAGCGGGCGTGGCCAAGGATCTCGGCCTCAAGGTCGGCGACACGCTCAGGGTGGTGACGCAAAGGGCCGACTACGGTCTCGGCTTCAAGAAGTTCCGCGTTTCGGGCATCTTTCTCACCAACGTCAATTCCCTCGATGGAAGCCTTTTCCAGGTGAGCCTCGCCGACGCCCGCGACCTCCTCGGCATGGACGGCGGCGCGAGCCAGATCATCGTAATGCTCAATAATCACAAGCTCTCCCAAAAGGACGCGCCCCTCGTCGCCGCCGACCTCCGGAAGGCGGGATTCGCCGGTCTTTCGGTCCAGCCCTGGCAGGATGGAGGCGGGGTCGTGTCCCTCCTCCCCCTCGTCGATGTCATCTACAACTGGATCTACGTGATCGTCGCCTTCCTCGGTGCCTTCGTCATCGCCAATGTCATGATGATGGTGATACTCGAGCGGAAAAAGGAAATAGGCATGCTGAAGGCCATGGGCATGCCGCGGAGGGAGATACTCTATCTCTTCCTCCTCGAGGGCAGCATGCTCGGCGCCATCGGATCGGCCGTGGGGGTAGCCCTTGGTTACGCCCTCGATCTTTTGTTCTCGGTGGTGGGGATCGATTTCAGCTCGGCCATGGCGAGCTTTTCCTGGCCCTTGGACAACACTATCTACGCGGCCGCCGACCCCCTGGCCGCCCTGGCCCTCTTCGCCCTCGGCGTCGTCGTGGCCGCCATCATCGCCTTCCTCCCCTCGCGGAGCGCGGCCAGGATGGACCCGATAGAAGCCATCAGGTCGGCATAAGGAGATTGTATGCGTTATTTGAAACTATCCGCCAGATTGCTCGCCGCGGCTATGGCGGCAACCTTGGCCGCGGCCTTCGCCGCTGCGCAGGGCGCCGTCCCCGCCGCGCCCGGCGGCTCCCTCGCCGGCGCGCCCTCCGCCGACGCACTCCTCGCGCGGCTCGACGCCAACGAGTCCTTCAGGTCCATTCGCTACACCGGCCGTATGGAGATCACCATCGGCGGAGAGACCCGCGAGAAGGATATGACGGCCGTGGCCATCGCCGGCTCCGCTGGCGGGGGGTCGGACAAGGCCCTCATCGAGTTCACCAACCCGGAGGATCGCGGCATCCGCTACCTCAAGCTCGGCAAGGATCTCTGGATGTACTTTCCGAAGGAGCAGGACACGGTGAAGATCTCGGGCCACCTCCTCAAAGAGGGCCTCATGGGCTCCGACGTCTCCTACGAGGACGCCCTCGAATCCTCCGATTTCAAGGCGAAATACTCGGCCTCGGTGATCGGGAGCGACGAGGTCGACGGACGAAAGACCTGGATTCTGGAGCTCAAGGCGAAGGTGCCGACAGCGAGCTACGACCGCCGCGTGATGTGGATAGACGCCGAGCGCTTCGTCCAGCTCAAGGAAGAGATGTACGCGAAGTCGGGCATGCTCCTCAAGACCTCGACGACTCTCGCCGTGCAGCGGATCGGCGACCGTTGGTACGGGACCTCCGTGGCCATGGAATCGAAGCTCCGCAAGAATACTAAGACGACCTTTACAATGCAGAAGATCGAGCTCGACGTGCCGCTCGACTCGAAGCAGTTCACGATGGCTGCCCTGACCAGGTAGCGATTCCACGGACGGCAAAATGAGGGTTACCATGGCGATCCGAAAGGGTGGCGCGGAGCGGCGCCGAGGTGTTGCTGGGTTGGCGATTCTGGCTGCCCTGGGGTTCGCCTTATGCAGCGTTCCCGCGGTATCGGGGCAGGACACGAGTTCCTGGTTCGGGGGGTCGGTCACTGGTCAGGCCTTCGCGATCGGTCTGCGCGACGCGAGCGCCGGCGGAATATCCCTTCCCGACGGCTGGAGCTGGGGCTCGGCGACGACCCTCTCCGCCGGCCTCGGGATCAAGGGCCAGCGCACGCGGGCCGAGGCCTCATTCGACGCTGCGGCTCTCACGGGGGCCGCCGCGGCCACGGCCCTGGCGACGGCGACCAGCCCGGTCTCGGGTCTCGTCGCCGCCGGAACGTCGGAAGGCGCCCTCTCCCTCAGGCTGCGAACCCTCTGGGCCAAGATCGACCTTGACTGGGCCAGCCTGCAAATCGGGAGGCAGGTCGTCAACTACGGGAGGGGCGCGCTCTGGAGCCCCGAGGACATATTCGCTTCCATCGACCTCTCGGGCGCAACCCCCGATCGACTCGGCAGCGACGCGATCAGACTGAGCCTTCCGCTCGGAGTGACCTCGGGCCTGTCCGTGGTGGCCAGCCCGGCGACCGACCCCGCCAAGGGGCGTTACGCGACACGGCTCTTCGGCGAGCTGTTCGGCGTAGACTCGGGCGCCCTCGGCGCCTGGGATGGGGAGGCCGGCCGCATCTACGCGGCGGCGGACTGCAAATTCGATCTCGGCGCCTCGTTCTATGCCGAAGGGCTCTGGTCGGTCGATCCGGCCTCCGCGGAGGCCCTGGCCGGTTCTTGGACGCGGATAGTCGGAGGTCTCGATTGGTCGGCGGGCGATTTCGTCTTCGCCGCGGAATACTATTTTAACGGCGGAGGGGCGACGGCGATCACCGACGTGGACGCGCAGTTCCCCGACCGCCAGTATCTCTACGCGACGGGGCTCTGGTCCTTTTCCGACTTCGGCCGGCTCTCCCTCTCCGCGACGGCTGATCTCGCCGGCATGGCCGAAGGCGGAGGGCCCTGGCGCCTCACGGCGGGGACGAGTCTCGATGCGTCGCAGAACGCCACGCTGGGAGCCACGGCCGATGTCGTCAGCGGCGATTTTGTCTCCAAGACGAGTTCCGGTTGGACGACGAGCCTCGCGGCCTTTCTCACGGTGAAATTCTAGGCGACGAAGAGGGCTGCCGGAGCGAAGGCTCCGCCACTCGACGCGGTCGGCCGGCGAAGGCATACTGAAAGCCGCGATGAATCTCGAATTCCATTACTATGCGACAGCGGCCTTGGCAATCAGGGCCGGTTTCCCCTCGGATGCCGCCCATCGGATCGCCCGATCTTCGCAGCAGGTCGACCAGGCTATATTCTCCTGGGAGATCCTCGACTTTCCGGTGACGGTCGGTGGCCGCGCCAATCTGGCCGGCCCCGCCTACAGGACCGAGAAGACCCAAGACTACGTATTCTGGGACGAGGACGTCTTCCGCACCGTCTACCTCCCCTTCCACTTCATACCCGGCGATCCCTCCAAGGCAGCGCGCGAACGCGCCGACGGAGCGGGTAATCCCTGGATAACGACGCCGGACAGCCCGCTCGCCCGAGAGCTCCTCGTGCGGGCCCTCAGGTCCGGCGACCATTTCCGGATAGGCATAGCCCTTCATAGTTATGCCGATACCTGGGCCCACCAGAATTTCTCGGGCCGGCTCGAGTCGGTGAACGAGCTGTCGACCCGATCCCCCCTTCCTCCCGCCGGGCATTTCCAGGCCCTGAGTTCGCCGGACCAGGCCACGGAGGAATGGCGCGATCCCCGGCTTCGCCTGCCCGACATCGACAATCGCGAACGCTTCCTCGCGGCGGCGCGCATGATCTATCGCTTTCTCCGGACCTCCCTCCATCGCGACTTCGACGACGAGGTTCTCGTAATCGAGGAGCTCGGCGAGCTCTGGGAGCGCCGCGAGCTCGATGACCGGGCCCGTGCCTTCGATTTCAGCATCAGATACGACATCGAGCCCTGGAACGCGTCCATATGGCCGGCCGCGGCGGGCATCGTCGATGAGGAGGGGCCCGAGGACAGGCCGCGGCACTACGACAAGCTCCTATGGTTCGGCAACGAGATTGCCAAGCGTGCGGCCCGACGCGACGGGATCAGGCGCGTCGACTCGGGAGGGCGTTTCAGGGGCTCGGAGCTCCATGCCTGGAGCGAGGCAGCCAAGGCCCATCGCGCGGAGGCCCTGTCCCTGATCGACGAAGCCCTCGGCGCCTCCCTCGTGGGGAAAAGAGGAATGCGATGAGACCGACGCCGCGGTTCAGACTCGCCGCTCTCCTCCTCACCTTCGCCACGGTTCTTCTTCTCGGATCATGCGCGACCAGACTCCCCCCTCCCGAGCCGGTCGACGTTCTCGGTCCCCTCTCGCCACAGGCCTTGTTCTATGTCGAGGCCAGGGGCAGCGATGTTTCGCTTATCGCGCGGGAACTCGAATCGGGGACCGGAGCCGACAAGCCTAAGCTCCGCGACGCCCTCCGCTCGATTCGCGGCCTCGCCGACCGCGGAAGGCTCTTCGGGCTGGCCCTCCTTCCAGGGCAAAAGTCCGACGCCGCTCGGCCGAATCCCCTGCCCGCCTTCGAGGCGACCGTCGCGGGCAACTTCAGTTCCTTCGGCCTTTGGTTCAACTTCATCGGCGCCCGCGACTGGCGCCGAACCGAGGGGCGTTGGGAGAATAGGTCGATGGATCTCGGGGTGGCGCTTCCGCGCCAAGGGCTCCTCGTCGCCGCTCGGGGCGATGTCCGCCCCCTCGCTGCGCGGGCCCTATCGAAAAGGCCAACTCCCATCCCCGAAGCCTACGCTAAATTGGTGGACGAAGGTCTCGTCGCCTGGATTCCCGACCCGATCCAAGGCCTCGGGCCTGGCCTCGGCCTCGAAACCTCGCTCCTTGCCGCCCAGGGACTGCCGACCTTCGACCTCCTCCTCGTCGCGAGGACGGAGACATTGAAAGACGGTGCTCCGGGGAGCCGAGACGCCCTCGACCTCGACCTCGCGATCCTCCCCCGCGACGGAGCCTCGGCCCGCCTCCTTCTGCCCGCGATCCGACTCGGCTGGTACTTCCTCGCCGACAAACTTCCCTTCGAGGGAAAGCCCTCGTTCAAGGCCGAAGGCGATGCGCTCCGGATCGGCGGACTGCGTCTCCCCCTGGCGAGACTCGCCGCGATCGTCGAGAAAGGCATGAAGGATGAAGGGGTGGGCCGGCAATAAAGACCCGGCGGGGAGCTGTACCCTCGCCGGATCGGAACAGCAGATTCCTAACGCTTGGCGAGGAGGGACTCGAAGCGGGCGAAAACCTCCTTGGGATCGCCCTCGCCGTCGAGGCTGACAAGGTTGCCCTTGGCGCCATACCAGGAGATGAGGGGGGCTGTCTGGGCATGGTAGGTGGAAAGCCGCGTCCTAATGGCCTCTTCACTGTCGTCGGGCCTCGTATAGACTTCGCCTCCGCAAGAATCGCAGACGCCTTCGACCTTGGGCGGCATGGTCTTCGCGTTATAGATCTTGCCGCAGCCCTTGCAGACCCGCCGCGTCGAAAGCCGACCGACGACGACTTCGTCGCGAACACCGAACTCGACGACGAGGTCGATCTTCGCGATCCGCGACAGGGCCTCGGCCTGGGGAGTCGTTCGCGGGAATCCGTCGAGGATCCAGCCCTTGGCGGCATCGGGCTTGGCCAGCCTCTCCTCCACCATGGCCACCGTCACGTCGTCAGGCACGAGGCCCCCCGACGCGAGGATGTCCTTGACCTTCTTGCCGAGGGCGGTCTCGTTCTTGATGGCCTCGCGGAAGAGGTCTCCGGTCGAAATGTGGGGAATACCGAGTTTCTGAACGGCCATGTCGGCCAGCGTGCCCTTGCCCGCTCCGGGCGCTCCGAGGAAAATCAGGTTCATCGCCACGCTCCTTTCCGCATGAGGATACGCGAGGGTCGGCTTCCACGGAAGTGTAAAAAGGTCGAAGAGTGCAAGAAGGGCCTGCTTTCGCGCGCCGAGGGTGGACGGCGCGGGGCTCTTCAGGTATACATGCTCGCGTGAAATATCGCGCGGTAGCCTTCGACATCGACGGGACCCTCTACCCGAGCCTCGGGCTCTACCTCGGCCATATCGGGTTCGGGCTCAGGAATTACCGCGTTCTCACGAATTTCTCGAGCGTCCGCCACGAATTGCATTCGCTCGCCATGGACGCCACCGAAAGGTCCAGCCTTCCCCGCGACCTCGACAGCTTCCGAAGCCTCCAGGCCAGCCTTCTCGCCAAACGCTGCGGAATGAGCCAGGAGGAGGCGAAGGACTGGGCGGAGCGCGTCATGTACGGCGAGCTCGAATCGTTTTTTTCCTCGATCGAGCTCTTCCCCGGCGTCGAGGAGGCTCTCGCCCGTCTGGCGAAGGCCGGGCTCAGGCTCGCGGCCCTCTCGGACTTTCCCGCGCCCAAAAAGCTCGACGCCATCGGACTCTCCCACTTCTTCGAGGTCGCCATGTCCTCCGAGGAATCGGGAATGCTCAAGCCCGCGCCCGAACCCTTCCTCGATCTCGCGGCCCGGCTCCGCCTCGAGCCGGCCCAAATCCTGTATGTCGGCAACTCTCCGAGCCTCGATATCGCCGGTGCCCACGGCGTGGGAATGGACGCGGCGCTCCGCGGCGGAAGCGCCCTGAAGCGGCTCATCCGCGAGCCCTACGCGCCCCGGGTCCCCGATGCGGCGAAGGCGAACTCGCCGGAACTCGTCTTTTCCAATTGGAAGGATCTCGTGGCCTTCGCCCTCGGCGAGGATCATCGGCGGCAATAGCCGGCCGGGAAGGGCCTCAAGCTCACTCCAGTTTCGCCTGCGCCCCTCCCCCGATGACCAAGGCCCTCCAGTCTCCGCTTTCGTGCCAGCCGAATTCACCCCTCCACGCCTCGGCGTGGAATCCGACGGCGAGCGACAGGGCCAGGGTCGAGTCGCCGTCGCTCAGGTTCGGCGTATAGGCACAAGCGACTTCCAGACTGCAGACCTCGTTGATCGCCTCGACAGTGGTAAGTGTGACGCGGGCCCAGGGCTCCCAGCCGTCGGCCACGGCAGGAGCAGCCACGAGGGAAAGGACGAAGAACATCGGATCGAGGATAAGCCCGGCTGCGATTTGAAGGTGGAGCCTGGCCGGATCGTAGGGTAGCCTATCCGACAGGAGCAGGGATTCGATCTCCTCGTCGCCGATGGCGAAGCCCAGTGAGGCGAAGCGACGGTCGCCTTCGAGGATTCCTTTGAATGCAATGCGGGGCCATAGCGAAAATAAGCCGCCCATCGCCGAAGCGCCGATGCCTGCTCCCATGCTCATCCCAGAGGAATCTTCGGAGAAGCGAAGGTCGAAGGAGGCTGCCGCCGCATCGACCCTCCCCTTGTCGGCGAGGGCCAGACGCGATTCGATGCCGACAGATGGCCGCAACCCCGCCTCTCCCGCCTTCTCCTCCGCGCCATCGCCGGCCAGGGTCGAAAGGAGCTTCATTCGATCCTCGGCCCTTTCGAAAGCCTGCCTCATCCTCGCCCTCGTACCCTCTGCCAATGTCGAGGGGTCCACGAGAAGGACGGCCCCCGATACGCGCTTCGCGAGTTCTTCCTGTTCGAGGAGCTCGAATCCCCGAGCCGGGTCGCCGACGCCGTAACCCCAAGGCCCCTTCCCTACGAGGAGGGCCCAATGGGGATCGGGTCTGTCATAATGCAGAACGATCGGAGAAAAGCCGCGATCGAGGGCCTCGCCGAAATCGGCGAGGCCGAGACGTCGGGGAGCTACGGAGACGCCACTTCCCTCGAGGATGCCCGCGAGTTCGCCGAGGGTGACGAGACCGGCCGGATAGGGCCGAGGCTGCCCGTCCCTTCCGACGCGCTGCACGATGGGATGGACGGCTGGCGGGTCCGCTCCCAAGGCCGTGGCGACGGCCAGACCGCAGGCCTCTGGCGCCCATTGCTCGGGCACGGGATCGAAGCGCAGCTCCCTGCGCGAGACGAGGGCGGCGAGGGCGAGGCCGGCAAGATCGAGCATGCAGATCCAACGCCGGCGGCATCCGGTGCCGATTCAATGTCGGCGGCCCTTTCGCGCCTCGCGCGCTGATTGACCCCAATCGGCGCCTAGCTCGCCCAGGCCTCCGCGACCACGGGCAGGGTTCGAAGCCGATCGAGGGTTTCATCCGAGGCCGAGCAGAGAATTTGCATGTTGGCCCGGACGACAACCTCCTTCGAAGGCCCCGGAGACGGAACCGCGGGCAAAGCCGGGGGAGTCTCGACGCCATCCTCCTCCGCGCAAGCGACGACGGCCGCGGGAAGGGGGATGCCGTCCTCATCGACCTCGCATTCCTCGCCCGCGGGGGCCGCCGCGGCAGTCGGGCGAGCAGGGTCGCCGACCGCCGCCTCCGAACCTCGCTCCGGCACGTGGAAAAAGACCTGGCAATTGCCCCTGCTTTCGAAAATCGCGTCCCGGAGATCGTAGAGATCGTCCTCGCTCCGGATGCCCCGAGCGAGCCTGAGGTGGACCTCCCTCCAGGATTTGGCCGTCAACTCGCCGGGGTCGAGGAAGGCCTCGACCTTGAAGCTCGGCGCGCTCCTTCCCGTATCGATCTTTCCTCGGAGGAACAGGACCTTGTCGACGAGGAATTCGTCGCGGTGCCTTTCGAGGATATCGGGAAACACCACGATCTCGAGCGAGCCCGAATAGTCCTCCACCTCGCCGAAGGCCATCTTCTTGCCGGACTTCGTGATGATTTCGCGAAAGGTCTTGAGCATCGCCACCAGAGTATAGCTCCGGTCGGCGCTGGCCCGGTCCGGGTGCGCGACGGGGGCGTCGGAGGAGCGCTCCCAGAGACCCTTCCACTCGTCCATCGGGTGGCCGGAAAAATAAAATCCAATTAGTTCTTTTTCGAGCCGGAGGAGATCGGGCCGCGGGTATTCTTCGGCGGCCTCGAACTGGAAGGGAGGGAACTCCTCCTCGCCGGAGGCGTCGAAGAGGGAGGCCTGCCCGTAGCGGCCGGCGTCCTCCTTGTTGCCCACGTACTCGACGGCCTTCTCGATATTGAGCGCGAGTTCCCTGCGAGCCTTCCCCGTCCAGTCGAAGGCGCCGGCGTGCACCAGGCATTCGAGGGTCTTCCGGTTCATCGCCGAGGTACCCATCCGCTCGATGAAGTCTACGAAATCGGCAAAGGGCCCGCGGGAGCCGCGCTCTGCCTCGATGGCCCTCGCGACCGCCTCGCCGACGCCCTTGATCCCGAGGAGACCGTAGACGATCTTGCCCTCGACGACGGTGAATCGAGTCTCCGAGAAATTGACGTTCGGGGGCAGGAGTTCGAGGCCCATCGAGCGGGCCTCGCCGATGTATTCGGAAAGTTTATCGGTATTGGTTATTTCGTTCGTGAGGTTCGCCGCCATGAATTCGGCGGGCCAGTTGGCCTTGAGCCAGGCCGTCCGGTAGGCGACCACCGAATAGGCGGCCGCGTGGGACTTGTTGAAGCCGTAGCCTGCGAAGGGGATGAGGATCTCGAAGATGCTGGCGGCGTCCTGGGCCTTGAAACCGTTCTTCACGGCCCCGGCCACGAACTTCTCCTTCTCCTTCATCATGACTTCGACTTTCTTCTTGCCCATGGCGCGGCGAAGGAGGTCGGCCTGACCGAGACTATAGCCCGCGATGCGCTGGGCGACCTGCATGACCTGTTCCTGGTAGACGATGACGCCGTAGGTCTCCTTGAGGATGGGCTCGAGGCAGGGGTCGGGATAGACGATGGGCTGGCGTCCCCACTTCGAATCGACGAATTGGGGAATGTTGTCCATCGGGCCGGGCCGGTAGAGGGCGTTCAAGGCGATGAGATCCTCGATGCTCGTGGGCTTGGCCTTCTTGAGGATGTCCTGCATGCCGCTCGACTCGAACTGGAAGACCGAGGTGCTCCTCCCCTCCCCGAGGAGGGCGAAGGTCTTCGGGTCGTCGTCGGGGATGCGGTCCTCGTCGATTTCGACGCCGTGCTTCCGGACGAGGCCTATCGCGTTCTTTATCAAGGTGAGGGTCTTGAGCCCGAGGAAGTCCATCTTCACGAGGCCGCATTTCTCGAGATAGTCCATCGTATACTGGGAAGCCACCTGGCCCGACTTCGGGTCGCGATAGAGGGGCACGAAGTCGGAGAGGGCCGTCTTCCCTATGACGATGCCCGCGGCATGGAAGCTCGTGTTGCGATTCTTGTTCTCGAGCTTGCGGGCCAGCTTGAAGAGTTGGGCGTTGCGGGGCTCGGCCTCCATCGCCTGGAGCTTGGGCTCCATCTCGAAGGCCTTGCCGAGGGTCATCTTGGGGTCCTCCGGCACGAGCTTGGCGATGGCGTTCGATTCGTCGAAACTGATGTCGAGGACGCGGGCCACGTCTTTTATGGCGGCCTTGGCCTTGAGTGTGCCGAAGGTGACGATCTGGCCGACGCGATCCGCCCCGTATTTCTGCGTCACGTAGTCGATGACCTCCCCTCGCCTCTCGAAGCAGAAATCGACGTCGAAATCCGGCATCGAGATACGCTCGGGGTTGAGGAAGCGCTCGAATAGAAGGTTGTAGCGGAGGGGATCGATGTCGGTGATGCGGAGGGCGTAGGCCACGATGGAACCGGCGCCCGAGCCTCGGCCGGGCCCCACGGGGATGTCGTGCCGCTTGGCCCAGTCGATGAAGTCCCAGACGATGAGGAAGTATCCCGTGAACTGCATCTTGATAATTATTTCGAGTTCGTATTCCGCGCGCTGCCTGATCTCCTCGGTTTGGACGGAATAACGCGCCTTGAGCCCCTCGTAGGTCAGGTGCCTGAGATAGTCGGCCGGTCCCGAAAACTCGGCGGGGATCTCGTAGTCGGGCAGGAGGGGGCCCGGATAGGCCATGTCGAGGCGCACCATCTCGTTGATGCGGAGGGTGTTGGACAGGGCCTCGGGGACCTCCGCGAACAGGGCCGCCATCTCCTCGTAGCTCTTCATGTAGAATTCGCGGCCCGGGAAACGCATGCGCCCCGGCTCGTCGAGTTTCTTGTTCGTGCCGATGCAGAGGAGGACGTCGTGGGCCTCGGCGTCGTCGCGCTCGAGATAGTGCATGTCGTTGGTCGCGATGAGGGGGATGCCGTGCTTGCGCGACATCGCGACGAGAAGCTTGTTCACCTTCGCCTGTTCCGGAATGCCGTGATCCTGAAGCTCGAGGTAGTAGCGATCGCGTCCGAAGAGCTCGCGGAACCAGAGGGCCTTTTTTTCCGCCTCGGCCTCCTTGCCGATCGAAAGCAGCCGGGGTATCTCGCCGGCGAGACAGGCGGAGCTCGCGATCAGACCCTTCGAGTGCCGCGCGAGGATCTCGTCGTCGATGCGGGGCTTGTAGTAATAGCCCTCGGTCCAGGAGGCAGAGGAGAGTTTGAGGAGATTGCGGAAGCCCTCCTGGTTCTCGGCCAGGAGGACGAGATGGAAGTACTTGTTCCCCGACTCGGTACCCGTCTTTTCGAGCCGCGAGCCTCCCGCCACGTAGAATTCGGAGCCCACGATGGGGTTGACCCCGGCTTCCTTGCAGGTGTCATAGAATTTCACCGCCCCGAACAGATTGCCGTGGTCGGTGAGGGCCAGGCCCGGCATGCCGAGGGCCTTGGCCCTGTCGACCATCGACTTGACCGAGGCGGCGCCGTCGAGGAGGGAATAATCGGAATGGTTGTGGAGGTGGACGAAATCGGCCATGGATGGAGTATAGCCAGGACCCGCCACGGCGGTGAAGGAGGATACGGCGGTTGCCTCGAGTCTTTTTAGTGGCTAGATTCTCTCAATGGAAAAGCCTTCGACGAGGGTCAAACAAATCAGCATCTCACGGCAGGACGCGACGCAGCGAATGCCTCCCGACAGAAGGATATGGCTGCAACCGGGGGAACACCGGGCCGTCACCGGTCCATGGATACTCTCCACCCTTTTGGGATCCTGCATCTCCGCCTGCCTTTACGACAAGGGCGCCGGGGTGGCCGGCATGAACCATTTCCTCCTCGCCGGATCGCGCTACGCGAGGACGATGCCGATGAACCTCACCGACGCGGGGCGCTACGGCATCAACGCGATGGAACTCCTCATCAACGACATGCTCAAGCTGGGCGCATCGAAATCCAGGCTCAAGGCCAAGATTTTCGGGGGCGCCGTCTTCATGCCCCATGACGTCGACCGGCGATTTCTCTGCGTCGGGGAGGTGAACACTCGTTTCATCCATGAGTTCCTGGCCCTCGAGAGCATAGCGGCGGAGGCCGACGACACCGGAGGATTCGAAGGCCGCGTCATCCATTTCCACACCGACACCCAAAAGGTCTTCCGCCGATTCATCAAGAATAGCCAACTCGACGAGGAGATCGCCAAGGAGGAGAAGGAAGCGTGGAAGGCGGGCATCGCCAAGGAAGGGGAAGAAGGCACTCCCATCCTTTTTTGAGGCCGCCTCGACGGGCCCGATCCTCCTTGCGCCCGAAGCCGTCCTCCATCTATCCTCTCGATAGTAGCATGGCAGAAAAAGACTCTGTCCCTCCCCTGGCCGGGAAGGAAGATCACGAAGATGCAGTCGGTCGCCTCCGGCAACTTCTCAGGGCGGAGCCGCAGGCAGCCCTCGCCAGGGCCTCCGACCTCTTCGCCGGCGGGCTTCTCCCCACCAGACTGATCCCCGAAACCTGCGCTTTGGCCGGCTACGCGGCGCTCAACCTCGGAGACCAGGTCCTCGCGGAGAGCTGGTCGCGCCGCGGCCTCGAGGCGAAGCCCGAGGGCATCGCGATCAGAGGACGCCTTCTCGCCAATCTCGGCATCTCCCTCTATCAGCGCGGCGCCTTCGGCGAGGCGAACCGGATACTCGGCCGGGCCCTCGGGCTCGCCAGAAAAGCCGGCGATCCCGAGTCCCTCGTGCGGGCCCTCGCGAACGTCGGGATCGCGAGAAGCGAATCGGGAAGGAACGAAGAGGCCCTCGCCTATCTCGGAGAGGCCCTCGCCCGGGCCGAGGAGCAGGGCGGCGAGGAGCCCTTCGATTCGCTCTCGCTTCAGGTGCGATCGAATCTCGGCATGGCGCTGATCGGTTGCGGCCGGGGAGCGGAAGCCCTCGGCGAGATAGACGCGACGATCGAACAATCCCGCGGCTCAGGCGACAGCCTGACCCTCTGCTTTGCCCTTTTCGAGAAGGGCGCCGCCCTCGACATCGTCGGCAACCGCCAGGAGGCTGAAGAAGCCTTCTTCGATTCCCTGGGACTCGCCACGCTCTTCGGACTCAATATGCTGGGCGTCCGTTCCGCAGCCGCCCTCGTCAGGCATAACGTCGATGCCGGCGACCTGGAATCGGCAGAGGCCCTCCTCGAGCAATGGCTTCCCGTCGCCGCATCGGGCGACAGCCTGCGCTACGCCGAGCTTCTTCGCCTCCGCGGCAGGGTCCTCGCGCTCCGCGGCCGATGGCAGGAGGCCTTTTACGAATCGGAGCGGGCGGGAAGGATGGAATTGAGCGGCGGAACCTCCGCCGCCGCGGCCGCGGCCCTTTCGCGGGAGCACGGGTCACTCAAGCGTCGGGCGCGGGTCCTTTCCGAGAGGATCGAAGGTTGGTCGGAGGCGGTCATGCGAAGCCTCGCCTACCTCATAGACGCCCGCGACGGACCGACGGGCGACCACATGGAGCGCTCGACGACGATTGTCGGGATACTGGGCGAACTCCTCATCGCCCGCTCCACTTTCGCGACCTTCGGCCGGGTCCAGCTGGGCAGGATCGTCAGGCTCTCGCCTCTCCATGACGTCGGCAAGGTCGCGGTGCCGGACGCGATTCTGCGCAAGCCCGGCCCCCTCGATCGGGATGAGCGTCTCCAGATGCAACGTCACGCCCTCGTCGGACGCGAGGTCTTCCTCGATGCGGCCCTGTCCACCCGCTTCGACCCGCTTGCCGCGACGGCCGCGGAAATCGCCGGCTCTCACCACGAACGCTGGGACGGAAGGGGTTATCCCGAAGGCCTCGCCGGCTCGGGCATCCCCCTTTCCGCCCGAATCGTCGCCATCGCCGACGTCTACGACGCCATCCGCTCCGATAGGCCCTACAAGTCCCGGAAAAGCCACGCCGAAGCGGCGGACTATATCCTCGCCAACGCTGGCTCCCATTTCGACCCGAGCATCGTCGAGATCTTCGCCGCCGGCCAGGCCCGTATCGCCGCAGCCTACGTCCCATGAGATTTCGTCGGATCTTGCCGATGCTGTTCGCGTTGGCTTCCCTGCTTTCGCCCTCCCAAGCCCAACAGATCGCCGTCGTCCAGCAAGTCCCTGGCAGCATCGACCTCTCCGCTCTCAAGGACGGAGGCTATGCCGAATTGACCTGCCTCTGGGACTTCTGGCCGAACCGCTTCGTCGATCCCGCGGAAGCTGCGATCGGCAAGGCTCCATTGGAGGAGATGTCGACTTCGCATTGGAACCAGTTGAATATACCGGAATTGAAGTCGCATGGTTTCGCCACCTATCATCTCCGGGTCACAGGCCTCCCGCGAGGGAAACTGCTCGCTCTCAAGATAACCAGCCCGCTTTCGGCGGCCCGCGTCTTCGCGAACGGCGAAGAAGTGCTCGCCATGGGCAAGCCCTCGGACAGCGCCGCCACGGAATCCCCTCGCTGGGACTCCGCGATCGTCACGGTCAGGCCCGACCCGATCGGCGTTCTCGACCTCGTCATTCACATCTCAAATCACGTCGATTTCAGCGGGGGTCTGGCCAAACCGATACTGCTCGGGGACTACAAGGCGATATGGGGCGTGAGGACTTCCCTCGTCACGCTCGAGATGTTCGAGCTCGGGGCGCTCGCGATCATAGGATTCTATCTCATCCTCTTTTTCGCCTTCAGGCCGACCGAGAAGCATGCCCTGTACTTCGGGCTCCTCGCCCTCGTCCTCTCCTTCAGGACCCTTTGCTATGACGAATTCGTCCTACTCACCCTCATGCCCCATCTCACCTTTCCCGTGCTTTTCCGCATGGGCTATCTCACCTTTTCCATCCCCTTCGCGCTGCTCGCGGCATTTTTCAGACATCTCTTTCCCCGCCAGATGAAGTCGCGGGAATACCTCGGGTTCACCGCATTGTCGGCGGTCTTCAGCCTCTTCATCCTGTTCGCCCCCCTCCAGACCGTCGCCTTGGTGCTCTTTCCCATGGAGATAGCCTCCTTGGCATTCTTGGCCTACGCGCTCTGGATGCTGGCGCAGGCCATCGCCGCGCGAATCCCCGGCGCCGCCCTTGTGCTGAGCGGCTTGATCATGTTCTCGGTCTCGATGGTGAATGACATTCTCGTCACCAACGGCCAGTGGAAGGGCGAGTACTTGACTCCCTTCGGGCTTATCCTCTTTTTCCTGACCCTTGCGTTCATGATAACGCGTAATTCCGCCCGGGCCATCGCGGGCAGGGAGGTCGTGTTTGTAAAGACGGCTCGGGATAAGCTTTCGCTTTCGGCGAAGGGATTGACGGCCACCGAGATTGCCTACGCGATGGCGCTGCTATCCGGGAAGAACGTCAAGGAGATCGCCTTCGAGCATGATGTCAGCGAATCGACGGTGCGCAACAGCCTCGCCCGCGTCTATGGCAAGCTCGGCGTCGGTTCGATGCCCAGCTTCATGTCGCTCGCGTCGCGCTACGATATTGCGCCTTGAGAAAAATCGACGGCGCTCTCTATCCTCCCGGGCGACGACCGTATCGTTGCCGACATGGATCGATTCCATCTCCAGCATTCGTACATTGCTCCCCTTTTCCCGCCATGGTATAGTTTTCTCCCCTATGAGGACCCATCGGCTCCTTCCTCTGATATTCGCATTGGTCTCGCTGCTGTCACCCGCGAGCGCCCAGCGAATCGTCCCGGCGCAGGGCTCGCCGGGCTGCATCGATCTCTCTGCCCTCGGGAAGGGAAGTTATGCGGTATTGACCTGTCTGTGGGATTTTTGGCCGAATCGCTTCGTCGATCCGAAGGTGGCGTCGCTCGGCAAGGCTCCCATGGAGGTCATGGCCACCGCGCATTGGAACCAATTAAACTCACGCGAATTGTCGACGACCGGTTTCGCGACCTACCACCTCAGGGTTCTCGGCCTGCCGCCGGGCAAGCTTCTGGGGCTCAAGATTACCTGCCCTCTTTCGGCGGCCCGCGTATTCGTCGATGGCAACGAGGTGCTGGCCATGGGAGTCCCCGGCAAGAGCGCCTCCGACGAGGTGCCGCGGTGGGATTCCGCCGTGGTCGCGATCAGCAGCGGAACCGGGACCTCCGACATAGTGATCCATGTTTCCAATTATGTCGATTTCAGCGGCGGCCTCACCACGCCCATTTTGCTCGGCGACTACAAGGCCGTCTGGGCGGTGAGGACTTCCCTCGTGACGCTGGAGATGTTCGAGCTCGGCGCCCTCGCAATCATAGGATTCTACCTCATACTCGTATTCGCCTTCCGGCCCACCGAAAAATACGCCCTGCTTTTCGGGCTTCTCTCCCTGGTGCTCGCGTTCCGGACTCTGTGCTACGACGAATTCGTCCTCCTCACCTTCTTTCCCCGCCTCCCCTTCCCGATTCTCTTCCGCGCAGGTTATCTGACCTTCTCCCTTCCCTTCGCCCTCCTGGCCGGATTCTTCAGACAGCTTTTCCCCCGCTACATGCCCGCCTGGCTATCCATTGCCGTGGCGATCTTTTCCGCCATATTCAGCGCCTTCATTGTGTTCGCTCCCCTCCATCTCGTGACCATCTCTTTATTGCCCGCGGAGATGGTAGCCATCGCCTACCTGGCCTATATCCTTTTCATTCTCGTCCGGGCCCTCATCGACCGACATCCCGGTTCCGGGTTGATCCTACTCGGTCTCCTTTTGTTCGCGATTCCCATGATCCACGACATACTTGTCATCAACGGCGACCTCAAAGGCGAATACATCGCGCCATTCGGGACGATACTCTTCTTCCTGACCCTGGCCTTTATGATCTCGAGAAATTCCGCGAAGGCCTTGAGAAGCAGGGAAGTCGTATTCGTGAAGGAAGACCGGGAGAGGCTCTCGCTTTCGGAGAAGGGCCTGTCGGCCACGGAGATCGCCTATGCCATGGCTCTGATCGGGGGAACGAGCGTGAAGGGAATCGCCTTCAAGCACGAAGTGTCGGAATCGACGGTGCGAAACAGCCTCGCTCGTATCTATGTCAAGCTCGGCGTCAGCTCGATGGCGGCCTTCATGTCCCTGGCTTCGCGCTGCGACATAGGGCCCTGACCGCCGAAACGCCTTTAAGCACCGGCTCGGGAGCGCCTCGAGGCCCCAAGTAATTGCTCCGCCCTGAAAAAAACCCCCGCCAATGCGGGGGTGAGAGTCTGGTGTAAGCGGCTCAGAGAATGTGATCGAGGAAGCGCTTCGTGCGCTCCTCCTTCGGAGACGAGAAGAGAACATCGGGTCTGCCGGACTCGATGACCGAGCCGCCGTCCATGAAGACAACCCGATGCGCCGCCGCGCGCGCGAAGCCCATCTCGTGCGACACGACCATCATCGTCATGCCCTCGCGGGCGAGGTCGAGCATTACGTCGAGAACTTCCTTGATCATTTCGGGGTCGAGGGCGCTCGTCGGTTCGTCGAAGAGCATGATCTTGGGCCGCATCGCGAGGGCCCTGGCTATGGCGACCCGCTGCTGCTGCCCCCCCGAAAGCTGGTCGGGATAGGCCTCGGCCTTGTCGGAGAGCCCGACCCTGGCGAGAAGGGCCTTCGAACGCTCGGCCACTTCCGCCTTGTTCTCCTTCTTGACGATGAGGGGAGAAAGCGAAATGTTCTGCTCGGCCGTGAGATGGGGAAACAGGTTGAAGTTCTGAAAGACCATCCCCACTTCCTCACGGATCTTGCGGATATTGGCGTGATGGCTCGTGACGCAGTCGTCCTCCACCCAGATCTCGCCTGCGTCCGCGTGCTCAAGCCTGTTGACGCAACGGAGGAGGGTGCTCTTGCCCGAGCCGGAGGGCCCGATGACGAGGACGACCTCCCCCTTCGCGATGCTGAAATCGACGTTCTTGAGCGCCTCGACGTGCCCGAAGTTCTTTCGGACGCCTTTGATCCTAATTATGTCGTTTTCCACGGTTCCGAAGCCTCGCTTCCATGAGTCCCACGAGTCGGGAGAAGAACAGGGTCATGATGAGATAGATGAGGGCGACCACGGTGAACGACTCGAGATAATAGAAGGTCGTCGACGCGTATTCGCGCCCCCTTCGCAGGAGATCCGAGACGGCGAGGATCGACACGAGGGAGGAGTCCTTGAGGAGGGCTATCGATTCGTTGCCGATCGGGGGAAGGATGACCCTGGCGGTCTGGGGCAGTATCACTCGCCAGAGGGCCTGGGTCCTCGTCATGCCGAGGGCCAGCGCCGCCTCCATCTGCCCCTTGGGGATCGACTGGATGCCCGCCCGGAAAATCTCGCCGAGATAGGCGCCGTAGCAGATCGACATGGCGAGGATCGCCGAGGCGGGCCCCTTGAGGTGGAGCAGGGGACCGAGGGCGTAGTAGATGTAAAAGAGCTGGACGAGGAGGGGTATGCCCCGTACCACCTCGACATAGACGGTCGCGATCAGGTTGATGGCCTTCGTCTTGGCGATGCGACCGAGACCGGCCAGCAACCCGAGGATGAGGGCGAAAAAGACCGAGGCGATGGTGACGCCGAAGGTCGAGATCAACCCGTCGGGCACAAAGGCGAAGATATCGGCGTAGGGATTGGGTTTCGCGGCGATGAACCGCAGATAGACAATCAGGGCTATCGCGCCGAAAAAAGAGATGTTCCAAGCGGAAAAAATGCCCTTGTCGCTGCCCGGAACGAGCAATCCGTCCGTTCCGGGCATAGCCAGGGTATTCTTGTTGCCGGTGGTCGAAGGGCGGACCGCCGCCTCTGTGTCAGGCGACGCCCCGTCCTTCTTCCCCATAGAAGTGTCTTTCAAAACGCGGCTCGACTACTGGAGCCACTTCTTCTTGAGGGCGTCCAGAGTACCGTCCTTCATGATGACGTCGAGGCCCTTGTTGATGAGGCCCAAAAGGCGAGTGTCGCCCTTCTTGACCGCGATGCCGTAGTACTCCTCGGTGAAGGGCAGGCTCGAGATCTTGAGGGTGGCCTTGTATTTGTCGTTCTGCAGCACATAGCCGGCGGCCGTCGGGGAATCGACGACAGCGGCGTCGATGCGGCCGATGGCGAGGTCTTCGATGGCGAGCCCGATGTCGTCGTAGGTCTTCTTCTCCTTGACGCCGGGAATCTTCGCGACCGCGATGTCGCCTGTCGTGCTGATCTGGACGCCGACAACCTTGCCCGCGAGGTCTTCAGGCTTGGTAATGTTGTTCGTGCTCTTGCGCACGATGATGACCTGGCCCGCGTTAAGGTAGGGCGTGGAGAAGTCCATCACCTTCTTGCGGTCGTCCGTGATGGTGACGGAGGAGAGGACGCCGTCATAATCGCCGGCGGCGAGGCCCGCGAAGATGCCGTCCCAGGCGGTGCTCTTGACCACGGCGTCGAAGCCGGCCACTTTTCCGATGGCATTGATCATGTCGACGTCGAAACCGACTACCTGCTTCGTATCCTGGTTAATGAATTCCATCGGCGGGAAGGTGGCGTCCGAACCGAAAACGAACTTCGGACGGTCCTGGGAAAAGCCGGGCATCGTAAGCAACGCGAGCAATGCAAGGGAAACAGCAACTCTACCGATTTTCATGCGGAGTCCTCCTGAGTGGCCCCACAATAATTGGGGTCAAGCCGGAAGTCAACTCTAAACAGAGTCGGCCTCCGGAAGCACCGGTTGGTCTATCCGACATCCTCTTTCGGACTGAAGAAGCACTCGCAATCGCCGTTATTTATTAATTGCCCGCGCCACTGCCGATCCTTGGACGAAATCGCCATAATTGATTCTTAAATGAAGGTTCATTCAACTGCCTTCGCCGACTGGACTTGTCGTATTAGATATAAATTGATTTATTCTCTCTTCGGCCTGGGCTTCCGGTCTACGGAGAATCGACGATGAGGAGACTCAATAAGCGACGGTCGCCGGAAAGGAAAGGGCTGAGTCGCTCCCGGCGTTTTCCAGAAAGAAGCCGAAGCGGTCCATGAAGGCGCGGACAAAGCGTCGGAGGGCCGGGTCCGTCGAAGGCAACTCGAAGATCACCGACCAGCCCGCCTTCCTCAGGGCGAGGTCGACGCGGCCTTCTGCGGCCTTCTGCGTCAGGGCGCGAAGCCCCGATCCCGGAGCCCAGGTATCATCGGCGCCCCACTCCGTGCCGAAGAAGAGCGCTTCCCTCGTAAACCAGACAGGCAGCCTGTCGACGCCGATCAGGTAGGTGCCGCGAAGCGCGGGAATCGAGTTCGGGGAAAAGAAGGGGAGTCCCAGCACCCGGTCAGGCCCGCTGATAAGGATGGCAGTGCCCGAGGGCGCGGTCGTCGGGAGGGCAGTCGGAGCGAGGGCGAGGGTCTGCGGGGCAAGCTGCACGGCGCAGAAGGAGAGACCGAGAAAAAGGAGGGTGCGAAGGAGGTCGCCAATCCGCCCGCCCCGCCAAGCCGCGACCTTGGCGCGCGCGAATGGCGAGACCCGATTGCGACCTCCTTCTCCCCTCATGTCAGAGTCACTGCGCGAAGCCCGCGGGCTTCGCGTGCCAAGTCGGTCTCATTCCACGGTGACCGACTTGGCCAAGTTGCGGGGCTGGTCGACGTCGCGGCCGAGCTCGAGGGCGCAGAAATACGCGAGGAGCTGGAGCGGCACGATCATGGTGAAGGGGTAGAAGCGCGGATCGCCCTTGGGGACGGCGAAGAAATCGTCGGCTATCGCCGCGACCTCGGCATCGCCCTCGACGCCCATCGCGATCACCGGACCGCCTCGTGCCTTGATCTCCCTCATATTTGAGATGGTCTTTTCGCGAAGCCCGTCGTCGGGAACGAGGAAGACGCTCGGGACCTCGGGGCTCACGAGGGCGATTGGCCCGTGCTTGATCTCCCCGGACGCGTAACCCTCGGCGTGTATGTAGGAAATCTCCTTGAGCTTGAGGGCGCCTTCCAGGGCGATGGGGTACATGAGGCCCCGTCCGAGGAAGAGGAAGTCGGTGGCGCGGGAATATTTCTTGGCAATGCGTTGCAGTTCGTCCCGGCCGGCGAGGACTTTTTTGACGGCTAGCGGCACCGCCTCGAGGGCCTCGATGAAGCGGATCCCCTCCTCCATGGAGAGGTCGCGCATCCTGGCCTGCTGGAGGGCGAAAAGGTAGAAGGCGGCGAGCTGGCTCGTAAAGGCCTTGGTGGAAGCGACGGCTATCTCGGGCCCCGAATGCACGTAGACCCCCCCGTCGGATTCGCGGGCGATGGTCGAACCCACGACATTGCAGATACCCAGGACGGCGCCTCCCTTGCGTTGGATCTCGCGCATCGCGTAGAGGGTGTCGGCGGTCTCCCCCGACTGGGAGACGGCGAACCAAAGCGAGTCCTTCTCCACCACGGGATTGCGGTAGCGAAGCTCGCTGGCGAGCTCGGCGCCTGAGGGTATGCGGGCGATCGATTCGAGAAGGGCCGAGCCGACGAGCCCGGCGTGCCAGCTCGTGCCCGCCGCTATGACGTGGACGCGGGATACCTCGCGGAGGCGGCGCCTATCCAGGTTGAGGCCCCCGAGCTTCGCGCTCGCCGTTTCGCGGTCGATGCGGCCGGATATTGCCCGCGCGATGGATTCGGGCTGTTCGAAGATCTCCTTTTCCATGTAACAGGGATAGTCGCCCTTTTCGATGTTATTGAGTTCCCAGGTGACCTGGTCGACCTTCTTGTCGACGGGCCTGTCGTCGCGGTCCGTCGTCCGATAGCCGGAGGGCTCTATCACGACGACCTCGCCGTCGTTGAGATAGACCACCTGGCGCGTATAGGAGATCATCGCGGTGACGTCGCTCGCGAGGAGCATCTCTCCCTCGCCCACGCCCACGACGAGAGGGCTTCCGTTACGGGCGCCGACGATGAGACCGGGATGGTCGCTATGGATGACGGCGATGCCGTAGGTACCTTCGAGATGGCCGATGGCCGCCTTGACGGCCGCTTCGAGGTCGCCTTCGTAATACCGGGCGATGAGGTTGGGAATGACCTCGGTATCGGTTTCGCTGACGAAGCGAACGCCTTCCTTTTCGAGCATTCCCCTGAGGGGCCTGTAGTTTTCGATGATGCCGTTGTGCACGGCCGCGATCTTGCCCGAGGCGTCGAGGTGGGGATGGGCATTCGCGTCGGTGACGCCGCCATGGGTCGCCCAGCGCGTATGGCCTATGCCCCAGTTGCCTTGCAGGTCCTTGGGCACCGCCGCCCTGAGGGCCGCGATCTTGCCGATCCTCTTGACGACCTGCAGCTCGCCGCCGGCGACGCCGATCGCGATGCCGGCCGAGTCATAGCCGCGATACTCGAGACGCTTCAGGCCTTCGAGCAGGATGGGTGTGGCCCGTTTCGGACCCACGTAGCCCACGATTCCGCACATGTTCTCTCCTTCGATCCCCGATCCGTCTGCACGCGGACCGCCCTAGTCGGCCGCCACTTCCGGAAGGAAGGCATCGGTAAAAAAGATGGCTCACCCTAGCACGCCGGCTGGGCATCGTCCAGCCGGAGGAAAGCCGGCCGAATCCCGAAAAGCCGCGATTGCGTCTCGATCGGAAAAGGGCTACATTCCGGCGATGCCCTTCGAATCGGCCTTCGACGCTCCCGCGCTCCACTTCGAGACGACGAGCTCGACCATGGATGAGGCGCGCCGCCTCGCCGCGGAAGGCTACCCCGAAGGGACAATAGTCATCGCCGACTGGCAGGACTCGGGCAGGGGTAGGACGACGGGCCGGCGCTGGGTGGCAGCGCGAGGGAGCGCCCTTCTCGCCACCCTCATCGCTCCCGCCAGTTGGAAGGCCCTTCCCGGCCTCAGCCTCCGGATAGGCTTGGCCCTAGCTTCGGCCTGCGAAGAGCTGCTTGGCGAAAGCGGCGAGGAAGCGGAAGACGCCAGAGGAGACGAGGATCGGCGAGGGCCGCTGAAAATCGAGCTCAAGTGGCCGAACGATCTGATGGCAGGAGGCCGCAAACTCGGCGGCGTGCTCTGCGAATCGACGCGCGAGGGACTTCTGGTCGGGTTCGGCATCAACATCGGTCAATCATCCTTCCCCGGGGAGCTCGAGGCGAAGGCTGCGAGCCTGGCCATGATTTCAGGCAGACCCGTCCCGATCGACCGCGACAGGCTCGCAGAAGCCTGCCTTCGCCGACTCGCCATCATCGCCGCACTCGGCGATTGGAGGATCAAGGTCGAGAAGAGGCTGTGGATGCGGGGAAGGCGGACTCGCGTCGCGACGGGCCTTCCCGATTCCGGCGACTCGATGGAGGCCACCATACTCGGCATCGACGAAGACGGTGCACTCCTGGCCGAAGACGAAGCGGGGCGCCTTCTTCGCCTGCATTCGGCCGAGCTTTCATGGCCGGAAGAGCGTTGACCCGTTCCGCCATCATCATCTAAGCTCTTGTCCATGAGTCCGTCCGCCAAGGCAGGTTCCGAAGGCCAGAACCTGGTCGAGAAAATTCTCTCGATCTTCGCCTCGATAGGCGATCCCGACGCCGAAAAGAAGAAAATCCTCAAGGCGATCGGCAAGGATCTTTCCCGCTCACGCTTCAAATTCATCCGGACGAAGGGCAACGAGGCCCTGCCCGCCCTCGCCCGTTTCTTCTATGAACTCTACAAGATCACCGCTCCCGCCCAGGTCTTTCTCCAAAACGCGAGCAGCTCCGCCTCTCTGCGCTCTTTCGTGATAGAAAGTTACCTCACCGACGAGCAGAAGAAATTCTCCGAGCGACTCACCGAATCGTGGATTATGGAACAGGCGAAGACCATGGACCTCAAGTCCCTCGCCGAGCGCTGTCAGTCCGACCTCGCGACCTTTCTCGCCTTCTTCGATTCCGAAAGGACGCGCGACATAGACGCCGCCTTCAGCAGCCTCGTTTCCTTCGCGAACTTCGTCAACTTCGACTTCTATTTCCTGCTCAAGAAATTCGATTCGAACCTGCCCGAGCGGAACTTCAGCTACAAGCCCAAGTTCGAGGCCATCAACGCCGAGTACGTCTCCGACGATCTCGCCGATTTCCTCGAAGTCTTCCTCGCGCTCGACCTCGAGGCGGACTGGGCCAAGGCCTTCGCCACCCTGAAGGATTACCGCAACGCCGAGATCATCCAGGTCGATTCGTGGAACCGCATCCTGGGCCCGGCGACCGAGATCCGCCGCAGCCAGGTTCTGGAACAATTCGTGCGTTTCATGAAGAAGGACCCCTACTGGAACGCGCAGCCGAAGTACCCCACCGATCGCATCGTCGAGCCCTTCCTGCAGAAGATGCGCACGCAGATCGACACGCTCCTCCACAAGATCAACGCGGAAAAGCGCAACGCGAAGATCGACGAGGTGTCGACCCAGATCTTCGGGACCTCGGTGGTCGTCCGCATGAAGAACTACGCGGAAAAGGCCAACGTCATGTTCGCGAAGAAGATGCTCGGCGGGTATACCCAGGTTCAGTCGCTCAACTACCTCAAGGCCTACCTGATGGACCATTTCAAGAAGGAGATCAGGGAGATCGTCGACATCCTCCTCATCAGGGGCAAATGGTCGACGACGGTTCAGTCGCAACAGCTCTCCGATTCGTATCACGCCCTGCTCGAGGTTGCCAACGACATCCTGTCCTTCGACGAATCGCTGGGCGACGACACCGATTACGGCAACCGGATCCGATCCACCCTCGCCAAGAGCGACCGCGACAAGGAACAGCTCAAGTACCTAAGGACCATGCTGAAAGACGCCAACGACAGGGCGACCGCACTCGTGACGAAATCGGCCGTCAACCTCATCCAGCTGGGGCGCCAGTTGAAGTTCCTCATCGAGGACCAGGCCAAGGTCGGCCGCCACATCGTCATAATGAATTGGAAGGAAATCGAGGGAGCGAGTTCGGGCAACCTCAAGACCCAACTCGTCGAAAGCTACAAGAAGATCTATTACATGGTGCAATTGTTGCAGAATTTCGTGAAGAAGGAAGACACCGAGGAGAAATAGGCCGCGCCGCCCATCTGCGGATCAGGTCGCCAGGTATTTCTCCAGACGTTTCGCAACGCGTTCCGGTACGCGAGCCTCCACCACGGTCGCGTCATCCTCGCGGCTCTCGCCGAGCACCTGGGCCTCCCTGTGAAGGAGGGCGACGAGGGCGTACTCCGCGTCGGGGATGCGATAGCTCGCTATTTCGTCCTTGGCGACAAGGGCCGCCTCGACGGCCGCGCGGATCTCCTCGAGTCCGGCGCCCGTCTTTATCGACGCCAACAACGCTTCGGGGTGGCGCGAGGCGAGCCCGATCGCCGTCGCCTCGTCCACGAGGTCGGCCTTGTTGAGCACGACGACGCGCGGGATGTCGCCCGCCCCGATCTCCCGGAGCACCTCGTTCGTCGTCTCCATGTGGCGCTCCGATTCGGGATCTGAGGCGTCGACGACTTCCACGAGAAGGTCGGCGAGGGCCGCCTCCTCGAGGGTGGCCTTGAAGGCCTCGACGAGGCCGTGGGGGAGGTTGCGCACGAATCCCACGGTGTCGGTGAGGAGGAGGGAGCCGCCCTTCCCCGCCGCCATGCGCCTCGTCGTCGGGTCGAGGGTGGCGAAGAGCTTGTCCTCGGCCACGACTCCGGAATCGCACAACGCGTTGAGCAGGCTCGATTTGCCGGCGTTGGTGTAGCCGACGACGGCCGCGCGGGGCACGGCCTGGCGTTCGCGGCGCTTGCGCTGCGTGTCGCGCGACGTGCGAACCGTCTTGAGTTCTTCCTTTATCTCGTGGATGCGCCTCTCGATCTCGCGGCGATCGAGCTCGAGTTTCTGTTCGCCCTTTCCCTTGGTGCCGTAGCGCCCGCCGCGCTGCCGCGACAGGGCCGAATAGGAATGCGCGAGCCGCGGTATCGAGTATTCGAGCTCGGCGAGCTCCACCTGGAGCGACGCCTCGCGCGTGAGAGCCCTGCCGGCGAATATCCGTATTATGAGTTCCGACCTATCATAGGCCTTGAGGCCGGAGAGCTCCTCCCAGTTCCGCTGCTGGACCGGCGAGAGCACGTGATCGAAGAGGATGGAATCGGCCTCGGCGCCCTTGGCCGAGGCGACAATCTCGTCTGCCTTGCCCGTGCCGAGGAAGAGCGCCGGATTGCGCTCCCGCACGCGCACGGAGGTCGTGCCCACCACCTCGAGGCCGAGGGTCGCCGCGAGATTCGCCAATTCGTGCAGGAGGCTTTCCGCCTCGTGCTTGCCGACGCGATCCGTCTGGATGCCGACGAGCCAACTCCGCTCGGCTCGGATCGTCGTATCTTCAAGTTCTTTCATACTAACACTTCCCTATCATCCCTTCGATCCTACCCCGTTGTCAGAAGTGTTGCAAGCGGGTGAAGAAGACTTAGCAAAAAACGACGCGAAGGCGTCAGGACGCGCGAAAAAGCTTGTCGCGCGAATTTTCGCCGCACCTCATTGACACGGACCCAGCGTTCTTTGTACCAAATATCATCGTTTTATTGCAGGGCAGGCGCATTGGGGATTTCGTGGAAATCCGCCGCGCCGCCCGCGGAGCATGCTCCGCATGGAGAGAAGAAGATGAAGTACCTCAAGGTAGCCGCCGTAGCCGCGATCGCGCTCCTCGCATTCAGCTGCGCGCCCAAGCTTCCGCAGGCCGAGGTCGATGCGGCCACCGCCGCTTTCAACGATGCGAAGACCGCCCAGGCCGACCTGTACGCGGCCGATGCCTTCAAGACCGCCTCCGCGGCCAATGACACGCTCCAGGCCGATCTTTCGTCCAAGTCCTACGCCAAGGCCAAGACCGACGCGAAGGCCCTGACGGACGCCTCCGCCGCGGCCAAGGCCGCCGTCGACGCAGGCAAGGCCACGATGAAGACCAGTCTCGACGCGTCGGTGACCGCCCTCACCGCCGAGCTCCCCGTCGTGCAGAAGGAACTCGCCAAGGCCCTCAAGGCCGGCAAGAAAGCCAAGCTCGACGTGAAGCCCTACAAGACCCTCGTCGCCGACACCAAGGCCGGCCTTGCCGATGTGAAGACCTCCGAGGACGCCGGCAACATCGCCGACGCCGCCACCAAGGCGACGGCCCTCCAGGCCGCCCTCGACGACGCCAAGGCGAAGCTCGAAGCCGCCGGATACAAGGCCTAAGTTCGCCTCGTATCGATTACCGCGAAGGGGGGCCGCAAGGCCCCCTTTTGCATTTCATCGTATCGGCTGCCCACGAGCCGGCCACTCCGCATTGTCGTTCTTCGCCCGTAAGTGCTACTATCTCGGTCAAGCGTCGGGCGCCGCCCGCGCCGCAAGGAGCCCTTATGTCGCTGTCGCTCTCCGACCTCGGTTCGGCCGTCCGCAAGACCGAATACGCCGTCCGCGGCCCCATAGTCGCCCGCGCCCAGGAACTCGAACGCTCGGGCCGCCGGATCATCTGGTGCAACATCGGCAACCCCCAAGCCCTCGAACAGAAGCCCATCACCTGGCTCCGACAGATCATCTCGCTCTGCGAATGGCCCGAGCTCGCCGAGCGCGCCCCCGGCGCCTTTCCCGCCGAGGCCATCGAAGCCGCACGCACGATACTCAAGGGTTCCCAGCACGGCCTCGGCGCCTACTCCGAATCCAAGGGACTCAAGGTCGTCCGCGAGGCGGTCGCGCATTTCATCAAGCGCCGCGACGGAATCGATGCGGACCCAGAGGCGATCTATCTTACCGACGGCGCGTCCAAGGGCGTGCAGGCCGCCCTCCGCATCCTCATCGCCAAGCCCTCGACGCCCACGGGCGGCGATGGCATCATGATCCCCATTCCCCAGTACCCCCTCTACTCAGCGACCATCACCCTTTACGAAGGCCGCCAGGTGCCCTATCACCTCGACGAGAGCCACGATTGGAAGCTCTCGCGCGAGCTCCTCGAGGGCGCCCTCGCCAAGGCCAAGGCCGAGGGCACGAGCGTCCGCGCGATCTGCGTCATCAACCCCGGCAATCCGACAGGCGCCGTTCTCGACCGGGCCAACATCGAGATGATCGCCGACTTCGCGAAGGCGCATAACCTGTCCATCCTCGCCGACGAGGTCTACCAGGAAAACGTCTATCGCAAGGGCGAGCGCTTCGTCTCCTTCGCCAAGGTCCTTTCGGACAAGGGCGAACGCGGCGTCTCCCTCTTTTCCTTCCACTCCTGCTCGAAGGGCTACCTCGGCGAATGCGGCCACCGCGGCGGCTACATGGAAATCCGCAACATCCCCGCCGAGGTCGTCACCGAAATCACCAAGCTCCAGTCCGTGAGCCTCTGCTCCAACCTGCCCGGACAGGTCGCGACCTGGTGCCTCGTGAGCCCGCCGCCGGAAGGCAGCCCGAGCCACGCCATCTGGAAGGCGGAACGCGAGGCCATCCTCGCGGAGCTCGCCGCCCGCGCGAAACTCCTCGCCGAGGGACTCAATAAAATCCCCGGCATCGTCAGCAACGAAGTGGCGGGCGCGATGTACGCCTTCCCGAAAATCAGCCTTCCCGCGGGCAAGACGGACGAGGATTGGTGCATGGCCCTCCTCGAAAAGACCGGCATCTGCGTGGTCCCGGGAACGGGCTTCGGCCAGGATCCCGGTACCGCCCACTTCCGCACGACCATACTTCCGCCCACTGCGCAGCTCAAGGAAGTGGTCGAACTCATCGCGGACTTCCACAAGAACTATCGCTAGGCGACGATTCGGTCGCCCGGCCTCGACAGATAAAGGAGCAATTACCATGGAATGGAAAGCCAGCCACATACTCGTTAAGGACAGGGGCCAGGCCCAGCAACTCCTCATCAGGATCAAGCAAGGCGCCAACTTCGAGGGACTCGCCCGCGAATTCTCCACCTGCCCCTCGAAGAGCCAGGGCGGCGATCTCGGTTGGTTCGGCCCCGGCAAGATGGTGCCGGCCTTCGAGAACGCCTGCAAGGGCATCGGAGTCGGGTCCATCTCCGACGTGGTGCAGACCCAATTCGGGTATCATATTATCAAGCTGACGGGGAAGAAATAGGCCTGGACAGGACCTCGTCCTCGATCAGCATCGCCCGTTCGATGAGTTCGTCGGCGATCCGGAGGTGAATCTCGTCGAAGGGCGAAAGGGGCTCGCGCACGGCGGGTGTCGGATAGTAGCCCTGCCGCCACAGAAAGCGCTTCCAGAAGCGAATGGAAATGTCCAGATGCTGGTTCGAGAAGGCCAGGACGGGGAGGATGCGCTCGAAGAGAGCGCGGGCGCCCTCGCGATCGCCGGAGACATAGCGGCTGTAGATAGCCGAATAGGCGCCGTGGAGACCCGTGGGCATGAAGGCGTGGAGCCCGCGGTCGAGGCCCTCGATCATCTGGCCCGCGGCCCAGCCTCCCGAGATGTGCATCCGTCCGCCCGAGGCTTCGCGGAGCGCGGAGTACTTGGGGCCCGCGGGCACGACCTCGACCTTGATGCCGCGAAAGGCCGGAATCCTCTCGAAGGCCTTCATAATTGTCTCTAACGGCGCCCCTTGGCCGACGGCGTCCCAATCCTGGACCAGGAGGCAGGGCGGATCGAGAGAGGCGAGATCCTCGAGGTCGGCCAGGTATTCCTCTTCGCCCCTCCAGGCAATGGCGGAAAGGACGCAGGGGCAGCCCGCGGCAAGAAGCTCCCGCGCCCGGGTCCGCCTTTCCTCCCGCGTCGGGGCCGAAGCCCCACCCACGACCGGCACCCTCCCCCCCGCGCCCTCGAGAACCCTCTCCACAATGAGGGAACGCTCATCATCGCCGAGTCGGCCCACCTCAGAGGCCATCGCGGGCACGAGAAAACCCGCCACCCCCGCGCCGATCGCGTATTCCACGTTGCGAGCGATGGCCGCGCAATCGACCTTTCCCTCGCGATCGAAGGGAGTGTTGAGGACGGTGACGATCCCCCTGAGCGAGACGAGGGGATCGAAGGCCTTCACGTCGCCTTTCCTCGCGCCGAGGCCTCGGCCGCGAGACCAGCGATCCTCGCCGACCAGGAGCGGGATTGGCGCATGAGCTGCTCGACCTCCAGACGCATCGATTCGGTAAACAAGCGGACGTCGGCCCGTCTGCTCGCCAAGGGAAAGGGCAGGCCCTCAAGAGAGAGCGCGTACATCGCGTTGACCGGATACAGCTGATACTCGATCACCGAACTCAGGCCGAGGAAATCCTGGAGTTCCTCGGCGAGGCGGGGCTCCCGGGCGTGGTTCGCGCAGATCCATGAATACAGGTCGGCGTGGAAATTGGTCATGATCCCCGAATAGCCGGCAGCCCCCGCGCGAAGGGACTCGAGGAGGGTCGCCCCGTTGGCGTTGAAGAGCTTGAGACCGCTGCCCCGCGCGATATCGATCTTGGCCCTAATGCTTTCCATTCTGCAGGATGTGTCCTTGAGGAAGCCGAAGCGCCCGCTCTCGACGCAAAACCGCGTCGCCTCGGGCGAGAGGACGCGCTTGTAGGGCCAGGGGCATTCGTAGAGCCCGAGGAGTATCCCCTCGGGAAGGCGATCGAGGAAATGGCCGAGGTTACGCTTCCAGACCTCGTCCTCCTCGTGGCTCCCGGCGAAGAGATTGCTGATGAGGACGACGGCATCGACGCCCGTGTCCGCCATGGCTCGGGCCTCCTCGACCTGGTCAGAGGGCTCGTCGGCGACGTGGCCCGAGGCGATGACGGGGACGCGGCCCCGGGCGAAGCGGACGCAGGCCCGCGCGAGTTCCAGCCTTTCGCGGAGGCTCAGGAAGAACATCTCGCTCGACTGGCAGACGGCGAAGAGCCCCGCCACGCCCCGATCGACGTACCATTCGACGAGGCTTTCGAGGACCGCGTAATCGATAGCCCCGTCGGGCCCGAAGGGCGTGATCATCGTCGGCCAGGCGCCGTCCGGTATGCTCGCGCTTTTCATGGATTCTCCTTTTAATACAGTCCTTTGTAGCCGGCCATTTTCGGCAACCAGAGCACGATGTCGGGGACGTAGGTGATGAGGATGAGGACTCCGATAAACAGTATTATGAAGGGTATCATCTCCACGATGATGTCCTTGAGCTTAGTCCCCGTCAGGCCCGAGACGACGAAGAGGAGCATCCCGTAGGGCGGGGTCGAGAGACCGATCATCATATTGAGGACGATGACGACGCCGAAGTGGACGAGATCGATGCCCATCGCGTTGATGACGGGAAGCACGATGGGGATGAAGACCAGAGTGATGGCCATCGTGTCGAGGAACATGCCGAGGATGAGAAACACGATATTGATGAGAAGGAGCATCACGTACTTGTTGGTGGTGATGCCGAGCATCCAGTGGGCCACCATGCCGGGGATGTGCTCGATGGCGACGATATAGCTGAAGGCGTAGGCGGCGCCGACGAGAAAGGAGAGGTTGCCCGTCGTGCGCACCGTCGTCTTGAGGACCTCCCACATGTCCTTCCAGCCGAAGGAACGATAGAAGAGGACCGCGATAAGAAGGCACCAGGTCGCCGCGAGGGCTCCCGCCTCTGTCGGCGTCACGATACCGGTGTAGATGCCGCCGAGGAGGATGAAGACCGTGAGGAGGGCGGGGGCAGACCTGAGGGTGACGCCGATGAATTGGCGGAAGGGATAGGTCACTCCCCGGGGATAATTGCGCTTCATCGACACGAAGGCCGTGTAGACCATCATCACGACGCCGAGGACGATGCCGGGACCAACCCCTCCGAGGAAGAGCGCTCCGACCGAGGCCCCCGACAGCATCGAGAAGAAGATCATCGGGATGCTCGGGGGGATGATGGGTCCCTCGGTCGAGGAGGCTGCCGTGAGGGCGCAGGTGAAGCCTGCGTCGTAGCCCTGGTCCTTCATCGCCCGCATCGACATGTTGCCCGGGCCCGAGGCGTCGGCGATGGCCGAGCCTGTCATGCCCGAGAAGATGATCGACACTATTATGTTCACCTGGGCGAGGGCGCCGCGCCGCTTGCCGACGAGGCCCGAGGCGAAATCGAAGATGAGGTTGGTCACCTTGCTCGAGTTCATGATCTCCGCCATGAAGACGAAGAGGGGCACGGCGATGAGAACGAAGCTCGCGTTGAGATTGGTGAGGAACTGCATCGCGACCTGGTCGATGGTGGCGATGGGGCTCGTCGACACGGCGAAGTAGAAGATGGCCGACATCATCATGCCGAAACCGATGGGGATGCGGAGGAGGAACATCGCGACGAAGGAGATGCCGAAGACGATGAGAGGCAGGTTCATGCGATGCTCCCTTTCCGGAGACCCGAGACGTCGCGCCAGATGTCGATCGCCAGGCGGACGATCATGTCGACGAGGAAGACGATGAAGGGGAAGTAGGCCCACTGCATCGGAATATGGAGGACATCGGACTTGCGGTAACTCATCGCGAAGACGTAGTCCCAGCAGGGCTTGAGCGCGATGACGAAGGAGAGGGCGAGGAGGGCGTTGCCCACGATCCTGATCCTCGCCTGACCCTTGGGCTTGAAGAGATCGTAGACGAGGGAAAAGGAAACATGGGACTCGCTGCGTTTGGCGTAGAGGCCTCCGAGCAGCGCCACCCACACGAAGCAGAGCAGGGAAAGTTCCTCGGGCCAGGTCAGGGGCTTGAAGAAATAGCGATTGACGATCTGCGTCATGAAGGAGACGAAGAGGGTCGAGAAGGCCAGGGCCGGGATATAGAGTTCGATGGTGTCGAGAAGGAACTTCCCGACCGATTTCGCCGTGATCTTCATACGGATAGCGCTCCGTGTCGGTGGATTCGTGGCGCGCCGGCCTCCGTGGGCAGGCGCGCCGGAAAAGCGATGGGCGCGCTCGAGCGCGCCCGTCGCCCGTCTACTTCAGCTTCTGGACCTCGTCGTAGAGCTTCCAATCCCAGCTGCTGGAAAGTTCCTTCGCGTCGTTCAAGTAGAAGTTCTTGGCGTAGGCCGCGAAGGCCGCGCGGTCGGGATTCTCGATGACGGTGATCCCGTTGGCCCGGAAGAAGTCGAGGAGGGTCTTTTCCGCGTCGAGGTTCGTCTTGTCACAGAACTGGCGCGCCGTCTCCATGGCCTGCATCACCCAGCCTTGCTGCTGAGGAGTGAGGCTTTCCCACTTCTTCTCGTTTATGGTGGGCCACACCGAGCCGATCACGTGATTGGTCAGCACTATGTACTTCGTCACCTCGTAGAACTTGGCGCTCTTGTCGGTGAGGAGGGGATTGTCCTGCCCGTCGATGGTGCCCGTCTTGAGACCCATGTACACCTCGCCGAAGGCCATGGGCGTGGGGTTGGCGCCGAGGGCCCTGCCGAGGGCGATCCACACGGGGCTGTTCGGCACGCGGAACTTAACGTTCTTCATCTGGTCGGGGTTCGTGACGGGCCCGACCTTCGCGGTGAGATTGAGCTCGCGGGTGCCCAGATAAAAGGCCATGAGAGGCCTGATGCCCTGACTCCTCGCGACATCGTCGAAGATCTTCTTTCCGATGGGACCGTTGAAGGTTTTCGTCATCTGCTCGTAGCTCTGAAAGGTGTAGGCGGCGCCGAACATGCTGAGATAGGGCACGGTGGGCGCGAGCCAGGCGTCGCCGGCATAGACGATGTCGACCTTGCCCTGGCGCACCGCGTCCTGCTCGGCCTGCTGGGTGAAGAGCTGGCCCGAATCGTAGAGGTCCACCGTGATCTGCCCGCCCGACAGCTTTTCGACCTCGTCCTTGAAGACCTTCATCGCCTGGGTGTGGGCGTCGCCGGGGACGCTCACGCTCGTGAAGACGAGCTTGACGGGTTTCGCCTGGGCCATCGCGCCGGTGAGGGCGATCGCCGCGACGAGCGCGAGAACGATCAAACGCTTCATGTCTGCCTCCTTATGCTTCTTACGCTCCAGCGGCGCGATAGCCTAGCCGGCGCGAAATCTCCGAAGTGGCTTGCACGAGACGGGGCGCGATCTCCTCGAGACGCTCGAGCGTGTTCCGCTCGGCCGGCCCCGAGAGACTGAGGGAGGCGAAGACCTCGCCCCGCGAATTCCTGACGGGGGCGCCTACGCAGCGCAGATGCTCCTCGTGCTCGCAGTCGTCGAGGGCCCAGCCGCGTACGCGAGTGCGCTCGAGTTCCGTCATCAGCGACTCGATCGAGGTGAGCGTCGTCTCGGTGATCTTGGGCAGTCCCTTTTCCGCGGCGATCCGCCTGATCTCGGACTCCGGCAGCCAGGCCATGATCGCCTTGCCCACCGAGGTGCAATAGAGGGGGGCGCGCACGCCGATGACCGAGTAGGTCCGGAGTCGCTTTTTCGACTCGACGCAGTCCACGTAGAGGACCTGGTCGTGATCGAGGACGGTGAGGTGGACCGTCTCGTCGAATTCCGCGTTAAGGCCCGTGAGGAAGGGAGCGGAAATCCGACAAATGTCCAAGCCGAGCTGGGCTCGGTTTCCCAGCTCGATGAGCCTGACGCCGAGGTGGTAGCTCCCCCCCTCGGGCGAACGCTCCACGAGGCCCTCCGCCTCCATCGTCTCGAGGATTCCATGCACGGTGCTCTTGGCCATCGAAAGATCGCGGGCCAGATCGCTCAGCCTTCGATCCCCTTGCTGGGCGAGGGCTTCGAGAAGGGCTATGGATTTCAGCACCGAATTGACCACCAAGACATCCTTCGTGTTCATATATATGAACGACATTCGTATATACGAATGAAAGAACTGTAGGACCCCTTTTCCAGGCTGTCAAGAAAATCTTTTCTTACGGAATGAAGCCCCGCCTATTCCAGAACCGTGGCGACAAGGCTCGGGCTGCGCGGAGAGTGGGCAGCCCGCCACATGCCCCGAGTCACAAGCTGCGCGCCGGCTCGGGCCCCGCTATAATCGCCGGAGAAAAGATAGGAGCGCCGACTGCCAGCCCCTTGCCGCGGAGGGCGCTCGCGCGGCGCAATCGGGAGGAATTCATGATACTTGATGCTATCAATTCATTGGGTCGCTACGCCGCCGCGATCCCAGGCCTCGACGCCGCCCGGGCCTTCATCCTGGATCCTGCGACCGCCGGCCTTCCACCAGGGCGCTACGAACTCAGCGACGGCATTTACGCCCTCGTGCAGGAATATCGCAGCGCTCCGGCGACGGAAAAGCGCTGGGAAATCCACAAAGAGCGGCACGATCTCCAGTTCATCGTCTCGGGCGAGGAATGCATCGGCTGGTCCTCGACCCTCGTCGACCCGGAACCCTACGATGCCGCGCGCGACATCGCCTTCGGGGACGAAGTCCTCTCCCCGACCGAGCTCAGGCTACCCTCGGGCCACTTCGCCTTCTTTTTCGCCCTCGAGGCCCATAGGCCCGGCATCATCGCGCCGGGGGCGAGCGACTCGTCGAGATCCGTGCGCAAGATCGTCGTCAAGCTCCCGGCCATCTGATCGAGGCGGATCAGGCTACCCCGCGACCCTTTCGAGATAGAGGAGAAAGGGCTTCATCGCCTTGAAGACCTCGACGGCGTGGCGGACAAGATCGCCGCTACAGACGAAGTCGTCGCGGAGGGGATGGATGGCGAGGCAGGTCTTCAAGCGCAGGAGCTCGATGTCGCGATGGTCCTTCGGATAACCCTGGGGCGCGGTCTTGAGGGAATCGCCGGAGATCTCTCCGAAATAGGTCTTGAAATCCCGCGCGGCGGCGACGCGCTTGAGGGGCGCGGAATCCTTCGCTATCGCGTCGCGGAGGGCGCCGAGCTGGGCCGGGCTCGGGCTGTGGAGGCCTCCGGCGAGCATGGAGGCATCGGGTTCGAGATGGAAATAATAGGAACGAACGCCCGATTTCCGCCCGAGGGGACCGATGAGGGCGCTCATCGTGCTCTTGTAGGGCGACTTGTCCAGGCCGAAGCGGACATCGCGGTTGATCCGGAAGGCGCAGTCCTTGGGCGTGGCCCCGCCGAGTTCGTCGACGGCCCCCAGGGCTTGGATGAGGTCGCCGAGCAGTTGCATGAAGGATGAGCGTGCCGCCTCGTAACGCGATCGATGGGCTTCGAACCAGTCGCGGTCGTTGTGGGAGCGGAGATCGCGGAGAAAATCGAGTATGGCGCGGCTTTCGTTGGACCTGATCATGGGGCGATTAGAGCCGGCCCGGAACGATCCGTCAAGCTTAGGGGCGGGGCCGAAGGGGTAGTGGAGCTCGGTCAGTCCGACGCGGAGCCGACCCTCGATGAGCGCCCCACCCCGGTCGCGATGCCCCTCTTCTTCATCCTCGCGACGAGCTGTTTCCTTATGGCCTCCACCGAGGGGGGCGGCCCCGTCCGCAGCTGCCGATCGTCGATGAAGAGGGCATCGGCCATGCCCCATTCTTCAAGCGTCTTTCGATCGTCTGTATCGACGCCGACGAATTCGGCGGCATCGGGAAATTCGGAAGCCACTTTTCGGGCCCTCTCGTAGACGAGGGCCTGGGCGGGACACCAGCCGTTGAGGAGACAGGTGACGCGGACCCTGCACTCCCCTGCGGGGGGGCTCTTTTTCACTTTCAGGAGCTTCGGGACAGCGGCATCCTGAGCGAAGGCCTTGTAGACAAGCTCGATCATTCCGTCGCGATCGACAACCCGATAACCCTGCCTCTTGAACCAGGCGGATCTCATGAATACCGGAATGCGAAGGCCCCAGGCCGCGAGCCCTTTCGAGCCGAGGCTCCGCGCGTCCTCCTCAGCGGCGAGGAGGAGGGCCTTGCCTATCCCTTTCTTGCGATGATCGCCCACGCCTTCCTTGTACCCGTGGACCCAAATGCAATAGATATAATGAAAATTCCTCCCGATTACCGGCGCCTCCTCAGCCCGCATGTACTGGATCAAGCCGACGATCCGCCCCCCCTCGTCCCTCGCGAGCTTCACTCGCAGCCCCTTGTCCCGATGTCTACGCAGCCAGGCTTCCTTGTGGTCGCCGGCTTCCCGCATCTCCGCCGACCAGTCCTCGAGGCATTTGCAGAAAGTGCCGACATATTCGTCGCTGAGGTCGACTATCTCCATGACGAGGCTCCTTGCCCGATTGGGCACGGATTAAGCCTCGGACTCTCGGGGCTCCTCGTCAAGGACGGCGCCGAAATCGGGGAACAGGGCCCCGTGGCGCGCCTCGAGGAATTCCCGCGCGAGATCCCAGGCGAGGGGGGCGCGGTCCACGAGTACGGAATCCGAACTGGCCACGAGGAGGAGGCTGCCGGCCCCCGCCTTTCCTGCTTCGCCCGCGGCCGAGCCTGCCCCCGGGCGCGTGCCGAGAAGGGAATCGATCCGGGCGACGATGGCCCCGTCGGCCGAAGCCTCGGCCCTGACATCGGCCGGGATTCGCGCGACGGAGAAGGCCTCGCGGAGGGCCCCGGCATGTTCGCCCGAACGAGATACCGGGGCGTCGAAAAAGGCCTCGATGGAAAGGCTTCTGGGCCCGAGGAAGGCGGCGAGTTCCGAGAAAACCCGGAGGAGGAGTTCCTCGTGGGCAACGCGACCATAGTTGGCTCCCACGTCCCGGAGACAGCCGTCGCTCGAAAGGAAACAGGGCTTGCCAATATAATAATGCACAATTGTGAATACGACATTGTAGGCGTCGAGGAGGACGAGGTCGCCCGCCTCGGGCGAGGCGGCTCGCCGGCGGCGGCGCTCGGAATCGGCCCGGGAGGCGACGCCTCTGAATAGCATCAGCCGCTCCTCGGCGTCGAGACGATGGCGATTGCCGACGAGGGCGAGCGATGAAGGCTCGGGGTAACCGCGGTCGAGGAGGTAGCGATAATCGCGAGCGGCCTCGATGAGGGCCGGCCCGAAGGCCGTCATAGCCCGAGTTCCATCTGGGGTCTGTCCGCGAGCCAGGACTTGGCGTCCCAGCCCGCCTCGTCGGCGACGGCGCAGGCGATGGGAATGAGCTGTCGTTCGATGTAATGCTCATAGTCGAGGATGGACCCGCTCCGCCTCTCGGGCGGCTCGGCTCCGGACTTCGTCATCACCCAGGAGATTCGCCCCCGCTTGTTGGTCCAACCGAGGATACGCGCGGCCCTAACCGCCGGATTCTCGCTACCGTATTCGGAGGCCGGTCGCCTGAGCCATCGGCGATAGACAAGCTCCTCGTCGAGTTCGCCGCGCCTGAGGGCCGCGGCGACACCGCGGCAATAGGCCTCGACCTCGTCGCGGGTGGCCGCCTCCGCCCCCCCGGAATCCATGCCGAAGACGATGGCCAGGAGCTCGAGCTGGAATCGGCGCCCGAGAGGCGTGCCATCGCTCCTCGCCGCCTCCATGCCCCGCACCTCCACCTCGACACGATCGCCCTCGGACTTCCGCAAGCCAGCGTAGCCCTTGGCCCTTCCCCTCGAGCCCTCGTCGCCCGAGTCATCGTCTCCCTCGCCCGAGATTTCGGCCGCGGACTCTCCCGCGGCGTCGGTCGCGGTTCGTTCGAGGATGGCCCCTCCCCTCCCCGCGCCGCGCGCCCCCTCGAACCTGAGGCGGGGGATGAAAAAGCGCGCGTAGATCTTGTCCGCCCTGATCTTGAGGAAGGACTCGACCCCGTAGCACTCGCGCACGTCGAGGGCTATGGCCGCGTTGAGCTCCGCGGCAAGACTCTCTCCCAATTGCTGCATTTTCTCGAAGGCCGTCGACGCAGGGAGGCCTGTCTCCACGAAGACCGAATCCGTGTCCCCGTAGAGGATGCGATAGCCCTTGCCCTCGAGGAAGTCGCGGGCGAAGGTGAGGTAGCGCCGCGCGAAGGAGGTTATCGCTCCGGCGAGTTCCGTGCGCGCGTAACGGCAGCCGTCGGCGCCGAGGACCCCATAGAAGGAGTTCATAAGAATTTTATACGTGTAGGCTCCCATCTCGTCGCCGCGCTCGAGGGCCGCCTCGCGTTCGGCGGTATAGCGCGCGATCACCGCGGGCAGCACTCCCGGTTCCCGCGAGAAGCTCGCCCCGTTGGGCGCCATGATGACCCGATCGTCGGTGCCGCGATCGTAGCACTCGGCGGCAGCAAGCTTGCGCGCGCCTCGCACGCCGACATTCGTCATGTCGCGGTCGCCCGAGCGGGCGTGAGAAAGCGGATCGATGTTGAAGCTCCGCATCAGGCTCGGATAGAGGCTGCGAAAATCGAGGACTATGACCGCATCGAAGAGGCCGGCCCTCGGCTCGAGGACCGTTCCTCCGCCGGCACCGGAGACCGAGCGAAGTTCGCGGCCGGGCGCCACTATCCGGCGCGTCCTAAGAGCAGCGTCGTAGACCCGCTCGAAGGCAGGGATGCTCGTCCAGGCGAGGTCGAGGGGAAGGCCCGTGAGGGAGGCCCGGCCCGCGGTGAGGACGCCGATGCCCGTCTTGTCGAGGATGCGGAGGACGAGCTCCGAGTCGCGCAAACAATATTCGCAGAAAAGCGCCGGCTCCTCCGCTCGGAGGCGATCGAGTTCGGCCAACTTGTCCTCGCCCTTCGAAGCCACGATCTTGCCCTCGCCGAGGACCGCCTGGGCCACGGTCTCGAGGGACTGGTCCTCGTAGCGCTCGCCCGCCGAGCGCATCAGGCGGATGCCGTCGAGGACGGCCCGGCCCGGCAGGTCGAAGACCCTTCGCTTGCCCGGTCTCTCCACGAAGCGTGCGGGGTCGCGGCTCCTTCCGATAGTGAAGGGAAGGCCCGATTCCTCGTGGCGGGAGAGGAGGACGGCGAGATCGAACTCGATGAGGTTCCAACCGGTGACGACATCCGGATCGAGGGCGACGATGCGTTCGTCCATGGCGTGAAGGAGCGACGCCTCGTCGTCGAAGCTGCTGAGCCAGGGAAGCCCGAGTTCCGGCCCCCAAAACAACACCTCCCCGGGCCGCTCCCGATCGGTCCCTTCCCCCTCGCCGAAATGGCGGACGACGAGGGAGACGGCCACGACGCGGCTCGATCTATCGGTTTCGATGTCGAGGGCGAGCCAGCGCAGTGGCGGCCGCGCATCGGAAGGGCCGAGTTCCGGGTCGACGAAGACCAGGTCTACCCGATCGCCCTTGCGGCCCTCGCCGCGGATCGACAGACCCGAGGCGATGCCGCGCTCGGAGAGGAAGGCGTCGACGCCGCCGCGGTCCAGGACGGGAAGGGGCACCCCACCCTCGAGAAGGGCGCGCTCCACCGAATTGGTCGCCCCTCCCGGCAGGATGAAGCGGACACGAGGCGAGCCGTCCATGTCGGTCCAGACCTCCGAGTCGCGGCAGGCGCCGAAGCGCGAAAGAATCGTCGCGGCCGCCTCTTCGTACTGTCGAGGCACGAGCACGGCGCCGGGATCGAGGCGCGAGGCCAGGGCGAAACTCTCCCCCGTCTCGAGGCGACCGGTGGCGAAGATTCTCGGCCCCGAGGCCCACGACGAGACGATGAACCCGTTTCGCGAAAGCATATCGAGGAGTATACTGGGCCCATGGAAGGCATGGGAACGGACATACTCGAAACGATGGGCCTCGACGTAGGCGATCAAGTACTCCTCGACGCGAGCGCGATCATCGCGTACATGGAAGGCGAAGGACGCGCGAAGGACGCGATGGACGCCATCGTGGACATCGCGGGCTCGGGCATGCTCAAGCTCCGCGCGAGCGCAATCGTCTGGACTGAGGTCCTCCGGGCGCCCGCCTCGTCGGAGACCGCCCTCGCCTACCGCCGCTTCCTCGCCGACTCGACTCGAATCGAGATAGTGCCCGTCGACGTCGCCATCGCCTACGCGGCCGCCGGCATGCTGGCGGGCCAGGACAGGCGTCGCGGGTCCGGCAGAGGCGATGCCGCCTCGAGCTCCGCCGCCGAACGCGGCCCCGAGCCCTTCCTTGCCGACGCCCTCCACCTGGCCACGGCCGTCGTCGGTCGCTGCAAGGCCGTCGTCACGAACGACGAAGCATGGAAGCAAGCGGCCCCGAGGAACCTCCGCGTCATCATTCTGGACGAACTCGCCGCGGCCTATTCCCTATGAATTGAAACGATAATCGAAGCGCGCCCCTCCCCGCGAAATGCGTGGGGCGGCGCAAGCATGAGGAGAGAACATGGACAGCCGCATCGCCAAGGCCTTTTCCGACATCGCACTCGACAGCTGCCTTTCCTTCGGGGAAGGCGACCGCCTCCGCATCCAGGCCGAGCCGCCCCACAGGACCCTCGTCCACGAGATCGCCGCCGGCGCTTGGGACAGGGGGGCGCGCGAGGTCCGCGTCGATTGGGGAGATTCGAGGCTCTCGCGCATCTACTTCGACAAGGCGAAGGAAGACCGCTTCGACGAGGCGCCCACCTGGGTCGGCAACGACGGGAAGATGTTCGTCGACGAGGGCTGGTGCGTCATCAGCCTCAAGGGCGACGAGGACCCGGCGGCCCTCGACGGCGTCGCCCCTGGAAGACTCCAGCGCCACCAGCGGAGCCGGGCCCTCGCCCTCGGCCCTTACCGCGACGCCATCATGTCCAACAAGATTCCCTGGACCGTCCTGCCCGTCGCGACCGAAGCCTGGGCGAAGGCGGTCTTCACGGCCTCGGGCCGCCCCCTCGTCGGCGATCCCGAGACGGCCCTCTGGGAGGTCCTCGTCCCCATCCTCCGCCTCGACCGACCCGATCCCGCGGCCGCTCTTCGTAAGCATTCGGAAGAACTTGCCGCGAGGGCCAAGCGTCTCTCCGAGCTCCACCTCGCGGAAGTCCATTTCACCGGGCCGGGCACCGACCTTCGCATCGGCCTGTCTCCGCGCTCCCGCTGGGGCGGGGCCGGGGCGACGACGCCGGAGGGTCGCTTCTTCCTCCCCAACCATCCGACGGAGGAGATATTCACGAGCCCCGACAATCGCCTCGCCGAGGGCAGGGTCGCCTGCACCCGCCCCGTCAAAGTGCTGGGCGAGACGGTGCTGGGAGGCTGGTTCGAATTCCACGAAGGCAGGGTCGTCGCATCTGGCGCGAAAAAAGGCGCCGCAACCCTCGCCCGCTATCTCGATGTCGACCCCGGCGCGAGCCGCCTCGGCGAGGTCGCCATCGTCGATTCCTTCGGCCCCATCTGGACCTCCGGTTTCGTCTTCGACAACATCCTCCTCGACGAGAACGCATCCTGCCACATCGCCCTCGGCTCGGCCTACGTCGATGTCTTCGAGGGAGCGGACGCCATGAACGCCGAAGAACGCGCGGCGGCGGGCTACAACGAGGCCCTCGTGCACACCGACTTCATGATCGGCTCGCCCGAGGTTGACGTCGAGGGTACGAGGCTGGACGGCACAATTATAAAGATTCTCGAAGGCGGGAAATTCGTGGCGTAGGGAAGAGATCCTCAGCAGGAGGTCGGCGCCGGCCCCCTGCGCGGGAACCTGAAGATCACGTGGCGGCCCGTCCCGCCTTCGCCCGGTCCGACGGCCAGTCCTCCTCGAAGCTGCGAGGCGAGGGCCTCGACGAGGTCGCTCGTCTTGAGCGCGTCGGCATAGGCGTTGTCGCGGAGTTCGAGCGAGCATTCGGAGTCCCCGCCCTCGATCGAAAGGTGGACGAAGCGCTCCCCCTCGGGGAATGAGCGCTCGAGACTCTCGCTCATGAGTTCGTTGGCGAGAAGGGCGACGGTGATGGCCGAATCGAGATCGAGATTGAGCCCCGAGGTCTTGGCCTTCAACGAGAGCCTCTTTCCCGGGGCGTCGTAGATCTCGGAGAGATTCTCCACGAGGCGTTCGCCGAATTCTCCCATATCGACGTGCTCGAGCGACTCCGGATCGCAGAAGAGATCGTGGACGAAGGCCATCGTCTCCACCTGCGCGCGGGTCCGCACGAAGATGCCGCGATCGTGGGCGTCGATCACCGAGCTTTCCTCGATGTGCATCAGGCTGCAGATGATCTGGAGATTGTTCCTGACGCGATGGTGAAGCTCGAGGAGAAGCCTTTCGCGCTCGGCCACGAGGGCCTCGAGATCCTTTTCGTAGCGCTTTCGCGCGGTGATGTCGCGGATGATGCCGACCGTTCCGATGCCCTGGCCCTCGAACTCGGGCCACTCGAAGCCCGTGCTCGACACCTCGCCGTAGGCGTAGACCGCTCCGTAGCGGCTTTCATTTTCCCCGAGCCTGATCCTCACCTCGAGATTGCGCGTCATCCTCGCTCCGGTGCGGCGCTCGTCGAAAAGCTTTGGCGCCTTTTCGTCGCCCGTCCTCACTCCGCGAAGGTGCTGGAGGACCCGGTCGCGGCTCACCGCGCTCACTTCATCGGGCTCCAGTATCTCGCTGAAGTGCCTGCCGATGAGGTGCGAGGGATCGAAGCCGAGTTCGCGCGTCGCATCGTTGAGATAGGTGAAACGGCCCTCGCCGTCGAGGGAATACACGATGTCGGGGATGGCCTGGACGAGATCGAGGTAGCGCCGCTCCGTTATCTGGAGGAAGGTGTTCTGCCTATTTACGCTTTCGCGGATGCCCAGGGCCTTGCGCACGAGAAGCGGCAACCTCGCGAGATGGCCGCCGTCGGCGCGCCGCTCTATGAGAAGAGAGGACTCATCCTTGAGCGATTGACCGATGCGCTCCGAACTCACCTCGGGGTCGGCGATGAGGATGGCGGGCAGTGGCCAGAGGATGAGCCAGTCGGCAAGTCCGCCGCCCTGGAAACTGAAGTCGGTGATGATGACATCGGCCTGATTCTTCGAGTGGAGGGCCTCGATCTCGGCGATCGATGCGGGAAAGGCGACGAGGCTGCCGGGAATTTCCTTCGTCATGAGGGCCCCGATGGCCTCGCCTTCGGCCGAGCTGCCGACGGCGCAGACTATGCGCATCTGATTCACCAGCCTACGCTACGATGGAAGAAGCCTGGCGTCAAGATGTCCCGTTTCCCGAGACAGTCGCGGAGCCCCTCCAGGCGAGGCGACCGCTCTCTATTCCCGCGAGTCAACGTTTGGCGAGGGCTCCGCGACGCGGCGAGAAGGCGAAGGCGACGAGGAAAAACAAGGTTGCGACGATGACGATGGCCGAGCCCGACACGATGTCGAGCCACCAACTCGCGTACAGCCCAATCACGGCAGAGGCGGCGCCGAAGGCAGCCGCCACCACCATCATCGGCACGAGGCGCTTTACGAGGAGGAAGGCCGTCGCGGCGGGGGTGATGAGCATGGCCGCGGCCAATCCGACGCCGACAGTCTGCAGGGACACCACCACCGTGAGGGCGAGAAGGACGAGCATGAGGTTCCTGAGGAAACCCGTCTTCAGCCTGAGGGTGGTCGCGAGGACGGGATCGAAGGAGAGCACGAGGAGGGGCTTCCAAAATAAGATGATGACTACGAGGACGAAGGCCCCGACGATGGCCGTGAGAATGAGATCGTTGTCGCTCACGCCGAGGACGTTGCCGAAGAGGAGATGCGAAAGATCGGCAGCATAGGTACGGATCGAACTCATGATGGCGACGCCGAGGGCCAGGGCCGCGGCGAAGAGGATGCCGATGGCCGTATCCTCCTTCACCGTGCCGCCCTTCGAGAGGACGCCGATGCCGAGGGCCACGGCGATCGCGGCTACCAGGGCGCCTATCAGGATGTTGCCGCCGAGGATCCAGGCTATCGCCACACCGGGGAGGATGGCGTGGGCCATCGCGTCGCCGAGAAAGGCCATGCCCCTGAGGATGACCCAGGTGCCCATCACCGCGCAGATGACGCCGACGAGGACAGCGGCGACGAGGCCCCGCTGCATGAATGCGAACTGGAGGGGATCGAGGAGGAGGTGGATCATCGCAGGGTCTCCGAGGCTCCGAGGTCCCGTCTGGACGTGCCCAGGTCGGGGCTCGCTTGGGCGGAGGGCTCTTCGTGCACGTGGCCGTCATAGCCGTCGCAGTCGTCGCAGCCGTGGTGACCCTCGGGGCAGCACTCGTCGACGAGGAGGGTCGCGCCGGCCTTCACGAGGAGGGAAGAGCCGAAGGCCCTCGCCAAGTTCGCCTCGCTCAAGACCTCGTCGGGCGGACCGTAGGCGACGAGCCCGTGATTTATGAGGAGAACGCTGTCGAAGCGCGTCGCCGCGAGGTTGAGGTCGTGGGTCGAGATCAACACAGTTACATCCTTCTCGCGGAGGTGGTCGAGGAGCTCGAGCGTCGCGTCCTGGGTCACGCGGTCCACCCCGTTGAAGGGCTCGTCCATGAGGAAGATGTGGGGTTCCTGCGCGAGGGCCCGCGCGAGGAAGACTCGCTGCTGCTGCCCGCCGGAAAGCTCGTTGATCGAGCGTGACGCGAGTTCGGTGATGCCCATCCTGTCGAGACTCTCGTCGATGATGGCCCGATCGCGCCTGCTCGGTCTCTGGAGCCAGTGGAGATGGCCGTAGCGGCCCATCGTCACCACGTCGCGCACCGTCACCGGGAAATTCCAGTCGACGTTCTCGCGCTGGGGAATGTAGGCCACGCAGTCTAGGTGCGAACCGAGGGGAAGCCCGTGGATGAGGACGCGACCGGCGCGGAGCGGAAGGAGACCCACGAGGGCCTTGAAGAGCGTCGACTTGCCCGCCCCGTTGGGGCCGACGATGGCCGCCCTCGTACCGTGCTCGAGCCTGAAGGTCAGCCCCTCGAATACCGTCCGCCCCTCGTAGCCCACGGCGACACCCTCGACGTCCAGGCGCGCGGGCTCCGCGGCAAAGGGAGTTACCGCCGCGACACGTCTACTTAAGCGCATCGGCTATGACCTTCGCGTCGTGGTCGAGCATGGCGATGTAGGTCGGCGCCGGGCCGTCGGCAGCCGAGGTGCCCTCGATGTAGAGATCCGTGACGACCTTGACGCCCGTCTCGTTCGCGACCGTCTCCGCGAGGGAACGATTCTCGCCGACATCGAGGAAGATGGCCGGCACCCCGGTCTTGCGGATCGATGTTATCAATTCGGATAATCCCTTGGCCGAGGGCGCCGATTCGGTGCTGCTTCCGGGGAGGACCGTGCCGATGACCGTAAAGCCATAGGCCCTGGCGAAGTGCCCGAGTGCGTCGTGGTTGGTGAGGAGGAGACGCCTCGCCGGGGGGAGGGAGGCGAAGCGCGTCCTGATGCGTGCGTCGAGCTCGGCAAGCGAGGCCGCATAGCGCTTGGCGTTGGCGGCGAAGAGGGCCTGGGCGTCGGGAGCGAGCTTCGTGAGGGCCGCCACGATGCCGTCGAGGGCGGCCGCGGTATTCCGCGGATCGGTCCAGAAGTGCGGGTCGCCCGAACCGTCGTCCTTGAAGACCGACACAATGTCGACGCCTTCGAGTGCCCCCGCCGCCGAGGCCAGCCAGGCCTCGTAACCGGCGCCGGCCACGAAAAAGGCCTTCGCTTCCCGTATGCGCGCGAAGTCCGTCGGCCGCGGCTGATACTCATGGGGATCGGTGTCCGGCGGCACGAGGGTGCCCACGACGAGGCGATCGCCCGCCACGTTTCGCAGGATATCGGCGAGGAAGGACTCCGCCGCGACGACATCCTCCTTCGCAGGGGAGCCGGCGCGGCTACCGGCAGCCGCGGTGGCTGGGGCGCCGGCGCCCATGGGCGCCTGCGCACGCGAACAGGAGGCGGCGAGGATCGAGAGTACTAGTCCGATAGCCAGCATCGACGGCGCGAGTCGCAAAGAGGTGGCTTTCATCGCTTCTCCAGCTGGGCGACGGCGGCCTTGAAATCCCGAGGATAAGGCGCCTCGAAGCTCAGGGCCGCACCGCTCCGCGGATGGGCGAAGGCGAGCGAAAGGGCGTGGAGGGCGGTCCGCGATAGGAGGGGTCGCTCGGAAAACTCGTCGCCGCGCCACTTCTTCTTGAAGGACGAAAGATAGAGGGCCCTGCCGTCGCCGTAGAGGGGATCGGCCACGATCGGATAGCCCAGGGCGGCGAGGTGGACGCGGATCTGGTGCGTGCGCCCCGTGTGAGGCCTGGCCTCGACGAGACTGAAGGGCCCATAGGCCGCGAGGAGCCGAAAGTCTGTCACCGAGGGCTTACCGTGGCCCGCATCGATGATGGTTCGGTGCAGCTTGTCGCCGTCCGGCCTGAGAGGATAGTCGCAGAGGGTTTCCTTCCATTGAGGTTCGCCTCGGATAAGCGCGTGGTAGGTCTTGGCGACCTCCCTCGACTCGAAGGCCGTCGAAAGCGCCTTGTGAGCCGCGGGGTTCTTCGCAAAGACGAGGAGACCGGAGGTGTCCTTGTCGAGGCGGTGGACGACGAGGAGCCCCTTCGTCTCCGTCTCGCCGAGGCTCCGTCCCAGTTCCTCGAAGATTGTTGGAAGATCGGTATCCCATCGATCCGCGATCGTAAGGACGCCCGCGGGCTTGTCGATGACGAGAATGTCGGAGTCGGAGAACAGAGGGACGATTCGCGATGCCATTCGGAAAGAATACGTTCCGGAGCCGCCCATGGGCAAGTCGGGGCAGAAGGCGACGCGTTACAGCCCCGACAGCGCGAATTTTTCTATTCTCCGGTTGAGTAGATCGGAAACATAGATATTCCCCGAAGCATCGAAGGCAGCGGAATTGGCGCGATTGAACTCCCCAGGCCCGTCGCCCGCGGAACCCCAAACCAGAATCGGCCGGCCTTCCGGGTCGAATACGACGATTCGCTGATTCCACTCATCCGCCACAACGAGGCGACCGGCGCCGTCGAGCGCTAATCCCATGTCGAAGCTGAGACCGCCGAATCCCGGCTTCTGCGAGCCGAAAACGGCGATCGGCCGCCCTTGGCGGTCGAATTCGCGTATGAGCCCCTTGGGCCGGACATTGACCTCAGGCTGCAGCTCTGTCGCGATATAGATCCGCCCGCTGGCGTCTATGGCAACTCCCGAAACCTTCTGATCCAGGCCGAGCGGAAGAGTCCCCAGATAGGCCCCGTCCGAGTCGAAACGCTGAAGTCCCGCTTGCCCCGAAAAAGCCACGTAGATGATGCCGTCCGGACCGATGGCCAAGGCTTGGGGAGCCGCGATGCCGCCCTCGGCCGAGCCCCAGCTGCGAAGGAGGCGTCGCTCCGCCGAAAAGAGCTGCAGGCGATTGAGGGCGGGCTCCAACACGACGAGCGGGCCGTCGGGGAAGAAACTGAAATCGACCTTTACATCGAGCCGAGCCTCAGCGCTCGGCGTCGAATCGAGGAAGGTGAATTGGCCTGGGGCTCTGCCTTCATCCCCCCATACCTCAAGGAATGCGCCGCTGGAGTCAAAGATGAAAAAGCGACCGCCGGCCTCCGCCGTCCAAATCCTGCCGTCAGGAGCGACGCGTACCGCGCCGACTCGCCCCATGGACCATCCCTGTTCACCTCGGGCCTCCCATTCGAAGTGGGCGACCGCTTGTCCCATTGCCCAAGAACCGAGAAACCATAAAACGCTTCCCAAGAGCCAGACGGCACGAGGATCCTTACCTCGAATCATAGCCCCCCCTGATGGCGCTCAGTCTCGAGCGAGTCGTCTCGCGTGTTGCACTAGCCGATAAGCATAGCGGTTCCTCGCAGGTTTGCATCGAAGGATGTGGGGAATAGCCCACCTTCTTCTCGATCGCCAAGGTACGATTCTCATCGATACATCACGATGAACCTTACCTCGCCCAAATGTCCCCCGCCCGCCGCGCCACCCTATCGAGGAGCCTCAGCATCATCGAGCGCTCCTCGGCCCCGATCACGTCGAAGGGATCGCCGAAATTCGCCTCGGCGAAGGGCCTGATCGATTCGACACGATCGAGAAGCTCCTCGCCCTGGCCCGTGAGCTCGATCCGCGCGGTCCGCCTGTCCTGCACCAGACGCCTTCGTTTGAGCCAGCCCGCGCGCAGGCAGGCCCCTGCAACCACCGAGGTCGTCGGCCGATCCCAATCGAGCTCGGCCGCGGCGACAGAAAGCCAAAGCCCGCCGCGCCTTCGGAGATGCCTGATAAGTTCATATTGAGCAAGAGTTATGCCAAAGGGGCGCAGCCTCTCGCCCGCGCGCCTCCGCCAGGCGCTCGCTATCCTGTCCATGGCCTCGAAGGCCTCGAGGGTGCCGACTTCATCCATAAGTGATTAGAACTCTAACCAAAAGCGATTTCTATGTCAAAGCCCTTGCCCTTCGAGCCGGCCCTTTTGTATCTTATGACTCGACCTCCGGGTCATTGCACATATTCGGAAAGCCGTGCGGTTCGGGCGAAAAAATCGCGTCCGTTCCTGTTCGGTAACACCAGATTTCAAGGAGAACAGTATGGCCAAGCAGCTCCAGTTCGGCGAGGATGCCCGTCGCAAGCTCCTCGTCGGCGTCGAGACCATCTCGCGCGCCGTCAAGGTCACCCTCGGTCCCAAGGGCCGAAACGTCCTTCTCGACAAGAAATTCGGCGCCCCCACCGTCACCAAGGACGGCGTCTCCGTCGCCAAGGAAGTCGAGCTCGAGGACCCCTACGAGAACATGGGCGCCCAGCTCCTCAAGGAAGTCGCCACCAAGACCAACGACATCGCCGGCGACGGAACCACCACCGCCACCGTCCTCGCCTACTCCATCGTCAAGGAAGGCCTCAAGTCCGTCGCCGCCGGCATGGACCCCATGGGCCTGAAGCGCGGCATCGACAAGGCCGTCGAGGCCGCCGTCGAGGAGATCAAGAAGAACTCCAAGGAAATCAAGGAGAAGGAAGAGATCGCCGACGTCGCCTCCGTGTCCGCCAACAACGACCACGAGATCGGCAAGCAGATCGCCGACGCCATGGAGAAGGTCGGCAAGGACGGCGTCATCACGGTCGAGGAGTCCAAGACCATGGACACCACGATCGAGTTCGTCGAAGGCATGCAGTTCGACCGCGGCTTCGTCTCCGCCTACTTCGCCACCAACCGCGACACCCAGACCGCCGTCCTCGAGAACCCGATGATCCTCATCCACGACAAGAAGATCAGCAATATGAAGGATCTTCTCCCCGTGCTCGAGAAGGTCGCCCAGCAAGGCAAGCCCCTCCTCATCATCGCCGAGGACATCGACGGCGAAGCCATCGCCACCCTCATCGTCAACCACCTCCGCGGCACCCTGACCGTCTGCGCCGTCAAGGCCCCCGGCTTCGGCGACCGCCGCAAGGCCATGCTCGAAGACGTCGCCGTCCTCACCGGCGGAGAAGTCATCACCGAGGAACTCGGCCTCAAGCTCGAGAACACCGCCCTCAACCAGCTCGGCACCGCGAAGACCGTCAAGGTCGACAAGGACAACACCACCATCATCAACGGCGCCGGCAAGCAGAAGGACATAACTGATCGCATCGGCCAGATCAAGAAGCAGATCGAGGACACCTCCTCCGACTACGACCGCGAGAAGCTCCAGGAGCGCCTGGCCAAGCTCGCCGGCGGCGTCGCCGTCATCAACGTCGGCGCGGCCACCGAGGTCGAGATGAAGGAGAAGAAGCACAGGGTCGAAGACGCCCTCTCCGCCACCCGCGCCGCCATCGAGGAAGGCATCGTCTCCGGCGGCGGACTGGCCCTCATCCAGGCCGCCCTCTCCCTCGACAAGGTCGACGTGAGCAAGATGACCGACGACGAGAAGGTCGGCTTCAAGATCACCAAGCGCGCCCTCGAGGAGCCCATCCGCCAGATCGCCGAGAACGCCGGCGTCGACGGCTCGATCATCGCCGAGCGCGCGAAGAACGAGAAGAAGGGCATCGGCTTCGACGCCTACAAGATGGAGTGGGTCGACATGATCAAGGCCGGCATCATCGATCCCGCCAAGGTCACTCGCTCCGCCCTCCAGAACGCCGCCTCCGTCGCGGCCCTCCTCCTCACCACCGAGTGTGCCATCACCGACCTCCCCGAGCCCAAGGCCTCCTCCGGCGGCGGCGGCGGCGGTGGAATGGGCGGCATGGGTGGCATGGGCGGAATGGATTACTGATCGCCTAGCCGCTTGAATGCAGCGTGAAAGGCGCCTCCGAAAGGAGGCGTCTTTCATTTGCCGCCACCCATGCCGTCGCGCGCGCGAGCGCGCACGTAAATCATTTCCCCTCGGCACAGGGCCGCAGGCCCTATGCCGCTGGTGGAGATCGCGGAAGTTGCCTGCAACTTCCGCGCCGCCAATCGCGCAAGCGATTGGCGATGGTATGGGCGGAATGGACTACTGATCTCATAGTTGCACCCAGCAGCGTGAAAAGCGCCCCGAAAGGGGCGTTTTTCATTTTGCAAGAGGGGGAGCACGGGCGACAAGATCGACGGGAAGCATGAATACCGACGAGGGGCTTTTATAGAACCGGGCAAAGCGTGGCCTGTTGCGGGCACTGCGGTACGATCCGCGCGCCAAGGAAAGGCGCGCAGACCGTACCTCCCTACCCGCAACACCCGCCGCTCTACCTTCTTCTGCGAAGCGCTACGCCGGGTAAACCCATTCACGTCGGCATTCATGCTTCCGGTCCATCAAGCCAAACATGCACCTCCACTCCGCGGCTCCCCCTGCCTCCGCAATCCTCGCGCTGCGCGCTCCGGGTTGCTTCGGCACCCCCACTCCGCCTATTATTTACCAATTGTACATGATTATCCAAAACGGAAGCCGGCGTACGGCGGAAAGTGGAAAATGCTTGCGAATCCCGAAATAGCGGCTACAATTGTCCTCATCTTTTAATCCAAGAGGAGGGCACAGATGGCCCAGTCGGACGCGATCGCGGTTTCCATCCCCGAGTCGGATCTCGCGGAGATCCGGGCATCCATAGCAACCCTGAGAGGCAAGCTCATGCCGCATCTCAAGACGCTCAACGCGCAGGGTAAGCGTCAATTCTTGCACGTCCCCGCCGCGCCGGCCAAGCGAGCGGGGGGGGGGGTTCGATCAGGCTTCTTGACTGATGATCGGGATAGAAGCGAGTGAAATGCGAGCGTCCTCGACTGTCAGCTCATGAAAGGTAGCGGGATCGAGATTCCAGGGTAGGAGATCGGCAATCCTCTCCAGCGGAGTTTCCGGTAGCTTCGTCAGGATGTAGCGAAGGGCGAAGTAGGGCTCCAGCCCGTTCAGTTTGATGGTCTCGATCAGGGAGTAGAGATCAGCGCTCGCGGCGGCTCCGCGGGGACTCCCAGCCATGACCCA